>Ga0210410_10000043_pt1 | contig 214487 bp, 186 predicted proteins | sample IncBWC4MmetaG_FD_161058 | JGI IMG/M metagenome (GOLD analysis project Ga0210410, IMG submission 161058) | Forest soil microbial communities from Barre Woods Harvard Forest LTER site, Petersham, Massachusetts, United States - Inc-BW-C-4-M | ecosystem: Environmental > Terrestrial > Soil >... | reverse complement strand
CCCGAGACCATCTACCGCAGCCTGTTCATTCAAGCGCGGGGAGTATTGAAAAAGGAGTTGATGGACCACCTGCGGTCGAAGCGGCGCATGCGCCGCTCGCGACATGCCAGTCCCAGCGGACAGTCACGAGGACAGATCGTCGATGCCATCTCGATCCGGGAAAGACCCGCGGAGGCGGAAGACCGAGCGATTCCTGGTCATTGGGAAGGGGATCTGCTGAGCGGAGCCAAGAACAGTTACATTGCAACCCTGGTGGAACGTCACTCGCGCTATGTCATGCTGATCAAAGTACCGAGCAAAGAAACGGAAGCGGTGGTTGCTGCGTTGAGTCAGCATGTTCGTAAACTTCCAGCGACCCTGCGACGCTCGCTGACGTGGGATCGCGGGCTGGAGATGGCCAAGCACAAGGAGTTTACGGTAACCACGGATGTGAAGGTGTACTTCTGCGATCCGCAAAGTCCCTGGCAACGCGGCACCAACGAAAACACCAATTTGCTGCTGCGGCAATATTTCCCGCGTGGAACCGACCTGTCCCCCGTGTCTCAAGCGCAGCTCGACCAGGTCTCGCTGCGCTTGAATCAACGCCCGAGAAAAACCTTAGGCTTCCAGACTCCTGCGAGTAAACTCCAAGCAAGTGTTGCGTCGACCGCCTGAGCCGGCAAGCGTTACCTGACACGTAACCCGGCGGGCCGTTACACTACTTTTTCACATAGTTGTCGAGTTTCGACCGCAGCGCGGCCTTGGCGGCTGGATCGAGGAAACTGGCCTCGATACTGTTTCGTGCCACTGTCAGAAGGTGGTTTTTGTCGAGGCTCAGCGCGTCGGCAACGGTTTTGTAGTTTTCATTCATATACCCACCGAAATAGGCGGGGTCGTCGGAATTAATGGTGGCCTTGAGGCCGAGGTCGAGCATTTTGCGCAAGGGGTGGTGCTTCATGTCCCTGACCACGCAGAGTTTGAGGTTCGATAAGGGGCAGACGGTCAGTGGCGTGCCTTCCTTCACGAGGCGCGCGACAAGTTTTTCGTCCTCTAACGCCCGGTTGCCGTGGTCGATGCGGTTCACCTTGAGCTGGTCCAGCGCTTCCCAGACGTATTCCGGTGGGCCTTCCTCTCCGGCATGGGCTATGATCAGAAAGCCCTCCTGCCGGGCGCGCGCGAAGACGCGTGCGAATTTCGATGGTGGATGGCCCTTTTCGGAACTGTCGAGACCAACGCCTGCGATCTTCTCCTTGTGCGGCAGCGCTTGGTCGAGCGTCTTAAACGCCTCCTCCTCGCTCAGGTGCCGTAAGAAGCACATGATTAGGCGCGAGGAAACGCTCAGTTTCTCTTTGCCGTCCCCCAATGCGCGGCAGATGCCGTTCAGCACGGTCTCAAATGCGACCCCTCGCGCCGTATGACCCTGCGGGTCGAAGAAAATTTCGGCGTGCACAACGTTCTGTTTGGCGACGCGGTCGAGATACGCCCAGGTCAGGTCGTAAAAATCCTGCTCCTTGCGCAGTACGTTCATGCCCTCGTAATAGATGTCGAGAAAATCCTGCAGGTTGGAGAAATTGTAGGCTTTGCGAACCTCGTCGACGGTTTTGAACCGGATCTTGAGGTTGTTGCGCTGCGCCAGCGCAAACATGAGCTCCGGTTCGAGGCTGCCCTCGATATGCAGGTGCAGCTCGACCTTGGGGAGGCCTTCGATGAATTTTTTCAGTGACGCCATGTGGAACATTAACATTCCAGACGAGATTCTTCAATGAGGAGGGAAGTCCACCTGAAAAGCTTTTTCCCTTACAAGAGTGACTGAGTTCTAGGCGATGGCAAGATAGACATAACGAAGGATGAAAAGAATTGTGAGAATCCAGATGAGCGCATTGATTTCTTGGAATTTCCCGGCAGCCAGCTTCACAACGGTGTAAGAAATGAGGCCAAGGCTGAGGCCAGTCGCGATACTGAAAGTAAGAGGGGTCGCCAACATGGTGATAAATGCGGGCAAGGCCTCGCTGAAGTCCTGCCACTTCACCAGTGCAAGCGATTGAGACATCAAAACGCCTACGAGGATCAATGCCGGCGCTGTCGCGTAAGCTGGAATCGCGGTTGCCAGAGGAGAGCAAAAGATCGCTAAAAGAAAGAGAGCCGCTACCGCAAGATTGCTAAGACCGGTGCGAGCCCCGGCCGCAACACCAGCGGCACTTTCGATGTAGCTGGTGACCGTAGACGTGCCGGTCAGAGCGCCGAAAATCGTTCCCACGGAATCCGCCATCAATACGCGGCCAACACGGGGAATCTTGCCGTTCTTGATGAAGCCTCCTTGCTCGCAGACCCCTACAAGGGTTCCAACATTGTCGAAGAGGTCTACAAAGAGAAAGGCGAAAAGAATCTCAAGAAAGCCGAGATGAATGGCGCCTCGAAAATCCAGCCGGAGAAAGGTGGAGGAAGGATGTGGCATCGAGAAAAGCGCCGAAGGCCAGCCCGATATCCCACGGAGAATTCCGAGAAACGTTGTCCCAAGGATGCCCAACAAGATAGCGCCATGGAGCTTTCTCGCCATCAGGACAAGCGTGAGAACGAGTCCGAGACATGCGGTCTGCACCTCTTTGTCGGTAAAGCTTCCGAGACCGACAAAAGTAGCAGAGTTCGCCACGACAAGCTTTGCATTTCGCAAGCCGACGAACGCGATGAACATGCCGATCCCTGCTGCTGTCGAATGCTTCAAGCAATCGGGTATGCCGTTGACGATCTGCTCGCGCACCCGCGTCACGGTGAGAATCAGGAACAACACGCCGGAAAAGAAGACGACCGCGAGAGCGGTTTGCCAGGGAACGTGCATGGCCAGGCACACCGAATAAGTGAAGTAGGCATTCAACGACATTCCCGGCGCAAGGGCGATCGGATAGTTGGCATACAATCCCATGACCAGGGTGGCCACTGCGGCCGACAGGCAGGTGGCAAAGACAACACCGTCGGCCGGCATTCCGGCCTGCGAAAGGATCTGGGGGTTGACCACGACAATATAGGCCATGGTCACGAATGTGGTGAGACCTCCGAGCAGTTCCTGTTTTACGGAAGTCTGATTTTCGGCAAGTTTAAAATAACGATCGATCAATCGTCACCCCTTCGATCTGGCTCGACCGGCAAAAATCCTCACGAGTACCGATATACTGCATTACGGCATGGCAAAGTATATCGCCAGTTAAAAGCCACTCAGCACGGCTTTTGCGCTGAACTAGCGATTTGCGTAAGTTGAAAAAGTGAAGGTACGGCGTTACGCTCTTGCCGCAAACTGAGGATGGTCCGGCAGGACCCACTCCACACCATGAGTCTGCGAGCCTTCCTTTCCCGCCGCGTAGTGACACCTCAGGGGGTGCGCCCTGCCGCCTTGCTCGTGGAAGAAGAGCTGATCCGGGATGTGGTTGCTCCGGATCGAGTGCCGGGACATGCAGAAATCATTGATTTTGGCGATGCGGCGATTCTTCCAGGGTTGGTAGATACGCACGTTCACATCAACGATCCTGGCCGAACGGAATGGGAGGGGTTCGAAACTGCCACGCGGGCGGCGGCGGCGGGCGGATACACGCTGCTGGTTGACATGCCGCTGAACTGCCTGCCAGCCACAACCACCGTCCCCGCGCTTGAGCTTAAACGGGCGGCGGCACGAGGCCGATGCCGAGTGGATTGGATGGCCTGGGGAGGAGTTGTCGAAGACAACCAGTGCCACATCGAATCGCTGGCTGGCGCGGGGGTGCCCGGGTTCAAATGCTTTCTCATCCATCCGGGCATTGACGGTTTTACGATGGTTACGGAAAAGCAGTTGAGAGCTGCTTTGCCTGCGATCGGTCGAACAGGATTACCTCTGCTAGTGCATGCAGAACTTCCTGGTCCAATAGATTCGGCCACAGAGAGTTTGGCAAGTGCCGATTGGCGCTGTTATCAGACCTATCTGCAATCGAGACCCGAAGAAGCGGAACTGTCAGCGATTCGAATGTTGTTGTCGCTGTGTCGCGAATACAAGTTCCGCTTGCACATTGTGCATCTCTCCGCGAGCCAGGCGCTCTCCGAACTGCGTTCGGCGCGTTCGGAGGGGCTACCCGTGAGCGTGGAGACATGTCCGCATTATTTGTATTTGGCGGCTGAGACAATTCCGAATGCGGCAACTTTGTTTAAGTGTGCCCCACCGATTCGAAACCGCGAGAATCGTGAAAGACTATGGAAGGGTCTAAGGGAAGGAACGATCGATTTCGTGGTGACAGACCACTCTCCCTGCCCACCCGAAATGAAGCGGCTTGCGGAAGGCAGTTTCAAGAATGCTTGGGGAGGCATTGCCAGCCTGTCTTTGGCTTTGCCCTTGCTTTTCACAGCGGCCAGTGCACGCGGATTTGCGCTGACCGATATTGCCCGTTGGATGTCAGAAGCTCCGGCGAAACTTGCGGGCTGCCGCAGGCGGAAAGGACGAATCGCCAGCGGATACGATGCCGATTTCGTCGTGTTCGACATGGAAAGTGAGTTCACGGTCGCGGAAGACCGGCTCTACTACCGTCATCCGGTATCACCTTACTTGGGAGAAAGGTTACGCGGGATGGTCAAAGCAACATTCCTTCGGGGCGCGCCGGTGTTTGCGGAAGGAAAGTTTCCCGGAGAACCCGTCGGCCGAGAGTATCGGCAGTAACGGGCCAAGGCGCTATCATATCGGTCGTGTCGTTCATGAAAAGCGAGAACATCGTCGGCGCATCGGTTCCGCGAATGGAAGGGCGCGGCAAAGTCACAGGCCAGGCGAAGTATGTCGATGACATGGCTTTACCGGACATGCTCCATGGCGCGACGGTCCGCAGCCGAATTCCCCGTGGCAAGATCAAAAAGATCGCATTCAGGCCAGAAATCAATTGGCAAGAGTTCGTGATTGTTTCCGCAAAGGACATTCCCGGCAAGAATTGCATTGCACTCATCGAAGAAGATCAACCGTGCCTGGCGGATGGGATGGTCAACCACCCGGAAGAGCCTATCCTCTTATTGGCGCATGCGGACAGGCACATTCTCGCGAAAGCGGTTGAGGCCGTGTCGATCGAGTACGAGTCCCTTCCCGCAATTTTCACCATGGAAGAGAGCGAGAAGCAATCCGAAATCATTTGGGGCCGCGACTACATCTTCAAAACCTATTTGATTGAAAAGGGGAATGTCGATGCCGTGTGGGAGAAGGCCGAATACATTGTCGAAGGTGAATATACGACGGGAGCGCAAGAGCAGCTTTATATAGAAAATAATGGAATGATCGCGGCCTTCGATTCAGAGCGGGGTCTCACCGTGTGGGGCTCTCTCCAGTGCCCCTACTACGTGCACAAAGCTTTAATGAAGCTTTGTGGCCTCCCCGCGGAGCGCGTGCGGGTCGTTCAGATGGAAACAGGCGGGGCGTTCGGCGGCAAAGAAGAATATCCTTCCATGATCGCGGCGCATGCGGCGCTTCTGGCAATCAAGTCCGGAAAACCGGTGAAAATCATATACGACCGCATGGAGGACATGGCGGCCACTACAAAGCGTCATCCTTCGCGGACTCGTCACCGCACCGCGGTAAGCGGCGATGGAAAGATTTTGGGCGGTGAGATCGATTTCACCATTGATGGCGGCGCCTATGAGACCTTGTCGCCTGTTGTCCTTTCGCGCGGCGCGATTCATGCTGGCGGTCCTTACTACTGGCCCAGCGTCCGCATCCGTGCCAAGGCCGTGGCCACGAATGCTCCGCCGCACGGCGCGTTTCGCGGCTTCGGCGCGCCGCAATCCCTTTTTGCGCTGGAGCGGCACATGGACCGCATCGCTCAGGCCGTGCATCTTTCACCGGTCGAGATCCGGCGGCGGAATTTTCTCCAGACAGGGCAGACGACGACAACCGGACAGACAGTGAGCGAGCCGATCGATCTGGGGAAGCTTCTGGATCGCGCGCTGGAACTTTCAGATTATGCGGTAAAGAGAGAAAAATTCGCTAAGCAAAATCGGCATGGTGACAAGAAGAAAGGAATAGGCATCGCCGCCTTTCTGCACGGCGCAGGCTTCACGGGGTCGGGGGAAAGGTATCTCAGTTCCGTCGTTGGCGTGGAAGCATGCCGCGATGGAAGCGTCCGAGTATTGGTTTCAAGCACGGAATTTGGACAAGGGACGAAGACCGTTCTCTGTCAAATTGCGGCGGAGGCACTTGGGCTGCGGTACGAAGACGTCGGAATCGCGCAAGCAGATACTCAGGAAGTCCCGAACAGCGGTCCGACCGTAGCATCGCGCACAGTGATGGTGGTAGGAAAACTGGTGGAGTCCGCTGCGCGGGGCATCAGGCAGACGCTGAGCGCCAGCAGCATGCTCGCGGATTCCTACTCGCCGGAAGAGTTCCGCACTGCTTGCCGCACCTATGTCGCAAAACATGGAGAATTCCGGTCGTTCGTGCGCTACGAACAACCCGAAGGCGTAATTTGGGATGAAGAAAAATACCGCGGCGCGGCTTACGCAGCGTACGCGTGGGCTGTTTATGTGGCGGAGGTCAGCGTAGATCCGACGTCCTACAACGTGTCGGTCGACGACTTCGTCGCGCTCCAAGAAGTCGGGAAGGTTCTCAACCCCGTTCTAGCCAGGGGGCAAATCATCGGCGGGGTGGCTCAGGCAATCGGCTTTGCCCTCTACGAGAAAGTGATTTGGGAAAAAGGGCGCATGCAAAACGGCCAGATGACTAACTACATCATGCCGACTTCCGCTGACCTGCCTCCCATTCGCGTTTACTTCGAGGAGCTGGGCAACGCTCACGGCGCATTCGGCGCGAAAGGAATCGGAGAGCTCCCGATGGACGGTCCTGCGCCGGCGATTGTCAATGCCGTGCAAGACGCGCTGGCCGTTCCTTTCGATTCGATTCCATTGCTTCCCGAAGACATCTTTGATGCGCTGATCGGTAACGCGGCGCAACAGAGCCAGCCTCCCTCCGCGCGGGGGCACCGGTGAGTGAATCTCGGCTACAGAGTTCCAAATGCGAGATCACCTTGATGGTAAACGGACAGCAAGTGACTGTGCGCGTGCACACGATGGAGCGCTTGTTGGACATGCTGCGACATGAGCTCGGATTGACGGGAGCCAAGGAAGGCTGCGGCGAAGGCGAGTGCGGCTCGTGCAGTGTATTGATGGACGGGGTGCTAGTAAATAGTTGTCTGATCCCCGTAATCCAGGCGAAGGGCACCGACATCGTTACGATTGAAGGTCTGAGCTCCGATAAACAGCTCGCGAAGCTGCAGCAGGCTTTTCTCGATTGCGGCGGCGCCCAATGTGGGATCTGCACCCCGGGAATGATTCTCGCGGTCCATCATCTGCTCCGCAAACGGCCACAACCCACATTGGAAGAAATCCGCGAAGGACTGTCCGGTAATCTTTGTCGCTGCACCGGATACATGCAGATTTTTGATGCCGTGATGCAAGCGGCGGAGCGCGGAGCCGTAACGTGAGGGCGCATCCAGCCGATTACGAACTCGTCGCGCCAGGCACGTTGTCTGCGGTGCTGTCGCTTCTGGCTCGAGAGCCTGGAGCGTGGCTCCCTATCGCCGGGGGCACGGATTTGATGGTGCAATATTCCGCAGGTAACCTTTCCGCGCGGAATCTGGTCAGCATCTGGAATCTTCCTGATCTCCGGCGGATTGAAGTTTTTCCGGGTGAAATTCACATTGGGGCGGGATGCACGTATACGGACCTGCGCGAACATGAGATTGTCAACCGAGAGTTTAAGCTATTGTCCACTGTGGCAAGTTGGACGGGCGGAATCGCAAATCAGAATCGCGGGACGCTCGGAGGCAATATCGTGAACGCTTCGCCAGCGGCGGATTCCCTGCCGGCTCTGATGGTTTACGAGGCCGAGTTGATACTCGTTTCGACGCGCGGGGAACACAGGGTTCCCTACGGCGGCTTTCATGTCGGTTACCGGAAGACCCGGCTACAGCCCGATGAATTGATCCGTGCTGTTTGTCTTCCAAGACGATTTTCGTCATATCATGCGCATGCACGGAAAGTGGGCGCTCGCAATGCGCAGGCCATCGCAAAGGTTTGCTTGGCGGCATTGGGACGGCTTGCGGACGGAGTGATTGAAGATATTCGTCTTGCGATGGGAAGCGTAGCGCCCGTGCCGCTTCGTTTGAAAGATACGGAGCGAACGGTGAGGGGGAAGCGGATCGATCCGCCGCTCGTCGAGTTAGCACGCAAGACGGCGGCTGCGGAGATCCGGCCCATTGACGACATGCGATCCACGGCCAGATATCGCGCGGCCGTGGCAGGCAATCTTGTGGCGGAGTTTCTGGAGCAGCTGAGGGCGGCAGGAACAAAGACATGAATGACGCGCTCGCGCGATGGAACGGCCTGCAATTCTTCGAAGCGGCGGAGGAAATTTTGCCATGTTGTGGGTCAAAAGCTTGGGCGCGCGGTGTGGCGGCTCGCAGACCGATCCACGATGAAGCAGCTCTTCTCATTGCTTGCGATGAGGTATGGAAAGAATTGCCGGAACCCGATTGGATGGAAGCGTTTCGAAGTCATCCGCGGATTGGGGAGTCGCGTGCTTCGGCATCCGCTTTGGCGCAATCTGTGTCGTGGTCCAAAACTGAGCAACAGAGGGTCAGCGCAGCGGATGATGAAGTAAAGCGAGCGTTGGCGGAAGGCAATCGAGCTTACGAACAACGTTTCAAGCGCATATTTATTGTTTGTGCGAGCGGGAAATCGGCAATAGAAATCCTGGAGATTCTCCGGCGGCGCTTGCGCAATGACGACAAAACGGAGCTCCAGGAAGCGGCCGAGCAACAGCGACAGATCACCCGCATCCGGCTGAGGAAATGGATCTCTTCATGAAACGAATCTCCACGCACGTTTTGGATGTTGCGCAAGGCAAACCAGCAAAAGGTGTAGCTGTGAGCTTGGACAGAAGAGAAGGTTCTGGTAATTGGGTTACGGTGGGTTCCTCGCACACCGACAGTGATGGCCGGTGCGGTCAGTTGCTGCCCGAGGGCGATGCTCTTCGTGCAGGACTGTACCGTTTGAGCTTTGACACGGCCAGCTATCATCACACCGAGAACACGGAGGGATTGTACCCGGTTGTTGAAATCACCTTTCACGTGCGGGAAGGCGAGTCACAGTTTCACATTCCCTTGCTGCTGAGTCCGTATGGGTATACGACCTACCGGGGAAGCTGATGTGATGAGTGCCTTTGCCATGGGGACGACCGCATGAGTTCTGCTATCCGAGAGTGGCTGAACCTTGGCGTGCGCTGGTTCCACGTTTTCGCGGGAATCCTTTGGGTCGGACAAACGTACTATTTCACGTGGCTGGACGGCCAATTTGCAAAAGGCGAAAGGGAGGGCGCTGGCGGAACTCCTTCGTCCGTGTGGATGGTGCACAGCGGCGGGTTTTACACCGTTGAGAAACAAAAGTCGCTTGGGGTCGGCGCCGGACAAGTCCGGTGGTTTCGCTGGGAAGCGCTGCTGACGTGGCTGAGCGGGATGCTGCTACTCTTCCTCGTTTATTATCTTAGCTCCGGGCTCCTTGATCTGGATGTCGCGGATATTTCGCAGGGACGCGGTATTGGCATAGGTCTAGCAGTCCTGGTGGCCGGGTGGTTGATCTACGATGTAGCGGCGCGCTCGTTTCTCACAAAGTCCGAAGGAATGTTCGTCGTGTTTTGCCTGGTCATGACGGCCGCTGCTTCCTGGGGGCTGTTGCACGTCTTCAGCGCGCGCGCAGCGTACATTCATATAGGGGCGATGTTCGGGACCATCATGACTGCAAACGTATGGATGCGGATTCTGCCCGCACAACGCAAGATGATCGCGGCGGCGGCCAAAGGCGAAAAGTTTGACGCTATGCTGGGCGCTCAAGCCAAGCTTCGTTCCAAGCACAATACGTTCCTGGCGGTTCCAGTTGTCTTTCTCATGATCAGCAATCATTTTCCAGTCGCAACATATGGGGGCAGGTATAGTTGGGTGGTTTTGGTCGCTCTTATCGTTGCCGGCTGGGCGGCCGCGAAAGTCATTCGCTCGACCTAACAGTGCAGCGCGCTTTTGCAGCGCAAGGGCATGAATCTCGTGCGAGAAGCGTTGAGAACCACAGATACGGCAAGGCAAGTTGTTGCGCGGTGTCAGAAACTGGCTCGCTTCAGCGAAGATGCGACCAGCACTCGGCGGACGTTTCTATCCGCTCCGATGCGCGATTGCCATGAGGAAATTGCAAGATGGATGAAGGCCGCGGGCGCGGAGGTGCGTGTCGATGCCGCAGGAAATTTGCGCGGGTTGTATCCTGCGGCGCAGTCCAACGCACCACGGCTACTCTTGGGATCCCACCTCGATACGGTTCCCAATGCGGGAGCTTACGATGGCGTTCTGGGAGTGGTCCTCGCGGTTACGTTGCTCGAAGCGTTGGACGGAAAGAGGCTTCCGTTTGGAATGGAGGTGGTCGGCTTCTCGGAAGAAGAAGGAGTCCGATTCGGGACGCCGTTCATTGGCAGCCGTGCGCTAGTCGGGAGGCTTGACCAGGAGATCCTGAATTCCCGGGACGCCAATGGAATCTCCGTTAGGGCAGCCATCGAAGACTACGGTTTGAATCCCGCAGAGATTCCTGCCGCCGCGCTGAAGGACGGTAGTCTTGCGTACTTGGAATTTCACATAGAGCAGGGGCCGGTCCTGGAAGCGTTGGGGCGGCCACTCGGAGCAGTTGAGGCAATTACCGGGCAGACTCGCATGGAATTACGATTTTCAGGCCGTGCCAATCATGCCGGAACCACCCCGATGCATTTGCGGTATGACGCCATCGCGGGTGCCGCGGAATGGATTTCCGCGGTGGAGCGCCTGGCCAAGGGCGACGCGGACCTAGTCGCCACGGTTGGCCGCGTCGAGGCGAAGCCGGGAGCAATAAACGTTATTGCCGGAGAAGCGTTGCTGAGCCTTGATCTACGGCACAAGTCAGACGAGCTTCGCGCGCGAACCCAAGGAGTTCTTGTGCAGAAGGCGGAAGAGATTGCTCAACGGCGTGCGCTGTCAGTGCAATGTCGTGTGTTGCTGGATCAGCGAGCTGTAGCGATGGATGCGTTTCTTGTTGGGCAAATTGAGGAATCGATTCGAAAGACGGGCTGCCAGCCACATCGCATGGTGAGTGGAGCAGGCCACGACGCCATGATCATCGGGGAAAAAATTCCTGCCGCAATGATCTTTCTGCGAACTCCGGGGGGAATCAGCCACGATCCAGCGGAGTCGGTCGAAATTGAAGATGTTGCAAAGGCCCTTGAATGCGGATTGCACCTGCTGGATCGAATGGCAAGTTCTTCGGAACTTCCAAAAAGGATGTGCCGTGCATAATCTTGGCCAAACGCGTAGCTCGCTGCAACGCAACCATCTTCTCCTGACCGCAGACACTTTCGTTCGAACTGCGTTGCCGGGCATGAAAGCGTGCTCGGCGATTGTGCATGCCGGCCCGGCATTGGGCGCGAAATTTGCGCAGTACACAGCGGAATTCGAATCCGGAGGCGAGCTTGGCAGCATCACGGCGCAACGCTTTATTTTTGTTCTGGAAGGCCAACTCCAGTTAGAAGTGGACGGGGCGGCGAGCGAGTTAGGTATCCGCAACTATGCTTACGTACCCGAGGGCCTACCGCACCGAGTCGCGGCAAAGAGAGGAAGCCGGGCCGTGGTTATCGAAAAAACGTATCAGCCGCTCGCTTCGGTTGAACCCCCGCGCCTGCTCGTTTCCAAGGAAGACGCGGTTGCTTCCCACCCGCTTAACGATGATCCGGCCTTACAGGTGAAATGTCTGCTTCCCGACGCGCCAAACTTTGACTTTGCCGTGAACATCATGGTCTATCAGCCTGGAGCTTCTCTGAGCATGGTAGAGATGCATGTGATGGAGCACGGACTCCTCATGCTCGAGGGTGGCGGCATTTACCGGCTCGGCGATTCTTGGTACCCAGTGACGGCCGGAGATTTCATCTGGATGGCGCCGTGGTGCCCGCAGTGGTTCGGAGCGATTGGGAAGGTACCGGCAAAGTATCTCATTTATAAAGATTGGAACCGACATCCTTTGACAGCCACGCCCCGATGAATTTTGTCATTGACCGCGATCGTTTGATGAGGGAGATCGAAGAGCTAGCGTGTATCTCCGACGCAGAACCTCCCGCAGTAGCGCGGATTGTTTTCACGCCGACAGATCTCAAGGCGCGCGGGTGGCTCATTGCCCGTTGCGAGGAAGCCGGACTGGCTATACGACAGGATCCTATTGGAAACATTTTCGCGCGTTGGACGGGTTCCAATGTGAGTGCTCCTGCGATAGGAACTGGTTCCCATATTGACGCGATTCCCAACGCAGGAAAGTATGATGGCGTTGTTGGCGTGTTGGGGGGCCTGGAGGCGATTCGATCGCTCCAGCAGCGCGGATTCCATCCCAAACACTCGATTGAGTTGCTTGTCTTTACTTCGGAAGAACCCACACGCTTTGGGATCGGATGTCTCGGGAGTCGCTTGCTCTCGGGCACCATGTCTCCGGATGCCGCGAGAACGTTGACGGACAAAGATGGGACCTCGCTCGAGGAAGTGCGCGGGAAGGCAGGATTCAAAGGGCGCCTCGAAGAAGTAAAACTGCCAGAGGCATACTACAAAGCATTCGTGGAATTGCACATCGAGCAGGGCCCGCTGCTGGAACGTCAGAAAGTTCCGTTGGGGATTGTCACAAGGATTGCCGCTCCTGCCAGCCTCCGTATTTCCATCGAAGGCGCGGGCGGACATGCCGGCGGAGTCCTAATGCCTGACCGTAGAGACGCCCTCTGCGCAGCAGCGGAACTGATTCTGGCGATTGAAGACGCGGCGCGAACGAGTGGGGGGCTCGATACGGTAGCAACAGTGGGCGTTTGCGAAGTGTTTCCTGGCGCCATCAACAGCATCCCGAGCCGAGTTCGTCTCGGCGTCGATATTCGCGATACGAATCTCGAGCGACGTGACGCCGTTATGCGTACGATTGAGACTGCCTGTCACACCATTGCTGTGAAGCGGCAGATCTCAATTCAGAAGGAACTGTTGAATGCCGATGCGCCAGCCGAATGTGCGCCGGAGATCATCGAAGCTGTGTCCCAATCCTGCAAAAAGCATCAACTAGCTTTTATTCCGATCGTCAGCCGCGCCTATCATGACTCGCTTTTTATGTCGCACATCGCATCCGTTGCCATGCTGTTTATTCCTTGCCATAACGGATACAGCCATCGTCCAGACGAATACGCGTCCCCGGAGGACATCGAACAGGGAGTGGCGGTCCTTGCGGAAACTCTGGCAATGCTTGCCGCGTGACACTCGGCGCGACATGCATTCCCAATTCTAGTTAATGAGTTTCCGCTAAAACTTGGCCACCGTCTTAAAGGCTTTATGGCTGGGGCAATGCGATAGACCGGAACTCGGACAGTTTCGTTCGATGCGAAATTCAAAACGAACTGGGTCAGGTAACTCAACTAAGAGAGTTAGCCACACGAGGTATGACTCGGTCGGCTTCCCCGTCCCGCATCACCAACGACTCCCGACAAATGGCCTGGGACTCGTGCCTATTGTCTCCGCGACACCTACATTCCGGAAAAGAATGCCTATCAGACCAGATGGATACCCGAAGCGGTGCCAAACCCACTTGAAAGAATGGTGCCCAAGAGAGGACTCGAACCTCCACGACCTTGCGGCCACTAGCTCCTGAAGCTAGCGCGTCTGCCAGTTCCGCCACTTGGGCACAAGTGCGGTAAATCGAGGCAAAATTATTGTGACTGCCGCTCTCTGCTTTGTCAACGTAACCGGAAATTCGCCCATCTGCGGCCTTCCCTGTTCCTCAGTTCCGCCGTCACCCCGGCGCTTTCCCGCATCAGTATTTCTTATCCCTGCCACTGGAATTTGAAATAGAGAGTGGTATACTCCGCCCAAGAAAGCCGTATTACCCCTTGTCTGCCCGCCTTGGGCAGGCACCGCGGTTCGGTTCCAACGGGAGGTCACCATGGAAGCGACGCAATCGGGGCTTCTTTTTTACCTGCTGTTCGCCTGGGGAGTCGTCTTCGCTGTGTTTCTGGCTTTGTTGCTCCGTCGCAGTCTCCTGGAAAGCCACGAAGATGATCAGCTCTTTATCGATTCAGCCGAAGAGCACCTGGCCAAGGAGCAGCGCGAATTGATCGTGAAGATTCGCGCCCTCTCGAAGCCCATCATGACCAGTGGAATTGCCGCAGGCGTGCTGCTCTTGGTTATCGCCGGTTTGTGGCTGTATGAAGGGCTGAAAAACTTCTGACCACTTCTGCGTAGATAGCCGCGCCCGGAGGCGCTGCTGTCACGAAGGCTTCGTCGGCGGAGTTTGGGCAGGTGGCTGTTCGCTCGCTGGGGCTGGCGGCGGAGTCGTCGCCACGAGCGACGTATGATTGTGCACGATGACCCAGCGGTTGTCCCGTTTCGCTACTACCAGCGTCGTTTGCCCCTGTGACGTCACCGGCTGTCCGTCAACGGTCGCGGAAAAATCCCACTGATAGCACGCCCACCCGACATTCCCCTCAACTTTGAGGTAGGTGTTGGAGCGATCCATTCTCACCTTCTGCATTCGAGCCCTTTGTTGCTGATAGAGAGGCAAGTAATTGCTCCACCCAATCACGGGTGGCGCCCAGCCCCCATTCACAAAAGTGACGTCATCGGCGTAGTCCTTGTGAAGCCGGTCAATATCCCCGATCTGCCAGGCCCCCAGCATTTCCGAGATCATGTAGTCGATTTGCTGCTCGTCGTTCAGTGGAAGGATGTGCCCGCTGTTGTCTGCCAGCGAAGGCTCCTTCTTGTTTTTCTTATCTCTTGGTTGCTGCCCGGCCGCGGGCCAGGCGAAGGATAGAAACACCGCCAGCGCGCCAAGAAACGTCAAAGCGCAGCGCAGCGTCTTTGTGGCCTTGCCGAAGTTCCACCCAGTGTTCATCGCGTTTCACTCCCATTGGTGCAAAGCATAGCACGCGTGGACTCCTCCGGAGCGCTCCATCTGTTTTGCTTTCCCTGGAATAACGAGGACCTACTGCCTCCGCGACGCGCTCAACAGATTCACAAATATCCGGAAGGCGCCGGGTACGCCATCCGGCAATTGGCGGAAAAAAGCGATGCCCGTGTAGATGTAGGTCCCTTTTCCATATCGTGCGTACACGAGTCCACCGTTCAATTCGCTTTCTCCGGGATCGTTCATCGCCAATAGCACCGTGTATTTCGCGTCGAACTGGCTCCAATAATAAAGCCCTCGCTCCTGCTGCCAGCCCTTGAAATCATCAGCGGTAATTTTGTTCGGACGATTCAGCAGCGGATCCTCTGGCTTCAGAAACTTAACCGGCGAGTTTTCGTCGGTGATTCGCGGCGTGGGATTGCCTATTTTCGCCGGATAGGGAGCCGGTTGCAGCTTATCCCAGATAGAATCGCGGTTGTATTGCACGACCAGCGTGCCGCCGTTCGAAACAAACCCAAGCAGCCGCTGATTCGCTCCAGGCAGCTCAGGCCGCAGTTCATAGGCGCGCACGCCAACAACGATGGCATCGAACCCGGAAAGATCGCTGAATGCCAGCGCCGCTGCGTCCAGCTTTTCCACCTTAATCCCCAATCGCTCCAGTGCCTCCGGAATCGGTTCTCCTTCCGCCGTGACGTAGCCCACGCGTAAATTTTCCGGCACTGTTATGTCGAACGCGTGCACGATAGTTTCCGCCGGCTCCTCCCAATGCAGTGTTGGCATCGACGCCAGCGGCTCCACTGAGTCGCTGAATTTTTCCTGCCCGCGCATCGCGTAGGCCCTGATCGCGTAATCTCCGGGTACGAGTCTGCCCGGCGGTGTCACCGTCAGCTTTACGTATTGATCTCCCACACCGGCATATTCCAGCATCACCGGCGAGCTGCTCGTCCAATCTTTAGGCGCTTCGAGTCCCACGCTGACTTTTCCTGGTTGGGAGGTGTAGGAGTGCACGCGCAGAAAAATCTTGAACGGCTTCCGCTGTTTACCAAGAACTTCGATCTCCTGCTTTGGTTCAACCGCCACCGTGTACGCAGGCACGATTCGCAGTGGTACGCGGTCGACACTCGTTGAAGACGCCTCGAGATGCCTTACGGGTTCTGCGACCGTGTATTTGTAACCGGATATGGTCAGCTCTTGTTGGACCGACACCAGCGGCAACGGTTCCGGCAAGAGCGTCTCCCAAATCGCCTTTTCCCCCTCCTCCACTTTCCCTAACGCAGATATTAACTCTTTCTGTGCTGTTCCCGGCGGCGTCGCAGAGGGATCGGATGCCGATACTCTCACCGTCAACTTCAGTTCCTTGGCTACTTCGCCTTCGCGCTTCGTCTCTTGCAATGGCCCGCGAAACAATAATTTGGTCTCTCCCAGCGCACACGCCGCTTCCGGCCGGCAACGGGCGTGCGCGGATATCGTGAAGGATTCTCCGGTGACCAGTTCGCTCGTGTCTCCGTTCGCAGAGATGTCAACTCCTGCGGCAAGAGCAAGCGCCTTCTCTATGCGCTGCCGGATGCGGTCCTTGTCGGCAAGATATTGTTTCTGCCACGGAAAATCACCGAGATGCATCGGACATTTGTCCAGCCAATGCGCTGCCTCGGAGGCGGCCGCGGCCAACGAGCGAATCGCTGCCTCGGTCTTTCCTTCCAGTAAAGCCTCCCGGCCCACGGCAAGCGAACTATCCGCATCAGAAAACGCGCGGCAACTCATGTCTTTCCCCTGCGCGCTCAGTGGCGCCGCCAGTTGGGCGGGATCGAAGGTTCCGCCATCTTCCGGGACCAGTACAATTTGACGTCGAAGGAACGGAGAACCCAGAAACCCCGCGATGCCCTGGGTGTGATGGTTCACAAATGCATCGAGCCCGATTTCGCGCCAGCTCTTTCCCCAAAGGGGTGAGATGTCATCCAGAGGGAGTAAGTAGCCTTTTGGTGGATTGTTTCGGTCGAAGTCGAGCACACGGACAGGTTCTTCTTTCCCCCACACCGCGGTATTCGCCGTAGATGCCGGTGCTCCCCCTAGTTTGTAATTGGCGTCTGCGGCTAACTGGACTGCCTTCGGAGTTAGCAGCCCTGTGGCTTGATGATGCCCGTGGCCGCCGTGTACGCCGCCCCAGTTGTTGATCACAACATTCGGCCGAAAAGCGCGAATCACGCGCACCATATCCTCCAGCACCTGGTCGCCCCAGATCTTCTCCGTCTCCTCGGGCGTTTTCGAATAGCCGAAGTCCGGCGCGCGCGTGAAAAAAAGCTTTACGCCATAGCCGCGCGTCGCCGCCAGCAGTTCCTGCGTTCGAATCAACCCAAGCTGCGGCGCCTGTTCAGGTCCGAGCGCGTTCTGCCCGCCCTCCCCGCGCGTGACAGAAAGCAACGCCACGTCCGCGTGCAAACCCCGTGCCAGGTACGTCAGCACCGCCGCCGATTCATCATCAGGATGCGCTGTCACGTAGAGGATCCGCGTAGTAACCCTCGCGCCGTCGATGGCCTCGATCGTCTCCGCCAATCCGGGTCCCGTTCCCGGCGCCGGCGGGAATTGCGCCGCGACCCGCCCCAGGAGAATCGCAGAGGCGCCGCTGCTCAACAAAACGACGATCGCTGCACGTCGAAACGAAACTCTCACTCGTCCTCCAAAACCCACCCAACGCAAATTCCAGCAGTCAGATCGAAGCGGTTAGTAAGGTTCTTCCTCATCAGCCACCAGTCACCACTCACAAATCACCAGCCACCTGAAACGGCCATTGTCGCACTTGCCGGGCGCGAATTAGAAACGCTATCCCGCCCAGAGCTATCTCGAGGAGACCCCATTTCCGCGCCGTTCCCGTGGCCCAGAATAACGCGGCCCATCCGATCATGGTCAGCACGGCGGGCAGGGGATAAAGCCACATCTTGAACGGGAGCCGCTCGGGTGGCCAACACCGCCGCAGAAGCATCACACCAACTGCCTGGCCGATAAACTGCACCAGCAGACGCATCACCAGGATTCCGGCGATGGCATTTTCCAGTTTGAGCACGATGCTGAATACAAATGCGACTCCGCCCAGGAAAAGCAGCGACACATTGGGAAAATGTTTCTTCGGGTGTACGTGCCGGAAGATGGGAAAGAAATTACCGTCCAACGCCGCCGAATACGGCACGCGCGAATATCCGAGCAACAGAGAGAACACCGAGGCGAATGCGATCCACAACACCATCCAGGTAACGATTCGCGCCGCGGTATGGCCGTACAGTTTCTCCATGAACGCGCTGACTATAAACGGTGAGTTCTGCGCCTCGCGCCAGGGTAAGACGCCCAGAATGCTGGTTTGCATCGCGAGATAAAGAACGGTGATGCCGATGATCGAGAGAAAGATGCCGCGCGGAATATTACGCTCCGGATCTCGAATTTCGCCGCCCAGATAGCAGATGTTGTAATAGCCCCAGTAGCTGTACACCGTCTTCACCATCGCCGCGCCCAGGGCCGCGAAAAAGGCCCACGAAAGTTGAAACGCGCCCGGAGGGAAATCGAACGCCAGTTTCGCGTCAAAATGCCGAACCCCGCCCCAGATGAGCCAGAGCATCGTGCCCACAACTCCCGCCCACAAGAGAACCGATATTTTCCCGATTGTCGTGATTCGTCGGTACAGCACGATCACGAGCAACACAACCAGCCCTCCCGAAACTGCCTTCGCCTGCAACGTCGATAGCGGATACAGAAATCCCACGTACTTCGAAAAACCGATGGCCGCCGAGGCCACGGACAGCGGCGCATAAACAAGCGTCTGCCACACGAAGAGGAAGGACATCAACCGGCCCCAACGCTCCGGGCCGTACGCCTCGCGCAGAAAAACGTATGTGCCCCCGGCTTTCGGCATCGCCGCGCCCAGCTCTGACCACACGAACCCATCCAGAGTTGCGAGCACCGCTCCCGCAAGCCACGCGATGAGGCACTGCGGCCCGCCCATCGCTCGAATCACCAGCGAGCTCACCACGAACGGACCGATCCCCACGATTTCGATCATGTTCAGGGCTACGGCCTCTTTCAGGCCCAGGCCGCGCTCCAGCGCAGGAGCTGCCGGGTTTTGTTGTGTCGCCATCGAAACGCCGAGAATATCAAATGCGCTGCACGCCTCCTAATCCGCATTCCAGGAGCAAGAGTTTTCCGCCTCCAAAACCATTTCAGTTTTCAAACGCCCCTCGAAAAGACTACACTTGTCGAACGCCCAATCTGATATCGCCACATTCGCCTGCTAGGCACTACCGCCAATGCCTCTCCGCCATCTCTTCCCGCTCAAGGCTGTGCTCCTCATGGTCGGCACAGGCGTCCTATTCCCCCAGGCGCGCGCCGCAAAACTTTCCGCGCCTCCTGAGGCCATCGCTGTCCTCGGTCAGATCTATTCCGGCGACACGCCGTCCGCCTTGGAATCCGCGCGCCGTATGCAACAAGAACAGCCCGATCAACCCCTCGGCTATCTTCTCGAAGACGAAGCGCTCTGGTGGCAAATCTGGTGCAAGTCGGCCGAATTCAAATGGGGAATGACCGATGCGCGACGCCGGCCAAAACTTCCTTCCGATCAACACTTCTTCGAGCTCGCCACAAAAGTCTCGCAACTGGCGAACTCCCAGATCAAACAGCACGAATCCGCGGAAATGCACTTCTATGCGGGTATGGGTGACGCCATGGCCGCGCGGCTCTATGGTCTTCTCGGGGAAACTCGCAACACCGCGCGGGCAGGCGTCCGCGCCAGGGATCATTTTCTCCGCGCCCTCGCCCTCGATCCCGATCTCGCCGATGCCGATCTGGGTCTCGGCCTCTACAACTATTACGTCGATACGCTCAGTGGTATTGCCAAGGTCTTGCGCTTCTTCATGGGAATTCCCGGCGGTTCGAAGCAGGATGGTGTCCGTCAGATTCAAATGGCCATCGCTGACGGCGTGCTCGTTCCCGACATCGCTCGCCTCTATCTTGCCCTCAATCTCCACCGCTATGACCGGCGTTACGAAGATGCCTTGGCGGCCATCACTCCTCTCGTCGAGAAATTTCCTTCTAATCCGCTCTTCCAACTCGCGCGCGGAGACTTGCTCGCCAAGCTCGGCCGTAAAGAGCAAGCCCTCGAGTGCTACCGCGCCGCCGAGGTGATAAATGTCCGCGATCTCGAGTGTGCCGCGCGCATTCAGGGACTCGTTCGTGCCTCCCTCGCCGCACTCTCCTCTGCTTCTTAGAGCCCTACTCGAATTTCTCAGCGGCAGAAGGCGGAGCCTTCTCCAGCACGCTGATCTGTCCTGCAAGGTCGTCGTCGCGGTGCGCCATCGTGAGCGTCTGCGCATCGCTCGAAAGGGACCAGTGATCCCGGAAGTGCAATTCGCGTTCTCCTGCTTTTAGCGTTGATTCGATCACCAGCTCACTGCCTTCCCAGTGAGCCTTGGTTAGAGCCGTTGCACTGCCCATGGCGTTTTTGCTTTCCTTGCCCGTCGTTTCGAACCTGAACGTCATGCTCTCCTCATCCCCGTTTGCATAGCTGACAATAATTTCCTGCACGATTTTCGGTTCTTTGTGTTCGATCTTCACCAGCAGTCGCTTTACCGGTCGGCCCCGCAACGTGCTTTTCTCTAAATTCACCTGCCAAATACCCGTGAAACTTGGCGCTTCAGAACTTGTCGCGCCTGACGACGCGAAAGCCACTATCGCAAATAAGATGATGAGCAATTTGTATATCCTCCCGCCTTGAAGCACGCGGAAATTTTACTCCTCGAATCCGCATTGACCAATTCCCTCTTGGGATGGTAAGCATGTAGGGTTGCGCGGGCGCGTAATTGCGTTGCAGGGGCAGGCCTATTGGCCTATCCGATATCGGCTGGGTAGTTTTTCGGGACGACCCTAATAGCGGTCGATTTCCCTCCGGCACGAACCTTTCACGGTCAACGCGCGCCGAAAATTAGGCATCTCACACACAATGCAAGTTGGCGCCGGGGGTTCCCCGCCGTTCGCCTGAGCAGGTGGGCCGCTTTGCGGTCACCGGAAGACGAGATGAAGGAGCTTCGATGAAGCGGTCATGGACAGCGCTCGCTGTCGTCATAGTAGGAGTTCTTGCCGTCTCCGGTTGCAATGACTACGGCAACACGTTTCAAGGCAACACCGGCGGGCTGATCACTTCTCTATCACCGGCTAATGTAAATGCCGGCGGCCCGGATTTTACGCTTACCGTGAATGGCAGGGGTTTCATTGCAAAGACTGTCGTTCAATGGAATGGAAAAAACCTCGCCACAACGCTCACCACGGATAGTGCTGGGAACGTGCTCACGGTGACCGCCGTCGTCCCCGCGGCTTTGACGGCCAAGTCTGGTTCAGCCGCTGTGCAAACCCTGAGTCCCCACTCCGGCGCCGGGAATAATGGGCTTTCCAATTCGATGACATTCCTGATTTTCCCCCCGCCGAATCCCATGCCGGCCGTCAGCCAAATGACACCTAGCTGCGCCGTCGCGGGCAGCGGCTCATTCACAATGACCATCACTGGTTCGAAATTTATTCCGGCATCCGATCCATCCGGTGGATCTCAGGTTAACTGGAACACCATAAAGCAAACGACGCTACCCATTGTCGGCACCATCAGCGCCACGCAAATCCAAGCCATGGTGAGCTCGTCTCTCGTCGCTACTGCAGGGTCTGCCATAGTCTCCGTCAACAATCCGCCTGCTCCCAATTCTCCGTCCGGTGGAGGTGGTTCGAGCAATGGCCTCACATTCAACATCGCGCCCTCTTGCCCCCTCGCCGTCAAAGCCGCCGCAACTTCAACCGCACAAGTTGCTGTCGCTGAAGAAACGCCCTCCGTTAGCCTTGACGGCAGGTACGTCGCCTTCACAGCTGCCCAGAGTGACTTCGCCCAGGTATTTCTCCGCGACACTTGCCAGGGCGCGCCGACTGGTTGTCAGCAGCACACTGTTCTCCTCTCCGTGGCGGATGACGGTGCGCCCGCAGATCAAGACAGCCGTTCGCCCTCCATGAGTTCCGACGGCCGCTTCGTCGCTTTCAGCTCTGCGGCCACGAATCTGACCGAATCCGCGCCCGGCGGCCGGCAAATCTATCTCCGCGATACATGTCTCGGCGCGCCCGCCAGCTGCAAACCTTCGACGCAGCTCATTTCTACCGACAGTAACGGCGCGCTGGTCGGCGCCGAAAGCATTCTCCCTTCCGTCAGTGCCTCGGGACGTTTCGTAGCTTTTCTCGCCATTACTTCCAGCCATTCGCCGAAGTCCCAGGCTTCCGGGCAATCTCAGTCCACCGCCAACAGCGGCTTCCGTCAGGTTTTTGTTCGCGACACTTGCTTCGGCGCCACGGGCTGCACGCCAACCACGACGCGCATTTCTCTCGAGCCGGGCGACGCCCCAGCCACGGGCGATAAACCCGCCGGCCCGGCCATCAGCGGCGCTGCCGGGCATGTGGCCATCGCTGGCGGTGGCACGGCCACGCTGTTCACGCGCTCCGTCGCCGTCGACGACCGCGTTGTCCTGTCGATTTTGAAAGAGAATCGCTAGAAGTACTCTCTACTTTTCCAAATACCGCTTCGGGATCGGCGCTCCCGGCCTTTCCGCATCCCAGTAGATCGATACAACCCACCACCGTTTCCCGTCGTTGAAAAGCTGGAAGCTATTGATGCCTCTTTCAAACGGCTCGCCATCCGGCGTCTTCCGCGAGGCGTACGTGCTGAAAACATGCATGATGTGCCCGAAGCTTTCCGTCTTCCGCGAAATTTCGCTTTCGTAAAACGCATTCTTCTTGAAATATTCGCCCGCCCCTCGCTCGTAATCCTCGACCGTCATCGCGCGATAGCCGATGTTCTCGCCCGCGCTTTCCCTCACCGCCGTGAGCCGCCCATCAGGAATAAACAACGACCGAAAGCGGTTCCAATCGCGCTCTCCGGCGGGGCCGGAGATCACGTCATAAACCGCCGCGAGTATCGCATCGGCGCTTTCTACATCCTTCGTGTTTGCCGTCGGCCATGCGGCCTTTGCCTCCGCGGTCTTCGTTTCCTGCCGGGGCGCGGCCGCGAGTTCTCCCGCCGCCCACCGAACGCCGCAAGTAACAAACAACAACACGAGGATAGCCCGCGCTATTTTCATTCCTGACTCTCCCAATTTCAATTGAATCGCACTTTCACGTCGGGCCGTTTTTCCAAATGCACCGAATCGATGAATCGCACTTGCCGGTCATCCAGCGTGAGGATCATCGAGCTGGTGCGCGTGCCTTCTCCGAAGAACCGCACGCCCTTCAGCAAATTCCCGTCCGTAACTCCCGTGCAGGCAAAAATCATTTTCTTTCCCGGAGCCAGATCTTCCGTCTCGTAAATCCGCTTCGGGTCCATCACGCCCATCTTGGCCAGCCGCTCCAATTGTTCCGGCTTGCTTACCACCAGCCGCGCCAGGATCTCTCCGTTCAAGCAGCGCAGCGCCGCCGCCGTCAGCACGCCCTCCGGCGCGCCTCCCGTTCCCATCACCATGTGCACGCCGGTGCCGATGACGGCCGCCGAAATCCCCGCGGACAGGTCGCCGTCCCCGATCAGTCGGATCCGCGCACCCGCCGCTCGAATTTCTTCCACCAATTTATCGTGCCGTGGGCGGTCCAGCACGATCACCACCAGGTCCTCGACGTCGCGGTCCAGCCGTTTCGCCACCGATTTCAGGTTGTCCGCAACCGGCGCATCCAGCTCCACCGCGCCTTTGCACGAAGGGCCCACGACGATTTTCTCCATGTACAGGTCCGGCGCGTGCAGTAAGCCGCCCCGTTCGCTCGCCGCCAGCACCGCAATCGCGTTCGGCGCTCCCGTCGCGCACAAATTCGTTCCCTCCAGCGGATCGACCGCGATATCCACCTCGGGAAAAAGCGCCTTGGGTGCGTGCGTGGCTAGGCCAACCTTTTCGCCGATGTACAACATCGGCGCTTCGTCGCGCTCGCCTTCGCCGATGACGATCGTGCCGTCCATCTCGACGGCATCCATCGTCTTGCGCATGGCTTCGACCGCCACTTCATCGGCTTTGTGGCGGTCGCCAAATCCCATGGTGCGCGCCGCCGCCATCGCGGCATTCTCCACCACGCGCAAAAATTCCAGGCTCAGTTGTTCTTCCATTGAACGCATCTCCGCCTTGCCCCGTCTCGAGGGGTTTACCCCGCTAAGAATTCCCCTGCCATCACGGAGCGGCGCTAATCATAGGCCAAAGCCCCTCTTTCCGTCGATAAGTGAAACAAAGGTTGTAGCTCACGCCCGCAAGGCGCCCCGCAGTAGTCCGTAGACGAACGCGTCGGTCGGAAATGGATACTGATCCTTCGACTCCCTCCGGTCGCTCAGGACAGATTCCCTCATCGGGAATTTGGTTAACAAAATACCCCCCACCCCCGCCATTTTTTGGATGTGTGGCAAACACAGGACTTTAAGCACCCGTGTTTTTGGAAGTGTGGCAAGCAAAGGAGTTACGGGCGCGTTTTTCGGATGTGTGGCAAATACAGGCGTTAGTGAAAAAGGGCACTGCCTCCCGATGGAAGAACGGAACGGAATGACGAGGGAGGTACCTACCCCCTGGTCTTTGCAAAAGAGTGCGGAAGAGGTTGATTCCAGGTGGTTTGTGGCAGAACACTGCGCAACCAAAAGCGCAAAGAGTGCGGAATGAGCAGAAAACAAAGGAGTTGCGGAGGGAGCGAAATCTAACGCAGAGACGCCGAGGGCCCAGAGACGACGCTGAGAAACCTTGCCGTACTGTAAATCGGAGATCACGGGGCATGATAGCTCAAAACTTGTACTCTGTCAATAGATATATTTATAGTACTAGTATCGAACGAATGAAGTGGTGCGTTCGAACGCAAATTCCGTAAGAAGAAGAAAAGAAAGGGGTAGAGTTGACAGGGGGGCGGCGGATTTGGGAGGTTGGATGGGAAGGGGAAAAGCGAAGAATTTCCCACCTTTGCGCCACTCAGGTGGGTGCCGCGTTTTTCATGACGAGCCCTGTTCGGTTTGCCCGTGGAGGAGCCGTTGGCATGGATCACTGGGCATCGATCCGGGTTGCCCTTGGGTGGGCCGGCTCTACTCTTTTCCGTGGCTCAAGGGCTGGATCGTGGTGTTCACCAGGAAGGGGTCATCGAATTCAGAGATCTCCCCGGGGCCTTTTCCCGCGACTGGCAGAAGCCGCGCCGAGAGCGGTTTGTGCCATTTGTACGCGAGGCTGGCCATGTCCCCGATGATCAGCGAAAGCTGCTCCACGGTGGTATTTCCCGGCATGGGGATGGCGTCCAGGCCCGTCCCGCAAACCGCGGAGTAGCTCAGCAGTCCCTCGAGCGAGAGGTACCCTTCGCTCCAGCGCTGCGCCAGCCGCGTATCTTCGAGGACCGGCAGCATCAGCCCGGAGTATCCGGTCTGCTTCACCTTCACGTCCTTGATCGCCGCGGTAATCGTGGCCGCCGCGGTCAAAGTTCCCGCCGACCCCGCAGGTTGCGAAGTCAGGTTTTCGATAGCCGCGCCGATGGAAATATCCTTCAGCGGCGCCGGCGAAAGATCGATGCCCACGTAGGCCCACCCTTGGTCTTGATCGATCCGCTCGGCCAGCGCCTGAACGGCAAACGCTTCCTCGGCCAGCGAGTCGGTCAGACGGCGTTTCGCGACCGACAGGTCGGTCGCGCCTTCAAACGCCGCGGCGACGACATTCGCCGATTGCAGCGCGATCGCGAACTGGTGCCCGAAGCCGGTGTGATACGCGGCGGGGAAAAAAGGAGCGAGCGGCGGCACCATGGCAGTTGCGGAAAAACGGAAGTTTCCCTGGCTGTGTTCCGTCTCCTCAAGTTTTTTCATGACTTGCGCCGCGGCGCCTACAGCATTCCAGCGCACTCCATCATCACCGGCGACAACCACGCTGCCGCTCAGCACTTTCGTGTTGCTCAGAATTTCCGCGAGCAGATCGGCCCATCCCGGCTTGTCGTCGGCGTTCAGCATAGCCGGCCCGATGGACGCATTGAATTTTTCTTTTGCCGCCAGCGCGTCGTATTCCTTGAAAAAAGCCACCGCCTGCTCGGTGGTCAATTCTTTGGCGTATTCCGGAAAAGGCTGCGTCGCGATGCGGATGGTTTGTACTTCATACCCGCGCGTTTCGTAAACCGTCCGTGCGTATTTCAGGAACTTAAGCGCATCCGCAACCTGCTGCTTGTATTGCGTCCGGTCCAGGTTGATAAACGCGGTGATCGCGCGAACCTTTACCTTGCTTGCCGGCGGAAATGTCTTCTGTTGCGCGTTGCAGGGGTCGCTGACGCAAAACAGCATCGCGACGCACAATCCAATCGACCAAAAACGGGTTCGCGGGATCTGAAGGAGAAATTTGTTCATGGCGTGCACTCCGGTAATCTTTACTTCCCAGGTTTAGAAAAACGCGGAAATGCCAGTGATGCGCTCGCCGATCACCAGCTTGTGGATGTCGTTCGTTCCTTCATAGGTGTAAACGCTTTCGAGATTGTTCATGTGCCGCATGATGCAGTAATCGTCGACGATGCCGTTGGCGCCGAGAATGTCGCGCGCTTTCCGCGCGGTATCGAGAGCGATTGCCACGTTGTTCATCTTGAGCATGGAGATGTGCGAGGGATCGACTTTCCCTTTGTCCTTCAGCCGGCCGACGTGCAGCGCCAGCAACTGGCCTTTCACGATTTCAGTGATCATCCACGCCAGCTTTTCCTGCACCAGCTGGTGCGAGGCGATGGGCTTGTTCGCAAATTGCTTGCGCGTTTTCGCGTATTGCAACGCGGTGTCGTAGCAGGCCATGGCCGCGCCCAACGCGCCCCAGCCGATTCCATAGCGCGCCTGATTCAGGCACCCGAGCGGTCCCTTCAGCCCGCTTACGTTCGGCAGCAGGTTTTCCTCCGGAATCTCGCAATCCGTGAAAGCCAAGCCGGAAGTCACCGATGCGCGCAGCGACCATTTTCCGTGCACGTCCCACGCCTTGAATCCCGGCGTGCCCTTTTCTACCAGGAAGCCGCGGATTTTCTCGTCCTCCGTTTTGGCCCACACCACGGCGACGTCCGCAATCGAGCCGCTGGTGATCCACATTTTTTCGCCGTTCAGGACGTATTTGCTGCCCTTCTTCACCGCGCGCGTGAGCATCCCGCCCGGATTCGAGCCGAACTGCGGCTCCGTCAATCCGAAACACCCGATCGCTTTGCCCTGCTGGAGCAGCGGAAGCCATTTATTTTTCTGCGCGTCGTTTCCGTAGGCGTAAATCGGATACATCACCAGCGCGCTCTGCACGGACACGAAACTCCGCAGTCCGGAATCGCCGCGCTCGAGTTCCTGTGTCACCAGCCCGTACGCCACGTTGGACATTCCCGCGCAGCCGTAGCCTTGCAAGTTCGCGCCGAAAAATCCCAGCTCGCCGAGCTGCGGCACCAGATGCTTCGGAAACGTTCCTTCGCGGCTGTGCTTTTCGATGATGGGAATGACTTCGTTCTCGACGAACTGCCGCGCCGTTTGCCGCACCAGCTTTTCTTCGTCGTTCAGTTGCGAATCAAAATCGATGTAATCCACACCGGAAAATCCGGCCATACTTCGCTCCTGTCGCGCGGCATCGTGTGCGGCGCGTGCTCTTCACCCGGCCTGCTCGCTAGGGTTGCATGGGAACCAAAAAATGGGATGCTGGCGCTGTGTTCCGCCGAGTGCGTCCCCTTCGGCACGATTTTTACGCGGTCAATTGTAACAAGCCCATTCTGGCGGCAGCAACCGCGGCGTCACTGCCCGCGGCTTTGCGGAGAAGGAAATTTTTGCATTACAATTCTCGAGTCGAGGTCACGTGCCCAATTCCCGGAACCGCAGAGGGCCACTGCTGGCTCCCAAAATATTAATTTTCGATGTGGATGGCGTGCTGGTGGACGTGCGCGGCAGCTTCTGGGGCTCGGCGCTCGAGACGGTGCGCTTCCTTACCGGGAAACGCGTCACCTGGGCGGAGCTGTATAAATGGAAAGCCAAGCCTGGTAATAACGATGACTGGAGCATGGTTTCGAGATGGGCTACCGCGCTGGGGCGGCCAACGACGTATGAGGAAGCTCGCGCCGCGTTTCAACCATTCTATTGGGGCGAGAACGGCAAGCTGGGAAACGTGCGCAAGGAAAAGCTAGTGGTCACGCCCGCGCAGATCGAGCGCTGGGCCGGACGCTATGAGCTTAATCTCTTCACCGGGCGCACGCGGCAGGAATTTGCGTATACGTTTGACCGCTGGCCCGCTACGCGTTGCTTCCGGATGGTGGTGACCATGGACGATGTCAAGCGCAAGAAACCGCATCCCGACGGCTTGCTGAAAATTCTTGGCGAGCGCGATCCTGAGTCGGCGCTCTATGTCGGTGACAATATCGACGACGGGCTCGCGGCCCGCGAGGCACGGGTTCCATTCATCGCGATATTGCCGCCCGGCGCGCATGCTTCTCGCGAGCGTGCAAAAAAGTTTCGCGAGCTTGGGGCGCTGGCGTTGTTGTCCCGCGCTACCGATTTGAACCGCTGGCTACGGCCCATTTGAAGCAACGGTTCTGGCAAGAATCCTTCTATAGTAAGGGAGGCGGCCGCTAGCAGCGGATCGCGGAACTTTCTTTCGGGGAAACGGGAACTTGTATTGGGGCAGACCAAAACAATGCAAGCAAAGTTCTCAAGGCAATTTCTAATTTTCGGATTTCTTGGCATAGGCGCTTTTGCATGGCCGCACATAATGTGCGCGCAGGCACCCGCAGGACCCATGCCGGCCGCGGAACCCCAGCCATCCTCGATACCAGGCGCAAAACCTCTCCGCCAACAACCCGAAGTTCAGCCAAGGACGTCGATCTTCGGCGCATGGAAACTCAACAAAGACGATAGCGACGACGCACAGAAGAAAATGCAGGAGGCGCGCGGCTCGGACAGACAGGGTAGGAGCGGGAGCGGGGGTGGCGTACGGATGGGCGGCGGAATTCCCGGAATGGGTGGATACGGCGGGCACAGAAGAGGCGGGCAAGAAAACGAAAGCGATCAAGAGCGGCAAGGCATGCACGAGCTGTTGAACCCGGCGCGCTCGCTTTTCTTAGGCGAGGCCAGGAAAGACGCCGAGACCGACCTTTTCGACGATCAAGACCGCAAACGAGCCTTTTTCACGGACGGACGAAAGCTGGAAAAATCAAAAGACGACAAGTACCAGGAGATTGCGGCGCATTGGGACGGCACTCGGCTGGTCACCGACGAGAAATCTCCGCGAGGCGGGAAGGTGAGCCGCGTGTTTGAATTGTCACCCGACGGCAAGCAACTTTACGAGACACTGCACCTGACTACGGGTCGTTCGAATACGCCCGTGGTCATCCGGTACGCGTACGACCAGCAGGTTGGGACGCCGTCGGGTCGATAGGATTCCTGCAGCTGTTTCGGGCTCGCCGCAATGTGATTAACTGTCACTCTCACTGATGTTGGCGCGATATTCGCCTTGCAGGTGCGAGAAACGGGGCGAAAAGGAATCGAACGCCAAAGTAAACCGTCCGTTCAGGTCAAGTTTGACGGGACGCTTGGGCGGATGTTATAAAGTAGAGTTTCAAAACGGCAGCTTCAGGCCCACCGTAGCACCCTTCCCGGGAGGGGGCACGGCGCGGCTGCCAACCTGAGGTACAGGCTACACAATCTAAATGCAAGAAATTGTTCGCCAACTGGGAGAACTGTTCCTTCAAGCTGTGCCCACGGTCTTGATTGTTCTCGCCTTTTACCTGATTCTCCGCTCGCTTTTTTTCAAGCCGCTCCTGCAGGTGATGGAGGAGAGGGAGTCGCGCACTGCGGGGGCGCAAAAAGCGGCCGAAGCCGCGCAGGCCGCTGCTGCCGAGAAAGTGAAACAGTATCAAGAGGCGCTGCGGCAAGCCCGCGCGCAGGTATACGGAGAGCAAGAAGCGGCGCGCAAGAAACTCCTCGATGAGCGCGCGTCGCTGTTGAGAGACGCGCGAGCGAGAGCGGCCGCAGAAGTCGCGGCGGGCAAAGATCGCGTGGCCAAGGAACTCGCCGTGGCGCGGCGCGAAGTGGAAGCGACGGCCGGGCAACTTGCCGCGGAAATCGCGCGGCGATTCCTGCAAATCCCACCGCGTCCGGGAACCCCAGCGAGAGAGGCTCGATGACGCGAACTCGCGGGAGAAATTTTTTTTGCACCAGTGCGTTTGTAGTTTTTCTGTGCGGCGCGGTGAGCGCGCACGCCGCGGAAGAGAGCGCGGCCGCGGCCGAACGCGCCAGCGAAATTTTCAAGTGGATCAATTTCGCGATCGTTGCCGGGCTCCTCATCTGGGCGTTCGGAAAGAAATTGCCGCCGATATTCCGGAAGAACGCCGACAAAATCAGCTCCGCGATAACGAGCGCGACAGCCGCGAAGGCCGCCGCCGATGCGCAGGTTCGCGAAGCGGAAGCAAAGTTCGCGCGGCTGCAACAGGAAGTTACCGACTTGCGAGCGATCGCGGAGCGCGAAGCAGTTGGTGAAGCGGAGCGCATTCGCGCACTGGCGCAAAGCGACGCGCAGAAAATTTCCGCAGCCTCCAGAGCGGAGATTGAAGCAGCAGAACGTGCGGCGCGACTAGAGCTGAAGGCCATCGCCGCGAAACTCGCGGTGGATGGCGCCGAATCGCTGCTCACGAAACAGCTCACGCCGCAAGCGCAGGAATCGCTGGTCAACGCCTTCGTGAAAAGCCTCGATGGGAGGCCGAATTGAAATCGGCTAGCTTGCAATACGCGAACGCCCTCGCCGATGTCGCGCTGGAACAGGGTGCGGCCGAACCCGTTCTAAAACAGCTCAACGATTTTGGCGCGACCTATGCCGAGTCGGCCGAGCTGCGAAACTTTTTTACAAGCCCGGCGGTGACCCGCGAGGACAAGCATGCGGTGATCGGAAAAATCATCACCCGCATGCGTGCCAGCAAGATTCTGCGAAACTTTCTTTTCATCATTGCGGACCGCCAGCGCATGCACGTACTTCCGGAGATTGTTACCGCGTTTCAGGAAGTGATCCAGCAGAGGCAGGGAATCGCGGAAGCGGAAATCTCGTCGGCGGCGGAGTTGAATGCGGCACAGAAAAAGGAATTTCAGAAGACGCTCGAGCGACTCACGGGCAAGCGAGTGGAACCGAAGTACTCACTTGACCCCACGCTGCTGGGCGGCGCGGTCGTGCGCATCGGCGATACCATTTATGATGGGTCTCTGCGCAACCGCCTGAACGGTTTGCGCGCGCGGCTCACGGCAGAATAAGAACGAGTTTGGGAGACTGGCCGCGGGCCGGTGAATTGCGGAAGTTTGAGCGGGAGCTACGGAGCCAGAATGGCGAACATCAAGGCAGATGAAATCAGCAAGATTCTGCGCGAGCAGATCGAGAACTACGAGCAGACCACTTCGGTCGAGGAAGTCGGCTCGGTCATCAGCGTGGGCGACGGCATTGCGCGCATTCATGGCCTTGAGAAGGCCATGGCGGGAGAGATGCTGGCGTTCCCGCACAACGTTTTCGGAATCGCGCTCAACCTCGAAGAAGACCAAGTAGGCGCAGTACTGCTTGGCGAGTCGACAGAATTGAAGGAAGGCGACACAGTCAAGCGCACGAACACGATTATGTCCGTGCCGGTTGGGGAGGCGCTGGTGGGCCGCGTGGTGAATCCGCTCGGCGAACCACTAGACGGCAAGGGGCCGATCGCGTCAAAGCAGCGCAATGCGCTGGAGCGCATCGCGCCGGGCGTGCTGGACCGGCAGCCGGTGCGCGAGCCGTTACAAACGGGGATCAAAGCCATTGATTCGATGATTCCGATCGGGCGCGGGCAGCGCGAGCTGATCATCGGCGACCGCCAGACGGGCAAAACCGCGGTCATTCTCGACAGCATCATCAACCAAAAGGGTGGCGACCTCATTTGCATCTACTGCGCCATCGGCCAAAAGCGCTCGACGATCGCGCAGGTGGTGAAGACGCTCACCGACGCGGGCGCTATGGATTACACCATCATCGTGGCGTCTTCGGCGGCGGAGCCCGCGTCGCTGCAATACATCGCGCCGTATGCCGCGTGCGCCATGGGCGAATATTTCCGCGACACGAAGAGACACGCGGTCACGTTTTACGACGACCTTTCGAAACACGCGCAAGCGTACCGCGAAATCTCGCTGCTGCTGCGCCGCCCGCCGGGCCGCGAAGCGTTTCCCGGAGACGTTTTCTATCTGCACTCGCGCCTGCTGGAGCGCGCCGCAAAATTGAACGACAAACTCGGCGGCGGGTCGCTGACTTCGTTACCGGTAATTGAAACACAGGCGGGCGACGTGTCCGCGTACATTCCCACAAACGTGATTTCCATCACCGACGGGCAGATTTATCTGGAAGCGGATTTGTTCAACAGCGGAATCCGCCCGGCGATCAACGTGGGCATCAGCGTGAGCCGCGTCGGCGGCAACGCCCAGATCAAGGCCATGCGACAGGTGGCCGGCTCGCTGCGATTGGACATGGCGCAGTACCGCGACCTGGCGGCATTCGCGCAGTTCGGCTCGGATCAATTGGACAAAGTGACGCAGGCGCAATTGGCGCGCGGGCAGCGGCTCACCGAAGTGCTCAAGCAGGATCAATACGCTCCTCTGAGCGTCGAAAAACAAGTGCTCGTGATTTATGTCGCCACCAGCGGAGGCGCCGACAGCATTCCAGTGGCGGAAGTGCGGCGCTTCGAGCGAGAATTTTTGCAATTCGTGGAAACGAGTTATCCCTCGATTCTGAAAAACATCGCGGCGAAAAAAGCGCTCGACGATGGAATCAAGGCCGAAGTCAAGACGGCGCTCGACGGCTTTAAGGATCGTTTCACCGCTGCGGTAGCCGCGGGCAAGAACTAAGGATGAGCGCGCCGCGCTAAACGATGCCGACACTTCTCGATTTCCGGCGCCGCATCCGCTCGGTGAAGAACACCCAGCAGATCACCCGGGCGATGAAATTCGTCGCCGCGGCCCGTCTGCGGCGCGCGCAGGAAGCGGCGTTGGCGGCGCGGCCATTTGCGAGAGAGCTGGCGCGAGTATTGCGCTCGACGATGGCGCGGATCGAAGAACCGCAGAACCCGCTTCTGGCGCATCGCGCGGAAGAAAAAATTCTGGTCATCGTGCTCGCGGGCGAGCGCGGGCTGGCGGGCGCATTCAATACGAATATCCTTCGCAAGGCCAACGATTTCTTCCGCGCCAATAAGGGCAAAAAACTTTCGATGGTGGCGGTCGGCAAAAAAGGCCGGGACACGCTGAAGAGAGCGGGTTTCAACGTCGTTGCGGAATATATCAATGTGCTGGCGCGCGTGAATTACGGCACGGCGCGGGAGATTGCCGCGGTCGTCACGGACCTCTACGCCAAGGAAGAGATTGACTCGGTCTACATCGTGTTCAGCGAATTCAAGACGGTGATGACGCCGAACCTGGTTATGGAAAAACTGTTGCCGGTCGAAGCCATCCGCAGCGGCGAAGAGTCCAGCGCCGAGCAAGCCGTGGCGCAAGTGGACTACATTTACGAACAACCGGAAGAGCAGATCCTGAATAAGCTGTTGCCACGCTATGTGGAGACGCAGATTCTTCGCGCCATGCTGGAATCCTCAGCGGCGGAACACGCCGCCCGCATGACGGCGATGGAATCAGCCACCAAGAACGCAGGCGACGTAATTGAAGCGCTTACGCTGCACATGAACAAAGTGCGGCAGGCGGCGATCACCAAGGAGATTATCGAGATTGTGAGCGGCGCCGGCTCAGCGGCGTAGGAGAGAGCATGGCAGAAAAACACGCAGCCGTCGGGCACGTGGTGCAGGTTATCGGGCCGGTGCTGGACGTTCAGTTTGAAGCGGGGCACTTGCCCGCCATCTACAACGCGATACGCATCACCAGCGAGGGTTTTAACGTGCCCGAGCCGATGGACGTCACCGCCGAAGTGCAACAGCACCTAGGCGAAGGGCGAGTCCGCGCGATTTCGATGGAGCCGGTCGAGGGCATGGTGCGTGGCATGAAGGCCTACGATCTTGGCGAGGGCATCACCGTGCCGGTCGGACGCGCCACGCTGGGGCGCGTGATGAACGTGCTTGGCAAGCCCGTGGACCAGCTCGGCCCCATCGTCAGCGACACACACTACGCGATCCATCGCCCGGCGCCGAAACTCGAGGATCAATCCACGACGCTGGAGATGTTTGAGACGGGAATCAAGGTCGTGGACCTGATCGAGCCTTACGTGAAGGGCGGAAAAATCGGACTCTTCGGCGGCGCAGGGGTCGGCAAAACGGTGCTGATCCTGGAGCTCATTCACAACGTGGCCTTGAAGCACGGCGGGCTTTCCGTGTTTGCCGGCGTGGGCGAGCGCACGCGTGAAGGCAATGACCTCTGGCTGGAAATGTCCGAATCCGGGGTCATCGTTCCCGGGAATACGGAAAAGTCGCGTGCGTCGTTGATTTACGGACAGATGACCGAACCGCCAGGGGCGCGCCTGCGCGTCGGACTGACGGGGCTGACAGTGGCGGAATATTTCCGCGACCAGGAGCATCTCGATGTGCTCCTTTTCATCGACAATATATTTCGATTCGTGCAGGCGGGATCAGAAGTCTCCGCGCTCCTCGGCCGCATGCCGTCGGCTGTCGGATATCAACCCAACCTGAACACCGAGATCGGCGAACTTCAGGAACGCATCACCTCGACAAAGAATGGCTCGGTCACTTCGGTGCAGGCAATTTACGTGCCGGCCGACGACTACACGGACCCTGCGCCCGCCGCTACGTTCACGCACCTGGACGCCACCACGAACCTCAGCCGTCAGATCGTGGAGCGCGGCATTTACCCCGCCGTCGATCCTCTGGCCAGCTACTCGCGCATCCTCGATCCACGTATCGTAGGACAAGAACATTACACCGTGGCGCGCGCGGTGAAATCGATTCTCCAGCGCTACAAGGATCTGCAGGACATCATCGCCATTCTTGGCATCGAAGAACTTTCCGACGACGACAAACGCACCGTGGCGCGGGCGCGCAAGATCGAACGATTCCTTTCTCAGCCGATGTTCGTGGCCGCGCAGTTCACCGGCCTCGAGGGAAAGTACGTGAAGATCGAAGACACCGTGCGCAGCTTCAAGGAAATCGTGGAAGGCAAGTACGACGATATTCCGGAGCAGGCGTTTTACATGGTGGGCACGATCGAGGAAGCTCTTGCGAAGGCTGAAAAGCTGAAGGTGGGCGCGTAGGCAAGAATGCTTCCAGAAGCCATCGAGCTCATAGTAGTGACGCCGGAGCGCCAGTTGCTCCGCGAACGCGCCGTGGAAGTGCAGCTTCCCGGCGCGGATGGCTATCTCGGCGTACTGCCGGGACACGCGCCGCTGATGACGGAGATCGGCATCGGGGAGCTCAGCTATCACGATGCGGCGGGCAAGGAATCGGCGCATCTCGCTTTGGTTCGCGGGTTTGCCGAGGTGCTACCGGACCGCGTCACCGTTTTGGCAGAGACCGCGGAACGAGCTGAAGAAATTGATCTGGCGCGGGCCGAGGCGGCGCTCGCTCGGGCGCAAAAGCGGCTGGCGTCGGGAGACACGAACATTGACTGGGACCGCGCCAGCGTCGCACTGCAGCGCGCGCTGATTCGAATCCAGGTGGCTACAAAGAGCCGCAGTGCACGCGTGAGCAGCGTCTAACGCCCACCTCTAACGCGGCATTTTCGTCATTCTCGTTGCTACAGGAAATCTCGCTCATGCGACTTTGTGGCGTAGCAAACATCTAATCGGTTTGGAGATCGAATGGAGCCGCTGACCATCTACACCACCGGGTGGTGCCCGGATTGCTGGCGCACCAAGTCATTCCTGAAGGCGCGAGGGGTGGAATTCCGCGAAGTGAATATCGAGGAAGACGAATCCGCGGAACAAATCGTCCTTAAGGCCAACAACGGCAAGCGCAAAGTTCCCACGCTGGAAACCGGCGGCCGCTATTTCGCCTGTAGCCCGTTCGACGCGGAGCAACTTGCGGCGGAATTGAACATCCCGCTCAATCGCTGAACGGTGATTTACGATTCGGTTGTAAAGGCTTCATCAATGCTCCAGTCCGCGACTAGTTCACAGCTAAACCGCGGGTCCACACACCTGTAACGTGCAGGCTGTCGTCGAGCAACACTACGTCCGCATCTGCCCCGGCGCGGAGTGCGCCCTTTTTGAACTCAATCCCCAACAAGGAAGCCGGATTCAGCGTCAACATGCGCACGGCATCGGCGAGGGGCGTGCCGAGAGCGACGATGTTTCGCAAGGCCCTGTCCAACGTGAGCGTGCTGCCCGCGAGTTTTCCTTCCGAGTTCCGGCAAACTCCGCCGCTGACTGTGACCTCTAGAGTGCCAAGCATATAGGTTCCGTCGGGCATACCTGTCGCGGAAGTGCCATCGCTTACCAGAATGACGCGCTCCGCGCCTTTTGCCTGCAACAAGAGCCGCATGGACGGTTCGTCGACGTGCACGCCGTCGGCGATGAGTTCGGCCGTGACTTCGGGCGAAGTCAGGACGGCGCCAATCACGCCGGCGTCACGGTGGGAAAATGGACGCATGGCATTGTAAACATGCACGGCGTGCCGCGCGCCGTGGGCGATGGCGAGGCGCGCTTGTTCATAGGTTGCATCCGTGTGTCCCAACGCCACGACGAGGCCTGCTTTTCGTGCCGCGTCAATGCACGGGATCGCGCCAAAAACCTCCGGCGCGATAGTCAAAATGCGGGCGTTTCCTCGCGCAGCACGAAGAAAATTATCGAGCAGCTCCGCCGATGGCGGCTTGATCCACTCCGCGGGATGCACGCCACGCCGAAGGATATTGATGAAGGGACCTTCAAAGTGGATCCCCAAGACTTCCGCGCGAGGTTCTCCAGTCGCGTGCTGGGCAGCGATGTATTGGGAAATGCTTTCGACGCTTCGGCAGGTAGTTTCGGGGCTCGCCGTAACGGTAGTGGCGAGAAACGAAGTCGTGCCGTGCGCGGCGACGGTTCGGGCGACGGTTGAAATAGCTTCCGGCGTGCCCTCCATGACGTCGTGGCCGCCCGCGCCGTGGATATGCACGTCGATGAAACCTGGCACGGCAATTTTGTCGGTCGCAAGGATTTCCTGCGCGCCAGCCGGCAAACTCATTCCCGAGCGAGGCCCGACCGCCTCAATCACACCATCGCGGAAGAGCAAACCCGCGCCGGAGATTTCTCCCTGAGGAGTGATCACGCTGCGCACTTGGAGAAGAATGTTTTTCATAGGCAGGAAAACATCGTAGCGGAAATTCCAAGCCGCACAAAACAAAACGGGCGGGGCCGAAGCCTCGCCCGCGGAAATAAACACCTGTCGCAGTGTCCAGCGAGCTTTTCTAGTAAGAATGGGCGCGAGAAATACGGCCAGGCAATGCGGAATGCAGCCCCTACAAAAAAAGAGGGAGGATCCTCTGGGATCCTCCCTGCATGGGTTCTCGCTCCGCCTGCTAGACGGCGCGCCCTCCCTCCTGAATTCTGGTTATTGACCAGACGTATTCGAGGAGCTAGCCGTAGCCGTACCAGCGCCCTTCGGCATGCTCAGGTAACCTGCCGCGGTCGTCTTGGTAACTTTGTTGACCACCAGTTCCAACGCCGCGCGGCTTCCGCCCGTGTAGAAAAAGATTGGTTCGTTCACGGAGCGGTTCTTCTTTTCGAAGCTCTTGTCATCCGCGAGCACGTTGATGGTGTATTGGTTTTTCTTGGTGTTGGTGTCTTTCAGTTCCACCTGGATGTTCCCGACTTTCTGCGGGCCGGTCTTGCGACCGATGGAGAATTCGAAATAATCGCGCGTGCCCATCCGGCGGAGCTGGTCGATTTCATCATGGTTCCGGGCGATGAGCGTGCCCATCTCACTGCGCGCCATCTGAATGCTGTTCTTGGCGGCGTCGAGGTCGGACTTCACGCCAGAGACGTCGCCATTCAGTTTGTTCACGTCGTCGGCGTTCGCCTTGGTCGCGAGTTGATTGGTTACGTCTGCTTGAAAGCCCGTCAACTTTTTGTCCACGGCGCCCACTGCTGTCTTGCTCTGCTTGCGCGCCGTAACCAAATCTTCGTGCGTAACGTTCAGTTTGTCGGTGACGACTTTCAGGTCGCTTTCCAATTGCTGATTCAGCTCTTCGGACTTTGCGAGACGCTGATTCAACATGTCGTTCGCCTGCTTCAGCGAGGCTTGTGTGGTTTCTTCGGAACTCTTTGCTCGGCTAAGGGCGCTCCAGCCCAAACCAACGCCCACTAATGAAATCCCGCCCAACACGAGGACCGCCAAGCCCACCCATCGTGGGGTGCCGCTAGTGCTGTGGCCGATCGGTTCCTGGAACTCGCTCATATACTTCATTCTCCTTTTGGCGTTTCCGCCCGTGGGAGTGAAAGGAGCATCTGTTCCGCCAAAGGACGCCGGTGGGAAAACTGGTCCCTAAGTTAAATAATTTCTATGACTTACGCTCGAATGACAGGGAGGAATGCGCAAATAAATAGCGTACTAGTACCAGTAAACTTTACGCGGTTGTAGCCGTACCGGTGTTTTCTGGGAAGATTGGCTCCATGTTCCTCGTAGGTAAGGACTTAAGGGGTGTGGAAAACAGTGGAAAGGAGAGGATTTTCAAGGCTTGAGAGATGTATAGGCAACCTACTGCAAACAAATAGGTTAGAACAGTTCGCTTAGGCAGCTTCGGTAGAAGGTTCGGCCGTAACGGGCTCAGGAGCGTCGAAGTATCTGTCTAAAGTATTGGTGGCGGCCTCAAGAACGAGGTGACAGTCCGGGCAAGAGCTCAAATGGCGCTTGATCTCCGTCTGCACGGTTGGAGATAGTTTCCCCTCTAAGTACCAGCAAATCAAATGGATAGTGTCGCGACAGCTCATGACTCGCGTCCCCCAGAGACATCGACAGCGAGATCTAACCCAGGGAATAGGGAGCACTTTCAGAACCAAATCATACCGGAGTAGATGAATCAATAAGAGATTAAGTTTCAGAGGCTTAGAAGAGTCACCGCAAATACTGCTCTTCCCAATTTGAAAGCAGGTCGAAGACTTTACACGGTGAGGGGCTAGAAAGGCCCCTAGGAAAGTCGAATCGTCAATCAGCGCTGTGGGACTACGGTCATTTCGCGCAGGGCGGCGATGCGTTCTTCCAACGGGGGGTGCGTGCTAAACAGAGAAGAGGCGAGTCCACCGCCGAACATAGGCTTAACAATGCACAAGGCCGAGGTCGAAGGCGAAAGGGTGGTGGTAGGGATACGCTGGTTATAAGCACCGAGTTTTTGCAGGGCGCTGATGAGCCCGTAGGGCTGTCCAACCATGCGCGCTCCGGATGCGTCGGCGGAATATTCCCTCTGCCGGGAAATGCCGAGCTGCAGGAGCATGGCGGCGAGCGGAGCAAGGAAAATCATCAAGATCGCCGCCAGCGCCCCGCCACCGCCCTCGCGGTCGTCATCGCGCCCGCCCCAACCGCCAAAAATCATCGCCCACTTGCCCATAGAAGCGAGATAGGTGATCGCGCCTGCGATCGTTGCAGCGATGGAGGTCGTCAAAATATCGTAATTCCGCACATGAGAAAGTTCATGGGCGATCACGCCCTCGAGCTCATCATCGTTCATCAGGTTCAGAAGCCCCTCGGTCACGGCGACGGAGGCATGGTGTGGGTTTCGACCCGTGGCAAAGGCATTCGGCGCCGCTTCAGGAACCACGTAGAGCTTGGGCACGGGAATATTCGCTTTGGAGGAGAGGCGTTCCATGACCGCGTACAAGCGCGGCAATTGTTCGCGCGTGACCGGCTGCGCCCCGCTCGAAGCCAGCGCAATCTTATCGGAGAAAAAATACGAGACCGCGTTCATCAACACGGCAAATCCGAGCGCGATCTTCAGGCCGTTCCGGCCGCCGATGGCACCGCCTGCCACTACCAGAAGCACGCTGAGGAGAATCAGCAGCGCGCCAGTTCGTAGAATTCTCATAAGGAGCCTGCCTCAGTTACTACGCACAAGAATAGCGGAATGTTTCCGCTAGTAGAAATCAGCCGCCACGCACGCGCATGGGTGTTCCCGGGTCTCATCCAGTTAGATTCGCGCGGCGGACGCCGGTTGCTTCGCCGGCCTGTGCTCGAAGCGCATCACGTCCTTTTTGCCATCGCGGTCCACGCGCAGGTGTTCTCCTGGGAGCACCTTGCCTTCCAGGATCTGCAGAGCGAGCGGATCCTGGATCATGCGTTGGATAGTGCGCCGCAACGGGCGCGCGCCGTACGCGGGATCGTACCCTTCTCGCAGAAGAAGTTCTTCGGCTGCCGGAGTCAGCTCGAGAGTAATCTGCCGTTCCGCCAGAAGTTGCTCGACGCTCTTCAGCAAAAGACCAACGATTCGTTCGAGCTGGTCTTTGCCAAGCGGATTGAAAATGACAATCTCGTCGATACGATTCAGAAACTCGGGCCGGAATGAGGCGCGCAATGCGTCCATGGCCTGCTTGCGGGCAAGTTCGGGATCCTTGCTCGATAGTTCGAAGATGGCCGTCGAGCCCACATTGCTGGTCATCACCAATACGGTGTTGCGAAAATCCACGGTGCGGCCCTTTCCATCGGTGAGCCGCCCGTCCTCGAGAATCTGCAGCAGCACGTTGAACACATCGGGATGCGCTTTCTCGATTTCATCGAACAGAATGACGGAGTATGGATGACGCCGCGCCTGTTCGGTAAGCTGCCCACCTTCTTCATAACCCACGTATCCTGGAGGCGCGCCGATCAGACGCGAGACGCTGTGCTTTTCCATGTACTCGGACATGTCAATGCGGATCATCAGCTTTTCGTCATCGAAAAGAAATTCCGCGAGCGCGCGGGCAAGCTCTGTCTTTCCGACGCCGGTTGGTCCCAAAAAAATGAACGATCCGATGGGCCGCTTGGTATCGGAAAGCCCGGCCCGGCTGCGGCGGACCGCGTTGGCAACGCGTGCCAGGGCATCGTCCTGTCCAATGACGCGCTGACGGAGGCGCTCTTCCATGTGCACCAGTTTTTGCGCTTCGCCTTCGAGCAAGCGTCCCACAGGGATTCCCGTCCACTTGCTCACCAGCTTGGCGATATCCTCTTCGTCGACCTCTTCCTTGAGCATCGGCGCGTCTTTTTGCACCGAAGCGAAGCGCTCCTCCGCCAGTTTCAAGTCGCGTTCCGCCGCGGCGATCTTGCCGTAGCGGATTTCCGCCACTTTGGCTAGTTCGCCGGCGCGCTCGAATCGCTGCTCCTCGGCTTTCAGTTGCTCGATCTGCTCCTTGAGTTTGCGAATTTTCCCGATAGCTTCCTTTTCGGCTTGCCAGCGCGCCTTCCGGCCGCTCGAATCCTCGCGCAGTTTGGCGAGTTCATTTTCAATCTGCGCGCGGCGCTCCTTGGAATGGGGATCGGACTCTTTTAGAAGGGCCTGGCGTTCAATCTCAAGTTGCAGGATGCGCCGCTCGATTTCGTCGATTTCGACGGGCAGAGAATCGATCTGCATGCGCAAACTGGCGGCGGCTTCATCAATCAAGTCGATGGCTTTGTCAGGCAAAAACCGGTCGGAGATGTAGCGGTGCGAGAGTGTTGCCGCGGCGAGAATGGCGGCGTCTTTGATGCGCACGCCGTGGTGCACCTCATACCGCTCCTTGAGGCCGCGAAGGATCGCGATGGTATCTTCGACGGTCGGCTCGCTCACCAGCACCGGTTGGAAGCGCCGCTCGAGCGCAGGATCTTTTTCGATGTATTTCTTGTATTCGTTGAGCGTGGTAGCACCAATAGCGCGCAGTTCGCCGCGAGCGAGCGCGGGCTTCAGCATGTTGGAAGCGTCCATCGCGCCTTCCGCTGCGCCGGCGCCAACGAGCGTGTGTAACTCATCGATGAAAAGAATGATCTGCCCTTCCGCCTCGGTAATTTCTTTCAGGACCGCTTTCAATCGGTCCTCGAATTCGCCACGATACTTCGCGCCAGCGACGAGTGCAGCCAGATCCAAAGCCACGAGGCGCTTGGTTTTCAGCACGTCGGGCACATCTCCGGAAACGATTCGCTGCGCCAGACCCTCGACGATTGCCGTTTTCCCTACGCCAGGTTCGCCGATCAGTACTGGATTATTTTTAGTGCGGCGCGCGAGAATCTGCATCACACGGCGAATCTCTTCATCGCGGCCGATGACGGGATCGAGCTTCGAGCGGCGAGCCAATTCGGTAAGATCGCGCGCATATTTTTCGAGCGCTTCGTAGGTGGCTTCGGGATTTTGCGAGGTAACGCGCTGCGTGCCGCGAACGCCGGTCAACGCTTGCAGGATCGCTTCATAAGAAGCGCCGTGTCGCTTGAGAAGAATTCCCGCGGGATCGCGGTCCTGTCCGGCGATGGCGAGAAACAGATGTTCGGTTGAGACGTATTCGTCCTTGAATTTGCCCGCTTCGTCGAAGGCCTTTTCAAGCACATCGTTCAGTGCGCGTCCCATGTGCTGCTGAGTAAATCCCTGCACTTTCGGCAGACGCCCCACTTCGCGCTCGATATCCTGCGACAACGCTTCGCTGCGGATTCCCAGGCGCGCGAGAAGCGGCGTCACCACGCCGTCCGTCTGCGCAATCAGCGCTTCCAGTAAATGGAGCGGCACGATCTCCTGATTCTCGTGGCGCGCGGCAACTTCCTGCGCACTTTGCACGGCTTCCTGGGCCTTAACGGTCATTTTTTCAAATCGCAGCATGTCACCCCACGGGTCATGAAAAAGGGGCCGGTCAACTATCCAGCCCCTCCTTCATAGCACTTCTTTCACCGGATCGGCTAGCTTACCTGGCTGCCGCGGCAGCAACCGCCGGCCCGACGTTCACCTTGATCTGCTTGGGCTTGGCTTCCTCGCGCTTCGGAATGTTCAGCGTCAGTACACCATTCTGATAGTCGGCCTTGATCGCGTCCGTGTTCACGGTATTGGCGAGCGAGAAGCTCCGAGCAAACGAGCCGTAGGCGCGCTCCACACGCAGGTAGTTGTCCTGATCGACCTTCTTCTCGAATTTGCGTTCGCCGCGAATCGTGAGGATGTTGTTCTCGACGCGGATGTCGAGATCCTTGGGATCGATATCCGGCAAATCGGCCTTGACGACCAACTCGTGCTCAGTCTCAAAGATGTCAACCGCCGGGGCCCAAGTGGTGAGATTGGAATCCTCCCCACCGCGTGCCAGAACGTCATTGAAGACGCGGTTGATCTGATCTTGAAGAGTTCCGGCAACGGAGAAAGGCTCAAAGCGAGTTATAGTTCTCATAGCGAGTATCCCCTCCATAGGTGATTTCAGCAAAATCATAAAATATGAGTGCTGCATTGTCAAATATAATCGCTGATTGTCTTTATGTAGATGTAAGTATATGTATTTCTGTAAGATACATGATGTAGAGATTGCTTTGGGGGTGCTGTTGGAAGACTTGTCTGCACGGGGAGGCTGATTCGAGCCCGATCCCGTGGCGAGCGTACCACTCCTTGGAAGCTGTTAAACTGCCCGCTGCATGCGAATCGAAGAGCTCGATTACCAACTGCCTAAAAAACAGATCGCTCAGCGACCGCTGGAACGGCGCGAGGCTTCTCAACTGCTCACTTTCCATCGGCAAAGAGGTGATTTCGAGGATCATTTGTTCGTCGAGCTTCCAAAGCTTTTGCAAGGCGATGAGCTTATCGTCCTCAACAACACGCGGGTGATCCCGGCGCGCTTGTTTGGCCGGCGATTCGGGGTTCATTCGCAGCGTCCCTCGCGCGCGGCACGGCAAGAACACCTTCAGGGAACGGTGGAAATTTTTCTCACCCGCCAGATCGAGGGAGATATCTGGGAGGCGCTGGTGCGGCCGGGGCGCAAAATGCATATTGCCGAGCGCGTTCTCTTGGGAGAGGGCGAGCTAGAAGCGGAAGTGATAGGGCGCGGGGAGTTGGGGTTGCGAACGCTGCGGTTATCTTCGCGTGACTCGAGGAGTGTGCTCGAGCACATCGAGCGCATAGGTCACGTGCCGCTGCCGCCGTACATCGACCGCCCCGACGAAACGTCCGACCGCGATCGGTACCAAACTGTCTTCGCGAAACAACTGGGTGCAATCGCCGCTCCAACAGCGGGATTGCATTTCACGCCGGACATTTTGCAGGAGATTCGGCGGCGTGGCTCAGAAATCTGCGAGCTCACGCTGCACGTTGGGCTAGGGACGTTTCAACCGATTCATGGCGAAACACTCGAAGAACACGTGATGCATGGAGAATCCTACGAAATACCGCCGGAGACAGTCGAGCAAATTGTCGCCGCACGCCAAGCAAGACGGCCAATTCTGGCGGTGGGTACGACGGTGGTCCGGGCCCTTGAAGACGCGGCGCAACGCGCAACCGCGGCAAGCAACGCGCGGCTGCTTTTCGCTGGGCGCGCAGAGGCCCGTTTGTTCATTGTTCCGGGTTTCCGCTTTCGAGTAGTGGACGCGCTGCTGACGAACTTCCATTTGCCCCGCTCGACGCTGCTGGCTCTAGTATGCGCGTTCGGTGGCCGCGAGAGAATTCTTGCCGCTTACCGGCATGCCGTAGAGTCAGACTACCGCTTTTACAGCTATGGCGACTGCATGTTGATTCGCTAGGGGATTCGCTGGCGAGACCGGAGGGAAATCGGATGTTGCGTTCTCTCTTTCTGCATTCCTAAAGCGAGAGAGACAAACGCTTCACCTAAGGAAACTGCGAAATTCCGCAGCTCGAAGATGTTTCCTGCAAGGATGAGGAGAAAGGAGGCCGCAGCGGATTGCAGCCTCCACCTCGTCCAATCGAAAGGAGTCACGTAAGCTCCTTCATTCATTACTCGTTAAATACAAATACTTGCGCCTTGCCGGCGAAACGCACTTCTCTCACCTGCCCATCGACGCCGATGAGCAAGCTGTCATACAACGCCTTTGTCTGGCGGTCTTCCCAGCGGCCTTCGCTCTCGGCCACCGGTTTGTTCCCTTTTTGGACAGTGACTTTGTTACCGTCGATAAGGAGGCGATACTCTCCTGCGGTCAGGTCGGCCTTGCCGACTTTCGCGGCTTGGGCGATGTTGATTGTCTTGGTGAAGGGCTTTGCAAATAGAGGCACTGCCAGCGCAAGAGCGGCGAGCAGAGCGGCACTGCGAAAGAAAGAGTTGGTTTTCATGCGTGTCAATTTCCTTTCCATCTGGATCGAGTCAGCCGTTGCAGGCTGCCAGGGCTAGACAGAGAGTTGACACGCGTTCCCCGGGCGAGTAATCTCGCCACAAAGACACCACCTCTTCCTGGACTAACGGCCGGAAAGACTTGCGTGTCACCGCCCCGCGGCTGCCACCGCGGGGTTTTTAATTTGGTTTCTCTGGCTTGCCCGGAACAGCTTCATTCCCGGCTGCACTCGTATAGACGAATAACCCCCCGCGAATGTTTCGCGGGCGAAGGAGAAATTTTGGAGAAAAACAGTGCCCAGGAGACGGTTCGCAAGCGGATAAGCTTCGATTTAGTTCTTTGTTTTTTCTAAATTTTCCGACGACCTGGAAAGTATCGAAAATTTCACGGAAACATTTTTCATTCCGCCACGTCTCCGGCCTCTTCGTAAAGTGCGGCCCAGTCTCGGGCATCGATTCGTGCATCGTTAACCGGCTTCATCTATACTCAGATGCTCTTGGATACCTGGAATGCGGATTCTCGTTCTTAGCGATCTGCACGCGAACATGACGGCGTTTGACGCGGCCCTGGAAGCGGCGAAGGGCCGCTGGGACATTCCCGTTTGCCTGGGCGATGTCGTGGGTTACGGGCCGGATCCAAACGAAGTTACGGCACGTTTGCGCGAATTAGGGGCACAAACGATTCGAGGGAATCATGACAAAGCAGCCACGAGACTGATGGCGGCGGACGATTTCAATCCTATCGCCAGGGCTGCCGTTGATTGGACACACTCGCAACTCACTCCCCAGAATCTCGCATGGCTGACGGCTCTTCCCCCCGGTCCGTTTGCCACGGACGGCATCGTGCTGATCCACGGCGCGTTTCACGATGAGGACGAATACGTTTTCACGCCGGCGCAGGCGCTTGACGGCCTTCTTGACTCATCCTCGGCGGTCACTTTTTTTGGCCACACGCACCATCAAGGCGGCTTCGCCTATGAGGATTCCAACCTCGAGGTTCTCCAGGTTCACCCGCGGGTCAGTGAATCGTTTGCGGCGCTTCGGATCGAACCGCCGCGGCGTTATCTCTTGAATCCGGGCTCGATCGGGCAGCCGCGCGATTCGGATTCGCGCGCGGCGTTTGCCATTGCCGATCTCGAGCATCAAACAGTAGAATTCTGGCGCGTTCCTTACGATATTGCGGCGGTGCAAGAACGCATGCGTGCTGCCCGGCTCCCCGAGCCGCTGGTACAGCGCCTGGCCCTGGGCCGCTGAGTCTCACCGCAAAGCCAGCGTTTTTTGCTACATTGATGATGTGCACGCGCTTCTGCCCAACGAATCATCCTCCCCATCGACGCGAGAAGGCAACGATTCCGGATTTGCGTGGAAAATATTCGTGGTGGGAGTGCTGGTTGTCGGGGGAGTTTTCTACTTCTGGCCGGGCCACACGTCTGGACCGGGAGGACCTCCGGCGCGAGCCAGCTTGCCGTTCGGCGTTGAAGAGCAAGCATACGTCCCGCGAATAGAAATACAGAACATTTTGCTGAGCCGCGCGGAAAATTTCATCCACCAGGAGGTTACGTCTCTATCCGCCGAGCTTGTGAACGGCGGCCCGCGTACCATCGCCGGGTTGGAGCTGACCGTCGAGTTCTCGGACGAGCTTCATCAAGTGATCCTCCGGGAATCCCGCACAGTTCTGTCTGTCCGCGAACCGACAATGCCGCCGGGCGAACACCGCTCCTTTGAGATCTCTTTCGATCACATCCCGCCGACATGGAATATGCAGCAGCCTGTTGTGCGGATTACGGGTCTGCAGCTTGCGAGCACAATAAAATAGCTGCAATAATAAGTACTTCAATTATAATCAGGAGAATGGAACTCGCCAACGAGCTCAAGGGGAGTCTGCGCGAATTCTCCGCTCGAGGAGCGGTCGAGGTACGCGAAAACGGCAGCCGGGTCGCTTCTCTCGCCGTGCTCTCCTGGGAAGTGCGGAGCGCAGGAGAAAAACCGCTGCTCCATCTGTGGTCCGAGCAATACAACCTGACGCGGCGCGTTCTCGCCATCACCGACCATTCCGACGAACGCCTGGCGCTGGCGGTCGAGCGTTTTGGTCGCGCCAAACCGGAACGTCTCGAATTTATCCTGGTGGGATTTGAACGCTCCCAGCGAGAGCTTTCCCGCGAAGAATTTTGTGCGCGATTATCGCGCGTTCTCTCGGAGCAATTTCCGGATGAGTCCCTGGAATCGCTGGTCATTTCGCCGGATCTGGAGCACTCGCTATCCGGCAGTTACGCCCGAGGATTGCTGCGCCGCGGGTCGATGCACATCGCAGTCCTGGGTGTTCCCGAGGGGGACTCCGCGGAAGCCACGGCGAATAGCCTTACCTTTGGGTTGCTCTGGCTCGATCGCGCGCGCCAGTCCGCCCGGCGCGGGGGTATCTCGGCTTTGCGAATGATTCTACCCAAGAAGGCTAGCTTGCCGATCGCGCACAGGATGACGGCGGTTGATTCAAGCGTTCCCTTGGAACTTTTCGAGTACGATTCCGCACGGGAAATACTCGAACGAGTCGAACTAAGTTCGCTCGGAAACCTTTCCACGTTCCTTGTGCCTCATCGCGTAACGCAAGCGCTTCTCGATCGGGCGCGCCCCGCCTTGGATCCCATCTGGGCTTCAGCGGGACAGAAAATTTCTCTTCATCCGGTAGTGCCTTCGCGCGAAGTCGTTTTGCGATTTCGTGGACTGTCTTTCGCCCGCTGGGCTGACGACCGCATATTCTTCGGAGCCAATGATCCGCGACAAGAGCTCAGGCCGGACTCTCAGCATGGGTTTGCGCGCCTGTTGCGTGACCTCGAGACTTTTCGTCATCCGCTGGCCGCGGATACGCGTCACCCGCTCTATCGCGCGCAGCCGGAGCGCTGGCTGGAATCGTTAGTCCGTGAGGATATCACCCGCGTGGATGCGGGGCTTGACCCTCGCTATGCCTACAGCCAGGTTTTCGCCACTGCGGGCGGCGAACACGGAATCCTCGATCTCCTTGGAGTGACGCGATCCGGGCGACTGGCTATCCTCGAACTAAAAGCCGGCGAGCACATCCATCTTCCTATGCAGGCGGCTGACTATTGGCTTCGCGTGCGGCGCCATCTGCAGCAAGGCGATTTCGAGCGCTACGGTTATTTCCCCCGCGTGCAGCTTCAGGCTGCGCCGCCAATCGTTTACCTGGTCGCCCCAGCCCTGCACTTTCATCCGGCGACCGACACTCTTCTTCGGTATCTTTCGCGGGAGATCGAGGTTGTCCGAGTAGGCTTGGCAGAACGCTGGCGCCGCGGACTGCGCGTGGTAATGCGCCAATAGACGCAGGCCCTGATTGAGTTTTTGTTCTCCACTTGTCCCCGAGAGTTTCTAGTGTCAGCGGACTGCTTTCGGGTTACAATCTGCTCCCTCAGTCCGGGGAGTATTTCGTGTCCTTCTCAGCGCGTGTTCGCCATGCGGGCCAAGTCTCGCTCGTGGATCTCTCAGGCCACCTGACGTCGTTCGAGACCGCAGGTCTGCGAGATTCCATTGGGGGCCTGCTGGCGCAGGGCCGGAAGCACATCGTTCTGAATACGAGCGGCTTGACCTACCTGGACAGCTCGGGGGTCGGGGAATTGGTAAGGAACTACATGACCGTCATCAAGCAAGGCGGCGACATGAAAGTGGTGGGCCTGACTTCGAAAGTGGAGGAAATCCTGAAAATTACGAAACTCCACCAGGTGCTGCAGGAGTTTGACGACGAAGAATCCGCAATGCGCAGCTTTCCAGAAACCTCAGTAAGCAAGAAGTCCGCGTAAGCCGGAGCACGCAAAAAAGACGGCCTAAAAAGGAGAGAAGCAGCTAGGGGGTCGCCCTAACTGCTTCCCGGGGTGTGTCCTCGAAGTGGTTAGTTATCAATTTAGATGCACGGGAGCGAAAAAGGTTTCCACGGTGGGAAAAAACCCGGTTGAGGATAGTGAAAAGCCCGGAAACGCTTAGTAAAAAAGGTATTTACGCCAGCGTTCGTCACGGTGGCCGATGAGCCTCATGAGCTGCCGCGAGGTGTGCAGGGTAAAGGGCCGCGGCCGACGGGCCAGTTTCAGCCCGGCCTCCTCGGGGGTGCGGTCGCCCTTGCTGTTATTACACCGGTAGCAACAAGCGACGAGATTTTCCCAGGAAGAGCGGCCCCCCCGAGAGCGAGGTACGACATGGTCCAGGGTCAGCTCCGAACTGGGGAATATTCTGCTGCAAAACTGGCATGTATTGCGGTCGCGCAGCAAAATGTTCTTCCTCGAGAGCGCCCGGCTCTGTTGAGGAATGTGCCGGTAAGCGAGCAGGCGGATCACCGAGGGCACGCGGTGGGAATGCGCGGCCGAATGCACTTCCGCGCTGTGCAATTCCTCGGCCTGAGCGACGCCCTTGAGCATCAGCACCATAGCGCGCCGAACCGCCGTGACATTGATGGGCTCGTAGGTCGCATTGAGGACCAGAACCGGCTCCTGCATCAGCGACATCCGCCGGGTCGAAATCGTGTTGGGGTATCTACTGCCTGCGGGCTCTTCAGAGGAGGGCATAGCCGCCCCCGCCACTTCAGGGGCAAAACGCCCCCGGGGTTCCACCGGCTTGAAGCGATTCGCGCTCATGGCGCTTTATCAACCTGAGACTCCGCGGGACTCCAGATCGGGTTCCGAAGGGCTCTGGCGACAGTCAGGGCGATCACGGACTTGGCGCCTGCCTCTCGCAACGCTCGAGCGCAGGCGTCAAGGGTCGCCCCAGTCGTCACTACATCATCTACCAGTAAGACGCGTAGGTTGTCAACCACGCTGCCTGGACGCGTGGCAAAAGCGCCACGGACCGATTCCCAGCGCTCCTCGAGGCTCAGGACATGCTTATCGGGGCGGGGCCGCGTTCGCATGAGCAGTACCCTTCCGTGGGGCAATTTCAAGCAGCGGGCAAGGGGTTTGGCGATGAGGTCGGCTTGGTTGTACCCGCGTTCGCGTTCCCGCACCCGGTGGAGCGGCACAGGCACGACAACATCGGCCGTTAGGGCTTCGCGCCGGACCAGCTCAGCCAGCCGTTCCGAGAACCATTCCCCAAGCGGTTCCATGCGCTCAAACTTGAGCAGGAGAATCGCGCGCACTAGAACTCCGTCGTAAGAGGCATAGCTCCTGGCGAGGTCAAAGGCGTAGAGCTTCTCTTCCTGCCCGGGCCGTGCCCGGCAGAGGGCGCACCGAAGGCACTCTGTCCCCGTAGGAGACGCGTTTTCCGCCCAGGTCTGTATCGGCCGTCCGCAGATTTCGCAAAGCTTGCCCGAAAGGGGTGCAAAGGATTCGAGGCAATCTTCGCAAATGGGCACGCGGCTGGCCCGCGTCAACAATTGGTCGCACGTGCGGCAACCGGCAGGGAAGAAAACGCTGACCAGGGCATCGCACGCTTCGGCTAGCCAGGCGGCGGCATGCTGGCGGTAGTTGAACAGATTTCCCACGCAAAGAACAGACTACGCCGGTGGATTAATTATGCAAAGCGAGAATTAATTGGTAGGTTATCAGAAGCTTGAGAGCGCCGGACTTTGCAGGCCTGGGCGTAAACCTCCATCAGTACTTCAGATGGGTGCTCAGAGAAGTCCCTGCTCCATCTTTTCCTGGCAGTTGAGGCAATGCTTGGCCCAGGGCACGGCTTCGAGTCTTTTCTGCTGCATCTCTTCCTGGCAGTTTGCGCACACGCCGTATTCGCTGCCCTGGATCCGCTTAAGCGCCGCATCGATCATATTCAGAATCGTCCGATCGCTGTTGGTCATACCGAACAGAAACTCCTTGGTATAGGAGTTCGCCGCTTTGTCCGCAAGGTCCACCGTCGGATCGTCGTCAGCCTGGCGTCCCTCTTCTTCGGTTCTTGCGATGGTTTTCATCAACTCTTCGCGCCGCGCCAGCAATTTTTTCTTGTAGTAGTCGAGCCTTTTCTTATCCATGGGAGTCCCGCCCCTCTGTCTTGATTTCGGGGCCATCTAAAAACTACGTAGTGTAGGCTGACTTCCGGGGGGTGTCAAGTTAGTGGCTGCGTGGAACGCAAAACATGGTTCGAGGAGACTCGCACGAAAGTCGCGTGGGACAGGTTGCGATTCGGATACACAAATTCGCCGAACGGATTGACGCGATTATCCAGGGAACGGGAAAATGGCAGAATGAGCGCAACCACCTCTTCAAACCTGCGGCGGAGTTCGCGGGTATTCCATAAAATGCGCGTGCAGGCGCAGGGACGCGCGCACAATGGCCGGAAGTTCCGCGAAGCGTGCCACACGGTTGTTGTCAGCGCCCACGGCGGCCTCCTGCTGTTGAAACACGAAGTGGACAACGGCGAATTACTGACCATCAGCAATCCAGAGACGCAGGAAGAGCTGGAGTGCCGGATCGTCTATCTGGGTGAGCCCAACGACAAAGGGCAGCGCGTGGGAGTCGAGTTTCTCACGCCAGCACCGCACTTTTGGGGTCTGGAGTTGGATGATAGCTCCGCGCCAAAGCCGAATGGCGAGGGTTCCGTAAATTAATTAGATTTCACCTCTCCGATTCAGAGTTCGGGCGTAGACGCGCCGACGGAGACAGGGCGCGCTGAAGCTCTTGCGGAAACCTGTTTTCCGCGCCGCAGGAACCAATCGACGATTCGCCAACCCAAAAGCAAGGCAACGAGCGCGGCATAAAAAAGTGGCTTGCGAACGTCCGATTTCACCAGCCAGTAGTAGTGAATGACTCCGCAAATCGCGCTGATGTAGATCGCGCGGTGTAGCTGCTGCCAGCGGCGTCCACCGAGCCAGCGGATCGACCAGGCCGTAGAGGTTAGCGCGAGCGGGATTAGCAGCACGAACGCCGTAAATCCAACCGTGACGTACGGGCGCTTGGCTACATCCTTCCACATGCCTCCGAGATCGAACGATTGGTCGGGGCCGAGGTAGGTCAGGAAGTGAAGGCAAACATAGAAAAAACCGAAGAGGCCGAGCATGCGACGGAACCGTATAAGTTCGGGCAGATTCAGCTGCTTGCGCAACGGCGTGATAAACAACGTGAAGATCAAGAAGCGGAGAGTCCAGTCGCCGGTGGCATGCTGGACAAATTCGACGGGATTGGCGCCAAGTTGGGAGTGCAGCGCGCGCCACACAAGCTCCGCGAGAGGCACCAGGCAAATGAGGGAAACGAAAACTTTGGTCCATTTGCTCGAGAGAATTTTGCGCACGCGGAAAATTCCGTTTAGAAGTTCTTCTTCAAGTCCATGCCGGTATACATGGCGGCGACCTGGTCGCCATACCCGTTGAACATAAGAGTGTCGCGCCGGAGGATGTCGCCGAGGCGGCGCTCTTTCGCCTGGCTCCAGCGCGGGTGGTCGACGTGGGGATTCACGTTGGAGTAGAAGCCATATTCATTGGGGGTCGCGAGATTCCAGGTTGTCGGCGGCTGACTTTTCACGAAGCGAATCTTCACCAGCGATTTGATGCTCTTGAAGCCGTATTTCCAGGGAATGACCAGGCGCACGGGCGCGCCGTCCTGGCTGGGCAGCGTCTCGCCATACATGCCCACGCAAAGAAGCGTTAGCGGATTCATGGCTTCGTCGAGGCGTAGACCTTCGACATAGGGATATTCGAGCCCGGTGTGGCGGGCTTCCGGCATCTGGCCGGGGTCGTAGTAACTTTCGAAAGCGACAAATTTTGCTTTGGGCGTGGGCTCGACGAGATTCGCAACTTGGCTAAAAGAGTAGCCAATCCAGGGCACAACGATGGACCAGCCTTCCACGCAGCGATGCCGGTAGATACGTTCCTCGATCGGGGCCAGCTTGAGGAGCTCGTCCATGGTAATTCTGCGCGGTTTGCCGACTTCCCCCTCGACGGAAACTGTCCATGGTGAAGTGCGGAATTTCTGCGAGTTCCTGGCAGGGTCGCTCTTATCGGTGCCAAACTCGTAGAAATTGTTGTAATGGGTCACATCGTCGTAGGAGGTTTGCTTCTCGGTCGTGCTGAAAGGACTCTTGGCAAGGCCAGCGAGCTTTGTTCCGCCGTAAGCCGTTGTGGAAGGTGCGACCAGACTGAGGAGGCTGCGGCCGCTGGCAGCAACCACACCAGCCAAGCCCATTCCTTGCAGAAACCTGCGACGATTTACATAGACGGACTTGGGTGTTACATCGCTGCACGTCAGGCCGGGGGCTTTCCGGATAAGCATTGTTCACTGCTCCAAAGGGCTAAGATGCGAGCACACTTATTCTACGTCTAGCCACTCTGGTTAGATGTGAGATCTTATGGAAGGATTCCCGGAGCGATGAGGCGTGGGCATTAGTTGCTGCGCTTGGCGGGAGCGGCGAAGGTTTCTGCCCTGCGAACATAGTGGCGATCAAAATAATTTTGGTAATCACCGCTGCGGGTTTCCTCAAGCCAGGAGGAGTTTTCCTGGTGCCACCGGATGGTTTCCTCTAGACCCCCGTCGAACTCACAGCCAGGTTTCCAGCCAAGCTCTTCTTGCAATTTCGCGCAATTCAAGGCGTAGCGGCGGTCGTGGGCCAGGCGGTCGGTGACGAATTTTAATAAACTCTCGGGCCGGTTCAAGGCGCGCAAGATTCTTCGCACCACGGTGATGTTCTCGAGTTCGCAGCCGCCGCCGATGTTGTAGATCTCGCCTTCCTTTCCCTCGCGCAGAATCAAGTCGATGGCGCGGCAATGGTCCGCGACGTGAATCCAATCGCGGACGTTTCTTCCATCCCCGTAAACGGGTAAAGGTTGATTTGCCAGGGCCTGAGAAATCATCAAGGGAATGAATTTTTCGGGGAATTGATACGGACCGTAGTTGTTCGTGCAGCGAGTGATGATGGCCGGAAAGCTGTGAGTCTTGACCGCAGATAGAACCAGGAGATCGGAGGCCGCCTTGCTCGCTGCGTAAGGACTGGTAGGCGCAAGCGGTGAGGATTCGCTCGCACTCACTCCGGGCTCGAGGCTTCCATAGACTTCGTCGGTGCTGACGTGGACGAAGCGTGCCACGCGGGCGGCACGGCAGGCATCCACCAGTCGCCAGGTGCCTTCAACATTGGTGCGCACGAACGGCGTGGCATCTTCGATGCTGCGGTCGACGTGACTCTCGGCGGCGAAATGCACTACCGCGTCGCACCCTTTGACCACATCCGCGACCGAGGGATCGCAGATGTCCGAACGCACGAACTGGACTCGCGAGTCGCGCAGCGCCATTTCCAGGTTTCGCAGGTTTCCGGCGTAGGTGAGCTTGTCGAGGACGACAATCTGATGGGAAGGGTGTTCGCGCAGAAGCAGGTGGACAAAATTGGACCCGATAAAGCCAGCTCCGCCGGTGACGAGAATACGCACGGCTAGCTTCCCCCGTGAGAAGCGTGCGAGTGTTCGGCGGCGAGGTGAGCCTGCTCGCGCACGAGGTTGCTCGCGCGCCACAAGGATTCGAATGTCCCGGCGTCGGTCCACCAACCTTCCAGGATTTCGTGCGTCAGCTGGCTTTCGGCAAGATAGGAATTGTTGACGTCGGTGATTTCATACTCCTGCCGGCCGGAAGGCTTGAGGGTGCGGATGCGGTCGAACACCGTTTGGTCGTAAAAATAGATTCCGATCACCGCGTACTGAGACGCGGGCTTCTTGGGTTTTTCTTCGATCCGGATAATATTGCCATTTTCGAAAACTGGAACGCCGAATCGCTCGGGGTCAGGCACCTCTTTCAGGAGGACTTTGGCGCCACGCTCCTGCTTCTCAAACTTTTGCTTAGCTAGACGGACACCGCCCTCGATGATATTGTCGCCAAGAATCACGCAAACTTTTTCGCCGCGCGCAAAATATTCCGCGAGGCGCAAGGCGTCGGCGATGCCTCCTTCGCCCTCCTGGTAGGCGAAGTTGAGCTGGTGAAGTCCGAAGTCTCTTCCGTTGCGCAACAAACGAAGAAAATCGCCGGCGCTGCTGCCGCCGGTGACGATCAAGATGTCCTCTATCCCTGCGTCCACCAACGTGTGCAGCGGGTAGTAAATCATTGGTTTGTTGTAGATGGGCAAAAGATGCTTGTTGGTGACCCGCGTCAGCGGATGGAGCCGCGAGCCGGTTCCCCCGGCCAGCACGATTCCTTTCATTGAACCTCCCGTGGCTTTGCCTGCAGGCGAGCGGCAGTGGCGGTCTTCGAAACGACTTCCCGGCTGAACCTTGAGGTCTTGAGACGATCGGCGAAATAGTCGGCAAGCGTATCTTGCCAAGGGCGCATGCGCAAGCCGTACGGTTCGAGATTTGTTGTTGAGAGCACGGAGTACTTCGGCCTGCGGGCCGGGCGTGGCATGTCTTCGGTGCGGACAGCTTCGACCGTGACATCAGAGAGACCCGCGGTACGCAGGACGGCGCAAGCAAAATCGAACCAACTGCAGGCTTCGTCGTTGGCGGCGTGGAGAATTTCTCCGGCGCCGGCGCGGACGAGCCGGACGATGACGCGTGCCAAGTCGCGATTATACGTGGGACGACCGATTTGATCAGCGACCACACGAAGCTGCTTCTGGTTTTGCGCGAGAGCCAGAATCGTATTGGGGAAGCATTTGCCATTCGCTCCGAAGAGCCAGGAAGTTCTGAGGATGCAGCAATCCGGAAGAATTTCGCGCAAGCCTTTTTCGGCATCCGCCTTCGAACGCCCGTAGACGTTTATGGGGCGGACGGGATCGTTGGGCTCATAAGGTGCGCCCTTCGAACCATCGAAGACGTAGTCCGTGCTGACATAAAGAAGTTTCGACCGGGCATCACGCGCGACGCGCGCGACATTCATCGCGCCGACGCAATTCATGTCGTGAGCGCGCTGCGGGTCTCGCTCACAGCCGTCGACATCGGTGTACGCGGCAGCCAGCACGGTCCATTCAGGACGTGTTCGTTTGAGAAGCTGGCGCACTTGCGATTCATCTCGAATATCGGCATCACGCGAGCCAACACCGATAAGCTCATCTCCATCCCACTCCTGTTGAAGGGCGCTTCCAAGCAATCCGGTGGCGCCAATGAGCAAGACTCGCATCGTGGCCTATTTGTGCTGCGTTTCCCAATCGTAGGCAATTTCCGGATGGTCGTAGGGAAGACGGCCTTCATCGGCTGCATTGTAAAAACGGTCCGTGAGGTAAACCAACTGCGCAGGCTGCACCCCCAGCACTTTGTACCCGTGGCCCACGCCAGGGGGAATCAGGATTTCCCACGGCCGATGCAGACCGACATAGAGCGTGTTGATCAGGCCGAAAGTTTTTGAGGCGCGGCGGAGGTCGCACAGGAAGACCTGCAACATTCCCGCGATGGGAGCCCACAGATCGGTCTGCTCGAAATGATAGTGAATGGCCTTGATGGTGCCGGGATGAGTGAGCGTGGTAGAAATCTGGAGCTCCCGGCCGCCGCCTGGAATCATCCCGGAGGCAATGCCTTTCGAGCCGAGCCGCGCGAGTTCGACGAAAAAGCCGCGGTCGTCGGGATGAACTTGCATGGGCTCAATCAAAATGCCATCGATGAGGTCGACGGAATCCGGCCGGGAAATGATTTTCCCCAGGCTCTTTGCCGCGGCATGCTTGATGGCGAGCTGAAGCCCGTTGCGATCACCGATGATGGTTATACCTTCTTTGGCTTGTGACGCGTGATTCATCGGCATTTGCCCTTTCAACGTCCGGCGCTTCAATGAAAGCCTGAGCCTGATTCGATGCGCTTGATCCGATTTCCCTATGGTAATCGAGTCGGGCCGGGTTAACCAACGCTTGCGGTTGAGGATGCCGATCAGATCTCACGATACGGGCCGATTTGTCAGGACGAGCTTTCCACCCGAGCGCGCCAAGACAAATATCGTGCTCGGGTCAATCCCGGCCAGAGCTTTGTCCCTCGAGTCGACTTCCGTCCATAGAAAAACGCGCTGTCGGCCGGCCCACACACGTTCGAACGACGAAGAATCGTCAAAGATCTGAGGAGCGTCGGGGAAAAGCGAACCGTACCAGAGGTTCGCGCTGCGGCCATTCAGAATGCGTACCTGCTGACCGGTGTAGTAGTTCAGCGTTGAGCCACCTTCGTATTCCCCGTTGATCTCGATAATGTCGCCGTGGCGATAGACGCGCAGAATCGCGTCGGCGAGCGGCTTCGAGGTGAGTAGCGGGCTGAAGGTGACGAGCGCGGCGTGGATGGAGGGGAGAAGAAAGACGGTCATCAGGCAGAGAGCCCAGTTGCCAAGTTTGGGACGCTCACGCCGGCGGAAATACCAGTTCAAGCTGGAACCCAGGAACAGAGAAAGTCCAAATAGAAGGAGCGGCGCGCGAAAAAGAGTCATTGCGCGGAGATTAAGATCGAGAAAGTGGCCGAGCGATAGAGCGTATTGCTGGGATTCTGCCGGGCCAGAATTTAACAAGTCGGCGATGTCGGTTCCTGGGGCGATCGGAGGAGAGGAAATGGCCAAGACAACAGTGACAATGCCGGCGAGCAAACCAAAGCCAGCAAGGACCGATGCAGAAATTTTGCCCCACTTCCGGAGCGGAGAACCCGGCTGAGCGGCTTCTTCTTTTCCGAGGCAGCTCCCCAGCAAGAGTGCGAGAGAGGGTAGAGCTGGGAGTATGTAATATTCTTGGCGGGTCGAAAAGCTGAAGAAGAGGATTACGAAGAATGCGCCGAGAAGAAAAACTATTTTAGCGCGTGTTTCCGGAGAGCCGACCGCTTCGCGGATACGGGAGAATTCCACTTTCGCCAGGGCTTGCGGAAGAAAACTGGACCAGGGAAAGAGCCAAACCAGCAAGAGTCCCCAGAAGAGCAGAAGGGGGACCGTGCCGTAATCGCGGGGGACGCGCTTGTTGAGATAGCGGAGGAAATGCTCGTTCACAAAATAGAACCAGAAAAAACCGCGAACATTGCCTTGGTCCGGATTGCGAAGCCCGGCGAGGATATGCCACGGCGCGGCGATAGCCAGAAAGACCAAGGTGCTGGAGAAGAGCCGCATCTTCAGGAGATGGCGAAACTGACGGGTGAGAAATAAATAGAGAAGGATCGTGGCGATAGGGAATACGAGACCGATCAATCCTTTAGTTAAAACATTGAGCCCGCACGAAGCCGCCAGACCCCAACAGGCAAAACGCGAGGGTTGCGGCTCCTCGAATGTGCGCAGAAAAAATCCCAGGCTGAGGAGCAGCCAGAGCCCGACCAGGGCGTCTGGGATCAGAAACCGCGTGAAAAGATAAGGCCCCAAGGCAATGCCTGAGATCAGGGAAGCATAAAAAACAGCCGATTCCCCGAAGGCACGCCGACCCAGGAAATAAGCTGCGAAGAGCAACACCAACACTCCGAGAGCGAGCGGCAGCCGCGCAGACCAGTCATGGACGCCGAAGATTCGAAAACTGGCCGCGATGGCCCAGTAGAGGAGCGGCGCTTTCTCCAGGTAGCGGATGCCGTTAACGTGAAGCGTCACCCAGTCGTGGCGAAGGAGTATCTCGCGTGCCGCTTCCGCGTGGACGGAATCGGCATCATCCAGAAGCGGAGGGGTAAAGAGCGCCGAACCGTAAACAATCAGCCAGAGGAGAAAAAGCACGCCGAGATAGACCGGCGTGCGGGGATAGGAGCGGTGTTCAAACGACATCGTGCTGCCGTTCGTAAGCAGTGCTGCAGAAAATTAACAGGCCCGCCGCGGATCGCATAAGAATGACGATTAGTATAACGACAGCCACTGTGGACACACCATCGATTACAGGCGCATCAGCCGGTGAGTGCTCAGTTCTTACTGGAGAGGGTTGATGCGATGAGCCCGGCCGTTCAATTCGACGAGACGTAACTGCCCGGTCTGCGCATCGGGTTGCGGCGTCATCACGATAAGGGTGATCGAGATGTCGCGGATCGATTGTGGGCAGTTACCGTTAGCCGCCAGAGGAGGGCAAGGAGGCAGATTATTGCAAGGCGCGGCAGCGCCAGTTGCGGTGTCGCAGGTATATTGAAAAACAGGCACGGGATTTCCGCCCGGAAACATCGAGGAATACACAGGTATAGCCTTGATCTGAGCGATCTGCACTCCCGGCCCGCCAGTGGCGTTGTTCATCACGTTTAGCACGTAAGGAAGCATCGCGGGCGCCGTGGCGGTAGCCGGATCCGCCCCTACAGGCCCCTTGGCAACCACGCCCCTCATGAGCGTGGTACCCACGAGTTGATAGCGAATCCATTCGACGCCTGACCCGTCGACGTTTCCTTCCACGATCAAGTCAAAGTCACCCGGCGTGACGCATGTGCCGCCTCCCGCGGTGCCGATAAAGCATGGCGGGGTTGCGGGGTAACCAGGGTTCCAAGCAACCGGCGTAATAGCATACTGGCTCGCGTTGACCGGAGTCTGGGAAAAATTGCTGATGGCAGGATACCCCGCAACATTAACATCACGCACGATCTGATCCATCCCGAGCCGCGCTTCTTCAAACGCACTAACGAGTTGCGATTCAGTCTGAAACTGCATCTGCGAAGGCGTGAGCAGAGCAAAGATCGCACCGGAAAGGAGAATGAAGATGGCAGTTGAGACCATCAGCTCGATCAAAGTGAACCCTTGCTGCTTGTGAGGCACGTGGAGACGGATCATTTTTCCACCATAACGTCAAGAGTAATGGGGAGAAGCGGCTGGTTGCCACCCAAGCGGCGAGCGCCGAGGACAAAACGCTTGCCCGTAACAACGCCGCTGGCATTTACAAGCGTAACCACTGCCCACCGAACATCGTAGGTAACGTGAGAGGGATCGTTGGGATCCACATAGTTAAAGCTGTAGCCCGGCTGTTGCGCGACCCCAAAGTTAACCAAGGGTCGATTGCCGGCCACTACAACGGGGCTGCCCACCAGTTGGCTCGGATTCGTGGGGTCGCCGAGAGAACATAGATTGTTCAGATCATCGGTGAAGCTGGGCGGCTTTAGGTCGAGGCGTTGAGCGGCCATCTGATTCAATTCGCGCTGCGCAATGACGAGCGCAGTCGAATCCTGCCGATTAGCAGCGTCCAATGAAAGAGCCAAGGGCACAAGCTGCGCCACCGCAACCAAGCCAACCATGATCACGAGCATGGCCATCATGAGCTCGATGAGGGTGAAACCCGATTGATTCCCAGGATATTTCAGAAATGGTTTTTGCATGGTGCTCCCGTCGCCTACTCTATTTGAGGAAACGCCAATTTCCCTGGCCATCGGCTTGCCAGATTTGCATGGAACCCGAAGGAAACAGAATCAGCGCTCGATAACCCACATCAGGCGCATTGGAATTCCCAACGTCCAAAGCATAGACACCACCAGGATTCCCGGCACCGCGCTGGTCAAAATTTATCCTGGCGTTGGCCAACGGAACCGGGGTAAACACGGGTACGCCGACCGCGGCGGCTAAAGCCCCTATGCCTGGCACGCTTCCTGCATCTACCAGGTTGACCGCGCCAGTAAGGTGAACCCGAGCATCACCTGGATCCTCGGCACTATCATTGTTCGAGTCTGTCCAGATTCTCGTCAAAGGAGGAATCGCGGCTGTCTGCGCAATCATGCAGCCCACTTTAGTATTCCGGCGAATGGCTTCCAAACGTGTGGACTTCAGAATGCCAGCGGCCCGCGAAGCGGTGTCGGATAATTGGTACATGCCATAGGCGTTCATAAAGGAAGGAATGGCAGTCGCCGTGACAACGAGAATAACTCCCAACGTGACTGCCAGCTCAATGGTGGTGAATCCGTTGGTAAGGCGCTGCCTTCTCTCTAAATGGACCGCGTTAGCCATCGATATGACGCCTTTCCCCAAAATATACCCGAAATCCTCGGCTGATTTTCGGTGCCCATCTCAGGAAACCCTGAGGGCAGGAGTCGAGTGCCAGGCAGATGAATCACGCGGACAGCGGGATGTGGGGAAGTATCCCTAACTAATCATGCCTTGGATGAACGGATGTTAAGGCGGAGCGAGATGAAATGCAATGACAAACTATTCACCCATTTGGCCTACAACCCTTAGTACGAGCTTGGCTTTGCTTGCTTTCCGGCTTGAACGCCCCGGCGTCCCTCACTAGAGTGTTACAGGAGCCGACAATGGAGAAACTACTGTCCGAGGCAGCACGACGCGCGTCTCGCTACGTTTCAGAAGTTCCCCGCAGGCGGGTGGCGCCGCGCCCGGAAGACATCGCAAAGCTTGATGGTCTGGGCGGATCTCTTCCAGCGGACCCTTCAGATCCGGCCGCGGTGATTACTTTGCTCGACGATTTGGGCTCGCCGGCGACGATGGCTTCCACCTCGGGGCGCTACTTCGGATTCGTTACCGGGGGCGCACTGCCGGTAACACTGGCGGCGAACTGGCTGGCAAGCGCATGGGATCAAAATGCCGGCCTTCATGCGACTTCTCCCTTTGGCGCGAAGATTGAAGAGATCGCCGCCCAATGGCTCTGCAACATTTTTGGATTGCCCGACACCTGCGGCGTCGGATTCACGACTGGTGCCACGATGGCGAATTTCACGTGCCTCGCGGCTGCCCGGCACGCGCTGCTCAAACGCGCCGGGTGGAATGTCGAGGACGACGGCCTGTTTGGCGCGCCTCCCCTGAGCGTGGTCGTGGGAGCGGAAGTGCATGTTTCCCTGCTGAAAGCTCTGTCCATGCTGGGCCTGGGCCGGACGCGAGTAATCACCGTGCCCTCGGATGAACAAGGCCGAATGAAGTCTGTTGACCTTCCAGGATTGAATGAGCGCACCATCGTTTGCGTGCAAGCGGGCAATGTAAATACCGGCGCTTTCGATCCCGTGGCAGGGATTTGTGACCGCGCTCACCAAATGGGCTCATGGGTGCATGTTGACGGCGCCTTTGGCTTGTGGGCAGCAGCTGCACCCTCTCGCGCATACCTGATGAAAGGTGTTTGCGAGGCGGATTCCTGGGGGACGGATTGTCACAAATGGCTGAATGTGCCGTATGACTGCGGTGTTGCCTTCGTTCGCGGTGCAGAGTCTCTTCGCGACGCGATGATTGTCAGCGCGGCGTATCTGCACACAGGAAACAAGCGCGAACCCGCGCACTACTCCCCGGAAGCGTCGCGGCGCGCGCGCGGTGTGGAAGTCTGGGCAGCGATACGCTCGCTGGGACGAAGCGGTCTGGCGGAGCTGATCGAAAGAAACTGTCGCCTTGCGAAGCGGTTCGCCGATGGTCTACGGCAAAGCGGCTTTACCGTGCTGAACGATGTGACGCTCAATCAAGTTCTGGTCTCTTTCGGCAGTCCCGAAACGACCAGGCGTGTAATCGCCGAAGTGCAAAGCGAAGGGACTTGCTGGTGTGGGGGCACGGAATGGCATGGACATACGGCAATGCGCATCAGCGTATCGAGCTGGGCGACCACGGAAGCGGACGTAGACACAAGTTTGGCGGCAATCGCGCGGATCGCAAAGCGAGCGAGCAGTTCGCATAGCGCAGGCTGACAAGTTTGGCGAAAAATGAGGGAGGAGGATCCAGAGAACTTTGCCCTCACAACTATCGTGGGCTGCCACTGGCAAGTTTAAGAACTTTGTCCCGCGAACCGAAGATGTGGTCATACATCAGCTGGCGCGCGGCGCGGGAGTCGCGGTTTTTTATGGCGTCGAGTATGCCGCGATGTTCGCGGCCCGGAAATTCTCCGTAGTAGCCGATGTCAATCGCGGCGAACATGATGCGCTCCATTTGGCAGCGCGCGGCTTCGACGCCTTGCAGCAATAAGTGGTTTCTCGCAAGCTCGGCGATGCCGAGGTGGAAATCCGTGTCCTTCCAAACAAAATTCTCGTAACTCGCTCTGTCGTTAATCCGGTACTCCGTGTTCGCCAGGGCCTCCAGGCGCTCCAGGAGGGTGGGATTCATGCCCTTCATGGCCGCGAGCTCCGCGCACGCGCACTCCACTGCAATGCGGTAGTCGTATAAGTCCGTCAAGTCTTGCAACGAAATCTTGGTGATGAAGTAGCCGCGGTTCGGGATGATCTTGAGAAGATGGTCTTGCTGGAGCCGCACGGCTGCTTCGCGGACGGGGGTCCGGCTGCTGCTGTATCGCTCCGCAAGCTCCTTTTCGCTGAGTGCCTCCCCGGAAGGATGAACACCGGTGATGATGTCGCGCTTAAGGGCCTGGTAAACGCGCTTGCTCAAAGAATCCGCGGACGTCCCCCGGATTGCCGCGTGGCGGCCGGGCAGATTCATGTGTTCACGGCGTACCATGCGCGGACTGGTTCTTTTTTTTCTCAGCTTTTCCATACGGCCTCGACTTCCGAAGCGGAGCTATCTTACAGACTTTCCGGGGGAACGGAAGGCTCCAGGTAAACTCGTATATCGAGTGTATACCACAAGATTTTCGTTGACATGCAACTCTTTTGCAGTATAGATTTCACGGCCCAAGGGGTTCTTTCACCGGCTCCCCTGCGACCCGTCATGCCGGCCATTCGTCATCTTTGCTTCGATGGTTTATGGCTTGGACGGGGTCGCGGGCGATCGCCCGACTTGAGGGAGTGTGGAGGGGTTATGAAGCGAAGTGTCAATCTGCTTTCGGCATGCATTCTACTTGTTTTCACGGCATTACTTCTGCCGTCCCCAATGTTGGGACAAGGCGGAGAGGGCAGTATCGTCGGGCACATCAAGGACAGCACTGGGGGCGTAATCAACGGCGCGATCATCACCGTGACCAATCCGGCCACCGGTCTGAAACGCACTGTGCAGAGCGACAGTGACGGCACTTTCAGCGTGATCAACCTGCCTCCAGGCAATTACAAGGTGGAGTCAGCGTATTCGGGATTTGCGACTTCCGCGCAAGACGTGACCGTTCTGGTCTCGCAGTCTCTTGATCTGAACGTGGAACTCCGGCCCGCCGGCCAGCAGCAGCAAGTGAATGTCGAGGCCGTGGCGCCATTGGTGGAGACAACGACGGCGACGCTTCATAAGGTCATCACACCGCAACAGGTAGATGAGCTGCCAATCGACGGGCGCACTTTCACAACGTTGGCAGCGCTCGTTCCCGGCGTCACCAGCGGCAACGTTTCCGTGGATCAGAACTACGATCCCACCAAGCGCAACGTTCCCGCCATCTCTATCAATGGCCAAAGCGGGCGTAATCTTTTCATGTCCATCGACGGCGGGGACAACACCGACCTCTTCATGGGCGGGCAGAACATTAATCTATCGCTCGAGGCGGTGCAGGAATTCGACGTGACCACGCACGATCCGAAGGCGCAATATATGCGGGGAATCGGCGGTGTGGTGACTGTGGTCACCAAGTCCGGTTCGAACGATTTTCACGGCTCGGGATTCGGCTTTTTCCGCAACGACGCGTACGAAGCTATCGACCCGATTTCGGCCGCCAATAACAAGCCGAAACCCGCCTTTAGTAGCCAGCAATTCGGTGGCACCATCGGCGGGCCGGTTTTCAAAGACAAGCTGTTTTTCTTCTATAGCTACGAGCGTGACCGCGAAAATAGATCACGAGTCTTTAACAGCAACGGAGCATTTCCGACCCTCGACGGCACCGCGACGCCGCAACCGTTTCGGCAGAATCTGCATACCGCGCGTCTCGACGGGCGCATCAATGACACCACGACTTGGTTTGCGCGCTATTCGGAGCAGGACAACATAAGGGCAAACGAGTTCTTCAATGACCTCGAAGCGCCTAGTCCTGGCGCGGGCGCGAATGAAACCAACAAGCTGCACGATGCCGTCGCCTCCATCGCCAAATTGTTCGGCTCGAACAAGGTCAATGATTTCCGATTCCACTACCAGTATTGGCAGAACTCCATCACCGACAATACTAGCTCCCTGGTCGTGCCGACAATCATTCTTCCCGACGCGTCTTTTGGTGCCAGTCAGGCTGGAACGCAGGCTCCAAGGGAAAACATGTGGCAATGGAGCGACGATTTCTCGATGGTCCGCGGGCGGCACAACATCCGCTTTGGCGGGGCCGATGTGTACCGGCCCCGCCTCGGTATCGGCGGAGATTTTCGCCACAATCGCTACACCTTTGCCAACGATCTATACGATCCGGCAACGAATACGATTCTGCCTGGAACCCAGACCGTCCGCGGCGTTCTCGTCCCGCAGCAACTCTCCAACTTCCGGTCTTGGACTTCGCCTGCGTTCGATATTTTCAACCGGCCGCTTACGCACGTCGGCTTCTACGTTCAGGATGATATACGTCTAGGGAGGGTGACGGTCTCGGCTGGCTTGCGTTACGACTATTTCCACAACCTCTTGTATTTCCGCGGGACATTGGCCGAGAGCTTGGTCTCACAATTTGGCCGCACGACACCCGGCGGCCCCAGAGGGACGACGCCTCACGACGACAACATGGACTTCGGACCACGTGTCTCAATGGCGTGGGATGTCAACGGCGATGGCCGGACTGTAATTCGCGCAGGCTACGGACGGCTCTATGATCCTTCGTCGCTCCTCTCAGGCTCCTTGTTTGCCGATTTGGAAGTTACCCAGGCAAACGGCAATCCTCCGTTCAATTTCGTCTTTGTGCCTGGATCCGTGGCCAAATTCTTTCCGGGAGTCACTTGCGGCGCCACGCGGCCCTTGGTTGCAAATTGTCAGCCGGCGGTTGCTCCCACCAACATTTTCGGCAACGGCTTTCCGATTGGTTTCGTGACGTCGCCAGATAGCAAGGTAGCCTACGCGGATCAGTTTCACGGTGGCGTCTCCCATCAGTTCAAGGACGGTCGTTTGGCCGGCTTGACGATCGACGTGGACGGCGTTTACTCGCGCACCAGGGCGCTCACCCAGGGGCGCAATCTCAACTTCTGCATCAACAATGATCCCAACTGTCTGAATGGAAGCTTCACCCCGACCGGAGTGAATTTCCCACAGGCGGGAGCATTCGATCCAAATTCCAATCTTCCGCGCCAGATTTTCCTTGAAGACACTACCGGGCGAAACAACTATGAAGCCCTCATCATCTCTGCCCGGAAAAATCTGACCCGGTGGTATCAACTCTTCGCCAGTTACACGCTTTCGCAGTCCACCACCGACACCGATCAATTCGATTTCGTGGTTTTGAATCAGTTGAATCCCCATGGCCCCGGCGAACTTGGACCGTCCAACCTGGATGAACGGCACCGGCTGGTCGTTTCCAACATCTTTCGATTGCCCTACGGTATCCAGTGGTCGAATATCCTAACTGCAGCATCCGCGCGCGCCTACACACCCGTGTGCGGCAATGGCTGCGACGCCAACAACGATGGAGTGCCGACGGTGTTCGGCGCCGTCGATGATGGGCCCGGAGGCTCCCGCACCTTCAATACCGATGGTGACCGCGCGGGCCCCCGCGGCTCGCTCCGCGGCGATCCCACGTTTAGTTGGGATACGCGCATAGCAAAAATCTTCAAAATTGAAAAATTGGGGAAGAACTCCGAACTGGAGTTGCTGTTCGAGGTGTTCAACCTCACGAACAAGGCCAACTATGGGCAAAATTATAACGACAACATAACCAGTGCCAACTTCCGGAAACCGTTCAACATCATCACTCCGCCGCGGCAAGGCCAGTTCGGCGTGAGATTTCACTTCTAGAAGCGAGTCTCTCAGAGCGTTTGCTACCAACAGCGCGAGAGATCAAGACCTCTCGCGCTGTTCGACCTCCAAAGACGCCCAGCTACCTCGCGCAGATTCGGGGAACAAGAAGCGATTCAAACATGCTCACCAATTCTCAAGTCCAGTCCATTCGTTCACGATTTCCGATTTTCACGAACAAAATCTATCTGAACAGTTGTTCCCAAGGAGCGCTGTCCGATACGGTTGAAGATGGTCTCCGCGAATACGTCGCCAGTTGGCACGAGCATGGTTCGCCGTGGGATCTCTGGGTCGAACGATATGAGGCTGCGCGCGCGCAATTTGCCGCCTTCATCGGCGCGGCCCCCGACGAGGTAGCGGTCGTCCCCTACGCCTCGGCGGGCATCAACTCTGTCGCCAGCGCTTTGACCTTCGATCAGCGAAAGAAAGTCGTTCTCGGCGAGTTCGAATTTCCAACGATGGGCCACATCTGGCTGGCCCAGCAGAAACGCGGCGCCCAGGTGGAATTCGTACCCGCATCGGGAGACGCCATTCCGCTGGACGGGTACGAGCGGGCCATAGACCGCAAGACTCTCATAGTCCCGATCACCGGAATTTGTTTTATGAACGGGTTTCGTTCCGCGGTAAAAGAGATTGTGCAGCTCGCACACGCGAATGGCGCCCTCACAATGCTGGACGATTATCAGGACTGCGGCACTCGCCCCGTAAATGTGCGCGCGGCGAATCTCGATTTTTACGTAACCGGAACACTGAAATATCTTTTGGGGCCGCCGGGCCTGGCGTTTTTGTATGTCCGGAAAGAGTTGATTGACTCGCTGCGGCCGACGATCACCGGCTGGTTCGCGCAAACCAATCCGTTTGCCTTTGACGTGAAACTTCTCGACCTTGTCCCCTCAGCCCGCCGTTTTGAAGCGGGATCGCCTCCCATCCCCAACATCTACGCGGCAATGCGCGGGATTCAGTTGCTGCAAGAGATCGGACTCGAAACCGTTTCCGCGCATATTGCCGCGCTAGTGCGTACTCTCCTGGCGGGCGCGCAAAAACTGGGGCTCCGCGTGAAAACTCCTCCGGATAGCGTTGGCCCGCTCTGCGTCCTGCAATGCAAGGACGCTCCGACGCTCGTTCAAAAACTGGCTGCCGCGGGCATTGTCTGTTCCAACCGTCACGATGGCCTGCGGCTTTCCTTTCACGTTTACAACACCCAGAGTGACGTCGAGAGTGTGCTCGAAGTGCTGGAACGAAATCTCGAGCTCCTCGTGACCGGCGCAACTCCGGTCAGCGCCGGCTAAAATTTGCGTGCCGTAATCCTCCATTCGGCCTTCGCGGCGTATACTTTGCGGCGTATGCAGAATCCATCTGTGCAGATTTTTGTTTCCCCGTGCCGGAGAGCGAATGATGAGAAAGGACAGTAATGGCTGAGTTTCCGGTGAGCCGTCTGCGACGAATGTTTCCCGCACTACATCGCAGCGGAAGGTCCGTATTTTTCGACAACGCGGCCGGCGCGCAAATACCGCAAAAAGTCTTTGACGCCATCAACGAGCATCTGCTCTGCCGCAACGTGCAGCGCGGCGGGCGCTACCACGAGAGCCAGGAAGTGGATGCGGAAATCGCCCGCGCCCGGGAAGTTGTTGCCACGTTCCTGAATGCCGCCGACCCTGATGAAGTTGCCTTCGGCATGAACGCGACCTCCTTCATTCGCCTGGTGAGTCTCGCGCTCAGTCAAAAATTTGGAGACCGCCGCGAGATCATCGTCAGCGACCTCGACCATGAGGCCAACATCGCGACCTGGATGGCTCTCGAGCAAGCCGGCGCGGTCATCCGCTGGTGGAAAGTGCGCGAGGATGGCAATCTGCACTTCGCCGACCTCGAGCCGCTTCTTTCTTCAAAGACCCGGCTCGTCGCGTGCACGGTCACATCGAACGCCCTCGGCACGATCATTGATGTTGCCGCCGTGGCCAAGAGATCTCATGCTGCGGGCGCGGAAGTCTTCCTCGATTGCGTGCACTACGCGCCCCATGGTCCCATCGATGTTCAGGCCTGGGGTTGCGATTACCTCGTATGTTCGGGCTACAAAATTTTTGCTCCACACATGGGGTTTCTCTGGGGCCGCCGCTCCGCTCTCGACGCGCTCTCGACCTTCCGGGAAGATTTCATCCCGAATGTTCCACCGTTCAAGATCGAGGTGGGAACTTTTGTCTACGAAAACGTCGCCGGGATGAGAGCAGCGATCGAATACCTGGCCGAACTGGGTGGTCCCGCGAACGGAAACGAGGCCTCGAGTTCCCGGCGCAAGCGCTTGGTCAGCGCCATGGAAGCAATCCGGGACTACGAAACGACACTTTCCACAGCGCTCTTGCAGGGATTGCGTTCGATCAAAGGTGCGACCCTGTACGGAATACAAGATCCGCAGGCTGCTCACCTGCGCGTGCCCACGGTCTGCTTCAATCTAAAAAATGTTTCTCCGGCGGCGCTTACGACCCGGTTGGCTGGCAAGGGGATTGCCGTACGTGATGGCCACATGTATTCGCCCAGACTCATGAAAAGCCTCGGGCTTTCTCCCGACAGCGGAGCCGTGAGAGCGTCCTTGGTGCATTACAATACGCAGGAAGAAATTCAATTGTTTCTGAAAGAATTGTGCGAAATCGCTGGCAACTGACCTGCTCCTCATGCTCTTTCAGTGTAGAGTCTGAGGCTCAGCGGACAGCGCGAAAGGCGGTACGGCCGGGATGACGACCACGAATGCTTCGCCGGGTGGTGAAAAAGCTCCCGAAGCAGCGCAGCCATCCCAGCATTTGCAGCGCAAATTAACCGAGCGTCAGCTCTCCATGATTGCCATCGGTGGCGCCATTGGCGTCGGCCTGTTCCTGGGGAGCAATGTCACCATCAGCCTCGCGGGGCCTTCCGTAATTCTCAACTACATTTTTGGAGCGGTTATCGCGCTAATCATGGCTTACGCGCTGGCGGAGATGGCGGTCGTGCATCCCGTCGCGGGCTCTTTCGGCATTTATGCCGAGCGCTACTTGAACCGCTGGTCCGGCTTCACCGTTCGCGCCACGTATGGACTGATTCAAATCATCGCCATCGGCGCGGAAGTCACCGCCGTCGCCATTTATTTTCAATACTGGTTTCCCGGCACGCCGCAATGGGTGTGGGTCGCAGTGGTTTCCGCGGGTGTGGTCGCCATCAACGCCGCGCATGTCGGAAATTTTGGCGAGTTTGAATATTGGTTTTCCCTGATTAAAGTTGTGGCCATCATTGTTTTTATCTCTGTAGGAATCGCCTTGATCACCGGCCTATCGCCGCGCCCCGCTCTGGGCTTTCGAAACCTCACTGCCTACGGCGGATTTTTGCCTCACGGCTTTCGCGGCATGTGGCTGGCGTTCACCCTGACCATGGCGAGTTATATGGGAGTCGAGGTCATTGCTGTCACTGCGGGTGAAGCCCGCCAGCCTGCGGAAGCCATCCCCCGCGCCATGCGCACCATGGTGTTCCGCCTCATCTTGTTCTATGTCCTGGCGATTGCCGTGATGGTGACCATGTCGCCGTGGAACCAGACAGGCGACGGCAGCATTTCGGGAAGTCCTTTCGTGCGAGCGTTCGCGTCCATTGGGATTCCGAACGCTGCGTTCATCATGAACCTCGTTGTCATCACTGCCGCCTTGTCCAGCGCCAACACTAACCTCTATCTTTCCACCCGCATGCTTTTTTCTCTGTCCCGGGGAAACTTTGCTCCCACGTTCTTGGGCCGCTTGAGCGCAAATGGCGTACCCCACCGCGCGCTCGCCGCTTCGAGCCTGGGAATGGTGGTCGCGATTTTTCTTGCCGTCTATGTGCCCAAACGCGCGTTCCTTCTGATGTACGGGTCGGCGGTGGCGGGAATGTACTTCGTCTGGATTATCATTCTTTTCGCCCACCTGCGATTCCGCCGCTCCATCGGCGCGAAAGTGAATGAGTTGCCGTTGAAACTGCATTTCTTCCCCTTCGCGAACATCCTGGGCATCGTTGTCCTGGTGGCGATTGCGTGCAGTACGTTTTTTGTAGAAGGACTGCGATACTCCGTGCCGGCTTTTTGCGGGCTCCTGGCAATCATCAGCCTTTTGTACTGGAAGGTGCAGCACGGCGCAACGACGGCTGGTGCTGGCGTTCCGTTGGAAACGAATCCGGAAAGTCTTCCGCCGGAGCCGTAGCAGTTTGCTGAAAAGACGGTGCGGCACGGACTTTAGTCTGTGCTCTGAAGGAGCTTTTTCTAAAGCGATGACCCAGTGAGTCATCGCAGGGAGAATTGTAAATGGCAAAGCCCAAGAACAATGGCACTAGCAGCGGCCGGAAGCCCGCCTCGGCTCCGGTTGCGCCCTACATGGCGATCGGCCTCTCGACGGTCGTGCACGGAATCGGCAGCCGCAAGGACATCGGGCGAAATCTGGATACCATCGAGGACGGCATTCACGCCGCAATGTCGGTGGTGAGCATCAACATGCCGGTAAAATTGATCGCCCTCGCCGAAGGCGCGCTCACCGGCTTCACCGACGAAGCGTTCGATCTTCCCCACACCATCGCCGCGAATGAGCTGTTCATCGATATTCCCGGCGAAGAGACTGAACGTCTCGCCAGACTGGCCGCAAACTACAGCACCTACATCATCGCGCAGTGCAAAGCGCGCTGGCCGGAAGTGATGAAAAACCGCTTCTTCAACACGCTGTTTGTGATCGATCCGAAAGGGAAAATCGTCCACAAAGCCGCGAAGAATCACATCTGGTGCCGCGAGCATTCCTGCACGCCGCACGATATCTACGATCGCTGGGTCGAACTCTTTGGAGACGGCATCGACGCCTTCTACCCGGTCCTGAAAACCAAGGACATCGGAAACATCGGCACGATTTGCTGCAGCGACGGTGAATACCCGGAAGCCGTGCGCGCTCTAGCCTTCAACGGAGCCGAAGTTGTCTATCGGCCCAGCGAAGCGATCCCGATGACAAACTCCGGATATCCGGGCGGAGGCACTTGGCTCATCCAGAACCAGGCGCACGCGCATTTCAATTCCTTGTACATGATCTGTCCCAACGTCGGGCCCGTTTTTCTGCACCCGGGCATGAAGCATCCTTTCGATATCGCCGGCGGCCACTCGCACATCATCGACTACATGGGCAGCGTGGCTTCCTATTCGCCATCGGGTTACAACACCGCGATTGCGGCGACGATCGACATCGAAGCCTTGCGCCAATTCCGGGTGAGAAATCTGAACAGCAATTGGATCAAGGATCTGCGCACCGAAGTCTTTCGCAAGATGTACGAGGTCCCTATCCATCCGAAAAACCTGTGGTTGAAAAAAGATCCGGAGCGGCACGCGAAGGTGGACGGCTATTACCGCGACAACATCCGCCGCTTGATCGAGCGCGGCACGTACACTGCACCCACAAATAATTTCCCAGGCTGCGAGTACAAACCAGCCTCGACCGATCCGGAACAGGAAAAGTGGGAGAACATCAAGCAACTCTGGGACTAGGCAAAGAAAAGCGCGACAGTCTGCGATGAGAAATCGCTCAGCGGGTTTCAGCGTTTTCGTCGTTCCGGTAAAGGAGTAGCAGGAGTGAGCTGGGCCAACGAAGAGGTCTACTCTTCACTGAGCGGTCGGTTCCGCGGAGATTTGCTGCGTCCCGGCCACCCCGAATTTCCCGAAGCGCGGCGCATCTGGAACGGCATGGTCGCTCGCACTCCTGGCTTGATTGCGCGTTGCGCAGACGTACCCGATGTGCAGGCTATTGTCCGGGCAGCGAGCGCCGCAGGTATTTTCCCGGCAATCCGTTGCGGCGGCCACAGCCTTGCCGGATTCAGCAGTTGCGAAGGCGGCCTGGTAATCGATCTCACACGCATGAGGCAGATAAGCGTCGATGAAAAAAATCGCCGCGCGCGATTCAGCGGCGGTTGCCTTCTCGGCTCCCTCGATACCGCGACCCAAGCGGTTGGGCTGGTCTTTCCCTCCGGCGTCGTTTCCCACACCGGCGCGGCGGGACTAATTCTCGGCGGAGGCACCGGCTGGCTGAATCGTTTGCACGGCCTCTCCTGCGACAATGTCGAGGGCTTCACGCTTGTCGTCGCCGATGGATCCGTCCTCCACGCCAGCGCCACGGAAAATCCCGATCTTTTTTGGACCTTGCGAGGCGGGGGTGGAAACTTCGGCGTGGTCACCGAATTCGAGGTCAAACTCCATCCTTTAACCGCCGTTTCGTTTGGCACGGCGTTGCACTTCGGCGATGACATCCCCCGTGTGCTTCAGGCTTGGCGCGATTTCATGCCGGACTCCCCCGACAATTTGCGCTGGGGTTTTTCCCTCACGATTGCTCCATATTCGGAAAATGTTCCCCCCCACCTCCGCGGCCTTCCCGTCGCGAGCGCTTCCGCTTTATGGGCCGGAGACCTCGACGAAGGTCAGCGCTACGTCGATCGCGTCTTGGCTTTCTGCAATCCCGTTGTGGTAACGAAGCAAGTGATGCCCTTCCTCAAATTGCAGACTATGGCGGACGCGGAATTTCCTCACGGCCGCCGGTATTACACCAAGTCCGGCTACTTCAAATCGTTCACCGACGACAGCATTCACGCCATGGCGCAGGCGCTCGATACGATTCCTTCTCCCTTCAGTCAAATCGAGCTTGCTTACCTGGGTGGCGCTGCCGCGCGCGTCGGGGCCGATGAGACGGCTTTTGGCGATCGTAGCGCGCCGTTCGTCCTGAATCTCCTCGGCAATTGGCAAAACGCCGAAGAAGATGCAGTCAATGTCTCCTGGGTGCGCAATTTATTTACAAAACTCCGCCCCGCGATGGTGCCCGGGGTGTACGTCAACTTCATGAGCGGCGACGAAGACGACCGCGTCCCGGAAGCCTATCGAAACCGCTGGGAACGCCTCGTCGCCGTCAAAACCCACTACGATCCCGGCAATTTCTTCCGCATGAACCAAAACATCCCGCCGCAAAAAACTGTGGGGAGCGCCACTGGCAACTAATGTATCAAGTCGCTCTTTGCCGTTGTCGGGCCCGGCGTTGCGGAGCGTCCCGCCCGCCGTTGTAGTGGCCGGCCTGCCTGCAGCAGGCAGGTCTTCAGACCGGTTCTTGGTGAAAATCCGTTCTGATCCGCTCAATTCTGCCGCGCCGCCGGCTTCGCCGCATTTCCCCGCAGCGACTCCTGATACGCGTCAAAAAAATCCAATCCCGCATTATTGACCTGCGACTTCGTCACAATCTCATCGCCAAATTCGATCGCCTGGTCCGTCTTTGCGTCATAGGCGGGCCATTTCATCAATCCTTCTCCATTGGGATTCTCCTTCTTCGCAAAATCTGTCCAATAACTCGTGACCGCATCGCTCAACTTGCGGTCCGCGTCTTCCCACGGAAACGGCCACGCAAAATTCCCAAACACATACGCCAGATCCGCCGCATGAAACGCACGCAACTTCTCTCTCTGAGGTCCCGGCGGTTTGCGCGTGAAATAATAGAAGTACGCCGGCTGGCGCCCGGTCTTCGTCTGGAGTCGCGCCCACGTCCGCATCTCCCAGCCGAATACGCTGTCGCGGTACGCCGCGTAAAACGAATTCACCGCCTCTTCATCCGTCCCCGCCGGGTACACTTTCAGAAATTGTTCCGCCAGGTTCCCGTACCGCTGGTGCGCGCCCGCGATAAACAACTCTTTCTTCATATTCACGCCCTGTGGAGCGAGCGCCGTCCCTTCGTCCGCGTTGAATCCCACGATCAACGGCACATCATTTTGTTTGCCCTCGGCAAAAATCCTGTAAATCTCTTCCGGCAATACCCACCCGTCCACCACCTGTCGGATCGTTTGTTCGTTGCTCGCTTTCAGAATCTCTTCCGCGGGCTTCGCGCGCAGTGTCTTCAACACGTCCGCCGTCGCGCCGAGAGACGCGGCAAAGCCCTCGCCTGCCTTCTCCGCACCGGCAAGCGTCCTCATCGGCGCGAACGACCCCCCGCTTTCTCCGATCGCACGTTGAAACAATCCCTTCGCTCGCGGGCTTGCCATCAGCGCATTGACCGCCCACGATCCCGCCGACTCGCCAAATATCGTCACGCATTTCGCGTCACCCCCAAACGCGGCGATGTTTTTCTTCACCCATTCGAGCGCCGCGATCTGGTCGAGCAGCGCGTAATTTCCCGAAGCGTGGTGTTTGGACTCCGCCGTCAGCGCGGGGTGCGCGAAAAATCCGAACACGCCGAGGCGGTAATTCATCGTGACCACCACCACTCCCTTCCGCGCAAGATTTTCGCCGTCGTAACTCGCCGAGCTCCCCGAGCCGCGCGTAAATCCTCCTCCGTGAATCCACACCATTACCGGCAGCCGCTCCTTCGCGGATTTCGCCGCCGTCCACACATTCAAGTAGAGGCAATCTTCGCTCAGCGGCTGCGGTTTGCTCTGATAGATCGCGGCCGACGCCGGATACGGCGTCTGCATGCACACTGGCGAAAACTCCGCGGCTTGACGAACGCCTTGCCACGCCGCCGGCGGCTGCGGAGCTTTCCACCTCAGCTCGCCCACGGGCGGCGCCGCGTACGGAATGCCTTTGTACACCCGCACCTCTGCATGAACACCGCTTGCGCCCGCCAGCAATCCCTGCTCCACGCGAACCGTCTCCATGCCGTCCGCCGCCAAGCGCAGCGCCACCACCGTTGGCACAGCCATCGACAGTGCCGCAGCCGCTACAATCCTAAGTTTCATTTTTTTCTCCTACCTCCTCATTCATGTATCCGAGCATTTTACGCGCAACTTCTTTCGGCTCCTTTACATTTTTGCCTTGGAGCAGCATGCCTATGGTCCTTCACCTACAGAATTGGCTTGATCGCATTGTTTTAGAAGCCGCACCGGATACCAATCTCGCCCCATAGTTCCGCAACACTGAAACTAGTTGTTCATAATCCATGAGGCTTGTCTCATCCAAACCTCATATTTCAGTCTCCCAATTCTGTATATCTGAAGTACACTTCAGCCGAAACAGGTTCAAGCACCCCACTTCTAATCCAGGCTCCGTTTCGATAGGAGGGGAACCCTATGCTCGCCCGCAGGCATGCGCTCCTTGCAATCACCCTTGTGGTCGCATCGGCAGCACCAGCCGTTGGCCAAACGATTCCCGCAGCAGCTGCCAATGACAACCGCACTCCAGCCGGCATTCTTCGTGATGGCGTGCTGAGCCTTCATCTCGAAATGCGCCCCGCGGTCTGGTATCCGGAAGAAGAGGGGAAAGCGCATTTGATTGTGAGTGCATTCGCCGAGGAAGGACATACGCCCCAGATTCCTGGCCCCATGGTTCGCGTCCCCGAAGGCACGGAAATCGCCGCCAGCATCCACAACCTGCTGGACCATACGATTTACGTCCATGGGCTGAAACCGAAAGTGGCGGCAAACTCGCCACCCCAAATCAATCCAAACGTTCCTCCCAACGACGACCCGAACATAATCGAAATCGCTGCCGGCGCCGTCCGCGAAGTCCGCTTTAAATCCGGTCCTCCGGGCAGCTACTACTATTGGGCTTCTAACGATCGCCAACCGATATTCATGCGCACTGGGCCAGACTCGATGCTCTCAGGAGCGCTCATCGTGGATCCTCCCGGTGCTCGCCAGGACGATCGCGTGTTTGTTATCAACACCTGGCTGCCGGTCGGAGGAACGCCGTTCAATACCATATCCTCTATCAACGGCAAATCGTGGCCCTACACCGAGCACCTCGACTTGCATGCCGGCGATCCAGTGCACTGGCGGTGGATCAACACCAGCGATGCGGATCACGCCATGCACTTGCATGGTTTTTATTTTCAGGTGGACGGAAACGGCGATCAGGACCACTTCGTGGCTTACAACCCTTCTGAGCGGCCGAATGTCGTAACCCAAGAATTGCCGCCTAACGGGACCTTCAATATGACTTGGGTTCCCGAGCGCCCCGGCCACTGGATCATGCATTGCCATTTCACCATCCACATGATGATGCCGGATACGCTCCCCGGCTACCCGACCTCCTCAATGTATACGCCGGAGAATGCCGGCATGGCCGGAGTCATTCTCGGCGTCAATGTCTTGCCAGCGGCCAACCCTCGATCCGCGCCTGACGCCGCAGCCAAAGCCCAAGTTCACAAATTTCGTTTGCTCGTGCGCGAGCGGCCTGCCACTAACCGCACATTCGCCGGGTACAGTTACGACCTTGCCGAGCCCGGCCATGCAACGCCTGTGAATGAGCTGCCGCCTGTGGGCAATCCATTAGTATTGACGCGCGGCGAGCCAGCCGAAATTGAAGTCGTCAATCAGCTCAAGGAGCCGACTACAGTCCACTGGCACGGAATCGAACTCGAAAGCTATTACGACGGCGTGCCCGGCTGGAGCGGCACATCCACGCACAGAAGTCCCCCTATCGCGCCCGGTGGCACTTTTCTGGCTCGCATGACTCCTCCGCGCGCGGGGACCTTCATCTACCACTCCCACTGGCACGAACGCAAGCAGTTGGGCGGAGGACTCACCGGCCCAATCATCGTCTTGCCGCCGGGTGAGAAATTCGATCCCGCGACCGACAAGATCTTCCTCTTCACGCGTGACGGCACGGATGGCACGGAGCCGCTCTTGCTTAATGGCATTTCTCAGCCCGTGCCCATTCCATTGACTGTGGGAACCCGTTACCGGCTGCGCTTCATTAACATCACACCCGTCGATTCTGTCCTGAGTTATTCCATCGTGGACAGCAACGGCGCGACCGTGCAGTGGCGTGCCATCGCCAAAGACGGCTGGGATCTACCAGCAGAACAAACGACGCCAAAGAACGCCAGCGAAGACTACCTCTCCGTCGGCGAAACCCGTGATTATAGCTTCGTTCCGGACAAGCCCGGTGAGCTGTATTTGCGGGCAGTGGGCTACCAGCGTATGTGGGTGACGGCCACTCTGATCGTCAGCCCCCCGCGGCCATAAGCCTCTATCAAGCTCACATCCTGCCCGTTCAAAACCGCAGCACTGACCTAATTTCGCACTGGCAAACACCACCGAAGATGTCATCCCGAGCACAGCAGGACGACTTTCTTCTTCCGCGTTCGCTCCTGCGAACGCGTCGCCCTGCGTAGTCGAGGGATCTGCTTTTGACATAGTTCTCAGGTTGATTCGATGGGGGCTTCTGTCTTACCAGTTTTACGCGTCGATTGCGCTATAATGCGCGCCAATCATGGATTTGGCCGCGAGAACAAGACTCGGACCATACGAAATCATATCGGCCATCGGCGCAGGCGGCATGGGCGAGGTCTACCGTGCCCGCGACACACGTCTCGACCGTTTCGTCGCCGTCAAGATTCTGCCCTCCCATTTTTCCTGCAGTCCGGAACTCAAGAGCCGCTTCGAACGGGAGGCCCGCACCCTTTCTTCGGTATCTCATCCGCATATCTGCCATCTGTACGATGTAGGCTCCCAGTCCGGCGTCGAGTTCCTCGTTATGGAACTTTTAGAGGGAGAAACGCTGGAAGCTCGTTTGAAGAAAGGCCCTTTGGCGCTGAACGAATTGCTAAAGATCGGTATCGAAATAACGGATGCGCTAGCGAAGGCGCACCGCCTCGGTCTGGTTCACCGCGACCTGAAACCTTCGAACATCATGCTGACGAAGAACGGCGCCAAGCTGATGGATTTTGGTCTGGCCAAGGCATCGGCCATCGACCCAATCACCGGAATGAGCGGCTACCCCTTCATGGGGGGCTCGACCACCACACTGGAAAGTCCGGGTTCGCCTATCACCACTGTCGGCGCTGTCGTTGGGACGATTCAATACAGCTCGCCAGAGCAGCTCGAGGGAAAAGAAGCGGACGCGCGGAGCGACATATTCGCGTTGGGAGCTGTCTTGTATGAAATGGCCACCGGTCAGCGTGCCTTCGGTGGCAAATCGCGCGTTGCCGTCGCCTCGGCTATACTCGAAAAAGATCCTCCATCAGTAAATTCGATTCAGCCTAACGCTCCACCCTCGTTGGTCTACATCATTTCCACTTGTTTGGCGAAGGACCCCGACGAACGCTTTCAGACCGCACATGACGTCAAACTTCAGCTCAGTTGGCTGCTTCAATCCGGCGCGACCGGATCCGCTCCTCAAGCAAACCAGGCGAAGCTTCATTGGTGGCGCCTCGCCACGGGTTTGGCCGCAGCGCTCGTACTTGTGCTTGCACTTTTTCTAATCAAGCTCGCGGGCCGATCTACAGGCACTGACTACGGGGTTACACGGTTCAGCGTGGCTCTGCCCCCGAAACAGGAACTGGCCGTTGATACGACCCAGGCATTGGTACTCTCGCCGGACGGTAAGCGCTTGGCTTACGTCGCCACGGAAAGTGGCGTGTCGCACCTTTACGTCCGGCGCCTTGACCAGCTTGAGTCCGTGGCCATATCCGGCTCGGAAGGAGTAACCTTCCCGTTTTTTTCACCGGACGGCGATTGGATCGCCTTTTTCAGTCAGGGAAAACTCAAGAAGGCTCCCGCCAAGGGCGGACTTCCGGTTGTAATCTGCGCGCTTCCTACGTTTTTCGGGGGTACTTGGACGCCTAAAGACATCATCGTTGTTGCCGTGCCTATCTACGGTTTGGCAACCGTCCCCGCTACGGGGGGATCTTTGCAGAAGGTTTCCTTTACCACCAAAGGCAGCGTCTACGCGCAAGGCCTAACTTGGTTGGCGGACGGCGATTGGATCGCGTTTACGGACTACTTGGAATCCCGGCGAAATATCAAGGCCGTAAACTTGAGTTCCGGTGAACTCCGGCTGCTCCTCAGCAACGCGCAAAGCCCATCGTATGCGGCAGGCCACCTTGTCTATTACGAGGGTGGCAGCTTATGGGCGGTTCCATTTGACTCCGACAAACTAGCAATCCTTGGAAACGCCATTGAAGTGGAAACCGGCATTAACGAAGAGAACTATGTAGCGCAGGCGACCTCGTCCCGAAACGGCGTGCTGGCTTACGCGCCCGGTGCGGCTGGTAATTTTTTCAGAAATCTCTTTCTTGTGAACCGCAAAGGACAGGAACAAAAGCTCGATGTTCCTCCTCAAGACTACGTCGATCCCGCAATGTCCCCGGATGGGAAACGCATCGCCGTCGCGATTCGCAGCGCCACTGTGGGCCAGCAACTCGTAATTGTCGATCGTGATCGAGGCCTGGTTAGCACTCTAGTTCCTGGCTGGTCGAGTGCCGCTCCGGCGTGGACGTCCGACGGCAGGTACCTTCTATTCGACGCAAGAGAGTCTTCTCCACAAACGGGCATTTATCGAGTTGCTTCAGATGGCAGCGCCGAACCCCAGTTAATAAGGCCAACCCCTCTAAGTAGCCATGTTACGTCGGCTGCGGGCGAGTATGCCTCTGTGATGGTAAATGACCCGGCCACGAGCACGAACCTGTGGCTTCTGGGTCTGCGCGACCCCTATGAAATGCGTCCTTTCAAACGCACACCCGCCTCAGAGGGGCAAGGCACCTTTTCCCCTGACGGCCTTTGGCTCGCATATGCTTCGAATGAATCCGGCCGTTCGGAAATCTACGTCGAGCCTGTGCCTGGACCCGGCGGCCGCCGGCAAATCTCCAGCGATGGAGGCGAACAGCCGCGGTGGGTTCGCAGCGGTCGAGAAATCGTTTACCGCAACGGAACCAAGATGATGAGCGTCCCCGTGCAGCTTCAACCGGCTTTTCAGGCCGGCAAAGCGGTCGAATTATTTGACCGTAAATTTGACCGCGGCGGCGCTGTGGCTGGATACGATGTAACACCCGACGGCCAAACCTTTGTGATGACGCGTTCCGAGCGCGATAATCCAACGGAGATCAGGGTCGTCATGGGTTGGCCTGCCAGCAAGCAATCGCAAAAATAGATTGCCCCCGGCCCATCTAGGAATCCCAAATCAGTCGAAACTATTTGTTCCCCTGCTAGTTAAATTTTTGTAAGATGCGCCCGTTCAAACCTATGGGGAGGGGAGACGCCGATGAAGAATATCCTTCTACTCATTGTGTTCTTTGCTGCCGGTGTGTTGGCACTACCAGCGTGCGCGCAGGAAACGGCGAAAAAGGCCGAGTCGCCAAAGCCGGCATCGGGCCCGTCAACGGCTGTGCTCAAACAATGGAATGAAATTGGGCGCAAACTGATTGCCATGGCGGAAGATTTTCCCGAGGCCAAGTACGATTTCAAGCCCGCTTCTGGAACGCACAGCTTCGCTCAGCGGCTGATCCATGCCGCTGCTGCCAACTATTTCTTCACTAATCTCGCCCTCGGGCAAAAAGCGCCCGAGGAGGAAGATCCTCCGCGCGCGCAGTTCAAAAATAAAGCGGCGCTGGTGGCTTACGTCAAAAAATCGTTTGCGGATGGCGCGGCTGCCATCCAGGCAAAAGGCGATAAAGGGATCTTGAAATCGGTCGTCGATCCCTTTGCTCAGGACAATCCCAGCCAGGCTGGCAAAGATCAAATCCGTCTCATCGATTTGGCCCATAGCCTCAACGAGCATTCGGGAGAAGTGTACGGCCAGCTAAGCGTTTACTACCGCGTGGCAGGTCTGATTCCGCCGGAGTCGCGTCCGAAGAAGTAGGCGTCAAGGCACTTTTCCCCCGCAGGCTGTTCGGTTTCGCTACGACTCCTTCCCGCAATCGGACAATTCGGGGTCTTCCCCGAAGCTCGTAATCCTCTAACTACTGCTAGCACAGGGAGTTAAAAGGCAGGAAAGTCGGAACAAGATGTGCCCTCACCTCACCTAGATTCGGGGGTGTGCTCATGCAAACACTTTGGCAAGACTTACGGTACGCACTTCGCATGCTGAACAAGAGCCGTGGATTCACGGTGGTCGCCATGCTGACGCTGGCCTTGGGCATCGGCGCAAACGCCGTGGTCTTTAGCGTCTTGAACGCGCTAATCCTGCACCCGCTGCATCTCCCGCACGCGGAGACCCTATACGGTATTCAGCACGGAGACGAGGCTTCCTCCTATCAGTCCTATCCCGACTATCTCGATCTGCGCGATCGCAACCGCAGCTTCGATGATCTAGCCGCGTACGACGCCGCTCAGGTGGGGTTAGACACCGGCGAGAATACAGTCCGCGCCTGGATCGGTGTTGTGACCGGGAACTACTTCGACGTATTGGGCATTCAGCCGTATCTTGGGCGTCTCTTCCACGCTTCCGATGAGCATGGTCCTAACAGCGCTCCGTATATCGTGCTCGCTTACGAGTATTGGCACACCCATTTTCAGGATGATCGCCACGTGGTGGGCCGTGTCGTCCAGCTGAACAAGCATCCATTTACCATCGTGGGGGTAGCGCCGCCTGAGTTCCACGGGACTTTAGTGTTTTTCAACCCCGCTTTCTTCGTGCCGATCGTGAACCAGGAGCAGGTGGAGGGGGAGAATCTCCTGAACGTCCGCGGGAAGCGCTGGGTTTTTATGGTGGTGGGACATCTGAAAGCGGGAGTCACTCCGGCACAGGCGGTGGCCGATCTGAACTCGATTGGCTCCTGGCTCGAGAAAACTTATCCCAAGGAAGACGACCGAAGGACTTTTGCCTTGGCGCGTCCAAGTCTTTATGGCGACTATCTTGGCCGGCCAGTGCGCGCCTTCATGACCGGATTGATGCTGCTCGCCGGCTTAATCCTGCTGGCCGCCTGCGCCAACCTGGGCAGTCTGTTCGCGGCGCGCGCTGCTGACCGTTCCCGGGAAGTGGCTCTGCGACTTGCGCTGGGAGCGAGCCGCCTTCGCATTCTGCGGCAACTCTTTACCGAAGCCGTGCTGCTTTCCCTCGGCGGAGGTGCTGTCGGCCTTTGGGGCAGCATCGTGCTCTTGAGCGGCCTGAGCGTGTGGCAGCCATTTTCCAGATGGCCCATCCATCTGAGTGTGAATCCGGACGCAAATGTTTATGGAGTGGCTCTGCTGTTGACGCTGGCCAGCGGATTCCTCTTTGGCGCCGTCCCGGTAAGACAGGTACTTCACACGGATCCCTATGAGATCGTCAAGGCGGGATCCATCGGCAGGGTTGGGCGGTGGATCACTATCCGAGATCTCTTGCTCGTAGTGCAAATTGCCATTTGCGCGGTGCTCGTCACTTCCTCGATGGTTGCCGTGCGCGGCCTCGTGCGCTCGTTGCACAGCAATTTCGGATTTGACCCGCAGAACGCAATGCTGGCAGATACGGACCTGACCATGGCCGGGTACAGCGGCGAGAAAGTACCCGAAATGCAAAGGCGCATCATCGATGCTCTGGAAACCATTCCGGGCGTAAAGTCTGTGGGATTAATTGATAACACGCCATTGGTCAGTGGGAGTTATCCCGGGTCGCTTATTTTTACCGATGAAATGACAGACCTGAAGCCGTCGAATGCCGTCGCTGACTCTTACACGTTCAGCATCTCTCCCGAATACTTTCACGCGGCGGGCACCACCCTGCTGTCGGGACGCGCTTTCACCTGGCATGACGATAAGAACGCGCCTGGCGTCGCAGTGATCAACCAGGAATTTGCGCGCAAGGTCTTTGACTCCGCAACAAACTCCGTGGGCAGATACTTCAAGAAAAAAGACGGAACGCGCATCCAAGTGGTCGGTATCGTGGAAGATGGCAAATACAACCGCATCACTGAAGATCAAGAACCGGCGATGTTTCTCCCCATCCTGCAATCGCCATCGAGTTCGACATATCTGGCGGTGCGCTCGGAGCGCGATCCAGGGCAACTGGTGGCAGCCATCAGAAGTACAGTGCGGGACCTCGACGCAGGTCTGCCTATTTACATCGAACCGTGGAACAAAGAGCTGGACACCGCTCTGTTCGCTTCGCGGATGGCGGCGATGACGCTGGGTGTCATGGGCGTGATGGGCGCGATGCTGTCCATAACCGGCATCTTTGGGTTGGCTGCGTATTCGGTCAGCAAGCGGCTGCGGGAGTTGGGAATTCGTATGGCCCTCGGCGCGCAGCGTAAGGAAGTGTTGCAGGCGGCGTTGGGACGCCCATTCAAATTGCTGGCTTTCGGTTCCGCAGCCGGATTGCTGCTCGGAATCCTGGCGAGCCGAGTGCTGGCGCTCATCGTGTATCAGGCAACTCCCCGCGATCCCCTGGTGCTGGCTGGTGTTGTCCTGGCCATGGCGTTACTAGGGCTAGTCGCTACATGGATTCCAGCGCAACGCGCCCTATCGATTGATCCTGCGATACTCTTGCGCGAAGAGTGACTTCGCCTTACGCAAGGAGTTTCAGCGCATTTCACGCTGCAAGGACTTTTTATCCTAACCCTCGACGCGGGTGCAGGCGCTTTTCTTTTTACCCCGGGCAAAGCTGAGGGGCTTATGCGGGCCGCACTCGATTCTTGAAATTTCTGCTTTCCTAATTTATTGAGAGGAGTCTAAACTATTGCCCTGTCATTGCTCGACAGGAGACCCTAGATGGCTAAGCCAACCGACTTGGTGCAAGGGACCCTCGACCTTTTGATTCTGAGGACGCTCGCGTTCCAGCCCATGCACGGCTGGGGTATCGCGCAACGCATTCGTCAGGTTTCGAACGAAGTCTTGCAGGTCCATCAAGGTGCGTTGTATCCCGCGCTGCATCGCCTCGAGCAACAGGGCTGGATTCGCGCCAAATGGGGCGAATCGGAAAACAATCGCCGCGCCAAATTCTATTCGCTGACTCCGGACGGCGCGAAATACCTGCGCCAAGAGCAAGCGCAATGGAAGCGCCTATCATCAGCCATCGGGTTGGTCCTGGAGATGTCTTAGGAGCCAGAGCCATGCGTTGGCGCTACAAACTGCCGCTGCATTTGCGTTCGCTTTTTCACCGGAACAAAGCGGAGCTGGATCTCCGCGAGGAACTGCAGTTTCATCTGCAAAACCAGATCGATGAATACATAGTGGGGGGAATGGACGCGCAAGAAGCACGTCATGCCGCTTTGCGGTCGCTCGGAGGCGTCGAGCAAGTGAAAGAGGAGTGCAGGGAGGCGCGCCATATGAACCTTCTGGAGAATTTCGTGCGGGATTTGCGCTTGGGGCTGCGCATGCTGCGCCGCAATCCGGGATTTACCGTCCTAGCGATCCTATGCCTTACGCTGGCCATCGGCGCCAACGCCGCCGTGTTCAGCTGGGTCGAAGGCATTCTTCTCCGTCCTTACCCGCTTGTTCTCAACCAGGAGCGCCTAGTGGCGCTGGCCGGCACGGTGCGCGGAGAGAGAGACCAAACGTCGTGGCCGGATCTCCTCGACGTGCAAAGAAGCTGCACTTTGTGTGAGACCCTCTTCGTCAGCAATATCACCGGCGCGACTCTGAGCATCGGCGAGCGCGCCCAGGTCACAACCGGAAGCATCGTCTCCGCGAACTATTTTGACGCCATCGGAGTGCATCCCATTTTGGGCCGCGGCTTTGAGCCGGGCGAAGATACCGGCCGCAACGCCCATCCGGTGGTGGTGATCAGCTACCATCTTTGGCAGAGCCACTTCAAGGGCGATCCGGAAATCATCGGGAAGACGCAGCGCTTCGATAACGTGGTGCACACCATCATCGGCGTCGCGCCCGAAGGTTTCTACGGGACTTTCGTTGGGCGAGAGATGGAGTATTGGGTGCCGCTCTCGATGGTGGAATCTTTCTACGGCCGCAGCCGCCTACTGGAAGATCGCGGAGCGCGATGGTGTGAAGCGTATGTGCGACTCAAGCCCGGCGTGACCCGCAATCAAGCTCAGCAAGAAATTTCCGCGATTGCCGCGCGGCTCGATACTGAATATCCAGCCACTAACCGTGGCCGCGGCATCAAGGTCTGGCCGCTGTGGAACACTCCCTTCAATCACGCCAGTCACCTGCTTCCGACGTTGGAGATCATGGTTGTTGTCGCGGTGTTCGTTCTGTTCATCGTCTGCGCCAACGTCGGCAACTTGCTTCTCGTCCGGTCATTCGCGCGCCGCCATGAGATGACGGTTCGACTCGCCGTGGGCGCCAGCCGCGGCCGCTTGCTGGGGCAACTGGTTACGGAAGGTTTGTTGCTATCCGCCTGTGGCGCAGCAGGCGGCATGCTAGTGACGTACTGGTGCCGTCATGCGCTTGTTCTGTTTTTTCCGGGAGATGTGTTGTACCTGCCCGGACAAATCGATGGTCGCGTGCTCTGGTTGAGCGCGGCCGTCTGCCTCGCGGTTACGCTTGCGGTTGGGTTGGTCCCCGCGTTTCAGACGCGGGACCTTGCCCTGGCCGACACACTCAAAAACGAGGCATCCGCCGTGATGGGCGCCCGCGGCCGAGGGTGGTTCCGTTCGAGCCTCGTGGTCCTCCAAGTCACTCTCAGCTTCATCCTGTTGGTTGGCGCGACCTTGCTGATGCAAAGCCTGCGCAAAATCCGAACCACCAATCCTGGCTTCTCCACAACGGCCGTGTTGGACACCTGGATACCTTTGATCGCCGCTGGCTATGACGAGCCGCGTGCTAAGATTTTTCAGGATGAATTAATTCAGCGTGTCCGCGCGCTGCCTGGTGTCGAAGCCGCCGCTTACGCCCGCGTTGTTCCGCTCAGCTATGGCTCGTTTTCTTCGGCGCCGATCGCCGTGGATGGCTACGAACCGCCAGTCAACGGACAATCCACCGACGAACTATACAACGAAGTCAGTCCCGAGTACTTCGCTACAATGGGCATTCCACTCCTCTCCGGGCGCGAATTCACTCGCGCGGATGACGAAAACGCGCCGCGTGTCGCCATCGTAAACCAAACCATGGTCGCGCGATATTGGCGCGGGCAGAATCCCATCGGTCAACGTCTGCAAGTCAAAGGCAATTGGGTGCAAGTCGTCGGGGTCGTCAAAGATTCGAAATACTACAGCATCGAGGAAACAGCGCGGCCGTTTTTCTACGTTCCGCTCCGCCAGTATTTCGCAATAGAGCCTGACATCAACATCCGTACGACGCAACCTCTGCAAAGCGTGCAAACGGCTGTGCTTCGCGAAGTGCGCGCGCTCGATCCTAACCTCGCTCCATACGAAATGATCACGCTACAGGAACAAGTGGATCGTTCTACATCCGAGCAGCTCGTGGCCGTAACTTTGGTGGCCTTGTTCGGGGGCTTGGCGCTGCTGCTTGCCAGCATCGGCCTTTATGGCGTGATGTCGTACACCGTCTCGCAGAGCACCCGGGAGTTGGGGCTGCGTATGGCTCTGGGCGCCGACGCATCGAACGTGCTGCGTCTCGTGATGTCACGCGGTTTGCTTCTGACAGCAACTGGCATAGTTATCGGGATCGCCCTGGCACTCCTTCTCACACGCCTGCTCGGCAACCTCTTGTATCAGGTGAGCCCGCGGGACCCGCTGGCTTTCGTCGCGGCATTTGCGGTGATGACCCTTGCGTCGGTTGCAGCATGTTTCTTGCCCGCTTGGCGCGCAACGCGAACCGATCCCATGCGGGCGCTGCGGGCGGAATGATTTTCTCACTCCGCTTAGCCATATGAAAACGATCTTTATGTTCTTGGCCTCCCGATAACTTCCGAGTCACCGACCATCCGGGAGTTAGGTCGCCGGGATCTACTTCATTGGCCGCGAACCTTTGATCAGGATGTCCACGAGTCTCCTGGCGCTTTCCTGCCAGTCGGGGCCGGTTGCTACGTGGGTGACGCCAATCAACGCGCGAAGCAGGTCGAATGGCTCGAGGTCTTTGCGTATGTCGCCGCTCTTCATGGCAGTCTTCACAAGTGCATCGATCGCTCCCGTAACCTGAACGCGGGAAGAATCGTACAACCTCGAAGGACCGCCAACGACGCTATTCAGCGCGGATGCGATGATCTGCTTTGTGGCAATGTAGTCTACGAAAAGCATCATCCAGGCCCGCAACGCCTCGATCGGAGGCAGCTTTGCGGATAGTTCCCGTTGTGCTGCCGCCAGCTTTTCCACCTCAGTGCGATAAACGGCCTCGATCAGGGCATCGCGCGTCGGGAAATGGCGGTATAAGGTTCCCGGCCCCACGCCCGCCTGTTTGGCGATGTCGTCCAAGCTGGCATCTGCACCTGACCGGGTGAATGCCGCCTTGGCCGCTTCCAAAACGCGCTCGCGGTTGCGTTGGGCGTCAGTGCGCGGCTTTCGCCCGGCAGGTTGGAAATGTTTCTTAGGCATGACAAAAATCCATGTAACCGGAGACAGCCTCCGATTATCTAAGGATTCGGAGGCACTCTCCGTTTTACCGAAGTCCTGGCGGCCCGTCAATACCGGTGGCGCAGGCACGGAAGAGCCAGTACAAGGAGGAACACAATGGTGGACGTATTTGGGGCAACCTCGACAACAGAAGATGTTTTGTCCGGGGTCAATCTAAGCGGCAAGCGGATTTTTGTTACCGGCGTTTCGGCTGGGCTTGGTGTGGAGACGGCACGCTCACTCGCTGCGCGTGGCGCACATGTTGTAGGCGCGGCACGGGATTTAAGTAAAGCCGAAGCGGCAACCGCGCAGGTACGAAAGGACGCCGGAGTCAATGGTGGAAGTTTCGAGCTCGTTGCGCTTGATCTTGCCAGTCTGAAGAGCGTGCGAGCTTGCGCCGAAGGACTGCTCAAAAAGGGTGAACCCTTCGATGTGATCATCGCCAACGCGGGCGTCATGGCCACACCGTTTACCAATACCGCGGACCACTTCGAGACGCAGTTCGGCACCAATCATTTGGGCCACTTCGTCCTCGTGAACCGGATTGCGCGCCTTTTCCGCAAGGGAGGGCGGCTGATCAACCTGTCTTCGGCAGGACATCGTTATTCCAATGTTGACCTGGAAGATCCGAACTTTGAGCGCACACCCTACGAGCCGTTCGTTGCGTACGGCCGCTCGAAGACCGCGAACATTCTTTTTGCGGTTGCGTTCGACAAACGGCACCGCGGACGTGGCGTACGCGCTGCGGCGGTACATCCGGGAGGGATAAAAACGGAACTGGGTCGCTACGCGGAGCCAGGCCGGATTGAGAAGGTCGTCGCGCAAATCAATGAGCAGCTCGCCGCACAGGGAAAAGGGCCCTTCCAGTGGAAAACGATTCCGCAGGGTGCCGCGACTTCGGTGTGGGCTGGCGTCGTTGCTCCGGCAGACGAAATCGGCGGCCGTTACTGCGAGAACTGTCACGTTGGCAGCATAGTTCCAGACGACGCACAGATTACCGTGGTCAGCGAAGGGGTTCGAGCCTACGCGGTGGACCCAACCAATGCCGAAGCCCTTTGGAAGAAGAGTGAAGAAATGGTTGGAGAGTCCTTCTAGACGTCGGATTTCAGCTCAGGAATAGGAAGTTGACCATCGTTATTGAAGTGACGAAAAGGAGAAATCGTAATGCGTGTATTCGTAACTGGTGCTACAGGCTTTATCGGTTCAGCGATTGTTGAGGAATTACTTCGCGCGGGCCATCAGGTGACCGGCCTGGCTCGCTCGGAGGCGGCCGCCGCGTCCATTGCCGCCGCAGGAGCCGATGTGCATCGCGGTTCGCTGGAAGATCTCGAGAGCTTGCGCAGCGGAGCGGTCTCTGCGGATGGGGTGATACACACGGCCTTTATCCACGACTTCTCGAACTACGCGCCTGCCGCCGAGAAGGATAGGCGCGCTATTGAGACACTGGGAGCCGCTCTCGCGGGCTCAGAGCGCCCGTTGGTCGTCACTTCCGGAACCATACTCCTACAGCGCCAAGGCCCGCTCGCAACGGAACAGGATGCGCCCATTCCCAGTTTTCCGCGCAAGTCGGAACAGGCAGCGGCGATGGCCTCGCGTGGCGTGCGCGTCTCCGTGCTGCGCCTTCCTCCATCGGTCCATGGGGACGGCGATCACGGCTTCGTTCCGGCTCTCATCAAGCTCGCGCGTGACAAGGGGGACTCAGCGTACGTCGGTGACGGTCTTAACCGCTGGCCCGCCGTGCACCGCCTCGATGCTGCTCATCTCTACAGGCTCGTACTGGAGAAGGGTTCCGCTGGAGCGAGCTACCACGCCATTGGCGACGAGGGCGTGCCCTTCCGGGACATCGCCGACGTGATCGGCCGCCGCCTGCACGTGCCGGTTGTCAGCAAGTCGCCTGAACAGACCGCCCACCGCTTTGGTTGGCTCGCACACTTCGTTGGTGTTGACTGCCCGGCGTCGAGCAAGCTAACTGAGGAAAAGCTGGAATGGCGGCCGAAGCAGCCGGGGATTATTGCCAACCTTGAACGAGGGACCTATTTCGAACCTGAACAGACCACGCACGCGGCCCTTTCGAGCCGTTAAGGATGTGGACTGTATAAAACACACATCGCAAGATCATGCGGGTGCCGCATCCCTTTGGGTTTTGGTTCATCAAAGGGTGCGGGTTTAGAGTCAGCTTCATGCAGGATCGGACCAACATCGACAGCCCTTACCGCCCGCTCCGATAGGCAATGCCCCACATTTTTCTGCTACTTCCTGTAGCGCAACGGAGTAATCCCTTTTCCATCGTTCACTTACGGCGTCTCATCTCACCTGCCACGCCATCTTTTGGGCGGGTTCGAACGATACCACTACAACAATTCCCTTGACAGTAAAAAAATCCGCGCTATAAATGCGTTATGGTTTGGTCGTCGTCCGCGCAGGGCAATCGCCCCTACGCTCCCTCGACTCGCCGGACTGTTTGCATAGTAGTTACCCCAACCCCCGAAAACAGCATTTTCTGTTCCCTTTGTTTTCAATCTCTTGCGCACTCTTTTGCAGGAGTGTTTTCGACAACTCCTTTGCAATCATATTGTTCCGCACTCTTTGCGCAAAACACCGGGCGTGGGTATACCCCCCAAAATCTGCTCTTTGTTTTCAAGGGTTTCCGCACTCTTAAAGTTTCGGCCTTTCCCGAGCTCCCTGCCGTAGCAGGGTTATATGCGGAGGCAGGTCGTCCCGTTGGAGCTCCGTTGTTTTGCGACGGGAAACGCCCCCCATCTCTTTTCTCTTCATCCCGTTACCGGCCTTTTTCCTTCACAACGAGGGGGGGTACACCCCCCTCCTGTCACCACGTCCCGTTCTGTCACAGAATCCATTCTCCGTGCCTCTGTGTCTCTGTGGCTATCCTTCCCTTCTCAGGACTTCTGCGTACTTCGCGGCAATTGCCTTCCAGGAAAAGTATTTCTCCTGCGCCCGGCGGCTTCGCTCACGGAGAGACTCACGATACTCCGCATCGCCCAGCACCCGCGCCAGCGCCTCGCCCAGCTCTCCTCGATTTTCGGGAGAAACCAGCACTACTCCCGCCTCGCTTATGGGGAACGCCGTCTCCGGCCCTCTGTACGCGACGACCGGCAGGCCGCACGCTATGCTCGCGATCGCGCTTCCGCGGCGGGTCGAAATGCCTCCGCGGACAAACAACGACACATCCGAGGAAGCCAGGTTTTTCACCACTTCCTCCCCCCGGAGAACTCCCGACACTTGCAACTCCACGTCCGTCTCGCGCAACCCTTCGCGCAAATACACTTCCGCGTCGTCTGCGTGGCGTCCAAACGCCAGCAGCCGCAATTTTCCCCCGCGTTTTGCGGCAAACCTTACGGCCTCCGCAATGGCTCCGCTCTCTTGCCGTCCGGCTTCTCCTTCTGTGATCCCGAAAACGGCGATCGTGAGGCGTTTTCCCTCGCCGACTTCCGGGCTTGTGGGTGCATCCAACCGTGCCGGCAGATTGGCTCCCACGGGAATGAAAACAGCATTCGAGGTTTTCGCTGGAATCCAGGGAACCTTATCGAGAGCAACTGTCAAAACGGAAACGTCCGCCTGCAAACACGCATTTTGCATGGCGTGGACCTGCGTTCTCCTGCGAATGGCGTCAATAAATCGTTTGCCGCTGTATGGATTCGCGTCGTGGAATACCACCGCTACGCGCGCGCCGGCATTCCGCAGCACGCGCAAAACGCGGCTGAACTTCAACGGAAAGCCACGCTTCGACCACGCCAGCGCGGTGTATTGCACGAAAACCCATTCGCCTCGCCACTCCGCGGCCTGCCGCCGGAGTTCTTCGAGAGCTGGACTCCAGCCGCGCTCCACAAAATCGACGCGCACCAATTGCAAATCAATTCCGTGCTCTTTAAGCGCTTCGCCGAGGTACCGGCAATATTCTTCGACCGCGTCGGTCGGCTCGTCACGCCTGCCGAGCAGGGCGGTAACGCGGTGGGGTTTCACCGGTGGGACCCGAAAAACGAATCAGGGCGCGGTTTCATATTGTTTGAGAGCAATTTCACGCACGCGCGTAGTAAACGTTGCGCGCGTAAGAGAGTGCGCCCGGTACAAATCCAAGGCAGAGTATGGCACGCCACAGCGCGAGGCAAGAAAGGAATCCCAGGAAACTTTTGGCGTGTCCAAGATGCTCAGAAAAAAAACGCGCCCACCGGCATTCTGCGTTTTCAGAACGGCATCGCGAAGGCGGGACGTCGCTTCGCTGCCGTAGTAAACGGCCTCGGACGGAAACGAAATGAGCTGGCCGTCGGCCGCCCAGCCGTAGCCATACAGAGTGGACACACCGTCCCAATCGCCTACGACAAGATCGCTCGGCCGCATCATGGCAGCAAGGCGTTGAACCTCACGCATTTCCGGAATTTCCAACACATGCTGAGTCTCGAGCCAGCCAAAATTCAGCAAAACACCGGCCAGAGCAAGAACGGCAACACCTCTGGCGAGCGCAAGACGACTGGGGAATTGCCGGCTGATCCAATGAAGAGAGAGTCCCAGGAGAAGGCACAGGCATGCGAGAGGTTGCAGCCAGAGCTTGTCGTATTGATCGCTCCAGGTCACGACGGGGATGAGGGAGAAAACCAAACCGAGCACCCCAGCGATAAAAGCGGTTCGCGATGTGCGCGACAAGGAATTCCACGATTTGCTTACGCAGACAGCATTGAACGCAATCAATATTCCGATTGCGAGAAGCAAGAACGCCAAAACGACTATGGGAAGGAAGGATCCTCGGAGAACACTCCGAAGGCCAATAAATTCAGGCAAGATCGGAAAAATGTTTCGCACCAAACCGACCGGAACAGTGGCGAACTTGGCCATGCTGACGCCGAAAAACGCTCGCGCGTCTGGATGCTGGAAAATTTGCGCTGCGACGACGCTGTAAGAGGAGCCTGTAGGCTGACGCTTACCCTGCAAATAGATAGACCAGCCGTAAATTGCCGAACAGCCGATAATGGCGCCTAGTCCGAACACTAGTACGGCCATAAAGCGCGACGGCGGACGCGGAACAATTTGATTTTCGGCGGAGCGGGATCGCCAAACAACAAAAAGCGCCGCCGGACCGAGCAGGACTGCTGACTGATAAGTCGCCATGGCCAAAGCGAAAAGAAGCCCCGAGAAGAAAACGGGCCACAATGATTTCGTTTTCAGCGAGAGAGCAGCCGCTGCCACAGCGAGGAAGCTCCACAAAACGCCGACCATGGGTTCGCTGGCATTCGTCGCGTGGAGGAGAAATGCCTTCGACAGACCGTAAACCGCGGTGACGGTGGCAGCGAGGCGCCAGGAACGGCTGAGGAAAGAAATGAGAAGGAAAAAAAGCGCAAGGCAAGCCGCGGCGGCGAAACAATTCATGAGTTCCGTGACATAGAAGAAAGATGGCGGGTCGCCTACATGGAGGCCGACGAAGGCAGCCAGACGCGTCCAGAGCAGGACGTTCACCGGGTACAGCATGTGGTTGCTGCCGTGGAAAAAAAGAGTTTGGCGGCGAAAAACCTCGAAGCAACGAAATGAGCCATCCGCCGCGAGAGGATCCCTGGAGCGGAACAAGACAAATACACACGCAAAAATTAGAAACACGATGAAGGAGAGCAATGCGAGCCGGCGCGTTGTTAACGGAGAAGAATCGAGTTTCGCTGGGTCCAAACTATTTCTCCACCAGATACGATCCGATGATCAGCGCGTCCATCCCGGAACTGAAAAACGTGCGAATGGCGTCCGTCGGCGTGTTTACGATCGCTTCTCCGCGCAGATTAAACGAAGTGTTCATGATCACGGGTACGCCCGTGCGCTCGCCGAATTTATCGATCAGCCGCCAGTACAGCGGATTGATTTTTTCCTCGACCGTTTGCGGCCGCGCGCTCCCGTCCACGTGCGTGACCGATGGAATGATGTTGCGTTTTTCTGGGCGTACCTGCGCGGTCAAAATCATGAACGGAGAATCCGCGGCGCTTTCGAGAAACTCCTTCGCGCATTCTTTTTTCAGTGATGGCGCAAAAGGGCGCCACCACTCGCGGAATTTCACCGCGCTGTTCACCCTGGCGTTCATTTCCGGAACGCGGGGATCCGCCAGGATGGAGCGGCTGCCGAGGGCGCGCGGGCCGAATTCCATCCGGCCCTGGAACCATCCAAGAATTGTTCCGCTGGAAAGGAGTTCGGCGGCCGTCGCGGCTGGATCCGGCAACCGCGAATAGCGAAGCTTGTACGTGCGCAGCGAGGTTTCGATGGCGCCATCATCAAAGGCGGGCCCGAAATAGGCATGGCGCATGGGTTTGTTGGGCAATGTCCCACCGTTATCGAGATAGGGCACCAGCGCTGCTCCCAGAGCGACGCCATCATCAGAGGCTGCGGGCTGCACAAAAATATTTTCGAGCGGAAGCGCTGCGAGAATTTTTCCGTTGGCTTTGGAATTCAGCGCGACGCCGCCGGCCAAGCATAGATTGCGGGAACGCGTTTTTTCGATGGCCATGCGCGCCACGTTCGTCATGGCCATTTCGCAAGCGTCTTGAGCGGCGTAGGCAATATTTTTGTGGCGAGTCTCGATTTCGCTTTCGGAAATACGCGGAGGACCAAGCCGCGTCGCCATTTCCGAATACGCGCCGGAGCCATAGGGGAAGAGCCGTTTGCTGTGCACGCGGTAGGGTTGCTGCTCGAAGTCGATAAACGCGCGTAGGTCCACGCCCGCTTGTCCGTAGGGCGCAAGGCCCATTACTTTCCATTCATCACTGTAGGGTTGAAAACCGAGGTACTCGGTGAATCCGCTGTAGAACAACCCAACCGAATCCGGAAAGGGGATGGTCAAGACATGTTCGAGTTGTCCGTCGTGGCCGTGCCAGATAGAAGTCGCTTCCCAGGCGCCGCGGCCATCCATGACGGCCACAGCGGCATCGGAGAAACCGGAATAGGCAAAAGCGCTGATGGCGTGCGCCAAGTGGTGGCCCACGAAACGAAAGCGCGCTTTGACATTTCCAAATTGTTGCGTGAAAACTTTCGCTCCGCTGCCCTGATGCCATGTGCTGAGAAAATGAGTCGTCGACGTGAGGAGATTTTGAGTGGAAACCGGCATCTTCCCCGACGCGAAACATCGCAAGTCGTGGCGAAAACCTGGTCCGGCCGTCGGCCAGCCGAAGCAAATGTCGTCCAATTGGCTGGCGGAGATGCGGGCGAATTCCAGACAAGCCTGTACCGCATTGCGGGGAAACCTCGCGTCGTGTTTCAAGCGGCTGATGCGTTCCTCCGCGACGGCAAAAAGAAGTTCTCCGTCACGCACCAGGCACGCCGACGAGTCATGCATTCGCGTGTAGTTTATTCCGAGCGAGATCATTCTGAACTTACGCCTCTCGATTCCGGTGGCAAAATTCTGAATCACAATTGCCGGGCGACGCGCACAGTTGTTTCGCAGACAAGAAAAAATGCATTACGCCTGCTTCTCCTGCCGGTCGACGTGCCGCGGAACCGGAAATGGCATTATCTTTCGCCGCAGAAACTGATAGAAACCCAGCTGCGAAAGGCGCTGCTTATATTTGTAATAGGCGCGCGGCGGCATCGTCAATGCCGGGAGTAGCCGCAGACAAGTAAATAGATGCTGCAAAAAAGATGCGTCACCGTGGAGGATCCACATGGTTTTCCATTCCGTTGACAGCGTTTCCCAAGGGTAGCCGCCCTCGACAAGAAGGCGCAAATGACTGAGTTCCACGTCAACTGTTTCGAGGATTATTCTGGAAGCCGAGGGATCGACCTCGTGCAATTGAAGCTGCCGGGAGAGCGCCTGGTACAGCGCGCGGAATACTTCGAGTTTGCGGCGAAGTTTCACGGGATCGTGGCTCGCTAATTGAAAAAGATTCGCGGAGTGATGGCGATAGAAGGTCAAAGGTTCAGATAAAACAACGGCGGGAGAAAGAACCGCCGCCATGGTGAACAGATACTCGTCGGCCTGAATCACCAAGGCATCGGGAACAGGAAAGATGTTTTTGAGCAATGCGGTTCGAATGGCCATGCGGCTGGATCCGAGAAAGTTTTTCCGCGTCCGAAAAGTCCGGGCTCCGTCGGGGGAGTTCGCCTGAAACCAGCTATCCTCGCGGAGTTGATCAACCCGGTGGCGGCCGTCAAGCAGCACTTCCGTGATGCTGTGGCCTACAAATCCGATTTCCGGCTGAGAAGAAAAAATGTCCGCCACGCGCTTCACTTTATTCGCAGCCCACCAATCGTCAGCATCGAGGAACGCGACGATCTCTCCCCGCGCTTCGGCAATTCCGGCATTGAACGCGGAGGCTTGCCCGCCGTTGATTTTGCGAATGAGGCGGACGCGAGGCTCGAATTTGCGGACGAGTTCCGGAGTACGATCCGTCGAGCCATCGTCCACGACCAGGATTTCCATTTCGGAGGAGGAAAAATCCTGCGCAAGCACGCTGTGAAGCGCCTCCTCGATAAAGGCCTCGTGGTTGTAAGTGTCAACCAGCGCTGTCACAAACGGCTTGGACATGCAGGATCTTGCCTTTCGTCGAGGGGCCAAATCTCAATTCAATCGGAACACCCCAAGCGCAATTTGCAACTCTCCGGCACAGATTACAAACGTGCCGATTCGCATCGTTCAAGGCATGAACAAAACTCCAATGCCGGCCCATCCCTGCTCAGGATTCTCAATGATTTCACGGTATGGATAATCTTGCTTGATCTCGTTCCAGAATTTGTCCACCTGGCAATCCTTGTCCCCCCGGTGTGGCGCGATATCGTGAAATGCGACCATTCCCCCGCCGCGCACGAGCGGTGAATACATCTCGAAATCACGCTTTACACCTTCGTAGCTGTGGTCGCCATCGATAAACAGATAATCGAGACGTTCGTCGGCGAGGCTACGCTCGACCTGATGTTTCGTTTCCGGGAGATGCGAGTCAGCCCGGATGAGCCGCAATCGCTGGCCGTTGCGCGGAAATTTCCAGTAGAGCAGAATTTTTCGCCGGGGATATCCGCCGCCAAAACGGCCTCCAGGCAAATCCACGCTGATGATGCGTGCACCGGGGGGCGAAAGTGAGCAGAGCAGAAAAAGCGTCCCTCCATAATTGGTGCCAATCTCGAGGCTGTACATGGGCGCGTGAGCCCGCAACAATTTTCCCAGCTCCGAGATTTCCGAGCGCACTTGCGTGACAATAATGGGGCTATCTGCGCAAAAATCAACGGCTGCTTCGGGAGTTTCCGGCCTCCGGGCAAAACTGAGCTGACCATAAAATTTGAGATACCGAGCGCCCTTCAACAATAGTTTTGCCATAAGCGTTGGATTATTTTCCGTTTGATGCAAGAGGAAAGCGAGTCCGCATATTTGAAGTTGAGATTCTTCGGGCATCCTCGTCGGATGCCCTCAGAATGACAAATTTAGGTTTTTCGGCAACTTGTGAAGCCGCGCCTCGCTACAATCATGTCTTTCCTTCTTTGGTCACACGGAACCCAGGCGTTCCGGCGCCGACACGTTTTATCTTCCTCCTTCCCGCTCGAGGTCATGCACCCAAGTCCGGCCTTCCGTTTTCGTGGAGAGATCCAGCAGTCGCTGCAATTGCGCGCGCGGAGTTGTTCCCGCGGCGCGAAATAACATTTTCTTTTCCCGGAGGAGTTTGGGGGCAAGAGCGGTAACTTCCGCAAGAATGGAAATACGATCCGCGGCAGCCCGCCAACGCAGATGGCCCATGTCCTTCGCGAGTCCCGCAGCGGATAGGAGGCAGGTGAAAACGGTGTAGCGCAGAGGAAGCAACTTTGTCGCGAACAACAAACGTCCCTTCAAGATTCCCCGGAAATTCATGCGCGCGCCTTCCGATGAGCGCCCGGAGCTGCCGACGCGGTGCCAACAGATAGCTTTCGGAACATAGATAATCTTCCATCCCTGAATCCCGGCCCGCCAGCAAATTTCCACGTCCTCGTAGCCGAGAGGCAAACGGCTGTCGAATCCGCCCAAGCGGTCGAAAAACGAGCGGCGCACCAGCATGCATGCCGCCGATCCCATAAAGACCGGGGTCGTCCCAGCGACCTCCTCCGGATAAAAGTAAAGACCAGGCACAAATTCCACAGAAGTCTTTTTCCCCGGAGCGATGTTCGTGAGCTGGGTTGCCAAATGGCCGGGAGCAGAGCCATCCCAGTTGAATTGCATGCCGTCGGCGGCAAAGACCGAATCGTCACTCCGCAATGTTTCCACCAGTGCGGAAACAAACTCGCGGTCAAAGCGCATGTCATTGTTGACGAAGAGCAAGAATTCGCCGAGAGCAATGGCGGCGCCGCGATTCAGGGCCGGGGCAAGACCCAGATTTTTCTCGAGGCACAGCCAGCGCACCTGGAATTCACGCGCTACTTCCGCAGAATCGTCCTTTGAAGCATTGTCCACGACGATGACTTCGAGGGAAGGGAACGATTGAGAGAGAAGGCTGGGCAGGCAAATCCGCAGGTGTTCCGCGCCGTTCCAATTGACGATGATGGCGGAAACCAGAGGCTTCCCATTCATGGAGAAATGCCTCTCTCCCGATAACTGGGTACCGATAGCAGATCCTCAAGCAGCCATGCGACTTCGCGCATGTGTTTTCCCGCGCCCCGGATACGAAATTTAAGGATCAACGCACGCGCGCCTGTGAAGATTCGGGCCTCGCCGCACGCAACCCCAAGAGCTTTCGCAAAGGACGCGTCAAATCCAGGAATGCGAACCATACCGGGATGCATCTCGGCCGCAGCCAGCGCCAATAGGGGGCCCATATTCGCTTGGGGTTAGGACGCTCTCCCTCGGTGGTTAAGACGTGCGTGGCATCATCGATGGTGTAGAGATGCCAGCGGCCACCGGCGAGCTCGAAATTCCGGCGCGCTTGTTCGTCGGTCCAGACCCCCCTTTCCCCGGCTGGATGATAGCCATAGGTATGATTTTGATGAATAGCCGTAACTAATCCGGACGCGTCAACTACGTCCGCGCGTTCCCGGCGCGCCTTCCAAACTAGCCAGTGATCCCACCAGATGCGGCCAACCACTAGCGGGGGGATGTCATGGTAGAGGCCTCGGGGAAACGCAAAATAGTCGACGGCGTCCGAGCCTCGCTGAACACCGTGCCCCCGCGCGAATAGCCGAAGCTGCTCTGGCGCCCCCACGGCGGTGAAGTCAACCAACTGCGTGACGTCAGTGTCCCAGCGGCGCCCGACCATAAGAAAACGGGTGTGGTGGCGGAGAGTGCGATCGAGAGCGGAACAGAATTCGGGAAAAAGAATGATGTCGCAGTTGGCATAACAGAGAAGGTCGTTTTGCGCGATGGCTTGCGCGCGCTCAAACAAAAAATTGAGCTGCTTGGTGCCAAAGGAATTTCGCTGAACGAACGGCTCGTGACGCAGAGCGAGTTCACGGGCGGCTTCCGCGGCGCCTTCCTCGTCACCGAAAAGAATCACCTCGACGCGGGGATGGAGCATGGTCCAGCTTTTGAGAGCGTTGCGCTGGATGATTCCGCTGTGCTCGCGAAAAGGCTTCGCGGTGGTGAAGAGCGTCAGCATCCCCTTTTTCCCATTTCGATTCCGCTCTTGAGCGCACTCAGCCCTTTTTCATCGAGCCGGCGCGCGAGGCAATAGAGGTACGTGCCCTTTTTCCGGCGCAAGCGAATATAGGGGAAGGCAAGGAATGCCGGCGGATAGCACGCGAGACGCTTTGCGTGGCTGAACAGTTGGACGATTCGGCGGCGCAGAGATGGCGCGGTGTTCACGGCCGCCGCGGCACGTTCCGGCGTCATCTGCGCCAGGTCACGAAAACTGGCGTCTTCTTTGCCTGCGACACGCCGCGTCATCCCGGTCCGCAAGGCCATGTTGAACATCTGAGCGGTGTGGGCGATCCCGGCAGGTTGTTCGCGGATAGTCAAAATCTCAAAACCCCTGGAGACAAGAAACCGCTGAAGCGCAGCAGCGCTCCAGCGTAGAAAATGATTTGGCGGGTAGTCGAGCACGTCGATGCCGGTCATCCAGCGGTGGCGGTTGGGGACGCTGAGCGCGATCCAACCCTGCGGGCGCAAGCAGGCTGTCACTGCGTCGAGAAAGGCGTCCGGGTCCGCCTGGTGTTCGAGCACCTCGAAAAAGGTGATGACGTCAAATTTCTGCGAAGAATAGCGAGCCGCGAATTGACCGATGGTGAGCGGCAGTACGCGCCCGAGGCCAAGGCGCTCCTTGGCAAACCTCGCGGCGTTTCCATCCAGTTCGATCCCGCTGACGGAGTAACCCGCATCCCGCGCGGCGGCGAGAAAGTTGCCTGTGCCGCAGCCTACGTCCAAGAGTTCCCCTTGCGCGGGAGCGTTTTTATCCGAAAGAAAATAGTTGTGCCCCGGCTCAAGCGGCATAAGAGCGGCATCGCGCGGGGAATACATACCTTCATACCAGAGAGCGTCGGGCATTTCACGGGGATACCAGAACGCAAGATCGCAGTCCGGGCAGTGAAACAGACTGAACCGGCCGAACTGTTCGATGAGCGCGAAGTCACCCAGCCTGCCGCAAGCGGGACAGATCGAGGCTACTGCGGTCTTCCAGCGGGATGGAGCGAATGGAATGCGGCTGGAGGTTTTTTCGCCGAATTGTTGGCCGGGCTTCATCAGAGGCGTGCCGCCGCAAGGCTTGGGAGCCGAGAGGCAACCCCTTCCTCAAGGCTGGCGTTGAGGCACCCGATCCGCCGAGCCTGCGTCGAGAGATAAACCGGACCTGAGCCTGATCGCGCACAACAGGGTATCTCCAAGGGGTCAAAACAGGGTAACCAAGAAAAATGTGGGCAGCAAGATAGTAAAGAGAGCGGGCAGCGAGTCTAGTACTCGCCTGTCCATCGGAGGGGGGAGCGGACCCGAATCCGCGCTTAAACGAGAAGTTTTCGGATCCATGACAGTTTTTCATTCGCTCTTGCGCAATGCGATGTGGGAAGCAACGATCCCGAGGATCGCCGGAGAAGGGACACAAGGAACTTGGCCCTTTTTCGTTTCCGAAATTTCCGGCCAGGCCCGACCCGAAACGCCCCTCCAGCAATGGGCAGATTGCTGGAGGGCGCGGCTTCCCTCCAGAGCAGTCAAGACTGACTCATTTTCTCAAACTTGAAGGAGCGCAAGACATGAAGACTATGCAAGACTCGCGGTTGGTTCGGCCCTGTTTCATCCTATTCGCGGCTCTCTGCCTGATGTGCACCGCCAACGCCGGCGCGGGGCAGGCTGGTCAAGTCGCGGGCGCGCCAATGGGTGCTCAACCCGCGCCTGCTCAGGGCCAGATGTTAGCTCAGTCTGCTTCCATTTGCGGCAACCAGCCGCTCTGCTACGACACACCGGACTTCGTGGCCACGGTCACCGATTTTCGAACCAGCAATCAGAATGGAATCAATATCATCGACGTGGGGATGCGCTTCCAAAACAAGTTGAATCAAGCGGTCATCCTTGGCTACGCGGATGGATCGCTAATGGCCCTGGATGATCAGGGCAACCGGTACGTTCCGAATCCATGGGGAAATGCGGTGCGCGGTATGGGAGTAGTCGCCGGCAACAATATGGATCCGAAGTTTGTCCTGCGGCCAGGCGGATACGGAGACGCACGCTTTGAGCTGGTGTGGCGTCCGGGCCAAGGGGCCATCGGCTCGACGTTTGAACTCGACCTGTCGACGCGCGAAATCAATACGTTGGAGGGCAATCAACACTCTCTAGGGGGTGAGTTTCCGATAGTGTTCAGAGGGCTCGCCAACGGCGTGGCGGCTGCGGCCCCTGCTATGGCTCAGGGTCAAATGGCTGGCGCACCGGTGTCAGCTGCGGGTGTAATCCCCGGGGCCTCTGCTCCTTCAACCGCGGCCGGTCAAATGTTTTCTTCGACGGGGGCCACCCAAGCTGGGCCAGCGTGTAATCCGGCATCATCAGCCACAGCACTTGCAGGCGCAACGAACTCCGCCGCGGCACAAAATACTGCGGCAACAGCTAACACTGCAGTGTCCAACGCTACGGCCGCCCTCTCCAGCTTAAGCTCGATCTTTGGGAAGAAGAAGCCGGCCGCCGCAGCTCCTGCAGCGGGGACCAACGCAGCGGCGGCGCCGTGCCCTCCCGGGACGAATCCGGCCGCGGGAGGCGTTTCCAATGTGGCTAGTACGGTCGGCGGCGCGGCACCGGCAGGAGCGATGGTGTCCGCTGGGCTGAGTCTATGCGCCGGCAGGCCGCACTGTTCCGAAACGCCGGATTTTGCGGCCACGATCACATCTTTCCGGACCGCCGCTCAGGGAAACACGAAAGTGGTCGACGCGGTTGTGCACTTCCAAAACAAGACCAATAGCCCCTTGATTCTCGGCTATGTTTTGTCCACCGGGACAGCCACGGATGATCGAGGAAATCGTTACATCGTCAACGGAGGGAATGGCTTCACGGGAATAGGCTACGTCAGCGGAGGCAATTTCGACCCGAGATTCGTCGTGCAACCCGGGGGCGCGGGAGACGCTCGATTCGAGCTGATGTGGAACCCGCCCGCTCAGGCCAACTCCGGCTCTAATTTCGAGTTGGATGTCGCGGTCGACGAAATCAATACTGTCCAAGGAAATCAGCATACGCTTGGCGGCCAATTCCCATTACGTTTCCCAGGGCTGACCAACGGTTTGGTAGCCGCCGCCGCGCCGCCTGCCGCTGCCGCCGCAAAGCACGTTGCTGCGAAACCTGCAGCCGCTGCGCCGACTAAAGCGGCTCCCGTCGCGCCCAAGAAACCGTAGAAGCCTGGCGTTCCACCGTCTAGGTAAGCCATAACGGCAAAATTTCGAGAGAGGAGAATGGAATGGCTACAACCCTGTTTCGAAAGGTGATCTTTGCCGCGACCCTGACATGCTTGAGTTGCTTGATTCTCGCATGCGGATCGGGTGTGCAAGGCACGTACGCCAACGATACGGTCGGGATCGTAGTGGAGCTCAAGTCTGGCGGCCAAGCCACGTTTACGTCCAGCCTGGGCGATGCCGATGTCTGCACCTACACTGTGGACGGCAAAAAAATCACACTGGATTGCAAACACGATAAGGTGATACTCACCATCCACGATGACGGCTCGTTAACCGCCCCATTCTTCGGAACTTTGCGAAAAACGAAATAGCAGGCGAGGCAAACAGGGTGTGCCGCGCTCCATGCGCGGGGAGTAGTATGTCGCAACCCCGACAAGCGAGTTACGACAATGCGAGTATTTTGACACCCTTGCCCGAGGCAGTATGCTTTCGGCGATCGAAAACCTAGGTGAGATGAGGAAACGATGCGCTACCGTCCGCTGGGACGCACTCCATGGAAAATTTCGGAGATCAGTTTCGGGGCGTGGGCCATTGGTGGTTCCTGGGGACAAGTTTCCGACGAAGAATCCCTGGCCGCCCTGCACAAGGCCATCGACAGCGGGGTCAATTTTATTGATACCGCCGATGTGTATGGCGATGGGCGAAGCGAGCGGCTGATCGCGCAACTCAAGAAGAGCCGCAAAGAGGAGATAATCGTTGCGACCAAGGCGGGACGCCGCCTGCCCCGGCAGACGGTGGAAGGGTACAACCGCGAAAACTTGAAGCTGTGGATCGAAGACAGCTTGCGAAATCTGGCGGCCGAGACATTGGATTTGTTGCAACTACATTGTCCGCCCACGGCTGTGTATGACCGCCCGGAAATCTTCGGGATGCTCGACGATCTGGTGCAAGCGGGCAAAATCCTCCGTTACGGCGTGAGCGTCCAGACGATCGAAGAGGCGCTGAAAGCCATCACGTTTCCCAATGTCCGGACGGTGCAAATTATTTTCAATTGTTTTCGCCAGCGGCCCGCGGAGCTTTTCTTTTCGCGTGCCAAACAAAGACAAGTGGGGATTCTCGCCCGTGTACCGCTCGCCAGCGGCCTGCTCACCGGCAAGCTCCGCAGGGATTCGACTTTCCCTCCCGACGACCACCGGAATTTTAATCGGCACGGGGAATCCTTTGACGTGGGGGAGACGTTTTCCGGTGTGGACTACAATCTTGGCCTGGATGCTGTCGAAGAGATACGCAAGCACGTTCCTCCCGGAATTTCGATGAGTCAGTTCGCGCTTCGTTGGATTCTGATGTTCGACGCGGTCACCTGCGCCATTCCTGGCGGCAAGCGGCCGGACCAGGTTGCAGAAAACTGCCGCTCTTCGGACCTTCCGCCCCTCACAGACGAAGCGATGGCCCAAGTACGCCGCATCTATAATGAGAAAATCCTCCGGTTTGTGCACCGCCGCTGGTGACTTGCTGCATGCCATAAACTTCGCGTAGCGGAGACCACCTGCTCGAGAGCCCACGATTTGACAACAGAACCTCCATTTGCCATAGTCTCAAAGCGGTTAGAAGATTTTGCGCACGAAATGCCCTTGCGAGCGCGCAGCTCTTCGCACGGGAGGCGATGTGAGCGAAAGCAGTTCCCTCGTCCATTCGAAGAGCTTGCCCGCGCAGCAGACGGGTGAGCTTCTTCATCTGCCTCGGCAAGAAGCAGGTTGGGAGTGGATGAGTCTCTACGTGCGGCGTTTACAGCCTGCCGGCGTCTTTCGGACACGCACCGAACATGAGGAAGCCGCATTCGTGCTCCTGGGCGGAACCTGCCTGGCCGATTGGGGACAAGGAGCCAAGCGGATTGGAAAACGTCAGAATGTTTTTGACGGCTTCCCGTTCACGCTCTACTTGCCTGCCGGCAACGAAGTCACTTTCACGGCCGAAACGCCGTGCGAGATTGCGGAATGCAGGGTGCCTTCCGATGCGCAGTTAGAGCCGAGACTGATCACCCCGGGTGACGTGGTGAGCAGCCTGCGCGGCGGCGGAAATGTGTCACGCCAGATCGTGGATGTGATTACACCCGCCTTTCCCGCGGACAAACTGATGGTCATCGAGGTTTACACGCCCGGCGGAAACTGGTCCAGCTATCCTCCACACAAGCACGATGTGCACAATCCCCCCGCGGAAGTCGATCTGGACGAGATTTATTATTACCGCATCCGGCAGCCGGAAGGATTTGCGTTTCAGCATCTCTACTCGGGAGAAAATTCGGGAGAGCGAACGCTGAAAACCAGGGACGGGGACGCCGTTCTCGTACACAGCGGCTATCACCCGGTGGTGGCGGGGCCGGGCTACGACGTCTACTACCTGAATTTCCTGGCGGGCTCGTCCCGTGCGCTCGCGGTCACCGAGGATCCCCAACATGTGTGGATTCGCTCAACGTGGAAGGCCATGGATTCCCGCTTGCCCCTTGTGAGGGAATGATCGCTCCGGAGAATGGAAACCGATGCGGACGTCCGGCATTAGAAGCAACTCCGCAGCGAGAACGCGAACCGGGAAAAGTCCCGGAGGAAAAATCCGCCCACTGCTCCGCTTGTGGGAAGAGGTTATTTATAATCGCTTAGATTGTTCGCCTCGCGATCTTCCTTCCTGGCCTATAGCGAAGTTCAATCTCCCATTCGCGCGCGCAAGGGCCAAGGTTTTCACTGGCGAGGATGTGCGACTCCCGGCCACCCCTCTATCGCATCGAACTCACTCTTTTCTTAAACTTGTGGGGTATTCTTGGGCCGCGACGATCCGTGAGTCGATGACATTGCGCCGGAGCGAGGCTGCATGACAATTCGCCTGACCATGGCCCAGGCCCTCATATCGTTCCTCAAGAATCAGCACACCGAGCGAGACGGCCAACAACACCGGTTCTTCGAGGGATGCCTGGGAATTTTTGGGCATGGGAACGTCGCGGGGATCGGGCAAGCTCTCGAACAAGATCCCGGATTGCGGTACTACCTCTTCCGCAACGAACAGGCGATGGTTCACGCTGCGACAGCGTTTGCGAAAGCAAGTTTCCGTATGCGCACGCTGGTTTGCACATCTTCCATCGGTCCCGGGGCAACGAACATGGTGACCGGGGCCGCGACCGCGACAGTGAACCGATTGCCGGTCTTGTTGCTGCCCGGCGATATTTTTGCCCGGCGAAACGTTGCACCAGTCCTGCAACAATTGGAATCTCCAGCAACGCAGGACATTTCCGTGAACGACTGCTTCAAGCCGGTTTCGAGGTATTGGGACCGCATTCAGCGTCCCGAGCAATTGTTGACCTCGCTTCCGGAAGCTATGCGCGTGCTGACATCTCCGGCGGAGACCGGCGCGGTCGTCCTCAGCCTGCCCCAAGATGTTCAAGCCGAAGCTTTCGATTTCCCGGAGGCATTTTTTCAGAAGCGAGTTTGGACAATCTCCCGCAGCCGGTGCGACCAAAATCTTTTGCAACGCGCCGCGGAATGGATTCGCGCTGCGAAGAAGCCCCTGATCGTGGCAGGCGGCGGAGTCGTTTATTCAGCGGCGTCGGAAGCTCTCTCGAAGTTTGCGCAAGCTACGGGAATTCCTGTCTGCGAGACGCAGGCGGGCAAGGGCGTGCTGCCGTTTGACCATCCCCAGGAAGTTGGAGCGGTGGGAGTAACCGGAACGCCGGGCGCGAATATCTTGGCTCGCGAAGCTGACTTGATTCTTGGAATCGGCACGCGCTATAGCGATTTCACCACCGCCTCAAAAACCGCTTTCCAGAATCCAGCCGTCCGCTTCATCAACATCAACGTCGCAGAGTTCGATGCGTTCAAGCACGCGGCCCTTCCCCTTACGGGTGACGCGCGCGTCACGCTCGAAGAGCTACAGCACGCGGTTGCCGGTTACAAAGTGGAGGAAAGTTACCGCAGCAAAATCGCCGGTTTCCGCGCCGATTGGGAAAAAGAAGTCGACCGCATCTACGGCCTGCGCAAGGATCCGCCCATCACGCAAGGAGAGGTCATCGGAGTTGTGAACAACTTTACGCAGGCCTCGGACATAGTGGTCTGCGCCGCGGGGAGTTTGCCTGGAGACCTGCATAAGCTTTGGCGCACACGCCAGCCGGGGGGCTACCACCTGGAATATGGTTATTCGTGCATGGGCTATGAGATTGCCGGCGGGCTGGGCGCAAAAATGGCGAATCCCACTCGCGAAGTTTACGTTCTCGTCGGCGACGGTTCGTACTTGATGATGGCGCAGGAAATCGTGACGTCTCTCCAGGAGAACTGCAAACTCAACATCGTGCTGCTGGACAATCATGGCTTTTCGAGCATCGGCGGACTCAGCCGGGGCTGCGGCAACGAAGGGATGGGTACAAACTATCGCTATCGCCGCGGCGAGAAGTACGATGGCGAGGTGTTGCCGGTTGATTTCGTTACGAACGCAGCGAGCCTGGGAGCGTGGGCGGTTCGAGCACGGACGGGCGAGGAACTTAAGGCAGCGCTGGTTTCCGCCAGGCAGCAGCCTCGCACATCCGTTGTTGTGGTCGAGACGTCTTACGATCAGCGGGTTCCCGGCTACGAATCGTGGTGGGACGTCCCGATCGCGGAAGTTTCCGAGCGCGAATCCGTCCGGGCCGCGCGCAGGAATTACGAGGAAGCCCGCAAGAAAGAACGTCCCTTCTTCTGAGGCAGATGATCACGGGCGCGGGCGCGTGACCAAGGCAGCGCGTGCATTTCTCTGAAATTTCGACAAGAAAGAGGGAAGGGTGGAAACAACCACTGGGGTAGTCCCAACGGAGGCGCCCGGACAACCTCATCTCAAGCGCGTGCTGAGTCTTTGGGACCTGATCTATTACGGAATTATCCTGACCTCGCCGATCGCCGCCGTTCCGCTCTTTGGGGAAGCGCAAGTTCTTTCGCATGGGCACACGGTGAGCACCCTGCTCCTGGCGATGGTGGCGATGTCGGTTACCGCAGTCAGTTTCGGCCGCATGGCAACTGTTTACCCCTCCGCAGGTTCCGTCTATACCTACATCAGTCGTGGCCTCAATCCGCACGTGGGGTTCATTGTGGGATGGGCGATGTTCCTCGAGTATCTGTTTCAACCCATCCAGAATGCCCTTTATGCCGTGCTGGCCATTCAGCGCATGGCGCCGCGCATTCCCTTCGCTATCCTGGCGGCACTCGCCGTCGGCGTAATCACCTTGATGACGGTTCAAGGGATCAAATTCACGGCGCGGACGAATGAAGTCTTGCTCGGATTCATGGTGCTGGTTACGGCCGCGTTTCTCGTGCAGGCTTTCCGGTTTATCGTGCTGCACCAGCATTTTGCCGGGCTATTCTCGATGCAGCCAATCTACAACCCCGCGACATTTAATCTGCGCGCGCTGGCGGCGGGAACATCGCTCGCGGCGCTGGTGTTCATCGGCTTCGATGGCGTATCGATCCTTGCCGAGGAAGTGACGAATCCCAAACGAAACGTTTTGCTCGCTTCCGTGCTCGTGTGCTTGTTTACGGGACTCTTCAGCGGCCTGCAAGTCTACCTGGCGCAGCGCGTGTGGCCGGACCACACCACGCTCCTGAATCCAGAGACGGCCTTCATGGACGTGGCGCGGATGGCCAGTGGTCCCTTGCTGTTTACTGCATACGGAATTATGCTGCTGGTCTCAAGCATCGCATGCGGGCTTGCCGGCCATGTCGGAGCGGCGCGTCTGTTGTACAGCATGGGGCGCGATGACGTTTTACCGAAAAAAGTGTTTGGCTATTTAAGTCCGAAAAAGAGTAATCCGATTTACAACGTCTGGATTGTAGGGATTCTCGCTTATATCGGCGTACTGACAATTCCCTGGGAACATTCAGCGGAAATTGTCACGTTCGGCGCTTTGCTGGCGTTCATGGGCGTCAATCTAGTCTCGCTGCTGCACTTCTGGTTTTCCCCGGAAGCGCGAGGCCACAGAAACTTTTTTATCGACGCCTTCGTTCCGGGGTTTGGTTTCGTTTTCTGTTTCGTCTTGCTGATCAGTTTACAGACCTGGACGAAATATGCGGGACTGCTCTGGCTGGGCGTCGGGCTGGCGTACGCAGCGTACAAAACGCGGGGCTTCACGCTGCGGCCGACTCTCTTCGATTTCCGCGAGTCGTAATACGCTCTATCCGGAAGGGAGCGAAGCGTCTGCTACTTTTCCTCTCTCACTAACGTCGGGCCTTGCTCGGGGACGAGGGAATCCTTTGGTTGGGTGCGCGAGACATGTTGCGCAAATCCGCATGACTCGCGAATGCGCAGCTCCGGCTGGAGTTTTTTGACGACCGCCTTGCTGTGGTCCCCGGAAATGCGCCGGATCAGCAGTTCCGCCGCTTCACTTCCCAACTGATGCTTGGGCAATTCCACCGTCGTCAGCTTGGGTCGGAAAATTCCCAGCCAGGGATAATCGTCGAAGCTCACAAGGCCGAAATCCTCGGGGCACCGCAAGCCCATCTCCTCGGCCGCCTTGAGCAGTCCGATCGTCATTAGATGATTAGCAACATAAATCCCATCGGGCCGGTGAGAAAGCAGGGAGTGTCCGGCGCGATACCCGGACTCAATCCGGTAATCTCCTTCGATGACCAACTCAGGATCGTAGGGAAGATTTTTCGCTTTGAGCGCGTCGTGGAATCCTTGCCAGCGCGCCATGGCGTTGCTGATTTTCAGGGGACCGCTGATGAGTCCGATGCGGCGCCGGCCCGCCCGCGCCAGATGGCACACCGCCTCGTAGGCTCCCTTGTAGTCGTCGGTGATGACCGCGTCCCCGGTAAGCTTCGGGTACGTGCGCATCACCAGAACGAACGGGATGTTGACCTCTTTGATCATCTGCCGCAAAGAAGGCCGAAAATCCTCGGCAGCCTTCGTGAGCAAGATTCCGTCGACTCGTTTCGAGAGGAGCAGCTCAATGGCTTTTTCCTCTTTGTCGAGACTGTCGTCGCTGTTGCAGAGCAGGAGGTTGTAGCCGTGTTTCTGGGCCGCATCCTCGGCGCCGCGAACAACCATCGGGAAAAAAGGATTCGCGATGTCCGGCACGATCATGCCGATGGTGTGCGTCTTCTGTTTGGCCAGGCTTCGGGCCACCAGGTTTGGACGGTAGTTCAGTTTCCGGATTGCGGCTTCGACGCGCTCGCGCAGTCCTTTGCCGACGTGGCTTTTCTTGTTGACGACCGCGGAGACGGTGAAGACCGACGCGCCGGACTCTCGAGCGACGTCGTAGATGCTCGCGGCTCTGGCTGAATTCTTTCGACCGTTTTTCTTCGAAGCAGACATAAGTTATGCGCCCTGTTCCCGACGATACGGCATCACGTTCGCGTTGCGTCCGATTGCAAGCTCTGTGTCTCGTCCGGTTCCTTCGGGCAATTGAGCCTCAGTATCCTATGACAACCGCCTGGCCCTTTCTCGCGGATTCATACATCGCGTGGAGAATGATCATATCCCGGTGACCCTGTGTGCCATCGGGAGCCACGGCGCGTTTGTTCTGGATCGCAGCGGCGAACGCATCGATCTCCGGCACAAATTCATCGATGACTTTGAACTTTCGATCGAGCCGGCGTCCGCCGATCTTCCCCGTTAGCTGCCGTTCAACATCAAACGGAAATGCCGGCGTCAACGAAACCCATCCCTTGGTTCCTTGAATAAATATAAATGACGACATGGCGGCCCCGTACGTCGAACTCCCTTGCACAATTAGGCCGCTCGGAAAACGCATGCGAAAGGAAATCCCTTCCTCCACATCATGGAACTTCGTGGTATCCCGCTTCCAAGATTCCGCGCTGACCTCGACAGGATCTTCCTCGACTAGCCAGCGGCTCGTATTTACGCAGTACACGCCCAAATCCATCAGCGGCCCACCGCCGGCCAGACCCGAGTCCAGAAGCCAGCCGGGCGAGACACCAGGTGTCTGCAGCTCGCTGAACGCCGTATGAATCACGTCGATTCGGCCGAGCTCCGCATCCTGAATCAATTGCTTCAGATAGACGCAGCTGGGCTCGAAATATTTTCGATACGCCGTCATTAGCAGTACGCCGTTTCGCCGGCACGCTTCGACCATTTGCGCGGACTGCGCGACGCTTGCCGCCAGCGGCTTTTCGCACAGCACGTGCTTGCCCGCGTCAGCAGCCCGGCATACGAATTCCGCGTGCGCGCCCGGCGGCGTGGCGACGTACACCGCGGAAATCGCCGGGTTCGCAAAGATCTCGGCGTACTCCTCGTTGCCATAAAAAGCGCTGGCATGGAACTTTCGCACCAGACGCGCCGCTTTTTTCTTGTCCCGGCTGATCAGCGCGACGAGTTTCGCTCTCTTCGTTCTAGCGAACGCCGGCAAGACAGAACCCTGCGAGATGTTGCCGAGACCCACGACAGCAAACCCGACCTTATTCCCTACGCTCATCGATGGAAGATCCCTCCAACTCTCTATTGACCGCACCAAATGAATTCACTCGGATTCTGCATAAACGGAGCCATTCCGGAACAGTAGCGCGGGCCTAGCTCTCCCGGTCTGCCCGGCCGAGTTTCTGGTTTCGAATGGCCTTGTGATCCAGACCGCGCAATTCCTCGATATTGGCGAGCACTTTTTGGATCGCGTTGGCGATCGCATCCACATCTTCAGTCGTGCCCAGAAAATGTTGGTGCGGAAACCACACCGCCTCGGAGTACGCCGCGCGCTCCGATTCCGGGCACGAAAACATACTTCGCAGATCGAGCGGTTTTTCGCGCCCCCAACTCAGGGCGGGGAAATCCCTCGAGTCCACGGGAAAGAGCGAACTCTTGTACACCGGCTCGTAGAACAAGCCGTCGCAGGGAATCCCCTCGAGTTGTAGGGCAGCCACAAACGCGGCGCGCGGAATTTCTCTTGCCTTCGCCGAAAAATACTTGATCACGTAACCGTACGGGGCCAGCCGCGTAATCCGGGGATCTGGTTTTAGGAGGCCGATGCCCGCTGTTCCTTGCAGCCGCGCTTCGAAATGCTTCATGTTCCTTTCGCGGATTTTCGCCTGTTCCGGCAGCCGGACCAGCTGCGCGCCCAGCACGGCGGCTTGAAATTCACCCAAACGGTAATTGAATCCGATGATCCGATGGTGATACTGATCGGTGAGGCTGGCGCGTCCTGCGTTGATGTAGCTTTGGACCAGCTCCATGTACTCGAGGTTGTTGGTAATGACCGCCCCGCCTTCGCCCGAGGTGATCAGCTTGCTCGATTGAAAACTGAACGCTCCCAGGTCACCCATCGAACCCGCGCCGCGGCCCTTCCACATCCCTCCATGTGCGTGAGCGCAATCTTCGATGACTTTCACCTTATGTTTCGTGGCGACGCGCAGGATCTCGTCCATGTCCGCGAACCGCATTCCCAAATGGACCGGCAAAATCGCCTTGGTCTTCGGCGTGATGGCTTTCTCGATGAGCTTTGCATCCAGACAATAGGTATCGGGATCGACGTCGACGAATATGGGAATTGCATTCATCAAAAGCACCGGCCCGACCGTTCCCTCCCAGGTGTAGGCCGGCACAATCACCTCATCGCCCGGGAGTATGCCAATCGCTTTCAAGGCCGCTTGAATCGCCACCGTCCCCGTGTTAACACACTGGCCGTACTTGGCGGTATGAAACTCCGCGAAATTTTTGGCAAAAGCCGCAGCGTGCTTGCCGGGGAATGGCTGGCCGCCCCATTTTGTGCTGGTCAGCACGTCCTCGAGCGCCATCGCCTCTTCCTTCATGGCGATCGGCCAATTTGTGAACGGAGTTTTCCGAAGGGGTTCGCCACCGGTGATCGCCAATTTTCCCACGTTCGCTGACCTCCAATGCAAATTTCGAGCAATATTTCTTCTGCGTCGAGTTCTATCCCACCCTTTGTTCGCGCTACCCTCGAGAGTCATCGATCATGCCGTGTTTAAGTGGAATCAGGATTCGGAATCATGAAATCGCGCACCAGGCCATCGAGGTCATGGCAGGCCGCGATGAACTGGCGAAGTGTCCGCCGAGTCGGGCCGAACGAATCAAATTCTTCGATCGCGATTCCGCCTTCCGAGCTCGCACGGCGGAAGTCGGCAAATTTTCTCAATAGCTCCTCGACAACCTTTGGATTGACCGGCTCTTCGATTCGCGGCCGGACTTCGATGTCGCTGGCATTGAAGCGAACCTGCCACGAATAAGGAGGAGAGATGACGATGTCACCTCCGATCAATTCGCTCCAGTGCATGTGATTGCGAAACGCAGCGGAAAGCAGCCGAATCCGGTAGCCGCGCTCGCGGAATATCCGGTAGGTTTTCTTGAACACCGCAACGCCTGCCCATTCAAGGTGTCCCGGGTCGATCGTTACGTTATCTTTTTCCATCAGGACTTTCAGCCAGTCATCCAGCCGGCCCACCATGATGGTGCAGACGGGCCCCATGCTTTCGATTTGCATCCCTTCCCGCTCGCGCCGCTTCAAGCCGCGCTCCACCGCTTCCGCCACGGCAACGCACTGGGGCAACGAAAAACATACCGTTGCGTTAATGCTGATGCCGCGGTACGTCGCTTCCTCGATCGCTGGAATTCCGGCCCGGGTGACCGGGATTTTCACGATCATGTTGGGTGCCAGCCGGTTGAATTCCATCGCCTGGTCGACGATGGCTTTCGAATCGCGGTACAGCCGCGGGTCCGTCTGCACGGAGAGTCTTCCGTTTCTTCCGCGTTGCGCATCAAAAATCGGCTTCAAGAGTTCCGCGCCCTTAATGGAAACTTCCCGTACCAATTGCCATGCGATCTCGTCCTCCGTGGCTCTTGGGCGTTCTGAAATCAGGCTTTGAATGCGGTCTTTCCACAGGTGCATCTCTTTCTTCAGCACTCCGAGGACGATCACAGGATTGCAGGTGGCTCCGACGGCTCCGTTTTCGATCGAGTAGGTCAGCTCCTGAATGGATGCGGAGTCATTCCAAAGGCAGGTCGGCGTGGTCTGCGTCATTTTATGCAGCGGGCTCTTGTAAGCTGCAGCGATTGCCTGAGTCATGGTTTCCTCCTTTTGGCCGGTGCTTCTGGCCAGTCAATGCAAAGCAAAAACGAGACCGATGAAACTCGCAGCCGAATTTTGCTGTCACGCGAACCGCGCAGATTGTTCGAGCGCGACCTTCACCGGTTTCGATTCCCGGTGTGAATTCTCCGCCGCCACCGCGATGGCCAGCGCTTTCAAGCCATCTTCGCCCGAAACCCGCAGCGATCTTTCGTGCAAAATGTTGTGCACGAAATCCTGCACTTCCGCCACGTAGGCATCAGCAAATGTCGTCAGAAAGTGATCGGCAAGTGTCCGCGTCCCGCCGTTGGCGGTCAAAAATGTTGCCGGCGTTTGGTGCAGGCTTCCGATAAGGATCGAACCCTTCGAACCCACGATTTCCGTGCGGACGTCGTATCCGTACACCGCCTGCACATACGACTCCACGTTGCCGATCGCGCCCTGGCCGTACTTCAAGTTGACGACGCTCGCCACCACATCGCCGTACTGCGCAACCTCGGGACGAATCGCCACGGTCGTGTAGGCATGGACTTCCGCCACTTCATCCCGCATCAGCCACCGCGCCAAATCGAAATCGTGGATCGTACTGTTGTAAAAAAGCATGCCGTTTACATTGGATTGGTACGCGGCCAACGGCGGAGCGTCTTTATCCCTGCCAACCGATTTGAAGATCACCGGAGTGCCAATTTCACCGGCTTCGATCCGTTTCATGGCCGCCGTGTGGGCGGGGTCATAACGCCGCATAAAGCCGATTTGCAAACGCACACGGGCCTTGGCCACTGCCTCGAGGGCCGCGTACGCATCCGCAAGATTCACCGCAATGGGTTTTTCGCAAAGAATGTCCTTGCCGGCGCGGGCCGCGGCGCCGATGGCTTGCGCGTGAAACTTATCCGGCGCGGCGATCAGAACAGCGTCGATGTCCTTGCGTTCCAGCATCGCTTCGAAGTTGCCGTATGAGTGCTCGATCTCGAGTTCAGCCGCCACCTGTCGTGCGCGTTCGGCGGCAACATCCGCCACGGCTACCAGGCGAGCCTCCGGCACAAGCCGGCGAATATTCTCCGCGTGGCGCTTGCCCATCTCCCCAACTCCGAGTACGCCAACTCCAAGCTTCCGCATCTGCGCTTCTCCTATCGAATCAGAGCGTTTTCATACCAGCAATTCGCTCTTCCAAACGCACTCCGCCTTGGCGTCTAATTCGCCGCGGCTGCCGCCCCGAGGTCGCTGACCACGCCGCGCAAATATTTCAAACTGGCGGCAATGCTTTCCGCGGGCGGAATCGGTGTCGCGCCGAACTTCACGTCCTGCTCCACCACCATCCAGCCGGAATACTTGTTCTTCACGAGCGTCCGGAAGAACGCGGGGAAATCGATGTCGCCTTTCCCGATAATCGTGAAGACCTTGTGCTCGATGGCCTCTTCAAACGTCCATTTGTTCCGGCGGGCTTCCTTGAGGACTTTCACATTGCAATCCTTGATGTGCACGAACCGCAGCTTGCTCTTGTATTTTTCCGCTTCCTTCACGGAGTCGCCGTAGCCATAGACGCAGTGCCCGGTATCGAGGCATAGGCCCACGTTAGTATGCGAAGTGGCGTCATAAAAACGCTCGCACTCTTCGGGCGTTTCCACGTAAGTGGCCACGTGGGGATGAAAAACGAGGTCCAGCCCGAACTCATTCGCCACTTTCTCCGCATCGGCGACAATCTTGCCGACGTGCTTCCATTGTTCCGCGCTCAACGTGGGACACCCTTTGTCGTAGGCCCGGCCGGAAAAGGCGTTGCGCTCCGCCGATTGATCGTCCGCCAGCACAAGAAAAGGTGCCTTCAGGGCGGTCAGCAGGTTGCCCACCTTGCGGATTCGCTCCATTACAGCTTTGCCGGCGGCAGGGTCGGTCATCTTAACGGGCACAAATGAGGCCAGCAGCTTCAGTTTCCTTTTTTCAAGTTGCGGCTGAAGGATTTTCGCATCGGTGGGGAAAAATCCGTAAGGCCCGAGCTCCGCTCCCGTGTATCCGGCCCCCGCCATTTCATCCAGCATCTTCTCGTAGGATTGCTCCCACGAAGGTCCCGGATAGTCGAGCACTCCCCAGCTATCGGGCGCCGAAGCAAATTGAAACCGCTCTTTCGTTCCGCTCATCCTTTTCCTCTTTCCCGGCAAAATGTATTTCCCAAAAAAGTTTGACTCTTCAGCGCCACGGCTCCAAAACTACTTTCATGGATTCCGCTTCCATCGATTTTTGCATCGCCGCGCCTACATCCCGCAAGCCAAAACGGTGCGTAACAAATTCCCGCAAAGGGTAGTGTTTTATGTAGCGCGCCATCTGCCGCATGCTCGGCCCGTAGGCCGCCGGCTCTTCTCCGCCCACGCCGAGGATGCGCGCGTTTTTCGCGCACAGATGGCGGTGCGGACTCAGCGGTACCTCCCCCAAATCCGAAAAATTCCCCGCCTCCACGAGTAGTCCGCTCACGCGCAGCATCTCCAGTCCCTCGGGAACCGCTTGCGGCACTCCGGCGCACTCGACGACCATGTCCGCACCGCGGCCGTGCGTCAGGTCCTTCACCATCTGCAAGCGTTCCGCCTTCGACGTCTTCCCCGCGTTGATGACGTGGTCGGCGCCCAGCCGCTTCGCAAAATTCAGCCGAAAATCCGAAAGGTCAACCGCAATAATCGTTCCCGCGCCAAGCATCCTCGCTTTCATCAGGAAACACATGCCGAGCGGCCCCACACCGAGGACCACCACGGTGTCGTCAAAACGAAAAGATTCATTGGGGAAAGCGGACATCTGTTTCGCGCGATCCAGCCCCGCGGAAACCGCGAAAATCTCCGTCAGCACCGCGACTTCCGATGGCAACTCGTCCGGTACTTTCACCAGAAAACTTCCCGGAAGGATATAGATGTATTGCGACCACCCGCCAAAAAGATGTGGGGAATTCTTTGCGCTTAGGTTGTTGCCGTAATCCGTCGTGTTTTCGCAGCAGTAGTACGGGAAATCGTGCCGGCAGTAGTAGCACTGCCCGCAGCAAACATTGGCTCCCACAACCACGCGGTCTCCCGCGCGCAGCGGAATGCCTTCGAAGTCCGTGTATCGCCCGTTCCCGCCGATGGCCGCGACCGTGCCGACATTTTCGTGCCCCTGAATGATGGGAAATTCCAGCTCCCGGCCGCCGTACTGCGTCGTGTAGCCTTGAAAAGTGTGTTTGTCCGTCCCGCAGATTCCGGACATTTCCATTTTAACGAGGACGCATCCGGGAGCTGGCTCCGGAAGCGGGTATTCCTGTAACTCGTAGTGCCCGGGTTTGACCAGTGTTGCCGCAAGTACGGCTTGGGCCGGCATGGTTAATCGCTCTTCGTGGTCCTGTTCTCTTCGCCAAAAACCGGGCCGGGGACAAGCCCTTCCGTTCGCCAAGAAAAACTCCGGGAGGGCTGGGCTAGCAGGACCCTCCCGGAGAAATTGGTTCTGCCGCGAGGCTGCTCTCCTAGAAGTTCAGCTTCAAGGAGAGTTGGGCGATGCGCGGGTCGTGGGCCACGCTGATGGAGCCAAAAGTACCTGTGGTTGACACATGGCTCACCGGATCAAAGCTGCTGAGCCCAATCGCGCTTGGCGCTATGAACTGGGCGTGGTTGAAGATGTTGAAAAGCTCCCCGCGGAACTGTAGGTTGAACCGTTCGTTAAGCTGAGTGTTCTTAAGGATTGCGAAATCCCAATTGTTCACTCCCGGTCCGTGGAAGAACCGCCGATTTGCGTTACCTTCCTGGCCAAGCGCAGAACCCTGGAAGGAACTAGGATTAAAAAATAGGCATGATCCCGGGCACGTGGAGTTCCGTGGATCCATGGTATGAACGGGAGCGACAAGGTTGGGCGTATCCACGGAAAGAGGAATTGGCCCGCCAAAGTTGGTGCCCATCAAAGATTGGTCATCGGTTTCCACCAGCGTGATGGGTAGACCCGTGGCGAACCGCGTAATGCCACTGATCTCCCAGCCGTTGGTAAGGCGCCTCGGCCCGCCCAGCATATCGAATGGCAAGCGATAGTTATAGCTGAAAACAAAATTGTGGGGGGAATCGAACCCAGAAAGTCCCCGGCTTATTTTGGGATTGACGGGATTGACTTGCTCGCCGAAGCCGGAGGCGAGGTCGATCGCCTTGCTGAACGTATAACCAAGGAGAGTCTGCAAACGGCCGCTGGTGTGCCGCCAGTTGACCTGCGCGGAATTGTACGCGGAATTGCCGATAGTCTTGAAGTACGAGTCGTTTCCAAAGGCGACGACTGGCGTTGGCCCGGTAAGCAGCGGCAGCACTACAACGCCAACGCCTTGGTTAAGCGGTGTGCGTGAGCCGGGCACCATCGCACCGCCGGGCAATGTGTACACCGTGTTTTCGCCGCCGGGTGCACAAGTCGGTGTGGCCTTTTCCGCTATGAGTTGGAGGCAAAGCGCGGGGCTGCCCGGGTTCGCCGAAATGGCAGAAAGGAGATGATGTCCCTGCGTGCCCACGTAACTCAGGGTCAACAAGTCCATTGATGTAATCTGGCGTTGGAAGGAGAGTTCATAGTTTTCCGCATAGGGCGATTTGTTTTTGTTAAAGAACGCGGGCGAACTGCCGATCGTGCCGAACTGAGTCAGGAACGGGATCAGCGAGGTGAACGCGGGGTTGCCGCTGGCCGGGTGGCTGGCCGAAAAGCTTAGTGGCGGGATAGGAACCGGAAAGAAGTTTGGAATCGCGTTGCCATTAGACCGGGTCGTGAAGGGGGCAGCATAGACGGGACCATGACCATCCAGACCAAACTGGCCCGTAAAATCTCCGAACGGAGCGTCTCCGATTTCAACAAAATTCGTGGCGCCCTCGAGTGCCGTATAGAAAATGCCGTAACCTGCGCGGATACTCGATGAACCGGACTTACCAAGAATCTTACCGAGCGTGCCTTCGCGGTCGCCGAACGAATAGGCGAGTCCCAGGCGCGGACCAAAGTTGTTCCAACGTGTGGGGGCCAAAGAGCTGGGAACGCCAGGATCGCCGGGGAAAACCCATCCCTTGGGGGAGCCTGGAAATACGACAGATTGCTCGCCCGGGATGATCGTCTCTATCTGGTTATGCAGTTCGCGCCAGAAAGAGCTCACGTCGTAGCGCAGACCGTAGTTCAATGTGAGATTCGATTTTATCCGCCAACTGTCTTGCGCAAACATTCCGAGATAAAAACTCCGGCCGCGGGAAGGAAAGGCCGCCCCTTGGATAAAGGAGCTTGGCGCGCCGATGAGAAAATCAACGATGTCGCTGCCTGTTTCGCTGGTCCCGCCGTTCACTGCCGTGCCGAAGGAGAAGAGGCCATTTGCAGCATTGAAGAGATTTTCTTCGAGTTGATTGTAGTGGTATTGGCCTCCGAATTTCAGGGTGTGCGTGCCGATGACTTTGCTGAAGTTGTCGAGGCCCTGAAAGCTGTTCTGGGTGACGCGGATCGGTTTGCTGGGCACTCCAATGGTGAAGTGATTGAAGTCCGTTTCGGGAATGCCTTCTACGCTCGGTGCGCCAACAACAATACCGGGAGCCCGATTTGCGCCAGAAGCAAATCCGAGCTGAGCCAGCTTCGTTTGCGTTCCGCCCAAGGGTTGGTTAAAGGGGGTATCCAAGCGGAAGAACCCAAGACGGAACTCATTCACCGTGGCCGATCCGAAAGTTTTGGTATCCCCAAGACTTATATTGTGAGTCCATCCCTTGGACGAGATGGCAAATCCTGGATACGTAGGATTGGAAGACGCCCAATAGGGATCGATCCGGTCGAATTTGTCGAAGTAGTAGTATGCTGAGAGCAATCCCCATCTTGAGTTTTCGTCCACTCGCCCGCTGAACTTGTTGTCGTGCAAATTTATCTTGCCCGAGTTCGTTGAAAACGCATTTTGCGCCGCATTGTTTGCCGGCTGAATAAACTGCAGAAGCTTTGCGGAGATTGGCGAATAAGCGCTCGTGGGTAATTTCGCATTGGGAAATACACATTGGGTTGGCAAGGTGCAGCCTGCGAAAAAGTAGGGCTCGCCGGCCGTAACGACCTGCCCCGTGCTGCTGCTGAATTGCTGCGTCAATTGTGTTGCCCAAGCAGCGCCGTTCACAAAGGACGCAGCAGCGCCGTTCGGCGAGGTCAGGCTTGGAATGGCGGATGTCAAGTCTCCCTGCAACAGGGCCGCGCTTGGGGCCTGGTTAATCACTTGCGTAACCCCTTGTATCACTCGATTCCCTTGATAATCCGCAAAGAAAAAGAGCTTGTCTTTCTTAATAGGGCCGCCAAAAGTTCCGCCAAACTGATTCTGGTGGTAGGCGGCTTTACTCCCCGCCGGGTCGAAGAAGTTGCGCGCGTTCAATTTTGTATTGCGCAGGAATTCAAAAACGTTGCCATGCCACTGGTTCGAACCGGATTTGGTCACCACGTTGATTTGGCCGCCGCTGTAATTCCCGTATTCCGCATCGAAGTTGTTCGTCAAAATCCGGAACTCCGCGATCGAATCGAGGTTGGGAACGGCTCCGGCTCCCGAGAAGCCCGTCTCTTGCACCGTCACCCCGTTCAGGATGTAACCATTGGCCGCTTCGCGCCCTCCATTCACGGATAGCGCGCCGGCATTTAAGTCCCCCGAAACTTGGGGTAGCACCCACGTGGCCGCGAGGAACGAACCAGACGCAGGCCCCCCTCCGGCTCCGTTCAGCCCCGAAGTCTGCGAAACCACCCCGGGCTGCAATGCCAGCAAATCGGTGTAGCTTCGCGACACGAGGGGCACCGCCGTTATCCGGCTCCCCTCAATCACTTCACCCATTTGCGTATTAGACGTCTCGACGTGCAGCGCTTCGCTCGTTACTTCCACTTTTTCGCTGACTTGCCCCACCTGGAGGGTGACGTCTATAACCAGCGCTGCATTGACATCGAGCACCACTCCCGTTCGCCGGTAGAGCTTGAATCCTGTCTGCTGCACTTCAATGTCATAGCGTCCCAATGCCAGGGACTGGAAAGAGTAGTAGCCATCGCCGTTCGTAGGCTGCGTCGCCACGATGCCGGTCTCGGTGTTGGTCGCCGTGACCTTCGCGCCCACCACAAAGGCTCCGGTCGCGTCCTTGACCGTGCCCGATATGCTGGCTGTCACCCCGGCGAATAGCCTGCCGCACAGAAGTAAAACCACTGCCAATGCCAAAACACCCCGGTACTTTGCAAATCTCTTGATCTGCATACTCTCTCCCCCTTGTAGAACGATTGACTCAGTCCCCATTCCGAGGCAATGCGCTTGTCTGCCCCGCGCCGCGTCAGTTCTTGGGCCCCCGGGCGCCAAAGCCAACGCGGTCTAACCGGTTATACTATCGAAGGCTTATAGTGTAGCCCCCCGCTCTTTGTCAAGAAGTTTTGCGTTTCGATCCACTCGCAAACATTGCCTCGCAGACACAACGACCTCTCCATCCGTTGCCTGACTTCCCGCGACCTCGCTGCGATAACCGTTTAGAACTGCGTCGGGCTACGTTGGGATTTGTCCATGGGGAAATCAGAAGCGTATAGAACTCCTCCGGCACGGAAACCGTCGAAGTTGTTGCCACCGCTCTCGGCAAATAAATGTCATACGAGTTTTGCATCCTTAAACACTTGAAGGCGTCTGCGTCGAAGTTCGCTGATCGCCCCAAAAGAAAAACGGCTGGCAGCGTGTGCTGCCAGCCGTTGCTATTTCTGTTGAGTGGCTTTCGGCAATTACCGATGTCCACCACCTCCGTGGAATCCACCTCCACCGTGGAATCCTCCGCCCATGGATCCTCCTCGGAAACCACCGCCTGATCCACGTCCAAAACCGCCGCTAGCAAATCCTCGGCCGGAGCCCCCGCCGGAGAATCCCCGTCCAAAACCGTCCCGGCCAGCGAAGCCGCGCCCACCGCGTTCACCGAACCTACCTCCGCGACCGTCGAATCCAAAACCACGGCCGCCGAATCCCCTACGATCAAAGCCAAACCCTCGGCGTCCGTAGAATCCGTGGTACCACGGGCCCGCCCCGATGAAAACTCCTCCCACGAACCAATCCGGGCCGTAGAATCCGTACGGCGCGCATGCATAGGGGTAGTATCCGTAGTAACCGTAAGCGCATACAGGACCTGGGCCATAGACGTATCCGGGGCCACCAAAGCCCACGCCGAACGCCACTCTTTGCGCGTTCGCATGCGATGCTGAAAAGAGGAAAATTCCCGCCAAAGCCAAGAATCTTAGATATCTCATATTTGGACCCCTTCTGAGATCCGCAACAACTCTCTTAGATCGAACAAATCTTAGTACTTGCAGGGCGCCTTTCCTTCATCCAAGCGCCTACCCACTCAAACCCTGTAACCCGGCAATAGTTTCGGGGCCCACACCAACGTTCAGGATTAGCGTTGCGCCCCGCCCTCACTCGCGATGCGATCCCATTTCTCACCCTTGCAATTTAGCCAACTGACTCCGCCTTGCAACCGTTCGCTTGTGGCCCGGCCTGCGAGGTCATAGAATAGAAACAAGCGGCCAGGGAATCTATCGTGATTTTCCGCAATCATGCCGCCACCTTAAATGTTCGCTTCAGGGTTTTTATTCATAATTTTTGAAAGGACTCATGTCCCGCTAAGGGCCTCCTATGAATCTTGTCGACTTTATTGATGGCCGCCGCGATCAGAATCTGGCGGAGCTTTGCGAATTCCTGCGCATCCCCAGCGTCAGCACCAAGAGTGAACACAAGCCCGATATCGAACGGGCCGCGCGCTGGGTCGCCGATCATCTGCGAACCGCTGGTTTTAAATCGGTTGAAATCATCCCCACGAATTTCCATCCCCTGGTCTATGCGGAATCGCTCGAAGCCCCCGGCAAGCCAACCGTTCTTTTTTACGGTCATTACGACGTTCAGCCCGCCGAACCTCTCGAACTCTGGACTTCGCCCGCGTTCGAGCCGGCCGTCCGCGACGCCAAGCTCTACGGTCGCGGCACCGCCGACGACAAGGGCCAGGTGCACATTCACTTGAAAGCGCTCGAATCGCTCCAAAAAGTGGACGGAAAATTCCCCATCAACATAAAAATTCTGATCGAAGGTGAAGAAGAAGTCGGCAGCGTTAGCCTGTGGGACTTCGTCCAGAAAAATAAGGAAAAGCTGAACGCTGATGCCCTTGTTGTTTCTGATACCTCCATGCTGTCGCCGGGTGCGCCTTCGATAACCTACGGTTTGCGCGGGCTCAATTACTATCAAATCGAACTTACCGGACCCGAGCGCGATCTCCACTCCGGCGTTTACGGCGGCGCGGTGCCCAACCCTCTCAACATCCTCACCGAGCTGTTTGCCAAACTGCACGACAAGAATTTTCGCGTGACCGTCCCCGGTTTTTACGATTCCGTCGCCAAGCTGGCCCCCGCCGAGCGCAAGTCATTGAACGCGCTTCCCTGGAACAAAAAAGATTTCCTGAAAGCCGTCGGCGCGCCGGGCTATGCGGGCGAAAAAGGATTCTCCATCGTCGAGCAGCTTTGGACGCGGCCCACCCTCGAACTCAATGGCATCTGGGGCGGCTACACCGGCGAGGGCGCCAAGACCGTCATTCCTTCCAAAGCTCACGCGAAATTCTCCACGCGCCTTGTTCCCAACCAGGACCCGCAAAAAATCGCCAAGGCCGTTGAAAAATACATCCGCAAACTGCTCCCGAAAACCGTCACCTGTAACTTCGAAGTCCTGAGCACGGGGAAGCCCTGGGTTGCGCCGTTCCAAGCGCCTATTTTCAAAAAAGCGCAAGCCGCGCTCGAAAAAGGCTTCGGCAAGAAAGCCGTGTTCATTCGCGAAGGCGGCTCCATCCCCTTCGTCACTCAAATGCACGACACTTTCAAGGTGCCCTGCGTGCTGATCGGCTTCGGGTTGCCCGACGAAAACGCGCACGCCCCCGACGAGCACATCTTGCTCGAAAACTACTTTAACGGCATCAAAGCCATCGCCCATTTCTATCGGGATTTAGCCACTCCCTGACGCATAACACGGCGCAGCCTGCCTTCCGTCTATACAGGCATCGGCTGCCAAGCCGCGTATTTCAAGGCGATTTAGCCTCCTTCTTGTGAAAATCTCATTTTTTCCAAGTTTTTTGCGGTTTTTTGCTTGCGTTCCGTTATCACGTTGGCTATAGTGCCGAGCGGCATCAGCTTTTTCCCGCGAAAATCGCGGTTTCGGAGCTCGTTGCCGGCCGCGAAAATATCGTGGCCGATCGAAAAATCAGGAGGATTAAGACTAGATGTCCAAACCGATGAGCAAGTCCAAAATCGTGTCGCACATGGCCGAAAAGTGCGGCACGCCGAAGAAAGCCGCGGCGCTCTTTTTTGAAGAGCTTTTCAAGCTCGCGGTGAGAGAGTGCAAGGGCGGCGCGGGTAAATTTGTCATCCCGAATATCGGACGCGCCGTGAAAGCGCACCGCAAGGCGCGCATGGGCCGCAACCCCCAAACGGGCGAAGCGATTAAGATCAAGGCCAAGACCGTGGTTCGTCTGCGCGCGGCGAAGGCGTTCAAGGACGCGGTCCTGAAGTAGGTTCCCCGGGTTACGAGGTATCGGCCCTTGACACGGCGTCCGTGTAATGGCCATGCGCACGGGCAATTTTTTGCGCTGCGTTACTTCTCACGGCGTTTAGCGTCCGGGCAGGTGTCTCCGTTGAGTTTGCCCCCGCAGTCTGATGTTTCAGGCTGGCGGGGGCTTTTTCTTGCTCACCGAGTTTTTCCGCTGGAATGACCGCTCTTACAGCGTCTTCACGTACGCGATGAGGTCCTTGATTTGCGCCGCTTCCAGCGAGTCCTTGAAGGGCGGCATCAACGCGTCGCCATTTTCGATCCACGCTTTCAAGTTTTCGTCGGTGACTTTGTTGTTGTTAACCGAAAACGTGCCGCGCTTGGACAGCCCTTTGAGCCCGGGCCCGATTTTCTTGGCATCGCTGTCCGCGTAATGGCAGACGGCGCAGCTTTTTTCAAAGACTGTTTTTCCGCGCGCCGCCGCTGCCGCCGATCCCTTCGCGCCGCCCGAGGCTGACTTCTTTGCCGGCGCATCCTGCGCGTATACGGCCCCAGCCGCGCCCAGCGCCATAATCCCAAGAATTGCAAGAGTTCGCTTCACGTAACCCCCTTCATCTGCTTTGAAAAGATTATATTTATTCTCTCTGTTTCCCGCTGCGATTGCCACCTCTACTCCCGTGGTCTCCCGGTGAGAAGGACAGGTTCCTCCCAGGAACTACCAGAACTTTCGTACTTTTGACGCCTACGGGCCCACATGCTAACAAATATACCTATGAACCAAGAAACGCTTACGCGGGCTTGGGAATTATTGCAGGATGCTTATCAGGCGCAAATGGAAGGCGATTACGAAGCAGCCGTGGAGCTGTATCAATCGTCCCTAGCCCTGCATCCCACCGCCGAAGCCCACACGTTTCTCGGCTGGACCTACCATTCCAAGGGCCGCATCGAAGAAGCCATTGCCGAGTGCAAGCTGGCTATCGAGCTCGACCCGGACTTCGGCAATCCTTACAACGATATCGGGGCCTACCTGATCGAGCTGGGCCGCTTCGATGAAGCCATCCCCTGGCTGCAGCAGGCCATCCAAGCCCGCCGCTACGAGCCGCGCCACTTTCCGCACTACAATCTGGGCCGCGCCTACTTCGGCAAGGAACTGTACGGCCCGGCGATGAAAGCGTTTCAAGAAGCGTTGCAAGTCGAGCCGCGGTATTCCCTGGCGCGCCACGCGCTCGATTCGCTCCGCCGCATGGTAAATTAGTGTCGCTCTTGCAAGTCTCCCTCACGAGCCAGCTGTTGCCGCGACCGGCTTCACAATTTTGTCGTAAAGAATCATCAGCACCGTCGTCAGGATCCCCACGCCCGTAATCACCCACCACATCTGCGACGGATGAGCGGACTCGCCGTAGCGCTGAACCAGGTATCCACCGAGCGGCCCGGCAATGAAATATCCTATTCCAATCGGAAGAAACGCATAGCCCATGTAGAGGCCCTGCTGTCCCGGCGGCGCGAGGCGCGAAACATATTCGTAATACCGCGAGACCTGGGTAATTTCGCCAAGAGCGACGACGACGAGCGTCAAGACGAACATCGGCATCGAGGAATGAATCGCCGGAATGATCCAGGCAAGACCCGTGATCAGAATCCCCAGCGTCATCGCCATGAATGCCGGCAGCTTTCGCGTGAGGACTGTGACAGCAATCTGCAGGGAGATAACCACGATGGCGTCTACGGAAAGCAACAGGTCCGTGCTGGCATTCGGGTCGACGAACTTGCGAATGAAAAGCGGGACGGAGATGTACTGTTGCCAGAACATCACGAAGAATCCCGAAAAGATAATCAGGAACGCGACAAAACGCAGGTTGCCGAGAACCACGAACATATTTTTTATCGCGGTGAAGATGCTTGCGACTTTCTGCTCCCTGGAGCGCGTAGGCTCTCGATAGAAAAGGAAAGTTACCCAGAACATTAAAAAGACGCTGAGCGAGGCCACGCGGAACACGTTCTCGACGCCCCAGCCGAGCTGCTTGCGCACCAGGAAGGCCATGATCGGGCCGAGAGCTCCGCCGATGTTCACCAGCGTGTAGTAGATGGAGTAGCCGATCGAGCGGACGTTTTCCTTCGAGGCGCGGGCAGTGGTGCCGGCGACGCACGGCTTCACCACTCCCGGGCCGAGCGCGGGAATCATCAGGATCGCCAGGACCAGCCACTTGTCCGTAAGCGCCTGGCGAAGCGGCTGCATCCACGGCGCCGCAAGCGAACCCAGGAGGAAATAACCTACCGTCATGATAAGGTACGCGAACATCAAGGCGCGGCGGAATCCAAAGCGATCGGCGAGGGTGCCTCCGAGAATCGGCAGGAACCAGACCACCAGGCCGAAGGTGCCCACCAGCCAGCCCGTAAGCTCGCTCGAAAAATGGATTTGCTCGTTCAGATAGATGGCGAGGACGGCCGTGGTTCCGTAGTAGGCGACGCGCTCGAAGATTTCGGTGAAGTTGGCGACCCAGAAGGGCCGCTCGAAACCCGTCCGTATTTCGTCCAGCCGCTGGGTGAAGCTCATGCGACCCCCTGAGGGAAGCGCAGCGATTGTACTGGAGGAAGTGACGGAGTGACGAGTGGCGAGAAAGAAGAGGTCCTTCGACTCGCTCGCTCCCCTCGACTTTGCGGGGGACAAGCGGCACAGGCATGATTCGTGGCATGCCAGACCCCCCCCTGTTTTTTGTAAGTGTTGCATCTAAAGGGCTTAGCCCTACTGCAAGTCCTTTGTTTGCAACATCTGCGAGAAAATCCATAAGTGTTGCATCTAAAGGAGTTATGGGAGTGAGATGTTTATAAAAAGGTAACTGCCGGAGACCTGAGGATTTAGGGGAAATTTGAAGGACCCCATAGCGGGCGGGCATTGTTCGCGGGGCACCAGAATCGTGCCTACTTAACAATACTATTATACCATATCTATATAATATGTCAATGATAATTTATAAATCGTTTCCATTCTTGAGGATAGCGAAAGGCTCTGCAAAGAGGCACTGGGAATTGTGGAGTAAGGATCGTGGGGAAGGCGCCCGGCTGGGCACCTTGACCTCGCTCATGGCATTGCTGACGTAGAATGACGCGGATTGTAGCAGCGGCCTAGGGCAGCCTGGCGTACTCAGACTTTGCAGCGATGAGGACGGGAATGTCGGGGTCGGCGTCCTTCCAAAGGGCGAAGAAATCCTGATAGGCCGCCTTGGCCTTGGCGGTGTCGCCTTGCAGGGTATAGGCTCTGCCGATTTGGAGATGCGCCAGTGAGCCGATAAGTTCGTTGATTACAACGCCGCGATGGTCAAGGATTTTCTGGAATTCGGCGGCGGCTTCGCTGCCTTGATGGGAGGCCAGATAGGCTTCGGCGCGCACATATACGGGATACAGGGCGGGGTAACCACCGACAGTCGGTGACCCAAACTCGTAAGGGGTGGCGGCCCGAAGAGTCTCGATGGCTTTCGAAGCATCGCTGCGCTTGAGTGCGAGTTGCGCGCGAAGCGCTGGGAGATAGTTGAACTGAACAACCGTATCCTCCGGGAAGCGCTTACTCAAATCCTCCGCTAGTACTTGCGCCCGAGTTGCATCCCCTGCCAAGGTGAGTGCCAGCGCCGCTCCATACTGCACATCCCGGCCATTCGAAAGACGGAGCGCTGCGGCGGCACGCTGTCGGGCTTCGGCTGCATTGCCGAAGAGGGCTTCCCTCAGGGCCGCATCGGCCTCGTAGAGTGCCGCCGTCTCTTTCTCTTCCGTCCGTTCAGCCGAAGCCACCGCCCGGCGGGAAAACTCCCTGGCCTTCCCCAGCCGCCCGGAATAGGCGGCCGTGCCGGCTTCCTCGCCCAACAGCCAGCCTTCCACCCCCGGCTTGCCCGCAGCCCATGCTACGTGCTCGGCCATCCCCGCCGCATCGTTCTGCAGGAAGGCAAGCTGGTACAGATAGAAGCGCAGGGAAGGGGAATCGAGCTTTTTCGCCTGCGCCCCTGAGGCCGTAGCCTGGGCCTCCTCCAGGCGATTCAGAGGGAGATAGCAGCCGACGAGGTTGGAATAGTTCACGCCGCTCGCGTCGAGGCGGAACGCCTCACGGGCTACCGCAAGGGCTTTGTTATATTGCCCGAGATTACCGTAGATGACACCCAGGTTGGTCGGCGGCACGTCATCTCGCGGATAGGTCTGCGCCCAGAGTTCATAGGCCTGGCGCGCCTTTTCCAGGTCGCCGGTGACAAAGTAATAGTAGTGAGACTCGATGTAGAGCTTCTCCCGCTCGCTTACCCGCTCGCGTAGGTTGTATGCCTTGCCGGTGTTCACCGCCGCCAAGCTGGGTTCGCCAAGATTCGAGTAACTCGTCCCAAGCAAAGCATAGGCCATGGCGAAATTCGGGTCGAGGCGGATGGCCCGCTGAAATAAGGGCACGGCGGCAGCATCGTCGCCTCCGGCCTTGGTTTTCCATCCCAGGCTGTAGTCCTGAAGGGCTTCGAGGGAGGATGTGGTCGCCTGCTCAACCGGCGTATCAAACTTCTGCACCGTGCTAAGCGATTCCCCCAGCCTGTTGCGCAGCTTTGCCGTCGCCTCACCGAGGGCTTTCAGGACTCGCTCTTTGCCGTCGGCGGTTACCTGCTCTTGCGCCAGGGAATCGCCTGTGCGACAGTTCACTGCCTTGAGGCCCAGAACATACTGGCTCCCCAGGCTCGCAATCGAGCCGTCAAGGACGGCAGCGCTCGCGGTTCGCTGGCAGAGGTCCCGGGCAATCTCCGGCGTGAGCTTGGCATCGGTCGGCTGGCCCATCAGACGCAAGGTCTGCTGGATACGCTGGTCAGAAACGAGGCTGAGGAACGGTGATTGTTCGAGCTGAACGGCTAGCCCTTGCCGCAGCGTGCCGTCAAACACTTTGTCGCCGGTCGCGTTGGTGAAATCAGCCAGGACGATGGTGTCCTTGTCAGTTAGCTTCGGCGTTCGGTGAAAATAGAAGTATCCGCCAGCGGCAAGCGCCGCAACGAATAGGGCAGCAGAGACAACCACTTTCCACAGTATTCCGCTTTGCTTGCCTGCACTAACTGCTCCGCTTGTTGCTGCTGGTAGCTTTGCCGACTCCGTATCCCGCCTTAGTCTTTGAAGGTCTGCCCGGATCTCCGCCGCGCTCTGATAGCGGAGGTTCTTGTCCTTCTCCAGTGCCTTGTTGATGATGCGTTCCAACTCCGCTGGCAGGTCAGGATTCAACCTCACAGCCGAAGTCGGCATCCAATCGAGAATGGCTTTGAAGATTACGCCCGCACTTTCACCTCGGAACGCCAATTGTCCTGTAGCCATCTGGTAGAGCACCGCCCCGAACGAAAATAGGTCGGTGCGACTATCCAGTTCCTTTCCCTTCACCTGTTCCGGCGACATGTACGCCACCGTGCCAATTGCCGTGCCGAGGCTGGTCAGGTGCTCCTCTGCATCGAGTGTCGCGGCTGTCGCCTCCGTTCCTGATACTGGTTTGGAAGCGACCTTTGCTAAACCGAAGTCGAGTATCTTCGCGTGGCCACGCTTGGTTACAAATATGTTCGCTGGTTTGATGTCCCGGTGAATGATGCCTCCGGCGTGAGCCGCGTCCAGAGCGTCCGCAATTTCAATGCCGACCGAAAGTAGCGTATCCACTTCCATTGGACGGTCACCGATGCGGTGCTTGAGCGTCTGCCCGTCGAGAAATTCCATCGCAATAAAGGGCTGACCGTCGTGTTCGCCGATTTCATAGATTGTGCAGATGTTGGGGTGATTCAGGGCCGAGGCGGCCTGGGCTTCGCGCTGGAAGCGGGCGAGAGCTTGCGGGTCGCGAGCGAGGTCTTCGGGGAGGAACTTCAGCGCGACGAAGCGGTGGAGGCGAGTGTCCTCGGCCTTGTAGACGACGCCCATACCGCCGCCACCGAGCTTCTCGATGATGCGGTAGTGCGAGATAGTTTGGCCAATCATGGCGAGGATACGTAACTCTGGGGTGTCATGTTAGGGGCGCGGAAGTTGGTAGTCAACGAAGCGGATGGCGAAAAAACCATGGGCAGACGAGGGAGTCCGAGAGACGTGGTGATTGGAGGTGAAAGGGCCGGGCTTGGTGTGTTTGACGAGGCACAGGCTGAAGCCTGTGCTACTGTTGGCGGGATTTTGAGCGGAGGGGGCTAGATGACAGGCATTAGGAGGTTTGGGACTGTAGTCATTGGGGCGGCGCTTGTGTTCGCTGGAAAAGCGAGGGCTCAGAAGCCGCCGCTGCTGCCGGAGAAGGACGTGGCGGCGCTGGCGAATGAATTGAGCGGTGAGACAGCGAAAAGGAATCTCGAGGGGATTGCGCGGTTCCACCGGATGCGCGGGTCGCAAGGTTTCCACGCGGCGGCGGAATTGGTTGCGGAGCGCGCAAGGGCCTATGGATTGAGCGATGTGGCCATCCTGCAGTTTCCCGCCGACGGCAAGATCTTCTATGGGACGCAGAGGTCGCGACCGGCGTGGGACGTCGAAGTCGGAGAACTAAGAGAGATGTTCGCCAACGAAGAGTGTAAGCGGGCTCAGAAAAAATATGCTGAAGAACATGTTGGCCAATCTGGCGATTCCAGCAGATACGCGTGTGGACTCGGTGGAGTCGAGGAAAGGTCAATTGCGAGTTATGAGGCGGAGCCTGTGGTGCTGGCGGAGGATAGCGAGTTCCAGGGCGCAGTTACGGAGTTGGTGGATGTGGGCGAGGGAATGAAGGAGAGCGACTACGCGGGAAAGGACGTGAAAGGCAAGATTGTGCTGGTGAGCGCGCAACCGGGAGCGGTGCAGGATTTGGCGGTGGGAAAATTTGGTGCGGTGGGAATTGTGAGTTATGCACAGAACCAGAAGACGGCATGGTGGGGCGAAGATGAGAATTTGATTCGATGGGGACATTTGGAAACGTTTTCACCGAACAAGACGTTCGCGTTCATGGTGTCGTTGAAGACGGCGCGGGGATTTCGTGAACGTCTAGCGAAGGGGGAGAAGATTGCTCTGCATGCGGTGGTGAAGGCGGGGCAGCATGCGGGGAATTATGAAGTGGTAACAGCGACGATTCCGGGGGCGGACGCGAAACTGAAGGACGAGGAAATCGCGTTTAGTTGCCACCTCGATCATCAGCGGCCCGGGGCGAACGACAATGCAAGCGGGTGCGTGACGATTCTGGAGGTGGCGCGGACGCTGCAGAAGCTGATCAACGAAGGAAAACTGGCGAGGCCGGCGCGGACGATACGGTTTATCTGGCCGCCGGAGATTGAAGGGACGCTGGCGCTGCTGAACGGCAAGCCGGAGTTCGCGAAGCGCATCAAGGCGGCGGTGCACATGGACATGGTCGGGGGAGGACCGGTAACGAAGGCAGTGTTCCACGTGACACGCGGGCCGATGAGCTTGCCATCGTTTGTGCACGACGTGGCATGGGCGTTCGCGGAGTTTGCGAACGAGCAGTCGTACAAGTTCGCGGCGACGGGGCAGGCGGAGTATCCGCTGGTGGCGCCGGAGGGTGGGAAAGAGCCGCTGCGCGCGGAGTATTCCGCGTTCACGATGGGGAGCGACCACGACGTGTATCAGGATTCGTCGTTCGGGATACCGGCGATATACTTGAATGATTGGCCGGACCGGTACATTCACACGAATTTTGATTCGGCGGCGAATATCGATCCCACAAAGCTGAAGAGGGCGGCGTTTATCGGCGCCGCCAGCGGCTATTTTTTGGCAGGGATGACGGTCGAAAATGTTCAAGCCTTACGAGGAATTCTTCAACATGGAGCGCAGTTGCGGCAGAGCGTCATCTTGCAGAAATCACGGAACTTATCCGTGAAGCAAATCGCCTGTTTGTATTTCTACAACTCCGTCTATAGAGACGCCTTGGAACCAGCTATGGAGCAGTTCCTTCATGCCTCTCTGAAGGAGGGGCGCGGTTACATCATAAATGACACGCCCTGTTCACCCGAACCGGATGCAAAGAACGTATCCGGACGCAACGAACGATTTCGAAGAAACTTTGAGGCACGAGGGCCTCTGGCGGTGTTTGGGTTTGACTATTTTGCGGACCATGCGAAGGCGGCGGGGGTGGCTACGCCGAAGTTATTGAGTTACGAGGGATTGTGGGGCGGCGGCGAAGAATACGCCTACGAAGTATTGAATTTTGCGGATGGGCGACGGAATGCGCTGCAAATCGTCGACGCTGTGTCGGCGGAGTACGGGCCGGTGCCGCTGGAGATGGTGCTGGAGTATTTGCTGGTGCTAGAAAAGATTGGAGTGTTGGAGCAGGTAAAGTAAGCGCTAGCTGGAGCGCAGCGGTGCTGCGCCCCTACAACGGCATAGGAATTTGCGGTGTGCTAGCATCGTCGTTTGCCCTGACGAGCAGAGCGACTGGTATCACGGCGAATCGCAACGAAAAGAAAAGAACCGGTCTTCCCGGCAGGGCCGGGACGCCAAAAACGCGAAAGACCGGCCACTACAGAAGGGATAGATGGCGACGACGATGAAGGCGCTGCGCAAGATGAAGGCGGCGCGGGGACTGTCGATGGAAACGGCGCCGGTACCAGTGATCGGCCCGACGGACGTGCTGGTGCGCGTGAAGGCGGCGTCGATCTGCGGGACGGACCTGCACATTTATGGATGGGACCGCTGGTCGCAAGGGCGCATCAAGCCGCCGGTCACGCTGGGGCACGAATTTTGCGGAACGGTCGAGCGGGTGGGCGAAGAGGTTACGGCGGTCAAGGCGGGCGACTTTGTCAGCGCGGAGATGCACGTCAACTGCGGGCACTGCCACCAGTGCCGGCTCGGCGAAGCGCACATTTGCCAGAACCTGCGCATCATCGGAATCGATCAGGATGGGGCCTTCGCGGAATTCGTGAAGATTCCGGCGTCGAACATTTGGAAACTCGACGCGGCGATTCCGGAGCACTATGGAGCGATTCTCGATCCGCTGGGCAACGCGGTGCACACGGTGTTGGCGGGGCCGATCGCGGGGCAGACGGTGCTGGTGACGGGGTGCGGGCCGATCGGGCTGATGGCGATTGCCGTCGCCAAGGCATGCGGAAGTTCAACGGTGTTTGCCACGGAAACGAACGAACATCGACGGGCCATGGCGAAAAAAATGGGCGCCGACGTAGTGATCAATCCCGCCGCGGAAGATGCGGTGGCGCGCATCCTCGGGGAGACGAATAAGACCGGCGTGGATGTGTTGCTCGAAATGTCCGGCAATCCCGCCGCGATTCAGCAAGGATTCAAGTCGCTGCGGGCGGGAGGGCGCGCGTCGCTATTGGGAATTCCCACGGAGAACGTGCCGCTGGACCTGGTGAACGATGTGATTTTCAAGGGCGCGACGGTACAGGGAATTTATGGCCGGAGAATGTACGGCACGTGGGTGCAGATGACCGCGCTGCTGAAGGCGGGGAGGCTGAACCTGGAGCCGTTGTTTGGTGAGCGTACGACGCTCGATAAATTCGAGACCGCGTTTTCCCTGTTGCAGGGCGGGCTCGCAGGGAAAATTTTGTTATACCCGAACGGCGTGCCGTCGCGCTGAAGGTACGTCGCTGAAATTACCTCGGCAAATCCAGCGCGGGATTGCGCGCGAAAAAGTTGTACGGGTGCAATTCGAATTCGTGATAGACCGTGGGCAGCACCGGCCAATCCTCGGAATGCGGCACGTGATGGAATCCCATGGTGTACCAGAGCACGATGTCGGTATTCTCGATTCCCCGGTTGGCCTTGGTCCACGCGGGCAGGCCGTCGCCGCCCTTGCTCTGCATGGGATAGTCGCCCGCGGCGTAGCGTTCGTTGTCGTTGTACGGCGTGACCCACAGTTGATAATCCGTGAATCCCGCGCGCTTCTGCGGATAGTCGTCGGGAAGAAGTAAGGACATTCCCGTTTCGCCCGGCATGAGCTCGTAGCCCACGGGATATCCGAGCGGGCTTTTCACGGACGGATTAACGACGCGCCAGATTTCCGGCTTGTCCATGCTCATGTGCAATTTGGCTTGCTGCTCGGTCTTGGCGGTTTCGGGCTCCGCGATCCAGAGACTCTTGCGCGGGCTGGCGGCGGGCAAGCGTTTCACGCTCAAGCGGTCGCGAACAAAACTATTCGCCGTGCCGTCAATATCGAAATCGAGCCGGAAGGAAAAATAATGATCGTGATCCACGCCGACAGTATTTTCAGCGATGAAACGTCCGTAGGCGCTGGCTTGGCCGTCGGAATCCTCGCTCGCGGTGCGGCTCTTGACTCCTTTTACTTCGTCGACGCCTGTCGCGCCGACGCGCACACGAATCGAGCCGTCTTGCCGGAAGATCCAGTCCGTCACGTAATCGTAGTTGCCGAAAATTCCGATGGTACGCAACACAAGGTCGCGCGCCTTGCGGCTTTCCACCACGTTGGCTTCGTGCCGCCAGGCAATTTCGCCGGCGGACTGTTCGAATAAACACGCCGCGCGGGGCCGCAGGGCGGGCGTCCCTTTGATGTTGGCGTAAATCTGTTCGAAGTAAACGGCGTTATCGGGACAATCCTGGCCGGTCTCGAGCGAGCTCGAGAAGCCGTCGGCGAATTCGCCCGCGTCGAAAAACGACTTGGCGTACCAGCCCTCGCTGGGATCCATGTAGGGCACGAACATTTCTGAGAGCGAGCCTTCGTAGAGAATCGAGCGGAGCTTGCCGCCATCTTCGTAGCCAACGTTGGTGACGACGAGGCCCACGCGGCGGTCGATGCGGAAGTGAAAATTCCATTTTTGCCAGTTCACCGTGTGGCCGTCGAGATGAAAACTCGGACCCAGCGGTTGCTGCACGGTAATCGGAGTGGGAATTTCGCGCAGCGCGCCGACCGATGCGAGATCCAGATTCGAATCGCCCTGGGGGACCGGGGCGATGCCCGTATCGATGATACGCAAAACTTTCCGTTCGTTGGCGTCCCAAAGAATCACGATGCCTTCGATCGGGTGATTCCAGCCTTCCCAAACGCCGCGCACGTCGCCGCACTCCAATCGCAAGAGCCGGCGTCCCTGCTCCTCGGGAGTGGCGAAATAACCTGTTCCGTAGCCGCCGCAATGAACGGTTCCAAAGTTGGTGTAGCCGCGGCGGCGCATGGCCGCTTGCCAATCCGCGTTTTCCTTCACGGCATCATCGATGCCGGTCTCTTCTTCTTCTTCTCCGGTCAAATTGGGTTGAACACCCTTGATTTCGTTGAAGGAAACAAGTTTTTTCGAATCGAGATCGACGATGGCTTCGAAAGTTTGCGAGCCCTGCTTGACGACAACCCTCGTTGCGCGATGCATAGGCTGTCCGGGCTTCCACGCCAAAACTTCTTCCTTGGGCGGCTCTTTTAGTTGAACGAGCGGATAACGCGTTTTGGCATTCACCTTGCCGGATGCTTGCAATACTTCGTAGCTCGTCCAATACTCGGGCGCCGTCAGGCCGTCGAGAGGATGGCGAGGAGTTTGTGCGGCCGCGGGAGGAGGCGCGGTGACGAGCGAAAGTAGCAATGTGGCGCTGCATAAAACGAGCGTGTTCCAGAAACGCGCGAGAGAAAAAACTCGAGCTTGCTGCGCGCGCGAGCCAGAAATGATTTCAAGAGACGCGAGAATATGCTTGCTGGAAACAATTTTACCGAACGCCATCATGCGCGAAGACCTCGCTTAAGAAAATTGGGAATCTGAACCTTGGCTTGAGGGAATGAATTTGGCCTACGCCATTTCGATCCGAGATTTCTGTCAAGCCGCGTTAAATTTAGCCACGATGCTGCCCCTTCTATTTGAATGAGTCAACAAAAACTTTCCCGTTAATCCGGATTTTCCACAAGAATTCTTTTCGGTTGACGTTCTACATGACTACATGAATTGAGGGGGATTGGGTCAACTGGTTGCCAAGCTGGGGCGCAGCAGTGCTGCGCCCCGACAAGGGGAAGGGCGAGTGCCAAGAGTGCGCACGACAGTCGGCTTTTCCTCGGTCGATCCGCCGCTGCCATGGCTAAAGCCTGTTTCAGGCGAAGTATTGTTCCGCGACACCTAAAGGCGTCGCTCCCCTGACTGAAAGTCAGGGGCTTCCACCATTGGGAATTTGAGGTGATTCGCATGGCGCGGCGTGACAGAATGGGAATCGGTGCAGCGCAAGAAGGAGCGAGATCATGTCTGAACTGGGAACGCAAACGACGAAACTGAATCCGCTGCAGTACATGTCCGATCAACTAAATGAACTTCGCGCCAAGGGCGTTGCGCCCAAGCTTCGCGTCCTCGAGGGCGAGCAGAAGCCGGTGTGCATCTTCGACGGGCGCGAGGTGATCAATCTTGCGTCGAACAATTATCTCGGACTGACCACGCACAAAGCGCTTCGCAAGGCCGCGCTCGAGGCGGTGAAGCGCTACGGCGCGGGAGCGGGAGCGGTTCGAACGATTGCGGGCACGATGAAGCTGCACATGGAACTGGAAGAGCAGATCGCCGCGTTCAAGAATGTCGAAGCGTGCGTGGTGTTCCAGTCGGGATTTACCGCGAACGCAGGAACGGTTTCCGCCGTCTTGGGAAAAGAGGACCTGATCGTTTCCGACGAGCTGAATCACGCCTCGATCATCGACGGCGCGCGGCTTTCGAAAGCGACGATCAAGGTCTTTAAGCACAAGGACGTGAAGGATTGCGAGCGTATCCTCGAGGAAACAGCCAACTGGAACGGGAAGAAGCTGATCATCACCGACGGCGTGTTTTCGATGGACGGCGACATCGCGCCACTGCCGGAACTCTGCGAGCTGGCGGAAAAATTCAATTGCATCATGATGGTGGACGACGCGCACTCATCGGGCGTGTTGGGACGCGGGGGACGCGGAACGGTGGACCATTTCGGGTTGCACGGTCGCGTGCACATTCAAGTCGGCACGCTGAGCAAAGCGATCGGGGCGATGGGCGGGTACGTGTGCGGCTCGCGCGACTTGATCGATTTTCTGTATCTCCGCGCGCGGCCGTTCCTTTTTTCCACTTCGCATCCGCCAGCCACGGCTGCTGCCTGCCAGGCCGCTTTCACGCTGCTGAGTTCTCCCGAAGGGGAAAAGCTGGTGAAAAAACTCTGGGCCAACACGAAGTTTTTCAAGCGGGAACTGAAGAAGCGCGGGTTCCAGTTCAAGGTCAGCGAGACGCCAATCATTCCGATTCATGTTGGTGAAGCGGCCAAGGCGTTTGAGTTTTCGAAGAAGCTTTTTGAAGCAGGAGTGTACGCGCCGGCAGTGGGATACCCGATTGTTGCGGAAGGAAAAGCGCGACTTCGCGCAATTGTTAGCGCGACGCACAAGAGGGAACAGCTCCTTCGCGCGGCGAACATTTTGGCGGAAGTGGGTAAGCCGCTGGGAATTGTCTAAGCGCGGTAGATACGCTTGACCCAATCGGCTTGGGCCCAACAGGTCACTTCGCGTGTTGCGAGCCGTAATTATCTGAATTCCGTCGCATATTTGCGGGCAATCTCATTGATCTGTTCCCGGGTGAGCTGCTTTGGCGGCACGCCGGGGGGAGTGCAGGTGTCACGGAAAAATCCGTCCAGACCAGCCGGCGACATAATCCAGAGCAGGAGCAGTTCGTGATCGGGATTGGCAAAGCCATGCCAAGAGTTCTTGGGGATGAATACTGTTCCGCCCTTCTCAAAGGAGTGACGCACATCGTTGAGTATGAAAATCCCGCTGCCTTCCAGAACGTAGAAGGCTTCGTCCATCTGCAAGTGCCGGTGGATGGGAATGCCCGCACCGAGCGTCACTTGCTGGGTCCCCAAGGCGAGATTGTTGGAACCTGTGGCGGAGCCGACCTTGATAAAGATCTTGCCATGGTCGCGAAAATGAACCAGCTGCTCGCCTTCGGTGGCGCCGAGCACGTATCCTTGGGGCGCCGCAGCCTGAGCCCGGACGATGCCGTGAGGCAATGCCTGGCTGATGCCGAAGCCTCCCATGGCGAACAGGAAGGAGCGGCGGTTCTGCTCAAGTGCGTTCATGACGATTCCTCTCAAGAGCATCGATCGTATTTCGGGACAACGGCTCGCGTGGCGAACCTTTGAATCGCAGAGATCATCGCAGCTAGCGCAAACTTTGTGATGACTCCGGGATTCGCGGTGGGAGGGTATCACTGAAAAAGTAGCGCTGTCGATGAACGGGAGTAGTTGAGGAGGGGGAGTGCCGCACCTAAGGCGCTGAGGATTGGCCTGTTTGTTGACCCCGCCCTTACGGGCGGGGCTAACATGTGGCGCGCCCTCCGGCGCTTGTTTGGCAGGTACTGAGGATTGTTCATCTACGCTGGCGATTTTCGTGGGGATCCTGTCTCATGAATGGTGGAACCATTCTTGCGACGACCTCAGGGGTTAGGACCCCTGATTCCTCAATCCGTTCTTAACATAACTTCCATTGAAATTTGTCTCGGATACCCCAGGCTGAATCCGGTAAACACCCGATAGCGTCCGACTCCTGTACCTGTAAAACTTTCCGTGCGTCTGTCATTTCTGGAGGGTGCGAGGTTATTGGTGCCAGGCTAACTTGCTGAAAATAGGCTAGTTAACTAAAGGCAACCGCCTTGCCTCTATCAAAACGACTGGGGAATACCCTTTATATTGAAACGCGAAGCCCAGCGCCCAGCCCCTAACTTTCGGAGGAGGACTCGAAACATGAAACGCATGGGAATTGTATTTTTGGGAATAGCGCTATTCGCCGGCAACGCGGTTGCCCGCCAAGGCGGACAGGCTCAGCCGCAAGCAGGCGCGCAGGCGGGCGCGCAAACCAATACGCAAGCGAATGCGCAAGCGAGCAAGCAAGGAGCACAGGCCAACGCGAACGGCGCGGCGGCGTCTTCTGCGGCGGCGCAAACGAAACAAGGGAGTGCAGCGCTCGCCAACGGGTCGACATTCAACGCGGCGCTGAATGCTCCGGTGGATTCGAAGAAAGCCAAGCCGGGCGATCCGGTGACCGCGCACACCACCGAACCAAAGAAATGTGATGACGGGAAGACGGTGATGCCGAAAGGCACGAAGCTGATGGGGCATGTCACGCAGGCTTCGGCGCGCGGCAACGGCGAATCGGAATCGGCGCTGGGCATCGTGTTTGACAAGGCCATCCTGAAGAATGGGCAGGAAATTCCGCTGAACGCGGGAATTCAGGCGCTCGCTTCAGGGCAAAGCGCAGCAAGCGCGGCAGGACCTGATCTTGACGGGTTTGGCGGCGCAGGCGCGACTGGCGCGGGATCCGGCAGGGCAGGCGGCGGACGGAGCAGCGGTGGCGCACTCGGCGGAGTCACCTCCGCGGCGGGCGGCACAGTGGGAGCGGTTACGAATACGGCCGCGAACGTGGGCGGTACCGCCGGCGGCGCGCTTAATTCAACGGCGAACGTTGCGGGTAATGCGACGAGCTCCGTGAATGGCGTAGCTGGAGGAGCCGCTGGAGGATTGAACACCGCAGGACAGCTCGCGTCCAACAGCCGGGGCGTTTTCGGATTGAACGGGCTAAACCTGAACTCCGCGGCTTCGAATAGCTCGCAGGGCTCGATCATTACGTCTGCGGGCAAGAACGTTCATCTCGACAGCGGCACGCAGATGTTGCTGGTTTCGCAAGCGGCCGCCGGAGCGCAGGGCGAATCGAAGCAACCCGCGGCCGAAAAGCAGGCGCCGAAATCGGAGCGGAAGCCTGAGCGAGAAAAACCGAACAAGCAGTAGTGTCAGCTGAGGGCTGAATCAACGGCCGTCCGGGAAGGAAATTCCCGGGCGGCCTTATTTTTTGGCAAACGTGTTCCCCACAGATGACGGGAACAAAAGAAAAACTGTGTCCAATACAGGACAGTATTGAGGATTGAATATTTCTATACTCGCGCAAGCGTGCCGAGGTAACTGTGGCGCTGTGAATGTCGAATTTTCTACTTGGGGCTACAAAGCGACTTACGAAATCGCAGAGACAGAGCTTAGTTGACCTGATGGATCTCCCGGAAGCGAAAGATCATCAGGCGAAAGGAATTACAATGCGTTTGAACTTATCCATTCGTTCGGTGTTGTTCGGAGCGGTATTGCTGGCCATTTCGGCGGTGGCGTCCGCCCAAATTGGCTTCGCGATATCGATTAGGACGGCCCCGCCCGAATTGCCGATCTATGAGCAGCCCATCTGCCCCCAGGACGGCTACATCTGGACTCCAGGCTACTGGGCGTATGCAGACGACGATTATTATTGGGTTCCGGGAACGTGGGTGATGGCTCCCGAACCGGGCTATCTCTGGACTCCAGGCTACTGGGGAGAAGACCGCGATGACTATGTCTTCCACGAAGGTTACTGGGGGAGAGAAGTGGGCTACTACGGCGGGATCAGTTATGGCTATGGCTATTTTGGCCGGGGCTACGAAGGTGGCCGGTGGGACAACGGGCGCTTTTTCTACAACCGATCCGTCAGCAATGTGAACGTCACCGAGATTCACAACACTTACAACACCACGGTTGTGAACAACTACACGACCAATAATCGCGTCAGCTATAACGGCGGCAATGGCGGCGCAAGCGCGCGCCCCACATCACAAGAAGAAGCTGCCGCAAGCCAAAGACACATACCCGCGGTGGCCGCGCAAACGGAGCACACGCAAACTGCCCGCGGCAACCCTGAGCTACGCGCCTCCGCCAATCACGGAAAGCCTCCCATCGCGGCCACGGCCAGGCCCGGAGCGTTTAAAGACAAAGGAGCCGTAGCCGCCAGAGAAGGTGGAACAGTTCATACTGCCCCAGCCGCTTCCGCGAACAACGCTGCCCGACCGAACAACGAAGCTGCTCGTCCGGCCGCCGAGACTGCGCGCCCGAGCACGGAGACCGCCCGCCCGGCTGCCGAAGCTGCTCGTCCGAGCAACGAAGCTGCTCGCCCGGCTGCGGCAGTCCATGCAAGGGATCTTCCGCCCCCGCAACACGTTGCCCCTCCAAGCACGGGCAATGCAAAGCAGGACCAGAAATACCAGCAGCAACAGCAGAAGCTTCAAGTACAACAGGTGAGGGAGCGCCAGGCACTCCAAACGAAACAGGAACAAGATCATCAGCGACTCCCGCAACAGCCTGCTAATGAACCTAGACAGCAGCAATTAGAGCAGAAGCACCAACAGCAGACGCAACAATTGGTGCAAAAGCACACCCAGCAGCAGGATCATTTGCAGCAGCGCCAGCAACCCGCTCAGCAGCGCCAGCCTGCTCCCAAGCCGGCGGAGAAAGAAAAGCCAGCGGCAAAGACCCAATAAAAAAAATGCTGGGTGGAATCTGCCGGTTCGAAGCAGTAGCATTTGCAGAGGCTAAGCAAAGGCCGTCCGGAAAAAACTCCGGGCGGCCTTATTCTTTCCGCTCGATAGGTCGATTTCCGATGGCGCGCTAATGGGTGTCTGCTGACCACCACTTGATGCCAAAATAGACTCCGCTTTGTAATATCTTTAGCGTATGGACATCATGGTTGGTTTCATGGTCGTCATCTTCGGCCTGGTTGGCCTCTGCGTTTGGAGGATACGAAGGCAAGGCTTTTCGGGGGCTACGGGCAAGCGGTGGTTGCTCTACATTTTCACAGCATTGCTGATGATTGGTGTTTTTGGTGTGTGCTACTTCTACGCCATGTCAGAAGGAATCGGCGACGAACAGTTCGTAAAATGGATGAACATTATTTTGACGGCTGCCTTCGTATTCGGCTACACGCTTAAGAAATTTTGGCAATTGCGAACGCGATGGACCTTTTGGGTTGAACTAGGGGCGCTCCTAGTTGCTAATTTTATAGTTATGCAGAGACTTCATTGGGAGACTGCAAGTTACTTTTGGCTGATCGTGGTGATTGGCATTCCTGAGATGTTTTTGGTCTTCTTCTTGATGTACACGATGTTTCCAACGCCTGAGAGTCCTTGACACCCATCAAGAAAGATAGTGGCTCTAAGACCTTGACGGGACAAAAGGAATTCTAAGAGAGCTGGGGCTGGCAGCAGGGACCAACTCTCGATACGTCGCAAAACTGGGCACCTTGCCCATTCCTTTTGACAGGAAAGTCAGGCGTTCGGGGCTTTGCTATACTCGCGCGGATGACTGCTGCTCCCAAGAAGCTTTTTCTGGTTGACGCGATGGCGCACATCTACCGCGCGTTCTATGCGCCGATGGTGCGCATGAACGCTCCCTCGGGCGTGCCCACCAAAGTTCCGTTTCTTTTCGCGAACATCCTGAGGCGGATTGTCAAGGATTACGAACCGGACTATCTGGGAGTGGTGTTCGACACGAAGGGCCCGACGTTCCGCGACAAGCTGTTCGAAAAATATAAAGCGCAACGCCCGCCGATGCCGGACGAACTCTCGCTACAAATTCCTTTTGTTCGAAGATTCTGCGAGGCGATGCGTTTGCCGATCCTCGAATTTCAGGGATATGAAGCGGACGACGTGCTGGGTGCGATGGCCAAACAGGCGTCGAAGGAAAAGATCGAAGTCCTGCTGATTACAAACGATAAAGACATGATGCAACTGGTGAACGATGGCGTGCGCATTCTGCGCACCGGGTCGGGCGGCGCGAAGGCCGACGTCTTTGTGGACGAAAAGAAAGTGGAAGAGATTCTCGGCGTGCCTCCGGGAAAAGTGATCGACGTGATGGCGCTGATGGGAGACACGGTCGACAACATTCCGGGGGCGAAGGGCATCGGCGAAAAAGGCGCGACGGAGCTGATCCGAAAATACGGAAGCGTGGAGAAAGCTCTCGACCACGCGGACGAAGTTTCCAACAAGCGCTACCGCGAGGCGCTGCAGCAGCAACGCGAGCAAGTGATGATGTCGAAGCAGCTCGCGACTATCGCCACGGACGTTCCGTTGGAGCTTGACCTGCATGCGCTGGAGCGCCGCGAGCCGGACGGACCAGCGCTGGCTGCGCTGTACCGGGAGCTGGGCTTCAATTCGCTTTTGCGGGAACTGGGTTCCGAGGCAGTGGCGGCGTCCGCGCCGGAAGGCAGCGACGAGCAGAAGAAAGCGGATTATGCGCAATGTGCGACGCTGGTTGATTTCGAGAAGTTCCTGGCAAAGCTGCCGCCGAAGCAGGCGGTGGCGATTTGGCTGAATCTGGAATCCGGGGAGCGGGAAGCGGAGGGCTTTGGGACGCGAATCGCCGCGATCGAAGTGTCCGCGAAGTCCGGAGAAGGGCGCTCGGTGTGGTTTGATGAAAAGGGCGAAGCGTTGAAAGCGCTCGCATCATTTCTCGCTGATTCCAAGCGCGCGAAAATCGTCCACGACCCGAAACTTTTTCAGCTTCTCGCGGGGCGCGCGGAAAACATTCAGCACGCGACCCAGCTATATTCTTATTTGTTGCGACCCACGACTGCGAATCACAATTTTTCCGATGTCGTGATGCGCCAATTCAACGCCATGCTGGGCGGCGGGCCGGGTGAGCGAGCGGATTATTTGCAGCGACTGGCTCCCGTGCTGCGGGCACAGGTGGAAGAACAGCAACTGGCGGGCGCATACGAGAAAATCGATCTGCCGCTCGCGCCGGTTCTCGCGGACATGGAGCGAACCGGCGTCCGCGTCGATCCGAAAGAGCTCGAGAAGATGTCGCAGTCGATGGAAAAAGAAATTCGCCGGCTGGAGAAAGAGGTATGGGAACTGGCCGGGTTGGAGTTCAATGTCAATTCGCCCAGCCAGCTCGCGGAGATTCTCTTCGACAAATTGAATTTGCAGCCTTCCGCGCGGCGAGGAAAGGCAAAAGCGCGGTCCACCGCCGTGGAAATCCTCGAAGAGCTGTCGGCGAAGCATCCCCTGCCCGCAAAAATCATCGAGTACCGCGAAATCGCCAAACTTAAATCGACGTACGTGGATGCCCTGCCAAAGCTGATTCATCCGGAAACGGGCCGGCTGCACACCAGCTTTTCGCAAACGGGCACGGCGACGGGCCGGCTGAGCTCGTCGGATCCTAACCTGCAAAATATCCCCATCCGTACGGAGCTCGGCCGGGAAATTCGCGCAGCGTTTGTGGCGGAAAAAGGGAAGATTCTGCTCTCGGCGGACTATTCGCAAATCGAGCTGCGAATCATGGCGCATTTCTCGGGGGATCCGGTTCTGGTGGCGGCGTTCCGCAACGGCGAAGATATCCATGCGCGCACGGCGCAGGAAGTTTTTGGCGTGGGTCCGCTGGCGCAAACCGCGGAGCACCGCCGCGCGGCGAAAGCCATCAACTTCGGGATCATGTACGGACTGTCGCCCTTCGGGCTAGCGCAGCAACTGGGCATTGAACAAAAGGAAGCGGCGCAGTTCATCAACGCCTATTTCACGCGCTACCGCGGCGTGAAGGAGTACCTCGACCGGATTCTCGCTGAGACGCGCAAGTCCGGCGTCGCGAAGACGCTCTTCGGCCGAATCCGGCCGATTCCGGAAATTAATTCGCCGCAGATGCAGCTGCGAAATTTCGCCGAGCGCACGGCCCTGAACTCACCGCTCCAGGGAACAGCCGCCGACATTATCAAGCTCGCGATGATCGCTATTGACCGGCGGCTCAGCGCTGAAGAATTGCAAACGAAGATGATTTTGCAAGTCCACGACGAACTGCTGTTTGAAGCACCTGCAAAGGAGCGCGCCGCGGTGGAGAAGCTGGTGCGCGAAGAGATGGAAGGAGTTTACAAACTGGCCGTGCCGCTGATTGTGGAAATCGGCGCAGGCCCCAACTGGCGCGACCTGGACTAAATCGGGCGGGAAGACGAGTCCTCGATTAGTTTGGGCGGCGCCAGGCAACCCCCTGACCATGGGGCCAGTCCAACTGTGGAAACAGGAGCATCACCAGCCGCGGCTTCGCGTCCAATAGTGTGTAAGGTAGTATTTCGTTAACCTCAGGGAGGTCTCCCTTGCGCCCTAATCGTTTACCTTGGTTCATTCTTGCCATTGCCGCATTTTTGACAGGTTGCAGCGGCGTCAACAAGGCTCCCTCCTCCGGACAACAGAATCCCCCGCCGGTCAGGAGCGTAACGGTAACGCCGTCTTCGGCCAAGGTGAACAAAGGAGGGTCGCAGGTGCTCTCCGCCACGGTGGGTGGAGCGACGGATCAGAGCGTATTTTGGTCCATCGTGGGGGCGGGTTCTCCAACGGGGGACTCCGCGCATGGATTCATTGACAACGCCGGCGTGTACATTGCCCCCACGTCGGTTCCGAGTCCGGCGACGATCACGGTGAAAGCGACCGCGGTCGCGGACGCGACCAAGTCCGGCACGGCCACCTTAACGATTCAGGCGGGATCGGCTGTTAGCGTGACGGTCTCTCCGGGAAGCGGAAACGTTGCCACGTTTGGCTCGATGCAATTCACCGCAAGCGTTACGGGAAACGCCAACACCGCCGTGACTTGGAAAGTGAACGGTACCGCTGGCGGAAGCGCGAGCACGGGAACGGTGTCCGCCGCAGGTCTTTTTCACGCGCCCAATTCCGTGCCGGTCCTGACGACGGGAAACAACAGCGGACAAACGACCCAGGTGGTGGTGACGGCGGTTTCGCAGGCCGATGCGACGTCATCCGATTCGGTGCTGGTCACGGTTTTCCCGCCGCAACAGAACGCGCAGAATTTTCCCACGCCGCTGGGAGTTTCCGGAGGCAACGCTAAAGATACTTCGACGACCGGAGGCGTCACGGTGTGTTGCGGCGGGACGCTCGGGTCGCTCGTTACGCGGGGCGGAAAACAGTTTATCCTCAGCAACAATCACGTCTTTGCCGAGAGCGACGCCGCCACTATCGGCGATCCCATCTCGCAGCCCGGCCTGATCGACAACAATTGCGCCGTGCCTCCGACGGCGGCCTCGCTTTCACAATTTTTCAATTTGGAAAACGGGACGGGGACGAAGGTCGATGCGGCGATCGCCCAAGTGGGAGCGGGAACCGTCGATCCGCTGGGCACGATCGTGCAGCTTGGCGGCGCCAACATCAACAACCAGCCGACTAATGGCCCGCCGCATGGAGGTTCGGGCGTTCCGCCGATGATGGGCCGCGCCGTGGCAAAAAGTGGAAGGTCGACGGGACTGACATGTTCTACGATTTCTGGGATCAATGTGAGCACTTCCGTCGAATACCAGAAGGGGTGCGGAACAGGTTCGGTCTTCGGCGTCACTTACACCGATGAAGTCAGCATCACGAATGGAGGATTCAGCGCCGAAGGCGATTCCGGGTCCCTTGTGGTGACGAAGGACACCGCCGATCCTGTGGGATTGCTTTTCGCAGGGTCGGACATTGACACTGTCGCGAATCCCATCACCGACGTTTTGACGGCCTTGGCGGATCCAAGCAACTCTTCGAGCAAACCGGTTTTTGTCGGAACGGCCGCCACCCATCCAGTGGCGGCGTGCAGCCTGCCTGGGCCGCAGTCCGCCATGGCCGGGCGTTTGGCGCTCGCTAGAGTGACGCCCTTGTCGGATGCGCTGGAGGTTGCGACGCGTACCGTGAATGCACACGCTTCGGAAATTCTCGCGCACCCTGAAGTGCAGTCCGCGGGACCCGGCGCAAGCTACGACAATCCCGCCGAGCCCGCGATTCTTCTGTTTGTGAACAAGAGCCAGCCACGCGCAAATCTTCCCGCGCAAATCGACGGTATCCGCACGCGCGTCGTCGAAGGTGAAGCATTCGAACGCCGCGGGGCCGTGTCCGCGGAAGAGAGCGCGGCGCTTGAACAATCCGCTGCGCCCGCGCAGATGGTCTATGCCATTCCGGATGCGGAGGTGGCGCGGGCGAAAGTAGTGCACGCCGCGCACGCCGAAGAGTGGATGAAGAAATCCGGGGTACAGGGCGTGGGGATTGGTTCGAGCGCCGATTCTCCCGGGGAAGCCGCGCTGCTCATTTTTCTGATCCGCGGCGCGGCGCACGAGGCGATTCCGCCGGTCATCGATGGTCTGCGCACACGGGTGCGCGAGTCGAGCCGCTTCCGCGCGGGATTCGGAAACCGCGAGCCTCATAACGGCTGCAAACTCGCGGCGACGAAAAATGCGAAGTCCAAACCGCAATAGCCGCCATTTCGTTTCGCGTATTTAAGGCGAAGCATCCCGAGGAAGAGCCGAAACGCCCTCCCGCGAGGGCGCTCCCATCGCTTGCCCCTGCGCTTGCTTTTGTCCTTTCCTTGCAGACACCCCGGGCGTAGAATCCGCTCAAACTCTAGCCGTATTCGCTCCATAGGCCGGCTCATCGTGTCAGGAGGTTGTTATGCGGCTTTCACTCCTTGTCTCGGGTGCGTTGCTGCTCGTGAGTGGCGGGGTTTTGACCACACAGCTGAACAGCGCACAAGAAAAACCCAAAGATGCGCAAGCGCCAACAGCGGACGGGCCAATTCCCGCGGAAGCGGCAGCGCGCAAAAATCCCGTGGCCGTCACGCCGGAAGGACTCGCCGAAGCACGGCGCTTTTATAAATACCAGTGCACCATGTGCCACGGCGAAAATGGGGATGGCAAAGGCGATCTAGCCGACGTCATGAAGCTGAAATTAATTGATTGGCGGGACGCATCCTCGCTCACTGCGAGAACCGACGGCGAACTGTTTTACATCTTGACCAACGGGAAAGGCCAGATGAGCGCCCAGGGCGACCGCACCAAAGAGGAAATGCGCTGGAATCTTATCAACCTGGTGCGTTCCTTCGCGAAGAAAGATTCGAAGGAGAAGCCCGCTCCGTAATCTCCGAAGTCGTGACTCACGGCGCGAATTTGCGCTGACGCGGCGAAATTGCGAAACGCGCCTGCGCTCCGCCAGAGGAAAACGCCCACCTGCTTGTGCTACCCTTCCGCATGTCTACAAATTATTTCCGGAGGCAAGCATGGCTCACCCGCCGAAGTTTTTGAAACTAGTCGACGACGCCAAGAAGCGCGTCAAGGAAACCAACGTGCCGGATGTGAAGCGGCGCATGGATGCGGGCGAGAAATTCATTCTCGTGGACGTTCGCGAAGACAACGAATGGGCCAAGGGCCATATCGCGGGCGCCGTTCACCTCGGCAAGGGCATCATCGAGCGCGACATCGAGCAGCGCTGCCCCGACACCAACACCAAGCTGATTCTGTACTGCGGCGGAGGTTTTCGTTCCGCGCTGGTTGCTGACAATCTGCAGAAAATGGGGTACACCCAGGTGGAGTCGATGGACGGCGGCTGGAGAGGCTGGATCGAGGCAGGGTTGCCGACGGCGCAAGACTAAGAGCTAGCCGGAGAGAGCCGCCGGGAGGAAAGTTTGCAATTGCTTTGGAGTTTTGGCTGGGGCGGAAGGATTCGAAAGCTAACCGGGGCCAATCAAAAACCCTTTAAAACGGCCATTCTTCAATGTTTCCAGCGCCGTAGAAGAGTCAGGCGCTACGCGCCTTTCAAGCCGTCGCCAAAAAACGGCGGGGGCCTTAGTCTCTAGGTCACTGATTCCTCCAAAGTCTGTGCTCGGCTCAGTTAAGGCTGACTCCTGACTATCTCCTTTCGTAGGCATGAATCTCCGCATTGCTCCACAAATCCTCACTTCTGTCTGTTCAATCCTGCGCACCTGGCATGTGGTCAATTTTAGTCATCTAGACTGGTTTAGTTCTATGAGTTTACGATTGGTCACCGTCGGACCAGTTTCCTGACTTGATTGAAGGAGCAGACCTGAATGGCGAGTAAACGTAGTCTCGGTCACGCATTTCTTCGCAAAAAGTTCCGTAAGGGGATGACTTTTCGGAACTACCGAGATAAAGAGATCGTCTTTTCGCAAGGAGACCCAGCTGATTCAGTCTTCTACGTCGAAAGCGGGACGGTGAAACTCACAGCGGTCACCGCACGCAAAAAGGCCATAATCGCCATCCTACAGCGGGGTAGCTTCTTTGGCGAAGGCTGTCTAGCAGGGCAATCTCTCCGGATTTGCACGGCGAGATCAATTGGAACGTCCAATGTCATTCGACTGCAAAAGGAGAGCACAGTTCGCACGCTCAAGAGAGACCCGCACTTTACAGCGCTGTTTCTTGGATATTTGGTTTCACGGGTTGTTCGAATAGAAGAAGACTTGATAGATCAATTCTTCAACTTCAGCGAAAGGCGACTTGCACGGGTTCTGATACTGTTTGGGGAGATAACCAAGGAATCTAAATCGGAATCCGCCCTGGCGGTGAGCCAATCAACCCTGGCAGAGATGGTTGGCACCACCCGCCCAAGGGTAAGTAAATTCATGAACGATTTCAAGAAGAAGGGTTTGGTCAGCTACAACGGAGGCTTGAAAATAAATAAAGCACGGCTCACCCAGTTCCTGCAAAGTCGCCCCATGTCGGTCAATAAAACGTAGACCCGGTCAGATAGCTTTGATTTTCGGCATTCCGACTGCCGAGCAGCGACGCGCTTGTAACGGAGGCTAGAAATGAAAACAAAACAACCAACACTAAAACAACAGTCTTCCGTCGCATGTCCTACGTGCGGTGTGGCTGCCGGGAAGCGGTGCGTTCTCGGTGCTGGTGGTTTACGTAACGAGCCGCACGCAAACCGGAGGCTCTTGGCGGCTGTGGCCCTGGAACAGACAAGAATCTGGAACCGATAACCAAGAGTGTGGAAACGTGGCGAAAAAGAAAGAAAGAGAATCGGATGCCGCATTACTGGCCCGTTTGAGAAAAGAACTTGCGAAACCCTGTGCTACGAAGTCAGAAAGAGAAAGTGCGACGAAGAAACATATTGCATCGTGGAAGGCAGGTTGGTTGAACTTCGACAACGGAGGTCGGAAGCACTCCCGGTAACTTCAGTGGCCGACCAAGTCTTGGGATGAGTTGAAGGAGTGGACGTGGTCGAACCCAAAACACATTTCGAACAGGTTCCCGTGGTGGTCGTGAAGAAAATTGTGAAGAAGAAGCCGCGCAGAGAAAAACGGGCCGTGTCGAAGCCACAGAGGGACACCAACAATGAGCGGAAGAAGAATTGAAATACCCCGAGTGACAAAAGTCTCTTCAAGACCTAATTCTAGGAGTTCGACCGACTGATCGCGCCAAGTCTTGAGTAGCGAGCTTAGCGGACAAGTGGAATCTCGCTGACCCACCCGAGAGTCCTGGCGAGTGGTATTGACGCGCTGCTTGTGAGCGCAAAACTACAATTCTCCGTCCGGTAAAACGCCCGGTACTAAGTGTCCTTACTACAACCTCGGTTTTGGATGCCCAGCCTCGTCCGCTCTTCATGATGCGAACGTACCGGTATGTCCCGTCAACATTGAACAAACGATACAGCGAAACTTCTGCTTTGCGACCCATGAAATGTCTCCCTTCGAATTGATACCGTGTCGTTGGGAAACATCTGGGTTTTGAGATTGGAATCGGTATTTAAATCGGACCGACGGCAAATTGGCTGGGGCGGAAGGATTCGAACCTTCACCATCCACATTAACAGTGTGGTGTCCTACCGGTTGGACCACGCCCCAGCAGGTGGTCTCCGTCCCCGGTTTGGCCGGGCAAAGCACAGTTACCAACGAGAGATAGGCTCCGCCGGACTAAGAACGGCGAAGGGTACATTTAAGATACCACGACCCTGTCCACGGCAAGTTCCCCGGTCAAAAATGTAGTGAAAGAAAGTTTGGAACTTCTCCATTCGCTCAGCATCACACTCCATGACGGCAGGCGGGTGCAGATGGGACAGGGCGGTGCAAGCGGATGGCGATCCGTTTGTCTTTGCCTCGTCCATCGTTCGGGTCGAAACACACAAGTGGAGATTCCATTCGAAGCATTTGAGGGTGCCGGAAAGTTTGTACAGGATGACGAAGGCGCAAGGAAGTGCTTGAAAACGAGTGGGCCCGGAAGTTGCATTCCAGAAAGTTTTGTTGGAAACTACTTCGTCAAACTTAGCCCGGGGTTGCGCTTCCCGTTTCGATTGTGGTGGACGCTCAGGCAGTGGCTCCCTCGCGGCGCCCTCCTCCGTCAAAGCGCAAAACAAAAATGGCGCAGATTTTCCACCGCAGCACGAATTTTATCTCCCGTTTCAGTGTGTTCTCGGCCATTTTTCTGGCTGGACTCGCGCTCACCGCCATTCTGGGAATCGCTCGTTCGCCCTACCTAACCAATCAGAATATTTCACGCGAACAGCCGGTGCAATTCAGCCACAAGCATCACGTTGGCGATGACGGCATCGATTGCCGCTACTGTCACACGGGCGTGGAAACTTCCGCGGTCGCCGGCATTCCTCCTACAAAGACCTGCATGAACTGTCATTCCGTTCTCTTCAACAACGCAGACTACCTCGAACCGGTCCGCGCCAGTTACCGCACCGATCAATCGATTCCGTGGGTGAAGGTGCACCGCCTGGCCGATTTCGTCTACTTCAATCACAGCATTCACATCAACAAAGGCGTGGGTTGCTCGACCTGTCATGGCTCGGTAAATCAGATGCCCTTGGTCTTCCAGGCTTCTCCCCTGTTGATGCAATGGTGCTTGGATTGCCATCGCAATCCGGAGCAGGCGCTCCGCCCGCGGGATCAGGTGTTCAACATGAATTGGAAGGCACCGGCCAACCAGGCGGAGGTCGGCAAGGAATTGCGGGATAAATATCAGCTTCGCACGACAGCGGAACTCACAAGCTGCTCGACGTGCCACCGATAATGGACAGAATGAGCGATCACGAACAGTCTGAGCGCTTCGCGGCGAACGCGAAATCGAATGGGCAGGCGCACGATCATGCGGAGCACGACCATGATCATCACGACGATCATGAGGAAGATGCTGCGCCTGGCAATCACCGCCTGGACCTGGCCGCTGTCCGCGCAAAGCTGCAAGCGAGCGCCGGAAGCGGCAAACAATACTGGCGTTCGCTGGAAGAGCTATCGAACGACCCGCACTTCGAAGAACTGCTGCACCGCGAATTCCCCCGGCAGGCTTCGGAGTGGGATGAGTCGGTGGACCGCCGCGACTTTCTGAAATTGATGGCCGCATCACTGGCACTCGGGGGAATTTCCGGATGCGGGCGGGCTCCGGAAGAGCACATCGTTCCGTACGTGAAGCAACCGGACGGGCTGGTGCTCGGCAAGCCGCAGTTTTATGCCACCGCGATGCCTTTTGGAGCGGACGCCATCGGCCTGCTGGTCGAGAGCCACGAAGGCCGTCCCACAAAGATCGAAGGCAACCCAGATCACCCGTCGAGCTTGGGCGGCACGGATGTGTTCGCGCAAGCCTCCATTCTGGATTTGTACGATGCGGACCGCGCGCAAACGGTCACGCATCTGGGAGAGATCAGCACTTGGTCGGCCTTCCTGGACAGCGCGCAGACGCTGGGCGCGGCGGCGAAAGGTTCCGGCGGTGCAGGGTTGCGCATTTTGACCGGGACGATTACCTCGCCCACGCTGGCAGCTCAGTTGGAATCGCTCCTGAAACTTTATCCGCAAGTGAAGTGGCACCAGTGGGAGCCTGCGGGCAGCGATGGCGTCCGCGAAGGCGCGAAGCTCGCCTTTGGCCGCTATGTCAACACCGTCTATCGGCCGGAAAATGCCGAAGTCATCCTTTCGCTCGATGCGGATTTCCTCGTGAGCGGGCCGGGCCACATCCGCTACATGAAGGAATTTTACCGCCGCCGGAATCTAGATCAGTACGTCGAGGCCGATCGCCTTGGGCTCGAGATGAACCGGCTGTACGTTGTTGAGCCGACGCCATCGGTCACCGGGGCATCAGCGGATCATCGTTTGCCGCTGCGCGCTTCCGACGTCGCGCTTTTTGCACGCGCTCTGGCGGCGAAACTCGGGCTCGGTGGTGGCTCAGCATCCTTGCCACCGGCTGCCGAGAAGTGGCTCGACGCCGTGGTCAAGGATTTACAGAAATATCCTCGCCGCACTCTGGTCGTTGCCGGAGAGCAGCAGCCTGCCGAAGTTCACGCGCTGGCCCACGTCATCAACGCCGCGCTCGGCAATGTCGGCACAACGGTTTACTACACCGAGCCCGTTGAGGCGAATCCGCTGAATCATCTGGAATCGCTGCGCGCACTTTGCGCTGACATGGATGCCGGTAAAGTTGACACGCTGTTGATTCTCGGTGTGAACCCTGTTTACACCGCTCCGCACGACTGGGATTTCACGTCGAAGCTGAAAAAGGTTGCAACGTCGATTCATCTAAGCTCACATTTCGACGAGACCTCGGACTACTGCCACTGGCACATTGCTGAATCACACTTTCTCGAAACCTGGGGCGATGCTCGCGCCTTTGACGGAACCGTCAGCGTGATTCAGCCGCTGATTGCGCCGCTCTATCGCACGCACTCCGCATACGAGGTGCTCGCCGCGTTCAGCGACAAGCCCGGCATCTCCGCCTATGACGCGGTGCGCGACCGCTTGAAAGCCGCCAACGCCAGCGGTGATTTCGAAAAGTTTTGGCGGAAGACGTTACATGATGGCACCGTCGCAAACACAGCGTTCGCGCCCATCACTGCGGTGGCGAAGGTCGATCCCGCCAGCCTGCCTGCCGCGAAGTCCGCGTCCGAGGATGAGATCGAATTCCTTTTCCGCCCCGATCCGACCATGCATGACGGCCGCTATGCGAACAACGGCTGGCTGCAGGAATTGCCCAAGCCGGTCACCAAGCTAACGTGGGACAACGCCGCCCTGATCAGCCCGAAAACCGCGGAGAAATTGGGTTTGACGCACGACGTCGCGTGGCGCGGCGGCGAACACGGCAAAATTTATTCGAACGTGGTGGACATCGCGCTTTCGAACAGCAAGGTCACCGCAGCCGCGTGGATTCTGCCGGGCCAAGCGGACGGAGTGATTGTGCTCCCGCTCGGCTATGGGCGCAAAAAAGCCGGTTACACGGGTTCGAACAAAGGCTTCAACGCTTACGTGGTGCGCACTTCGGACGGGCTCTGGCGAGCCAGCGCTCCGGCGAGCGTGGTCAAAAAAACGGGCGACGACTACCCGCTCGCCTGCACCCAGTATCACTTCAACATGGAAGGCCGCCAAATTTTGGCGACCGGCACGCTCGAGGAGTACCACAAGAACCCGGCATTCCCCCACGAAGGCGCTGCGGCTCCTCCGCCGGAGCTTTCGCTTTACAAGGGAAAAGAAGAATACCCGGATGTGCGCTACAAGTGGGCGATGGCCATCGATCTCAATAAGTGCAACGGCTGCAATGCCTGCGTGGTGGCGTGCCAATCTGAAAACAATATCGCGGTGGTAGGCAAGGATCAGGTGATGCGCGGGCGCGAGATGCACTGGATCCGCATCGATCGCTACTACAAAGCCGAGACCCCGACCAACGATCCATCGAGCTACAACGATTCGCTCGACAATCCCGAGACGTTTTTCCAGCCAGTGCCGTGCCAGCAATGTGAAAACGCGCCGTGCGAGCAGGTTTGTCCCGTTGGAGCGACGGTTCACAGCGCCGAAGGTCTGAACGACATGGTCTACAACCGTTGTATCGGGACGCGCTACTGCTCGAACAATTGTCCCTACAAGGTGCGCCGTTTCAATTTCCTGCGCTTCCAGGATTGGGAGACGCCTACGCTCAAGCTGCTGCGCAATCCCGAGGTCACCGTGCGCAGCCGCGGCGTCATGGAAAAGTGCACGTATTGCATTCAGCGCATCAATACTGGGCGCATCGAGGCGGAAAAACAGAACCGCGCGGTTCGCGACGGCGAAATCGTCACTGCTTGCGAAGCGGCTTGCCCTGCCGAGGCTATCGTTTTCGGCGATGCCAACGATCCAAACAGCCGCGTCTCGAGGCTGCGTGCTCAGAAGCGCAACTACTCGATCCTGAGCGAACTCAATTCGCGGCCGCGCACGACCTATCTGGGCGCCGTGCGCAATCCGAATCCTGAACTCGCAAACTCCTCCGGATCGGCGAAGAAGGAGCCGGCATGAGCGCCGGTCAACCGCCACTCGACTCTCCCGAAATCCGCCGGCTGACTCCGGTGCTTGGGCCCGGGCACACTTATGGCTCGGTCACCGACAAAATCAGCGCGATTGTACTGACGCGCCCGACTTCCTTCGGCTGGTTCGTCGGTTTTGCGATTGCCTTCAGCTTGATGGGCATGATGACCATCGCCATCGCATGGCTGGTTACGAAAGGCACGGGGATTTGGGGAATTAACATTCCCATCGGCTGGGGCTTTGCCATCGTCAATTTCGTTTGGTGGATCGGTATCGGCCATGCGGGCACGCTGATCTCCGCCATTTTGTTCCTCTTGAATCAGAAGTGGCGGACATCCATCAATCGTTTCGCCGAAGCCATGACGCTTTTCGCCGTGGCCTGCGCGGGAATTTTTCCTTTGATCCATACCGGCCGTCCGTGGCTGGCGTACTGGATGTTCCCCTACCCCAGCACGATGGGAATCTGGCCACAGTTCCGCAGCCCGCTCATCTGGGACGTTTTTGCGGTTTCTACGTACGGCACGGTCTCGCTGCTCTTCTGGTTCGTAGGATTGATTCCCGACCTGGCGACTTTGCGCGATCGCTCGATCAAAAAGCCCGCGCAAATTATTTACGGCATGCTGGCCATGGGATGGCGAGGCTCGGCGCGCCACTGGCACCGCTACCAGTCGGCCTACTTGCTTCTCGCGGGACTGGCCACGCCGCTGGTTCTCTCCGTGCACACGGTTGTGAGCTTCGACTTCGCCATCGCCATCGTTCCCGGCTGGCACACTACGATTTTCCCGCCGTATTTCGTGGCCGGCGCCATCTACTCGGGCTTTGCCATGGTTCTGACCATCGCAATTCCGCTTCGCAAGGCGTACAACCTTGAAGACTTCATCACCATGCGTCACCTGGACAACATGGCCAAGGTCATGCTCGCGACCGGGCTTATCGTGGCCTACGGCTACTTCTTCGAATTTTTCATGTCGCTCTACAGCGGAAATAAATTTGACGTTTTCCTGGTGCAACAACGCCTTCACGGGCCGTATGCGCCGTTTTATTACGCGCTGATCCTTTGCAACATCCTGACGCCGCAGTTGCTGTGGTTTTACAAGATGCGCCATAACGTGGCCGTTCTCTTTATCATGTCCATTGTCGTGAATATCGGCATGTGGCTGGAGCGCTTTGTGATCGTGGTCATCAGCCTCACGCGCGATTTCATGCCCTCCGCCTGGGGCCGCTATAGTCCGACGTTTTGGGATTGGGCCACGTTCATCGGCACCATCGGCATGTTCGTAATGCTGATTTTTCTCTTCGTCCGGGTTCTTCCCGCGATCTCCATCGCGGAAATGCGCGAGCTCGTAGCGGAAACATCCGAGGAAAATAAATAATGGAGCATCGCTCACACCTCTACGGCGTGATGGGTGAGTTCACCACCCCCGAGGAATTCATCGAGGCGGCTCGGAAAGTCCGCGAGGCAGGCTACCGCCGCTTTGACGCGTACGCGCCTTTTCCCGTGGAAGGCTTGTCCGAAGCGATGCACCTGAAGCGAAACCTCGTGCCGATGATCACTCTTCTAGGCGGCTTGGCCGGCGGCCTCGGAGGGTTCGGTTTTCAATACTGGGTGAACGTTTCCAGTTATGCCATGAATATCGGCGGGCGCCCGCTGAACAGTTGGCCGGCGTTCATTCCCGTTACTTTCGAGCTAACAATTCTCGGGGCTGCACTGTCCGCTGTCCTCGGCATGCTCGCCTTGAACGGACTGCCTCAGCCGCACCACCCGGTATTCAACGTTCACCGCTTCTCCCACGCGTCGGCGGACCGCTTCTTTATCTGCATCGAGGCGCGCGACAAGAAATTCCACCTGGTGGAGACTGCGCGCTTCTTGCAAGGGCTCCACGCTCATCACGTCTCCGAGGTGTCCGATGACTAACACCTCGCGCGTTTTTCTTGGTTTGTGTGTGGCGGCGTCTTTCCTCTTCCTGTCCGGCTGCCAGTTGAAGCAGGACATGGCTCATCAGCCCAAGGCCAGACCGCTTTCTCCCACCGAGTTTTTCGCGGATGGCCGGTCGGAGCGCCCGTTGCTGGAGAATACCGTCGCGCGCGGCGCCCTCGCGGATGACGCGTTTTTTGTCCCCAAGGATTCGAATAATTTTCCGCTGCCCGTGAATCAGGAGCTTCTCGAGCGTGGCCAAGAGCGCTATCAGATTTTCTGCACTCCGTGCCACGGTTTGCAGGGCGATGGAAACGGCCTGATTGTGATGCGCGGCATGAAGCAACCGCCTTCGTATCACCAGGATCGTTTGCGCCAGGTGCCCAACGGCTATCTCTACGACGTGGTCACCAACGGCTTCGGCGCCATGCTCGGCTATTCCGCGCAAATCCCGCCGCGCGACCGCTGGGCGATCATCGCTTACGTTCGCGCCCTGCAGCTCAGCCGCAACGCCCACGCGGCCGATCTTCCCGGCGATGTGCGGGAAAAACTCAATGCCGGAGGCTCCGCGAAATGACCGCGCAGGACTACAGCGCGCCCGATAGCGTCGATCGTCTGCAGCAACGCGCGCTTGTCGCCGGCGTGGTCGGCTTCGTGCTCATCGCCATCGGCTACGTAAGAACGCCCGATCAGTTCTACCATTCCTATCTGATTGCCTTCATGTTTGTCCTGGGTCTTTCGCTCGGCTCTCTCGCCCTGCTGATGCTGCAGCATCTCACGGGAGGCCATTGGGGCATCGTGATACGCCGCCCCCTGGAAGCGGCGACGCGTTCGCTGCCCTTTGTCCTCGTTCTTTTTCTGCCGATTGCGCTGGGCATGAAGTATCTCTACAAGGAATGGCTCGAAGCGCCAAAAACGGGCGAAGGCGCTCTTTCGCACCTGCAGCAGAGCTACCTGACTGCGAACGCCTTCCTCGTGCGCGCTGTGATCTATTTCGCCATCTGGCTTCTGCTTGTCTTTATTTTCGATCGCTGGTCCAAGAGGCAGGACGTTGACCGCGAAGATCGCACCTTGCGCCGCCACCTCAAGATGATGGCCGGACCCGGCATCATCCTCTACGTTTTTGTTATGAGTTTTGCCGCCATCGATTGGGTGATGTCGCTCTCGCCGCATTGGGCCTCGACGATCTATGGCTTCCTGTTCGTCGTCGGGCAGCTCATCTCTGCCATGTCACTCATGATCGCCATCGTGGTACTGCTGTCCCGCAGCGAGCCGCTTGCCGGCGTCATCCAGGACCGCCACCTGCACGATCTTGGCAAGCTTCTTCTCGCTTTCGTGATGCTGTGGGCGTATTTCGGCTTTTCGCAGCTCCTGATCATCTGGTCCGGCAACCTCCCTGAAGAGATTACGTTCTATCGCACCCGTTTGTACGGCGGCTGGGGAGTCGTCGCCGTCATCGTGCTGGTCTTTCATTTCTTCGTGCCTTTCTTTTTGCTGCTTTCGCGTGATTTGAAGCGCAACGCCAACCTGCTGCCGAAAGTGGCCATCTGGCTCATCCTCATGCGCCTGGTCGATCTCTTCTGGCTGACCCGTCCGGAATTCACATCGAACGCGATGCCGAATTGGCTGGACCTCGCCGCTCCTCTCGCGCTGGGCGGCCTGTGGCTTTACTTTTTTGCCTTCAACCTGAAGCGACAGCCGCTGCTTCCCTTGGGCGATCCGAAACTCGCGGAGGCCATTGAGCATCATGAGCACTGAAGCCCACAACTCCGGCCACGCCGCCGGCCAATTGCCGCGCAATGACGATGTCACGTTCGAACAGACCGACATCCAGCCGCGGGGAATTCTACTTTCGTTCGTTTACCTGGCAATCGCCGTGATCATTGCGTTTGCCGCCTGCATTTACATTTTGAAGTACACGGCCAACTTTGCCGCCGAATCCGACGCCCCTCCCCCTCCGGTCCGGCAAGGAACCTCGCCGGCGCTTCCTCCCGAGCCCCGCCTCCAGGGAGTGCCGGGCCATAACAGCGATCCGCAACAGGATCTGCGCGACAAAATAGAGGAAGACACGCGCGCGAACGCGAAAGCCACCTGGATTGACGAAAAGGCCGGCATCGCCCAGATTCCCGTGAAAGATGCGATGAAAATAATCGCCGAGAAAGGATTGCCGGCCGCGCCCGCGGCCCCGGCAACGAAGAAGTAAGAGTATGAATTGGATTGTCTCCATCTCGGGACGCAGCGTGGCAACAACGGCAGCGTTGTTGCTCGTCGCTTCGTGTGCCCTCGCTCAAACAGCGCCAAGTAATCTCGGGCAGTCATCGAACGGTCTGCCGGCCGCGCTGGTCAACGTCGGCTTCGAGCCTCCGCTGAACGGGCAGATGCCGCTCGATCTTGCATTCCGCGACGAGACCGGCCGCAACGTGAAGCTCGGCGACTATTTTGGCCAGAAGCCCGTGCTTCTCGCTTTCGTCTATTACGGCTGCCCCATGTTGTGCAATCAGGTCGAACATGGCGTGGTCTCGTCGATGAAAATGGTTTCCTTCGATCCCGGCCACGACTACGAAGTGGTTTTTGTCAGCTTCGATCCGCGGGAGACTCCGGACATGGCCGCCCAGAAAAAAGCGGACGCTGTCCCGCGTTACGGACGCCCCAGCACCTCCGCCGGCTGGCACTTCCTCACCGGTTCGAAAGACTCCATTGATGCTGCCACGCAAGCCGCGAATTTCCGCTACACCTTCAGCGAGAAGACCAATCTCTTCGCGCACGCCAGCGGGATCATGATCCTCACGCCGGCGGGCCGCATCTCGCGTTATTTCTATGGCGTGGAGTACCCGACCCGCGACGTGCGTCTTGGCCTGGTCGAAGCTTCCCGGGGAAGAATCGGCGCGCCCATCGACAGGGTGCTGCTCTTCTGCTATCAATACGATCCCACCGCGGCCACCTATAGCGCGTCAATTCTCAAAATTATCCGTCTTTCCGGCGTTTTCACCGTGTTGTTGATCGTTGCGGGAATTTTGATTTTCCGACGGCGCGAATCTGCCCCGGCCAATTCGAATTTGCGCCGGCCGCCGGGCGTTCATACAAAGCAAGGAGCACACTAGACCCGTGCAGTCGCAATTGCCCATTTATCCGGAACAGGCCTCCAACTTCGCTCCCCACGTGGACGCGTTGATGTTCTTCATCACCGCCGTGTGCGTGTTCTTCGCCGTCGCGGTCACCATCGCCATAATCGTCTGCTTCTTCAAGTACCATCGCAAATCGGCGAGCGAAATCGGCGTTTCTTTCCACGGCGACTCGCGATTGGAAACCGCGTGGATCGTTGTTCCCCTTCTGCTCGCGATGGTCATGTTCGCCTGGGGCGCCATCGTTTACGTCAACTACCGTCACACGCCGCCCGACACGCTCGACATTTACGTTATCGGCAAGCAGTGGATGTGGAAGGCGCAGCAGCCCACCGGCCTGCGCGAGATCAACGAGCTTCACGTTCCCGTGGGGCGCAACGTAAAGCTGATCCTGGCCAGCGAAGACGTCATCCACGATTTCTATGTTCCCGCTTTCCGCGTGAAGATGGATGTGGTGCCGGGCCATTACAACACCATGTGGTTCCGCCCCACCAAGGTGGGCCGCTATCATTTCTTCTGCTCGCAATACTGCGGCACAAACCACGCCGTAATGGGCGGCTGGGTTACGGTAATGGAACCCGCGGAATACGCGGCTTGGCTTTCCGGATCGACGGGCGAGGCAAATCCCGTCGCCGAAGGGGAAAAACTTTTTGCCGAAAAGGCTTGCAACACGTGCCATTTCGGCAGTGGCTTGGGCCGTGCTCCCTCTCTTAACGGCGTTTACGGCGCCAAAGTGCTTCTGGCCGATGGTTCCACCGTCACTGCCGACGACGCTTATATCCGCGAATCGATTTTGCAGCCCAGCGCCAAAATCGTGGCCGGCTATCAGCCGCTGATGCCCACTTTCCAGGGACAATTGACGGAAGAGCAGATTCTCGCTCTCACCGCTTACGTCAAGTCCTTGGAGTCGCAGCCGGTTCCCGCGAAGGGCGCCGGCATCGCGCCGTCCAAGGGGGCGAAATAATTTATGAGTGCACCGCCAGCAACGCCCGGTCATCAACTGCCGCGCGAACACTATCTGAACTCCACTTACGGGATCCGTTCGTGGCTTCTCACCACCGACCACAAGCGCATCGCCCTGCTCTATCTCGTCTCCGTCACGTTCTTCTTTTTTATCGGTGGCATGTTTGCCACCATGATACGCATTCACCTGCTGACCCCCACCGGCTACCTCGTAACCCCGGAGACTTACAACAGGCTCTTCACCATGCACGGTGTGGCCATGATTTTCTTCTTTCTGATTCCCTCGATTCCCGCGGTTCTCGGAAATTTCTTGATCCCGTTGATGATCGGGGCGAAAGATCTCGCCTTCCCCAAAATCAATCTGCTGAGCTGGTACATCTACTTGGTTGGCGGCTGCTTCGTTCTGTATTCGTTCTCGACCGGCGGTCTCGATACCGGCTGGACGTTTTACACGCCGCTGAGCAGCGTCTATTCGAATTCCGCCGTTACGCCCGCGGTGATCGGAATTTTCATCAACGGATTCTCCTCGATCCTGACTGGCCTCAACTTCGTCGTGACCATTCACACCATGCGCGCGCCGGGCCTGACCTGGTTCCGCATGCCTCTCTTTGTCTGGGCCCACTACGCAACCAGCATCATCTTCATTCTCGGCACTCCGGTTATCGCCATTACCCTCCTCCTCGCTGGCCTGGAGCGCATGTTTCACCTCGGCTTCTTCAACCCCGCGATGGGCGGCGATCCCATTCTGTTTCAGCATTTGTTCTGGTTCTACTCGCATCCCGCCGTCTACATCATGATTCTTCCCGCCATGGGCGTGATCAGCGAGATCGTCCCCACCTTTGCGCGCAAGCCCATCTTTGGCTATTCGTTCATCGCCGGCTCGAGCATCGCCATCGCTGTCATCGGTTTCTTCGTTTGGGCGCATCACATGTTCCTGACCGGCGAATCCACCTACGCCGCGCTGGCGTTCTCGCTGCTCAGCTATCTCGTCGCGATTCCCTCGGCGGTAAAAGTCTTTAACTGGACCTCTACCCTCTATAAGGGCTCGATCTCCTACGACACGCCGATGCTCTATGCCCTGGGCTTCATCGGCTTGTTCCTGATTGGCGGATTGACCGGACTCTTCCTCGCGTGCCTCGGTCTGGACATCCACATCCACGACACTTACTTTGTCGTCGCGCACTTCCACTACATCATGGTCGGCGGCGCGGTGATGGGCTATGTCGGCGGCTTGCACTTCTGGTGGCCGAAGATCACCGGCCGGCTCTATCCGGAGTTTATGGCCCGCACCGCCGCGGTCATTCTATTTCTCGGGTTCAACTTGACGTTCTTCCCGCAATTTATTCTCGGCTATCTCGGCATGCCGCGCCGTTATCACACCTACCCGCCGGAATTTCAGGTGTTCAACGTCATGTCCACGGCAGGCGCTTCCATCCTGGCGCTGGGCTATTTGCTGCCGATGATTTATCTCACTTGGTCCATGCGCTACGGCAAGGTAGCCGGGCCCAATCCGTGGCCTGCCACGGGGCTGGAATGGACCACGGCTTCGCCACCGATGACCGAAAATTTCCCTGTTACTCCCGAGGTCGATTGGGAGCCATACGATTTTGCTCACCGGCCCGATATTTCCTTGACGCCGGGTACGCCGGCGCTGGCCCCGGCTCACGGAGACGACTAGTGCCGTTGCATGGACCGGGCGGCATTTCGCCGGCCCGAATCGAGTAGAAGAGGAGCGCCGCGTGCATCGCACCGGAGAACTGTACGGACAATTTCAGACCCTGGACCAGCAGCGGGAATCCGCTACTCTCGGGATGTGGGTGTTCCTGGTCACCGAAATTTTGTTTTTCGGCGGCCTCTTTCTGACCTACACCATCAACCGCCACGCGTACGGGGTCGCTTTCGGCGTCGGCAGCAACACCCTCGATCTCAAACTCGGCGGCTTCAATACCGCGGTGCTGATCGCAAGCAGTTTCACCATGGCCATGGCCGTGTGGGCTTCGCAAACCGGCAGGAAGACCCAAGTCACGGTCTTCCTGATTCTTACGCTGATCCTCGGCAGCACGTTCCTGGGCATCAAGGTCGTCGAGTATGCGCAAAAATTCGAACACCACTTGGTCCCCGGTCAAGGCTTCGACATCAGCTATCATTCGCAGAATCCTTCAGCTACGGACACCCCGAGGGAGATTGCGGCGGAAAAGGAAGAGCTGGAAAAGGCCTTCTCGCGGGATCCTTATCTCAACTCCCATGCCCAGCTTTATTTCTCGCTTTATTTTGGTATGACCGGGCTCCACGCATTGCACATGGTAGTCGGCGCGGGCCTCCTGATCTGGCTCATCAGGCAGTCGATTCGCGGGCGTTTTACGCCGGACTACAACACGCCCGTCGAGCTCATCGGGCTTTATTGGCACTTCGTCGATATTGTCTGGATTTACCTGTTCCCGTTGTTATATCTGATTGACCGTCACAAGTAAGGGAAGTTTGGGAGAACCTCGCGTGTCAGAGCACATTGTTTCGCCTAAGATTTACGCCGTCATTGGCAGCACCTTGCTACTCTTCACGGGAATAACGGTCTATGCCGCCTACGTCGATCTCGGCCCGCTCAATATCGTGGTCGCCCTGGCCATTGCCACCTTCAAGGCCACGCTCGTGGTTCTCTATTTTATGCATCTGCGGTACAGTCCCAAGCGCACCCAGTTGGTCATCATCGCAGGCGTCTTCTGGCTGGCCGTGATGCTCTTCATGACTCTCAGCGACTACATCACCCGCGCTTGAAACAGCCCTAGAACTCTCTTAAGGCACACACCTTCGCCGTGCTCGGTATTGATTGGGGTGTTTGTGGGGTGGTGACGGTCCGGACGGTCGTTCGGGTCACCGGTCGGCGAAGGTATAAGGGGGAGTAACGAACCGGCCCAGCCCTCAATCCCCTAAAGGGATCCTCGGCTCGTCTCCCCCACACCACTTTGACTGCAAGACCTCCTCCACTATTAAGTCTATTGTTTTCAATAGACTGCCAAATCATTCCCGGGTAAAAAAGCTCTACCCCCCGAGAGAATTTACTCATCGGGTGAAGTCTCTACATGCTGATTTAACGCTTGCCCGACTTTTCAGACCGAGTACTAATACCCAAGCCGCCGAATCGACCTCTGATCGAGCCCTCGGTCGGCCCAGGGTGCGAATGCAGGAAGAGGCGGTCGGCGATTTCACGGCGTCTCGACTGTGGCGAATCGCGCCGACCCCTGCTATTGTGAAGAGTTATTCTGTCCTCAGTGTGCGCACTGGGTGCCGGGGCCTGCCCGTTTCAGCCAGGCTCTGTGGAGGAGCGGTTCCGTTCCATGGGCTTGACCAAACTCGTAATCCGGGGCGCTCGGCAGCACAACCTCAAGAACATTAGCCTCGAAATCCCCCGCAATACCCTGACGGTCATCACCGGCCTCTCCGGCTCCGGAAAATCCTCTCTCGCCTTCGACACCATCTACGCCGAAGGCCAGCGCCGCTACGTCGAATCTCTCTCCGCGTACGCCCGCCAGTTTCTCGACCAGATGGAGCGTCCCGACGTCGACGTGATCGAGGGCCTTTCGCCCTCCATCGCCATCGAGCAGAAAACCACCACGCGCTCGCCGCGTTCTACCGTCGGCACCATCACGGAAATCTACGATTATCTCCGCGTGATTTACAGCTCCGTGGGGCACGCGCACTGCCCGAACTGCGGCAAGCCCATCACGCGGCAGTCCAGCGAACAGATCGTGCAATCCATTTTGCACGGCGAGCTTTGCCATCCCGACGACCGCATCATGATCCTCGCGCCCATCGTTCGCGGCCGCAAGGGCGCGTACCGCAAGGAACTCGAACAGCTTGCGCACGACGGCTACGTTCGCGTGCGCATCAACGGCGAACTTTACCCGCTCGACAACACGCCCAGCCTCGACAAGCGCAAGAACCACACCATCGAAGTCGTTGTCGACCGTCTGCTCGTCAAGCAAGGCATCGCCACGCGCCTCGAACAATCCATCGCCACGGCGCTGAAACTCGCGCAGGGACTCGTCACGGTAGCCGTCGTCGGCGGCAAGGAACACGTCTTCTCCGAAAAACTGGCCTGCCCCGATTGCGGCATCTCGGTGCCGCAGCTCGAGCCGCGCTCCTTCAGCTTCAATTCGCCCTACGGCGCTTGCCCGGATTGCCATGGCCTCGGCTCGAAATACGATTTCGATCCCGCGAAGGTCATCGTCGACTGGACGCGGCCTCTCTTTGACGGTGGCCTCGGCCCCGGCTCGGGATCAACGTTTTTGAAACGCACGCTCGAGTTAGCCGCTTACGCTCACGAATTCGCTCTCGACACGCCTTTCGACAAATTTCCCCCGCGCATCCAGAACTTGCTTCTCTACGGCTACCCGCCTTCGAACGGGCGCCCCGGTTCGAATGGCGCTGAGCCTCCCGCCAAAAAAGCGCGCGCCGAAAAAGGCTTCCGCTTCCATGGAATTCTGAAATTTCTCGAGCGCAATTTTGAGGAATCTAATTCCGACAATTACCGCGAGTGGATCACCCAGTACATGTCCGCGACGCTCTGTAGCACGTGCCAAGGCAAGCGCCTGCGTCCCGAATCACTGGCCGTGAAACTTGCCGGATGGTCCATCGCCGATTTCACTGCGCTCTCCCTCAGTTCCGCGCGTTCTGCCGTCGACAAAATTCTCGCGCAGCTCACCCCGCGCCAGTCGGAAATCGCAGCGCGCCCGCTCGAAGAAGTCGCCGAGCGCCTCGATTTCCTTCTCGCTGTGGGCCTCGGCTATCTCAGCTTGGACCGGTCCGCTGCCACGCTTTCCGGAGGAGAAGCGCAGCGTATCCGCCTCGCCACGCAAATTGGCTCGCGCTTGCGCGGCGTCTTGTATGTTCTTGACGAGCCTTCCATCGGCCTTCACTCGCGCGATAACGGCCGCCTCCTCGGTTCTCTCGAACAGTTACGCAACCTCGGCAACACCGTGCTCGTCGTCGAGCACGACGAAGACACCATCCGCCGCGCCGATTTTGTCGTGGACCTCGGCCCCGGCGCGGGAAACGCCGGCGGCTATCTTGTCGCGCAGGGCAAGCCGGAGCAAATCGCCGCCAGCGCCGAGTCACTCACGGGCCGTTATCTTTCGGGCGCCGCGCGCATCCCCGTCCCCGAAAAGCGCCGCAGCCCCAATGGCAAAGTCATCCAGATCCTAGGGGCTGCCGCTAACAACCTCAAGGATCTCGATGTGCAATTGCCGCTCGGCGTGCTCACCGTCGTCACCGGCGTTTCCGGCTCCGGCAAATCCACGCTCGTAAATGACATTCTCTACCGCGCCCTCGCACAGAAGCTTTATCGCTCCATGGAGCCGCCCGGCGCGCACCGCTCGGTCCTCGGGATCGAGCACATCGACAAAGTCATCGAAATCGATCAGGCGCCCATCGGCCGCACTCCGCGTTCGAACCCCGCGACCTACACGGGGGTTTTCGCGCCTATCCGCGAGCTTTTCGCCATGCTCCCCGAATCGCGCGAACGCGGCTACCGTCCCGGCCGTTTCAGCTTCAACGTGAAAGGCGGCCGCTGCGAAGCCTGCCAGGGCGACGGCCTTCGCCGCATCGAGATGAATTTTCTTCCCGACGTATACGTGATGTGCGAAGTGTGCCGCGGCCGGCGTTACAATTCCGAAACGCTCGCGGTCCGGTACAAGGGTCATTCCGTCAGCGATATCCTCAATTTGCCATCTTCCGACGCGCTCAAGCTTCTCGAAAACATTCCGCAGATCCAGCAGAAGCTCGCCACCCTCGTCGAAGTCGGGCTCGGATACGTGCAGCTCGGCCAGTCTTCCACCACGCTATCTGGCGGCGAGGCCCAGCGCATCAAGCTGGCGCGCGAGCTTTCGAAGCGCCAGACCGGCCGTACGCTCTATATCCTGGACGAGCCGACCACCGGCCTGCATTTCGACGACGTGCGCAAACTTCTGGACGTTCTCCAGCGCCTCGTCTCTCTCGGCAACACCGTGCTCATCATCGAGCACCATCTCGACGTCATCAAACAAGCCGACTGGATTATCGACCTTGGCCCCGAGGGAGGCGAAGGCGGCGGCCGCATCGTCGCCCAGGGTCCGCCCGAAGTCGTCGCCCGCGCCAAAAAATCCTACACCGGCCAGGCCCTCGCCCGCGTCCTCAGCCTCAACGCCAACGGCCACAATGCCATCGCGAAGTAGCCAATGTCCACGTTCGGCGATGCGAAATGTGCGTGCAAATGTAGCGGCCGCGGACTATCGCGGGCAGCTTTGAACTTGCACCCCTCCTTCCTTCCCCTTACAGTGAACGTGCTCCCATGAGCATCTACTCTATTCATCCCCTCACGCTCGGCGCGGTTCACACTTATCCGCTGGCCTCGCGCAAGAGCAAAGTCAGCGTGCGCGACTTTGCCAAGCCACCCGCGCGCAAGGTATCGCTCACAAAATTTCTCGATTCACTTCCCAACATTCTCGCCGGCGAAGATCTCCGCCAACTTCTCCGCTCCATCCATACTGCCCGCAAACAGTGTAAAGCCATCCTCTGGGGCCTCGGCGGCCACGTCATCAAGGTAGGTCTCGGTCCCGTTCTCATCGACCTCATGCAGCGCGGGTTCGTCTCCAGCATCGCCATGAATGGCGCCGCGCTAATCCACGATTTCGAAATCGCTCTCGCTGGAAACACTTCCGAGGACGTCGAAGCGGGTCTCAGCGGCGGCAAGTTCGGCATGGCCGAAGAAACCGGAAAATATCTCAACGAAATCGCCAAGCTGGCCTATCGTACCCGCATCGGCTACGGCGAAGCCGCCGGACAATTCCTTTCAAGCGGCATCCTCGACACGCCTCACGTCGGCTCCAGCGTCCTCATGGCCGCTTACAAGTGCCGCATTCCCGTCACCGTGCACCTCGCCATCGGCACGGACATTCCTCACATGCACCGTGAGGCCGACGGTGCCGCCCTTGGCGCCGCAACGCATCACGATTTCCGCCTGTTCTGCGCGCTTGTGGAACAAATGCACCCGGGCGGCGTCTATCTCAACTGGGGCTCCGCCGTGCTTCTTCCCGAAGTGTTCCTGAAGGCCGTCTCAGTCGTGCGTAATCTTGGCGTACCGCTGCGCCCCATCACAACCGCGAACTTCGACTTTATCCAGCACTACCGTCCGTTGCACAATGTAGTGAAGCGCCCCACCGCGCCCGATCGATCGGCTCGTGGGCCGCAATCGCGCGGCTTCGCCTTCACCGGCCACCACGAGTTGCTCATGCCAGTGGTCGCCGCGGCGCTCGCTTCCGGTTGGCCCGCCGCGGCACGCGGGCAGAAAAAACGTTAACGGGAAAACGATGACCCTTTTCCACGACGATCCAATTCCTTCAGCGGACCCGCCTCGACCGACATACCAGCCGCCTGCCATCGAGCCTCCCGAACTCGCCGGCGACCCCATTACCTACGTCGTCGTCAATCCCTCCGCCGCTCATCGCTCCCAACCCAATTTGCCGGAGGACTTGCGAATCTCCTGGTCCTGGCGCCATTTTCTGGTTTTTCTTGTATTCGGCGTCATCAGCCAAATCGCCCTGGGTGCCGTCCTCTTCGGCTATTACTCCTCGGAACGCCACCTCACGCAGAAGCAGATCCTGCATCTCCTCAATTCCGAGCCGCAAATCCAGGTTCTGCTCAATGTCGCGTGGTTCGCGGCGGTCTTGCTCTTTCTCTACATGACATTGGGAGTTCTCCCCGAACTCCCCTTCTGGCGCACTCTCGGGTGGAAGAGACTCGATTCCGGCCCGTACCCGCGCAAGACCAGTCCCTGGGTCTTTTTCTTCGCTGGCTCGGGACTCGCCCTTTTCGTGGCGTTTTCCAGTTCCCAGATCCGCACCACCAACAAGGTGCCCATGGAAGACCTCTTCAAAAATCAGGAGAGCGCGCTGCTTCTAATGGCCATGGCCGTTCTCGTTGCCCCTCTCGTCGAAGAAACAGTTTTCCGCGGATATCTCTACCCCCTGGTGGCCCGGTCCTTTGGCATTCTGCCGGGCATCCTCATTACCGGCATTCTGTTCGGGCTGCTGCACGGCGCGCAGCTTGGCTGGACTCCCGGCTTCGTCATTCTTCTTTCCATCGTGGGTCTGATTTTCACCTTCGCGCGCGCCCGCACCGGCACCGTGCTCGCCAGCTATCTTCTTCATCTCGGCTACAACTCCATGATTGCCGTCTCCGCTATCGTGGGCACGCACGGCTTCACCCACTTTCCCAAGCACCCTTGAACTCTCCTCGGCTTGCTTTTCAGAAACCTGTAATTCGTCTTGCGCCATGGTCTCCGCTACAATATTGGCTGAACACTCCATGTACGTGGCGCAACCCATCGAATGGACCGATCGCGGCGTCGTCATGCTCGACCAGCGCCGCCTGCCCGGTGAAGAAGTCCACCACACCTACACCGATTACCGCGAAGTCGCCCGCGCCATTCGTGAAATGGTCATCCGCGGCGCGCCCGCCATCGGCGTAGCCGCTGCCATGGGCGCAGCCCTCGGCGTTTTGCGTTCGCCCGCCAAAACCGTCGACGCGCTCCACTCCGAATTCGCCGAAATGTGTGACGTCCTCGCAAGAACCCGTCCAACCGCCGTCGATCTGTTCTGGGCCCTCGAGCGCATGAAGCGTCGCTTGGCCGAGCTCAGTGCGCAATCCGCCAGCCTCGAGAAAATCCGCGTCGAAATGGTCACAGAAGCGAAGCAGATTCATCTCGAAAAGAAAGCCACCGACGAAGCCATCGGCCGCTTCGGCGCAGAGTTCATGCCCCGGGAAGGCCAAGTCATGACCCAGTGCAACGCCGGCGCGCTCGCCACCGGCGGCATCGGCACCGCTCTCGGCGTCATCCGCGTCGCCATCGAACAGGGCAAGAAACTCCACGTCCTCGTCCCCGAGACGCGCCCCTATCTGCAAGGCGCGCGCCTCACCGCTTGGGAGCTCCACAAAGGCGGCATCCCCCTCACGCTCATCACCGACAACATGGTCGGCCACTTCCTGAAAACCGGAAAAGTCGGTGCTATCGTCGCCGGTGCCGACCGCATCGCCGCCAACGGCGACACCGCCAACAAAATTGGCACCTACCAAATCGCCGTCCTCGCTAGGGAGAACAACGTCCCCTTCTACATCGCCGCGCCCGTATCCACGTTCGATCTTTCGATCCCCGATGGCGCGCACATTCCCATCGAGGAGCGCTCCGCCTCTGAAGTCACGCATCTCCAAGGCGTGCGCATTGCCCCCGACGTTCACGCCGCGCATCCCGCCTTCGACGTTACCCCCGCGCGGTACATCGCCGCCATTTTCACCGAACGCGGCGTCGCCCGCGCTCCTTACTCCGATTCTCTTCGTGCCCTTGCTTCCGCCGCTCTTCCCGCGGCCTCCGCACGCTAATCAACCCCCGCCCTGCGCCTCGCTACTAGAGTTCTAATCTTGCAGCTCGGCAATCCTGCCAGTTATACTTTTTACGTCCACCCAAAATACGATCGTTAACTTCCTGGGCGCGGCTCGGCGTGCTTCCACTCCGAATTGTGCCCAAGCGGAACGGTGTGGAATCAAACGTAGCGCGATTCCACATTCGGTCGTCGAACTGTTGGTGGACAAAGGAGAACCATGAGCGACGAGAAGAATCTGGATCGTTCCATCGCGAGCAGCAACGTTTCTCCGCAATCTTCGACCGGACCCCGGCGCGCAAAGACCCCCGCGCAAAGAGTCATGCCTCCCGTTGTCTACCGGCTGCCGGGAATGGAAAGCGTGGCGGTGCGCACAAATTTGAAATACAGCGACGTCGACAATCCATATTTGCTAATGGATGTGTACACGCCGCCAAATCTCTCAAAGGACGAACGCCGCCCCGTTGTGGTCTGCATTCATGGCGGGGCGGGTCCGCACTACCGGCCGAAAGACTGGGGCGTCTTTCAGTCGTGGGGCCGCTTGCTCGCCGCCTCCGGGTTTGTCGGAGTCACCTTTACGCACCGGCTGAGTTACCCAAAGCCCTTCCTGTCGGAAGCCGCTGCCGATCTCAATGCCGCCCTCGATTACATTCGCGCGAATGCGGACTCTTGGAACGCGGATCGCGACCGCCTTTGCCTCATTGCTTGGTCCGGTGGCGGTCCCTTGCTGGCCACCGCGCTGCGAGAAAAGCCCTCGTTCGTGCGCTGCATCGCCACGTTCTACGCATTTCTCGATTGCAGGCAATCTCCGTCACACATGGAGCATGAGTCTTCAGAAACCTTGAGCGCCTTCTCGCCCATCACCTGTATCGACAGCGACGCATCATCTATGATCCCGATCTTTGCCGTCAGGGCGGGGCAGGACGAGATCCCCACGATGAATGACTCGATCAATCGCTTCATTGCAGCTTCCCTCGCGGCGAACGCTCCCATCACCTTTACGAACCATCCCTTCGGCGAGCATGGCTTCGACAACCAGAATGACGACGAGCGCTCGCGCGAGACCATTCGCAGCGCTATCGCCTTCATGCATACCGACAGCCATCGTCGTGAACGGTACTCCGTACATCGTTGACTTCGGCACGGGAGTGGTTCGACAGGCTGCGGCTGCTCGCAAGAAGGGCGTAGAGGGGCTCGAGCCGGTAAACCTAAAAATCGGTTTCCTCACGCACTTGCATTCCGATCACACACTCGGTTTTCCGGACATCATCCTTACACCGTGGACTATGGGAAGAACGGAACCCCTCGACGTCTACGGCCCTCCAGGAACCCGGGAAATGGCGGAGCACATCCTGAAGGCGTATGAAGCCGACATCAAGGCCAGAACGGAGGGCTTGGAGCACTCCAACAACACCGGATACAAAGTGAGTGTCCACGAGATTCAACCGGGCTTCGTCTATAGCGACCAGAACGTGACGGTGAAGGCTTTCGCCGTACACCACGGTCACTGGCCCCACGCCTACGGCTATCGGTTCGAGACCCCCGATCGGACCATTGTGATCTCTGGTGACACCAGTCCAGACGCAGCCATCTTGGAGAACTGCCACGGATGTGATGTTCTTATTCATGAGGTCTACACGCAAGCGTCATTCGCCAAAGTCTCCCTGGAGTGGCAGAAATACAGGCTGGCCTATCACACATCATCGAAAGAGCTTGCCGAGCTTGCCACCAAAGCAAAGCCTGGCTTGCTGATCCTTTACCACCGAGGAAACGCAGGCTGCGACCAGGCGCGCACCGAAGAATGCCGACAGGCAGGAAGTGAAGAGCAATTGCTAAGAGAAGTTCGTGAAGCCTACAGCGGCAAGGTTGTCGCCGGGCATGATCTCGATATCTACTGATGCAAGAAATTCTGGTTAGCGTGCCGAACGAGCTGGCAGGAGTGTCGCCTTCACATCCTCTTCGCTCGGCCGCCTCCGCCGGAGGTCCGACACTGCCAATGACATCGGCTGCCCTATTGCACCGGTCGCGCAACTTACGCTGGCCGGATCAGGAAGACCACTCGCTCGCGCGGGCGGAACATGGCGAAGAAGTTCAGGAGCTGTTTCCAGGGCGCGTATTTCTTGTTTAGGAGGCTCATGCCGTGCGCCGCTTCGTTGCCCGTCACAATCTCCGCTCGTGCCTCCACCCATTCGCCCTGCAAATCTCCCCGTGCGTTGCAGGGAGCGATCTTCACGCTGCCGTTGTTCCGGATGCGTTTCACTTTTCCCGAATCGCCGGTGGTGTAGATATACAGCTTCGCGTCGGTGGAATCGAGACTGGTGGAAGGATCGGCCGCGAACCAGACCGGCGTCCGCACGGCACCGCCATTTTTCCGGTAGCTCTCCAAATTCAGATACTTCTTGCCGGCGAATGCGCCAAAGCCGCTCACGGTGCTCACTCCCGATTCGATACGCGCCATTCTATCGTGTCACAACCAAAGAATGGACAAGCATTTCTGCCCGTCTCCTTGAATCCCGGGAGGATTTCGCCTTGTTCTTACTTCCCGCGGACGTAAGTCACGTCTTCCGACATAATGTCCTTCTGATCTTTCTGGAATGTCCAGACGGTCTTGAAGTGGTCTTTGTCGACAAACGTGTACACCGCGTGATGCATGTGTCCATCATTCGGGCTCTTCAGATTAGTAGCGCTCACGAAATCAAACGTGATGGTCTTCGCTTCCGACGAGTACGTTCCCTGCAGAGTCGGCTGATTTCCCGCCATGCAGTAATGCGTCAGTTTCAATTGATCGCCATCGAGGTAGTACGTCGTGAGCATGTCCTCCGACTTGCCCTGCTCTTCCATGTGAAACCGCTCCATGACCGCCGACCCGCCAGCGGTAAGCGTAATGTCCATCGTAGCCTTCATCTCCCCCTTGGCGGCCTCCCAGTGTCCGGCGAGCGATTTCAACTTCTCGAACGCCTCCGCGCTGCTATTCGTCGCCGAATAGCTCGCGGCCGCCGTCATGCCTGCTGCCAGTGTCAACGCCACAAAGATCTTCGTCATCCCTCTCATCGATCATTCTCCTTTCAACAAAGTTTCCAATAGTCCGGAAAAAACAACCACTCGAAACCCAAACCTTGCCGGCTATTCATAGCGCAGTGCTTCGACAGGATCGAGGCGGGCGGCCTTCCGCGCCGGATAAACGCCGAAGACGATGCCGATCATAGCGCAAAGAACCAGCGCCGCAACGATCCACGCGATAGACAGGCTGGCGGGGAATTTGAGCCCGTACTCCATGAGCAGGGCGATGCCGGAGCCGAAGAGAACGCCGATCACGCCACCGATAGCGCTCAGCGCTACGGCTTCGATCAAGAATTGCGCGAGAATATTTCCGCGCTTCGCGCCAATGGCTTTGCGAACTCCGATTTCACGCGTCCGCTCGGTAACGCTGACCAGCATGATGTTCATCACGCCGATACCGCCGACGATCAAGCCCACGGATGCGACGGCGAACATCAAAATAAAAATCAGGCCGCTGATTTTGTTCCACAAATCGAGAAAATAATCCGAGGTGAAAAGCGCGAAATCGTCGGGCTTGCCGTTCGAGAGGCGCCGCTTGCGCCGCAGCATGTCGCGCGTCTCTTCGACGGCCTCGGCGACATTGTTCGGATCCTTGGCCTTCACGAAAATGACGTAGTCTTTCTGGTTGGGATAGAGCTTTCGCAGCGTGGTTACGGGCATAACCGCGATGTTGTCCTCTGGATTCGATCCGCCGGAGATGCCCTGCTTGCGCTTTTCCATCGTAGCGATGACGGTAAACAACTGTCCATCGATGGTGACTTCCTGGCCGATGGCCTTTGCCGAGGATTCCGGAAAAAGCGTTTTGGCGGTGTCATAGCCGAGCATCACGACCGGCGAGCGGCGCTCGGTATCGGTTTCGTTGAACGAGCGGCCGTGCGCGACCTTCAAATCGAATATTTGATCGATCGAAGGCGAGTTTCCCTGCAAGATCACATTCTGCGCGCGGTACGCGCCGCGCCGCACATCGCTGGTGCCCGAGCCGAATTGCGGCATGAAGATCCGCATCGAGGGGGAAGCCGCGGCGACGTGCGGCATTTTGGCGATGTCGTCAGCCCATTCGGGCTGCAATTCCTTGCGGTTAAACCATTCGCTCGGTGGCCGCGAAAGTGAAGCCCAGGGGAAGCGGTAGCAGATGATGGTGTCGGAGCCGAGTTCCCGGACTCCCGCGAGCACGTTGTCGTTGAGGCCGTTGATGACCGCGGTGACGGTAATTACGGTGGTGATGCCGATGACGATTCCCAAAATCGTCAGTGAAGAGCGTAATTTGTTGCGGCGCAGCGTGTCCAGCGCAAGCAAAAATTCCTCGCCGAACTTCAGCGCGGTTTCCTTGCGGAGGCGCGCGCGCCAAGGCAGCGCCCCCGCCTGGGGAATCACCTGAGGGATGGCTTTTCCGAGACTGGCCATTGCAATTTTTCTCACTCTGACCGCAAAGCATCGACTGGATCGAGCTTCGCCGCCTTCGAGGCCGGATAGGTGCCGAAAAAGAGGCCCACGCTCAACGCCACTAGGAGCCCGCCGATCACCGACCACAACTGCACGGCGCTCGGCAGCGGCGAAAGCCACGAAACCGTTTTGGCTGCAAGCACGCCCAGAACTACGCCGGCGGCGCCGCCAATCAAGGAGATGGTCGAGGATTCGATGAGGAACTGCCGCAGGATGTCCCTGCGGCGCGCGCCGATGGCCTTGCGCAGGCCGATCTCGCGTGTGCGCTCGGTTACGGAGACGAGCATGATGTTCATGATGACGATGCCGCCGACAATCAGAGAGATGGAGGCGATGGCGATGGTCACGACGAAAAAAGTGCCGCTGATGTTTTTCCAGAGTGAAAGGAACGAATCGCTGGTTTCGACGGCAAAGTCGTCTTTCGCGCCGTAGGTCAGATGGTGGCGTCCGCGCATGATCTGGCGCACTTCGTCGACGGTGTCCTGAATTTTTTGCGCGGATTTCGCGCGGCAGGTAACGCGCAGGGTATCCTGCTGGCTGCCGAAAACTTTGCTGTATGTATTCAGCGGCAGAATGATCCAGTTGTCGAGAGAAGTTCCGAGCGTCGAGCCTTCTTTTTTTCCGACGCCGATCACCTGGCACGGCACATTATTCCAGCGAACCTCTTTTCCGACGGGGTCGACACCCGGCAACAAGTTGTCGACCAGATCTTGGCCAATGACACAGACAGGAGAGGCGGCGGAAAGATCGGAGTCGGTGATGTGGCGCCCGGCGAGAAGGTCAACGTCATAGAGCTCGGCCATCTGCGGAGTCCACGCGCGGAGGTTGGTGTCTTTCACGGAATTTAGACCACTCTTAACTTCTACACGTAGGCGGCCTCCGAGCGAGGCGCCGACCAGTTTGCAAGTTTTGCAAAGTTCGCGAATGGCCTGATAATCGTCAACGGTGATGCGCTTGCGTTTTTGAAACTCGAGGTACTCGTCGACATTGGTGATGATGGAAGGCTGCTTGGCGAGGCCGAAAACGTCCGCGCCGAGATTAAAGACCTTGGTCTCGACGTACTGGTTTGCGCCGTTAATCAGGCTGACGACGGCGATCACCGCGGTGACGCCGATAACCACGCCGATCAGGGTCAGGACGCTGCGGAGCTTGTGCGCCCAAAGACTTGAGGTGGCGATGGCTACTGCCTCGGTAAAATTCATTGTAGATGCGCGCGCCATGGAATCAGTAAGATAGCCTCATCCTAGCATACGTAATCGGTAGACCTGGGATATCAGCTGGCGCGAAGGATTGCTCCCGCACAACTGGTCGAAGCAGGAAGAAGGGTGCAGTAGGCTTGCGCCTTAGCCTTGATGACGGATGCGTTCGGCGAGGGAGCGGGCGCGCTGGCGGGCAATTTCGACGAAGTGCGAATCGCTGGCGATCTGGTCCAGGACGGGGAGGGCGCGCTGAGGTTCGGGAAGGAGACGATGATTAAAGTCTGTTTCGAACTGCAGTAGCGCATCGTTGATTCCCAGGCGGTCATATTTCATGCGGCGGCTGATGAGCAGGAGATGCTCTTGCTGGCGGGCCAAGCCCTCAAAAATTTGAAGGAGCTGGTTGGCGTCCGTGTTGAGGGTGTAATTGAATTTGGTTTCGTGAATTTCCGGGCCGCGCTCCCAGCGAAAAGTTTTCTCGCCCAGATTGGCGATCTTTCTGTGAACGTCGAGATCCTGCCGGTCGAAGTCATGGAGTTGCGCGGCCAGCTCGAACATTTTCGCTCGCAGCGATGCGCTCACTTCGAACGGCGAAGCGCCGGGATCTTCGTCGAGTTGGCGGATTTCGTACGTGGCCGTGTCGGAGTCCTCTCGAACCACGATCTCAATGAATTCAGGCGCACTCGATTTGAACACGCGGCGGTAGGTGAGGCTTGTGCCCGGGGCGGGAGAAGCGGAGGGTCCTGGCCGCGAAGCGGGCGCCGCGCTCAACATCAGGCAGGCACACAAGAAAAACAGAAGGGCTGGAGGAAGAGTTCTCGTCATCACGTCGATATGATGCGCGCGGAGGGGGTCCGCGTTACCTGGCCGAAGGGCGCCGCTGGCGCGCGCAAGCCGCGAGTTTTTAACGGTGGTTTAAGCTCAGGCAAAGCAAACCGCCGGCGTGCTTGCTCGACTTGAAGGTGACACAAAGCGACTGCCAAAGCATCCGCCGCGTCGGCAGGCTCGGGGAGTTCCGTCATGGATAATAAGGCGCGCACCATGACTTGCATTTGCCGCTTGTCGGCTTGGCCCTGGCCTGCGACGGAGGCTTTCACTTCGCGAGGCGCATAGCTGTGCACAGAAACACCATGTTGAGCGGCGGCGAGGAGGACTACGCCGCGTACTTCCGCGAGCCGCAGCGCGGTTTTCATATTTAGGGCAGTAAAAACGCTTTCCACGGCCATGACGTCGGGAGCAAATTTTTCAATCAGCCCGCAAAGCAAGGCATGCACATCCTGCAAGGTCGCGCCGTCGCATTCTTTGCGTCGTTTTGCCGCCACGCGCAGCGCGCCATAATGGACCAGGTGGCAACGCTTGCCATCCGATTCGATGATTCCGTACCCTGTGGGCCCGGCGGCGGCGGGGTCGACGCCAAGCACGCGCCGCCAGCCGTTCTTTTCCTTTGCGGTCATGGGCATCAGTCTAAAGCCAACATGGTTCCGCCGCTACTTCTTTGTGGACATCAAGTCCTCCCCTATTATCACTTATGGAACTTTTTGATTTCGCGATTGACGCTGCTGAATCGCAGTTCTAGCATGGTTTGCGCGGTAAGATTTCTTCGATTGTTTCCCCCTTCCTGCGGTCGTGGCCGGCGGTAACGTCTTCCGGCCAAAAGAATAACCATGAGCCAAGATTCTCCCATCGCTGGAGATGCCGTATTTCGCGCGCTGATCGACTCTGCGCCGGACGGAATTGTTGTCGTCGATCAGGAAGGCAAAATAGTCCTTGTCAATTTGCAGACAGAAAAACTTTTTGGATATTCCCGGACCGAGCTTTTAAATCAATCTCTGGAAATGCTCCTTCCCGAGCGATTCCGAGCAAAGCACCGAGGGCACCGTGCCGGTTATATGGGCGCTCCGCAACTCCGTCCGATGGGTGCGGGGATGCAGCTTTATGGCCTGCGCAAGGATGGAACCGAGTTTCCCGTTGAAATCAGTCTCAGTCCCATACAGACCAATAGAGGAATGCTGGTTTCCGCCGCGATCCGCGACGCCACCGAACGTAAACGCGTCGAAGACCGATTTCGCGCGTTGGTCGATTCTGCTCCGGATGCCATGGTTGTCGCGGATCAGGATGGCCGCATCGTCCTGGTCAATTCCCAGATGGAAAAACTTTTCGGATACAAGCGCGAGGAGGTGCTCGGCCAGTCAATCGAAGTTCTAGTTCCGGAGCGTTTTTGGGTTGAACATCGCAAACTTCGCGGCAATTACATGCACCACACCCATGTTCGTCCGATGGGCACGGGCCTGGAACTCTATGGCCTGCGCAAGGACGGCACGGAATTCCCCGCCGAAATCAGTCTGAGTCCGCAGCACAGCGAGGAAGGCATGCTTGTTTCGTCGACGATTCGCGACGTCACCCGCCGCAGGCGCATGGAAAATTCCCTGCGGCAGTCGGAAGCGACCTTCCGAGCGATGGTCGAAGGAAGTTACGGGGTGTACCGGGCGTCGGCGGATGGCACCATCTTGATGGCGAACGCGGCGCTTGCCAAGATGCTGGGCTACACTTCCGAAGCGGAGCTGCTCCCTTTGAATCTGGCCTCCGATGTGTTCCAGCCCGGCGAATACTCCGCCCATTTGCTCGATCAGCCGGGCCAGCGAAAACAGTTTGCCCGCGTGGAGGCGAAATGGAAACGCAAGGATGGACAACCCATCGCGGTGGAAATCAGCGGGCGCCCCGTCCAGGATGAAGGCGGAAATCTACTTTACTTTGAAGTGATCGTCGAAGATGTATCGCGGCTGCGAGGCGTAGAGCACCGCCTGCGCCACGTCCAGAAGATGGAGGTGGTGGGACGCTTGGCGGGAGGTATCGCTCACGACTTCAACAACGTGCTTGGGGTGATCCTTGGGTACGCCGAGATGATTCTGCTAAAGACGGCGGAGGATGAGCAGATTTCGGGCTTGGCGACTCATATATTCAGAGCTGCCGAACGCGGAGGAACTCTCACGCGGCAGCTTCTGGCGTTCAGCCGCCAGCAGGTCCTTGAGCCGCGAGTCATCAACATTCGCGAGCATATCCGTGGCATTCAAGACCTTCTTCGCCGGGTCCTCGGCGAAGACATTCTGCTGGTGGTAAACACGGACGGAAATCCGATCAACCTGCGAGCCGACCCGACACAACTGGAACAGGTCATCATGAATCTGGTGGTTAACGCGCGGGACGCCATGCCGGCAGGCGGCCGTCTCACGATCGAACCGTCCGAAGTTTATCTGGATCATGAATACTGCCTGCGCAATCCAGAGGCACGCCCCGGAGATTACGCGCGCATCGCGATCAGCGATACCGGCGGCGGAATGGGTCCAGAAATTCTCATGCGGCTGTTCGAACCATTTTTCACTACCAAGGAAAGCGGGAAAGGCACGGGCCTGGGATTGGCGACGGTTTACGGCATCCTCAAACAAAGCGGTGGCCACATTACGGTCTACAGTGAGGTGGGAGAGGGTACGACTTTCAAGATTTATCTTCCGCTATGCAAGGAGACAGCATCGGAAAGCGAACCTGCGCCTTCCTCCGAGGGTATTCCCAGGGGCACGGAGACTATCTTGCTGGTGGAAGACGAAGAGTCCCTGCGCGAAGTGACCCGCGAGTATCTTTCGAGTCAGGGGTATACGGTTATTGTTGCCGGTGAGGCCGAAGCCGCGGTCGCCGCCGCCGACAATAGTCCGCTCCACATCGATCTCCTGCTTACGGACGTCATACTGCCGGGCACGAGCGGTGTGAAGCTCGCCGAGCGGCTAGCGCCGCGGCATCCTCATCTGCGCGTTCTCTACGTTTCCGGCTACACTGCCGACGCGATCGTGCACCACGGGGGGCACGGGGTCGATTTCGCATTTCTCTCGAAGCCGTACTCGCTGAGCAGTCTCGCGCGCAAGGTGCGAGCGGTGCTCGACAATGCGCACCCGTCGAGCTCGTCGACAGAAACGGTCAATGTAGAGAATCAGTGAGGGGTTTGGGACTGAATTGCGGAGCTGAACAGAGATTTCCCCGCTAGGGGACACCAAAAGTGGCAAGATGAGTTCTAGTTGGCGCCGACTGCGGCCTGAATCTCGGACTCGTCAATGTCGAAATTCGCGTAGACGTGTTGCACGTCGTCGTGTTCCTCGAGGGCTTCCACGAGGCGGAGCATCTGCGTGGCTTGCGGGCCGGTCAGCTTGATGTAATTCTGCGGCACCATGGAGATTTCTGCGGAGGCCGGAGTGATTCCTGCTTTGGTAAGGGCTTCTTTCACTGTCTCGAGCGATTCGGGAGGAGTCACGATGTACCATCCCGAGCCGTCGTCCTTCATGTCTTCAGCGCCGGCTTCGAGGACGATATCCAGGAGCTTATCCTCGGAAGCCTGCTCCTTGGGCACCACGATTTCGCCCTTACGATGGAACATCCAACCGACGGCGCCGGCTTCGGCCATGTTCCCGCCGTTCTTGCTCATCAGGTGACGGAATTCACCGACAATGCGGTTACGATTCGTTGTAACCACTTGGATCAACATGCCCACGCCGCCTGGGCCGTACCCCTCGAACATGGCTTCTTCATACTGTTCGCCCTCGAGCTGGCCGGTGCCGCGCAACAGCGCGCGCTCGATATTGTCGTTCGGCATGTTTTCGTTCTTGGCGGCCAGAATGGCGGTGCGAAGGCGCGGGTTGGAGTTAGGGTCGCCGCCGCCAATTCGGGCGGCGATGGTGATTTCCCGGATGATGCGAGTAAAGGCGCGGCCGCGCTTCGCGTCGGTGGCCGCCTTTTTGTGTTTAATGGTGGCCCATTTTGAATGCCCTGACATGACAGATCCTCTTTTTCTATCTGCGTGCAGCCCTGGATGGGCCAGGGTCATCGCGCGGTGAAATGTTGCGCTACCCAGAGGAGCGCCCCGGCAATCGCAAGACTGCTCTCATCCCGTGGCCGCACCTGACCAAAAATCGCATTTTGGGGCCGTTCTACCTCTGCGGAGACATACGGTGAACCGCTAACCCCGACGGAACCTTTGCAGTTTAGCACACACAAGCGGCGCGCGAAATACGCGACCTAGAAGGTGACGTGACATGCGGTCCGCGGCGAACGAAACCGAACGAGCACAGGTCATATTTGCATGACTTCCAAACGAGTATACTTTCCATCGGGGCATCTCCTTGCGCACGACGAAATTTGAAGGTCCACCTTTAAAGCTAACGTGTGTTTCAGGATGTGGACATGCTTGAACGGCGCTACCGCGTTCTCGTCATCTCCTCGCATCCCGTGCAATACCACGTTCCCATACTCCGGCGCATGGCCGTACGACCCGACCTGGAGCTTCACGTCGCCTTTTGTACGCTGCGGGGCGCTGAAGAAGCCCATGATCCGGAGTTCGGCGCGACCGTAAAGTGGGATATTCCGTTGCTCGATGGCTACTCCTGGACACATGTTCCCAACCGGGGCTCGGGCGACGAGACTTTCTTCGGCTTGTGGAATCCGGGGATTTGGAAAATGATCCGCGAAGGACATTTCGACGCCGTTATTTGCTACACCGGGTATCTTCGCGCGACATTCTGGATCGCTTACCTGGCCGCCAAGATATCGGGCACTGCCTTCCTATTTGGCACAGATGCAGCCACCCTTGCTCCCCGCGATGGTCGGCTTTGGAAGGCTCGCGTCAAGAAGTGGGCTTGGCCCCTGCTTTTTCGTCTTGCAGATCAGATTCTTGTTCCCTCCGCCGCCAGCGTGGATATGATGCGCTCAATGGGTTTGCGGGACGAGCGTATATCCCTCACTCCCTTTGCAGTCGACAACGACTGGTGGACCGCGCAAGCCGCTACTGTTGACCGCGCCGCCGTTCGCAGTTCCTGGGGAGCTTCGCCGGATGACGCCGTTATCCTCTTTTGTGCGAAGTTCCAGCCCTGGAAGCGGCCTCTTGATCTTCTTCGCGCGTTCGCCAAAGCGAGCATCCCCAAAACCTTGCTAGTCTTTGCCGGAGAGGGCCCCTTGCGGCCCAGCCTGGAGTTGGAAGCGACGGCGCTAGGCGTCGCAGGGCGTGTGCGCATCCTTGGGTTCCTAAATCATTCGCAGCTTCCCGCGGCCTACACGGCGGCCGACCTTCTCGTTCTTCCTTCGAGCTACGATGCCTGTCCGGTCGTCGTTTGCGAGGCGATGCTTTGTGGCTGCCCGGTGGCACTCAGCGATCAAATCCGCGGGCGTTTCGACCTTGTCCGGCCGGGCGTCACGGGAGAAATCTTCCCTTGTGGGGACACTGACAGGTTGGCTGAGGTCTTGAGAAAGCTCCTTCAGGAACGCACGGGCTTGAGAGCAATGAGCGAGAACGCGCGCGCACGAATGACCACCTGGTCGCCGCGCGAGAACATCGAAGGGACCCTTGACGCAGTGCGCCGGGCGGTCGCTCGCGTCGAAGGGAGGTCCGCGAAAGGCAATGCCCGGTCCCAGCCGCAAACAAGAGTTCCGGAGCCGTCCCACAAGGTGAAGACGAAAATCGCGAGATGAAGCTTCTGATCTATTCGCATTATTTCGCGCCGAGCATCGGAGGGGTCGAAAGCATCGTATACTCTCTCGCGGGAGGCCTTGCGGAGCTGCGCAAGCCGGACAGTACCCCCGAATTTGAAGTGAGTGTGGTCACGCAAACGCCCGCGGGGAAATTCGAGGATCGCTCGCTTTCATTTCCGGTCATCCGTCAACCGAGTCTGATTCATCTCAATCGTCTCATCCGCCGCTCCGACGTGATCCACGTTGCCGGGCCGGCTCTTCCGCCGCTGGTGCTCGCTAAGATCGCGCGCAAGCCGGTTGTCCTTGAGCACCATGGCTACCAGGCAATTTGCTTGAATGGAATTTTGCTGCAGCAACCGCACGGCTCACCCTGCCCGGGACATTTCCAAGCAGGGCACTACTTGAAATGCCTGCAATGCAGCGCGCACGAAGTATCATGGCTGCAAAGCTTCAAGCGCCTCGGACTGATGCTGCCTCGCTACTTGCTGGCACGGAGCACGACGGCAAACATTGCCATAACGCAACACGTTAGCGAGCGCCACGCGCTGCCACATTCGACGGTGATCTACTATGGCATTGAGAACAGTCGAGCGAAAAGTCCCGCCACGGATTCCAGAGGAGAAATCGCTAATCATCTGCGTTTCGCTTTCGTGGGGCGATTCGTTCCCGAGAAGGGGATCCCGGTCTTACTGGATGCCGCTCGGGTCTTGAAAGACGAAGGACAGAAGTTCGAAGTCTTGCTGATCGGAGACGGACCGGAGCGATCGCGGCTGGAGGCGCAAATTGCCCGAGACGGTCTGAAGCACTTCGTGCGCATCACCGGGTTTCTTTGCGGCGCGGATTTGGCGGCGGCGCTCGAGGAAGTTCAAGTCGTCGTGATGCCTTCCGTGTGGGAAGAAGCGGCGGGACTTTCCGTGATCGAGCAGATGATGCGCGGGAGGTTGGTGATAGCCTCGAAGATCGGAGGGCTCGGTGAAATCGTCGGCGACGCAGGTCTCCTTTGCGATCCCGGAAATGCACGCGCACTGGCAGACTGCATGAAAAGCGTGCTGCACAATACGTCGCTCGGCGATCAGCTGGGCGAAAAAGCGCGCGAGCGTGCGTTGCAACTTTTTCAACGCGCGCGAATGATTGATGAGCATGCCAGCGCGTATCAGGAAGTATTCTTAGGGAAGAAATCCAGGCATGACGATGGAAAACACGAAACCCTCCGCGCGAATCGTTAGGGCGCTCCCGGGAACACATGAACGGGTCGTGGAGACGGCCTTGCGCTACGTCTCGCCCGGCTCTAGCGCGCTGGACCTCGGCGCCGGCAGCGGGGCACTAACCGAGCGTCTTCAAGCGGCGGGTTTTAAAGTGACCGCCGTCGACATCGAGAACTATTTCGAGCTGGGAAGCAAGTTTTTGCAGTTGGACCTGAACGATCCAAATTTCGGTCGGGCGCTGTCTTCCAAGTTTGATTTGATTACTTCAGTGGAAGTAATCGAGCATCTGGAAAATCCAACTGCTTTTTTGCGGAGTATCCAAAAACTTTTGACGCCGGAGGGCGTAGCGATCCTCACGACGCCCAATGTGGAGAATGTTGCGGCGCGTCTGAAGTTCCTGAAATCTGGTGAGGTCCGGGCGATGAACAAGAATTCGCCCGAGCACATCACTCCAATCTACCTGGACCTGTTCGTCCGGAAGATTGTTCCGCCAAGCGGCCTCACACTAGTAGAGCGCTTCGTGCATCCGGAGAACGACTACCCGTTGACGGCTCGCAGATACTTTGTACCTTTTTTCCGCATGTTGGCGCCGTTTATGAAGGGCACCGCGCTTTCCGGGGACTGCCATTTTCTTGTGCTCAAGAAAACAGAAGCGCGGAGGCGGGCGTCAAGTGGCTGAATCCAAGGCTCGATTCGGGGCGACTAATTCCATTGCGTCGCAACCCCGGCGGCTCCAGCGAATTCCCAGCAATGCGGAAAAGGTCAGCCTATCGAATTTCCGGGTTCAGGGCTGAGGTTGAACCTTGCGACACCGCTTATTCCCGAAGCTTTCTTCCCTTCTTCGCGGGTCCGAGTATGATGGAAGAATTCACGGACCTGCAACGTTGTTTCTCTATCGGGGGGAAAGTACACCGATGGAACCCGGCTCATTCTTGAGGCGGAGTTCGGCACGCGTGGCGCAGGGTTTTTTGACACTATGAAAGAAGCTTTGGGCACGATAAGCATGCCTCGCTCATCGGGATGACCGAGCCTGGGCGCATTTTAGCAAACAGCAGGGTTGAGGCGTTCGAATGAAGTTGGCTACACAAGCAATTCCCGGTCAGTTTCGCCGCGGCCCTTTGGTTGCGTTTGGCTTCTTACTACTCACCGTGGTGGCTGTCTATCAAGCATCCCAGTTCATTCTTTCCGGAGATACTACCAGTCTGATTCTTGCCGTCCTCATTCTCATCTTTGTTGTCGTTATCGTCGTAATGCTAAATGACTGGCGAAATGGATTGTACTTCTTCCTGTTCTGGCTCCTATTCGAGGATTTTGCGCGTAAATACCTTGGCAACAACATGGCCATTTATTTCGGCAAGGATATTCTCGTCGCCATAGTGTATGTGTCCTTTCTTGCATCCTATCGTCGCAAGGAAGTGCGGACCTTCCGTCCTCCCTTTCTCATACCGCTTCTCTTGTTCGTGTGGTTCGGAGTAATTCAGGTCTTTAATCCTGCCTCGGCGAGCCTTGTCTACGGTGTGCTGGGCTTGAAACTATATTTCTATTACATGCCGCTGATCCTTGTTGGCTATGCCCTGCTGGAAACCGAAGCCGATCTCCGGCGGTTCTTTTCCGTGACCCTCGTGCTCGGCGTGATCATCATCTCTCTCGGCATCGCACAATCTATCCTCGGCCATACGTTCTTGAATCCCGCAAGGCCCGCGGATGACATCCGGGAGTTGAGCCAGCTTTACCGAGTAGCTCCCATCTCCGGCTTGATTGCGTACCGTCCCAACTCCGTGTTCGTCAGTGCGGGGCGTTTTGCCAACTTTTTGATCCTGGCGTGGCTGGTGGCTTTTGGGTTTAGCGGCTATCTCTTGCTGCGGCATCGCGGCGGGCGAAACCTGGCTTTTATCTCACTGGCGACGACAGTCGCTGGAATCGCGCTTTGCGCTTCCCGTGGCGCTCTTCTCTGGATTGGGTTCAGCGCCGTCGCCGGCACAGTTGCCTTTCTTTGGGGTTCGCCGAAGAGGAATCAAACGATCACTCGCATTCTGCGCACCCTGCAGAGGGCTGCCCTGGGCGGTGGCCTGGCCTTGCTTGTCCTAATGGTCACCTACCCCGAAGCTTTACTTTCCCGCGTGGCCATCTACACGGAGACGCTATCACCAACTAGCAGTGCGAGCGAGTTGGTTTATCGAGCGCGGGATTATCCCTTGGAGAATCTATTGAAGGCTTTTCAATACGACCGCTGGCCCTATGGCTTTGGGACTGGAACAGCCTCTTTAGGAGTGCAATACGTCAGCCGGATCATGCAGGTGCCTCCCATGGGAATTGGGGTGGAAAACGGGTACGGTGCCCTGATCGTGGAATTGGGTATTGTTGGTTTAGCCCTGTGGATTCTGTTGAGTTTTGCAATTGTCTTCACAGCGTGGAAAGTAGTGCGCAAGCTCAAAGGTTCGCCCTGGTTTCCGCTGGGGTTCATGATCTTTTGGTACGCGTTCCTGCTGTTGATCCCAATGATGTACACCAGTCTGGCGTCGTATCAGGATTTTGTTTTGAACGCGTATTTGTGGCTTCTTATCGGAATTTTGTTTCGTCTTCCAACCCTAGCGTTGTCGGCTCAATTTGCTGCTTCTGTTTCGCCTGACAGTCCTAGGCAGAGTTGGAGCCGCTAATTTGCGCCTCGCCGTCGTTTCGCCCTTCCTGGATCGGAAGCATGGCACGGAACACGTCATCCTGGAACAACTGGAAAGATTTGCGACAGATCCAAACGTCGAGATTCATATCTATACGCAGCGACTTGAGGATCTGGCAGGAGTTGCGCCGTACCAGGGTTCCGCAAAAGAGAACTTGCCTTCACGCATCTATTTGCATCGAATCCCCGCCCTTGGCGGCCCGCATCTCTTGGCTTATGTGTGGTGGTTCATTGCCAACCAACTGTATCGTTGGGCCGACGCGCGCTTTCGGGGACTCACCCATGACCTGGTCTATTCGCCTGGAATCAACTGCTGGGACGCGGACGCCATTGCCATACACATCGTGTTTCATGAGTTCTACCGGAAAGTTGGCGCTCGGCTCAAACTGCGCGATTCACAGGTCAGTTCCTGGCCGCGCGGTATCCACCGGCGCCTTTACTACCGGCTCATCATGTTGCTCGAGCGCCACATCTACACGCGGCCCAACGTCCATTTAGCGGCTGTCTCACAGCTCGTCGCGTGCCACGTCACGGAATTCTTCGGACGCTCTGACGCGTGCATCGTTCCCAACGCAGTGGATGCGGCACAGTTTTCTCCGGAAATTCGACTTCAGCGCCGAGCCAGCGCGCGGGAGCATTTGGGGCTATCCGCGGATATTTTCGCGTTACTTCTTGTAGGCAATGATTGGGAGAAAAAAGGGCTGAGTACTCTGCTGCGTTCGATGGCCGATTGCCTTGAATTGCCCTTCCGTCTGCTGGTCACGGGAACCGATGATCGCAACTCGTTCCTGCCATTGATAAACCGGCTCGGACTGCAGGAGCGCGTGCAGTTTTCCGGTAGCAGCGGCGACGTGATGCAATTTTACGCTGCGGCAGACGTGTATACCGGGCCTTCGTTAGAAGACTCTTTCGCCCTTCCTCCCCTTGAGGCCATGGCCTGCGGGCTCCCGGTCATCACCAGTGTAAACAACGGCGGCTCACAGATAATCACCGAGGGGGCAGACGGCTTCGTTCTTAGTGATCCAAGCGATAGCGCCGCGCTGACGCGGCTCTTGCGCCGCCTGTACGAGCAGCCCGAACTCCGTCGACGCGTCGGTGAAAACGCTGCGTGTACGGCGCGGCAATACAGTTGGGACCGCAATGCCCGCGAAACCTGGGATTTTTTGATGTCAGCGTTGAAAAGCAAACAACAACTTCTCAGACTCCGATCGGGTCTGAGCGAACAATAGATTAATCCTTTGACTTTATCGCCGCGATTTGACGGCTCTTCGCGTGTCTTCCAAGGTCTTGGTCAAAGTTTCCTTCGGAATGCTGGTCACGAAGGGTCCAATGAGCCAACCGAGGCCGACGGGAATGTCGCGTGTGAGCGATGCGACTTCGCTTTGCACGTACACCCCGCCGTCGCGCTCTTCCATCCTCCACCACGTCTCCATGCGCCACAGAAAACCGCCGTCGTCACCAGGGTTTTTCTCGCGCTCATCACTTTTCCCGGCATCCTCAACTTCCGCGATGCGAAAGGCCGAGCTGCGGCTGTGTGCGCTCACGGGAGAATCGCGGAAATACTGAATGTCATGCTCGGTGTTCATCACCACGGTGATAATTTTGTGCCGGCGGAAGCGCAGGAATACGCGGAAGCGGTCGCCATCGCGGGATTCGATTTTTGACCGCTCCACATCCGGGGCGTAATAGACGGAATGATGGTCATAGTCCTCGAGCACTCCGAGAGCATCGTTCAATTTCGCGCCGTTCAGAAAAATTACTCCCACCCAATGGTGGATCAGGGCTCCCGGTGTTTGAATTTTTTGGCCATTTTCTTTGGCTTCGATTTTTTCAATTTTCGCCCCTCCGTGTTTCAGCTCGGAGTAGGCCGCACCGCGTTCATTCTCCGGAAGAGCATCGATCCACAACAAGCTGTTTCCGCGATGCAGCTCCGCTTCGTTCCGCGTCTCGGTCAACTGGACGTAGTGGTCGAATGCTGCATCTGTTTTCTCCTTCAGTTTTACGGGGGACGGCTCGGAGGTATTTGCAGCCCGAGTCACGGCAGGCTGTCCAATGAGAAGCACCAGCAGGAGAAAACCTCCCGCAGCGAGTCCGTCGGAAAAATCAGTCAACTGACGCATAAACCGGTCATGGTGCAAGACAAGGCGCGGACCCAAGCCCTTCATTTGTCGCGCTTCGGCAAATTTCTGCAGGCGCGCGTGAGTAGTGGATGCAAGCAGGGTGCCGCCCCACGAGTGAATTGTTTCACATTTTCGAGTGACTGATTGAGCGTATAGCTACAGCTGCAGGCGTGAACTCCCCTTGATGACGGAGGGCGTGCGGCAAGACTGGCGGGTTGGGAAGCTCGCACACGACCCCTTGCGGAGCCGCTGTCCCCGCGCGGCCCCCAACCCGTTCCTCAGAGACTAAAGATGTCTCTCTGGGGGCTCAATGGGCCGCAGGAGCCACAGAACAGGGTACAGAGGTCGTAGTACTAGTGCGCTACCTCTTGAAAGAGCTCCATCTTGAGTAAGGCATTGCAAATGAATGAGTTAGCAGAATACAGACCATCGTGCGTGGAACTAGTCACCTAGCCAGGGCCATTGACGCCGCTGAGGAAGCCTCCAAGATGCCCGGTTACAGTGATCAGCAGAACCCCTACGGCCTCGAGCAGAAGCAGATAGGAAGGCAGCCCCACCTCTGGCTTGGATGCGTGACGGTAATGCAGCCAGCCCACGAGCCACATCAGCAGGCTGGAAATCCATGCGAACACCAGGTGCATAAGCAGTATGCCTTTAAGATGTTCGCCTTCCAGCGCGATTCGCCACGCCAGGATTCCGGTTGCGAGTGTCGGAAGAGTCGCGACGGCGGCAGCCAGCAAGTTGTAATAGGCTGCCGTCGCCAGCGATTTCTTTCCACTCCACCGTGCCGCGAAGTCGAACGCGGCTCCCATAATGAAGAGCGCGATCGGGAAGTGGATGAGCACCACGTGCTGGGCGTGCTTGGCGAGAAGAACTGTCTTGATGTCGAACGGGTTCAAGGCATCTTCTCGCTTACTGCACGACGACTTTGCCGGTCATCTTTGGATGGATCGCGCAAAAGTAGGGGTACTCGCCCGCCTTGGCGAAGGTGAACGAAAATTTCTCGTCTGTGTCCATGACCTTGGACTTGAATACCTTATCGTTGCTCACGACGTTGTGGGGAATGTCGTCGTGATTGACCCAAGTTACTGTCGTGCCGGCGGCGACGGTCAGCGTCGCCGGGCTGAAGCTGAAGTTGTCAATTTTGACCTCCGCTGCCGCCGTCTGTGCCGGTTGCGCGCTGACCGATGCGCCCCCCCGGAGGGTGTTGGGTTTGGGCGCCGACAGCGCGCTGCCGGCCACTGCTGCAATCACGACACTGAGAATGAGTAGACTATTTTTCATTGTCTTTTTCCTTTTTTCCGACACCCGTAGCGTTGCGAAGACTCGCTCCGCCCGGGGTTTGATTTTCGATTACGCCAGGTTTGAATCCACCACGGCCAGGGCATGCGTACCCTGCACGTAGTTCACGTCGGTGATTCCCAGGACGCCGCGCAACTGCTCCGCGGGAACCTTCATGGGTCCCGGTGAATCGGCTGTACCGGGCGCGGGTTGCGGGAAGGCGGTCGAAGCCGCGGTGTGAAATGTTACGTTGCCTTCCACCTTTTGCATCGTCTGGTGAATGTGCCCGTTGAGCACGGTGATGGAACCGAATTTCTTCAGATAGGCGAGCGCTTGGGCGCTATCCTCTGTTCCCCAGCCCCACTGCGGATAAACCGACCACAGCGGAACGTGCGCGAACACCACGATGGGCGTGCTTGCTTTCAGGTGCTTCACATCTTTTTCCAGCCATTCCAGTTGATCGTGACCCAGACTGCCAAGGCCGCCGGCTTTGAGGTTCAGTACGTTCACCAGACCGACGAAGTGCACGCCCTTTTTATCGAAACTGTACCAGCCTTGTCCCGGAGAGTTCTTGGCATAGCGTTCCAGGAATTGTTTGCCGTCATCGTTCAGCACGTCATGCTCGCCGGGGACAAAGAAAACATCCTTGGCGCTGGCGCCCTTTAGAATCTGGTCGACCGTGTCGAACTCCTCAGGCTTCGAGAGATGGCTGATGTCTCCGGTATGGAGCATGAATTCCGGGGCGGTGGAGAGAGCATTGACCTTGTCGACGGCCGCTTTCAACGTCGCGGCCACGTCTGGATTGGCGGGTTTGTTGAAGCCCATGTGGCTGTCGCTGATCTGCACGAAGCTCAGACCGCCCTTGATCGCTTCCGGATTCATTTCCGAGAGGCGGCTCATGCTGTACGACTTCAGAACACCGCCCTGCATAACGCAGAAGGCGCCGGTTCCCGCCCAGGCCATGCACTTCAAGAATCCGCGGCGGTCGACTCCATCATGGTTATGGTCGTGCAAAATCTCGTCTTTCCCTTTCATCTTCTTATCCACTTTGCTTTCCTCCGTGTGAGCATTCGTGCTTTGCTTCGTGTCGATCTTTCGTCTGGACATCGTCCCGTAAAAAAGGGGGAGAGCGGCGCGGGTTGAGAGAGACCAGGGATGCCCGCGCCGCTGTGGGACGTGCTTCATTCGAGTAGACTGGCCCGCCCGGCCGCTTATTCCCGCGCCGGATGCTTACTGGCCGATTTTTTATTCGTCTCATCTAAGGGGTATTGGGAATAGAATTGGCCGGAGGGCGGTCTCCAGGGATGAGTGTCTCTTACCAGGGGATAGGTTTGGACGTGCTGAATCCGCAGGAGCGCGAGCGGTTCGAGCTGCTCGTACTCCCTCATTTAGATGCCGCATTTAACCTGGCTCGCTGGCTTTTGCGCAGCCAGGAGGATGCGGAGGACGTGGCACAGGAGGCGATGCTTCGCGCTTACCGTTTTTTTGGAGGATTTCACGGCGGCGATGCGCGGGCTTGGCTCTTGCAGATCGTTCGAAACACCTCTTACACCTGGCTGGAGAAGAAGCGACCCTTGGAACTGAATACTGAATTCGACGAAGATCTGCACTTGCAGCCTGGGCCCAACCCAGAATCTCTGGCCATCGCCGGGGACAACCGCGAACGCTTGAAGAACGCGCTTGAGACTTTACCGCCTAGGTTCCGGGAGGTGCTGGTGCTCCGGGAGCTGGAGGGGTGCTCCTATAAGGAGATCGCCACCATTACATCGATCCCCGTCGGCACGGTGATGTCCGCGCTTTCGCGGGCCCGCCGCCGCTTGCAGCAGGCGCTGACGCAACCCGCTCCGCAGGAGACCGCCCATGAGCTGTGAACAGACGCCAACTGTTCTCCACGGCTATCTTGACGGCGAGCTGGATGCAACGGGAGCGGCCGAATTCGAGCATCACCTGGAAATGTGCTCCGAATGCCTGAAGGCGCTCGAAGCGCAGGAATCGCTGCGCTCCTCCATCCAGCGCGCGCAACTCTACGAGCGAGCACCTGTTTCGCTGCGGCGCAAAGTCAGCGCTGCTCTTCCAGCTGCCCGTGCTACAGGATTCAGTCTAAGCGGGATGTGGATGCGTTGGCTTGCCGCTGCAGCTGCAATTCTGCTGGTGGCCTCCGTCGGCTGGCGCGTGTTCCCTGGCTTGCGCGGAACTGACAATTTCGAGGCAACGGCAGCAATCGATGCGCACCTGCGCTCGCTGCAGGCCGGACATCTCGTTGACGTCGCTTCCACCGATCAGCACACGGTGAAGCCTTGGTTCGATGGAAGGATTGATTTTGCCCCGCCGGTCCATGACTTTGCGGAAGACGGATTTCCTCTGCAGGGTGGCCGGCTTGACGTTCTCCGCGGCCGAAGCGTCGCCGCGCTCGTTTATGGACGCCGCAAGCACGTGGTGAACGTATTCGTTTGGCCCACCGCGGAAAGGGACCACGCGGCTCGCTCCGGCTCCCAACTGGGTTATCAGTGGGTGGAATGGCGTAAAGGGGGGATGGAGTTCTGCGCCGTCTCCGATACTTCCGCCGCGGACCTCGAGGAACTCCAGCGGCTCATCTCGCCGTAGCGCTGCGCGTCGCGAGGCAATCTCCTATTACTGTTTCGGCTTGCTGGTTTTGGAAGCCTTCGGCATCTCCTTCGCGTAGATCAGCTGGAGCGTGATCTCCTTCTTTTGTCCTCTGCCGAGGGCCACGTTTTTCTGCCATTCCGAGAAAACTCCCTTTGACGATGCCCGCATGTCATAGTTGTCGGCGCGGAGCTTGGTGATCGTAAAGCGCCCCTTCGAATTCGTGAACGTGGCATGCGGCGCGTTTCCTCCGGCGGATTGATACGATACGCTGGCGTGCGGCACTGGCTTGTCATCGGGGCCCAGCACTACGCCGGTTAGCGTGGATGTTCCTTTTTGCTGCGGCGCCGCCGGCACACCACCAGCGGCCATTAGAGCTACCGAAAAAATCGTGATAAAAATGATTGCGCGTCTCATACTCGCTCCCTCCGAACTTCCTGGGAGCCAGTGTAGACCCGCTCAATCGCGAATCATATGGGGAGAAAGGGCATGTGCCGCAGCCGAAACCTGCCTGTCCGTACAGGTGAATGACGCACCCAACGACTGCGACGGTCATGAGCGCCGCCGTCCCGATTACAGATAAAATGTATTTTGTGAGAATGGCCCGAGCAACCGTACTCGTTTGTCTATTCTTTCGGCTTCTCGCCGCGGCTCCGCTGCATGCGCAGTCTTCGGACGGTGCTTCGCCGGTGGGAACAACCGAGACGCTTTATGCTCCCCGAAACACCTGGGGCATTTTCGGTGAATTTTCCCCCGATTCCAGCCATATCTTTCTCGGGACTGCCCAGCAGCGACGCCTGCTCATGTTTGGGGGAGAATATGCCCATCGCTTCCATGCCGGCCGTTTTGTGGCAATGGATTACCTGGTGCAGGCGAGGCCCGTCATTCTGGAAAGTGACCCCGCCCTGGTGGGGTTTCGGAACCTTGCCACTGGACAAATTGAATTTCCCATCCCGCCGCATCGCGTGCAGATCATTGACCGCACGCACTTTTTTGAGGGCCCTGGTAACGTCGTGGTTCCCCTTTATACCCGTCAATGGACCTACGCTGGCGGCCTCAATCCCCTGGGGCTAAAAATAAATTTCCGCACGCGGCACCGGTTGCAGCCGGTCGTGACGGCGGCGGCAGGCTTCATCATTTCCCGGCGAGACATTCCCATCGATCATGCAGCCGCTTTCAATTTCAGCTTCGAACTGGGTGGCGGTCTGGAGTGGTTTTTCCAGACCCACCGCTCGTTTCGGCTCGACTACCGCGTTCATCACATCTCCAACGCCAACACAGGCACGCACAATCCCGGCATCGACTCCGGCCTCTTCCAGCTCACCTATTCCTTCGGGAAGTAGAACCTTAGTTCAGAGTTTTCGCTGGCCGTGCACGGTTTACACCTTCTATGAAATACTGGGAGGCCAACATTTTGTTTCTGGAGTTCCGATGCCACGCTACTTGACCCAGCACACGCTCGCCTGCCTCACGCGGCAGGGCGCCGAGACGCTCGCCGTGCGCATGCGCTCCGGAGGTGACGCCCACGCCGAGCGCGTCCTGGTCAATATGGTCGAAGGGAAAATGTTCGTTGAATTCCGCGCGGAGTCTCGCGAAGCATTGGAAGCTTGGCTGAAGAATGAAGGCATGCACTTCGATTGGCTTGTGCGCGTAGAGTGGGAGCTCCAAGGAGACAGGCTCCAACCAGCCAGCTAGGCTTCCGTAACTTCCTGTAGATAAAGAATTAACATGTGGTCAGGGGAACTCGGCAGGCCACCGCCGAATGTCTATAAAAAAGAGGGTGATTTCCGCCCTGGACTGCGCTACCCTATCCAAATCACAGTTGAAGAGAGGGAAACTCCATGTCTGATTACGCGCACCCCGAAGTTCTTGTCTCCACCGAATGGACTGCTGCCCACGCCAAGGATCACGGTATCCGCGTCGTGGAAGTGGACGTTGACACCACCGGCTACGACCAAGGTCACATCGAAGGCGCCGTCGCTTGGAATTGGCAAACGGAATTGCAGGACGCCCTTCGCCGCGATCTTGCTCAACCCCGCGCGTTCGAGGAACTCCTCGGCAAGGCCGGCATCTCGCCGGACACCACCGTGGTTCTCTACGGTGACAACAACAACTGGTTCGCGGCCTGGGCTTTCTGGCAACTGAAGTATTACGGCCATGAAAAAGTGCTCATCATGAACGGCGGCCGCAAAAAGTGGCTGGAAGAAAAGCGGCCCCTCACGACGGACGTTCCGAAATATGCGGCGGCGTCGTACAAAGTAACATCGACTAACGCCGCGATTCGCGCCAAGCGGGATGACATTTTCGCCGCCCTTGACAAGAAATCTCCCGCACAACTCGTCGATGTCCGCTCGGTCGACGAGTTCACGGGGAAAATCATTGCGCCGCCGGGAATGACGGAAACCGCGCAGCGCGCCGGTCACATCCCCGGCGCCGCAAACATCCCCTGGGCGCAGGCCGTCAACGAGGACGGCACGTTCAAGTCCGCTGACGCGCTGAAACAGCTTTACAGCTCCAAGGGCATTACCGGTGATAGAGAGGTCATTGCGTATTGCCGCATCGGCGAGCGTAGCTCGCACACTTGGTTCGTGCTGAGGTATCTCCTGGGAATCAAGAACGTGCGAAATTACGACGGCTCGTGGACCGAATGGGGCAACCTGATCGGCGCTCCCATCGAGAAAGAAGTTTCCGTGGCGGCAGCGAAGTAGCGAAAAGCCTTAAACAGTTCATTCCCCCTCATAAGAGAGGAAGAGGCGCTGAAGATCGCGCCTCTTTTTCTTTTGCGCTCCCGATTGCAACTTGAAACTCACGCAATGAGTCGGCCGGATGAGGACAAGATGGTGTTATGCAACAAACGGATAACCGCGAGGCAAACCCCTGTTTACTCTCCGTTCGCTCCATCTTGACGGCAGCGGCTTTTGAAACTTACGCTGAATAGATAGAAAGGAAGTGAACGCCCGCATGAGTCTCTCTCCAGGCCAGACCGGGGAAACGCGTCAGTGCGTTCACTGCGGGAAGCCGATCAGCATTCGACTGCGGCAATGCCCGTTCTGTCGCGAAGCAAATCCGGAAATTCCACGGCCTCGCCCTATCCGGGGGCAGGGAGGACAGCATCAAATCCGCCGAGGTTTGCTCTATATGCTTCTTGCCGGTGTTATTTATTACTTTTCCGGGGGCTACAGCGCGTTCACCCTTCCTATCGCCGTCAGCTCTCCCGTGAACAGCTACCTGACGCCCCTGCTCTTCCTGGGTGGACTGGGCCTCACCCTCTATGGCGTCTACCTGCGCTATAAGTCCTAGCGCCGTTCCAACTATCTGCGTCAAACATTGCAAGGGGGCCTCGATCCCATAGTCTGGGTTCGCCGTTTCGGAAGAGCTTGCCCCAACAAGTTGGAAGGGCACCAGCGGCGAAGTGGCTTCTTCTAATCGGCAAGCGCTAATTTTTCCAGGTAAGTGTTATACGCAGCCTTAACTTTGGCCGCATCCGGCGCCTTGTTTTTATATTCGACTATCGGTGTAATGAACTGGTCCATGGCCTTGTCAATTTCTTCGAAGACTTTGCGATTGGTCTTGGATAGCGCGGTATCACCGCCATAATCCTCCGCCTTGTCCCACAACCTTTCGAGGACGCGACCAAGTTCGGCCGCCGTCGCGGTATCGTTTTTCTGGATCGCTGCGAAAATCATCTGAGCCAGAGCGCGGTAAGGACCCATCTTGGTGTCATCCACACCCGCCGTCTGCGGCGAGCGCTTCGCCGCCCCCTGCGGCGGGGTGGATGCCAGCGAGGATGTCGCCAGGAAAACGCCAACGCAAATAGCGAAGAGGGACCCTCTGCAAATGTGCTTTGAGTTTTTCACGATTTTCCCTTTCCTTACTGAATTTTGTAGGCCCCAAGTGAATCTCGTCTAGTGCGGCCGGTCGCGCGAGGGCCGGCCCATCTTTGCTGAGCATTTAATATTCAAAATCGTCTTGCGAAGCAAACTTTTAACACGCCTCGAATCCCATGTCAGCCTCCCGGTAAACACGATGTAATCAAAAAGGCATGCGCACGGCGATCCCGGAACTTTGCTCGCCGCAAAAAACACCCCCTCTCTCACCTAAGGCCACCCTGGCCGGAAGGACAGTGTTACGCATTGGGGGAGTACCGTCCCTCCCGCTTCTCGAAAGCTTTCCTCCCGCGTGGCCTACTGGTGGACACGTTATCGCGAGGTCCGCCTCAGGGCATTGCCTGCGCGGTCACCGAAAGCGTCACCCTGGGGCGAATTGCGATTCAGAACGCCGCAGGGTGGATGAAGGGGCGAAAAATGAAAAAATTCAGTTTGCTTGTTTTAGCCGTTGCTTTGGTCATTTCCTTCGGAGCTGGCCAAGCTGTTGCACAGGGTCCCCAGGGTGCGGGCGCCTCAGCAGCAGCAGGATCCGCGCCATCGAGCAGTTCTAATTCCTCTCATTCTTTGAACCCAATTAAATGGGTGAAGAAAAGCCACAAACCGGCGGAAGATCCCGCGGCAAAAGACGAGCAGGGCAAGAAATTGAACGAAAAACTTCAGTCGCAAGGACTTCTGCCCGCGAACACCGACCTCAAGACCGCTTGCGGCAATTTCAAGACGCAAGAAAATTGCGTTGCCGCCCTCCACGTCAGCCACAACCTCGGCGTGGACTTTAACTGCCTGAAATCAGACCTGACTGGCGTGCAAACCAGCGCCGACATGTCCGGATGCAAGGGCACCGCAGGCACCAAGGCGATGAGCTTGCCGAGCGCGATACACGCGATCAAGCCCGAAGCCAACGCGAAAGCCGAAGCCAAGAACGCCGAGAAGCAAGCTCACGACGATTTGACGGCAGCTGGCGCATAAATCGCTGCTATTTGCAGGTGGACATTCAGAGCCTCAGGGGCGAGCGCAGCAATCCGTTGCAGCGCACGCCCTTTCCCCTTTGAATCAAGCTGGGAAAGCCTCTTTTGAGAGCAGAATCGCCCGTGTCAAAAATGTGGTGGGATGGTTACTGTCCGTCCTTTCGCTGGACTTCTGACCAGTAGTTTTCCGCAATTCTTTTGCGCTACTCTGGCACCGAGAACGGGACCCGAATCCTGGCCACGGGAGAGTAAACGTGTTCTGCGATCGCTGCGGATTAAACTTCTTGCCGAAGCAGTCGATTTGCACGCGCTGCAAATCGATCCCTACTCGCTATTGGTTTCAGCTCATGGGCTTGATCACCCTGTTTGCGGCGATCGCCTGCAACTCCCTCGTCGGCCTCTATCTATTGCCACGGCTCATGGACAGTCACCATCCGAGGCTGCTCTTTCGCGGGTGGCTGTGGTTTGATGAAAAGGCCGCGTTGTACGGCTGGGTGCCGCTAGCGCTCGGTCTGCTGGCTTGGGATTATCTGGTCTGGAAGGAAGCCAGGCCCAAGGTCAAGGGCTGGATAACCCGCAAACTTCTCACGGTATCCCTGGCGGCCGGGATCGCGCCGATTCTCCCCTGGTGGATTCCTGCGGGACAGCCCCCCGGTGAATTTCTCTCCATGATCGGCAGGCATGCCGGTTTGCCGGCGCTCCTGGCCTGGGCCGTTGTGGTGGTCGTCACTATTCTGGTTTGCATTGATCCGGGCTCGCGCGACTACCTGCTGGGCCACGGCAAGATGCTCAATCTGGTCAGCCTGGGATTGCTGTTGCTCGTGTTTACGCTGACCATCGTCGGCTGGTCGATTACCTACACCTATTGAAGTCTCTCCCCGCCCGCGTCGCCGTTCCCCTTCACTGGGCGAATTTTCTTCCGCGAAGCGGCAATCAGCGTTTCGCACGCAACCAGACAAGCATGGCGAAAATGTCTGTAGATTTTGTCGTGAACGTCCTCGGCGTGAAGCAGCGTGGCCGTGCCATTCAGAAGCACCACGATGGCGAGAGCGAGTGGCATGTGGTCGCTCCGCTTCCCTCCCAACTCACGGGCCAGCCGAACTTTCAGTAGTTCAAAGGAAGGCATGGGCTCTTTACGCGCGAAAGCTGTCGCCCAATCCTCAGAGATAAGCTGGAACTCGTGAGGATGCGCCTCGAAAAAATCAAGTGCCTTCCGGCAAGCCTCCACGGTAGAGCGGGAAGATTTGATGGCGGAATAAAGATCGCGGCGCGCGCGCTCTCGAAGCAGCCGCAGCAGGTCGTCCTTGTCGCGGAAGCGCTCGTAGAGCGTCGGGGTTGTCGTTCCCGCGGCCCGCGCAACGGCGCGCATCGTGACGCCCTGCCCGCCGTTCCTTCGCCACAAACCGTACGCCGCTTCCAAAATGCGCCCTTCCAACTGCGCGTCCGCTTTGCGTGGCACTGAGCCCTCCCGGGGTCTACCGTCAACGTGAATTATATCCTTTACAACGTAATAGTAACAGTGTATAAATAATGCGCTTCCAGAAACCTGCCTGCCGCAGGTGAGACGGTCCCCCGTCAATTCACGTTCAGGAAGTCCAGGAGAACAGAAAAGAATCATGTTTCGGTTTGAATACTCTGTGCAAACCAAGGCGAGCCGCCAGCAGGCTTGGGAGGTTTTCTCTGATTGCCGCCGCTGGAATCATTTCGCCAATATTTACGGCCGAATCCGTTGGTACGAAGGCCGGGCCTGGGAGCCCGGAAGCCGTCTAGAGATCGAGATCTTGCGCCCCGTTCGCACCATGGTGCGCCACGTGATTACCAGTTGCGTCCCCGCGAACCGCGTCGGCTGGATCGACCACTCCCTGCAGGTCTCCATCGCGCAATGGGTCAGCTTCGAGGAGCGACCCGGCGGAGAGACCCGCGTTCGCACCTGGGGAGACATCATTCATCCGGGAGTGGAGATCGCAGGTCTCACCATGGAAAACATCGTCGGGAGTTTCACCGAGACTTGGTACGAGAATTACCGCAATACTTGCGATAAAGTCGCCGAAGCCGCGCAAGCAGGACTGCCTCACAGACGGATTCTGGGGCCTGCTACTTATTCACTCGGCTGGTAGAAATATCATCAGCCAGCCCGTACTGCGCACAAGGTACAAAACTGGCCGTTAATCAAACACAAAAACCAGCTGTCATCCTGAGGGGCGCGTCGTTTGCGCCCCGAAGGATATCAACCAAGACATCGTGCGTGATTCCAAGCTTGATGACACTGGTCCTGCTGAATGTACCGAACGGATTGATGGTGGGCTACGGAAATGTTCGCCTAAATGCGCACCTGCATGACTCTTACGAGGGTCTGCTGTATTTTCTGAAGCTCCTGCTCCCGCGCGTGTTCTTCTTTTGTGCGGTCGTTCAGGGCTTCCTTCAATAAAATCAAGTTCCGCCGGAATTCCATCTGGGCCAAAACCAGCCGGCTGAGCGCTTTCAACGCTTCCTTCTGTTCGGCCGTGAATTCCCGCGGCGTGCGGTCCACAACGCACAAAGTACCGAGCGCGTAACCCTCTTCCGTGATCAGGGGAGCTCCCGCATAAAACCTCACACGCGGCTCGGAAATGACCAGAGGATTGTCTCGAAACCTCTCGTCCTGAAGCGTATCCGGCACCACGAAGACATCCGGCTGTTGAATCGCCACGGAGCAAAACGCCAGATCGCGCGGAGTCTCCGAAATGGTGACGCCGATTTTTGATTTGAACCATTGCCGGTCTTCGTCGATCAGGGAAATCAGCGCGATCGGCGTCTTGCAGATAAACGACGCCAGTGCGGTCAGATCATCGAATGCTTTTTCCGGATCCGTGTCGAGAATGGCGTATCTCTCGAGAGCTGCGACTCGCTCCGCATCGCTCGTTTGCATCGGCTTCGGCGCGGCCATCGCTCACCTCCCGCTGTCTGCCGGCGTGTCTTCAGACTGGGCTTCCAATCAGGAATCATACTCTACTTGACGGTCTGAGGGCACTTTCCTTTCCCGCCCACTGGTGCTCTCGGCCTGATGCCGGTTTTGCTGGATCGAACTTAATTCACAAAAAGATCGACTGGCCAAACGCGGTCCGCAAATTGCCGTGCGTGTCCCGGCTAAAATACATTTCATCCGCTATATCGAAACGCAGGCCCACGGGAACAAGCTTTCCCTTCGAAATTGACCGGATATGCAACGCCGCGTCCCGAAAACGGTCACTCCTCGTGGATTCGCACAAAATGAGAAATCCAGTTAAGTGCGTATTATCAATACTTTACGGCCACGTCCTGCATGGCGCTCGGCATGCCATCCTTCCGCACGACATGAGCAGCACTACGCTATTCCTTGAACCTCATAAGGCTTCCGCATTACTGGCGGAGGCCCGCCTCGGCAACCGCGAGGCATTTGCGGACTTGGTCCTTCCCTATGCGCCGCGTCTGTATCGCCGCGCGCTGCGGTTGACGGGCAATTCTTCCGACGCCGAAGACGCCCGGCAGGAAGCGCTGATGAAGGCTTTCACGCGCCTCGATCAATTCTCCGGCAATCAGAATGAATTCCAGAACGACTTGAACGCTTGGGTTACGCGCATCACAACCAACGCTTCCATCGACTTGCTTCGGCAGCGGCGCGACTCCAAACATGTTCCGCTTGAGACCGGCGATCCGGAATCCCGCGAGAACTTTGCCGAACAACTTCCCGCCCGCGGTGAAAATCCCGAGGAAGGCTATGCGCGGCGCGAAATGCGCTCTCTCCTCGCGCGCGCGATCACCCAGCTGCCTTCCGACCTCCGGCAGGTTTGTCTCCTGCGCGACGTCCTGCAGTATTCCACGCAGGAAGTTGCCGAGCGTTTGGGGATTTCCAGCGTCGCCGTGCGGCTCCGGCTTTTCCGCGCCCATCGCCGCTTGCATGACGAACTCCGTGCCGTGTTGCGTCGCAACCAGCGAAAGACCGCCTCGTGCGTGTCGGCCGTCAGACCCGCGCCTCGCCCCGCGGTCAAGAAATTCGTTCCGCTCTCCGCCATGCCCGAATGCGCCTGCGGCGACTGACACGCCCTCCGCCACTGTTTATTTTCCGCTAATCTCACCGCGGCCCGAAGGATCTCTCTGGTAATTCTTAGCCCGCGCGAAGCCCGCATGGAAATCTGCGTGGTTTTGGCGTATCGTAAGATTTCCGGGAGATCCACCATGCAGTACACGGCCCGCCTCGCGCTTGTTCTGTGCTTTGGAATCTTCACTGCAAAATCGCTTCACGCGCAGCACGGCATGGGCGGCGGACACATGTCTGGCGGCTTCTCCAGTCATTCCGCGGGCCAGGCGACCGGTCATACCATCGGTCACTCGTTAGGGAAAATATTCGGCCGCCATGGTGGACACACCAGGGGAAATGTCTCGCAATCGGCCCGTGCGGAGGAGCCGCCTCTCGCCGGCGCCGCGTTCGTAAAGGGCAGAGTGATCCAGGCGCCGGGCCCTGCGTTCACTTTTGATCCGCGGCGGCCGCGCTTCCCGCGCGACCGGTTCGACGGATTTCCTTTCCGCCACCGTTTTGGTGTTTTTCCGTTTCGCAATCGCTTTGGCTCCTGCCCGGCTTTTACAGGCTTCGGATTCCCGCGGCGAAATTTCTTCTTCGGCAATGACTTCGATTGTTTCAGCGCCGGGTTCTTTTTTGATCCTTTTTTCCTCGGCTCGTTCTCGGGCGTTTTAAGATTCGACGGGGGATTCGTCGAGCACGGCGGTTCGGGCACGCTTATGGAAAATTCCGCGCCCGACGGCGCGGCTGCAGCGAGCGAAGAATCTGGCCGCAATTTCGCTCCCGCGGATGCTTCAAGTTCGAGTGGAAGAGCAGCAGAAGGACAAGGTTTGCCTGCGTCTGAAAAAAACGAACGAGTGCTCACTCTGCTCGTCCTGCAAGAAGGCTCGATGTATGGCTTGACCGATTACTGGCTCGACCGCAGTCGCCTGCATTACGTTACGAGTTATGGCGCGGAGAATTCCATCCCCATCGAGAACATCGATTTCGTGAAAACTTTTCGGGCCAACGAAGAACGCGGCATCCCATTCGCGCCGCGTTTGAAACCCGCTGCCCAGTGGCTTCTCCCCGCATAGAAACGCATTGGACAACAGCGTCGTTCGCAGGCTTCGAGCGGCGTCCCCGTTCGGGGTACGATTCATTCCAGCGAAAATCAAACCGAAGGAGCGATCGCCATGCGAACGATGTTTGCGGCGTACTTGATGATAGGGGCAGCGGTTTTTCTGGCCGCTGCACAGCAGAAAAGCGGCATAAGCGAGGACGAAGGGCGAATCCTGGCGCTGGAAAACGCCTGGAATCACGCCGAACAAAACAAGGATATCGCAGCCCTCGACCAGCTTCTCTCCGGTACGATGACGTACATCGATTACGACGGTTCGCTCCAGAGCAAGGCGGAGTTCCTGTCCACCGCCAAAAGTGAATCGCTGCACCCCGAACAAATTGTGAATGAGGAAATGACGGCCCATGTCTACGCCAACGCGGCCGTGGTCACGGGAATCTATCGCGAAAAAGGAATCTCCAAAGGGAAGCCCTACCTCCGGCGCGGGCGCTTCACCGACACCTGGGTTAAGGAAAAAGGCACCTGGGAGTGTGTCGCGAGCCAGTCCACGCTGATCATCAAGTGATTCTGTCTGAACTGCCTCGCTTGCACTCGATGCGTTGCTACTTTGTCTAACGTCCGCTTGGGAATTCCCCATCAAGTCTACGGGGGAGTCCATAATAAGGAGCATGCTCTCCCTGCGTCCCTCGGCGGCAAAGCCCAGCGCTTACGGATATATTCTTCTCTTCGCTTATATTTCTCTTCTCGTTGCGTTCGTGTTCCTGGCCAACGGCGGCTGGCGCTCCTATCAGCAAAATATCGAGGCCACCAAGTGGCCTGCAGTAGACGCACAAGTGACCAATTGTTCCGTCGATTTCACCTACGGCTACGGTGGCAAAGCATACGGCAGGAAATTCCGGGCGCAATGTGTTCTCCATTACGAAGCTAACGGCGTCCCCTTCGACACAAAAAAGGTCGCTGGGTCAATCGTATTTGTTTCTGACAAGCAGCTCCAGTTGACCAAACCAAGAGTCACCGTGGCCATGCTGCGAGACTGGGTCCGCCTTCACCCGCGTGGATCGTCGCTAACCATTCACTACGATCCCTCTGATCCCCATCATATCTCACTCGCCGGCGCTGACGCCGTCTTGCAGAAAAATACTCCGCAAGAGCAGTTGTCGATCGGTCAGGGACTCTTCTTCTTCGGCATGGCTTTGCTTCTGGTGGGAATGCTCTTACGAAGACGCGTTGAGACTTCGCAGGTCGAAGGGAACGCTCTACCTGGAGGCGCGCCGCTCCAGTAGGTAGGCGATCGCCGCGAATATCGCAAAGTAGAAAATAAAATTCACGGCAATCGATACATCCAAAAATCCCCCGATCGTCGCGGCGAGCGATTTCGGCCGGTTCGGAAAAATATGAGAGGCAACTCCCATCCCCGGTGAAATAAGGTAGAGCAGAAAATTCGGCAGTTCCTGTCCATAGCCCACTGCGAAACCCAAAGCAAGAAATCCAACCGGCAAACCTACGACCGCTGGCAAGACCACACGAACCAGGATGCGTCGCCACATTGCACTAGTTTCTATCAAATTCAATTAAATCGGGCGCGGCGCTTCATCCAAGGTTCCATCTAGCTACGGGGCTTTCCACAGCGTGCTGTTTCCAGGGTCTCGCAGTTGAATCGAGGCGCCAGGCGTTTTCTTTACCGTGTCGGTGACAACCGGCTGGACTCCGTTCTTCGTTACTTTCCGCGTTTCCTCGACCGCGTTGCCCAGGATCGTCGTGAATCCTTTCTTGTCCTTCAGCCAGAAAACAGAAGTCTCGTCGTCGGCCGTCAATAGCGCGCGCACTTGATGGTCCGCGCTGTGCAGCACCAGCTCTGGATTTTCCGTCACTTCCAGGAGCGCCCGCTGATTCTGATCTTTGTCGAACAAAATAATTTTCGGCCCTTCCGCCTCGCTGACCACAATCTGCGCCTTGGACTTGTAATTCGCATCGTAGAACGAGAGATAGGACACCCCGTTCTTCGTGCCGAGCTCCGCGAGGGTCTTGCCGTCGTCATCCACCACCGTGAACTTCCGGGCGCGCACCGCTCCGGCCTGGAAGAGCGACGGGTGAATCAGGAACCAGATCTCGACGCCCAGCAATATCGCCGCGATGGCCACCAGCCAGCGCAGAGTCTTGACCCAGTCTTCTACCTGCTGGATTCGTCCCTTCAGATCGGTAGCTTGCAAGTCCGTCGCCATGGCAACGCCTCCTGCTCAAGCAATTTTTCGCGCAAATGTGGTTTCTTCCTGTCGTGGCCCACAGTATATGCAATCCACAGCGACTTGCCTGTTTTTTCCGGCGCTCCGGAATTGTCCTCCTATGCGAAGATAGTGCGGACGTTTCCCATTCAGGGGCAGAACATGAAAACCTGGCGGACCATCTCTTTCCTCGCATTCGCAGCGGCGTTCGTTTGCGGCTATCTTTTTTTCTTTCCACACGCAGCGCTGACGCGGCAAGCCGCCCCGGCGCAATCGCCCACCATCGAGGAATACCAGCCGAAATCCACGCTGGTCGTCAAGGAACACAAAATCGAGCGCGCGAAATTTCCCTTCATTGACATCCACAGCCACCATTGGGACGTCACGCCGGAATATGTGGACAAGCTCGTAAAGGAAATGGACTCCATCAACCTGCAAGTCCTCGTCAATTTGAGCGGTGGCACCGGCGACCACTTGAAACACCTCATCCAGGTTATGAAAGGGCGCTACCCGGACCGCTTCGTCGTTTTCGCGAACATGAGTTTCGACGACCTGAACACGCCGGGCTTCGGCAAGCGCCAGGCGACGCGCCTCGAGCAGGACGTCAAAAACGGAGCGCAGGGTCTGAAAATCTTCAAGAATTTCGGCATGGACCTGAAATACGCGAACGGCGAACGCGTTCACGTCGACGATCCGGAATTCGATCCGGTCTTCGAAAAATCCGCCGAGCTGAGAATTCCCGTACTGATTCACGTGGCGGAGCCCTCGGCTTTTTTCGATCCCTGGGACAAATACAACGAACGCTGGCTTGAGCTGAAGGAATTTCCCCAGCGCGCGCGGCCGCCCTCGAGGTATCCGCCGTTTGAAACGCTGGTAGCGGAGCGCAACCGCTTGTTCGCCAAACATCCAAGAACGAATTTCATCGCCGCGCACCTCGCATTCCACGGCAACGATCTCGAGCGCCTGGGAAAACTGTTCGATGCCAATCCGAACGTGAACGTGGACATCGCCGCGGTTCTCGCGGAGCTCGGCCGCCAGCCTTATTCTGCTCACGATTTTTTGATCAAGTATCAGGACCGCGTGCTGATGGGCAAGGACATCTACGATGTGAACGAATACAAATGGTATTTCCGTTCGCTCGAAACGCGCGACGAGTATTTCGAGTATTACCGCAAGCGCCACGCCTTCTGGCGCATCTACGGCTTCCAGGTTCCCGACGAAGTCCTGAAAAAAGTCTACTACAAGAACGCATTGAAACTGGTGCCCGGGATCAGCGCGAAGGCATTTCCGGAATAGCCGGACGAAAGCCCGGCTATTTTTTCTCGCCAGCCTTGACGAGTAGCAGGATAATCAGGCCGGTGACTGTCGCCACGCCGAGCAGACTAAAGATCTTGCGCGCATCCTGCCACAGCTCGGGAGCCTTGACCCAGTCCAGGATGTACGCGCTGACGAACAACGCGGCCATCACAAGGGCGATCACGCCGATCAGAACGAGAAACGTCCGAGCCATGCGCCCGAACTTACGCTGGCCGGGAGAAGAAGACAAGTAAAAATTCACCACCGACGAAAAGTTCACATGATGCGGTCAATGCTCGTTGCAAGAAATGGCCCTTGTTGAGGTGACGAAGAGAAGAGCGGGAAAGGTGGACACGTAATGAAGAAAGCAAAGAGTGCGAAGAAAACGAGCAGCACCTATGTCAAAGACGAGAACCCGGAACTGCGGAAAGTGGTGCGAGGGCTGAAAAAACTGGTTAGAGCAACCGTGCCGGGAACCAAGGAAACGGTAAACGCCTGGGGAATTCCCACGTTTGAAGCGAAGGATCCGTTCTGCTTTTACATGGTCGGGAAGAATCACGTGACTTTTGGATTTCACTACGGCACATCGCTTGAAGACCCGCAGAAGCTGCTCGAAGGAGCGGGAAAAAATATACGGCACGTGAAATTGCGCGGCCTTGAAGATTTAGAGCGAAAGGGCTTGAAGGAACTGGTGCAAACCGCCGCTCGCCTCGAAGGAAAACCATCGATGCCAGGCATGAGCGGAAAGAGCAAGATCGCACGGGCCTGATTCACTCGCGCATGACCAGAGCTGTTCCTCACACCACAACGAGACGATAAGAAGTTACACATCCCAAATCCTGCGTAAATTTGAACTCATTCGCGACATTGTAAATGGACCTGTACGAAAGGCCGGTGATGGCTTTGCGACAGGACGGCGCGAAGCGCAATCGGCTCAGCCACACTTGAGGGATGAGGCGTCAGTTCCATTATGTGATGGTGGGCATCACTGTGTTTTCGCTGCTGCCCGGCCCATCGGCGTCCGCGCAAGGTAAAACCTCGATGGGGCTGCGTCCCCTCAGCATGCGCGAGGCACGGGCGATTGTGCGCGAAACTTCCTGGGTCGAGACCAGCGAGGGACGCACCGCAGACTGCTCGCATCTGGTGCACGATTTGTACGTGCAGGCAGGGTATCCCTATCCTTACGCCAGTTCGCGCGACCTCTATTTGGGCACGGAAAATTTTGCGCGCGTGCGCTCGCCGCAGCCTGGCGATTTGATCGTGTGGCGGGGCCACGTCGGCATTGTCTTGGATCCCCGGGAGCATTCCTTTTTTAGTTCGGTGAACTCGGGGCCTCGCACGGAATTCTATAATTCGGCGTATTGGCGCGCGCGCGGAACGGCGAGGTTCTACCGTTATTTGACCGACAGCCCATCGAAGTCGGAATCGGGGACAACTGAAACGGCCAGCCGCAGCCCGGAGCAGGCGCCGGCTGCTCCGGGAGCAAGTGGACGCAGCGCAATTTACGGACCGACTCTGGAAGCGGTGAAAACGCCGTCCACAAAAGTGCCAGCCGTGACTGCCCCGGGTGAAGAGAGTGTCGGGAACGGGAAAAGAGCAGCAGTTACACACCAAACAGTGCTGCACATTTCCGGGAAGCAGCCGGCGGCAGAGGACGTAGCGCAAGGACTCGCCGAAGCGAATCATGACGCGGGCGAAATCCTGCGAGCGGGGAATCTCGGGCAGTTTGCCCGCCCTGTGATTATCTATGATGAGTTGCGAGTGACCGACGTCGCGATCAAAGGCAAGCACGGCAACGCACGCGTCGAAATCGATTGCATCGCCCGGCTGGCCGGCGAGCGGACGGAATCTCAAAGAGACGGGGAGCAGTTCGGGCTGGAACTCCAGCGCACGAAAAAAGGCTGGGTGATGAATCCGGAGAATGAAAATACCTATGTGCCGCGCGAGGCAGCGTTGCGTATCCTGTCGGCGCGGCTCGCTTCGCTCACTCAGCGCGACGACGCAACCGCGGCGAAGGAACGCGAGCAGGTCCAGATTATCCACTTGCTCAGTCTCCTGGTCGCAGAAAACTAATTTTCCTTACGATCTAGATCCTACTCTTCGTGATCGAGGGGTTTCCCGTCAGGCCCTACCTGCACTTCGGATTTCTTTCCGTCGGTTTCAACCTTGGCCTCGTAGGCGACGAGCTTGCCTTTTTTCGTGATGGATTCGACCTCGAGGATCCGCCCCTTGCCCGCTTTGGCCTGCAATCCTGTTTTCACATCCGCGGAAAGCGAATCGAGAACAACTTGCTCCTCGACTTCGGCGACCGTGCCGTCGGCGGCGATAAGAACGTCCTTGCTATGGCCGTTGACCGTCATTTCCGCTTCATAGAAAGTCTGGCCCTTTTCTTTTTCGGTGGAAAATCCGCGAATGGTGGCTCCTTCGCTCTGGGCCACAACTGTTTTTTCGACCGCGGGCGGAAGGTCAGAACGCTTGATCTTCTTTTCCTGGGCCGATGCTGTTCCTGCGAGCAGTAGTCCGGTCGCTGCAAGTGCTGCGAGATAATTTGTCCTCATGGTCGCTCCTTGACGCGGGAAACGTCCGCTGCGTTGACGCAAATCTAGCATCGGCTTCCTAAACAGCCGATGAACGAGAGAAAGCAATGCCCCCCTCCCCCGATTTTTCGTAAGTGTGCATTCTAAAGGACTTAGCCTTGCTGTAAGTCTTTTGGAATGAACACTTACAGAAGGTTTTGTAAGTGTTGCTTCTAAAGGGGTTAGAAGGAAACATAATTCTGGAAAAACTAAGTGACGAGTGGCTAGTGGTGAGTGACGACGTTGAAGAGAGATGAGACAAAGGAAAGACCGGCGGCGACACACAAAACGCGCGTAAGGGCAAGAGCCCAGCGCTGGGACCGCCAAAACCATAAACTAAACTAACACAGATTGTCTTTACTGTCAAGGGAATTGTGTTAGTGGTATCATTCGAATGAGGTGAGACGCAGTAAATGACGGGGCGGAAAGGGTTTGCAGCGTTGCACTGCGGGAAGTAGCGGAAGATTAAAGTGTCGCCTCCTCTCCCAGCAACAGGCCAACTATCAGAAAACGTCCCGCCTGTCCCCGGCTTCCACGTCTGTCCCCGGTTTCCCCTGAAATGGTAGGCCTGTGCGGAATTGACACGCATCGCCAGCTGTTGCCCTGCAACCGCTACTTTGTCTGTGGCACTTCGACTAGATGTTCGGCTAGCGCTACCCATTGTCCGTTACGATGAATATAAGTCACCGTATATCTGGCTACCACCGTATATGCTGCGCCCTTCTTTGTCCCGCGCTCGGTGTCGATACCAACGACGACTGCCGTGTCGTGATCGAGGATCACGTTGCGATCGGTCAGCGTTTGCGTTTCCGTAGGATCGGGATTGCCGCTTACGATCAGCTTGATGAAAGCTTCTTTATCCAATGGTTTTTCGCCGCCGAAGATAGCGACGAATTTGTCATCCAGGATGCGGTGAAGCGTGGCCGCATCGTGATTGTGCTCGGCAATCACCCAAACTTGTTCGAGGTCGAGGATCTGTTGTTTGGCCTTATCGGGCGACAGAGTCTTGGAGTTGTTTGGCTTTGTGGCTACGGACGATGCGGCCATACAACAGGCAAGCGTCAAGCTTAGAATCTTCGCTGCTCGTTCTCGATTCATGGTGTTCCCTCCAAGAATTCGCTTCGTTTCGCCGTCTTCATGGCTTGAGGTCGAGCACAGCCTTGCCACTCTCGAAGTCGGTAGGCACTGATACGTGGTCGTGGACGATAAGCCATTTTCCGTCCATTTTGCGCAAACCGCCCGTATAGCGAAGCCAAATGTCAGACGGCTGACCGTTCTTCAGCTTCCCGGTGAATCGTTCCAGTGCATGCACGAACCCAACATCGCCGCTACTGAGGATCCGCATATCGCGGTATTCCACATGAATTGGGCCATCATACTGGGCGAGGAACTCCAGATAGTCTTTCCGATAGGCCTCCTTGCCTTTGTACTGGAGCGGCGGCGCAACATCGTAAGCGACCACAGCATCTCCGGGCGCGTAGTTTGACATGATGCCATCAATGTCGTGACCTTCGAAAGCCTTGGCCCAGCGATAAAGCAAGGCCCTGATCTCAGCCTCATCTTTATTTGTGGTCGCATCGTGGGGACCCTTGGCAGTCTGATTCCGTGCACCCGTTGGAAGCAGCAATAGTACAACGATCGACAAAACTAGCCGCGAGGACTTCATGGCCGTCCCTCCAATTGCGGAGCATTGTCACCGTATCGGCAAACCTGTGTCAACAGAACGGCCACTCTCAGCGATGGATGGGGAAGGGTTTGCGGCAATGCGCTACGGGAAGTAGCGGAAGCAGAGTGGGCCCGCCGAGGCGGGCAAATACAGTCTAATTGCGTTAACGTGCTCCACCCGCCTGGGCCATCGTTTTGTTCACATACGTTAGGGGTGTAATCGTGCAATTTCTTACTCGTTGCGAAGGGATTGCATTGGATCGATGCGGCTCGCTCGCCAGGACGGGATGAGACCCGCCATACCGGCCGCTACGGCAAGCACCAAGCCTGCGGACACAAAGGTGAACGGGTCATGCGGCTGCAAACCATAGAGCTGGCTGCGAATCAAACCGCCGAGCGCAAACGCCAGCAACGCTCCAATGGCAAGCCCAGCGCCGCTAAGAAAAACAACTTGTCGCATGACCATCCATAGGACGTCGCCCTGCAACGCGCCGAGAGCCACGCGGATGGCAATCTCGCGTCTGCGCCGTGCGACGGTGTACGCCATCACGCCATAGAGGCCGATCACCGCGAGGCCCGTGGCCAGAGCGCCGAATGCCGCCGAAAGGCTGGCAACCAACCGTTCCGTTTTGAGCGACATACCGATCTGTTCGTCGATCGTGCGCAGGTCAACCACCGGAACGTTCGGATCCAGCCGCCGCACTTGTTCCCGCACTGCTTCCATGAGCTGCTGCGGATTGACACGCGTGCGCAAGTAGAAGGTCATAAATCGAGCCTTTTCGTCGTGCCAATAGGGGAAATATGCCTGAGGGGGAGCGGGGTCGCGGAGATTCTTGTACTTGAGATCTTTCACCACACCGATCACTTCCAGGTTGGGAGAGTCCGGCGTTGCGGTTCGGTCGTCGAGCAGTCCGATGTGCAGGCCGACCGGATTGCGGCCGGCAAAGTATTTCCTCGCTAGGGTCTCATTAATAATCGCTACTGGTCTGGTATCGAGGACCGTGAAGTCCCGGCCGGCGACAATGGGCACTCCGAGGGTCGCAAACAGTTTGGGACTGATCATGTCGCAGATGGGTTGCTGCTCCTGTCCGGGGTCCGCTGAGTAACCTTCTGCGATTACCGGGTTACTCCAGCCTTTACCTTGCAGAATAGGCATGGTGCTCAGGCCAACCGAATTGACACCCGGCAGCGCCTGTAAATCGTCGTTCAGCCGGCGAAAAAAATCCTTTGCGCGATCATCGACATAACCATTCAGGGATGGGTCAATGGTGAAGGCCATCAGGTGTTCGGTTGAGAATCCTGGCCCGGAGTTTTCCAGATTCGCCAAAGTTCTTAAGAACAGAGTCGCGCCAATCAGCAGCAACAAGGCCAAAGCCATCTGACCGCTTACCAGTATTTTGCGCAGCAACACCCGCTTTCTTCCTGCCGCCGAACCCGCTCGATCCTTCAAATTGGGAGCGATATCGGCTTGGGAGCTTTGGATCGCTGGCGCCAAGCCGAACACGAGCACGGTCAAGAGCATCACGCCAAGCGCAAAAACGAGGACGCGCATGTCGGGAATCGAGGAGATCGGGAAATTGCCCGCAGAGTCGGCAGGAAAATAGGTGGCTAAAAGAACTCGGTCGGCAAGAAAAGCGAGACCCAATCCCACCGCAGTGCCGATTACTGCTAGCAAGAAACTTTCCACCAGTAGCTGCCGAATAATGCGCCGGCGTCCCGCGCCAATCGCTAGCCGCACAGCCATTTCGCGTTCTCGCGTGGTCGCCCTTGCCAATAAAAGATTGGCCACATTCGCGCACGCGAGCAGCAGGACGGCCCCGCTCAGCGCGACGAGCACCCAGAGTGGCGTTTGCAGCTTTTCCCGCAAACCGGACCATCCCTGCGAGCCCGGCAGCACGTCGACGGAATTTTTCAGGAATTGTGCTCGGTCATAATCCGAATAGTGCTGGGCTGCCGGCTCCTGCACTTCCACCTCTAGGCTGTTGTGCATTAGCGGTTGCAGCGACGCCTTGGCCTGAGCGATATCCACGCCCGGCTTTAGACGCCCGAACGCCGTCACCCAACTTAGACGCCGTTCCTCGAGACGGTCCGAGAGGGGCGTCATTTGAAGTTGCATCATCATCGGAATGAATACCTTGGATTTGTACCCAAGTTCTACACCGTCGAATCCGGCCTGAGACACTCCGATTACGGTGAAGGTGTATCCGTTTAGGACGATTTGCGTGCCAACGATGGACGGATCGGAAGAAAAACGGTTTTGCCAAAAACTGTAGCTGAGCATCGCCACGGGATGGCCCCCGGGAACGCGGTCGTCGTCCGGCGTTAGCGTTCTGCCGGCCACGGCCGTCACACCCAGCACTGGGAAATAAGAGCCGGAAACCAATTCCGCCGCTACCCTGTCCGTGCGATCTCCGTAGCCCAGACTGACACTGGTGGGGTAACGGCAGAACATCCCCGAGAAGACCTGATTGCCATCGCGAAAATCGCGATACATGGGGTACGAGATGTCGTTGTCGCCCCAGCTACCGCCGAAAAGTATCCCGCGCTCGGCCACCACCACAAGTTGCTCGGGATGCTTTACCGGAAGCAACTCCAGGAGCACTTGATCTATGAGGCTGAAGATCGCGGTGTTCGCGCCGATGCCCAAAGCGAGTGTTAACACAGCGACGGCAGTAAAAAGAGGGCTTCTGCGAAGGCTTCGGAATCCGTAACGCAGGTCCTGCGTAATTTGCTCCAACGTGATCCAGCCCCACGTATCACGTGTCTCTTCCTTGACGGTCGCGGCGTTGCCAAAGATTCTCATGGCCGCATAGCGTGCTTCTTCTTCACTCATCCCAGCGGCAAGGTTTTCCGCAGCCTGCTGCTCCAGATGAAATTGCAATTCATCTTCGAGTTGCTGAGCGGCGCGCTCGCGCCCAAAAAGAGTCTGTAACTTGAGCCACAACTGTTGCGTCCACAACATAACGCCCTACTCCTAGGTTGTTTCGACTACCAAATTGATTGCCGTGGAAAGGCGGCTCCAATTCGCTGCTTCCTTCTCGAGTTGCGCGCGCCCGGCGGCCGTCAAGGCATAAAATTTGGCTTTTCTGCCTGTCACTGTCTCCGCCCACTTGGCCTTGATCCACGCTTTCTGTTCCAGCCGGTGCAACGCCGGATAGAGCGATCCCTGCTGAACTTGCAGGACATCGCTGGAGATTTGTTGAATGCGCTTTGCAATCGCCCACCCGTGTTTTGGTTCGAGCGAGATGGTCTTGAGAATCAGCAGGTCCAGTGTTCCTTGCACTAAATCGCTTGGTTTCCCCATACTATGATTATCTACAACAACTATTGTCGATAGTCAAGGCATGTCGACGTACGACAATGAGGCATCGCAAGGAACGCTGCGACTTGCAAATGGGCAGGGACAGGTAAACGATGCCGAGCTTCCCGACCCCGACCAACGTCGTCGGGGTCAACGCCAACCCTCGGGACCCGCGCAAACTGGGGGAAAGCCCGGCGCTACAAGGAGGGCGTTCCCTTCGACGGGGCTCAGGCGGGGCGAGATCCCAGAAAAGTCACAGGCTGAGGAAAACAAGTAAAAATATTTGGGTGGGGGCTTGACGAAATAAAAGATTCGCGTATACTTGCAAATGGTTCGGGGGCAGTGTTTACCTACCGGGCTAATTAGGGGATTCACGGTCGGGTCTGCGGTAAATCATTCAGATCCTAGGTGAGGTACCTACGAGTAACACGGGCTAGAAATCTGTCGAGCTTCGCGTGGAGCCACTCAAGTGTGAGTGGTTGTACCCGGCGCTCGACGCCGGGTTTTTTATTTCTGGCAGCCTTTTTGGCTGCCGGAAGCAGAGCTGGAAGGCGAGTTCGCGCAACGCGGACAGGTAAGTCCCGCCAGACACGTCCCGAGCCGATTTTCGGCGTGACCGCATCGCGGTCATCGTAGTAAGCGCGGCCGTAAGTACGGCCGACCGGGGCATTCCGATGGACTCGGAATAAACGTTCTTTGACAACAGAAAGGCTGGCAAGTCCACGCCGATAACCTTGTGCGGATTACGGTCCGCTTGGGGGAGTGAAGGTGTGGATTATTTACAAGTTCTGCTCGAGTTGAGCAAAACTGTGGAAAATACAAAGGCAGCTTATTCAAAGGCAATGACTGGTAACTCGTAGCTGGTGACTCGTAAGAGGAGCCGGAAACGGATTGCCGAACATTGCAAACCAAACCAGCGGAGTCGAAAGCCTGTGTTGCGAGAGATCGTAATGCAGGAAAAATGGAGACGCGGGAATGGGGATGTTGGAGTTGGATTGGAGGGACCGGTCTAAAGACCGGCCACGACAAGGCAACGAAGACAGTTTGAGTAAGTTTTATGATTAAGCTACTAAGAGCGTACGGTGGATGCCTTGGCGCCAGAAGGCGAAGAAGGACGTGGCAAGCTGCGAAAAGCCCCGGGGAGCCGCAAGCAGGCTTTGATCCGGGGATATCCGAATGGGGAAACCCGACGAGATGAACTCTCGTTACAGCCCGCTGAATACATAGGCGGGTATGAGCCAACCCAGGGAAGTGAACCATCTCAGTACCTGGAGGAAAATAAATCACAGAGATTCCGAAAGTAGCGGCGAGCGAAATCGGAACAGCCCAAACC
>Ga0210410_10000042_pt1 | contig 219910 bp, 193 predicted proteins | sample IncBWC4MmetaG_FD_161058 | JGI IMG/M metagenome (GOLD analysis project Ga0210410, IMG submission 161058) | Forest soil microbial communities from Barre Woods Harvard Forest LTER site, Petersham, Massachusetts, United States - Inc-BW-C-4-M | ecosystem: Environmental > Terrestrial > Soil >... | reverse complement strand
ACACTGAAGATTGCGTTTTCTACGACCCCAGCAAGGGAGTCTATCGTGGCCGTGACGAAATCGACCGCATCGCGGGCGCGATCAAAGCTACTCACCCTGAATTCCGATATCAGCCAATTACCGAGCCTGCGGAATCGGGCAATGGCGGGCTGGTCCGCTGGGTATCGGGCCGCCCGGGTGAGGCGCCTGCTTACGCCGGAACCGATTTCATCATTGCGCAGGGCGGCCGGATCGCCGCCGTGTATCTCTTTTTCGACAAGCTACCGTGAGCTGGACTCTGCCGTGCGACGTCCTATGCGTAGGATTGGCAAACGGCGGGAGGTATATTCCACGGTCGCTCAAGCTGCTTTGCTTGAAGCGAAACATCGAAAATCTATCGGCGATCCGGGAGAAAAGCGGCTATCTCCTAAGGCAACGGGCAACGAGCGGTTGGTCGGCAAACAAAAGGTAATCCGGCTCTTTCCTGTTTGCCCGCAACCAGGGCTTGCGACAGTCAGGAATGCCATTGTCCTGTTTTCTGTCTAAGTCTGTAGCTGTTCAGCTGCGATGGGCCGTCAAGTGGCGCCAACCGTCACAACCCCAACTGAACTGCCGCCGGGACCAATGCCCCGACCGAACCTCACCGCCCTGCTGTCGTGGATCGTCCTCGAACCGCGTTTGCGGCGGTGCGGATGACGTCGATGACACGTTCCGGTTGGGAGAGCATCGGCACGTGGCTGCTCTCAAGCTCATAGGTGGTTGCGCCCATGCGCTTGGCCATGGCGCGCTCCAGATCAGGATGCACGGTACGGTCTTGTTTGCCGACGATGTACCAGCTCGGCTTCGACTTCCAAGCGGCTCCCCCGACTTTTGCCTCGAACAGGTCAGGTTTGGGGACGCCTTGGGTCGCCCAAACGAGCTTCTGCTCCTGCTCCGAAAGGTCGCCGCAGAAATACTTCGTGCCCTCCGGACGCAGCCAGATACGTCCATCCACGACTTCGATGTGTGAGAAGACATCGGTTCTCGGGAACTTGGACTGCTGCATCTGCGATGTTTCATCGGCGTCCGGAGCGAGCGCGCAGATGTACACCAGCCCGACAACGCGATCGTCGGTTCCGGCGCCGGTGATCACGCTTCCGCCGTAGGAGTGGCCGACGAGGATAACGGGGCCGCTGACCCGGCCCGTCGTTGCTTTCACCAAGGCGACGTCCTCTGCCGTCGTGTTGAGGCCGTACTGCGCTGCAATACACTCATACCCCTCCGCCTGAAGGGGAACGATCAGCTTGCTGAAGCACGAGCCATCGGCCCAGAGACCGTGGCAGAAAACGATGCTTGGTTTGGTCTGCATATCTCTCTTCCTCCTTTGGAGTGTTTTTGGTTTGCACCTGCTGGAGCGGTCGAAGATGAGACTACTTTCGGGGTAAATGAAGGGCTTTGCCCACGCGGTGCAACCAATATCCTTTCAAAGGTGAGCGCGTTGGTTCGACCGCGGGCGCCCAGTTTCCGCATGATCTGTTTCAAGTGGCTCTTCACCTTCTCTTCCGAAATGAACAGTCGTTGCCAGATCCCGCGATTCCGATATCCACTCGCGACGCGCGCCAGAATATCCACTTCCCTCGATGTAAGGGCTTTGCCACCGAGGTGTTCGGCAAGATCCGCAACGATTGGAGGCGGAACGCACTTTCTCCCGGCGTAAACCAGACGGATCATCTCGACCATTTCCCGCGGAGCCATGGTTTTGAGAATGTAGGCCCAAGCCCCAGCTTGCAATGCGCCATTTATTTCAACATCGCCCTCGAACGTAGTTACGAGGATGACGCGAGCTTCCGGGAAGTGCGTGCGGATGGCGATCATCGCCTCAATTCCGCTCGAATCGGGTAGCCTCATATCCATCAGTGTGACGTCAGGCCGATGTTCACGAAACCGCCGCAACGCCTCGCCACCGCTACCGGCCTCAGCCACGAGCACCATGTCAGATTGGTTTTTGATGACAGCGGCAATCCCCTCTCGATATACCGGGTGACTATCGACACTCAAGATGCGGATCACGAATTGGTCGGTCATGCGACTCCCTCTTTGCCGTACTCGGGTCCGACTCGCATCATGGTACTCAGATTCAACGAGTACCCTGACCCCCCGCTTTGCTCGAAAGCAATCCGGCCCGGCACGCACAGCTCGACCTCAGTTCCGAGTGCGATCCTGCTCCAAAACCGGAGTCGCGCGCCAATTCGTTCGGCCCGCTCACGCATTCCCCTGAGACCCCAATGTCCTTTCCGGCCCCACTGCAGGTCCTGAGGATCAATCCCGCACCCGTTGTCGCGCACGGCAATGCGCAGTTCAGTGGGCCGGTACTCGACCTCTGTCTCGATATCTTGTGCCTGGGAATGCCGGTAGGCATTTACAATTGCCTCACGGCCAATGCGGTACACGTCATCACGTACCCCTGCTTTCAATTCTCTTTCTTTGCCATGTACAAGCACTCGAGATCCGACCCCCGAGGACAGCGCTAGATCGTTTGGGACCCCGGCAAAGGCCTCGCCGAGAGACGCAATGCGCTCGGCAGGTGATCGCAGTCCCTGCACGGCACATCGCCCCTGCTCGAGGACGCGGTCCAACAACTGGAGCACATCGTTAAATCGCTGCTTCTCAGCACAATCCGCGGACAAGTCATCCACGACCGTGTGTAACTGCATGGATACGGCGAGAAATCCCTGCAGCAATGTGTCATGGAGTTCCTGCGCAATCCGCGTGCGTTCTGCAAGTCGCGCCTCTCCAATCGGGTCGAGGTTTGTTGTAGATTCGCAGCAGGAGTTGCCAGGGAACAACGCGCAAACTCGGCCGTCCCTGGAGATTCCTCCCAAGCCTCTTGCGGAAGGCTTTGTACTGTATTGCAGTCGCGGAGTTACTAGACTTTCGAAGTCCATAGCAATCCCCCACTCGCTACGATTCAGGGACCTGCGTCACCCTGGCTCAAGGCCTTTCAATGCTATTGCCGACTGCTTCCCCCTTTTTCTAGATCTATCCACTCGCGGATATAGGGTGGGCAATTTTCCAGCTTGATACTCTCTGCTTCGCAGCCCGCCAAGAACTTCACGGCATCGCGGTGGACCAGTGTTATTTCCTTTAAATCGAATGCCATGGCCTGATCCCTTGCTTCCAAACTGAGCACCCTTTGCAACTCTGAAACGTCCTCAGCCTCGATTCGACCACTTAACGAAAAGACCACCTCGTCGCCTGAAGACCGCTGAATTTTCAGCATAGATTTCTTGACACATCCGTGCTAGATGCAAGATACGTTCCATTTGTAAGCTATTGAAAATAAATGCAAAGGAACGACGCACTTCGCGAATTCGCGACATTTTCGCGAACCTGTCGGGAGCTTGGCAAAGCTACCAGTGAGAGGGACTGACGTTAGACTTTCTTGAAACGGAACTTATTGATCTTCAGCGAGCGGATCTTCGATTCCAGAGTGGAGGGCGGCATACTGAGATGGGCTGCTGCACCGGATGGGCCCGAGACGCGGCCTTCACTCGCCGCCAATGCCGTCTCTATTGCTTCCCTTTTTTGAGCGGGGGACATCCTGGCGATTGGCTCGCCACCCAGAGGAGGGGATGTGGATTCAAAAGAGAGCCAGCTTGGATCCACGGAGAAGCGATCCGTTTCACAAACGATGACTGAACGTTCGATCACGTTCTGCAGTTCCCGAATGTTTCCCGGCCAGGCATACGACTTCAGCAGTTCCAAAGTCGTCTTCTCCATGGTCCCTATTTTCTTCCCGACCTTTCTCGAATAGCGATGGACGAAGTACTCGATGAGGGTAGGGATATCTTCCCTCCGCTCACGCAGCGGCGGAATTTCGATCGGGAACACGTTCAGGCGGTAAAAGAGATCATTGCGAAAGGAGCCGCCAGCGATCGCACTCATTAGGTCGCGATTGGTAGCGGCAATGACCCGCACGTCCGCGCGAATCCGCTGGCTTCCGCCAACGCGCTCGAATTCCCTCTCCTGCAAAACGCGCAGCAGAGCAATCTGAGTTTCTGAAGGCAGCTCGCCAATTTCATCCAGGAAAATCGTGCCTCCCTCCGCGAGCTCGAACTTGCCAAGGCGCCGCTGCACGGCTCCGGTGAAGGCTCCTTTCTCGTGTCCAAATAACTCCGAGGCAATCAACGTTGCAGGTGTGGCCGCACAATTCACACTCACAAAGGCTCGTGAAGCGCGCCGTGACCGCTTGTGGATGGCACGAGCGAAGAGTTCCTTGCCCGTGCCTGTTTCACCGGTGATCAGGACAGTGGAATCAGTCGGCGCGACCTTGGCGACACGCGCAAGCACAGCCTGCAAAGCCGGCGAATCACCCACGATCTCTTCGAACATGGATGAATTGTCGATTTCTTCCCGCAGCGCAATGTTCTCTTTATACAAGCGGTCCCGCAATTTCTTGATTTCATCTAACGCGTTCTGCAGGTCACTTTCAGTTCTCTTGCGCTCGGTGATGTCCTCATGGATGGCAATGACATATCTAGCGCGTCCTTCGGAGTCTCGTATGAGTGTAAACATGACATTTGCCCATGCGGATCTGCCATCTCTGAGGATCATATGTTTTTCCTGTCGAAGCGTCTCACGGTTCCCGTTGCAAAGTTCACGGTACAGGGCGGCATCCGCTTCGCGATCCTCTTCACAGGTTAGCTCATCGTACGTCTCAAGGCGGTTAAGTTCGTCCCGGCTACAGCCAAGCAACCTTTGCAGCGCACGGTTGTTCTCGATCGTCCCTCCTGACGCCAGGTCGTCGACAGCGATGCCCGTGCCTGCCTCGTCGAAGATTGCTCGAAATCGCTGCTCGCTTTCTCTGAGCAATAACTCTCCCCGCTTTCGCTCGGTGATGTCCGTCACCGCTCCCACGAACTCGAAGTGGCCCGAGTCGTCCCTTGAGGGATGACCCACGACTCGGAGGTATTTGACTGATCCATCAGCCATCAATAACCGATGTTCAAAATCGAAAGCCTCCAATTCGCGTGAAACACGATCAATAAATTCCTGTACAGCAAATCTGTCCTCCGGGTGAGTTCGTTGAACTATCAGTTCAATCGTTGCCTCCTGTGCCGGTTCGTATTCAAATATCCGATAAGTTTCCCGAGACCAGTAGATCTCTCCGGTGGACACATCCCAGCCGAAACTGCCCGTGTGGCTCACTTTTTGCGCTTCCGCCAGGTAAGCTTCGCTCCGCCGCAGCGCCTCCTCAGCGTGGCTGAGTTCGCTTCTCTCGTCGGCTTCGCGTAATGCCCGCTGCACGGAGGGTACGATCCTCGACAGCCGCGTCTTAAAAACATAATCCGTCGCACCGTTCTTGAGCGCTTCAATGGCCACTTCTTCGCCCAAAGTTCCAGAGACAAAGATGAATGGCACATGCGGCCAGTTTTGTTGGGAAATCTTCAATGCGGACAGGCCGTCGAAGGAGGGAAGGGTGTAATCTGCGAATATCAGGTCAAAGCAGCCCTGTTCAAGCGACGCGACGAAATTAGCCTCGGTTTCAACTCGCGTAACGTTGCAGGTGATACCGTCGGTCGCGAGCGTTTCCTGAACAAGCTCTGCGTCCCTGGGGTTATCTTCTAGATATAGAATACGCAACGGAGATTTCATATGCGGCTAGGTCTTTCTTACGCTTCCCGGCGGCGGCTCGTTAATAACTGCCCAAAAAACCCCAAGTTCCTTGATGGCGTTCACAAACTCATGGAAATCAACTGGTTTTACAACATACGCATTCACGCCCAGCCTATAACTCGCCACCATATCTTTTTCCTCATGGGAAGATGTCAGCACGACGACGGGTATCATCTTGAACTTGTCATCCGATTTAACCTGCTTCAGCACCTCCAATCCATCGACCTTAGGCAGTTTCAGATCGAGCAGCATAACCGCGGGGTTGTCATTCGAGCGCGCCTTGAACTTCCCCCGGCCATTGAGATAATCCAGGGCCTCCTCGCCGTCGGTAGCGACTACGACCTCGTTGGCAAGGTTATATTCCTCCAAGGCCGTTAGGGTAAGTTCCACGTCTTTCGGATCGTCTTCAACCAATAAGATACGTCCCAAGGTGGCCATAAGTCAGACTCCCTTCAATTTGGAAAGTGAGAAATAGAACGTTGCCCCCTCATCCACTTGACCCTCCGCCCAGACTTTGCCTCCGTGTCGATGTACTATACGCTGAACTGTAGCCAATCCGATGCCGGTGCCTTCGAACGCCTCGCGCGGATGGAGACGTTGGAATACCCCGAAAAGTTTGTTCACATATTTCATATCAAAGCCGACTCCGTTGTCTCGAATGAAGATTACCACCTGATCTGCTTTTTGGTCGGTGCATCCTATTTCGATCTCGGCCTTCGCGCGCGTGCGTGTGAATTTAGCAGCGTTGGAAATCAGGTTGACGAGCGCAAGCCGCAGCATGGAACCGTCTCCGTAGCAGGAGGGCAATGCGCCGACTTTCCATACGATATTGCGGCCCTCGGTTTCTTGCCGGACTTCGCTCAAAGCTTCTTGCGCAAGCTGTTCCAAGCTGACCAGTTTCTTGTGCGTCTCCGCTCGGCCTATTCTGGAAAAGGACAAAAGGTCGTCGATCAGGTTTCCCATGCGTTTCGCCGACTCCAGGATTATCCCCAGATATCGCTGGCTCTTTTCATTTAGAACCGCGGCGGCATTTTTTTGTAGTAGTTCCGTGAATCCGGACATGTGGCGAAGCGGAGCGCGGAGGTCATGAGATACGGAATATGCGAATGCCTCCAATTCCTTATTAATAGCCTCAAGGTCAATGGATCGTTTTCCAAGTTCTTCGTTGAGCGTGCGAATTTCCTGCTCCCGCCGCTTTCGCTCGGTGATGTCGTTGTTGGTTTCCAGGATTGCGGCGGGTCGCTCCTGTTCGTCCCGCCGCAGCGACCATCGGCTCGCCACCACGACCTGGGTTCCGTCAGCTTTGGTCTTCTGGACCTCGCCGTCCCAGCGCCCGGAACTCAGCAACTCAGCGCGAATGTCATCAACCGGCATTGGGAAGACCGTGTGCAAAAGGTCGTGCGCTCGCTTCCCGATCGCTTCCTCCGCCGTCCACCCGTACAACTCCTGGGCTCCCCGGTTCCAGTAAGTAATGACGTCGCTCATATCCCGGACGAAGATGGTGTCATGAGTTAGATTGAGCAGGCTAGCCTGCTGGGTTCGTTCTGCTACCTCCCTCTTGAGTTCGTCGCGGGATTGCAGAAGCTCCCGCTCGACACTACGGCGAACGGCGGCGAACCAGGTCAGTAGCGACGCAAAGAGTATGAAGATGACAAAGTGCGGGATATCAGCACGTGTGATGTAGATACTGTGAAGCGGCTCAATGAAAAAGTAGGTATTGGCCAGGCCCGAGAGAACTACGGCAAGAATCGCTGGCCCGGGACCCGCATACCAGACGACGATGGCGATGGCAACCAGGAACAGCGAATCTGCCACACCTCGGAAGTTGTAATGGCCCAGGAAAAGCGCAGCGACGAGAGAGACGGAAACGGAAAAAATTGCAAGGCCATAGCCTTGAATCGCAGAGAGGGGCTTCGGCAATTGGGGTTTCCATTGCGCCATGGCCTGCCTCACTTCAACAGTTGCCTGATTCATTCGGGTCCAATTTGAGGAAGCATGATAACGCGTTTTGCTTCGTGCGCTCATAGCAATCAACTGAGTGGCTCATCCGGACGCTTTGGCCGCTCGTGGCTACGCGGCAGCGAGCCTGGCTACTTTCCCCGCTTCAAAGGCGAAATGTGAAACGGGCGAGCTTTTATATCGCCGCATCTCGGCGGGTGCTATACCCCGAAAGTGGTAGGAAAGGATTCCAAGAGATGGGGATTCGGTGCCTCATCGCCAGGCGTAGTGTTGCTTGGACGAGGTGTTGCCTGGACATGACAGTCTGCCCCAACTTCGGATGGAGGACTGATTTGCCGCACGTCGTGAAGAGACTATGGAAGGAATGACGTGAAATCGGCACTGTGGGCAGTCCTTTTGATTCCTATTTGTCCGCTCAATGTATGGCTACGTCCAGCAAGTGGCGGCGTGTCTTCGCCTGCGGATCCCAATCGAAACTGGGTTTTGACGTGGAACGATGAGTTCACTGGTCCTAACGGGTCGCCGCCGGACTCGACGAAGTGGGTCGTGGAAAGCGGGGGAAACGGCTGGGGGAACGAAGAATTGGAATACTACACGCTGCGCCCCGAAAACTTGCGAGTGGAGAACGGCAACCTTGTAATCGAGGCCGCCAGGGAAGAATTCACGGGCGCCGACGGTGTGAAGCGCCGCTATACTTCGGCGCGCCTCAAAACGCAGGGAAAATTTAGTCAAACTTACGGTCGATTTGAGGCCCGCATACGGATTCCACCCGGGCAGGGAGTTTGGCCGGCGTTCTGGTTACTCGGAGACGATTTTCCCGCCACCGATTGGCCAGCGTGTGGAGAAATTGATGTCATGGAAAATTTCGACGTTGACAAATCCACGATTCACGGCAGCATCCATGGCCCGGGATATTCTGGGGATAAATCTGTAAGCAGCGGCTACACCCTTCCCCATGAAAGGTTCAGCGATGACTTTCATGTTTTCGCTCTCGAATGGGAACCTCAATTGATTCGGCTTTACGTGGATGGCTCGCTCTATTCCACTAGAACTCCAGCGGACCTTCCAAATGGCGCACGGTGGGTATACGACCATCCGTTTTTTCTAATACTAAATTTGGCTGTTGGCGGCAAATTCCGTCGAAATCCGGATGGTTCCAATGATTTTCCCCAGCGCATGCTGGTGGACTACGTTCGCGTGTATTCGCGGAGGTGATGCGCCGTCCCCAGACCTCGGAAGGCGGCCGAACGCTCGGCGAGGATGGCGTTTTTAAGAGGAGTGCAATTCAGCACCGATTCGATTAACCTAGGTGTTCAACGTAAATGACTTTGGGGCGTCTCAGCAGTTTTTGGCACACCTTCCCATTTGGCACTAGAAGTGGGGGTTGACGTGAGGTTTGGGTTCATCCTGTTCTCGGTGTTATTATTCACCTCCGGGAACTCGCGCGCCCAATCTGACCGTGCTTCAATCACCGGCACCGTAAGAGACGCCACTGGCGGCATCATCGCGGGCGTCCAGGTGACTGCCGCCAACGCCGCCAACTCTCTCCAAGAAATCACAGTGACAAATGAATTTGGCATCTACAGCCTTCGGAATTTGGCGATTGGAGAATATACGCTCGCTTGCTCGAAGGTTGGGTTTGAGACTTACCGGCGCTCTGGTATCAACCTCGTCATCCGTCAAGTTGCCGAAATCGATATTGGGCTGGCGGTTGGTAAGAGCACCCAAACCGTCACGGTGACAGGTGACGCGCCACAACTTCAGACATTGACGTCCTCCGTCTCGACGAATCTCGTCAACGCCGCCATCACCGAGCTCCCTTTGAATGTGCAAGGGGGGCGCAATCTATCGGACTTCATGTTCGCGTTTGTCCCGGGCGTGGAGGGCAAAGATTACGCCTCGCATATACTTGGGAGTTTGAGCCAGAACAAGGAAGTGATGATCGACGGGACTTCGGCCGTCTCGCAGATCGGAGGTTACATCACTGAGTCAAGCCCTCCGATGGAAGCCGTCCAGGAATTCCAGGTCACCACGGCAGGGATTCGCGCCGACGAAGGGCGAAGCGGAGGCGGGGTATTTCGGTATGACATGAAGTCGGGCAGCAGTGCGTGGCATGGCAGCAGTTTCATTTACATGCATAACGAAGCATTCGATGCCCGGTCCTGGGGCGACAAGTATAACGAGCCACTCTGCCTGAGCACGCCAGGCATTGATTCCGCGCAGATCGCGAGCTGCCAACGCGCATTCAGCAAGCCAGCGGATCGTTTGTATTCCTACGGCGCGAGCGTGGGCGGCCCCATAAAAAAAGATAAGCTCTTCTTCTACTCAGCTTGGGAGCGATACACGTTTTCCAACACTGGCCTTGGCGCCCTGTCGTCAACAGTCCCTACGACGTCGTTTCTGAGCGGTGATTTCAGCGCCCTGCTCGACAAATCGGTCATACTCGGGACCGATAGTGCCGGCCAAACCGTCTACAAAGGAGCGATCATTGATCCGCAGACGGGCGATGCCTTCTCAGGAAACATTATTCCACCAGGAAGCATCAGCACTGTCTCTAAAAAGATTGTCGATCTTTACAAGCAGTCCTACCAGCCGCTCTCGCCAGGGCTCACCAACAACAACGCGCTACCTTTCGCGAACCCGGCGACCGCAGAGGACATCAATCAGTTCAGCGTCAAGCTCGATTACAACTTGTCCCACAATCACCGTTTGGATGGATCCCTCATCTATGCCTACATTCCGCGACTGCTTTCTGACCAAGGCGGCGTCTGGTCGGCCGGTTCGCAGGACGGCGGTCCGCTGGCGAATGCCTATGACCACAATACAACTGCGCCATCCGTGCGCGCTAGGGATTCGTGGACGATTTCGAACGCGCTTTTGAATGTGTTCAGCGTCACCTTTAACCGTTTCCACAATCCGAGCTTGGCGCGGTCGCAAACGGGGAACTGGCCTTCCACATTGGGATTGGGCGACTTCGGTGCCGGGAATTTTCCTCTAATCAAATTCCAGGGAGTAAACGGCGACCAGCACCGGTACGTTGGCAACGTGCCGATTGATGAGACTATCCTGGGGAGCCAATTCAACGATTCCTACGCTGCGAACACCTTCATTTATGACGACAACCTGTCCTGGTTAAGAGGCAGGCATACTTACAAGTTTGGCGCCGAGCTTCGTGTTCAGCAATATAACTCCCACGGTGATTCTGGAGTCCCGACTTTCGTGTTTGATCCCGCGCAAACCGCTGGCAGCTTCGGCAGGAACGCCGGCTTCGGATTTGCGAGTTTCCTTCTCGGCGACGTAAATCAGGCATCGGTCAGTGAACCGAATAGCACCTATGGCCGAAGAAAATCCGTGTCGCTGTACGCACAGGACGACATTAGGCTCGCGTCAAAGTTCACTTTGAATTTGGACTTGCGGTGGGACTTCAACGGGCGCTATCACGAAAAATATGGACACTGGTCGAATTTCAACACGGCGGCGATCAACCCAGTCACTGGCCTTCCCGGCGCTTTGGAATTCGCGCAGGGTGGGAGTGATTCGTTCGAGAGAAAGCAGTACTACCACAATTTCTCGGGCTCCGTTGGAGGCGCTTACCAGCTCACGCCAAAGACGGTGGCACGCGGATCCTTCGGAGTTTATTACGTTCCACTAAACCTGAATACGTGGAGCGGGATTCCGTACGGATTCAATCCGGGCTTCGTGTTGAATAACCAAGTCCTTTCGACCTTCAATTGGGACGGCGGCTATCCGGGGAAAGCGGCCGATATTGGGGAGAATCCCAATTTCACTCGATGGGGAATGGTTTCGGACGATCCCCACAGCTTGGAGTTAGGGAATGTTCAGGAGTGGACAGTTGGAGTTCAGCGTGAGATCGGCGGCGATTTGGCGCTTGAGCTGAATTTCATTCAGAACCGCGGGTTTCATCTGCAAAGCGGATATGTAGCTGCGAATCAACCCAAACTATCGGACTATACGGCGTTAGTTCAGGCCGGAAAGCAGTGGAGTTGGGTGACCAAGCCAGGTTTTGCCGGATTCGGATGGGCTTCGGTCGCGCCCTTTCCGAATGTCGCGATGACGTTTGGGCCCCTCTTCTATGTGGGTTCTCCTGACGGCAATAGCGATTACCGAGCCCTGCAGTTCACGGTGAGGAAACGCTCCAGACATGGGCTCTCCGCTCTGGCGAGCTACACCTGGTCTTCATCTCATGGAGACGTTGACAGCAGCTTCGAGGATCTCTATCAGAGTGGGCCGCTTCAGGACGTCTATAACCTGGAACAGGAACGCCACACGATCTCCTCGTTTGACCAAACGCATGTCGTAAAGGGATTCGTCATGTACGACCTGCCGTTTGGCCGCGGGCGGGCGTATCTTTCCAATGCGGGCCCGGTATTGAGTGCAATAGTTGACGCCTGGACGGTCAGCGGCGGCTTCCACTACAACACCGGATTCCCGATTAGAATTGCGGCCAACGCCTATTATCCCGGAATCAACAACGTGTATGCGGACATCGTTCCAGGCTGCGACATCGGCGCTCATTACAACGGTCAGGTTGGGGGTAGCTACTTCAATCCCTCATGCTTTTCCAATCCGCCCAGCGGAGAATTTGGGAATGCGCCCGGTTATCTCTCACAACTTCGCGCGCCGGGTTTAGCCACGGAAGACATCGGCATCAGCAAAGCGTTTCGATTTGCGGATGAACGTTACCTGTTGAGTTTGCGCTTCCAGATGTTTAATGCCCTCAATCGGCACGGATTCGCAGGCCCGAACACGCAGATCGGATCCGTGAAATTTGGCAAGGTGATGCCCGAAAACCTGAATGGGCTTCCGGAACCTCGCGTGGGCCAATTCGGCGCGCGGTTCGCTTTCTGATTAGGCGTTCGCTTTTGTTATTCAAGGTCAAGACTAACGCAATGGTGGGGACTACCAGAATCATTCTGCGTAGAGATCAGAGGCGCAGGTACATCACATTGCCCACGCTGCCGTGCCGGACTGCGGAGGTGCGCCCTTTTGCGAGGGCGCCGTTAGGAACTTTCTGGCTTTTTCTGATCCTTCTTTCGATTTTCTCTGGCGGCTGCCAGGAGAGGGACAAAACTGTCGCTCGCGGTAGACCTGTCATTGAATTTACCGACGTTCCTGTGGCAGGCGCTGGCAATGCCAAGGCACTGAATCCCATTCGAGGACGCGTAATCGGCGCCAAGCCCGGGCAGCGGATCGTCTTGTATTCGTATACCCAGAGAGAGGCGACCTGGTGGGTTCAGCCGTTCGAATTCCAGCCATTCACGGGCATCAATGCAGATTCGACGTGGAGAAACTCGGCCCATCCCGGAGCCCTGTACGCAGCGCTTCTTGTCGGGTCCGATTTTCATCCCTCGCCTACTGCGAACGTGCTGCCGACCGAAGGCGTTTTTGCGAAAGCCATTACGCAGGGTGTGGCCCCGTTGTGGCTTAGGTGGTGGTTTCCGTTGGGGAGTGTGGCGGCCGGCATAATGGCCGTGTTCGGGTTCTATTACCTGCGGCTTCACCAACTGACCAAGAAAATGAATCTCCGCTTCGAAGAACGGCTCGCCGAGCGTATGCGTGTCGCCCAGGAACTTCATGACACGTTGTTGCAGGGTGTGATCAGCGCATCCATGCAACTCAGCGTGGCTGTGGATTACCTGCCTGCCGACTCGCCAGCACAACCGGCGCTGCGCCATATTCAGCAACTGATGGCGCGCGTAATGGAAGAGGGCCGAAATACCTTGAGAGGGCTTCGGTTGTCCAATAAGGGCGCCCGCGACATCCAGCTCGCATTTTTGCGGATACCGGAGGAACTGGGCCTCGATCCAAAGGCGGCCTATCGCGTCGTTGTGGAAGGCTCTCCCATGCCATTGCAGGCAGTCATTTACGATGAGGTTTACAGCATCGGGCGGGAGGCGCTCGTCAATGCATTCCGGCATTCCGGCGCGAATAGCGTCGAAGTAGAGCTAGAATACGCGGCGAACCGAATCAGGGTTTTGGTCCGCGATGATGGCTGCGGGATCAACCCGGAAGTGCTTCGATCCGGGCGCGATGGCCATTGGGGGCTCTCGGGAATGAGAGAGAGGGCGGAAGGAATGGGCGCGAAATTCAAAGTCATGAGCGGCGCCGAGGCGGGCACCGAAGTTGAACTTTCCGTTCCCGCCCACATCGCTTTCCAGTCCCGGCCTTCGAACGGTCGTTTCAGGTGGCTGCCGAAGCGAATGCTTCGATTCGTTCGAGAAGTGGCGCCGAAGATAGAAAGCGAGATACAGAAGTGAGCAATCAGCCGCGGATTCGCGTTTTCAGCGTAGATGACCACCCCCTATTGCGTGAGGGGATTGCCGCGATCATTGACCATCAACCGGATATGATGATGGTTGCGCAGGCGGCCAACGCACACGAGGCCTTGGAGCAATTTCGCAAGCATCGGCCTGACGTCACGCTCATGGACCTGAGGCTACCTGACAGGAGCGGTATCGATACGATGATCGCTATTCGATCGGAATTCCCCGACGCTCGCGTCATCATGTTGACTACATTCGAAGGCGATGTGGAGATCAAGCATGCCCTGGAGGAGGGGGCCCGCGGTTACATGCTCAAGAGCATGGCTCCCAAGGAGTTGGTCGAGGTCATCCGCCAAGTTCACGCCGGGAAAAAACGGATTCCTCCACAGTTGGCGGCTCAACTCGCGGAACACATGAGCGACGAAGCCCTGACCGAACGCGAGGTAGAAGTCCTTGGTCAAATCGCCGGCGGTAACCGAAATCGAGACATCGCGGAGCGCCTCTTCATTACCGAAGAAACTGTGAAGGTCCACATCAAGCATATCATGGAGAAGCTGGGGGCAAGTGATCGCACGCAAGCAGTGGCGATCGGCATACGCCGCGGAATTATCCAGCTTTAGAAGGCAGATCTCAACCAGTACGGATACCCCAAAAGTGGGATGAAAAAATACCGGGATTTCGTGTATCGCCCCCGGGCTACGCCTGTGTAACCTCTGAGCTTAGTTGCGCAATTCAAGGCTCGGGAGAAATACGCTGCAAAGACTATTTTCTGCGTTTCCAGGCGGCTGGCCAGGAACAGGCCTGCTCTTGATGCGAGTAGTGGTTGGGGCCGCGACCTCCGCGCAAGGCATTTTGTATCTTTCCGAGGGTGGCAATCGGACGTTTGAAGTGCTTTTCACCAGCGTCACACTGGCTGGGTTTGGCGCCTGCCTCCTGATTGGATTTCTCACTCCGGTTATGAGCATCTCGATTGCGATTGTCAGCCTCGCGAAGGCGCTTTCCTGGCTCCCGCAGCCCACCGTAAATCTATTTGACAGCAAGCTAGCGTCTCTCGAAATGATCGTCATGGCTGCTGCAATCGCCTTGCTGGGGCCGGGGGCATGCTCGCTCGATGCACGTCTCTTCGGACGCCGTGAGATTGTGATCCCTCCCACTTCTCGCACGCCAAAATCTTGATTCACAAAGCAACAAGGAGACGCCTATGGCAAAGATTACAGACAACGGCATCATCGCGATCCCCGGCAAGCACTCGGTGAACCAGACAGTGGAAACGCTCAAGAGTATTTTGCAAGCCAAAGGAGTCAAGCTCTTCGCGCTGATCGACCATAGCGGAGAAGCGGAAAAGGTGGGAATGAAAATGCGCCCCACTAAGCTGCTGATCTTCGGGAACCCCAAGGCCGGCACGCCTGTGATGTTGGCCGCTCCCACCATAGCCATCGACCTCCCTCTCAAAATTCTGATCGGGGAAGATAACCAGGGAAAAGTCTGGATTTCCTATGACAGCCCGATATATTTGCAGGAGCGGCACCGCTTGCCGCAGGAGTTGCTGCAAGACATAGCCGTAGTCGAAACGCTTGCAGCCAAGGCTGCAGAATAGATTGAATAAAAGATCAAGCGCTCGCTGACGGTCGCGCTACTGCCTGGCCCGTTGACGAGTCCAGTAGCGTGACTATCAGTGGCGCGACGGTTACCGAGCGCGGATCCCTCTCCCGGTCCAGTAGCGCGACCGTTAGGGAGCGCGTTTTTCAAGGGATCAGGAAATCGTGCGCCCCTGGACTTGCGGATTGCATCTATTATTGATAGCCGCAACTGTCAGCTGGTCGGCAACTGCCAGCCGACTAGCAGCACGACCTGGGTATTCAGGATCGTTTGACGGTCCCTAGCTCCCGTAAGCAGCTGTGCGCTCAATGACTTATGAATTGAATGCGCGCCCTTTACCGTGGAACGCCGATTGCAAAAGATCACGCGCTCCCTGACGGTGGCGCTACTCGACCCGGAGAGGATTTTCAAGGAGCCAGGCAGTGGCCCGACCGTCAGGGAGCGCGTTTCTTCCATAAAAATCCTAACGTCGCGTCGCAATTGTGACGCTGGAATCAGATGCGTGGGGGGGGCAAGCCATTAAGACTCAACCTCTTTTTCACCGTACGCGCGGGGACACATCTGCATCGGCGATGGGTGGCATCGCCGGGCCGGACCCACTTAGCATGGCCGGCGAGAGCCTTTCCCGCGTAAACGGAACCCTAAGCAATGAGTTTCCAGTTGTTTACTTGGCCCGGCATGGCGAGACGGAGTGGAGCCTCACGGGTCAACATACAGGGCTCACTGACCTTCCGCTCACACAGCGCGGCGAACAGAACGCACGCGCGCTCAGAGAACGACTGGCTGGGCTGAATCTTAGAAAAGTGTTTACCAGCCCATTGCAGCGCGCGACGCGGACTTGTGAGCTGGCCGGGTTTGGCGCCGTAGCCGAAGTCGATCGCAATCTGCTCGAATGGGACTATGGCCAATATGAGGCTCTTACCACGGCCGAGATCCATGCCAAGCGCCCAGATTGGCTGCTGTTTCGCGACGGCTGCCCCGGCGGTGAATCACCGGAACAAGTGGCGGCGCGTGCTGACTCCATGGTGGACCGCGTGCGCACCCTCGGAACGCATGTGCTGCTTTTTTCGAGCGGCCATTTTCTGCGGGTGCTCGCAGCGCGCTGGTTGGCGCTGGGAGCGGCGGCCGGAAAATACCTCCTGCTGAGCACCGCGAGCGTGAGCGCGCTGGGCTATGAAAATGGTTTATCCGGGCCTGTGATCCAGCTGTGGAATGACACAAGGCACGTGAAGGCACCCGAGCTGAGAGGCACCGCGGTCAAAACTCAATCAAAGGAAACTTCGTTATGGCCACAAAGGCAGTGAAGCAGCCAGTGACGTTGAGCGAGTCCGACGCTATTGCCAAACTTCGCAGTCAGTATACAAGCGGCCCGATCGATTTAATGGGCACGGAGAACGCGTTGTATGAACGGCACTTGGTGTTCGACAACGTCGTCGACCTTGCCGCGGCGGGCCCACGTGAGCGCTTTGAAGCGATCGCCCGCTCCGTGCGGGATATTCTGTCGCAACGATGGATCAAGACCGAGAATACCTACGCGCACGAAAACCCCAAGCGCGTCTACTATCTTTCGATGGAGTTTCTCATTGGCCGTTCGCTCGCTAACAATGTGACGAATCTTTTGCTCGAATCCATTACCAAGAAAGCTGCCCAAGAGAAACATCTCGATTGGCTCGGGCTGCTCGAACAGGAACCCGACGCCGGCCTGGGTAATGGTGGGCTCGGGCGGTTGGCGGCTTGCTTCCTCGACTCCATGGCCACGATGCAACTCCCTGCTATGGGGTACGGCCTGCGGTACGAATATGGCATGTTCAAGCAGACCATCCGGGATGGCTGGCAGCAGGAAAAGCCCGACAATTGGCTCCGTCATCCGGACCCCTGGGAGGTTGCGCGCCCACACGAGAAAGTTGAAATCAAGCTGAATTGCTCCTTCGATCTACAAGGCGGGGCCTTACACGCCAACGTTGGCAAGACCTCCAGTTTGATCGGCGTCCCCTATGATCGTCCTGTATTAGGTTACGGCGGAAATAACATCAACACGCTTCGCCTCTGGGCTGCAAGGGCTCCCGATTACTTTGAGTTTCAGGCGTTCAGTCACGGCGATTTCGTCGGAGCGGTGGCTGAAACGCTGGAAGCGGAGACCCTCACGCGGGTACTCTACCCGGACGACTCCACAAGCCAAGGCCAGGGGCTGCGGTTCGTGCAGGAATATTTTCTGGTGGCCTGCTCGCTTGCTGATCTTGTACGGCGCTTCCGGCGCGGCAACACCGATTGGAATTTGCTTCCTGAAAAAATCGCCATCCAGCTTAACGACACGCACCCGACATTAGCGGTTCCCGAGTTGATGCGAATTCTGCTCGACGAAGCACACCTGGGATGGGATACGGCGTGGGAACTGACACAAAGGAGTCTGGGGTACACGAATCACACTCTGCTTCCCGAGGCCCTGGAGAAGTGGCCGGTCGCATGGTTCGAGAGCCTGCTGCCGCGTCAGCTGGAGATCATCTATGAGATTAACCGTCGCCTGCTGGATTCGGTTCGGGCTCGATTCCCTGGCGACGAGGGGCGCGTTCAGCGGGTGAGCCTGATTGAGGAAGGCCCAGTTAAACACGTTCGCATGGCCAACCTGGCCATCGTCGGTTCGCACAGCACGAACGGTGTAGCAGCAATTCACTCCGAGCTGCTACGCACGACCACAGTCAAGGATTTGGCGGAGATTTTTCCCGAGCGCTTCAGCAACAAGACCAACGGTGTTACTCCCCGCCGCTGGTTGCTGCTGGCGAACCCTCCTTTGGCCAACGTCATTACCGAAGCGATCGGTGAAGGTTGGATCACCGACCTTAACGAATTAAGTAAATTGAAGCCGCTCGCCAACGACAAGGCTATTCGCGAGGGCTTCAAGGAGGCCAAGCGTGAGGCCAAATCTCAATTTGCCGACTGGTTGAAATCGGAATCCGGCGAAACAGTGGATCCGGACTCAATCTTTGATTGCCAGATCAAGCGCATCCACGAATACAAACGGCAACTGCTCAATGCCCTGCGCGTCGTGGTGCTTTACAACCGGCTGCGAGAGAATCCGAATATGGAGGTTGCGCCGCGTACGTTTTTTTTCGCGGGCAAGGCCGCGCCAGCCTATCAGCTCGCAAAGCTGATTATCAAATTCATTGAGAACCTGGCTGACACAATCGATGCCGACCCGGCGACGCGAGGTCGGCTCAATGTTCTGTTCCTGCCCGAGTACGACGTTTCACTCGCGGAACGGCTCATCCCCGCCAGTGATGTCTCAAACCAGATCTCGACTGCAGGCTATGAAGCCAGCGGCACGAGCAACATGAAATTCATGATGAATGGCGCTTTAACAATCGGCACGCGCGATGGTGCGACAATCGAGATGGCTCAAGAGGCAGGTGAGGACAATTTCTTCCTCTTCGGTCTGACGGCGGAACAGGTCGCCGGCAACCGCGGTTGGTACAACCCCCATTGGCATTATGAAAATGAGCCGGAAACGCGTGCGGCGTTGGATTTGATCTCTTCCGATTATTTCAGCCCGCATGAGCCCGGTATCTTCGCTCCGTTGTACGACACGTTGTTGACTTACGGGGACCACTACATGCACCTGGCGGATTTGAAATCCTATCTCGGGGCAGACCAGCGGCTGCGCGACCTTTATGCCAACTCGGACGAGTGGGTGCGCAAGGCTATTCTGAATGTTGCGGGATCCGGTAAGTTTTCCAGCGATCGTACGATCGCCGAATATGCGACCCAGATCTGGGAGGTGAAGCCATGCCCGGTGCCGTAGGAGCGCAGCAACTCCCGAAATTGTCTCCGCTCGCTGGGAAGCCTGCCCCGAAAGAAATGCTGGTCGACGTGGTCCAGCTTGAACGCCAATATTTTGAGCACCAGCCGGACTTGGGTGATCCGAACCAGATGGTGAGTTTCGGGACCAGTGGGCACCGGGGATCGCCCCTGCATGGCACCTTCACAGAAGCTCACATTCTTGCCATCACCCAGGCGATCTGCGATTACCGGCGAAGCGTCGGCACGGATGGACCGCTTTACATGGGCAAGGACACACACGCAGTGTCCGACCCGGCGCAACGAACGGCGCTTGAGGTCCTGGCGGCCAACGATGTGGAAACAATTATTCATCAAGACAACGGCGTCACGCCGACGCCGGTTATCTCGCGGGCCATTCTCGTCTATAACCGCGGACGCAAGCAGCGCCTCGCGGACGGCATCGTGATCACGCCGTCGCACAACCCACCCGAGGATGGCGGCTTCAAGTACAACCCCACAAACGGCGGTCCCGCCGACACTGATGTAACGCGCTGGGTGGAGGACAGAGCCAACGAGCTTCTGCGGGGAAACAACGCGGGCGTGAAAAGAATGCCCTTCGCCGCAGCCAGCAAGGCTGGGAGCACCCATCAGGAAGACTTCATCCTCCCTTACGTCCGAGACTTGCAAAACGTTGTGGATATGGATGCGGTTCGGGGCTCGGGCCTCAAGCTTGGCGTGGATCCGCTGGGAGGCGCCGCCAGACCCTACTGGGAACCGATCAATTCTATTTACCATTTAGATATCACAGTCGTTAATCCGGTCATCGACCCGACGTTTTCGTTCATGACCGTCGATCATGACGGCGTGATTCGCATGGACTGTTCCAGCCCCTACGCGATGGCCCGGCTCGTCGGACTCAAGGACAAATATCGCGTCGCCTTCGCCAACGATCCGGATTCCGACCGGCATGGAATCGTCACGCCGTCAGCTGGGTTGATGAACCCCAATCATTATCTCGCGGTCGCAATCCGCTACCTGCTCTCGCACCGCCCCCAGTGGCCGGACCACGCCGCGGTCGGCAAGACGCTGGTGAGTAGCAGCATGATTGATAAAGTGGTGCAAAAGTTGGGCCGCCGGCTGTCAGAAGTTCCCGTGGGATTCAAGTGGTTCGTTCCGGGGTTGATTGACGGCTCGTGCTGTTTCGGCGGCGAGGAGAGTGCCGGGGCGAGTTTCCTGCGGCATGACGGTACTGCATGGACGACCGACAAAGACGGACCGATCATGGACTTGCTGGCTGCCGAGATCACCGCGCGTACGGACAAGGATCCGGGTGAGCATTATCGCGAACTGACCGCGGAATTCGGCATGTCCTATTACACGCGCATCGACGCGCCGGCAACGCCCGAGCAGAAGGCCAAGCTGCGAGAGTTGTCGGCTGGGGCGGTAAAGGCATCAACTCTCGCCGGGGAGCCAATCACGGCCAAACTGACCCGCGCTCCTGGGAACAACGCACCTATCGGTGGGTTAAAGGTCGTAACCGCCGGCGGCTGGTTTGCGGCGCGGCCTTCGGGCACGGAGAACATCTACAAGATCTACGCAGAAAGCTTCAAGGATAATGCACACCTGAACGCCATCCTGACAGAGGCCGAGGCAATTGTTAGCAGCGCCCTGAACTTCTCGAAGGGACGAGAATGAGTTCCGATATTGCCCGACTGCGGCCGTTTCTAGCGGATTACCGCACCTCTGGTTTGCTGTTGCACGTGACATCTCTGCCCTCACCTTACGGCGTGGGCGATGTGGGACCTGCCGCATTATCCTGGATCGATCGTCTGGCCCAAGCCGGACAGAGCTGGTGGCAGATGCTGCCACTCGGTCCCACCGGTTACGGCAACTCGCCGTATCAATCTCTGTCGTCGTTCGCGGGGAACGGACTACTCATCAGCCCCGACTGGTTGGTTGAGGATAAGTTGTTGCGGCCAGGAGATTTTCAGGCCCGCTCGTTCCCGCAAAACAAGGTCGACTACAACGCCGTGATTGCATTTAAATTTGAGCTGTTCATGAAAGCCTGGGCCAACTTTAGCGCCGGTGCGCGCGCTGACCTGCGTCCAGCCTACGAGCAGTTCCGAGATGACCAGGCGCATTGGCTCGAGGACTACGCGTTGTTCCGGGCGCTCAAGATCAAATTTGGCGGCACATATTACCTTGACTGGCCGGCAGAATTCGTTCAGCGCCAAGCGGCGGCGCTTGACCAGGTTCGAACCGAACTGAAAGATCGAATCGACCAAGTATGCTTCGCGCAGTTCCTGGTGTTCCGTCAAGGCGAACGGCACAAGGCGCACGCTCGCCGCAGAGGCATACGCTTGATCGGCGACCTGCCCTTTTTTGTTTCTCCAGACTCGAGCGACGTCTGGGCGCACCCGGAATTATTTCTGCTGGACGAGCAGTACCGGCCACGCGTCGTCGCCGGTGTGCCTCCCGACTACTTCAGCGCGCAAGGGCAACTTTGGGGTAACCCCATCTACAACTGGGACGTTCTTCGTCAATCGAACTATCGATGGTGCGTCTCTCGGTTGCGAGCTCTGCTAGCCCACGTCGACGTGATCCGCTTGGATCATTTCCGGGCGTTTGCGGCGGCGTGGCACGTCCCAGCCGGAGCGCCGACGGCACAGTCGGGAAAGTGGGTCGCTGGTCCAGGCGCCGATTTTTTTCAGGCGGTGCGGAAAGAATTAGGCTCTCTGCCGTTTATCGCCGAGGATCTGGGAATGATCACGCCTGACGTGTACGCACTCCGCGACAAGTTTGGAATGCCGGGCATGCGAGTTCTCCAGTTTGCCTTCGACGGCCGTTCGGACAATCCGTACCTCCCTGACAACTACGTCACCAATGCGGTGGTCTACACAGGTACCCATGACAATCCTACGACTCGAGGCTGGTTTGAAGGATTGCCGGACAATCAACGACAGATCTTGTGGAAATATCTGAAAATACCTGCCGGCGAGAGCAATGATGTGGCAGCGGCGTTGATGGACTTGGCTTGGTCGTCGGTCGCTGCGGTTTCGATGGCTCCTTTGCAGGATTTGCTGAATCTGGGGCCGGAAGCGCGAATGAACGTTCCCGGACGTATCGAAGGCAATTGGGGCTGGCGCGCCACGGAAGACATGCTGTCCGATCGGGCATTCGAACGCCTTCGCAATCTTACGAAGAGCTCGAACCGATTGGCAGCTCTTGTAACTCCTCATGCACCAAAGCTGACTGAGGCAGTCTCAGGAGCCTGAGCGAAAAGCTTTACCGGTCGACACATTCGAATACTGCCTGCGATCAGGAAGATAATTCTAGCTGGCTAATGTGCCCGCATTTCTAACGGGCCACGAAAGAGGCAAGACAATGAAGGCGACACAATTGCTTCACAATCTGGGTCAGAGCATCTGGCTCGACAACATCACACGCGACCTGCTGAACAGCGGCACGCTCAAGCGCTACGTTAGCGAACTGTCGGTAACGGGGCTGACCTCAAATCCGACAATCTTCGACCACGCCATCAAAAACAGCACTTCTTACGACGCCGCGATTCGCGACGGGCTTAGTATCGGAAAGTCCGGCGAGGCGCTCTTTTTCGACTTGGCACTGGAGGATATCACCCGGGCCGCCGACTTGTTTCGCCCAGTCCACGACCAGACGGACGGAGTGGACGGATGGGTGTCATTGGAAGTCTCGCCATTGTTGGCGTACGACACAACCAGCACCTTGGCTGCGGCGAAGGAGCTGCACGCGCGGGCGGGACGGGCCAACTTGTTCATTAAAATCCCGGGAACCAAAGAAGGCCTGCCCGCAATCGAAGAGGCGATCTTTGCCGGCATTCCGATAAACGTCACACTCTTGTTTTCCAGCGAGCATTACGTGGCGGCTGCCGAGGCCTTTCTTCGGGGGATCGAGCGGCGCATTGACGCCGGCCTGAAACCCGTTGTCGGGTCCGTCGCCTCGATTTTTGTCAGTCGCTGGGACTCCGCAGTCACGGACAAGGCGCCCGACTCGCTGCGCGACCAGCTTGGTATCGCCATCGCCAAGCGTACATACAAGGCGTACAGATCGTTACTTGCTTCTCCCCGCTGGCAGCGCGCCTTCAACGCCGGCGCGCGTCCTCAAAGGCTCCTATGGGCGAGCACTGGAACCAAGGATCCCAAGGCGTCCGACGTCCTCTACGTCAAAGCCCTGGCCGCGCCCTTTACGGTGAACACGATGCCGGAGGCTACTTTGAAGGCGCTCGCCGATCACGGCGAATTGGGCGCGATCCTCCCGGCAGATGGTGGCGACAGCGAAGTGATTTTAGCGCAGTTCGCCAAGGCCGGCATCGACGCCAATGCGCTGGCTGCTCGGCTTCAGGATGAGGGCGCGAAGTCGTTCGTCAACTCCTGGAATGACCTGATGGCAGTGATTACTTCCAAGAGTGCTTCGCTCAAGCAGGCCGCCGCCGGTTAAACGGAAATGAAAGGAGTATGAATATGGCCACACGCGCTACACCAAAAGCGACATCCCAGGTTGTTGAACCGCTGACGAAGCGGAAGTCGTGGAAAGCGTTGCAAACCCACTCCGAGAAGACACGCGGCTTGCATCTGCGAACACTTTTTGCGGATGACCCCAAGCGCGGCGAGCGGATGACTGCCGAGGCTGTGGGCCTGTTCCTGGATTACTCGAAGAACCGCATCACCGACGAAACCATCAAGCTTCTCATTGAACTAGCAGAGGAATCGCGTCTGCAATCACGGATTGGAGCCATGTTTCGAGGGGAGAAGATCAACACCACTGAGAAACGGGCGGTATTGCATGTGGCCCTGCGCGCACCCAAAGGATCATCCATTGTCGCAGACGGAGAGAATGTTGTTCCCCAGGTCCATGCCGTGCTCGACAAAATGGCTGAGTTTTCGAACCGCGTCCGCAGCGGGGAGTGGAAAGGACACACTGGCAAGCGCATCCGCAACGTCATTAACATTGGTATTGGCGGTTCAGACCTGGGGCCGGTCATGGCCTACGAGGCGCTCAAGCACTACAGCGAGCGAGACATGACGTTTCGGTTTGTTTCGAACGTTGATAGCACCGACTTCGCAGAAGCTGTCCAAGGTCTCGACCAGTCGGAAACCCTGTTCATTGTTTCTTCGAAAACCTTCACCACACTGGAGACCATGACGAATGCCCATACGGCTCGCGCATGGTCTCTAAAGGGTCTCGGAGGTGATGAAAAATCGGTAGCCAAACACTTTGTCGCCGTTTCGACGAACGCCGCGGAGGTGGCCAAGTTCGGCATCGATACGGCCAACATGTTCGAATTCTGGGACTGGGTTGGTGGGCGCTACTCGATGGACTCGGCCATCGGTCTTTCGACGATGCTGGCCATCGGCCCGGATAATTTCCGAACCATGTTGGATGGCTTCCATCAGATGGATGAGCACTTCCGCACCTCGCCGCTCGACCGCAACTTACCGGTCCTCATGGGGCTTCTCGCAATCTGGAACATCAATTTCTTCGGTGCAGAGACGGTCGCCGTGTTGCCTTATGAGCAGTACTTGAAGCGATTTCCGGCGTATCTGCAGCAGTTGACGATGGAGAGCAATGGCAAACATGTAACGCTGGATGGCGCCGAGGTCACCTACGCAACTGGCCCTGTCTATTGGGGCGAGCCGGGAACTAACGGGCAACACTCCTTCTACCAATTGATCCATCAAGGGACCAGGCTCATACCTTGCGACTTCATCGCGTTTAATCAATCGCTGAATCCCCTTGGCCGGCACCATGACGTCCTCCTGGCGAACGTCTTTGCTCAGACGGAGGCTCTGGCGTTTGGGAAGACGCCCGAACAAGTCAAGGCCGAGGGCACGCCGGACTGGCTCGTCCCCCACCGGGTCTTCGAGGGTAACCGCCCGTCAAATACGATCCTCGCCGAGCGGCTGACGCCAGAAATTCTCGGCAAGTTGGTAGCACTCTACGAGCACAGTGTGTTCACCCAGGGCGTCATCTGGCAGATCAACTCGTTTGACCAGTGGGGCGTGGAACTTGGCAAGGTGTTGGCCCAGCGCATTATTCCGGAACTCGAGAGCCGGACAGAGCCTGTGCTCGGCCATGATAGTTCAACGAACAATTTGATCCGTCGCTATCGGAAACTCAAGGAGAAATCCATATGACTCGCGGCTACGACAAGCCTTTGTATTTTCTGCCCTTCGACCACCGGGGCTCGTTTAAGACGGGAATGTTCGGCTGGAAGGGTGCGATTACCGCGGAGCAGACAGCGCAGATCGCTGCCACCAAGCAGGTGATCTACGACGGCTTCAAGACTGCCGTTGCTGCTGGGTTGCGCAGTGAGAAAGCCGGGATCCTGGTAGACGAGCAGTTTGGTGCGGCCATACTTTACGACGCGAGGGCCCAAGGGCACGTGACCGCGTGCCCCGCGGAGAAGAGCGGCCAGGAGGAGTTCGACTTTGAGTACGGCGAGGACTTCGCCAAACACATCGAGGCATTCCACCCGACGTTTTGCAAAGTGCTGGTGCGCTACAACCCGCAGGGCGATCAGGCGCTGAACCGCAAGCAATCGGCCCGCCTGAACCGGCTCTCGGAATACCTGCATAACGAGAGCCGCAGCCAATTCCTGTTTGAGCTTCTGGTACCGCCTGAGAAATCGCAGCTCGACAGTCTCAAAGGCGACAGGAAAGCCTACGACCTTGAGCTTCGCCCTCGACTGATGGTCGAGACGATCCAGCAGCTCCAAGACGCGAATGTCGAGCCAGACGTCTGGAAGATCGAGGGGCTCGATCGTCGCGAGGACTGCGAGAAAATCGTGGCTGCTGCGCGACAGGGCGGCCGTGACAAAGTCGGCTGCATCATTCTGGGCCGAGGCGAAGATGACAAAAAAGTGCGCGAATGGCTGATGACGGCGGGGGGCGTACCGGGTTTCATCGGCTTCGCTGTGGGCCGGACGACCTTCTGGGAACCGCTTGTAAATTGGCGGGCCGGGAAGACAACGCGGGGTGCTGCCGTGGCGGAAATCGCGCGCCGCTATCGGGAGTTTGTAGACATATTTGAAGGCGCGCGTGTCGAGGCCAGCGCAGCTTGAACGAAAAAAAGAGGGGCGGCGAGATGGCAACCGATGCCGTAAAGCTGGCTACGTCGATACTCGCAGCGGACTTCGCCCGCTTGAGGGAGCAAGTGGCCGAAGCGGAGGAGGCCGGGGCTGACCGCATCTACGTCGATGTGATGGATGGGCATTTCGTGCCCAACCTTTCGATGGGGGCGCCGATCGTCCGATCGCTCCGCCGCGTGACGCGTCTGCCTCTCGAGATTCATCTGATGATTTCCGACCCGGACTTTTTCCTGGAGGAGTTCGTCGAGGCGGGCGCGGATTCGTTTCTTGTGCATTGGGAAGGCAACGCCAATTTGCACCGCACCGTGCAACGTATCAAGTCCCTGGGCAAACGCGCCGGAGTGGCCATCAACCCGGCAACCCCAGCCGCAGTGCCGGAGGAAATCATGCAAGATGTCGAACAGGTGTTGATCATGACGGTCAATCTTGGTTTCGGGCATCAGCATTTCCTCCCTACAACCCTGCAAAAAATTCGGCGTGTCAGTCAGATGGTCGAGCAAATTAGCTCCGGGTGCGACGTGGAGGTGGACGGCGGCATCGATGCAGAAACTGCTCCTCTGACGGTTGCCGCGGGAGCCAGCGTTCTGGTTGCCGGAACAGCAATTTTTGGTGAGGGCGAGGAAGTGGCTGCAGCGATGGACCGGCTGCGAGCCGGCATCAAGCAGTCGCGGAAAGAACCTCAACGAGTCAAACGACGACATCAGCGAAGGAGTGATCTATGCAACTTGGAATGATTGGTCTTGGAAGGATGGGAGCAAACATGGTGCGAAGGGTCCTCCGAGGGGGCCATCGATGCGTGGTGTTTGACAGGTCGCCGAAAGTGGTGAACGAGTTGGTACAGGAGAAGGCCACAGGAAGTTCCACGCTGCACGATTTCGTGACGAAGCTGGAGAGGCCTAGAGCGATATGGTTAATGGTTCCCGCTGCAGCCGTGGAGGAAACAATCGCTGCACTCTTGCCCCATCTTGAGCCCGAGGACATCCTCATCGACGGCGGCAATTCCTATTACGTGGATGACATCCGGCGCGCCAAGGAACTCTCGCCGAAGCGCATCCATTACGTGGATGTGGGGACGAGCGGTGGTGTGTGGGGTCTGGAGCGGGGTTACTGCATGATGATCGGTGGCGAAACGAGCGTGGTCACGCACCTCGATCCAATCTTCTCGACGTTGGCGCCGGGGGCGGGAGACATACCACGCACGCCGGGACGCGAAAAGTTTGACGGCACCGCCGAGCAGGGTTACCTGCACTGCGGTCTCAACGGCGCCGGTCACTTCGTCAAGATGGTCCACAACGGCATCGAGTATGGCCTCATGGCTGCGTACGCTGAAGGGTTGAGCATCTTGCGGGACGCCAACGTGGGGAAGGAACAGCATGCAATTGACGCCGAGACGACGCCGCTGCGTGACCCCGAACATTACCAATATGATCTGAATTTGCGTGACATCACGGAGGTATGGCGGCGCGGCAGCGTGATCGCGTCTTGGTTGCTGGACCTGACGGCGGCTGGCCTGGTGAATGATCCCGCGCTGTCGCAGTTTACTGGGCGTGTGTCGGACTCAGGGGAGGGCCGGTGGACGATTAAGGCGGCTATCGATGAGGCCGTGCCGGTACCCGTTCTCTCCGCTGCGCTCTACCAACGCTTCACGTCGCGCGGCGAGGCGGACTATCAGGACAAACTACTCTCCGCGATGCGCTACGGCTTCGGCGGACACTTGGAGAAAGCTGCCGGTAAGTGATATTAATTGAAAGGAAGTTATAAAATGAGTAATTTACATTCTGACGCGCTGGTCTTCTTCGGCGCCACGGGCGATCTGGCCTACAAGAAAATTTTCCCCGCGCTGCAGGGCATGCTAAGACGCGGCCGCCTCGACGTACCGGTCATCGGTGTTGCCAAGGCTGGTTGGGACCTCGAACAGTTTCGGGCGCGGGCACACGACAGCCTTGAGAAACATGGCGGAGTCGATGCCGCGGCTTTCGAAAAACTGAGCGGCTTATTGCGTTATGTGGACGGCGACTACACAGATCCTGCCACCTTTCAGGCGATCCGCAAAGAACTCACTGGTGCGCAACACCCAGCGCACTACCTGGCCATCCCGCCAGTCCTATTCGGAACGGTTGTGGAACAATTGGCAAAATCGGGCTGCGCACAGGGCGCTCGCGTGATTGTCGAGAAGCCTTTCGGAAATAACCTCGCTTCAGCGCAGGAGCTCAACCGGATCCTGCACGCAACATTTCCCGAGTCCGGAATCTTTCGCATTGACCACTATCTTGGCAAGCGGCCAGTGAACAACGTGGTAGTTTTCCGTTTCGCGAACGCCTTTATGGAGCCGTTCTGGAACCGAAATTACATCGACAGCGTGCAGATAACCATGGCGGAAGACTTCGGGGTGCAAGGGCGGGGCGCATTCTACGACCAGACTGGCACCATCCGCGACGTGATCCAAAACCATCTCTTCCAAATTCTATGCAATCTAGGTATGGAACCTCCGGTGCGCATAGACAGTGAAACCGTTCGCGATGAAAAGGTGAAGGTACTGAAAGCGATTCGACCGCTGGAGGTGACCAATCTCGTCCGAGGGCAGTTCAAGGGTTACCGCCAGGAAAAAGGAGTGGCCCCTGATTCGAAAATGGAAACCTTTGCCGCGTTGCGGCTGGAGATCGAATCCTGGCGTTGGAAAGGCGTGCCATTCTACATCCGCGCGGGAAAGAACTTGCCAGTGACATGTACAGAAGTGCTTGCCCGATTTCGAAAGCCCCCTTCGGTCGTCAGGGAGGACGCTCTTTCCCGGAACCACCTACGGTTCCGAATCAGTCCCGAGATGACGATAGCCATGGGGGCAACCGTCATGGCTCCCGGAGAGGCGCTAGTAGGTGAAACTGTGGAGATGGTGGCGAGCCGTCATCCACGTCCAGAGGAGATGGAAGCGTACGAACGTGTGCTGGGCGACGCAATGGCGGGAGACACCACCCTATTTGCCCGACAGGATTACGTGGAAGAGGCGTGGCGAATCGTCGATCCGGTGCTGAAAGGCGACACCCCACTATACGAGTATGAGAAAGGCGCGTGGGGTCCGAGCGAGGTCGATAAAATGGTTTCACCCGCCGGAGGCTGGCAAAACCCGATCGCCACGGACCAGGAGGATTTCCGCGTGGCCGCCCAAGTCGCGTGAAAAGACGCGTCTTGCGGCACGCTTTTGACTGGGTTTCGCATCCCATGTGTGATTCGTCATGCCGATTGGAGTAGGGCCCATGAAAGTCGAAGTACTCAAGGATGCTGATTCCGTAGCGCAAGCGGCTGCGGCGATAATTGCCGCGGATGCTCGTGCAGCGATCGCTGCGCGTGGACGCTTTACCCTAGCTGTCAGTGGCGGTCACACTCCATGGATCATGCTGCGGGCATTCGCCGAGGAAGATATCGCCTGGGCGGGTGTGCATGTATTTCAAGTGGACGAGCGAGTTGCCCCTGCCGGACACCCGGATCGGAACCTTACCCACCTGCGGGAGAGCTTCCTCCAGCATGCGCCTCTGCGCCCGGAGCAGATCCACGCCATGCCGGTAGAAGCGGCTGACTTGCAAGCCGCAACTATTCAGTACGTCTTGGTCCTGCGCGAGGCCGCAGGATCGCCGCCAGTGCTCGACCTTGTGCATCTGGGTTTGGGTCCGGATGGCCATACGGCCTCGCTTGTCCCTGGAGATGCTGTCCTAGATATCACCAATAGAAATGTAGCCCTCACCGGAGTCTACCAGGGCGGGCGTCGCATGACCTTGACGTATCCGACGATCAATCGTGCGCGACGGGTACTCTGGGTTGTGACCGGAAGTGAGAAAGTGGAAATGCTCCGTCGCTTGCGCCAAGGAGATGTGTCAATTCCCGCCGGGCGGGTGAGCCGCGACCAGGCTTTACTGCTGGCCGACCAAGCGGCGGCGGAACAAATGGCCGCCAAATTCAAGCAGGGAGGATGACATGCGCGTGGGAATTGCCACGGATCACGGCGGGTTTGGTTTGAAGGAAGATTTGGTCGCTCGCCTCCGTGCGGCGGGGCATGAGGTTGTCGACTTCGGGGCGCACGATTTAAACCCGGGCGACGATTATCCGGACTTCGTCGTCCCGCTCGGCCGGGCTGTGGCTGCGGGGACTGTCGAGCGCGGTGTGGCGGTCTGCGGTAGTGGTGTCGGAGCATCGGTGTGCGCGAACAAAATTCCGGGAGTCCACGCCGGGCTGGTGGGCGACCACTTCTCAGCGCGCCAAGGCGTCGAGGACGACCACATGAACATCATCTGCATGGGCGGCCGCACGATTGGACCTTTCGCGGCTTGGGACATCCTTGAGGCGTTCCTGGCCGCTGAGTTTAGCCAGGCGCCGCGCCACTTGCGCCGCCTGGGAAAAGTCGCTTCGCTGGAGCTTGAAGCGATCACCGAGCGCGGGGTCGGAGCGCGGCAGAAGTCGTAGAATGCGCGGCGGCTGCGGTAGGTCCGGCCACGGAATGTGAAGGCGCCACTACCATTGGTGGTCGTGACCGTGAATCAGAATCATTAGCGTATCAGGGAGGGGAAGATTATGAGTACGACGCAAGTTGCTCCACTGAAACCGGGGATCGATCTTGATCAGCTATGCATCAACACGATTCGTACTCTTTCAATTGACGCAGTCCAACAGGCCAAATCCGGGCACCCCGGCACCCCGATGGGGCTCGCCCCTCTGGTCTACACCATATGGAACCGCGTCATGCGCTTCGATCCGCAGGACCCGATCTGGCCCAATCGCGATCGGTTCGTGCTCTCGAACGGTCACGCTTCCATGCTTCTCTGGTCAGTGCTGCACCTTACGAAGACACAGGCGGTGAATGCTGAGTATGAAACCTTGGGGCAGCCCTCGGTGACGCTCGAAGATATCCGCCGCTTTCGCCAACTCAACAGCAAGGCAGCGGGCCATCCCGAGTACCACTGGGTCTCGGGCGTCGAGACAACCACTGGCCCGCTCGGCCAAGGGGTCGCCACGAGCGTGGGAATGGCTATTGGTCAGAAGTGGCTCGCCGCGCATTACAATAAGCCTGGATTCGAGATGTTTGACTACAACATCTATGCAGTTTGCGGAGACGGCTGCATGATGGAGGGCATTGCGTCGGAAGCGGCCTCGCTTGCCGCGCATCTAGGGCTCGACAATCTCTGCTGGGTGTACGACAACAATCACATCACCATCGAAGGAAACACTCGCATCGCCTTTACGGAGGACGTGGCGACCCGCTTCCTGGGTTATGGGTGGAACGTTCTGCGGGTTGGCGATGCCAACGACACCGATCGCATCGAGCACGCCGTCGAGACCTTCAGGAAAACGAAGGGTCGGCCGACCTTCATCATTCTTGACAGCCATATCGGCTACGGTTCGCCGCACAAGCAGGACAGTGCCGAAGCTCACGGCGAACCGCTCGGCGAAGAAGAAGTCCGTCTTACGAAACGCAGCTATGGATGGCCCGAGGACGCGAAGTTTCTCGTGCCAGACGGTGTTTACGAGCGTTTCGATGCGGGGATCGGCGTACGCGGCGCGACGGCCCGCCAGGAATGGACAAAGCTATTCGATTCTTACAAGGCTGCGTACCCCGAACTTGCGGCGCAGATTGAACAAATGCAGCGACGCGAACTCCCAAAAGATTGGGATCGCAACTTACCCGTGTTTCCCGCCGACTCGAAGGGCATGGCGGGGCGAGACGCCTCGGGCAAGGTGCTGAATGTGCTCGCTCAGAACATCCCCTGGTTCCTCGGAGGCTCGGCCGATCTGGCACCCTCGAACAAAACCCGGCTGACCTTTGACGGCGCGGGAGACCTGCAGGCTGATACGCCCGGCGGGAAGAACCTGCACTACGGCATAAGAGAGCACGCAATGGGCGCGATTGTGAACGGGCTCTCCCTGTCGAAGCTCCGGCCCTTTGGCGCGACATTCTTTATTTTTAGCGATTATGCGCGGCCCGCGATTCGACTCTCGGCGATAATGGAACTGCCAACTCTTTTTGTGTTCACCCATGATGCCATGGGCGATGGGGAAGACGGCCCGACTCATCAACCTGTCGAACACCTGGCGTCGTTGCGCGCAATTCCTGGACTGGTTACGTTGCGGCCCGCTGACGCCAACGAGGTCGTCGAGGCCTATCGTTATGTGATGCAACTGCGCCACAAGCCTGCCCTGCTGGCGCTGTCCCGTCAGCCCTTGCCGACCCTGGACCGTAACAGGTACGCATCAGCGTCTGGTGTGGCGCGCGGCGCCTACGTCCTAGCGGACGCTCCTGGCGGCAACCCCGAAGTGATCCTGATTGCCTCGGGGAGTGAAGTTAGTCTTGCCGTGGAGGCACACGAGACACTTCTCGCCGAGGGCATCCGCTCGCGCGTGGTCTCAATGCCGTCGTGGGACATTTTCGATCTTCAGCCCCAGGAGTATCGGGACAGCGTGCTGCCACCCAAAGTGAAGGCGCGGGTGGCGGTCGAGCAAGCCTCGACTTTTGGTTGGGAACGATATGTCGGCACGTCCGGCCGTGTGATCGGGATGAAGACTTTCGGGGCCTCGGCGCCGCTTAAGGAGCTTCAGAGGAAATTCGGCTTCGAGCCCGACGGAGTAGTGGCAGCAGCTAAAGAGCAGTTGGATAGGAAGTGATCCGTGGATTTCGTCGCCGACCGAGCCGTCTTAAATAGTGAGTCGTCTGCAGGGACGAAGGATATTGAAAGCTGCGGGCGAAGCTCGCCACTTGGGGCCACGGTTCTTCCCGGCGGGGTCAATTTCAGCGTCTACTCGCGAAACGCATCCGGCGTGGAGTTGTTGCTCTTCAACCGGGAAGATGAAATCCAGCCCGAGCGCATGATCACAGTTGATCCAGCAACCAATCGAACGGACCATTATTGGCATGTGTTCGTGCCGCGCGTGCGACCGGGGCAGCTTTACGGGTATCGAGTTGACGGCCCATTCGATCCGGCGAGCGGCATGCGGTTCGACGCTTCCAAGGTTCTCCTTGACCCGTATGGGCGCGGCGTAGTTGTTCCTCGGAACTACAGCCGCGATGCCGCTCATATCGAAGGCGACAATGCCTCTACCGCGATGAAGAGCGTGGTGGTTGATCCGCACACTTACGATTGGGAAGGCGACACGCCCTTGCACCGCCCAGCCTCCCGGACCATCATCTACGAGATGCACGTTGCCGGTTTCACGCGCCATCCCAATTCCGGAGTTTCGGAAAAAACACGCGGCACGTATGCCGGTTTGATCGAGAAGATCCCTTATCTCCAGCGACTCGGGATCACTGCCGTGGAGCTGCTGCCGGTATTCCAGTTCGACGCTCTGGATGCCCCTCCTGGACTCGTCAACTACTGGGGCTATGCGCCGATTTCGTATTTTGCGCCCCACCAAAGCTACAGCTCGCTTCGAGATCCTCTGGGCCCGGTAAATGAATTTCGTGACATGGTAAAGGCGCTGCACCGAGCGGGCATTGAAGTGATCCTTGACGTCGTCTTCAATCACACCGCTGAAGGTGACCACCACGGTCCGACTCTGTGCTTTCGAGGGATGGAAAACAGTGCGTACTACATTCTAGAACCAGACCACTCGCGTTACGCGAATTACAGCGGCACAGGGAATACGCTTAATACCAACCACCCCGTCGTCCGCCGGATGATTTTGGATAGCCTCCGCTATTGGGTTGAGCAAATGCACGTGGATGGCTTCCGGTTCGATCTGGCGTCGATCCTCAACCGCGACGAGTCGGGCAATTTGATGCCCAGCCCGCCAGTGCTCTGGGATATCGATTCGGACCCGGTGCTAGCGGGGACGAAATTGATCGCAGAGGCCTGGGATGCGGCCGGTCTGTACCAGGTAGGTAGCTTCATGGGGGACAGTTGGAGGGAATGGAACGGCCGGTTTCGCGACGATATTCGCAGTTTTTTCCGTGGCGATGACAGTTCAGTGGGAAACCTCGCTGACCGCTTGCTCGGCAGCCCGCAGATTTACGGTCACAAGAAACGCGAGGCGGAAGAGAGCGTAAATTTCGTAACGGCTCACGACGGTTTCACGCTCAATGACTTGGTCTCCTACAACCAGAAGCGCAACGAGGCGAACGGCGAAGACAACCGGGATGGCGGAAATGACAACCGAAGCTGGAATTCGGGCGTCGAGGGCCCGAGCGATGATCCCATGATAGAGAGGCTGCGAAATCGGCAGGTGAAAAACTTCCTCACCGTGACGTTGCTCTCGCTGGGATTGCCGATGATTACGATGGGCGATGAGGTGCGGCGCACACAGAATGGAAATAACAATGCGTATTGCCAGGACAACGGGATCAGTTGGTTTGACTGGACTTTGGTCGCGAAGCACGCCGATTTGCTTCGGTTCGTAACTTTGATCAACTCACGCCGGCTCTTTAGAGATTTGGAGCCGGCGCAACAGTCCCTTAGCCTCAACGAAGCCCTCATGGCGGCAACTAAGTCCTGGCACGGCGTAAAGCCAGGGCAACCGGATTGGGGCGATTCTTCGCACAGTCTGGCAATCAGCGCGGAGGCTCCAAACAAAGAGCGGTTGTTTTACGTGATTCTGAATGCTTATTGGGAGGCGCTCGAGTTCGAGCTGCCGCGAAAGGGCGACGATGACCGGGGTTCATGGCACCGATGGATCGACACTACCCTTGACTCGCCACAAGATATCGCTGAATGGGAGACAGCACCCGCGGTTGCGGGCCGCACCTATCGGGCTGGACCCCGCTCTGTCGTTGTGCTTTTCGCTCGCCTGGGAGAGGGCGAAAATTCAATTTGGTAACCAGCGTTAAATGCGACGCAATCTACCATCAGCCGGGGTCTGAGCTTAGACATGCCGGTCAATGGGTCCTTGCCTTGATGGCTGACCGTGTCGGAGCACTGTAGAACAGTATCCGTTTAACCTAAGGAAGGTGAAGGCCCATGGAAAGCGCACTTGCAGAAGTGGATCGTCGATTTGAAATTCCGGGCACCGCATCCCTCGTCGAGGGAAACGGGGGATTGCAAAAAGTACGCATCACCTCTTCCGAAGTTGCAGGAGAGATGTACCTGCACGGTGCGCACATCACCTCCTGGAAGCCCGCGGGCAGAGAGGAAGTGCTCTTTCTCAGTTCGCAATCGCGATGGGAACACGGGCACGCAATTCGTGGCGGCGTACCTATCTGTTTCCCCTGGTTTGCAGACAAGGTGGACGATCCCAAAGCGCCGGCGCACGGGTTCGTTCGAACGAAGGCGTGGCAGCTTGAGTCGATCGCCCGGACTGGAGATGGGATCACCGTCGGCATGTTCACCGAAAGCGACGAAGATACGAAGCGATGGTGGCCCGCCGAATTTCGTATGGTCTATCGTGTCACATTCGCTGCCGAGCTGAGACTCGAGCTTGCGGTGACGAATACCGGGGAGACATCTCTGCGCTTTGAGGAAGCTCTGCACGCGTACCACAGAGTGGGCAGTATCCTTAAGACGCGAGTGGCAGGGCTTGACACTGTTCCTTACATCGATAAGACCGACTCGAATCGGAAAAAGATTCAGCACGGCGAGATAGCGATCGTCTCGGAAACCGATCGCGTGTACCTGGACACAGGCGATGCAATCGAATTGGAAGATCCTGTCCTACAGCGTCGCACCCGGGTTGCGAAAGAGAATTCCAGGACGACTGTTGTGTGGAATCCATGGGTGCAGAAGGCGCATGCCTTGCCGGATTTTGCGGATGACGAATGCATGCAGATGATCTGCATCGAGACCAGTAACGTCTCCGATTTTGCTGTCGACCTTGCGCCCGGCCAGCAGCACAAAATGAAAGCTCTCGTCCGAGTTTCCGATTTCTGAATTCACAGAGCGGATTGACCTTCTCTCAATTGGGGATTGCCGTGCGGTTCGAGTCTTAGCGAAGCTTCGCGGTTCAATTGGCGGTGTTGCCCTCTCCTGTCAGCTTCCCGCCACCGGCGAAAAATTCTGATGTGTGACACTGGCTGCTTTCTTGGCGAAGTCATAAGTGGCTTTGAGATTTCCGCCGAAGAACCGCACATTCCCCTTTATGTCGCGCGCCAGCAACAATCGGCCGTCCTTATCGGTGAACTCGCAATGAACACTTATGGAGGTCGCCCCGGCGACAGTGGTTACTTGACGCGCCATTTCGCTGCCTTGCTTGAAGCCTCGAACTGCGCTATGGAGGACGATCAGATTGGGAGCGTCGGCGGAGTTTCGGTCGCCTTCACGATAAACTCGCTGGATTCCACCCTTCTGCTGTAGCTGCTGGATCAAGTTTTCATAGAGCGAAATCTGGAATTCCGCAGGTAGCTTGATCTCGTCCGATTGGATCATCATCACTCTGATCGCGGATGCATTTATCTTCGCCGGCCGCCTCTCCTGCGCTTGCGAGAGAGGCTGCTTCGTTTCCGGGGGATTAGGAGGAATTGTGGTCGGAACTGCTTGCGCCGGAATGCTGGTACGCGCCCCGAGCGCGATGAGTTCCGCCTTAGTGGTTTCTGCGCTCCCGACCGGCATGGTAAAGATGACGCCGTGAAGGCCTCCATCGGAGTCCCGGTATTGAATCGTCAGAGTGTCCAGCTTCGAACGAAACAAGCTCAAGAAACGGCCAGACTCATAAGGAGCAAACATAGACAAAGTGCCCGCAGTTCCTCGAATTACGCGCTGGCTGTCATTTCCAGTGACGACATCGTCCATGGAACCTGGGACCAGATCGGAGGTGCTCCTGGAATGAGCAAACCGCAGATTGCCGTTCTGAACCATTAAACTTCCTTGCGTATTGTTTCTTACGCTGACCAGGCCAGTGAGCTGCACTACTTTCGTAGGTGTCTGGGACTGTTGAGCATTGCTGGCCGAAACCAGCAAGCCGGCCATGAGAATTGGAATTGCGAATAGAACTATTTTCCGCCTCGCTGCCACGCAGCCTCCTTGTAATCCTACTTTCAGCAGTTCCTGATCATACCTGAATTCATTGTATCCAAGAGCTATCGACCTCAATCTCTTCCAGAGAGTCCAGGCTAAAATTGGAATTGATCGCCATCTCCAATTTGACCATTAGCCGGTCAAAGGCCGGACTTTCTTCGTCTACTTCGCTAAGCTGCTTAATTAAGTCTTCCATTCTTGTTTCTCCTTTTGTGAATTTCAGAAAGTCTCTTTCTTGCTTTTCTTACCGTCTTGACCAGATCGCGTTCGCGAATACGATTGCCTGAGGGGCATGCGATCTTTGCAATGCATCCCTTACTTTTCGTCGGGCCCGATGGATCCGCCGATTGCCTATCCGCCGACTGTGGTTACAATGCAATTTCCAGGCCATTCGTCGTGAGGGTTGTCCCCTCGCAAACTCATGAGCGGGAAGGCACATAAGGAGGCAGCGGCAAGGATAAGACCCTGCCATTTCAATGACGCTGTGGCGGCGGGCTGGCGGTTGCAAGCCGATTAACACTCGGGGCGGATGCCAGGGCAGGATGAGGAAAATCAGCGGGGGTGGAGACAATTCAGGGACTGCAGTGCGGAAATTCGCCGACTCTTCAAATTGCTATCAGTAACCTTGGCAGACGGAATTGATCTTGTCGACGTCAGCATCCTCGAGGACGATGGCCAATGCGTTAGGCCAGTCCGCCGTGCCTTGGTGATAGTCCCTAGTCTTCGGCGTTTTGAACGGACTCCTCGGTATTTCTTGTCCCGGTCACAGTGTAGTTCTGGTGATCGATGATCAGAACCTTCTGGCCGTACATCCTGACTTTTACAAATGTTTCATCTCTTTGTGAAAGCCAGAATCCATCGATTTTTTGGTATTGGCGCACGAAGTCGGCGCGTTCAATCCAGAAGGAGAGTTTCTTTGCGGGATGCCCGGCGATCCGGACGATGGCGAAGTCCTGAACGTCAATCCACACTTTCCCTTCGAAGAGGTACTTGTCTGCCCGCTTTGGGATCGCCCGGACAACAAAGCATTGATAAGGTCCCACCTGTTGTTGGCCAAGAAGTTCGAATGTGTAATTCGCAGGGGTGATGGAGCTATCGTGATGCTGCTTTCCGGAGGCTGCCTCGATCTCACTGGCGATCAGAGGTTTTAACGCCATATGGCGCACCACTCCCGAGCCTGATTCAGAAGTCGTAACAAAGGTCTTTCTGTCGGGCGCGCGGTACTCCATTTGACCGCTCTCTTGGGCGCGCACCTTCCCGGTCAGATCAGTGACTTGATAGGTCCTCGCCTCTGTGTAGCCGAGCAGGGCGGCGTTCCGAAACTCGTTATGCGCGCGCATTTCAGCGAAGAGCTTGCTTTCATCGATGTCTGGCGGGAGCGGTTCGACCGGCGCGGTAAGGTCAGCGCTGCTCTCCTCCCGTTCCGCCTGCGCTTTCGCCCTGTTTGTGCCCGCCATCATTCCGAGGAAAACGAGGGCGACAAGAAACAATCTGATTTTCATAGTCGGCATTGCCGCGTCTCCTCCAAGTGAAACTGCTCCGTTTCAATCCTCGAAGCTTCGCACCCCGCCTTGGAATTTGTTTTTGATCGCGTTGGACCAGAGCCACTTGATCACACGCGCGTCGTTGTAGCAGTACGCGAGATTGTGGTTCAGAGTCGAAAAGCAATGCCGCTGGCAGGTCGATTTCATCTGGGTAAGTTGCGATTGATCGAACTTTGGGCGATCGATGTTTCCCCAATCGTAGGTCGAGGCGTACATCGGGAAGCACGGCGCCACAGTGCCATCGGTACGAATAATGACGTTGTTCTGACCCGCGCGGCAGTTCCAATCCGCGAAACGTAACTCACCGTTCGCCTCCTGGACAACCCCTGGCATTGAGGCGAGCAGTTCCGCCTGATGTCCGTTTCCGCTTGTTCCATCGCCGTTCCAGCCATATTCCTTCAGATCGAGTCCAGAGGACATGCGCATGAACGCCTTGATTTCTTGCAGTCGCTGCACCGAGTTCACCATCTGGTAGCCGGATTTATTTTTCTCAATCAGCCAGTCCACCAGGGCATCGACTTCGCGCCAGTCCTCCGGGCGGATATACGTTGGGTTATCGTACAAATGCTTGAAGTGATCGTCCTGTTCGAGCATCGGGGTTTCGTTGATGTGGTAATCGGTGGCCACGCGATGATCGTGCGCGTATTCCGTGAGCTTCCGGATATCTTCCGTGTTGTTGCGGCAGATATTCATGTTGAAAAATACCAGGTAGCCGTCCACATATTGCTTGCGCAAAATATGTTCCAGGTTCTTTTGCGCTGGGACCAATGCCTTGGGCAGGCTGGGTTTGAGGTCCCAGGAATCCATGGCGAAGTTGAAGACAGAAACACCCGCGTCACCAAGCCGATCCGCCACCTCGGGCCGAAGCAACCGGCCATTTGTGGCGATGTAAACCCAAAAGCCTTTTTTCGCGGCGTAGTAGACGACTTTGTGCACGAAATCGGGCCGCAGGAGCGGTTCTCCGCCCATTAACGCGAGCACTCGGCACCCATTGTCGTGCAGCCAGTCGATGGAACGCCGGGCTACATCTTCTGTCATGCCTTTGACTTTATTGTCGTACGCCCAGCAGTACCAGCAATCGAGATTGCATTTGTACTCGACAAATAGATACGCAGTGATGGGATGGAACTCACCGGGCAGCACTCGAGAACGGACGTAGGGAACCAACCATCCGCGTGAATAGCGGTAGACATCCTTCGGACCCCATTTGCGTTTCTCCGGAGGAGCCTCGGGACCCGGGTCGTTCAGTCGATCCGGGAATCGTGGGAAAACAGGTTCTGGGAGAGTTAGTCCCATGGCTTCAGCGGGGGCTGGAGGTAGATTGGTAGAATTCATCAGCAGGTCGTGAATCGCAACATCGATCCGGAATTTTGCAGCGGTCGCCATTAGTCCCTCCCTTCAAACGACGAAGTGCACGCGCCGTGCCACTGGGTACTTCGGACGTACCCCTCCCGGAAGTACCTGAGAAAGGTTGAGATAGAGAAATCAACGGATAGATTCGAGTGCCGAACGCCAAAGTGTAGGTGTCAACGTAATAGCATCTGCCAGTTAGATGGCACTTTAACAAAGTTCGCCGCAAGGAATTGCGCTTCAGACACAGTCGTTGCGGGAGGAACTGCAGATTCTAACGCACGATTTTCTCACCAAATTGCAGACCGGACGTGGAATGCCCTCGGGAAGCTCGCGGGATGATCGAACGCGAGCCGGAACACTTTCCAAGTGAATTGAGCGAACCAACGGTCGTCGACTGGAATCTAAGCCAAGCCGTTGCGACGAACCTTGCGCACCAGTCGAGGTTGATCCGAGGACACCACCAGAATCGGGCGCTCCGCATAGGGAGGCGCCAGCAAGGGGGATTGTCCAGCTTGATTTTCAGAATTCCGTCCTAGATCTGCTCCAAGCGTGTCTGCCACTTCCTGGTTAAATCCCGAGCCTGCTTTGGAACTTTTCGTTGCACGAGCAACGTAAATAGGTTTCTTCTGGGATTCGTAGTAGGTGCGTGACACGATCTCTGAAACCAATCCCAAACACATAATTTGAACGCCGGCCAAGAGTAGAGCGAAGGTCGCAAAGGTCAGGGAGGTGTTGGAAGCTGGCACGGGATGAGCAAACACCTTCTGGAAAAGCAGCATCGAACCCGTCACCATGCCGGCCCCCGTCGCGATCAGGCCGAAAAACCCAAAGAAGTGCATGGGCTTTGTCGAGTAATCCAGCCAGAACTTTGTACTCAGGAGATCCAGAAAAACTCGAAATGTCCTTGAAATTCCGTAATTCGACTTCCCGTGTTGGCGCGGTGGATTGGTCACGGGGATCTCTGTGATACGGGCCCCTGACCACGCCGCCAGAGCGGGAATGAAACGGTGTAGCTCCCCATAGAGTGGGAGGTTTTGAATGACCTCTCTGCGATAGGCCTTGAAAGTTGTGCCAAAGTCATGCAGTGGCACTCCAGAAAGCTTAGCCATGGCCCAATTCGCCATGCGGCTCGGCAGGCGGCGCGTAAGCCAGGTGTCTTTCCTTTCGTAGCGCCAACCGCTAACGATGTCAAAGCCTTCGTCTAGTTTTTCGATGAAGGAAGGAATCTCTGTAGGGTCGTGTTGCAGATCGCCGTCCATGGCGATGATGACCTCGCCTCGAGCGGTATCAAAGCCGGCTTTTAATGCCGGAGTCTGGCCAAAGTTCCTGCGCAGAGTGACCACGCGGACACACGAATCTGCTCCTTGAATATCCTCAAGAATTGCGGGGCTTCGGTCTGAGCTCCCGTCGTCAACGAAGACGATCTCATAGGGATCTCCGAGGGAGCGCATCACTTGCGTCAGTGTGACATAAAGTGTTGCCGCGCTCCCTTCTTCATTAAAGATGGGCACGACGATCGAAAATTTGATTGTGCTTTCCTTTTTCATGGCACTCACTCCGATATCAGGACGTAGGCTTCAGGTCGAATAAGGATCATGACGTGTCTCGAGCTCAGGCGGCCGCAGCCATCCGCTGAGTTAATTCAACAGCATCCCTGTAGCTGCAAAGCCGGATGCCACCAGCCGCTACAAGATTCGTGACTGAAGTGGCAGTCAGACCATGAATTTCAATCTCGCGCTGAGTCAATAACCGAGTTCCTGTCCTCTCCAGTTCCACATCCCGATAGCCGGGATGGCACATCAATTCGCTTGTTCCCGGTCGTAAGTTCTCCAGAATTCCGCGGATGGCGCTCGCATCCAGAAAACCTGTCTGACTGAGGCCATAGAAGTGAGTGGCAGAAAGGAGTCCTCTTTGCTCCAGCTTCTTCCGGAAACTCTTAGCCAGACCGGAGACCGCCCGGCTAACCAAGTATTGTTTGACCGTCGAGATCTTGGAGAGCCGCCGATTTCGTAGAGGGCCGCTCGCGTGAGCATTTTGCTCCATTGGGCAGCGCACGGCCGGGATGTGGAACTCGCGCGCAAGACGGAGGACAACTTCCGAGACAGGCGGCAGAACGTGGACATGCTTATGACCATCGAAATGTGCCGGTCTGATACCGGCGCGAATTACTTTCTTGATTTGCGCCCGGAGTTCGAACTCGATGTCCGACAGGCTCACTTGCCCTGTGGCAATTCCCGCCCAGAGACGGGCCGGAGTCATGTGAAGCCGGCCTGCCCTATCAACCAGAGTTCGAATATGAGAGGGGTCGGCCACGGGCATCCCTTCCGTAAGATTCAGGTGTACTCCGATACCGAGTCGAGGAAACCGCTTGCCAGCCGCGGCAGCGTCCTCGAATGCCAATCCATTCGCGAGGAGGGTCGTACTGGTCACAATACCCTCACGGTGAGCATCGAGAATTCCCCTATTCACATTTTCTGTCAGACCAAAATCGTCCGCATTCACGATGAGCTGCTTCATGAAATCCTCTCGGCCGTCGCAACCTCTAAAGTCTGAGGAATCCCCTCTGATTGGGTCAGCGCTAGTAATGTTCTTCGCGCCTCCGCGCGCCTCGCGATCATGAAGTGCGCCACCAAACCCAGCCCCACAAAATCCCAGAAAAGAGATCGAATTTTTCGAATAGCCGCCACGGAAACGCCCTCGCTCAAGGAGCGCCCCAGGGACTGAAGAGTCGCGGTGGTGGTTCCTTCGTCAACGCCAAGTCCGAAGGGCACGAACGAGGCAACAAGCTGGGCGCAGCGATTGGCTGACTCGACCAGATAAGCATTTAGGAATGAGGCATGCGCGGTCGCGCCCTTAAGGATCAGGTAGGTCTCTCCGAAACTGATCAAATTCACGGCAATTTCAATCAACAGGACACCAAGAAAGACCCTCCTTCGAGATCGAAAAAACTCCCTTATCCCTGCTTCCCAAACGCGTAGCGTTTGCCCGTAGCGGGCCAGGACAGCCTGCCCCTGGGCCGAATTTCTCACTCGAAGGAACAGTTTTCCGAGTACGTGGCTTCGCGGAACCACGATCGCGAGGGTAATCGTAGCGAGCGCCAAGAGGATTATCGCTCCGCCTAGCTTGACCAAATGGTGGCTGCGCACTGTTGAAACAACCAGGATCAGAAACCCAGCTAAGACAAACGAGGCGGTCCCGAGGCTGTATATCAGATCCTCGACCAATACGGAGGTGACGCCAAATCTGGAGGGAATGCTTTTGGAGACGGCCCAAATTCTGAGCGTCTCTCCTAGAATTGGTCCGGCCGGGGACAAGTCAATCACCGACTCTCCCATTAGCCTCAGAGCAAACAAATCCAGGAGCCGTTGGGGAGGCGCTCCAGGATCAACGCAGCAGCGCCACGCTATTGCCCTCAAGCATTGCCGGATTCCCGAAAGGAAAAGGAGGGTAAGGAAGCCTGCCCCCAGCAGCCGAATCGCTTGAACAACCGTGCTCACCCCTGCTCGTCGGAGCAAATAACCGAGCAGGGCGATTCCAGCGATCGCCGCAAAAAAACTAACGTAGCGAGATGTTCGGTTCATGCCAATTTCTCGATTCCATTGATTCAGGAGTCCGGTAGACCGTCGCGGCTGGAACTCCATCGATTGCGGTGGTCCACGCCGGGTCTGCTTCGGATGCAATCGCACGAATAAAAGAGATATTTTCGAAATATTTCCTGCCGTCCTCGACAACCAAGTAGGTGGAGGGAGGCAGCGTTTCCCGCCGCGCGTCCGAAAGGCTGAAGTAATGCAAATCGTCCCGCCGGCATTGATGAAAATAGTAGGCGAATACTGGTGGCGCCTCGCCACTTACAGTCGAGCCGGCAGCCGCTTCGTTGCAAATCTTAAAGATTGTTGGCCGCAGACCCGCGTCCGCGACCTCGTCGTGCGGGAAGTAGTATCCGGAGCGGCCGAGCCCAAGCGGATTTAGGTACAGCGAATAGAAAGGCCCGGCATTCGCCGCGGTCCCCAGAGGCTGCGCCAGAAACACCAGGAATATCAGCGCGTTCAAAGCAGGAACCAGGAGACGGCTTCGATTTTCCATTGCGAAGCTTCGCGCCCTTGAAAATATCCTCGCCAAGCCGATTGCAGCGATGATGTAGATTGCAGGCATCCATGACAACATCCATCGCAGCCACTTTGAACTGATTAGCGAGAAGGGAACGATCCAGAAGAGCGACATCACGATCAGGAACGATATCCCGGGCTCTCTTCGACGCCGGACGACCTCGATCAGTCCAACACTCAGCGCAACCAGCACTGCCAACTGCGTCTTAATTACCAGCAACAAAAGATAAAAATAGAAAGGCATTCCGCCGCGGAGGTGTGCCACATCATTGAAATAGAAATGTCCCATCATCAAGTAGCCGTGATGGGTCATGGTCCCTTCCGCCACGTAGTGCAGCATATATTTGATGGTGCCGGGAGCCAGGATGACCGGGTTGGCGATCAAGAACATCAGGGCGCATGTGCCAAGCAGAAGCAGGTAGTCTTGCTTGCGAAGCGGTGGATACGCTCCTCGGTTCACAGGCAGGAAGTAAAAGATGAAAATTAATGCCAGATAATGCGGAAAATATTTTGAAGCCAACATCAAGCCAAAGCTTGCTCCAGCGGCGAGGTACCACTTCGCATACGGCTCCGTGTACTGTCGAACATTGATCGCACTGGCCTTCTTCGCCCGAATGTAGAAGTAGTAGCCCAGCCAGGCAAAGAAGACGAGGAGGGTGTCCTCCTTCGCCAGGCGGTTATCCATGATCGCGATGGTTCCGGTGGACCAAAGCATCGCGCTTAGCAACGCAACGTCCAAACCGAAAAATTCCCTGGCAATCCCGAATATCACAACCGCCGTCAAGGCCCCGAAAACGACATTCGGAAAACGGGCCGCAATTTCGTCGGATACCTGATGAGACCGGCCAAGTCCACGGTTCCAGCTGTCAGCTGCGGCCAGGGAAACTGCGATCATGGACTTCAAGAGCATGGGGTGTTCTAGGTTTCGTGAGAAATCGTCACCGAGATACGCGCGTGCCGCATTTACTTTTTGGACTTCGTCCTCGTTGAAACCCACGCGGTCAATCCCATGCACCCGCAGACAGAAACCCAGGGCCACAATTAGCAGGAGTACGGCCGTAGCATGCCGTTCCAGCAATTTCGCAGACGCGCGCGTGCCGGTTTGGGCGGCGAGTGCCATCGTTGGTGGTGTATGATTAACTGTCGTCATGGCTTGTTTGTGCGTTTTCGTGTCGATGTTTGGCACCGAGCCCGTTCCTTCTGATTGCAGCGCATCCAATCTAATTGACAATCTCGATCACAAGACCGTCGATTCGCCGGTGGTAGCCCGCAAATTGCCCAAATAGCGGTGAAGCGATGTTGTTATAAATGTCGTGTGGATTCAGGTGATTTGTCAGATTGAGTGAGTACACACCGAGCCGAAGTTTTCGATTTTTCGAGTGGCCTACGAACGGCAGGCGCAGCGGGAATTCGCGATAGATTCTTGCGTCCAGTGAGAAGAAAGTCGGGAAGCGCAGGCTGTTTGGCGCGCCCACATAATTTTGGAGGACGTCTACATCAGAAAACGGCAGCCCCGTGTGCACGTCGATTACGGGACTCAAGGTCAACTTCCAGGGAAGTTCGAAAATCCCCCAGCTCACCAGCCGGTGGGGAACATCGGATGGGAGAATGCCCGATATATTCTGGCGGATCACCGGCTGCTCGAAGGGCACAAAAGTGCCCGAGAGGGCGTTCAAGTCGCCTCGCGCGCGACTCCAAACATAGGAAACATTCAAATTGGCGCGCTCGAAAGGGCGAGCGTTGACGGTGGCTTCGACGCGATGGTAGCGTGAAAATCCTGTGTTCGTGAGGGCCAGCACCGAGTTGCTGCCGGTTAAATCGATCAGCGAATCGACTGCGAAGAGATTTCGCGTTTGGCTATCCAGATAGGTCAACCTAAAGCTGACATTTCGCAGTAACTCCCGCTCTACTTCAACACTCCACGTGAAGGTGCGCGGACTGGTCCGTGGAATTCGCGAACTAATCCGCGGGCCGGAGCCGTTGTCCAATTGCAGGTAAGTGTTTTGAAGCAAGATTGGTTCGCCAATGATCGTTCCGGATGGATCAAAGAAGCTGAGCACGCGTGTGGGATTGTCGGTGAAATCCGCCGCGAGCAAAGGTATATGGCCGTAGACCTCACCGGCGTTGGCACGAATCACAGTTTTTCCATCTCCCCACGGCGAGTAGGCCAAGCCGACGTGAGGCCCGAGAGCTGCCCTGCGACCAATGGATTGACTCGATAGGCGCGCCCCAGCATCGAAAGCCAGATGGGAATTGAAGGTCCAATGATCCTCGATGAATTCTCCGGCTTCAGTGGCTGCCCCTCCGAGCTGACCCGCGCCTTGAAATGCAATTTCCTCAGCGACGGAGCCATCCTGCCGCAGCACCTGGATGGGACGAGAGAAAGTGTTCCCTATGTAAGACCTGCGCGAGAGATCCACGCCGATCTTGAATGCATGGCGGCCATGCCAGGTCTTGTCCGGAAACTGGAGCGCCGGGCGGATCTCGAACTCGTTGGCATTCCTGGACCACGAATTGAAGAAGTTCCCGTCCCAACCGTCAGGAGTCACCAACATGTCTTCGGGTCCCTGACCGTGCGCGTGGCTGTCAAATCTGGTGTAGCGAAAGACCGTGTTCAGGAGTCCGCCGGAACTCAACTGGTAGCTGTCCGACAGCCCGACTGATACTCCGTTCTGCCCATAGTCGGACGATGCGGTTTGTGGAACCAGCGAGTTGATATTTGCGAACTGCCTTCGCAGCGGGAAAATGTTGACATTTATGTCTACCAGGTGGCGTGGAGACACAATCACCTGGAATTCCGTAAACGAAGTGACGCTTCTCGTTTTGGTTTCGTTAACCGGCCAAGACAACCCGCGCACTGGCTGATTCCTCACTTCGTAGGTCAATTCTTCGGTGAAATTAAGCTTGCCCGCAATCAGGGGGCCGCCGAATAAGACCCGCGGGGTAAAGTCGGCAATTCCTACAACGTGTCCGCTCTTTCCTCGGACCCCAGGAATGAAATCATGAAGGTTGAAATTCCATTCTTCGAGTGGCGGTTTGGTCTCGATCTGCGTCAAGCCTCCTGAAAAACCACCGTATTCGGCGGTGTCCGGGGCACTGTGCACACTCATCGACTGAATCACCTCGACGGGCACAGGGATGGCGAAACTACCAGTCACAGGGTCGACGCTTTCCGTCGAGTCGACCACCAGGAGGCCCTGGCTTTCCGCCTGACCGTTGAAATTCAGCTTCCCTTCGGGCGTGCGAATCACACCGGGAGTGAGAGGCAGCGCGTCGGTGAATTTCTGTTGCGCAAGCGGCAGAGTGTCCAACTCCTTGTTCGTTACAGTTGCCGTCGTTTCCGCGCTGTGCGTGGAAATCTCGAAGGCCTCACCGCGAACCTCGATCTGCTGAACAACCGCGTTGATCTCGAGACTCACGTCCTCCACGCCATTCTGGCCCGGCCCAAGCGTTACCGCCTTGACCCACGGCTTAAAACCGTCCAAGCCTACTTCCAGTGCATAAGTTCCCCCGGGCAACTGCGAAAATTGATAATGACCACTCTCATCGGTAAAGGTTGATTGCGACGCTGACGCCACGGTCGCGCCACTTAGCTTTACGGCCACACCGGCAATGTTATTGACCTGACCCTGCCCCGCGACGGTGGTTACTTTGCCTCCGATCGAAGCCACGGCGGTTTGTGGGTCGCTGCTTCGCGCCTTTTGCTGAAATCCAAATGCAACGCGTCCTGACAAGAGGCAGGAAATGAGAACCGCTGCAAAATAAAAAGTGATCTTTCGTCCGCGGTTACGAGTGAATCCCAATTCACTCAGGGGCCGAAGGCTGCGTTTTGAAGGATTTCTCTTATTTGTCTTCATGTGAAAGCACCGGAACGCCTCTCCATGCCTGTTGAATTTGAGGTCCTGCCCGGCCCCCCTCGATTGGATTTCCACTCGTTGCCCGTTAGGTCGATGCCTCCCAAGAACCGCACCACAATTCAGAATGCAATCGCCATGCCAATCTGCAAGGGGCGCGATCACTTCAATCGCTGAACACCGAAACGTATAAGAAGGTCACGGGCGTCAACTTAATCGACCTGCGAGCGGTGCGCTGGCGACAGGCTAGCAATCGCACACCAATGGACATGCTGGCTGCGAATCAAAGTTCGGATTGCCACCGGCGTCGGCAAGGACTTCGACAGCCTTTCCGCCCCCTGCTCTCGCTGCTTTTGTAGCTATGCGTCGGAGCAGTTCGGCTGCCGTGGGAGCCACTGCCGCTTCTCCTTCCTTTTGGAACGAAAGATAGTTAGTTTTTCCGTTCCAGTCGATTACGAGCATGTCGCCAAATCTTACTTGCTCCGTCGCATGCAGGTTCGCCAGCGGACACACTACGAACTTCTCAATCGCCCGCTTCAGCTGCCGCGCTCCGTACTTGATGTCCGTTCCTTCCTGCAGCAAGAATTGGTGCGCCGACGGCGTCACCCGAAATAAAAACTGCTCGCTACCCATGTCCAACACCCGCTGCTGTACCATTCCTAACTCGATGTCCAAGATCTGTTCCAACTGCTCCTGCTGCAGCGGGTGAAACACCACCACCTTATCTAACCGGTTCATGAACTCCGGTGAAAACTTCTTCCTGGCAGCTTCCTGCGCCGTCCGCTCCACTTTCGTGTCCAGCCGGTCTTCATGTTTGTCCTTCGGCTGTACGAATCCCATTCCTCCCGTCATCAGCTCAGTGATTTCTCCTCCGCCCAAGTTCGAAGTCAGAAAGATCATGGTCTGCGACAGGTCCACGCGCCGGTTATCACCCAATGTCAGCGTCGCCTTGTCGAGCATTCCCAACAGCAACTGCCACAGTGCGTCCGAAGCCTTCTCGATCTCGTCAAACAAGAGAAAACTCAGCTTCAGCTTGTCGGTGTGATATTTCGCCAGTTCTTCCTGTGTGATGAGCGGGTGCGTTTCCCGGTGCCCCAGATAGCCCGGAGGGGAACCGACCAACTTGGCGACTTCGTGGGAGTGCTGAAATTCCGCGCAATCCACCTTGATCACCGCGCGCGGATCGCCGAACAGGATCTCGGCAGCCGCTTCCACGATCCGCGTTTTGCCCGAGCCGGTTGGGCCAAGAAACAAATAGGTCCCAACAGGCCTTCCAACCGCTCTCATCTCTGCGCTATACACCTGGAACGCATCGACAACCGCACGGACCGCTTCCTCCTGGCCAACGACTCTACTTCTTAGGGCGTAATCAAATTCCAGCGACTCCGCGCTCCGAAGAGTGGGATCAAGTTGTGCCGAGATGTTGCTCATGGCATTTCTCCAGCTAGAGTTTCCAAGTGGCCGACTTGCTTTGTTCTGGTCGTGAGTCCCTGGTTCCAGGATTCCGTCCCGGGGCGGACAATTCCGAGCTTCTTCATGCGGAAATAGAGAGTTGCGCGGTTCAATCCCAAACGGGTTGCTGCACCCCTTGGGCCGGAGAGAACCCACCGAGTCTCCTTCAGGGTCATCACGATGTGCTTCCGTTCGACCTCTTCCAGAGTTTGGCACCGCTCTTGATTGTGCCTAGGCCCAACACGTGTATGAAGGTCTCGGATCGGGACCCGTAAGACGGGGCCGGGCGATAGAATCACCGCACGTTCGATCACATTCTCCAGTTCGCGAATGTTTCCCGGCCACTCGTATTGCGTTAGGGCGTCCATGGTTTCGCAGGGGATCGCATCGATTGTTTTGTTCATCCTCTGTGCGGCCCGTTGGACGAAATGCCGCACGAGCTGTGGGATATCTCCCGGACGTTCGCGCAACGCTGGAATCGAGATAGGAAAAACATTCAGACGATAGTAAAGATCGCTGCGAAACTGCTTCTGGATAATCATCTCTTCCAAATTGCGATGGGTCGCAGCTACGATCCGGACATCAACTTTCTGCGTGCGCGTGCTGCCCAGGCGCTCGAATTCCCGCTCCTGCAAGACGCGCAGGAGTTTCGGTTGGAGCTCCAAGGGGATATCACCAATTTCGTCCAGGAACAGCGAACCCCGGTCCGCACACTCCAGCCGGCCAACTTTCTGGGCAATCGCGCCGGTGAAGGCGCCTCGCTCATGCCCGAACAGTTCGCTTTCCAACAGACCCGTAGGGATTGCTGCGCAGTTGAGTTTGACAAAATTCCGTTCCTTGCGGCGGCTGCGATTGTGAATGGCGCGTGCGATAAGTTCCTTGCCAGTGCCTGTCTCGCCCAGCAGGAGCACGGTGGAATCACCTGTGGCTACGGTGTCGATCAATCGGAGCACTTGCCGGAGAGCCGAACTCTGACCCACCATCCCTTCAAAGCCCACCTCCTTGCGGGTCTCTTCGTCCAGATCCATATAGAGATCCTCATTTGCGCTGATCGAGGTGGGGTCACTCGTTTCTGGGCCAGAGTTTGGGGCGGTGTTTTCGGTGAATAGCTGGTCGTTATTCGCCAACCACTGTTTTGGATCCCCCTTCAGTTTGAGTGTGGGACCAATAGAGGAGCGCGAATCTCCAACACGCACATGCGATAAAGGAAAACTTACCAATGCCATGGCAATCCTCCAGTTACTAGCCGTCTGTGCCTACTTGCCGAATACTTAAGGCCACCGCAGCCCTTTCGCCGATTGCTTTGGCTTCTTCCTTTTTCAGTCCACTCGCGAATTCAGGCCAAGCATTTTCTGAGCTCGATGCTGCCCGTTTCGTATCGATTGACAAACTCAACAGCATCTCGGTCCACGGCTGGGCATCTTCTGCGACGACAGCCAGCTTATTTCCTGAGGTCCCCGCAGATTTAGATTGCATCCTCACACACCTGGATTCACAATTTTCCTGGTGCCACATAATCGGGTGAGTGCCAGGAATCGGGCACTGGCACATGGCCAGACCTTTTAGGTCCAAAACAATGCGGCGATCGCTGGCTCTCATGATTCCTCTCCCGGCCGAAGCAATATGCCGGATCGATTACTCCAACGCATCACGAGATCGAATGGCTTTTCTGTACCACAGAGGCGAGGGGCGGGAATAACACCTTCGTGTTATGCCCGTGGGAGGTGGGAGTGGCGTGGGCTGCCCGGAGAGGGGGGGATCGCGCTTACGATGGCGATCAAGGGGGACGACGCAATCTATTTATTCCTGGCTCTGCATCAGCGGAAGCCGTGAAGTAAGTTCCACGTCGATCATCATGCTGATACGCCGGTCCAGCTGAAAGAAAGTTGCGGCCTTCTTTGCGGGCAACACCTTCCGCAAGATCGGCACATATTTCTGGCGAAGCTGGGCTGCCGTGATGTCCGTATCCAGCCAGCGGCGAATGAGACTATCTGCCTGCTCATCGGTCAAAGTTCCGTACTCATCGGCGTATTCTTCAATCAGCGCAATTCTCGTGTCGGTGACCACTCCGAGATCCGCCGAATATTGCTCATATATGGGCCAGAACTTAACAGCTTCGTTCTCCGTCAGAGTCAAATTAGCAGCAACCACCTGCTTCTTGACCGAGCGGATGTCCATGCGCAATAGCAAAAGCTGCTGGTCGATGGCCGTGTCGGAACTGATGACATCCGCAGCCAGCGCATTCGGAGATTTATCTTGAGCGAACATTTTGGGGCTTCCGAAGCCACAAACCCCAACGATCGTGAGCACGGCAAATGTGATTTTCCTCACAGAATACTTTCTCCTTGTGTGTCGAGCACCGGGCTACCTAGGACAAACTGGATCCTTGGAAACCATCCGGCTTCCTCCCGTGCATGGACGTAAGTCAGCGTCCCACGGCAGTTCTGGAACTCCTGCTTCTCGACCCGGCTCATCAAGAGCAATAAACTCGCCGATCGTCTCTGAATCATCCGTAACTTCGCAATCGCTGAGCCTACAGTTACTTCGCTGAGTTAGTGCGGAACCGTCGGAGTGACCGCGAAAGTGGATTTCTGATAGTGGGCCGTCATTTGTGAGCCTGCAGACACAGAGTTGATGCGAATCTCAATCCTTTGAGCAAGGTACCACGGGCAGATGAATTGCCACCCAGAGTTGTGTCTGGGCGGGTAGCGGCCAGAAAGCTGTGACAACATACCGTCTCAACTGCCAACAGGCTGGCACAAGACGGCTGGCACATACGAGCATCACGGCCGGAAGACATTGTTGGTCAAAGAGTTCGCTATTCCCTATTCCGGCCCATGAAATGCAATTCTTCCGCCTGGAGGTCGCAGCGCGATGCGCGCATTGGTGTTGGTCCGAGCCTTGGATCGTACGAAGCCAAACCTTATATGCGGCGTCAGCGCTTGACGGTTCCTCGGACGGGCAACCGCAAACTCTAAAGCAGAGTCCCGAAGGAGAAGTGAGATGATGCAGATGAGATTTTTTAAGATTTTATTCTTTTCCCCGCTCCTTGTTGTGCTGATTGGAGCGAGCCCCGCTTTGGCCCAAAGCAACACAAGAAATGGAACTTTGAAGATTCACGTAACCCCGAAACAAGCTTATGTGTTCGTGGATGAACAAGCGATTCGCGACGGAAGTCAGACGATTGCCCTTGCTGCGGGCAAGCATAACGTTGAGGTACGGAACTACGGGTATATCCCGCAGACCCAAGACGTGGACATTACCAGCGGAAAGAAAACGGAATTGTCCGTCACTCTCAAAGCTTCTGGCGACAAGGTGGCCGGCCCCTTTGGCGATATCGAACTCAAGGGGCATCCGCGGGCGGCCGTTTTGCTCAATGGCCGCACGCCGGCGTATTTCGTCGGCCACGTGGATGAGTTCGATAACAACTGGCTGTGGCACCAGTGGTTGCTCGTGAAGCCCGGCAGCTATCAGGTGACAGTTACGCAGAAGGGACAAACCGTTTGGTCGGGGCCGGTGGCAGTTGAGGCCGGCCAGCGAGTGATCGTGGATCTCAATCACAACGGCGCGATCAAGACCAAGAACTTCAAGCCAGGACTCAATCTGGGGCCGCAGCCGCGGTTTGAAACGGGTATTGCTAGCGCGATCGTTCCCATCGCGCCAGTGACGGAACAGTTGTCCGCGTCGCAGACCCAAACAACTTGCGGTCAGTCGGCCACACTGAACTGGAATTCGACTGATGCCGCGGACACCTCCATTACTAACCTTGGAAATGTGGAGGCGAGCGGCGATCGCACGGTGACCCCGACACAAACGACTACGTATGAACTGGTAGCAAAAGGCCCGGGAGGCGAAGTCAGGCAGAGTGCCACGATCGATGTGGATACGCGACCGGTGGCAGCGCTGGAATTGAGCCAGCCGGAAGTACGCTACCACAAGATCGGCGATAAAGTCGTCGAGCAGGACTCGACGACCTTGAATTGGCTGACGTCCAACGCGGACACGATCACCATCCAACCTCTAGGGAATGTCAACCCTGCTGGGGATCAGAGCATCGAGGCGATGCCCGAGCAGACGAGCAATGGCCCCATTAATCGAGATGTGACCTACACGCTCACTGCGGCCAATGCTTGTGGAGGGACGGTCACTCGAACAGCGACCTTGCACATTGCCGGCTCGATCGATCCTGCCCCGCCGGTAACGCTGGCGAGCGTCTTTTATCCATCGAATTATCCGCAGCGGCGCCATCCGCAAGTGGGCTTGGTATCGAGCCAGAAGCAGATTCTCACGGAGGCGGCGACTACCTTCAAGAACAACGAGCAGTACGATTCACAGAACAAACTCGTGGTCGTAGGGCATGCCGACGTGCGCGGCCCTGAGAAATACAATCTTGCACTAAGCGAAATGCGCGCGAAGGTGGTGAAGGATTACTTGGTTTCGCAGGGTATTGCAGCCGACAAGATTGAGATTCGCCGAGAAGGTAAAGACCACCAAATCGCCGAGCAAGAGGTAGCCAACCTCCAATCGCAAGATCCACAGAAGCCGCAAAAATGGATGAACAGCCGGAAAAAGGCGACCTGGCTTGCCTATAACCGCCGGGTTGACCTCGTTCTCGAACCAGCAGGTCAGGAATCCACCGAAGCCTATCCCAACGATGCGCCAGACGCGCGCATTCTGTGGCAGCGCCAGGCGCCGTCCTTGAAAACCTTCGAGTCGGGAGAGCGCGTTCAAAGGGACTCGCAAAATCCCGCAGTCGCCTCGAATCACTAGTCCGAGAAGGCCCGCCGTTTCCTCCGAATCGGAAACGGCGGGCCTTTACACGCTATGGGAAGGTTCAGGATTTTGGAACCTCACGCCAAACGGCAGCAGCCAGGACGCAAAACATATCTAGCATCGCTTGGGAGAAAGTGGTGGTCGTATGAATTATTGGATTTTGCACAAGAAAGCCTTAAAAAAGTGGATCGTCGTTGCAGCCACCGCTCTGATGGCACTGCGTCTCTTTATCGTGCAGCAGTTGCTCGCCGCATTTCTCATTTTCTCAGCCCTGTTTGCTTGCATCGCGGTCGTGGTACTGATCCTGTTCTTGCTGGATCATGCTTGGCAGGTGGGAATCACCCGAGCCGAGGCGTACGTTAGGGCCATCGGCCGCCCAGCCGGCCCGCGTCGGGAACGCGTCGAAGGGGTTGCTATCAGACGGGGGTATCAATCCGTGCATGGCCACCGTCACAACCCCGCTTGACAGCCTGGCGCCTGTCAGCATCCGGGCACCTGCCAGTATATCGACATCGGTTCTATAACAATCGAGCCAGCCACTGCGATAATGCTTTTCCTTTCAGAGACATAACGCACAGCCCAGTCTGGGCCGTCAAATGCCCTTCATTTGCGCGGTAAAGAGACGTCGCAGAGCCGGAGATCGGACATCGATGCGAGCGGAGGTCATGGGGAAAGACTCCTCTGCAACATCGGTAACACTTTTGGCATGCGCTAGAGCACACGTGCATTTTGTGAACCGTCAATTTCTCATTGAATCGACCGCTTCTGCCAAGCCCGTGCCGGCATGAACAAAGCCAGGGAGTACATGTCGCGACCGAACATCATTATCGTCGGTGGAGGGTTTGGCGGGTTGGCGGCCGCTAAAGCACTCAGAAATACACCAGCGCAGATCATCCTGATTGACCGCACCAACCACCACTTATTTCAGCCATTGCTCTATCAGGTGGCGACCTCTGTCTTGTCCCCCAGCCAGATTGGTTCTCCAATTCGCGGAATCCTCCGCAACCAGGAAAACACAATTGTGGTCCTGGGTGAAGTCATCGGTGTGGACAAAAACCAGAAGCGCGTGTTTGTTAATGACGCTGACCGGCGGGAAGTCCCGGTTCCCTACGATTACCTGATTCTGGCGACAGGAGCAACTCACAGTTACTTTGGGCACAACGAGTTCGAAAAATACGCGCCGGGGTTGAAGAGTCTCGCTGACGCCGTGGCGATCCGAAACAAAGTCTTGCAGGCGTTCGAACAGGCGGAGGCCGAAGAAGATCCGAGCCGTCACCGTGACTTATTGACATTTGTCCTGGTGGGAGCAGGCCCCACGGGCGTCGAGATGGCTAGCGCAATAGCTGAGTTAGTGCGTACCACCCTGAAATCGGAGTTCCGGCGGATTGATCCGGCGTCAGCGCGAATCGTGCTCGTCGATATGGGCTCACGAGTCCTTGGGACCTTTTCTGAGGACCTTTCCGAGGCCACAAAAGAGCGGCTCGAAAAATTGGGCGTCGAGGTCCAGCTCGGACACAGCGTCGATTTGATCGACGCAGAAGGCATCGTGGTGGCGGGGGAGCGTGTTTCGAGCAAAACAGTGATCTGGACCGCGGGTGTGGCGCCCTCGCCGGCAGGGAAGTGGCTGAGCACGGAGACAGACCGCGCAGGGCGGGTACGCGTGCACAAAGATCTCACTGTGTCCGGGCATCCCGAGATCTTCGTGGTTGGCGATACCGCATCGTTGGATCAGAACGGTAAGCCGCTGCCTGGTGTCGCGCAAGTCGCGATCCAGCAAGGGCGCTACGCAGGGAAACTGATTCACCGTCGCATCACCGGCGGTCACATGCCCGGTCCATTTAGCTACTTCGATAAAGGGAACATGGCGGTGGTGGGCAAGGGTTTTGCTGTGCTGCAAAGCGGCAACCTCCATTCAAGCGGAATCGTGGCTTGGTTCGCTTGGGCGGCCGTGCACCTCCAGTTCCTGGCGCAATCGAACCTCCGTGTGAGCGTCTTCCTGCAATGGGTTTGGACGTATTTGACGGGTCAAAGGGGCTCCCGGCTGATCGTGAATCATCACGGTTCAGAACTTGAGAAGACAGCGGCAGACACGGGTATCAGAGCAGCGGTTTCAGGCAAGTGAGAGGACTCGCCACGCGCGCAGAAGATCAGAATGCGGTGGAAACGGCGATGGCGGGCGCCAGAGAGGCAAAAACCCAAAGCAAATGAAGGGCACAAGGCACCAAAAAGAATGGGGGAGAGTTGGGGGGCCGGTCGCCGGTGTATTCATGCTTCTGGCCGGGGTGCTTCTTGCTGTAGGTCTATGCTCGGCGGCGAGCGGCCCCGCAATCCCGAGCATTTTCAAGCCCGAGTCAACTCCTGCCGACTCGATCTATGGATTGTCGCTGTTGGTGTTGACCATTACTGGCCTTATTTTTGTAATTGTTTTCGGATTGATCGCATATGTCCTCGCAAAATTCCGCAGGCGTTCCGACGATGGCCCTGAGCCTCCGCAGGTGTACGGCAGCAATCAGATCGAGATCGCCTGGACTGTAATTCCGGTCCTCATTGTGCTGGTGCTATTCATGGCTACCGCTCGCGTCATCCATGCCATACAGGATGCCCGCATGCCCAAGGGGGCGATCGAGGTCACCGCCATCGGCCATCAGTTCTGGTGGGAATTTCGGTATCCGGGACTGGGTGTAGTCACTGCAAACGAACTGCATGTTCCGGTCAGCGATCCCTCGCACCCTACGCCGACTTTCTTGAAGTTGCTTTCCGCCGACACGGATCACAGTTTTTGGGTTCCGCGTCTTGCGGGAAAGACGGATTTGATTCCGAACCGCGTGAACAATATGTGGATCGATCCTCATGAAACAGGGGTCTACGTCGGGCAATGTGCCCAGTACTGCGGGATGCAGCACGCCAAAATGCTCTTGCGCGTCTACGTTGATTCACGCGAACAGTTCGAGCATTGGGTCCAGGAAGAAAAGAAATCAACACAGTTAAGCGACGCAGTAAACGAAGGCCGCCGGATATTTGAGACCACTGCATGCGTCAACTGTCACACCGTTTCTGGAACCGTAGCGGACGGGCGTTTCGGCCCCGATCTAACTCATTTGATGAGCCGGGACACGATCGCCTCTGGGGGCGCCGCAAATACTCCCGAAAATCTCAAGACCTGGATTCAAGTTCCGGACTCCATCAAACCAGGCTCGTTGATGCCGGCAATGAAATTGAACGATCACGATTTGGACGCGCTCACGGCGTATCTCGAAACGCTTCGATAAAGGGCACAGGCATGGCCTCGGAAACAATCGCGCTCAGCGTAGTCAATCACGGCACACGGCCGATCGGCGACAGGCTGCACGACTGGGTTGTGACCGTGGATCACAAGAAGCTTGGAATTCTGTACATCCTTTACGCGTTGATGTTCCTCGTCATTGGTGGTATCGAAGCGACGATCATGCGCATCCAGCTCATCGTTCCGCACAACCACTTTGTATCGCCCGAAGTTTTCAACCGCATGTTCACCATGCATGGAACGACCATGATTTTCTTTGTAGTTATGCCCTTCCTGTTCGGGTTTGCCAACTACCTCGTTCCGTTGATGATCGGGGCCCGAGACATGGCGTTTCCGCGACTGAATGCGTTCAGTTTCTGGCTGATGGCGCTAGGTGGATTTCTGCTCTACTTCAGTTTTGTGGGTGGAAACGGATTGTACGGCGCGGGCAATGCACCGGACGTGGGGTGGTGGGCGTACGCCCCCTTAACCTCACGGGCGTTTTCGCCAGGCCACAGCACGGACTACTGGACGCTTGCGCTGCTGGTTTCGGGATTTGGCAGTATCGGTACGGCGATCAACATCATCGCCACCATTCTTTGCATGCGCTGTCCCGGGATGACTCTTGGAAAAATGCCGCTGCTGGCGTGGCTGAACCTGGTCATGGCAGGCATGGTCATATTGGCCGTATCGCCGCTTACAGCGGCCCAGATGATGCTTTCAATCGATCGTTATCTGGGCGGCCACTTCTTTGACACCCAGGCAGGAGGCTCTGCAACGATTTGGATGCACTTCTTCTGGATTTTCGGGCATCCGGAAGTGTACGTTCTAGTTATTCCCGCCTTTGCGTTTGCATCCGAAATCATTCCGGTGTTTTCCCGGAAGCCCATTTTTGGATACCCCGTCATGGTGGCTGCAACAGTCTGCATCGGGTTCGTAAGCATGAGCGTGTGGGCGCACCACATGTTCACCATCGGGATGAACTCCTACGCCAACAGCTTCTTCGTGATCACCACCATGGCTGTGGGAGTCCCCACGGGCATCAAGATCTTCAATTGGATCGGGACGATGTGGGGCGGCAAAATTGAATTCAAGACACCGATGCTTTTCTGCATCGGATTTCTTTTTCAGTTTGTGATTGCCGGTCTCACCGGCATCATGCTGGGCACTGCGCCTTTCGACTGGCAACTTGGCGGCTCGTACTTTGTGGTTGCCCACTTTCACTACATGATCGTAGGTGGAATTCTATTTGCGCTTTTCGCCGCATTTTATTACTGGTACCCGAAAATCACCGGAAGAATGCTGAACGAAAGCCTCGGTAAACTGCATTTCTGGCTCCTCCTGGTTGGCTTTCACCTGACGTTTGACGCGATGCACATTCCCGGTTTGCTCGGCATGCCGCGGCGAATCTACACCTACGAGCCTGGCCGCGGATGGGAAGTATGGAATCTGATTACGACGATTGGTACATTCATCCAGGGCATCGCCATATTGCTGTTTGTGGCGAACCTGATCTTTTCCCATTGGAAGGGACCCAAGGCGGGAAACGATCCCTGGGACGCATGGACTCTCGAATGGTCGGTGAGTTCGCCTCCGCCCGAATACAACTTTGCCAAGATTCCCGTTGTCAAGAGCCGGCGTCCGCTTTGGGACCTCAAGCATCCGGAAGATCCGGATTGGAAGTACGAATAGACAGGAGAACTCGATTGAGCAGCGCAGCAATTACACGGCCGTCGATTGAACCGGAGTGGGTTCTTCCGTCGCGCGGGCGTGTCGGAATGTTCTCGCTGATTGCCGCGGAGGCCGCGATCTTCACGATTTTTGTGGTCGCCTACATTTTCTACATCGGCAAGAGCCTGTCGGGCCCTCTGCCAAAGGACGTGCTCGAACTTCCGATCTTTGGCACTGTTTGCCTGCTCTCGAGCAGCCTGACGATTCACCTGGCCGTCACGGCTTTGCGAAACGCGAAGGTCGGCGCGTTTGGATTGTGGTGGTTCGCGACGATCGCGCTGGGCGCAATTTTCCTGGCCGGAACCGGCCTTGAGTGGAATCACCTGATTTTCGATAAGGGTCTAACCATCAGTACGAATCTTTTTGGCACAACGTATTATTCGCTTGTCGGGCTGCATGCTTTCCACGTCACTGCGGGACTAATTTTCCTCGCCATAGGCATGATCTTTACTCTCCTGGGCAAGGTGAAGCCGGAGCACAGCGAGCGGGCGGACATCTTTTCATTGTATTGGCATTTTGTCGACGCGGTGTGGGTCGTCGTATTCACTGTGGTTTACGTCATCGGTCGTTAAGGAAAACTGAGTTACATGGTTCCGATTGATCTGCGAGCGGAAACATCCGAGGCCACACCGGGCACGGTTAATCTGCCGGCGCCGACCGCATGGCCCATCACTCTTGCGTTCGGCATCACTCTGCTTTTCGCCGGGCTGCTTACGAGCCCTTCGGTCAGCATTCTGGGAGCGATCCTCTTCGTGACCGGTTGCGTTGGTTGGTTCCGGGACGTCCTGCCGCACGAGAAGGAGGAGACGGTTGAAGCCAAAGTGGAACCGGCCGTGGTCTCCACTCTGCGGCGCGAAGTTGAAAGGCTGCCGATTGCACCCGATCTCCCCCGGGCACTGTTGCCACTCGAAACGTATCCTGTGTCTGCGGGAATTAAAGGAGGCCTCGCGGGAAGCGTGGCCATGGCGGTTCTCGCATGCCTTTACGGCCTTCTCAAACAGGGAAGCGTTTGGTATCCGATCAATCTGCTCGCAGCGACAGCTTATGCTCAGTCCCTTCAGTTCGGAGCAACATCGCTCAATGCCTTTCATTTCGACAGCTTCTTGATCGCGGTCATCCTTCATCTGCTCACGTCTCTTTTAGTGGGACTTCTGTACGGAGCCATGCTGCCGATGTTTCCACGCCGCCCAATTTTTCTAGGAGGCGTCATCGCGCCGATTCTCTGGACGGGATTACTCCGCAGCGTCCTGGGGCTCATCAACCCGCTGCTCGACGCACGCATTGATTGGTGGTGGTTCATCGCTTCGCAAATTGCATTTGGCATTGTTGCCGGATTGGTTGTCGCGCGCCAGGAACGTGTGAGCACGCGCCAATTCGTGCCATTTCTAATGCGCGCCGGTATTGAGGCGCCGGGACTGACGGACGAAAAACCAAACCGGAATGGATCGCGATGAGATTCCGCCTTCTCATTCTCGGAGCCTTCGGCCTCTCCGCATTTGGTTTGTACGGATGTGCGAACGCGCCCGGTCGGCCGGGCCCGGGTGAGATGCCGGTTGTTCCTGGCGAAATTTCAGATTTCAGCACCCTGTACGAGCAAAACTGCTCCGGTTGCCACGGTCCGGAAGGAAAGGGCGGAGCTGCCATCGCCCTCGCCAATCCCGTGTACTTGGCGATCGCGGACGACGCGACCCTACGTCACGCCACGGCGAGTGGAATTCCGGGGTCATCCATGCCCGCTTTTGCGCGGAGTGCCGGAGGCATGCTCACCGACAGACAGATCGGCGTTATCGTCAGCGGGATTCGCGAGCGTTGGTCGAAGCCGGACATCTTCGGCGGCGCTGACCCGCCAGCGTACTCCTCATCGGGGTCCGGCGATTCCGCGCGTGGATCGGAAGTCTACGCTGCGTATTGCATTTCGTGCCACGGTGCCGGGGGCCGAGGGGGGCAAAAAGCAAGCTCGATCGTGGAGGGATCCTTCCTTGCGCTGGTCAATGATCAAGAACTCCGCATGATCGTGATCGCGGGGCGCCCTGAACTAGGCGCTCCCGACTGGCGAGGAAACATCCCCGGGACGCCGATGTCAGCACAGGAGATCTCCGACGTCGTGGCTTGGCTCGCATCGCAGCGACCGAAATTTCCCGGCCCGCCTTTTCCAACAACTGCAAAAACGATGGGAGAAATTCGATGAGTTTGCCGCGCGAAATTACCAGGCGCGATCTTTTTGTGAAGATCGGAATCTTTCTTAATGGCATCGTCGGCGTGATTCTAACCGTTCCAATCGTGCGCTATCTCCTCTCTCCCGTTGCCCGCGAACGGAAAGCAGGCTACGAGTCGTGGATTCCTCTCGGCAGCCTCGAACAGTTTCCTTCCGGCGAGACTCGCCTCGCCACATATCGAAATCCGGTAGTAAGTTCATCGGATGGGGAGACCGCAAATATCGCTTGCTGGGTTCGAAATGTGGATGGGCAAACGTTTCAAGTCTTTGCGATTAATTGTGCGCACCTTGGGTGTCCTGTTCGCTGGTTCCCGCAATCCAGCCTGTTCATGTGTCCCTGCCACGGCGGCGCGTATTACCAGGACGGCTCACGGGCCTCCGGCCCTCCGGAGCGTGGATTGTTCGAATACGACTACAGAATTGAGAGCGGAAAGCTGCTGATCAAAGCCGGTGAGATGCCCACGCCAGGCCAGGCTTCCAATATCGTTCGCGAGATACGCCCATGCGCATGACCAACTCCATCGGCGAATGGCTGGACGCGCGTCTCGGGATTGGCTCGTCCATCCGAGAGACCATGGAGCATCCCGTTCCGCGCGAAACCGCGAGCTGGTTTTATGTTTTCGGCAGCGCCGCTTTCGTCGTGTTTCTGCTGCAAATCGTTACCGGCATCATGCTGGCGCTTATCTACGTGCCTTCCGCCGGTGAAGCTTGGAACAGTCTCCAGACCCTCAACCACGATGTCGCGTTAGGTTGGTTCATTCGCGGCCTGCACGGCTGGGGTTCGAATTTTATGGTTGCGATCGTTCTGGTCCATATGGTCCAAGTCTTCTTGTTTGGCGCATACAAGTACCCGCGCGAACTGACTTGGATTGTGGGCGTGCTTCTTTTACTCGTTACTCTTGGGATGGCCTTCACGGGCCAGGTTTTGAGATTCGATCAGGACGCCTACTGGGGTCTCGGAATCGGAACATCAATTGCCAGCCGCGTTCCGTTGATGGGACCTGCGATCGTCAAGTTAATGCTGGGCGGGCCGATCATCGCCGGAGCAACTCTTTCACGATTTTTCGCTCTCCACGTCTTCGTCGTCCCCGGCCTTCTCATCGCCTTCGTGGCCGTTCACCTCCTGATGGTTCTGAAACTCGGAATCAACGAGTGGCCCATGCCCGGACGAGTCGTCCGCAAGGCCACCTATATAAACGACTATCACGAACTGACCAAGAAGGACGGCATACCGTTCGTTCCCGGCGCGATTTGGAAAGACCTCATTTTCTCCGCCTTCATTTTGCTTTCGATCGCTTCCTGCGCCGCCTACTTCGGTCCTTTTGGCCCATCGGGACCGCCCGATCCCACCATCATTCAAACAGCGCCGCGCCCGGACTTCTTCTTCTTGTGGCTTTACGCGGTACTCTCGTTCTTGCCGCCCTCGATGGAAACTCCTGCTCTGCTTATCGGGCCGGTGGTAGGAATTCTCGCACTCCTCCTCTTGCCCTTCGTTTTTGGCGAAGGCGAAAAAAGCTGGCGGCGCAGGCCCGTTGCTGTGCTCACGATTCTGCTCGTGGCAGTAGCGCTCGGAACGTTTACGCGGCTCGCTGAAAACGTGCCGTGGAGCCCGGTCATGGACGCGTGGAGCGGCATCCCGATTCCGTCCGAGTTTCTGAACCACCGTTCCGCGCTCGAGCGGCAAGGCGCCCTGGTTTTTCAAGTGAAGCAATGTCACAACTGCCACTCCCTCGGTGAGCAAGGTGGAAAGCGCGGCCCTGCCCTCGACGCAGTGGCCGTGCGATTGACGCCGGATCAACTGATTCGTCAGGTCATCCAGGGTGGCGGCAACATGCCCGCTTACGGCAAGAATTTGAGCCCCGCGGAGACCACGGCTCTCGTCGCGTTCCTTGAGACGTTGCACCCCGCGGGACAATCGCCTGCGCGGGACGCGTCGCGCGCGCTCGCGCTCGGAACTGGGGTGGAAAGGCCGCGTTCAATCGTTCAATAGAATTGCGCAATCGCCATGACTACAGACGCTCAAGCGATTCTCGAATCCTGGTCCGCTCCCATCGGGGTGAACGTATCGGTGTGTCTCGCAGCTCTTGTCTACACCATAGGATGGCTTCGCCTCCACAAAGTTCTCCCCAACCTGATTTCAACTTGGCGGCTGGCAGTATTTCTTGCAGGAATCGTTTCACTGTGGATCGCTGTCGGATCTCCATTGGAAGCATTTGACGATGTGTCGCTCTCCCTTCACATGGTGCAGCATCTCTTGCTCATGGCAGTCGCTCCTGCCTTGATCCTGTTGGGAGCACCTGCGCTCCCGCTTCTTCGCGGGCTCCCTCGCATGATCCGCGGAGCTGTGGGCCAGTTCCTCTGTTGGCCTCCGGCTCAAAGGTTAGGCCGCGTTCTCACCGAACCTGCCGTTTGCTGGATCGCCGCCACAATGGCACTGATCGCATGGCATATTCCCGCCGCATTTGAGCTGGCGCTGCGCTCGGACTCCTGGCACGAAATCGAACACGCCTGTTTTTTCGCAACTTCACTGATGTTCTGGTGGCCCGTAATCCAACCTTTTCCCAGTGTTGCCAGATGGCCCGGCTGGTCCATCCCACTTTATCTATTTCTTGGGACGCTTCCGGGCGGCGCACTGGGAGCTTTTCTCACGTTCTGTGACCGTGTCCTTTACCCTTCGTACGTTTCTGCCCCAATGATTTTCCAGCTGTCCCCCCTCGAGGACCAGGTGTTCGCCGGTGCTCTCATGTGGGTCTTCGGAACATTCGTCTACGCGGTGCCGGCAGTCATTCTCACAGTCCGGTTCCTTTCGGGTGACACTGCGGCAAGTCTCCGTGAAAACTCGATCTATCCGCGCAAACCCGCCGGTCACGCTTACGAGCACTCGCAGCCGGAGATCATTTAAAAATGGCAACCGAGCACACCGTTGCGGCAATTGATTTGGTGGTCCAGCAGGTGTCCCCACGTCTTCCAGGTCGTGCTCTCCGCGTCCTGGCAGACTATTGGGCGCTCGCGAAGCCGGAAGTGAATTTTCTCATTCTTGTCACAACCTTTGCTGGTTTCTACCTGGCCTCCCAACCTGGTTCCGCCGGATTTGGGATCCTGACGGCTGTGCATACGCTGTTGGGCACATTGCTCGTGGCGAGTGGGACGGCCACGTTGAATCAATACCTTGAGCGCGTCTTCGACGCTCAGATGCGAAGGACGGCACGGCGGCCCCTGGCGTCGGGAAGAATAGAATCTTCTCACGCGCTGAGGTTTGGAATTTCGTTGTCGCTGGCAGGCGCTGTGTATCTGGCTGTGGCCGTAAATGTCCTGGCATCCTTGCTGGCTCTGGCCACGCTTCTGACCTATCTATTCCTATACACGCCGCTCAAACGAAAAACACCGCTATGCACTTTGATCGGCGCTTTTCCGGGCGCCGTGCCTCCGCTGATTGGTTGGGCCGCGGCGCGTGGACGGCTGGACCCGGGAGCTTGGGTGCTTTACGCCATCGTCTTCCTCTGGCAGTTCCCGCACTTCATGGCCATCGCCTGGATGTATCGAGAAGACTACGCCCGCGCTGGGTACCTGGTTTTGCCCTTGGACGAGCGAAGAGACTGTTTTGTGATTTGGCAGAGCGCGGGTGTTTCGCTGTTCCTGATCCCACTGACTTTGGTTCCGGCGATCGTTGGCGAAGCAGGTCTGGTCTATTCCGTCGGGGCGCTAATACTTGGCTGCTTCTTCTTTTTCTGCAGCGCACGATTTGCTTCTCGCAGATCGAACGCCGCAGCGCGGCAACTCCTTGCCGCCTCGATCGTTTATCTTCCCGCGGTTTTCATTTTGATGATGCTGAATAAGAAATGATTCGAGGCCGAATTTCCATGAGTTCAGAAACAACCACAGCTCTTGCCGCCATTTTTGGTTCGCTTGTAGGCGCCTTGGGCTCCAGCATAAGCACTTGGATCATCCAGAAGCATCAGGATCGGCGCGATTTGCTGGGTAGAAAGATCTTCCACCGCGAGCAGCTGTATTCCGATTTCATCAGCGAAAGCGCGCGTGCCCTGCTGGATGCCTTGGGGCACAACCTGGCTGATCCCAAAAATCTGGTCCCGGCATACGCCCTGTTGAGTCGCATTCGCCTAAGTTCGTCACGGGAAGTGCTGGCGAGCGCCGAGGAAGTCGTACGAGAAATCATCGGCACTTACGGGAAACCGAACCTGACGCCCGAGCAAATCCAATCCACAGCCACGAACGGCCAAGATCCATTGAGAAGTTTCGGCGAGATTTGCCGCGCCGAACTCGATTCCATGCAAAGTCAAATATGATATGGACGAAGGTGCCGATCCGTCGAACAGCAGGATATTCCGATTTACGGTGAACGGACCGGTACGAAAGATGGGTTCGCTAATGCGGATTAAATTTGTGCGTACGATATTCCTGTGGAAGGTCCGTCACGTGCGAGCAAATGGCGTTGCACGCGCCTTCAGAAACATCCGCGAAGGGTCAACTGAATGCTATCCGATGCCGGCTGTCGTGCCGACGGGAAGTCGAAACTGCTTAGTGATAAGATGATAGCGATGCGTATCCTGCTCCTCAACCTGAATGTGCAATCGACCCCGGACGTTACCAAGGCCTTATCAGATCAAGGCTATGAAATCACCACGAAGCGCAGCTGGAACGTTGATGAGATTCTCGCTCTTTCCCCGGAAGTTCTGATCACAGAAGCAACACCATCCGATCTCAGCTGCTGCGGTTTGATCACCCAAATCAAGGCGAGTCCTGACTCGCGGAGTCTCAAGATCGTGATGGTCGTTCGCGGCGGCGCGCTGGAACGCGCCCGCGGGCTGGACCTGGGCGCGGACGACGTTGTCTCCATTCCCTTCGAACCGTTGGAATTTGCGGCAAAAATCAGGACGCAGTTTCGTGAGAGGCAAACGGAGCTGGAACTCGAAGTAAAGCTGAAAGACGCGCTGGAAAAGGAGCACCTGGCGGAGACTGCTGTGGAAGCCCTGGGTGGCGGCACGAACTCCAAACGGCGCTTCTGGCTGATTGTCGGTGTCCTCGGCCTCAGCGCAGTGGCGGCCCTCGCTGCACTGGTTACGGTTATTTCCAACAGGCACGAGCGAAAGGATACGCTCCAGCTCAAAGCGGAGGTGGCGCGGCTGAACGGCGGACTCCTGCAAGAGGGAGAACTCCTGCGCCGTGCAGAACAGGCGCGCTCGTCCCTGACCGCAAGTGACACCTCGGCAACTCGCGAGTCCTTGAAAGCGCAAACCGGAGAGATCCGCAAAAAAATGGCGGAAGATGGAGGCACGGATGGCGCATCCCTGAAGAAGCAGCTTCAGGAGACGCAGAATCGCCTGAACCATCTGGAGAATGAAGGCCGGATCGCGGAAACGATTGTTCACACCTACGGACCCAGCGTCTGCCTGCTGCACGTGGTTGTGGAGTTTCAGGACAAAGATTCCGGAAAACTAATTCGTATCTTGATGAATGCCACGGGTAAGCCGCTGGTGGATAGCAAAGGAATGGTAACTCTCGAAACAGATGGAACTGGACCCCCTTTGCAGGAAGATTTTTTTGGCACCGGGTTTCTGGTAGGACGCGATGGACGTCTCCTGACCAACCATCACGTGGTGGAACCCTGGTGGGGCGATGAGGAACTGAAGCAAATCGTCGAGCGCGGCACTACCGCCTTCGCCTCCTCTTACACGGCGTACTTCCCCGGGAGTTCTGAAGGCATCGCGGCCAAGGTCGACCAAATTTCGCTGCAGGCAGACTTGGCAACTCTCAAACTACAGACTCCAGCACCGCCTCACACCGCACTCCTGGAGCTGGATAGTCGGAGTGAAGCCAGCGTGACAGGCGATCCGGTCGTCCTGATTGGCTACCCAACGGGAATCGACGGCATCCTCGCCCGCGCGGGAAGCGACGTCACTCGAAAAGTGGCGGAGAACGCCCACGAGGTGAGCCAGATTGTTTCGCAGTTGTCCGAGCAAAACCTGATTCGCCCAACGACGACGCAGGGACACATCGGAGATGTCTTAAAGGACAAGATTGTTTACGACGCAGCGACAACCTCCGGCGGTTCTGGCGGACCTCTCTTCAATCGCGATGGCAAAGTGATTGGTGTGAACTTCGCGATTCTCAATGATTTTGGCGGCTCGAACTTGGCCGTTCCTGTCCGTTACGCCACTGAACTGGTGAAGTAACCATCCATTCTCCGCCCACCTTAGCTGCGAAAGAGGGTACATACACGCAATCGGCTGCTTCGCACGAAAGGAGTTCCCATGAAATGCAGAGACGTTGTATTGACAGCAATCCTTGGACTGCTGTTCGGATTTAGCTGGGGCACATCATCCTGGTCAGCGCAGCAATCCGCGTCCGAAACAGTTCCGGTGAGTACGCTGGTTTCGGTTGAAGCAAGGCATGGCAAGGATATTCCGGTCGTGAATCGCGAGGATGTGAGAGTTTTTGAGGGCCATAACCGCCTTAAGGTGACAGACTGGATTCCCATGCAAGGGGATCAATCCTCATTGGAGTTGTTCGTGCTGATCGACGATGCGTCCAACACGAACCTCGCTTCCCAGTTTGAGGATATGCGTCACTTTATGGATGCGCAACCACCCGCGACTGTAATTGCCGTGGGCTACATACAGAATGGCACGGTGCGCGTCGTCCAGAACTTCACAAAGGAGCATTCCGCGGCGGGAAAGGCGTTGCGTTTCCCGCTTGGTTTCGGAGCGGGCGGAAGCAGTCCATACTTGTCCGTCACAGATGCAATCAAACGCTGGCCGGAAAGCCCCGCTCGCCATGAAATCCTTCTCCTCTCGAGTGGCATAGACCCGTTGCAGCCGGGCATATCAGATTCGTATCTGGACCAGGCCGTTTCACAGGCGCAACAAACCGGAACACAGGTCAGCGCAATCTACGCCTCAGGCTCCGGGCATTTTGGCCACAGCCTCTGGAGAATCAATCAGGGACAAAACAATCTGTCGCGGCTTGCCGACGAGACCGGAGGCGAAGCGTATTTCCAGGGCTCCGAGACGCCACTTGCGTTCGCACCTTTCTTGGATCAGTTCGCGGAACGGCTCAACCATCAATACAGACTTACGTTCCTCGCCAACCCTGCTAAGAAGCCAAGCTACCGACACGTGAGATTGGAAACCGAAGTGCCGAACGCCGAACTTGTGACCGCCGACAAGGTATACGTTCCGGCGGCGAAATGAACGGGGTGCTGCACGCGCGCGCCTCTCGTAGCACAGACTTCAGTCTGTGTGTTTTTCTCAGCGCCCACCCAAATCAAAACCACACAGGCTGAAGCCTGTGCTACTGGACCTCCGCAGAATTCTCGTCAGAAATGCGGGCTAGAAATTCACGATCGAGGCGAACACTTCGGCATTCAGACTCGCACCACCCACCAACGCGCCGTCAATTTCCACTTGCGCCATCAATCATTTGATATTGCCGGGATTGACGCTGCCGCCGTAAATAATCCGCAACGCGCCGGCCCGTTCCGGTGTAAACACTTCCGCTGCCCGCTGCCCGCTGCCGTAGGAAACGGTGCGCCTCCGCGGCTATTTCGGCTGTCGCCGTGCGGCCGGTGCCAATCGCCCAAACCGGTTCATAAGCGAGAATGATGCGCGAGAAGTCCGTGCCGGCCACCGCAGCCGCACCGCCGCGAAATTGCCGATTGAGGAGCTCTTCCGTCTTCCCGCCCTTGCGCTGCCAGGGATTCGCCCACGCACAATATCGGCGTCAATCCCACCGCAAAGCGCGGCCTTGATCTTTTTGTTGACGCGCTCGTCGGTCTCGCCGAAGAATTGGCGCCGCTCCGAATGCCCAATGATCACAGCGCTGCATCCGGCTTCGATCAACATTGCGGCGGAAACCTCGCCGGTGAACGCACCCTCCGTTTCCCTGCACACATTTTGCGCCGAGATCGAAACCGAGCTCCCCTGTCCAGCCTCCACCGCCGCCGTCAGAGCTGTAAACGGCGGCGCAACTATGATGTCACATTGCGTCGACCCTGCGATCAGTGGCGCGAGTGCCCCAAAATAGGCGCGCGCCTCCGCCTGCGTTTTGAACATTTTCCAGTTTCCTGCGATCGCCGGCCGTCGCATCACACCTCTTTCATCGCCACAGCGCGCGAGACGAGCGGTGGCCTCTCCTCGTTCGCGAATTCTATGGCCGAGAACGTAATGGAAGGAAAGTGTAGGCCGAGCACGGCAAAGCTTGGAATGACATTGAGAATCCATTTCATCAGATGCTCTTGGCCAGAGTAGAAAAGAACGAAGGCATTCTGATTTGTGGAAACCTATTGCTGCCAACCCCCGCCAAGTGCCCTGTAAAGTTGCACGAGACTCTGATATTCATTCCCTCGCGCCTGCGCCAAAGTGAGTTCGGCAGCAAATAGCGACCTTTGGCCATCCAGCACTTCCAGATAAGTAGTGGTACCGCCCTGATAGCGCATGATGGAGAGGCGGACCGATTCGTCCAGGTCTGCTACGAGTTGCTCCTGTTGAATTCGTACCTCATGGAATTTTTGGTATCCGATCAAGGCATCGGATACATCTCCGAAGGCGCGCTGAATGGACTGCTTGTAGGCGAGCAGAGCCTGTTGATGCTGCGATTCGGCGAGGTGCAGATTTCCCCGAAGGGCTCCCCCGGTGAAGATGGGCTGACTTACCTGAGCGCCGTAGGACCAAATTCCTGTGTGGGAACTCATCAGGCTGGAGAAAGCGCTGCTGCGTCCAAATCCGCCGCCCCCGGAGCCCGTCAGCGAGATTTGGGGAAAGAACTCAGCCTTGGCGACGCCAATCTCGGCATTCGCGGCGATGAGGATTTGCTCCGCCTGGCGAATATCGGGCCGTCGCTCCAGAAGCGAAGAAGGCAGGCCTGGGGGAACTTCGGGAGGAAGCGGTTGCTTCTCGAGCGCCTGTCCGCGCAGCACTCCTGCTGGGTAATTGCCGAGGAGAATGTTGATCGCATCTTCCTCCTGGCCAATCTGTCTCTCGAGGTCCGGGATCTGCGCGTTCGCACTGTCGAGCACTTGCTGGGCCTGAAGCACATCTAATTTTGTGGCTACGCCGTTATTAAGTCTGAACGAAGTCAGTTGGACGGAACCTTCCTGCGTCTTCACCGTGTCCCGCGTGATTTGCAGTTGGAGGTCGAGCTGCAGGAGCGCGAAATAATCGCTCGCCACGTCACTCACGAGTGTGAGCGTGACTGTATGCTGCGCTTCCTCGGTAGCCAGCAACTGGGCGCGTGCGGCTTCGGTGGCGCGCCGCAGCCTGCCGAAGAGGTCCACCTGGAAGGCGGCGTCTGCCGCGAGAGAAAGAAAGTTTGACTTCGTTTGGAAGTTCTGTTCTTTTCCGCCGTTGAAAGTACCGCTTCCTTGCACTTGCGGAAATTGATTGGAGCGCGTTATCGCAAGCTGAGCGCGCTCGGCGTTGATGCGCTCCGTCGCCAATTGCAGGTCATAATTCTGTTTCAGCGCTGTACGGATGAGCTCTTGCAGTTGCGGGTCCTGGAAGACTTGCCACCAGGGAAGGTCCGCGTACGATGCCGCCCGTGCTTGGGCCTGCTGGGTCTCTCTCAGTTCGCGGTACACGGTGGGAGTTTGAACCACGGGCTTGTGATAGTTTGGGCCGACCGTGCACCCCGAAATCAATGCCGTGGTCAGCAAAGCGGTCATCAATGACGCCACTTTCTTCATACGTTGCTCCGTGCTTCATTCCTCGCGCGTCCCAGATGGTTGCACATGTCAGTCCCCCTCCGCTGGAGTGGGCGTCGCAGGCAACGCTCCCGAAACGTGCTCCCTGCCCGCACCTGACCATTTCTCCACCAAATAAAAGATGGCCGGAACAAGAAATATGGCAATCGCGCTGGCCGCCAGCATCCCTCCAATTACCGTCGTTCCGATGATCTGGCGCGCCACGGACCCTGCGCCCGTCGCAATCCATAACGGCACGGTCCCCAGGATGAACGCGAAGGATGTCATCAAAATCGGCCGCAGCCGGATTCGTGCGCCTGCCAACGCAGCGTCCACCAGGGATTTGCCTTGCTCGTATTCGTCCTTGGCGAACTCCACGATGAGGATCGCGTTTTTCGCTGCCAGCCCGATCAGCATGACTAGCCCGATCTGTGAATACACATCGCTTTCGATTTGCACCATGTAGGGCGGATAAAACCATCCGGCGATCGCGCGCCTCAACCAAAGCGTTGCGAAAGCGCCGAACACCGCCACCGGCGTGCTCAACAGCACGCTGAATGGAAGCGACCAGCTTTCATAGAGCGCCGCCAGAATCAGAAACACGAACAACAGCGAAAATCCAAAAACAACAGCAGGGGAAACTCCCTGCTGAGCCAATTTTTCCTGAAACGACATGTCCTTGTAGTCGTAGCCCATTTCGCGCGGCATCGTCTGCGCAAACACCTCTTCGAGTGCATTCATGGCCTGTGCGGAACTGTAGCCCGGCGCCGCGCTCCCGACGATCTGTGCGCCGCGATATTCGTTGAATCGCATGGTGTATTCCGGTCCGCTACGGGGCTCGAATTTTGTCAGGGCGGAAAGGGGCACGTCGGCTCCCTTATTATTTCGGACGTAGAACTGCCCCACGTTTTCCGCCCTGGTCCGGTATTCGCCTTCCGACTCGATGTATACCTGCCATTGCCGGCCGAACCGGTTGAAATAATTGATAAAATACCCTCCCATGAACGCTTGAAGGGTCTTGTAGACGTCGCTGATGTTCACTCCCTGCTTTATTACCTTGTCCCGGTCCACGGTCACGAACTGCTGCGGCACGCTGGGCAAATACGTGGTGGCCAGAAAACCGATCTCCGGGCGTTTGCGCACGGCGGCCATGAACGCGTTCAAATTCTGCGTGAGAAACTCCACGTCCTTCCCGGCACGGTCTTCGAGAACAAATGTAAATCCCCCTGAAGTGCCCACTCCCGGAATCGCCGGAGGTGAAAAGTTGAACGCGATTCCTTCGGGCATCCGGCTCAATTGCTGGTTCAAACGCACCTTGATCTCCTGGAACTGTTCCGCCCGTGACTTCCTTGCATCCCAGTCATCCAGCGTGACGAAGAAAAATGCGTTGTAGCTGGTTCGCACGAAACTCAGCAGGCTAAAGCCGATTACGCTCGATGTGTACTTCACTCCGGGGGTCGCTGCCAGAATTTTCTCGATCTGTCCCGCAGCTTCGTTCGTCCGTTGCAGCGAGGCTGCGTTGGGGAGTTGGAGGTTGACAAAAAGATAGCCTTGGTCCTCGTCGGGCAGGAAGCTCGACGGCACCCGTGCGCCGAAAAATGCCGCGGCTCCCACGGATGCCGCCAATAACACGAGTGCAATTGCACTCTTGCGAATCAGCGCGCCGGACCAGCGTACATAGGTGTCTGTGCCGCTAGCGAACGCTCGGTTAAACCATGCAAAAAACTTTCCCAGCGCCCCCTTGCTCTCCTCTCTCGGCCGGAGCAAAAGAGCCGCAAGAGCTGGACTCAGAGTCAGGGCGTTGAAAGCGGAAAGGATGACGGAAATGGCGATCGTAACCGCAAATTGCTGATAGAGGCGTCCCGTGATTCCCGGAATAAACGCCGTGGGAATGAATACGGCGGAGAGTACCAGCGCGATTCCGACTACTGGCCCGGTCAACTCTTCCATCGCCTTGAGGGCCGCTTCTTTGGGGGAAAGCCCTTCCTCGATATGCCGCCCAACGCCCTCCACGACTACGATCGCGTCGTCCACCACCAATCCAATGGCCAGCACCAGCCCCAGAAGAGAAAGCGTGTTGATCGAAAAGCCGAACAGCGGGAAGAAAATGAATGTTCCGACCAACGCCACCGGCACTGCCAACATCGGAATTACTGTCGCGCGCCAGTTTTGCAAGAATATGTATACGACGAGGATCACCAGTACAATCGCGATCACCAGCGTCTGGACAATCTCCTTGATCCCTGACGTCACCGCCTTTGTTGTATCCAACGAAATCACATAATCCATGTCCTGCGGGAATGTCTGCTTCATTCCGGCGATCAGTTTCTTCACGCCGTTCGCCGCGTCCACGGCGTTTGAGCCCGGCAATTGGTAAACGGCGATGATCGCTCCCGGCTTGCCGTTCAGCCGGCCCACCACCGTGTAGTCCTGCGAGCCGAGTTCTACCCGCGCCACATCCTTTACTCGGACTATCCCGCCATCCGGTGTCTCGCGAACCACGATCTGTCCGAAGTCATCCGTGGAAAGCAAACGACCTTGCGCCCGAACCGAGTAGGTGTACTCCTGCCCTTTGGGCACTGGCTCGCCGCCCACTTGCCCCGCGGGATTCACAGTGTTCTGCGCTTGGATCGCGCTGATGATGTCGGTCACCGTGATGCCCAGCTTGCCCAATTGATCCGGCTTCACCCACAATCTCATGGCATATTGCCCTGCGCCGAAGATCTGCACATTCCCGATGCCCGGGGAACGCGTCAACGGGTCGTGAATATTGATGTACCCGTAGTTGGCGAGGAACGACGCGTCGTACGTTCCGTTGGGCGAGTACAACGTGATCAGCATGAGCGGGGACGTCACGGACTTCTGGACCGTGATTCCGTAGTTCGTGACATCCGCCGGAAGCTGCGAAGCCGCTTGGGTCTCCCGCATCTGGGCAAGAATTTGGTCCGTGTTCGGATCTGTCTTCACGTCGAAATCCACGATCATGGTCATGCCGCCATTGGCCGTGGCGTTCAACGAATACATGTAGTTCATGTTGTCCACGCCGCTCATTTGCTGCTCAATCGGCGTGGCCACGGATTGCTCCAGCGTCTGTGCATCCGCCCCGACATACGTGGCTTGAATCTGGATTTCCGGCGGGGCGATATTGGGGAACTGCGCGACCGGCAGGCTAAGGATGGTGATAGTCCCTACGATCACCAAGACGATGGAGATCACCATGGCGACGATGGGCCTGTGGATAAAGAACTTTGACATGGGATTACCTTCCCTTCGTCTCGGCGACAAACGGCTTGGCGTTCACTTGCATGCCCGGACCCACCTTCATGCCCCCTTCGACAACCACACGTTCGCCGCGCTTCAGCCCTTCCTCAACAATCCACTGCCCGCCGACACGATCGCTAACTTTGACCGCGCGGATGCTCACTTTGTTTTCGTCGTCCACCACCGCGACTTGATAGCCGCCTTGCACCTCCGTGACTGCACGCTGGGGTATAAGTAGCGCGTTATTTTGGATCTTCGACGCCGCCCGCACTTTGGCATACCCGCCGGGGCGCAGAATATTTCCCGGGTTGGCAAACAACCCCGCGATCCGGATTGCGCCCGTGCTCTGATTTACTTCGCGGTCCGCGAAGGAGACGATTCCTTGGTGCGCATATGTCGTCCCGTCGGCCAGGATCAAGTCGAGCGGCATGCGTTTGAATTCCGCTTGGCGGCTTGATTCGGTCGGAAACCTTCGGTTGAACTCGAGATATTCTGCCTCGCTCACTGTGAAATAAACCTTGATGGGGTCGAGGGTGGAAACGGAGGTCACCGGCCCGCTGCTTGGATTGATCAGGGCGCCTACTTGAAGTTGAGCCTGCCCGGCGATGCCGTCGATCGGGGCAACGAGGCGGGTAAAATCGAGATTGATCTTGGCCGTTTCGACGGCAGCCTCGGCTGTCTTGATTTGAGCCTGGGCCGTCGCCACTGTGGCCTTCGCCGCCAAATTGTTCTGAACAGCGTTGTCTAGATCCTGCTGGCTTGCCGCCTGCTCCCTCGCGAGCGGGACGTAGCGATCGACATCGAGTTGTGTCCTGCGTTGGACGGCTTCGGCGTTAGCGAGTTGCGCGGTGGCTTGCGCTGACTGCCCTTCAGCTTGGTCAAGGACGGCCTGAAAAGGGCGGGGATCAATCTCGAATAGGAGTTGACCCTTCTTGACCAACGCACCTTCCTGGTAGTCTTGCCGCGACAGGTAACCAGTGACTTGGCCCCTGACGTCCGCATTCACGAACCCATCCAACGTTCCGATCCACTCGCCATAAATCGGAACGTCTCTCTGCTCGACTTGCGCTACTGCGACTTCCGGCGGGCTCCCCGCCCCGATTCCAGACGCAGGCTTCGGGCGCATCACTCCAACAGCTATAGCGACGGCAACCAGACCAATCGCTCCTCCCAGCAGGAACTTACCTTTTGAAGGGCTTCTCATCTTCCTCTCCGATCTCGTGTCCCTACACTAATTGCCTTTGCCTCATGCGAAAGATCGCTGCTTCCCGCCGACATCAATCGGTGAACCGGAAATGCGGAGGAATGCCCGTAACACTGGAGCTCGGGGCGCCACCATGGAAATGACAGTGGCCTACTTCGTTAAGTGTGCAGCCCGGCTGAGTGCCTCGGTAGGAGCAGAGATCTTTAACTTCGATGCACCGGCAAGGGCCTGGTTGCACAAATCGTTCCGCCATCCACGACGTATTCTGCACTCTGATAGAAGTGAAAACGCAATTGCGGTGCCAAACTCTAGGCGGCGCAGTCACCTCGTATCTCGCTGAATGGAAAGGGGAATGGGAAGGTCATGGACGTCAGCCGCAATTGGCATGCAAACCTTGTGGTGGTGACAGGTTAGCGGCTGACAGCCAATTGACAGCCAACCTGCAAATCAAGAATTGGAGCTCGGTACCCTTACATAGAGGTGTCCGATCCTCGGCAGAGGTGGCATTGTCCGCCCACGCATTGATCCACTTCAGAAGGGTGGAGCCTTGCCGGACCCTCGCGTGGGACTTGAATACTTTCCCTTTGGGGACGCCATTGAACCTGCTCTTCTGTCTGAAGCTGGTCTGCCAATCAGGTGGCAACTGTCAGCCGACTGGCATCCAGTCGATGCCACGGTGAATTCGATTGGCCCTCCAATTTCCTGCAAACTTTTCCCGCTCAACTATTTGCGAAGTGACTTCCCGGGTCTTGCCACTTGGCACGGCGATTGCTTTCGAATTAGCGCCGCCCGGACGTCGAAATTGGATTGGCACCAACCGATGGGTAAGAAACTCACTGCGCTCCTATTCCTAATGTTGACATTCGGCACTACTCGCCTCCTTGCCCTCGGCAACGATGAACCAGTGGAGTTCCAGCAAAATGGGAATCAAATTGACGTCCTGATAGCCACCCGCCCGTTCGCGACATACTACTTTGACCCCGCGGTTGCCAAACCCTACCTCTTCCCTCTGCGAAGCGCCAAAGGCACAGTCATCACTCGTAGCTTCCCCATGCTGAATGATGTCGCGGGCGAAGTCCGCGATGAGCCACACCAGCGCGCCATGTACTTTGCGCACGGCAGCATTAACGGCTTCGACTTCTGGGGCGAGGCCGCATTCCCCAAATGGAGCAATCACTCCTCGCGGACGTTTGGCCGCACGGTCTTCCGCAAAATCGATCAGATGACTGGCGGACCTGACTCCGGCACGCTGAGCGTGACATTTCATTTGGTCAAGCCAGACGGCACAACGATCGCGGAAGAAACCCAGACTTACATCTTCCGTGGTGAGGAAAATTCCAGGACGATTGACTGCGAATTTACGATCCACGCCAGCGAAGGCCCCGTAGAAATCGGTGACACCAAGGAAGGCACATTTGCCATTCGTCTCGTGAAGGCCTTGGATTCACCACCGGGCCACATGGTGAATTCGGCTGGCGCCACCGGTGAGAAAGAGATTTGGGGAAAACGGGCTGACTGGGTGGATTACTACGGGAACGTTTCAGGGGAAGATGTCGGTATTGCTATTTTCGACCACCCTGACAACTTCCGCCATCCGACCTACTGGCATGCAAGGGCCTACGGTTTATTAGCCGCGAATCCTTTCGGTGTGCGAGAGTTCACGCGCGATCGACACCAGGACGGCGCGTATACGATTCCGGCAGGAGGATCCCTCATCCTCCACTACCGAGTTCTCATTCACCATGGCGATTACCGCGAAGCCCAGGTGGCGGACGCTTACAAGAAGTACGCAGCAGAGAAATAGGAGAGGTTATGCCAAAGAAATCGGATGTTACGCGGAGAGATTTTCTCAAGACAACCGGGAAAACGACAGCGGGGCTGGCGGCACTCGGAGGAATTACGCTTCTCCCCCACCCGGAAAAAGTCTTTGGCGCGAACGATCGCGTACGTGTCGCGGTCTGCGGCCTTCGCAATCGCGGGAAAGATCACCTGCACGGCTTTTCGCATGTGCCGAACGTCGAGATTGCAGCCCTCTGTGACGTGGACCAGGAAATTCTAAACAAGCGACACGGGGAGGTGGGAGGGAACGCCCAGACATTTACGGATGTCCGCAACCTGCTCGAAGATAAATCCATCGATGCCATCTCGATCGCCGCGCCTAATCATTGGCACACTTTGATGGCGATTTGGGCGTGCCAGGCCGGCAAAGACGTCTACGTCGAAAAGCCCTGCTCGCACAATTTCTGGGAAGGCCGCCAATTGGTGCATGCCGCTGCGAAGTACAATCGCATGGTTCAGCACGGCACGCAAATTCGCTCCTCGCCCGCCATTCAAGAAGCGATCAAGGGACTTCACGATGGAAGCATGATCGGCGAGGTCTATCTCGCACGTGGGCTGTGCTTCAAGTGGCGCGACACGATTGGTCACGCACTACCTGAGCCGGTTCCGGCCGGAGTCGACTATGACCTCTGGACGGGACCGGCCCCTCTGAAGCCCTTCACGCGCAACCGTTTTCACTACAACTGGCATTGGATCTGGGATACCGGCAACGGTGACCTCGGCAACCAGGGCATCCATCAGGTGGATGTCGCACGCTGGGGGCTGGGTCTCAAGTTTCCGAACCGAATCTCAGCTGTGGGCGGGCACTTTTTGTTTGACGACGACGAGCAGACTCCGAACACCCTCAACTGCGCGTTTGAATTTGACCTCCCGGACGGCAAACGCAAGATGATGGAGTTCGAGGTCCGGCATTGGATCACCAACAACGAGGCGGGGATCGGCCGGGGAGGCCTGGTGGCGCTGAAAAAACGCTTCTTCGGCAACCGCAACGCTATCGGAAATATCTTCTATGGCTCCAACGGATATCTCGCCACCGGCGACGAAGATGCCTGGAGTTATGAAACCTGGCTCGGCCGCGACGAGAAGTCCGGTCCTCACGGTCATGCCGAAGGAGATCATTTCGCAAACTTCATTAATTGCGTGCGCAGCAGGAAGAAAGAGGATTTGAACGCGCCCATCGAGGAAGGACACATTTCAGCCGCGCTGGTCCACCTGGCGAACGCGTCCTACCGCCTGGGCCGGTCGCTGCGCTTTGACCCCCAGACTGAACAAGTGATCGGCGACGAAGAAGCCAATAACCTGTTGCGCGATCATGACAGAGGCTATCGAGCGCCGTTTGTGGTACCCGAAGAAATCTAATGAGGAGAAGTCATGAAAAACTTCAAGCTGAATTGTGGATTGGTCATTGCAGTGTGCCTGGTCGGATCGATCGCGTATGCCGATTCGTTGGAGCTGAAGAATGGAAGCCTGATTGAGGGCAAATTCGTAGGTGGCACGGATAGTGAAATTAGTTTCCAAGTTGCCTCGTCGGTGCAGAAATACAACATCGCCGACATCGCTGCGGTCAAGTTTGAATCCCAAAGTGCAGACGGGGAACTGCCGACGCGGCCGGACAGTTCGCTTTCGAGCGAACAGAGGACCGCAGACCATGCCGGCCCGAAGGCGCCGGTGTATGTCACCATCCCGGCAGCAACGCGTATTTCTGTCCGAACGATCGATAGCATCGATTCCGCGAAGAATCACGTGGGGGATCGCTTCCAGGCTTCGCTGGAAGAGCCGCTGATGGTCGATGGGAGCGTGGTAGTCCCCAAGGGGGCCGACGTCTATGGCCGGCTTGCGGAGTCGGAGAAGTCAGGGACGTTCACGGGTAAATCGCAATTGCGGCTGGAGCTAACGGGGATTGTAGTGAACGGGCAGACCGTACCGGTAGTGACGGGAGAGTATGAATTAACCGGCAAGTCGCGCGGAGCGAGCACTGCAAAGAGAACGGTCGGCGGCGCGGTGGTGGGAACGATTATTGGCGCCATCGCTGGCGGCGGCAAAGGAGCGGCTATCGGTGCAGGTGCAGGCGCTGGAGTAGGGGCTGGGTCGGAAATCATCACCAAGGGAGACCAGGTGAAGATACCGAGCGAAACGCTGCTTGATTTCACGTTGCAGCAGGATGTGTCGATACCGACGCACCGGAACTAATTCCTGTTCAACATTAGCTGCCAACAGATTTGGATTTCGCGACCACGCGAGATCTCAATCCATCCTCGACTCATGCATGCAAGAAAGTAAAAAAGTGGAATCTCAATGCCACACGCGAACGCCGGAAACGAGAACCTCTTTCACATCGAACTCTACTAGGCGGCTCATGGCTGGGATGACCCGGTAAATTCCAGGTTCCTCCGCTGAGCGGTACATCGCGGGAGAAGCAGGTCCCAGTCCTTCTGGCTCCACGCCACCGTCATCACTTATGACAGCAAACAGTTCGGTAAGTGCAGTCAGCCGATAGCAGTCTGTCACTCCGACACGTTCGCCAAGGACCGCGCCAAGCTCGTGACACATCTCAGTCTACGTCTTTCCAGGTTGGTCGGTTACACACCCGCAGTTTCGCGGCCAAGCCTTCTGATCGGCGATAAAATGGGGCGTTGATGATCCCCGGGACGTCGGTAAAGTCGTGCGATCTTCTCGGAGTGGCTGCTTTCTTGACTCCGGGCCTGAACGAATGGCCAACACCTTATTGGTATGAGAAAATCAGAATGATCCACGCCAGGGAGGGATAATGCATTGCTCCTTCAGCATCACGAATAGGCACCGAAGGACATTCATCGCCTGTATCTGTGTTTTCACCAGCGCCCTATCGCTGTCGATTGCCGCAGGAATCGCTCGTGCTGATGGGGAAAGTTCCGGGCAAGCGGACTCGGCGCGGACCAATCAAACCAAGCTACTTACCGTGGAGAGAATTTACGGCGCACCGAACTTGAGTGGCAGCCTTACGACGGGGATCGAATGGAGCCCGGATGCGAAACGCATTTCGTATCTCGAACGTAGCCCGCAGGGCAACAAAGATCGAACTGAACTTTGGACCATGGACGCAGCGACGGGGGAGCGCAAGGTTCTTGTGAACTCCGAAACGCTGGAGGCCGTTACGCAGCCGCAGAAGACCCAGGCGACGCAGGCGACCGGGTTAGGCCGCATCCAACCTGGAAATTATTTCTGGTCTCCCAACGGCGATTCCCTGCTTTTCGTTGGCAGCAGCAATCTTGTGCTGCTGGACTTAAAAACAATGACGCAGAAACCGCTTGTCAGCGGAGACAGTGACATCGAGAATCCGAAATTCTCGCCCGACGGCCGATGGGTCAGCTTCATACGCGACTGGAATCTTTGGGTAGTGAACGTCGCCAGCGGCGAAACAAAGGCCATCACCGCAGGCGGCAGCGAGGAAATTCTCAAGGGAAAGCTCGACTGGGTATACCCCGAGGAACTCGATTTGACAACCGCGTACTGGTGGTCGCCGGATTCTTCGAAAATCGCATTCCTGGAAATGGACGAGCGGCCGGTAAGACGTTATCCCATCATGGATATGAGCTCACCCGCGGGCGCAATGGAATTCACGCGCTTTCCGCAGGCCGGCGAGCCCAATCCGATCGTGCGCGCCGGAGTCGTCCCTGTCACCGGTGGCCAGACAAAATGGATGGACACGGGCTCCGATACAGACGTTTACGTCGCGCGGATTGTTTGGCTGCACGATAGCCGGCGCGTCGCCATTGAGCGCCTCAACCGGGCGCAGAATCGACTCGATCTTCTTTTCTGCGACGCGGCGACTGGCGCCTCCCAATCCGTTCTGACCGAAACAGACAAATATTGGATCAACCTCAGCGATGACCTCTATTTCTTCTCGGACGACAAACGATTCTTGTGGTCGAGCGAGCGCAGCGGTTTTCGCCACTTTTATCTTTACGACCTCACAGGCAAGCCGCTCGATCAATTGACGTCTGGAAATTGGGCAATTACCGGCTCAAGCGGGTTCGGTCCCGGCGCGGTGAACCATCCGGCAGTGGACGAAGCTCGCGGCGACATTTACTTTCTTTCGAACAAGGACGATGTGCCGGATACGCAGCTTTACCGGCTTTCCTTGCGTGACAAGAGCATTGCGAGAATCACACACGAGCCCGGCACCCACCACGTGATGATCGCGCCCGATCACTCAGGCTTTGAGGACAATTACTCGAGCGCGATGACCCCTCCGCGCCAGGCTCTCTATCGCGCAAACGGAACACAAGTGGCTGTGATTAACGCAAATGATATTCCCGAACTTGCGGAGTATCGCCTCCCTCCGCCTCAATTCATAAATATTTCGGCGCCAGACGGCACGAAGCTTTCCGCCATGACGATCATGCCGTCTGGTTTTGATTCCTCCCGGAAATATCCAGTCTTGATTGACGTTTACGGCGGCCCTCAGGTCCAGAATGTCCAGAACATCTGGGGCGGCCGCAATATTCTGTGGCTTGAGATGATGGCCCAGAAGGGTTTCCTCATTTTCCGCCTTGATAACCGGGGTTCCTATAACCGCGGCCATGCCTTTGAAACGCCGGTCTATCACCAACTTGGCAAAGTTGAGCTTGAAGATCAGTTGGCGGGCGTCAACTATCTGAAATCGCTGGCGTATGTCGATAGCTCGCGTATCGGGATTTGGGGTTGGAGCTACGGCGCATACATGACCCTGGAAGCCATGGTCAACGCACCGGACGTTTTCAAAGCCGGCGTGTCGGTTGCGCCCGTGAGTGACTGGCGGCTGTACGACACTATTTATACCGAGCGCTACATGGGACGTCCACAAGACGATTCCGATGCCTACAAGAATTCCTCTCCGGTGAACAACATCGCCAGCCTGAAAGGTAAACTGATGCTGGTTCACGGCACCGGGGATGACAACGTTCACTTTGAAAATACGTCGGAAGTGCTGAACGCGCTCATCACTCATGGGAATTATCCCGCTGACCTGCTGATTTTCCCTGGCCGGGGCCATTCCATTGGCGACACCCCCGCGCGCATCGAGCTCTTTCAACGAATCACCGAGTTCTTTGTCAAAAACCTCCAGTAAGATAACTCACAAAGAAATTTGAATCGGTCACGGATTTGACATAGGAGCGGGGGCACTTGCACGATGAATGCAAATTGGAGACTTGTGCTTCCCGACGGCGAACGATATATTGTCCCTCCCATTACCGCGTGCATGGGGGAACAACCGCGATGCGAAAAATGCAATCAACGAGATTGCGGGTGCAAATTTGAAGCTGCAAATTCCCGATAGGACCGAATTTTCCAAATTGCAGTAAGACTTCAAAACGAAAACTGAGGAGGAAATGTAATGCGAACAAGACTAATGCAATCGCTCGCCGTTCTGGCATTTCTGTTGGTAGCTGGAGTTGCAAGCGTGGCCGCTCAGCAACCAGCCGCACCCCCGCCTCCGCCATCCAAGTTCAAATTGACAAGCTCCGCGTACACCGAAGGCTCCATGATACCCACACAATACTCGTGCGCGGATCCCAATGCGGCTTCACCGGCCCTTTCGTGGAGCAATCCACCCAATAACCCCACGACCTTCGCCGTGATTTTCCATGACACCGATGCCGCCCCCATGAAAGGCGTGATGGACGTTACGCACTGGACCTTCTGGAACGTGCCTGCCACTTCGACTTCCGTAGCAGCAGGCGTGAAGCCGGATTCCTCACCCGATGGCATCGTGCAGGGCAAGAATATCCGCAATGTGAACGGTTACCAGCCGCCATGCCCGCCTCCCGGCGCCACTCCGCACCACTATATTTTCGAAATTTATGCCCTGGACACCAAGCTCGACCTGCCAGCGGGATCGCCCCGCGCCGATCTTTTGAAGGCCATGGACGGCCACGTGGTCGGGAAGGCAACCTACGTGGGCGTTTTTGGCCGGTAATCACGGATGAAGTTTGTTCTTGTCTTAGGATGAGAACGCCTTGGCCGCAGAGCGGATGCTCTGCGGCACAGTCCTCGCTCCGACTGACATCACAATTGCGGCGCAGCAATAGTGTCGTCTACACCGGATGCACCACGTCGATTTCCCATATGATCTGCGAACCAATGAGGTCGAGTGAGTGTATTTTGCGTGGCAACAAACAGCTGGCTCTCAAGCAGAGGTAGGCCGGGGACAATCGCAGCCCTCGCAACGCTGCGAGGCCGGTCCGAAAAATTACGACTGAACGAAACTGGGAAAATGTGCGTGGACATGGCCACCCAGCCCCGCATTGAGACAGCTTCATGAAAGCCTGCTTGCTCGAGCATCCGGCTCCCATCGAAACGAATCCTCTGAAGTACATCGATGTGCAAAGGCCGGACCCCGCGACCGGACAAGTCCTCATTCGCGTGAGTTGTTGCGCTGTCTGCCGTACGGATTTGCATGTAGTGGAAGGGGAACTGCCGCCCCGCAAATCGCCAGTGATTCCAGGACATCAAGTCGTAGGCGTCGTCGAACATGCTGGAGAAAGCGCGCGGCGTTTTCCCAAAGGTGCCTGCGTGGGCGTCGCCTGGCTGCACCATGTAGATGGCACCTGTCCCTACTGCCGCCGAGGGCAAGAGAACCTGTGTGACAACCCAGGGTTTACCGGGTACACGGAAAACGGCGGCTACGCGGAATATATTGTCGCTCCGGAGGATTTTGTGTACGCGATTCCGGAAGTCTTCTCCGATGAGCAGGCCGCGCCTTTACTCTGCGCCGGAATCATCGGCTTTCGTTCGCTTCGGCTGTCTGGGATCAAGCCCGGAGAACGGCTCGGCTTTTATGGGTTTGGCGCGGCGGCACACCTTGCCATACAGGTTGCGCGGCATTGGAAAGTGGACGCGTACGCATGCACGCGGGACGCCCGGCACCAGCGGCTGGCAATGGATCTCGGCGCGACATGGGCTGGAGGAACATTTGCCGAGCCGCCGGAAAAACTCGATGCCGCCATTGTTTTTGCGCCGGCTGGTGAGATTGTTCCCGCCGCGTTGAAGGCCCTTCGCAAGGGCGGGACTCTGGTTTTGGGCGGGATCCACATGAGCCCAATTCCGTCTCTCGACTACAATCTGCTGTATCAGGAACGTGTCATTCGCAGTGTCGCGAACAATACGCGCCACGACGGTGAGGATTTTTTGCGCGTGGCGGCGGAGATTCCCATCAACACTCGAGTGCAGATGTTTCCCCTCAGCGAAGCTAACCGGGCGCTGAACGCGCTGAAGAACGATGCGATCCAGGGAGCGGCGGTGCTCAAGATCGGTTCGTAGAAATCCGCGCCATCTGTAAATTTTGGCTCAACTGCCCACTTCCATTGATAACGCGACTTCAAAAGTCAGTTTCTGCCCTCTTCATTATGGCTGCCTTTTGGTGGAAATTGAAGCGAGCCATGCGTTAGTTCAGTAGGGAAGTCCTCTGCGTCAACCCATTCCCGATCTCCGCGTGGACCGCGGCCCCATCGCTCCGGGCGGCAACAACTTTTTGAAGAAGTTCCCAATCATTGCGCAGCGCAATCCTTGAAGTCTTGGGAGCGCGCCCTGCCGCCAATTCGGCTCGCACGCGTGTCACGAGAAACTCGCGCTGGAGTTCCGACGGCGGTTCCTTGCTGAAGAAACTTCCGCGCGAAATTCCAAGCACTATCAGCTTATCCGCGATCTCCGTCTGCAAGACCGGGCGGCCGAACGAATCGAGACCCGGCTGCGCTCTTTCCTGAAACTGTTGCCACGATGTTCCTTCAGGTCCCGGCTTCTCATCGGGAAAGGAAAGCAACAAATCGTCCAGCCTCTTTTGACATAAGCGGCGCTCCTCCGCGGTGAGCGGCTGCTCGAGGCCCCCATCCGGACTGAAAACCAATGCGTTTTTGGCCGGATTAAAACGGCCGCCCACCAGGTACACAGAAGCAACTCCTCCGGCCACGAACGGGTGGAACGCGGCCAGGGGAATGACGTATTTCTTGGCCTTGAATATCGATTCGACCAAGCCATGGATCGGTCTGCTTCGCTTGATGCTCCCGGGGACCTGGGGAATGACAAAACTCGAAAATTCCAGGTCCGTGTGCCGCTCGCTGTACTTCACAACTGATTTTGCGGTCTGTTTGGGCGTCGCGACACCCAAATCGGGGAGAATTCCTCGCGACACGGCTCCAGGATAGTAAAAATTCACCACCTCACGGACAAAGTCCGCGCAATTGCGTGTGACGACCTTGTAAGACTTGATGTTCGGACGGTCGTTGAGCCAGCGGATGAATTCGTCGTCTTGCTCCGCTGTCGTCTCAATTTTGAAGCCGTAGCTGGCGCGGTCGTAGGCCGAGCCGACCAGTTGGACCCAGTCTCCCCCCGGAGTCTCTCCTGAGGGCTTGTCCGGCGCCAGATGTTCGAGATACTCCCGTCGATATTGATCCCTTAGAAAGGCCACTACTCTGCTGTCTGCGAAGAGGGGAATATCTTCAGGCTTGGTAACGGCGTAGAGATAAGGGATCAGGGGTATGGCGATCCAGTCGTATCCCGCTATCCGGTCATACCGGCTGAGCACGACGCCAGGTTCACCAGGTTTGCACCGGCGCAGTAGCGTGGGGGAAGCCGCGCAGACGCGCGTCAGGTAGACGGCAGTGTGCCCAGTGCCGGCGAATGCACCATCATAACTGTATGGCTCCTCCAGCAGCACGGTAACGTCCGCCCGCGCCCGTACCACAAGACACAAGAAAGCGAGAGCTAACCCACCCAGTTTCACAACCTTCATAACCTCACCAGTTTGGGCCGGCTCTCTCTGTTTTAGAACCCGCATTTAGAGTGTTTGGTTGCTTTTTCCTTCTTGTAGTCGTGTAGAAAAAGTGGGGACCAACTTTGCGGTTTCTAGACAGACTGGCGGGGCCTGCACCGGACAAACCGGCTTCTCTGGATGACGGTCGATAGTCAGGTCAGCTGAAATTCATTTCTTCCCAGCCCTCTCCGCGAAAACCTCTTTCGCGGCTTGAATTCCGTTAATCGTCGCTGGAAAGCCAGCATAAAGGGCCATTTGGAGGATGACCTCGACGACCTCCTCCTGAGAACAGCCAACATTCACGGCGGCGTGGATATGTGCGCGGAGCTGTGGCGGCGCGGTGCCCAAAGCAGTTAGTGCCGCTACTGTGGCAATTTCCCGGGATTTGAGGTCGAGTCCAGGACGGCAGTGGATATCCCCGAATCCAAACTCAACGACGTAGCGGCTGAGATCGGGCGCAACCTCTCCCAGGGTAGCGACGAAAAATTGCGCTCGATCCCCATAGATTTCCTTCAGTTTCGCCAAGCCGCGCTTATAGCGGTCATCTTTGTCCATGGTCTTGATTCCCTGTAGGCTCCTGGTTCCAGTTCACTTGATTGCCACGGTTCGGCTTGGGTCGAGCCGAACCACGGTATACGTAAGTGTCTCCTGAATCTCTGAAAACCAATGCGGTGTGCCTGCGGGGATGATCACTATGTCGCCCTTCCCGATTCGGCGGCTCACCCCGCCTTGAATGGCTGTACCGCTAACCCCCGGGCCGCTCAATTGAGTCACTTCTACAGCATTGCTTGTGCGCCGTTGAGGATTGACCATCATTCCTCCTGTCACCAGCGTTCCCGCGCCTTCAAGCACCTGATAGACCTCCGTCACTTTATCGTGAATGGCGGCGTCTCCCTTTGCTCCTTTGGGCCGGTAGACCACGGCGACGCTGACGTTGTGCCCTCCGGCGTCCACCGTTCGGATCGGCGTATCCGTGGTCGAGTTTGCGATCTCCTGTTTCACGGTTGCCTGAATGTCGGCGGCCCTGACGTCAGTGGCCGGAATCGGGTTCGCGCCTGATTGTGGGAATGCCAACAACAATACAAGTATCCTCAGCATGGCGGTCTCCTTTCAGAATTTGCGTTTTCAGACCTTGCCTCCAATAGTGGGCGCGGGCTCTATTTGGACCTCGCTGGAACATGAGCTTCGATGTCTGATTCATACCCGCAAAACGTATCTTCTACACTCTTATCCCTGAGTTTCAAATGAAAAAAATAGTTTCAGCCCGATTCGCCCCCGCACGGGCATGCATGCTCTATTTTTTGCGATCAATGGCCAAGCCTGGGGGGCGTGAACCCGTCCGCAGCCGGATGAGGGCTCTAAGCGCCGTCCCGCCTGGGCGGGCTGGCTTCCCGCCCGCCGCGCCGCTTTGGCGGACGAGTGGCGCGTCGGCGACTTGGAGCCAGCCGGGGAAAGCAGTTCTCCCGTCGGGGAGAGAAGAAATTCAAGTGATTGGGGGCCTGCGGGAATTCCCTAGTTGACCTCGGGGGTCGTCACGGGCGCAATTTGAAAGAAAGCTCTTTCAATTCGAAAAATCAGTAAACCATTCACGGCCTTTTGTCCAAGTTTCTAGGAAGAGTGCATCTCCTCGCGAGTGATGGCGTAGAGCGCGAGCTCCACCCGGCCGGAAACCCCCAGCTTGTCATAGATATTGCTCAGGTAGTTCCGAACGGTGTGTTCAGTAACCCCAACCTTCTGGCTGAGTTCCCGCGTGCTCATGCCTTCCGCTAGCAAGCGGACGACTTCCGCTTCCCGAGGCGTAAGAAGATCCATGCCGCCACCGGACTTGACGACCCGCAAGGGTTTGAGTTGCGTGAGGAACTCCAGGAGGAAGATGAGATCCTGGTTGTTAGCCCAGATTTGCCCGCCATGCACGGTTCGTACGCACTTGGACAACAATTTGAGGGTATGCGCGCGCCAGAAGATACCTCTCGCCCCGCCTCGAAATGCGTCGATGACCAGTTCCCGGTCGCAAACCGGGATCATCATAATTGCCGCAGTTTTCGGACAAGCCTTCGGCAGGCTTTGCAAGACGCGATAGCCCGTCATCTGCCCATCTTGCAGATGAGTATTAATCAGGGCAACGTCTGGTTGGCGCTTCTCCACTTGCCGGATGGTCTCGGTAGAGTCACTTGAAACACCGACGATCTTGATGTCTTGCCTGCCGCGTGCGAGCTCTGCTGCCAGCAATTGCGCGCTCATGAAGTCAGCATCTGCGACCAGGACACTCACACACGCAGTTAAAGGCTCTAGTAATCGGTTCATAATGTACCTACCAGTTATAACGAATCAGATATATCAGCCCACATATATCTACCCCTTTAATACCCACTCGGGAGACTAAGTTGCGCCATACTATCCGAAGGGGTACTAGCAGTTCAAGGACTATTAGTACGATAGGTACGATTCATGTTAACTCTCTGGGCGCATAAGAAATCAGCTTATCATCCCACTCCTGGAAAGAGCACCATCCCATGGGCTGCGAGTTTCTCATTGTCACGAATCAGGACAATCGTCCTGCCGCATGGTGATCTCACCCGTCCAATAGCAGTGCATAGTACAGTATCTTACTGGTGATCAGATCACCCGGTAAGGCCGTGGACAGTTTGCCACTTGTGATGGCTCTGCGAAACCGCTAATGTGCGCTCGATTCTGAAAGGATACCTTCTTCCATGAGATCGAAATCAATACACTTCACTCAAGCGTCGGGTGCGCCAATGGAAATGAGAAGAGAAATCCGTTATCGACTGGATGCTCCGGCCCTGTTTTCCTGGGAGAGCTCGGAGAACGAACGCCTGCAGGGCGAAGGAATCACTCGCGACATTAGCGTGTTTGGCGCTTTTATCGTGACTCCCACGTGTCCGCCCGTGGATGTTCCAATCCAGGTGGAAGTCGTGCTCCCTTCACTCACCGGACCAAGGCCGGTTATACGAGTCAGTGGAGAGGCGCGTGTTTTGCGAGTGGACCACAGTTCGAAGGGCCAACGGGAGAACGGTTTCGCGGTCGTGAGCGAGGACTTCTCTCGTTGGAGGATGTCAACGGAACAAAGAGAACCCGGGTCCACCTTTGCTGAAACTGCTGTCGCCTCGGGCAGGAATGGTCATGGATGATTGCGAATCGCGTGGCTACCGCCTCGGCCTGGTTCCGGCAAGTTTGGCATACGCAAAGCATTCGAACCGAATCGCGCCAGCGTTCCTGAGCTTCCTATTAGGATGCGGTCAATACGCACCACCTCCAGACATTCGGCCCCAAGAGCCAAATGTCGTCTCGCTCGCTCCGCAGAATTGGTATATCTACTACAGCGCCGGAGTGCCACACAATCCCTCTGCTGACACCGATGGGGCATGGTCTTTCAATTTTCCAAGCTCGGCGAACGGTGGGCGCGTGGGCTACGTGCAGACGCCGTTTAACGCAACGATGACCCCGCACACAATGAGTATGACCTTCAAAGTCGAAAGCAACGCAGCGCAGTATGTGGTGCTCGACCCTAGCGACCATCCGCCAGCGACCATCCGCCTGTTTTTCGAGCAGAGAGGAGACGACCTTCGCGACCCGAACGGGCGCTGGTGGACGTATGGGAAATTCTACAATCTCGGGTCGCAGGACGGCGACACGATTACGCTCATGTTTCCCCTAACATCCGACGAATGGAGCAACGTGTACGGCCAGCGAGACCAGGGTGCGTTTTCTGCGGCGCTCAAGAACGTCGGATGGGTTGGATTTACATGCGGCGGGCAATACTTCGCCGGACATGGAGTTGCTCTAAGAAGCGGTAGCGCAAAATTTGTTCTCATCGATTTCTACATCAATTAACTAAGCCCCGAATATTATCGGACTTACCGAGGTCATGTGTCACTGGCCGAGACTACATTTCAATTTGGTGACTTACTTGTTGACAGGCACAGATTATGTGGTATGTAAAGAGTAACACTTGGCATGAATCGTGACAACACAAGTTCCAACGACAAATACGACACCACCCCTTCCTCCCTCTCTTTGGCCAAAGTGAGGCAAGAGGGCGCTACCCTTATCGTCGCGGCGCTTATTGCAATAAATCAGCCGTTCCTTGCCAGGGCAACAATTCTGAACCGGATTTCCAGCGGCATTTCGTTCGCGTTGAACGGGTGCTATTGGGGGCCAAATTGAAACTTTGGATGACAATGGATGCGGAACTTGTTCCGAAGCCTAGAAGTACAAACTGGAGTGGTTTTGCTTTGGATTGCCTTGCTTTGTCGATGGAAAAGTACAAGCTTGGTATCGCTGTTGTGGACAGACGGTTCCGATTCAGCGGTGTAAATAGCTATTTAGCGAATATGAACAGGCTCCCCCCAGAGGCTCACCCTGGTATGAGGTTGGACGAGGTACTCGGCCCTTTGGTCACGGAAGTTGCACTCTGTTTGGAAACTGTTTTTACGAGTGAACAGCCATTGCCGAATGTCAGGCTAACTGGAAAATTGCTGACGCGGCCTGACCCCGTCGAATTCCGGCAGTTCTTTTTCCCCCTAACTAATAACCGCAGGCGAGTGACCGAAGTTGGCGCTTTCGTGTTGGAAAGCAGGTCAAGGTCGAGCGTGCAAGATTCCATCGATTACCTGCCAAGCCCTCCGATCGTGGAAGGCCCACTCAATAGTGTTCGCGCGTCATATTCGGATGCGAGACATCGTCCCCAACCCACGGGGCCTTGCGAGACTGGTGTCGTACTTTCCGGTCGAGAGCGTGATGTTCTCGGGTTACTCGCTACAGGCAAATCGAACAAAGAAATCTCATCTGTTCTTGTTATCAGCGTAAGGACAGTGGAAGCATATCGTTCGCGACTAATGTTGAAGATCAAGGCCCCTTCCTTTGCCTTTCTTGTCCACTACGCAATTAGCAACAAAATTGTCGGACTTCAGCGGTAGCTGTCAGAACTTTTCTTACACAGAATCTCTCCTTGATCTTTGATCCTCCGAAAGAAGATTTGCGGTCGTCGGCGAAGTGGGGCTACTGCGTAAGGACTTTCCTTACGTAATGTTCCTGACTTGACCTGCCCAACAATTACGCGCAATGTGCATCGCAACAATGACCTTCGACCGCAAAAATGGCGCGCGCCATCTCAAATTGGGTAAGGAAAGCGGGATTCGCTTTCGCTACTTACTCCGGGGTATTGAGACGGAAAGACGACAGGTAATTTCCTGTCCCGAAGGGGTGTCTAGTCATGCTGGCCGTTGAGCACTTGAGGCGAATGCGTGGCGGCTCGCAATCGCATCTGATGCGATGTGACGACGATGCGTACTACATCGTCAAATTCCAAAATAACCCACAACATGTGAGGATTCTCGCTAACGAAATGCTCGGCACACGCTTGGCAGCGCGACTGGGACTCTGCGTGCCGCAAGTGGAGGTGATCGAGGTTCGCCCCGAGTTGATCATATACACCAAGGAACTCGTGATGGAGCTTGGCCTGGGCCGCCTGCCTTGCTCGGCGGGCAAACAGTTTGGATCGCAGTTTCCGGGCCACCCGGCCCGCACGAGGGTTTACGATTTTCTTCCCGAGGAGTCGTTTGGTCGCGTCCTGAACGTTGCAGATTTTCTTGGAATATTTGTGTTCGATAAATGGACGTGCAACACCGATGGCCGACAAGCTATTTTTTCCCTTGAGTCTAACAGTACTCCCCTCGACCAGCGTTGGTATCGAGCCATGATGATCGATCAAGGATTCTGCTTTAACGGGGGCGAGTGGAATTTCCCGGACGCTCCGCTCCGGGGCTTGTACTCACGCAAAAGCGTGTATCAGGGCGTCATAGGAATGGATTCATTTGAACCGTGGCTGGATCGTTTGGAAAAGTCCGTAACAGAAACGATGCTCCTAAAGGAAGCGCGACGCATTCCGCCCGAGTGGTACTCCGAGGATTGGCAGGCGTTTGACGACCTGATGGAGCGGCTCTATGTCCGCCGGAACAGAGTCCGGGAGCTAATCTATTCGGCCATGCGTTCGGATCGCAACCCGTTCCCAAACTGGGAGGTGCGTGCTCATGCAGTCGGTGAAGCGTGAAAGCAAAGAGATGTCATCGCCCGAAGCCGCGGCGAAAGCCCGAAGCTCGAATGTCGGAGAAGGCGCAGGCTGCTGGGAAATAACGGAATACGCGCGTCGATACCTTCGCCGTCTTGAGAGCAAAAAAAAAAAAGAAGAGCAGCGGCACACGCCGGTGACGTTGGTGCTGTACCGGCTACGCTTTTGAGTGCCTAAACACTGCGGCAATCGTCTCGTCAAGACTCACATGGATGCAGAAGGACTTATTGCGTTCCATTTCTGCACGCATCCAGGCGGCAGCAACGGGAAATAGCACGGCGGATTTTTGTAAGTCACTATTCCTTCGCCATCAAGTATCGATGAAGGATGGATGGCCCCTTGTTTGCATACGCTTGTTCGAGGGGTGCTTGCCGCAAGCTTTAGAGCGATTTCGGTCGCGCCCTAGCATAAAAGCGAAAGGACAATAACATTTGAAAGTCACTCCAACCGTACTCCTCCTCTTGTTTGTTGCAACCGCCCAAGCGCAAAATCTTCCGAGCAAGCCTGTGTCGCCAGGGATGAACGATCCACTGTCACCGGTTTGGCTTGGCCCCCCTGCGCGAAGACATGTAGATTCTAATACTTTCATCCCAGATGGAATGGTTTGGTGGAAACATGGAGGTTATTGGTATGCACGTGATGAAGACTCTTGCGACAAGTGTGGGAAACCCTTGACATTCAGACAAGCCGCACTCGACAAGAGGGCCATTGCCTTGCTGGGATTGGAAGTTGGCCTTCAGGTAGGAGATATCCTAGCCATCCGCAGGTGCGACTTTAGAGGATACTGCCGAGAAGGAGCCGCCCCATTTCTCGGGGACGGATCGTTTAAGAAGCAAATGGCGCTCAAAATGCCGATTGCGACCCTCATTTGGATAGGTACGATGTATGCCCGCAAAGGGGATACGTCACGCCATATCGGCGGGTCAAAATCTTGGTGGCACCTTCCGGTTCTATATGATGCGATATCAACGGCTACGATCATTGCTAACTTGAATCAACAGCACTCACTCTAGGAACACATCCGATCCCCTCCGCATAGTCCCAAAATAGTGCCCACGATTTCCACATTGGGATTCTCAGAAATCCTTCTGCGGCTGAAATGTATTGATGTGACCTGATCTCTATCACTTAGCAATTTATCTGGCGTGGCAGCATGAGTGCACGTTGTATTGCAAGATACTCTCCGACTCGGTGGATTCAAGGCCAAGGGTCCTAGGGCTTCTCCCCAGCTACAAAAAAGAAAGGTCGCGATGACGTGAAGCTCATCCTAGCCCTAGTGTTGCTATTGTTTGCTACCGCAGTCCACGCGCAAGAATTGGACCAGAGACCAAACGCACCTAAAACGAATGATCTGACTTTTACTGCTGCCCCCTACCCTCTCGTCCAAAAGCTGTTATACGCGAACACACTGATACCTGAGGGCATGGTGTGGGTGCCAAGGGGGCAGCTGTGGCACGCGGAAGAATTGAATTCGTGCGCATGGTGTGCGAAACCGATGACATTCAAGCAGGCGGTATTTGATAAGAAGGCGTCCGCGATGTTTCTGGCGGTGACTGTGCTAATGATCGCAGATGTTGAATTGGGGCAGGAATGCCTCAAGACTCACCGATGCAAGGAAGGGAATCCCTTTTTGGGCACTGGCAGCAGGTCTACGGAATACAGCATTCGAGTACCAGGGATTGTCGTAGCGGTGTTGGACACGGCATGGGCACGGATGGGCAACAAGCGCCTTCACGTGGGCGGATTAAAGCTTTGGTACATTTTACCGTTGGTTATGCACGCAGAAGGGCTCATCGGTTTGGTTTCGGGGATGAGGCACTAGAGTCGAATGTCGGATAGAAGACCCGACCGAATGCCCTTCTTGTAACTAGCGTCGAGCGGTTTCTATGCCTACTTCCGCACAAGGCCTGCAAGGGAGGGCTAACATGCATAAATGCGACGCGGGTTATAGCTGTCAGTTCTGGAGGAAAATAATGTTCAAAAATGTTCTGATCTTTTGTGCTGTGTCCCTGATGTCGGTTGGTTGCGGCCAAAACTACGGGGGCAATGGTGGCGGCGGTGGCGGGAACTACGTGGGGCAAGCACAAGGTGCCTATTCGGGGTTATCATCCAACGGATACATCTTTTCGACTATTATAATTCCAAACGATAAATTTTATGAGATCTACGGCTTGCCCAGTGGAAATACGCTACTTCTCTTCGGACTCGTCACTGGTCAGGGATCATCAGGCAATGGAACCTATGCTGCAAGCGTGACCGATTTCTTTTATACGCGTGCAACTAACAGCGGCAGCGTCAAAGCAACCTATGTAGCGGGTTCTAGTCTGAATGGCACGCTCACCGAAAACGCGACTGCAACGACATTTACAGGAAATGCAGAACCAGCTTCTTCCTTTACCTACAATACTGCGGCCTCACTTTCCGCGATCACAGGCAGTTGGACAGGAACTTTGCTGGACGGAACGACTACAACCGTAACCATCAACTCCGACGGCAGTGTGAGCGGTTCGAGTTCAGGGTGCTCGTTCTCGGGAACGGTTGCACCTGATAGCTCCAACAAGAACTTCTTCGACGTATCGTTCACGTTCGGTCCAATTCCCTGCGCACCACCGAATCTAACGGTAACTGGCGTAGCAGTTGAATACTTGCTCTCGGACGGCGTGACCCATCAGCTGTTGGCAGGGGCTACTTACGGCACCGTTTTCGGGACTGGGTTTGTCGCGACAAGGTAATGTTCAATCTCGGGGCCAATCTTAAATGGAATCGGCGAAAGAATATGATTTCGTCATACTTGATTCTCCGCCTCTATTGAACGCGGCGGACACTCGGATTTTGGCAAGCGTTGCGGACGCCACAATCCTTGTCGTCAAGGGCGGGGATACCCCAAGGCAGGTGGTTCAGTACGCCCAATCGCAGGCACGCGCCGCCGGCGCAAATCTGATGGGTGTGGTTCTGAACAATCTCAATATCCATTCGAATGGCGATTCCTATTACGCGTATAGCCACGCCGGGTACGCTCATCTTCGGGAATAGTCAGGTGCGGGGGCTATTTGGTGCGCCCAGGAATGATGATTGCCTCGCGCGCTCTGCCCACATTTCTCAAGAATATGCGACGGATTTCTGTTCTCAGGCGTGAGCCTATGCGTTGGACCGCGACGGTGCGAAGTGGGTTTTAGCAGCACAGACTTCAGTCTGTGTGTTTTTCTCCGCTCCCTGCGCAAATCAAAACCACACAGGCTGAAGCCCGTGCTACTCGGCCCGGCTGGACCTGTCCTCTGGCTACATGCAATGGAACGGGCCGACGCCGATGCCGAGATTCTTCTGAGAAATTCCCATTAGAATGATTTTTTCCAAAGCAAATATCGCCACCTTCTCCACCAGTTTGGCCATCCAATTCTGCGGGCTGGTCACCGGAATTCTGACGGCTCGCATTTTGGGTCCCACCGCCAGAGGGGAACTCGCCACGGTGATGTTGTGGCCCGTGATTCTGAGCAATCTCGGATTAGTAGGATGCAATTGGGCTCTTGCCCGCGAAGTAGCTGCCGACCCAAGGAACGAGTCCGATTGGATTTGCGCGGCAGTGGCGGTGGGATTCGGGGCGGCATGCCTGTGTCTTGCGATAGGGTACTGGTCGATTCCGTACTTGCTGCCTGCTGATAGACGTTACTTGGTTTCATTGGTTCGTGTCTGCCTGTTGTCGATTCCTCTCGGTATTTTTAACCAGACTCTCCTGGCCATCGAGCACGGCCGCATGCGCTGGCGGCGGTACAACGCTGTGCGAGCTTTGTTTTTTCTTTTCTACGTGATTCTAATCTGCCTGATCGCGGTATACGGAAAGCCTCAAGTGCAATGGTTCGTCTGGGCATATCTAGTGAGCCATGCGCTTGCTATGATCGTCCGCCTGGTCATCCAGCGCGAGTCATTCGCCTCGGGCAAGGTTCACGCTTCCGAATGTTTCCGTTTGCTCCGCCGCGGGCTCCCATACTTTTGGGCCACGGCCAGCAATTTGCTTACTCTTCAACTGGACAAGATCATCGTTGTGAGTCTAATGAGCGCTGGAGCGGCGGGGATCTATGCTGTCGCCGTGACATTCAGCAGCGCGCAATCTTCGCTGGGTGAGGCGTTGGGCATAACATCTTTTGCATTCCTCTCCAATGCAAAGGGCATCGATCAGCAAGGCAGAATTCTCACTGAAACGTTTCGTCAGGCAACTCTTACCGCCGTGGGTCTTGGCCTTCTCCTCTCCTGCCTCGTTCCCTTTCTCATCGGGCCATTGTTCGGCAAGGAGTTTGCTCAAGCGGTCCGACCCGCCGCCATGTTGACGGCTTCGGCCGCTCTTGCGACGCCGAGCGGCATCTTGATACAGGGATTGAGAGGCGCGGGGCGCCCTTATCCCGGTCTGGCGAGCCAACTTTTCGCAACCGGAATTTTGGCATTGAGCGCGGCGCTCCTGTTGCCCAAATTCGGGCTTATGGGAATGGCTTGGGCCGTCGCGTTTAGCGCATGCTTTCAGATCATTCTGCTGATCGTTGCGGCGTCCGCCTTATTGCGCATATCCCCACTTTGTTTCTGGCCGTTCGGCGCCAAGGACGTGCGGGAATTCTGGCGAAGTGCGGTAGCCATGCGCTTACGCTATTCGCGATCACCGGCTTGAGCGTTCCCTCGTCCGAGGCGTGGAGGCCGGAACACTTATGAATCGAATTCTGGGATACGTCACACCGGTTCGCGCCTGTGTGAACGCCGGTGAAATCTATATGCAGGCGGCATCTGGCCGGGTGGCCGATGCACTCGCCGCGCATTACGAAAAACTCTTGATTTGCACTCGTGTCATATACGGCCCCCCTCCGGGGTCAACGGATTTGCCTCTTGAGGCTACGAATCTCGAATTGATTGCCCAACCTTTCTGGGGCACTTCTCTTGGCGCGCTGCCTCATTTCTTCGGCATATTCCGCGCCTACTTGCGCACGTGCCGCGAATCGGACTTGGTCTTCATCAGAGGAATGTGTCCCTACATCGGGGTGCTGTATCTGTGTGCATTTGCTTTTCAGCGGCCGGTGTGTCACTGGATCGTCGGCAATCCAGTCGCCTTGCTCCGAACCGGCGCTCGTCGAGGAAAACTGTTTGATATGTTGTCACTTCTGTACGCGCTGCAGGACAGGATGTTCAGCCGCTTCGGACGCTGGCTCACCAATGGCGTGTTTCTCTGCAACGGCCACGAACTAGCCGAGGCCTATCGCTCTCCGCGCACGGTTGCCACAGTTTCGAGCGCCATTCGCGAGAGCGAATTCGTTCCCCGCAGCGACACCTGCCAGGGCGCGACGATCCGCATTCTTTTCGTGGGCTACATTCGCCCGGAGAAGGGTATCGAATATCTTCTCGATGCTGTCAGCGGCCTCGCGATTTCGCAGCCCTGGGAACTCTACGTTGTGGGGCCGAGCGATTTTCCACGGTATCGCCGTCAGCTCGATGCCATCGTTGCCTCCCGCGGGATCCGTGCCCGAGTGTTTTGGGCCGGCTATAGTTCCTATGGCGAACCTCTATTTGACCATTTGCGAGCGGCCGATCTTCTCGTGCTGCCCAGCTTCTCTGAAGGCACGCCGCATGTGCTGGTCGAGGCGCGGGCCAACGGCCTGCCGTGCATTTCGACTACCGTTGGAGGTGTGCCCAGCTCGGTCACGGACGGATACGACGCCTTGCTTGTCCCTCCGAAGAACTCGGACGCCTTGGGTCGAGCGATCGAACGAGTCATTCGAGATGGTGACCTGCGGCGGAGATTGATCCGCAACGGACTCATCTCCTCCCGCGCGCACACCCTCGAGCGGTTCGTCACAGTAGTCCTGGAACAACTCGACCGGAACCTGGCGGAGGACGTAGCGAGAGTTCCACAGGAATAGCGTGCGGGCTCTACTTGGAGCCCGCAAGAAAAACGTCCAATCGTATGCGCCTGCTCAAATATTTCTGGTTCCACCTGGTGACCCTTGCAACGGACTGGTTGCCGGATCTTAGGCAATTCATGCGCATCCGGGGATTTTTCCTCCGTCCTTGCTTCAAATCCTGTGGAGCAAATTTCCAAGTCGCGCGGAGGGTAACCATTAACTTTTCGAATCGCCTGCAAATCGGCCGCGATGTCTACATCGCTACAGGTTGCTGGATTCACGCCTGGGGCGGAATCGTCATCGAAGACGAGGTACAACTCGGGCCATATTCCGTGCTGGTTACGGGTGACCATATGCTGAAATACGGCTCCTACCGGCACGGTCCCAGCTCCCTCATGCCCATTCGTCTTTGTCATGGATCATGGGTTGCCGCTCACGCGGTCGTCACCAAAGGAGTAACACTCGGGCGCGGCGCGCTCATCGCAGCCAACTCGGTAGCGACAAGAAGCATTCCGGATTTCGCCATCGCGGCGGGTGTGCCCGCACGGATCATCAAGGAAAATTCACGACTCGACGTGGCCATTTGATTGCCGATATGGCTCTCAGCGCCCAGTGGCAATCGAAGGCGAAGCCTCACCCCGCCGATGAAATCATGTTTGATTCGCGGCTGCGGCACTATGACGACCTGTTTTCAACCCTGGCACTGGCGCCACTGGGCGAACGGCGTTTGCTCGATGCAGGGTGCGCGAATGGAAAATGGTTGGAGATCTGCTGCCGTCGATGGGGAGCACGGCAGATCCATTGTTTCGGGAACGATGGACGCGAGGATCGTTGGCGAGAATGGCGCCAGATAAATCCGGGAGCAGAGATTACTTTCGTTCTGAAGCCCACTCACGAACTTGATTTCGCCGCGCAATCCTTTAACGTCGTCCATCAGTCGATGATGCTGAGTTCCATCGTCGATTCGGAGACACGAACGCGCACCGCCGAAGTCCTCTGGAGGCTGTTGGGGCCAAACGGAATTCTCATCTCCTATGACTTCTGGCTCAATCCGCTTAATTCCGGCACCGTTGGCATTGACTGGACGGAATTGCAGCGCTTGTTTCCGGATGGCCAAAAAGTTTACGCGCGTTCGCTGACGCTTGCCCCGCCGCTTGGCCGGAAACTGACGATGCTGCGAAAACCAATCTTGCTGGCCTTGGAGAAACTACGCTTCATGAACTCACATCTACTCGTAGCCCTCCAACGGCCACAGGTGCACTGAACTTCCGGCTCTATACAACTAAGCGTCAAAATATTTGCATCGCGCGAGCACTTTTGATTGCGGTTACGCTTCTCTGTGGTTCTCCGTGATTCTTTGTGGCCTCTGTGTTGAGCTTTTCGGAATTTAACATCGAGCACGCGGAGAAGTGCCATAGAGAGCGCAGAGGGCTTAGCGGCAGGATCAGGCGAACGCCATAAATGGACATTTCCTCCATACTTGCCCTGGAAATCGGAATCGCAATTCTGCTGCTGTTGGCTGTCTTGTGGGTGAAACCTGAGTACGGCCTGTTCCTATACGGCCTTGCTCTGGGTTTCCCGGACACCGCCATCCCGCTCGGAGCCGCTATAAATCTCCGGTTGGATGACGGACTGATCGTTTTCTTCCTTCTTCGATCTCTTTTGTGGTCTCCGGCATTTCTGACACCGGGGGAGAGAGGCATCTTCAAATGGCAGGCGTCTCTAGCGGCGGCCTGCGCTCTTTCCGCACTCGTGGGCCGCGCGCGCGGCACTCCCCCGGCTGCGTACGAAACCATCAAAATGATCGGCTGCGTCGCGATTCTCATTGCCTTGCCAAGAGTGCTGCAATCAGAAAGGCGTCTCCGTTTCTTGGCCGCGGGCCTCATGTGTGCGGGCATCGCCTTGATGTTTCAAATCATGCAGAAGCTTGGAAGCAACCCAGCGAATTTTCTCGGAAGTTTCCAGGAACTTAAGAGTGCCGCGGCGTTCACCACATGGAATCCCAATACGATTGGGCAAGCCTCGATGCTGCTCGTTTTTGCGGCCGGGCTTGGTTGGATTGCTTTCCGGCAATCTCGTATCAATAACGGTCTCTGGTTCTGTTTCGCGACTGCTTTCAGTTTGATTCCGGCGCTGGTCTTTTCGAGAGGCGCCGGTCTTTCGATCGCGGCGGGGTATGTTTTCTTCCTGTGTCTAGTTCGCCGCTGGAAGTTTGCGCTGGTCTTTCTGGTGATTGGCGTTTCCATTCTGGGGTATGTGCGCTCAGTGGATACGGAGTTGGTTGATAGCGCTACGCGCGTTGATTTCGCGACCGGCGAAGGTTTCAGCCATCGATTCGATCGATGGGACATGGCAACGGAAGCGATCAAAAGCGAACCCTTTCTCGGCCATGGTTTCGGCCAGGAATGGACATACCTGAGCGGGATCGGCAGCGAAGGACGGGCTCACAACGCCTACATGACAGTCTGGATCGAGTTGGGATTCGGAGGTCTCGCACTGCTGCTCGCCGCGACCTATCGATTCACTTCCTGCGCGGTATCACTCTACAGGGATCCGGAATCTCAAATGTGCGGCGCGCTGCTTCTTGCGCTGAGCCTCACAGTCTGTTTAGACAGTTTCGGTTCGGTGACTCTCTATTGGGAGAAGCTGCCTACGATTGCGCTCTCGATCGGCATCGCCCTCATCGGCATTTGCGAGCGGAATCGTGTGTGTTTGGCCGCGCAGAATGCCAACGCTCCGGCGTATGAGCTCCTGCCTGAACGCTTGCAAACCTGATTCCAAGCGAAAGGAACATCTGCGCATGCGGTGAGGCTGTTGTACCCCCCACCGCGGATCCGCTGAGAAGAGGGTCGCGTATATGCTGCCAAGCGAAAACGTCCAGGTATCCGTCATCGTTGCGTGCCGCAATGAACGTAAGAACATTAATAATTTACTTGATTCGATTTGCAGACAATCCTTGGGTGGCGCAAAAATCGAAGTCCTGATCGCCGACGGAATGAGCGAGGATGGCACTCGCCAGATATTGGAATTGTACAGGCGAATTGTTCTTCCCCTTCGTGTGATCGACAATCCGCACAAATTTGTCTCCGCAGGCCTCAATGCCGCTATTCGCGCGGGCCAAGGCGAAATCATCATTCGAATGGACGCCCACAGCGAGTATGCGCCGGACTACATTCGCCGTTGCCTGGAAGTCCTGAATGAAACCCACGCGGACAATGTCGGAGGACCGGCGTTGACGCGCGCGGATGGATATTGGGGGCGCGCAATAGCGTTTGCCTACCACAGCAGGTTTGCCTGTGGCGGCGCAAAGTTCCATGATGCCGAATATGAAGGATACGTGGACACCGTACCGTACGGCTGTTGGCGGAAAACCACACTGGAACGCATTGGAATGTTCGACGAAAACCTTAGTCGCAATCAGGACGACGAACTGAATTTGCGTATCATCTCTTCCGGCGGAAAAATCTGGCAGTCACCAAAGATTGTTTCTTGGTATCGGCCCAGATCCCGTCTGACCGCGTTGTTTCGCCAATATTTTCAGTATGGGTTCTGGAAAGTCTCCGTGATTCGGAAGCATGGCAAACCGGCTTCCTGGCGGCATCTCATCCCGGGAATGTGTCTGCTCCTCGGTGTTGGAATGTTGCTCGGAGCCTTGGGAGCGACCCTGAGTGGTGCCGCCTGGTGGCAGTCCGCATTCATCACGGCCATTGCGGGATCGGCTGGGCTGTACTTTGCAGCTTCTACAAGCGCGGCTTTCCTTGTAGCCAGACGCAATGGCTGGTATTTCCTTCCAGTTTTACCGATCGTATTCGCCACGTATCACCTCTCGTACGGGCTGGGGTTTCTACTGGGGCTCAAGTTCCGCCCCACGACTGTCGATCGCCCTTCTCGAATGCGGCAAGTTCTAACAGCAATAACGCGCAAATCCAATCCGACGTGACCCAAGCGTTCGCCCAGCACAAAACCGCCGTGTTTGAATAGCAGTTGCTTTTGTAGAGGCCGTTCACGGAGAACGTTCTCGGTGAACCGCCCGATTTTGGGGCGGGCAGTCGTTCATTTCATCAAAACTTAGAGGACTCCCAATATGCGAAAAGAATTCGTGCCCTTCTCTCCGCCCTGCATCAGCGAAGAAGAAATTGCCGAAGTAGTGGACACACTGCGTTCCGATTGGATCACCACGGGTCCCAAGGTGAAGCGCTTCGAGGAGGAGTTTGCCGCTGCTGTGGATGCGCCTGCAGCTCTGGCATTGAGCTCATGCACCGCTGCTTTGCATCTCGCGCTGGTCAGTCTGGGGATCGGTCCCGGCGACGCGGTTCTGACAACTCCCATGACGTTTTGTTCGGGCGTTAACGTGATCGAACAGGTGGGCGCTCGTCCCATACTGGTCGATGTGGAGCCGGACACTCTCAACATCGATCCGGCTAAAGTAAGAGAAGCAATCAATAGGTTGAGCGCACGCTTGAACTGTGGGTATCGCTTGAAAGCCATCCTTCCGGTCCATCTCTACGGCCATCCGTGCGAGTTGGATTCTCTGCTGGAGATAGCCCGAGATCGCCGCCTAGCCGTCATTGAAGACGCCGCGCACTCGCTGCCCGCGAACTACAAGGGCCGGACCATCGGCTCGCAGGTGGCGCGTTCTTCTGTGCCCGTTCTGACGTGTTTTTCCTTCTACGCTACAAAGAATTTGACGACGGCGGAAGGCGGAATGCTCACCGGAACTCCTGAGGCCGTCGACGAAGCCCGTATTTGGAGCCTGCACGGCATGAATCGTGATGCCTGGAAAAGATACGGCGCCGGGAATTCCTGGCGCTACGAAGTGACCCGCCCGGGATTCAAATACAACATGACCGACCTCCAGGCATCCATCGGCTTGCACCAATTGGTCAAGTTGTACGACTTCCGCGACCGGCGTTCTGATATTGTCTGGCGGTACAATGCGGCCTTTTCCCGGTTTGACCAATTCCAGATACCCGTAAAACGCGAGGAAGTCGAACATGCCTGGCACCTGTACGCACTGCGCCTGAACCTGGACCTTTTGAATATTTCCCGAGACCAATTCATAGAGGAACTTGGCGCACGCAAGATCGCCAGCTCCGTGCACTTCATCCCTATCCATTTACATCCCTATTACCGCAACAAGTATGGCTACAAACCGCACGATTTTCCCATCGCGCATCGCGAATACTTGAGGCTCGTTTCGTTGCCCCTGCATCCGAGGATGACCGATCAGGATGTAGACGACGTCATCGAAGCTGTTATTGACATTGCCCAAAAGCACAACGTTCGCACCGCTGCGCCGCGTGTTGTCCTTGATACGCAATACGACCCTCCGTATGAAAGTTTTCCCAGGCGAAGTGCGGAAACGCGTAATGAGCCTCCGACGATGTCAAAGGCTACAGGAATCGCGCAATCCATCTTCCATCGTGCGTTTGACGTGACGTGCGCTGCGGTGGGTCTTACGCTGCTCTCTCCGCTTTTCGTTCTCGTCGCCACGGCAATCAAACTCGAGGATGGAGGTGCGGTCTTTTTTTCCCAGCCACGCGTAGGAAAGAATCTTCGAAAGTTCCGCCTGTTCAAGTTCCGAAGCATGATTCCAAACTCCGAAAGCATTAGCCCATTGACTGCGCCGGAAGATTCACGGATCACCCGTGTGGGCCGCTTCTTGCGCAAATACAAGCTGGACGAACTGCCTCAGCTATTGAACGTCGTGAAAGGTGAAATGCAGTTGGTGGGTGTACGGCCGGAGATTGAACGTTATGTGGAAATCTTCCCCAACGAATATGAAGTGTTACTTCAAGATCGCCCCGGCATAACCGATCCTGCGACCCTGATTTTCCGCCACGAAGAACAAATCTTCCAGGCTGGCACGTTGGAAAAACAGTACGTCTCCCGGATCTTGCCCCAGAAGTTAAAGCTTTCCTTGAAGTATTCCCAGGCCCGGACTTTCTTTTCAGACCTTGGAATCATTGTTCGAACGGTTTTGGGCCTCAAGTCTCCGGTGGCCAACTGAGCGCCGGGAAAGTTCACCTTAAGGGTTCAAGTAAAACTTGAGCATGAGTTTTCACATGTTTTCGCAGGCGATCGTCCGACGCGGAGCTGACTTTCTCTCGCCAGAATCCCGCTTGGTTGGTGAAGACCGTCAGGCGGATTGGACACACTCGCTTTTGCGGTACCGCACCTGGTTCATTGCGTCATTTCAAGCGCTGCTGATTTTCTGCGCGCTGATCCTGGCGTGGCTGCTTCGATTCAACTTTTTTCTTCCCTACCGGATGCTCTTGATTTCGGCTGCACCAGTCTTGATCGCAATCCGGCTCGGCGCCATCGCTCGGTTTGGCTTGCTACATGGGTGGTGGCGGTACACGGACATCGATGACGCAGTCGCCGTATTCAAGGCCATCGCGGTTGGATCGATAGTTTTCGTGGTTTGCATGCGGTTTGTCCTGGGGGTCGTCGCGTTCCCGCGCACCATCTACGTCCTTGAACCCTTGCTCAGCATGTTGTTCCTGACGGGCGTTCGAGTGCTCTCTCGAATTCTGGCCGAATCTGCTCGAACCGGCGCGACGCCTTGCACGGAAGTAATTCTGATCGGCGCGGGGTCCGCGGCCCAAATGACCATTCGCGAAATTGGCCGCCCGGGAAGCGGCTACCACGCCGTCGCCTGCGTCGACGACGATCGGTCAAAAACAGGAATCAAGATTCATGGCGTCCCCGTGATTGGAACTGTGGACACACTCCAGGCGTTCGCGGCCCGCCATGCTATCCATGAGGTTTTGATTGCCGTGTGTTCCGCCACAGGGAAGCAGATGAAGAGATTTGTAGACATCTGCGGGAAAGCGGATATGAAATTCAAGACTGTGCCGTCGCTCGGAGACATTATCGACGAGCGAATCAATGTCCGTCAGTTCCGAGATGTGCGTCTGGAGGACCTCCTCGGTAGAGACCAGGTGGAGATCGATCTGAAATCCATCCGCAAGCAAATTGAGGGTCAGGCGGTTCTTGTGACCGGTGCTGCTGGTACCATCGGATCGGAATTGTGCAGCCAAATCCTACAATACCGGCCCGGCAAGCTGGTTTGTCTGGATCACAATGAAACCGGAATTTTCTATCTGCAACTCGAACTCTCGAAGCGAGACAGCGGAAACCGCATGGTTTTCTGCGTGACCGATGTTGGAGACCGCGATCGGATGAGTAATCTTATGGCCGAACACAAGCCCCGTATTATTTTTCACGCCGCCGCCTATAAGCACGTGCCCATGATGGAGACGAACGTCTATGAGGCGGTAAAAAACAATGTGTTTGCCCTTCTCAGCCTGCTGGAGATCGCGGAGCAGAACGGCTGTCCGAGTTTCGTCCTGATTTCATCGGACAAAGCGGTGAATCCGGCGAACGTCATGGGCGCCACGAAAAGGCTCGGCGAGCTGATTATTTCCTGCCGGCCGGCCAGCCTCATGCGCTGCGTTTCCGTGCGCTTCGGGAATGTGCTGGGTTCAAACGGCAGCGTCGTCCCGGTATTTCAAAAGCAGATTCGAGATAACCAGCAGCTCACCATCACACATCCGGATATGACACGATTTTTCATGACCACCCGTGAGGCGGTGTCTTTGGTCTTGCAAGGCTTCGCGATTGGAAACCACGGCGACACACTGCTTCTCGATATGGGTGAACCTGTGCGCATCCTTGACCTGGCAAGGACCTTGATTCGGCTCTCAGGCAAGTCCGAGCGTGAAGTAGGAATCCGCTTTACCGGTCTGCGCGACGGCGAAAAACTTTTCGAGGAACTTTCTTACCCGGCAGAGGAAATTCATCCGACCTCCTCCCCGAGGATCAGTCAAATTCGCGGCACACCGCATCGCGGGCAAGATCTTAAGCGCCATTTGGGTCAGCTCAGAACCGCCATGTCCGGCAACCGCGTCGCTGCAATTCGAGCAAAGATGAAGGAGATTGTACCGGAATACACGAATGGTTTGGACGACCTGCCTGAAGACGCCGACATTCTGACCAGCCCAGATGTAACCACAAGCCCGCAGTTTTCCAGCGCAAAGTAGACCTCAAGCGATTCCACTCGCTACCTGACGCCACGTCTCTAATGCTACGTCCCCTTCTTGAGCAAATCCAGAAACTGATGGTTCCCATCGAAACGATGAATTGGACAGAACTGCTGCGCTAGTTTACCCTTCATTTCGTTAGCACTCCTGACCACCTCGGGCCGAATGAACACCCACATTCGGCCCTCCTCCCTTAGAGCAAGCCCTCAGCGACCTTCGTGGTTGTTCTCTGCGTCCTCTTGTTTTAAATCCCAAAAGCTCAACACAGAGGCCACAGAGAGCCACAGAGGACCACAGAGAAATCGCCATACTGCTTTCTGATTGAATGATCCACGGAAATGCGACGCTTATTCCAGGGACCTTCGTTGACAACGAGCGAGGGAGTTTGGTACAGACCTTCTTGTCGTTTCCATTCAGGAAGCAGCCGAATTCCGTGTGGTTTTCAGGACCCAAAGGTGGTGTGCGCGATGGCGTTGCCTAATGAACGTGCGAAATACTCCGCGATCGTCGATCGGCCCAAGCTTCGCTTACCTAATGGCGAACGAATTATTGTCTGGACGATCGTGAACATCGAAGTATGGGACATCTCGCGCGCGATGCCGCGTCAAGTGCTGGCGCCGCCCACGGGGATAACCCAATTGCCAGACGTGCCGAATTGGAGCTGGCACGAATACGGGATGCGCGTGGGTTTCTGGCGTTTCCATGCGCTCTACGAGCGGCTGGGGATCCGGCCGAGCCTCTCGATTAATGCCCGCGTGTGTAATGACTATCCTCGGGTGGCGCAAGCCTGCAAGGACGCGGGGTGGGAATTCATGGGCCACAGTTTCGACCAAATGCCCATTCACAATGAAAAAGATCAACCCGCAATGATCGAGCGCACCGTGGCGACGATCAAGGAGTTCACGGGCAAGCCGCCCTCCGGGTGGATGGGTCCAGGTCTCACGGAAACTTACGACACACCCGAGTATCTCACGGCCGCGGGAATCAAATACATTTGTGACTGGGTCTATGACGACGAGCCCACGGAAATCTCCACCAAACACGGCCCGCTTTTCACTTTGCCATACACGCTCGAATGCAACGACATCGCCATGATGGCCGTGCAGCACCACGAAGCAAAATACTGGACCGAGAAGTGTGCCGATTCGTTCGACCGATTGTATGAGGAAGGCGCGGAGCGGCCCAAGATTCTGGCCCTCGCCATTCACCCTTACATCAGCGGGCAGCCTTCCCGGATCAAGTATCTTGAAGCCGTCTACGATTACATCGCAAAATTCAGCGGCGTGCTGCACTGGAACGGCGAGCAGATCCTGGATTGGTATCTGAACGCCCGGAAGAAGTGAAGATTGAGCTGGGATCACGGCTTCGTGCGAGCCAGCGTTACTTTTTTCATGTGATCTGCATCTTAAAAGGCGACGAAGTTCGCGGTCCAAGCTCCCAAACGCGACTGTCTGCCGATTTACATCAAGCCGTAACAGAATGAAGTAGATTTGCCCGGGAAGGATCGTCAGTACAGGGCCCCCACTTGGCCCTAGGCCCCAATAATTTAGTGATCACAGTCACGGAATATTCATGAAAACAAGAGCCTCGGACCTGCGATACTTGAATCCTACCCTTGGGCCTGCGGACGTCCACGAAATAGCACCCGCCCCTAGGAAGGATAAAATGGTCAGGCGTAAAGGCTCGGGTCCCGTTTCCTCCAAGTGTCCTGGCTGTGGCACGGTCCATTCCAGAGCCGTGTTGGAGGAGCATCTCTACGTCTGCCCGGAATGCAAACACCATCTTTCCATGCCCTCGCAGGCTCGCATCGCCACGCTGGCGGATGCAGGGACGTTTCTTGAACTTGACCGCAATCTCGTTTCCGTCGACCCGCTCGAATTCGCGGACTTAAGGTCTTATCGAGCCCGGTTACAAGAGGCGCGGCGCGAAACAGGAGTGCGCGAGGCAGTCACGACCGGCGTCTGCAAGATCGGTGGCCAACGAGCTGTTCTCGTTGTCTTTGATTTTGCCTTCTTGGGCGGGACGATGGGCTCCGTGGTGGGAGAGAAAATTGCTCATGCCTTTGAGGAAGCCACGCAGCGGCGTATCCCGTTAGTAAGTGTGGCGGCCAGCGGTGGCGCGCGCGTCCAAGAGGGAATGTTTTCACTCATGCAGATGGCGAAGGTGGCCGCAGCCGCGTCCGTGCACGATCGCAACGGCCTTGCATTCGTTTCCGTCCTCACCGACCCGACGTTTGGAGGCGTTACCGCAAGCTTTGCTTCGCTGGGTGACGTTCTAATCGCTGAACCCGGAGCTCAAATTGGATTTGTCGGGCCCCGTGTGATCGAACAGACGACTGGTGTTGCGCCGCCGAAGGACTCACACCGCGCGGAGACGCTACTCCAGGCAGGGTTGATCGATCTTGTTGTCAAGCGCGCGGATCTGCCGGCCGTGATTGCCTATCTAATCAGCCACCTAAAGAAACAGCGATCCACGGACAACGAAGCAGAGGGATTGCCGCCGGCTGTGAAACGTCAGCGGCTTCCTGCGTGGCAAAAGGTGGGGTTGGCGAGACACTCCGGGCGTCCTTCGGCCCGTTACTACATTGCTCGCATGGCCACGCGCTTCCTGGAACTTCATGGGGACCGATGGAGCGCCGACGATCCGGCAATCGTGGGTGGACTTGCCGAGTTGAACGGCCAGACCGTGATCATCATTGGCCACGACCGGGGCGGCACTCCCGAAGAAAAAGCAGCCTCGCATGATGGCAAGGCTTACTCGGAGGGCTATCGAAAGTCGCTGCGCCTGATGAGGCTGGCCTCCAAGTTCAGGATTCCGGTAGTAACGCTGGTTGATTGTCCGAACGCTCAGGCCAATTATGAGTCCGAGCATCGCGGGATCGCTCACGCGTTGGCGCGCAATCTAGCTACGATGGCGAACCTCCCGACTCCCATCGTTTCCGTGATCATCGGCGAAGGTGGAAGCGGAGGCGCCCTGGCTCTGGGTGTGGCGGACCGTGTGTTGATGCTCGAAAACGCGATTTACTCGGTGATTTCGCCGGAGGGCGCGGCGGCAATTCTCTACAGGGACGCCGGAAGGGCGGAGACAGTTTCGGAGGTCCTGAAACTCACGGCCCAGGATCTCCATTCTCTCGGAATCATCGATACGGTAGTCCCCGAGCCGGAAGGCGGCGCGCATCTCGATCCCGGTGCAACCGCCGACACACTGAAGAGCCACGTGCTTGCCGCTCTTCGAGCATTCAGCGATATACCAACACTCCAACTCCTCGACGACCGCTACAAGAAATACCGCCATATAGGACAGGGCGGCAAGTTCTGGCGAGAAAAAGTCCGCAGCGGCCTGAGCGACGTTTTCGGCCTCCTGGCGTATGCGGTGTCGCGCATGGAGAAGTCCAATCGGAAGAAGCCGAAGGCGCACGAAAGTGCGCCGCGGACGCGCCCCGAAAAGAGCCGGTTGCCGGCGGCATCGTCTCCAAGACGCGCTGAGCGCGACTGACAATCCGCCCTGCCAGAGCTCGCGTACTGAAACGCGCCCCAGTTTTTTCTCCACACTTTTCGGACGAACTCCCTCGCATCAAGTCAAAAAAATGAGAAGATGAGGAGCGGTCGCGCCGGGAATCACCTCCGCGGCCGCTCTGATTTGATCGCTCGTTGTGTCAAAGGATGCATGGAATGAAAGCGCTCGTGAAAAGCCGTGCTGCTTGCGGCCTGTGGTTAGAGGACGTGCCCGAGCCTGAGCCAGGCATCAACGACGTGAAGATTCGCGTTTTGTTCACCGGGATTTGCGGCACCGATCTCCATATCTACGACTGGAATGACTGGGCGCGGTCCACAATTCACGTGCCGCTGGTCATCGGGCACGAGTTCTCGGGTGAAGTTGTCGAAGTGGGATCGAACGTGGCCGATCTTCACCCTGGCGATATGGTGAGCGGGGAAGGGCACGTCGTTTGCGGGCGCTGCCGGAATTGCCTCGCGGGGCGGCGGCACTTATGCGCGCATACGCAGGGCGTGGGAGTGAACCGCGCCGGCGCATTCGCGGAGTACGTGGTGCTCCCGATGATGAATGTCTGGAAGCACACTCACCCGATTCCGCATGAGGTTGCGGCGATCTTCGATCCCTTCGGGAACGCGGTCCACACGGCGCTTTCGTTTCCAGTCCTAGGCGAAGACGTTCTCGTTACGGGGGCGGGTCCGATCGGCATCATGGCCGCAGTCGTGGCGCGATTTGCGGGTGCGCGGCACGTGGTCATCACGGACGTAAATCCGCATCGGCTGGAGCTTGCGAAGAAAGCGGGTATTCCAGTGGCGGTGGACACGCAGATCACGCCGCTCAAGAACGTTCAGAAGCAGTTGCAGATGCGAGAGGGGTTCGACGTGGGTCTCGAAATGTCAGGCTCGCCCCTGGCGTTTCGAGAAATGCTGGAGAATATGTGCCACGGCGGCAAGATCGCCATGCTGGGAATTCCGCCAGTGGAGATGGCTATTGATTGGCATCACGTCATTTTTAATATGCTGACGATCAAAGGAATCTACGGGCGGGAAATGTTTGAGACCTGGTACAAGATGACGGTGATGCTGGAGTCGGGCTTGGACATTACTCCCGTCATTACGCACCGCTTTTCCTGGCGTGACTATGAGAAGGGTTTTGAAGTCATGAGATCGGGAGAAGCGGGGAAGGTGATTCTGGATTGGCGCGAGGTAGGTTGAGGCTAGCTCCAGGAGAATGTCCGGGGGAGGACATTGGATAGATTGATGACGCGTACTCGAAGAACACTTGCACAGTAAGAACCCACTAGTTTCTAATCTCTAGTATAATGCTGGGCGAGATTACTGCCCGAGGGGCCAAGGGATAAGTTTGCCCGGTCGGGTTGCTAGTTCGGATGGGCCACTGGTCTATTAAAGACGAGGGTCTAATCCATTTGGGTGGAAATTCGATGATAAAGACAGGCTCGCAAATTCTCTGGGAGTGTTTGGAGCAGCAAGGAGTGACCACGGTTTTCGGTTATCCCGGCGGCGCCATCCTTCCGGCCTACGACGCGCTGAAGTACAGCAATATCCATCACGTCCTGGTGCGCCACGAGCAGGGCGCAACGCACATGGCAGACGGTTACGCGCGAGCTTCGGGTCGAGTTGGAGTCGCTATCGCGACGTCAGGGCCGGGGGCCACAAACATGGTCACCGGAATCGCCACCGCGATGCTGGATTCGTCGCCGATTGTCTGCATCACGGGACAGGTGGGCAGCAAGCTCATTGGGTCCGATGCATTTCAAGAGACCGACATCACCGGCGTGACGCTGCCGATTACCAAACACAATTATCTGGTGACGCATGCGGACCAGGTCGCGCGCACAATCAGCGAAGCGTTCTACGTGGCAAGTTCCGGCAGGCCGGGCCCAGTGCTTGTGGATATCACGAAGGACGCGCAGCAATCCACTTGCGAATTTGACGGGAAGCCCGTCACGCCGCAACTGCCGGGGTACCGTCCCGATCTTTCTCCTACGCCTGAGGAGTACAAGCAGGCGCTTGATTTGATCCACAGCGCCAAACGGCCCGTGATCCTGGCCGGGCACGGCATCATTCTCTCAGGCGCGATGCAGGAAGTCCGCACGTTCGCCGAGCGCAACAACATCCCCGTGGGCCTGACCCTGCTCGGCCTGGGTGGATTCCCGGCGTCCCATCCGCTCAGTCTGGGAATGATGGGGATGCACGGCGAAGCCTGGCTGAACACGACCATTCAGGAAGCCGATTTGCTGATCGCTTTGGGGATGCGTTTCGACGACCGCGTCACAGGCAACTTGAAAACATACGCGCCCAATGCCAAGAAGATCCACATCGAAATCGATCGCGCCGAGATCAACAAGAACGTGAAAGTGGACCTGGCGCTGGTTGGCGATTTGCGCGCGGTTCTGCGGGAGTTGCTGCCGAAAGTGAAATCGCAGGATCGCCACGAGTGGCTCACTTACATCGACCGAATGAAGGGCGATGTCGCGGTGCGTGACATTCAGAATTTACCTGACAATGGCCATCTCTACGCCGCACACGTGATCAATGATATATGGCGCGAGACGCTGGGCAGCGACACGATCATCGTCACCGACGTGGGACAGCACCAAATGTGGGAAGCCCAATATTTCAAGCACGAGGAACCGCGAACGCTGATCACATCCGGCGGCCTCGGCACCATGGGATTTGCGTTGCCCGCGGCAATCGGAGTAAAAGCGGCGCGCCCCGAGGCTGAGGTTTGGGCCATAGTAGGGGATGGCGGTTTCCAAATGACCATGGCGGAATTGGCTACCATGGTGCAAGAAAAATTGAAGGTCAACATCGCCATCATCAATAACGGATACCTGGGCATGGTGCGCCAGTGGCAGGAATTTTTCTACGACCGGAACTACGAAGCCACGCCGCTGCTCAGCCCCAACTTTGTGAAACTGGCGGACGCTTACGGCATTCGCAGCGTGGCCGTGACGCAGCGTTCCGAGGTGGTGCCGACGGTCCAGGCGACGCGCAAGCACAGCGGCCCGGTCTTGATTGATTTCCAGGTGGAGCAGGAAGATTCGGTCTATCCCATGGTCGCGGCAGGCGCGTCCTTGCACGAAATGATTCGCCGGCCAAATCCATTGGAGGAAACCGCGGCGGACGCGTGAGAAATCCATGCTGAATACATTCGTGGTTTACGTTGAGAACAAACCGGGCGTGCTGACCCGCGTGGCTTCGTTGTTCCGGCGGCGCGCGTTCAACATAGATTCGCTCACGGTGGGACGCACGGAGAAACCCGAGGTTTCGCGGATGACGATCGTGGTGGACGCGGACCGCGATCAAGCCATGCGTGTCGAAGCGAATCTCTATAAGCTCGTCAACGTCTTGTTCGTCGAAAATATCACCGGGAAGGCCGCGATTTCCCGCGACCTGGCCATGATCAAAGTTGCCGCCACTCATGATGCGCGATCGCACGTTCTCGAACTCGCCAATGTTTTTCGCGCGCGCGTGGTCGATCTCGCTCCGGAATCGTTGACCATCGAAATTACCGGCGGCGAGGACAAAATCGACGGGCTGCTCGAAGTGCTGCGGCCTTACGGCGTCCTGGAAATGGTGCGAACCGGTATTGTCGCAATGCGCCGCGGCGGCAAATCTGAGTCTGCCAATGCCTCTATTACCGCAGCGAATGGCGCCGAACCTGCCGCCAAACCTGTCCTGCCCGACGAGAACGTTTCCTATTCGGTCTGAAGGAATAGACAGAACCCCGACGCGATCCTCGTTTCTTTAAATCTATACTGGCCCGGAAGATTCAAGATTTTGAAGTCGTAGGGACGGAGAATGAAGGGGTCTGAAAGATTTGACCCCTTCATCCGCCGCGAAATTCGCTGTTAATTAAGCGGCTGCTTCGATGGTTTCGACATGGATGGTGTTGCTCGCCGTATCCACGGTTCCTGTCACCTTTACCTTCTTCCCTTCGTACTGGCTGGCCTTCTGTGCATCATCCAACATGTACGTGGTCTTGTTGGCAGCATCGCTCAATACGAAACTGTCACCGTGCTTCGTGACTGTGCCGCTGAACGTTTTCGATTGTTGTTCGGATTGCTGTTGCATCGATGTTGGAGGAACTGCCGCTCTTCCAATCATTGGAGCACCGGTAAGAACAAGCAGCGCACCGGCTGCGGAGAGCACGATTTTTTTCATAGGGCACCTCTCATTTGATTTTTGGCTGGATACGATTAGTGATGCAAGGAGCGTGCCAGACCACAACATTTCTTAAGTTACTGTCATTGCATACTGGTAGCTGTGGGCAGTGCTGGAGACGCAGGGAATTTTGACCGTGTCCGGAAGTTATCACCGGACGGGACACGCCGAAGAACAGACTTCACCAAAGATGGTAGTAGCCGTCGCTGCGAGTGATGTCCACGCGAATTCCGAAGAGGCGCGAGATCTGTTCTTGCTTGAGCAGGTTCTCTTTGCGCCCGTCCGCCAGAATCCGTCCGCTCCGCATCAAGACGACGCGGTCGATCTCCGGGATCACGTCGGAAAGATGGTGAGTGACGAGGACAATGCCAATCCCCGACTGGGCAAGCGCGCGCATGGTTTCGCGAAGACCGTGCTGCGCGAACACATCGAGACTGTTGCTGGGCTCATCGAATACCAGCGTTTGCGGATCGTGCACCAGCGCCCGGGCTATCAAGATGCGCTTGGCCTCGCCGGACGACATCTCCGCCACCGGGCGGTCGGCAAGGTGCGGCACTCCGAGCCGCTCCAGCACAGCGTCGGCCCGTTTTCTGTGCGCGGGTTCGACGGTCTGATGGTCGAAGATGCGGGTGCTGCTGAAAAAACCGGAAAGGACCACTTCGCGGCCGCTCGTGTCGCTGGTGCAGTCGAGCATCAAATCGTTCGAGACGATGCCCAGGACGGTGCGCAGCTCGAAGATGTTCCATCGATCGCGCCCCAGAATCGTCATCGAGGAACCTTCTCGGATGACAGGATAACACTCGCGCGTGATGGTTTTGATGAGCGTCGACTTGCCGCATCCATTCGGTCCAAGAATCGCGACGTGTTCGCCTGCTTCCACCCGCAGGTTGAAGTCATCGAGCGCGACGTTGTCGCCGCGAATGACACGCACGTTTTTCAGATCTACTAGAGCAGGTCCCATTCGATTGGTTGCTCTCCCAACTCAATCATAATATCTCTTGGTGTGTTTCCGCTCTTGGAATCGTCCAGCGGACTTGCAGCGTGACGAAGCCGCTAGCAAACCTAACTTCAGCGTCCAACCCGGCCGCGCGAACAGGCGGAATGCCATCATTCTGACCCCGCCGCATCCGGCGAAGAATCTTTCCTAGCGTCAATACCGGCAGGCTAAGGAATGGGAGGGATGGTCTGAAACGGGATATGGTTGCGGTTCGCGGGTAAGGCACCCACATTTACATCCCTCAGAAGGTAGCCCGTACGAGCGAGCGGCGACGCACAACCACACCGGGCGCAACAAATCCGGGCATTTTTGTGCGAAGAGTAGGGCCGTAATTCTTCCGGAATTCCAACATTTTGACCACTCATTTCTTTTTTCGATGCGAAACATTTGTAATGTCAGGCACACATTTCTGATTGCTGGAAGAGAAAGTATGAATTGGACGAAGAGATCAACAAAACATAAAGTACGCGCGCTGGTTCGGGGTCTGCACGCAGTTGTGCCAAGAGCGGCCTACCGGCGGAAAGCGAGAAGAAAGAATAATGACGAAACCTATAGGGGTGTGCTTAGGCATGTTGGCAATGGCACTTGGGATTGTGGGAGCACCAGCAGCGCGGGCGCAAAACAGGATGGCAGCAAGTGGCGGAGGCGGCGCAACGGAGACGAATACAACGGCCACAGCGGCAGCGCCAGCCGCGCCGAGTCCGACGGATTTGCGCCAGCGCATCGACGCGCTTAAGGCGGAGTTGGCTGATCTGAATACAGAATTGGCGGCAGCGAATGATCAGGAGCCCGCTGCTTCAACAACCGAGGCGCCACAGGACCAAAGCGGCCCGACGCCGGCGCCCGCAACTCCCGCGCAGGGAGCGACGCCGGCCCCGGCTGCGGCCGCCCCGATGCCACTTCCAACCCCCTCGATGTCGGGGCCGCTCGCAACGGGGATTCCGCATGAGCTTCCCGCGGGTCCGTTTGGAAAAATTGAAATAACCGGCATTCTGAGCGGTATCGGTCTGTTCAACAATAATCCCGTTGTGCACGGCGACGAGGGGCACGTCGACATCAGCAACGCGCAGATCTTCATTCAAAAGACCACCGGCATGTTTCAATTCTATCTGCAAGGTGGCGCTTACAACGTACCGGTGGTCGGAGTGCAGTTCGCGAAGACGGGCCCAACGACGACGGGGCTGTTCGGCCCGTTCCCCGTAGGGTACGTAAAGTTGGTGAAAGGCAATTTCAACATCGAGATCGGGGCATTGCCGACGCTGGTCGGGGACGAGTACACGTTCACCTTCGAGAACATGAACGTCGAGCGCGGTCTTCTCTGGAACCAGGAGCAGGCCGTCAGCCGCGGCATCCAACTGAACGAGGTTTACAAGAAGGTGACGCTAGCGCTCAGCTGGAACGATAATTTTTACTCGGACCGCTACACGGCATTGTCGGGGTCCCTAGCCTATGCGGTGAATGCTGCGAATACGATCACTTTTGTAGGCGCAGGAAACGCCGGAAACACCTACGTGAGGACCGGCCCTGCCAACTCACCCCCCGTGGCGGCCACGGCAGCGTATCAAAACAACGAGCAGGTCTACAACCTGATTTACACGTATACGAAAGGGAATTTGATCATCAGCCCCTATTATCAGTATACGGTCGTGAAATCGGATCCCATATATAGTTCCTTCCTGCTCAGCCCCACCGGTGCACACACCAACGGAGGCGCGCTTCTGGCAAACTACAATTTCAAACACGGATTCTCGCTGGCCGTTCGGCCGGAGTACATCAAGTCGAGCGGAAGCGTCGCGACCGGCGAAGCGAACTTGCTGGGGTATGGTTCCGGAACAGGCGCGTTTGCATTCACCGTGACCCCAACTTGGGTCAAGGACGCCTTCTTCCTTCGTGGGGACGTCTCGATCGTTCACCTTACTAACTTCGTTGCTGGCTCGTCGATTGGATTCGGAATCAACGGCACCAGCACCAACCAGACTCGCGGCGTTATTGAGGCTGGCTTCATGTTCTGAGCTCCCGCTGGAAAAGACGGAAGTGATTCTGGAGGACGTCGGAGATTCCAGCTTGGCAGCTGTAAATGATCACGGCATCGCCAGTGGCTCCGCAAAGATTGCCGCACGGCGAAGCGCGCACTCGGCGCTCAGCCGCGCGGCAATTTAGTTTCATTCGATGAATAGGATTTGCTTGCGTGAGTGGCTTCCCTTGGAGAAAGAAGGACCTGGCTTCCCGTGTGGCCTTTCGGTGGGACAGACGGTGAAGCCTGTTGTCCCCGGGCTGCAGCAATCAGCACGAGTGGAAATACCGGGCTGAATAGCCCTATAGTGGAGGGCGCTGCCAAGACGCAGCAAGGAATTGAATCTGTTCCAGCCCGAGGACAAAGAACATGATGACGAAGCTCGAAGCGATTGTTCAGCCGTCCAGGTTCGAAGCAGTAAAAGAGGTTCTCACCGAATTGGGTATTGGCGGCATGACCATATCGGATGTGAGGGGGCACGGCCGGCAAAAGGGACATACGGAAGTCTACCGCGGGCGTGAATACACGGTGGACCTTCTTCCGAAGATCAAGATCGAATTGGTCATTCCTGACAATCTGGTGGATGCGGCGGTGGACGCGATCCTCCAGAGCGCCTCGACGGGAAAAATCGGCGATGGGAAGATATTTTTGAGTAGAGTGGACCAGGCAATCAGGATTCGAAATCAGGAACGCGGCGTTTCGGCTCTCTAGTGTGAAATGGCAACAGAGCAGAAAAGCTTTCACAACTGAGTTCACAGAGAGCACAGAGAAAAGCTAGAACCAAACACGGTAAACGGGAATTGGGTTGATCTGAAATGAGGCTCGAAAGCCGCACCTCCACGCTACAAGAATTGTATGCGGAGGAAACCGCCAAGATTCGTGAACACTTCGAAGCCTCCGGTGATGGAAAGGCGGCCATCAGGAACCGCGCTTTCCTGATCGATTCAGTCGTCATTGAGCTGTGGCACGAAGTTACCGGCGCCGGAGATCCTCTCGAAGGGTTTTGCATCGCGGCGATGGGAGGGTACGGGCGGCGCGCGCTGTTTCCGTATTCCGATATCGATTTGCTTTTTTTGTACGAGAAGGAAGCGCAGGCAGAGTATCTCGGCAAAAAGTTGATCGCTCCTCTGAGCCAATCCCTCTGGGATTTGCACCTCCGCGTTAGCCCCACAACCCGCACTCTTGCCGAATGCGGCAAACTTCACCGAGGAAACATCGAATTCAATATTTCGCTGCTCGACAACCGCTATATTTGCGGGGACCAAAAGCTTTTTGAAAAGCTGCGGAGCAAGGTTCTGCCCGGCATGGTCACGCGTGAGTCCCAAAACCTGGCGCAGGAGCTCACCAGCCTGGCCCGCACGCGGCACGAAAAATACGGCCGGACCATCTTTCATCTGGAGCCCAACATCAAGGACGGCCCGGGTGGTTTGCGGGACTATCAAGTGGCGTGCTGGATGGCGCAGATTGAGGAAATGAAGCGTTCCCGCGAATGGAAGGATCCCGAAGAGCTGCTGCCTGTCCCGCTTCGGGCGGATGCCGTGAAAGCGATCGATTTTCTCGATGCCGTCCGGTGTTTCCTGCACTACCATCAGGGCCGCGACTTGAATGGATTGACCTACGAATTGCAATCCGAGGCTGCGTCCGCCGGAATCGGGCTCCTGGGCGGCCCGTTGACTTCCCCGAGTGACTGGATGCGCGTCTATTTCCGGCATGCGCGGGCCATCCACAGACTGGCGGTTCTGTTGGACGAAGTTCCGCTGGCAAAATCGTTTTGGACGCGCAAGTTTGGCAAACGGAAATCGCGGTTGTCGAACTCGGAATTCACAGTTGTGGACGGACGCGTCTCCCTGCGCGAGGCTGCCTCGATCGAAGACCCCGCGGCTCTTTTCCGGCTGTTTGAACTCGTAGCCCGGCACGATGTGAAGTTGACCGCGGAGACGGAAAATGCGGTGGAGGCCGCGCGCCCCAATCTCCAAAAATGGGCGGCCACGACTTCAAATCTTTGGGATTACCTGCGCCCGATTCTCGTGCTGCCTTATGCCGCATCTTCGTTGCGCGCGATGCACCGTCTCGGACTCCTGGTGCTGCTGTTCAAGGAATTTCAGGCCATCGATTCACTGGTCATTCGCGATTATTACCATCGCTATACTGTCGACGAGCACTCCCTGGTCACCATCGAGAATCTGCACAAGCTTTCCCCGGAGACCGCCGATTCCGGCCGCAGATTCGTGGACATTCTGCGAAGCGTCGAACACCCGGAACTCCTCTACCTTTCGCTGCTGTTTCACGATGTGGGCAAGGGCATGGCGAACGAGAGCCATGTGGAGGGCAGCCTGGAGGCAGTGAAGGGCGTCTTTGAACGGCTGCGTCTCGATTCCGTGGAACGCGACACACTGAATTTTCTGATCGGAAGCCATCTGCGGATGTCCGCGACGGTGTCGCGGCGGGACATTTTTGACCCCGAAGCGGTGCACGATTTTGCGCAGGCCGTGGGTACGATTGAACGCCTGAAGATGCTTACACTATTCACCTACGCGGATATCAAGGCTGTGAATCCCGAAGCCCTGACGCCGTGGAAGGCGCAGATGCTATGGCAATTGTATGCGGGCACGGAAAATTACCTGAACCGTTCGGTCGATGATCAACGCCTGTACGTCGCGGGAGAGGATGCCAAACAACTCGAGCGCCTCGCACCCCCCGGTGAAGATGCGGGCGAAACGGAGCGATTCCGGAATTTCCTGGACGGCTTTCCGAAGCGCTACCTGCTCACGCATTCTCCGGGGGAAATCGCGGCACACTACCGGATGTACAAACGCTTGGGACACTCTTCGGCGGAAATCAGCATCACCAAGCGCGACGATTATTACGAGCTGGTTCTGGTGACCACCGACCGCCCATTCCTTTTTGCGAAAACGGTTGGCACGATCTCATCCTGGGGAATGAATATTCTGAAAGCGGATGCCTGTGGGAACAAGGCCGGAACCGTGCTGGATATCCTCCGCTTCTCGGACCGTTTCCACACTCTCGATCACAATCCGTCCGAGACCGTTCGCTTGAAACAGGATCTGGTCGCCGCCATTTCTGGAGATATCGACGTTGCTGGGTTGATGAAAAGAAAATTCCAGCCCGAAAAGCGCGTGCCGAAAGTGCAGGTGGAAACGCGAATCCATCTCGATAATGATTGTTCCTCGCACAGCACGGTTGTGGAAATCGTGGCCCTCGACCGCCCGGGCCTCCTCTACGACATCAGTTCCACGTTCGCCGAACTTGGTTGCAACATAGAGGTAGGCCTGATTGATACGGAGGGCGGAACCGCCACCGACGTGTTCTACATCACCAGGCAAGACTCCAAGCTCGCTCCCGATCGCCAGCGCGAATTGCACGATGCGCTCCAAGCGCGGCTTTGAGTGTTTTGGACGTGAGACGGGAAGGCGCCCGAATCTAAAGCCGCAGGCTCGAAAGGGCAGGCCAATGACAGCGCAACGCGGCGACGCGCTTTCCATCCGGCATTGAACTCACAACTGATCCGGCAAGTACCCCTCCTGCCTTCTCATAAAATCGACGCGCCCTATAATTTTGCTCAAGCACCCACAAATACAGGCCCGCGCTTGACCCACTGGTCAGAAGACGGGCGGCGGTTTCTGAAAGTAGCCGCCTGCCAATTCCCTGGCCGGTAAGCTGCGGAGCAACATGCAGGTTGTCAAGGAACGAGCCAAAGACGGCGTCTTCATCCGGGAAAACGCACGCGAAACCTGCCAGTTGCTTACCATCATCAGCAACTATTACGAACATCGGTTTCTGAGCCTTGGCTGAAAACCTCTCTTGCCAAGCAGCCGATCGGTCCCTGTGGGCATGGTTTTCAAGGAAGTCTTCTAAGAGGATCCCGCGATATGCTGAGCGCCAGCTTTCGGCGTGCAGATGAGCGATCGCTGTGACATCACTCTTGACCGCGTCTCGGATCACCATGCTTTGGCGGGCACCAGGCAGGGCCCGCATCCTCGGAGGACACTCTAAATCACATGCCAGATAGAAGCCAAACCCACAAATCGGAAGCAGGCTGGACCTTCAGGCTAATCCACAGGGGGTGTTGAATTCACTAGGTGCGAGTGCGGATTCATGATACCCTGCATCTGCGTTTGTTGCTCTTGTAACACCTTTAGATTCGATGAAAGGGGCTGCAAGGAACACTTGCTGCCCTTTTTTGTTGTACGGCTGGAGGCGGTCGAGAGGCACCAAATAGCTTAAAATAGTGAAAAGGAAATACCGTGAAAGAACAAGGAACAGTAAAGTGGTTCAATGCCAGCAAGGGATTCGGGTTCATCCAGCGCCAGTCCGGCGAGGATATCTTCGTCCACTTCTCCGCCATTCAGGCGGAGGGATATAAATCGCTGAACGAAGGCCAAGCGGTTGAGTTCGAAGTGACCTCGGGCCCCAAAGGTCTGCAGGCAGCGAACGTCACCAGCCTGTAAGGAATCGGGGCGAGACGGCGACCGCCGTGTCGCCCCATTTTTTTGCGGCAAATAGAAGGAGGCTGCATATTGAAAGCCCTCGCGGAAGGTCTCTACATCAAGCACTTTCAATACGGGTTGGGGGTCGTCACAGACTCGGATGCCGAGCGCACCTCGATTGATTTTGACCTGCACGGCCCAAAGAAATTTGTCACCAGCATCATGGTTGTAGAGCCCGCCGAAGGAACACCCCCCAAGCGTTCGCGCTCCAAGCGCAAAAAGAAGGTCACGGCCGCCATCCTCGTACCCGCCCCCGCCGTGGCAGGACCTAAAACCGCCGTGACTCGATGAGTGACAGTCTCATCGTTCAGTTTGTGGGGTATGAAGTCAGCCCCCTCGAGCGCGAGTACCGGTTTTCCGTGCGCGAGTCCAAGACCGAAGCACGCGAATTTACGCTGACGATTGCCAATGCAGCGTTCGACTGCCGGCGCGCTCGTTTCCAGGATGCGCCCGACATCTGCTCCCTCCGCCTTCGCCGCGAGCTCGCCGCGGACGGGAATCATCCGGCGAACACGCACTTTCAGATTACCGACCAAGAGTTGGATGATTACCGCGGCCGTCACTCACCCAAAACCTCCCAAAGTCCCTACAAGAAAAAAGTCAAAGAAGAATACTGACACTTGGCCTGGGTCTCGCTTGTTTTAGGGGGCAAGTGAGCGGCCCCCGATTCGGCTAGATTGTGTACCGAGAAGGCTCAATAGAAGAGCTGCCCTATGCGGCGAGGTGGGCCACGGACGCACTACCTTCCTTGGGGCTGTTTGACCACTTTGCGAGGAGCACTACGTCTCCGTTGATCGGTGAAACGTGGATATAGAAAGCGTTGCCGCCATTTTCAACCTCGTAAAAATTCTCGCGGTGCGGATCGCGTTGCGCACACCCGCCCGCGGTTAGCAAGCTGCGAAGGTCGTTCACAATATCCGCACCGTACTCACGAGGGTCCTCGATCCTCGTCCGTTCATCCTTTTGCAGCACCATGGTATCCCTTTCTTACTTTCACTGCTGAGTGCCCTTGTTAGTAATCCAATCAATACATAATACGTTGCAGAGCACGATTAAGTTTCATTCGACCGCTAGCCGGATTCCAATTGCTGTCCTTTGGATGTCTGATCTTCCAAAAGGATGCAATTCCTTCATAACCCATTAGATGTTGACGTATCGGGAAGATATAATCCAAAATATGGATAGTTTCCATTTGCAAAACGTTGGGTTCCCACCTCGAACCTGCCCTCAGACTGTCCTCGTGATTTGAAGTTTCGCCACTCAGGGATTATAGAGGGCGCTCCTAGTAGGAAACTGGTACAGTGCTCGGGCGGACGAACAGAACGAGGCGGCAAGCCACCTCGAGTGAATCGTTTTATTGCAGGGCCGATTTCCTGCCGCCTTCCCGTTGTTCGGACATTATTGCTCGAATCGGTACTTGTGCGAGCCCTTTGCGGTTGAGATAGTATGGCGGCGGGTAAAACCTTGAAAAAAAGAAAACGCACCAAGCTGGGGAAAGACAAGCGGCGAAAGCACAAACACTGGCAGGTTACGGTTTTTTACAAAGACGGTGAGAAATTTGGCCGCGTTTACACGGACCGTGCCAAAGCTTCCAAATTTGCCGAGCGGCAGAGGAAGTCGCCCGTCGTGAAAACAGCGCGCGTGCTTCAAGTCAGCTAGACAACACAGCACAAGGTTTCTTGCGGTGGGGAGTTGGGCACGCCATGGGTGCGTTTCTCCCTGTGGACGCCGCGCCATTCACTGGACGGCGGTGGGATCTTGTCGCCGCAAGGGTGTCATGATAAAGTTTTATTGTTCCGGGGCGGTCGTAGTATAGGGGTAGTACGGGACCTTGCCAAGGTCCAGGCGTGGGTTCGAGTCCCATCGACCGCTCCATTCCTTCAGGGTACGGCCCTTACCGATCCTCATGCTGGCATATTTGTGCGGCCCGATTGAGTTCGCGGCGGACGGCGGCAAAATGTGGCGCCGCAAACTGACGCCGTTTCTGCACAACGAACTCGGCCACCGTGTCTACGATCCCGCCGAAGATCAGAAAAAGAGCCTGACCGACGAAGAGGCCGCGCATTTCCGCGAATGGAAGCAGACCGATATCGAGCGTTTCCGGCGCGTCGTGCGCAAGATCATCCAGTACGACCTCGACATCATCGAAAACAAAGCCGACTACGTAATTTGCTATTTAACCGGGGATGGCGCCGCGGCGGCCTCTGGCGGAACTTCCGCTGAATTAACATTTGCGTACCGCCAGGGCATTCCCGTGTACTTGATGGCGGATGCGGGCGTTGAACAAGTCAGCGGATGGATGCTGGCTTGCGCCGACCGAATCTTTTGCAATGTGGATGAACTGAAGAAATTCCTGCTCGACCGCTATGGCAAGGAAAAACAAGCGCCGCTCTGGCGGGTCTAAGGAATTTGAAACCACAGATGAACACAGATAAACACTGATAAAAACTAAAGGGATTAGGATTCCTAATCAACTCTCGCCTGATCGGATCGACCAAACTCTCCGTGTCCTCTGTGTCCTTTCTCTGTGTCCTCTTTGTTGAATTCTGAAAAGCCCAAACAAAAATGTGCCCGCGGTGCAAACATTTCGGCGGCTAGTACCGCAATCGCGAACGGATCGCTGCTGCCAGGGCGCGAAACTCGTCGCACCCTAATATCTCCAGGGGCGAGTCCGGCCCTGGCGATTCCGCGAGGGCGCAGGCGCGTTCAATGCGTTCGAGCGAGGCGCGCCATTCCGCGGCATCAATACGCCCGGCGTCGTGAGCCTGCCGGACCCCGGCGATGGCCGGGGCTACGGCCTGCCAGTCATGGCACAACATGGCGATATCCGTGCCTGCGCGAAACGTTTCAATCGCGGACTCGCCAGGGCCGTACCACCGCGCAATCGCGCCCATGCCGAGATCGTCGGCCAGAATCAATCCATGGAATCGCATGCGGCGGCGCAATATCCCGTCGAGCATTTTCCGCGAAAGAGAAGCGGGGCGTTCCGGATCGATCCGAGGCAGCAGAATGTGCGCGGTCATGATCAGTGGCACGCCAGCCGCGACGGCCGCATGGAAGGGAACCAGTTCGGCGGACTCGAGTCGCTCCATCGTGCCGGCGAATACCGGCAAGTCATGGTGCGGGTCAACCAGGGTGTCGCCGTGACCGGGAAAGTGTTTCGCGCAAGAGAGCACGCGGCCCGCACGCAGTCCGCGATCGAACGCCACGCCCATTTTCGCGACGAGCTTTGGATCGGCTCCAAAGCTGCGATCCTTGGTGACGGGGCTTTCCGGATTTGCGTTGAGGTCCAGCATCGGCGCGAAATTTAGGTTGCATCCGGCGGCGCGGAGTTCCACCGCCATCGCTCGCGCCACCTGCTCCGCCAATCCGATATCACCCACTCGTCCGAGTTCCGCCGCAGACGGCCAGGAGGTGAATGGTTCCTCTAGTGCGAAGCGTGTGCCGCCTTCCTGGTCGATGCCAATCAGTACGGGACGGCCGGCGGCGCGGCGGATCTCCATCGTGAGTTCGCGGAGTCCCTGCACACTGTGGAAATTGCGCTTGTAGATGACTACGCCTGCGAGGCCACGTTCGAGATAGCCGGCGAGTTCCGCAGGCGGACTGACGCCATCAAAGCCCAGCATCAATCGTGCAAGTACGGAATCACGACTGTTCGTTTCACGCTGGTGTCGTATTGTCATCTGATATGATTCGCGCGGCGTCGCGTGCGCGGTGTCAAGAAATTCGCGCAAGGTAGAAGGCTAGCGGGAGAAAGGGAGCAAGTCAAAGTGAGAATCGAGTCGAAAGCGCCTACGAGGATCGATCTGGCGGGAGGGACGCTGGACATTTGGCCGCTGTACCTGTTTCACGAGGGCGCTGTAACCGTAAATTGTGCGATCACCCGGCACGCATCCTGCGTCATCGAGACCGCTCTCTCGCAAGCTAGCCCTCTTTCGTCAGGACAAGCAAGCAAAGCCCGCACGCATTCCGAAAAATCCCAGCGCATTGTGCTCGTCTCTCGCGATACGAAGCGTGAAGAATCGTTTTCGTCGTTCGAGGCGTTGTGCCGTGCGCGGCGCTACAAGCTGCCTTTACTGGCGCATCTCGTGCGCGTGTTTCGCCCGGCCATGGGATTCACTCTGACCACTGACTCAGAAGCCCCTGCTGGGGCGGGGATCGGGGGTTCATCCGCCATGGCCGTCGCGATTTGCGCGGCGCTCGATCGGCTAACCGGAGCGGGCCTGCGCCGCGAAGACTGGATTCACATCAGCCGTGATGTCGAGGCCATCGTCATCCGCGTGCCGACGGGCACGCAGGACCATTACCCTCCGGCCTTCGGCGGCGCCGCCGCCATCGTTCTCGCGCCGGGCGGCGAACGCCGCGAGGCGCTCGGCTGCGACCTCGACGAGCTGGAGCTGCGCCTGGTACTTTGTTACACGGGCAAGCCGCGCCAATCGGGCATCAACAACTGGGAAATTTTCAAACGACACATCAATGGCGACCGTCGAGTCGCACAAAACCTGGAGAAAATCACGGTGGTCGCGCGGCAAGTGCGCGCCGCACTTGAACGAAACCAGTGGAACGAAGTCGGGCGGCTGGTGCGCGAGGAGTGGGAATTCCGCCGCCGCAATCTTCGGACGATTTCCACACCGGTGATTGACCGCATTATTTCTTCCGCCCGGCGTCACGGCGCCCTCGGCGGCAAAGTCTGCGGCGCGGGTGGCGGAGGGTGTTTAACACTGGTGATAGAGCCCGGAGCGCGCGCGGGGGTCGAAGCCGCCGTTACGGCAGCGGGCGGGACGTTGCTGCCGCTACGAATTGACAGGGACGGTGTACAAGTCCGCTCTGACCCGGCGTAGTGGCCGAAACCTGTCCGCGCCTGGCGCCTGCGCGAGCTTTTTGTCGATCCGAGTTCAAGGACTATTTTTCGCCGCGTCTGGCACGCTCTTTTCAAGCCAGCGCAAAATCACGGCGGCGATTTCCATATTGTTCTTTTCCAGCATCATCATGTGGCCGTTGCCCTGGATGCCGATTTCCGCAAGTTTGGTCCATGTCGGGTGGACGCCGGCCTGATCGAGATATTTTAGGGTGCAATGGTCGTAAGACGCGTGATAAGACGCTTCCGACGTCATGACCAAAGTCGGAACTTTCTGGAGATTTGGAAGTTGTCGGGCCGGTTCTTTCTGCAGCCAGCACTTCGCAAGGTCTGGCGCGTCAGCCTTCTCCTGCCTCTCGATGACGAGGTCCGAAGGTTCTGCGGCGGGTGGTGAATAAACAAGACGATCCGCGGTTATGCCCCACGGCCGCGCCTTGATAGCGGCATCGCGAAACCAGTCTGGCGACCCCGTGTTCTCAACATCAATAAAGGGAGGGCCGTTGGGTTCAACCGCCACGTTTGCTTTCACAAGATCGGGCCGGGCGTCTGCCACTGGCCAGGCAAAGGCTCCAGATTGGGAATGTGTAAGCAGAATTGACGGACCAATTTTCTCTAGTAGGGCCAGGATGGCATCCCGATTCACCGTTTGCTGCACCGTGAAGTCAGAAATTCCTGGCAACTGAGAAGCGATGAATTGGTCAAAGACCGGATCGCCTGGTTCGCCCTTGCCCGGCCACTGCGTATGAAGGTGCGCCTGCGGCCACAAGATGAATCGCTCGACAGAAGTAAATCGGCGTTGGGTGAAATCGATATCTATGTCCGGCGACAAGGGACCGTAGATCTCAGATTGATAGGCGGCTCTCCCTCGTCCTGGCTGATCCACCACGTAGACCGCGTAGCCGGCCCGCAGAAAAAATTGCGCCCACCCTTCGCGGCCATCAGGCGTCCCAGTGAAATTGCTTCCCGATTGGCGGCCACCATGGACCATGACGATGGGGTAGGGATGAGTCATTTTGCTGGGGATTTGAAACTCGGCATACAACTGGCCGTTAATCACCTTTTTTCCTTTGATGTCGGAATACTTCCCACCGGCAAACAGGTAGCCCTCCCGCGCAATAGACAAGGGCGCGGTTTTTTTAGTCTGCGCCAACGCCACGACGTTCAAGAATAGTGTAAGAACCAAGGCCCTCGGCCAGAACTGCGGTGGCTTCATCGGAGATTTCCTCCTTGCGGAGATCGGGCTGACATTGACCGGAGTTGTCGCATCTTGAAATCGCGGGCCATAATCCTTGAGAGCCTAAATTGTCATGCCGGGACACTGGGTGTCAAAAAGGAGGAATGGGTATTTCCTATGATGCCGGGCCTTCGCTGGGGCCGACGAGTTTCTGGAATTCAGGGTCGTCGTGCAGGCAATCGAGATCGGTATCGTTGGCCGCCCAATTCTTGTTGCCCCATCCGGCAGCAAACGCCTTCTTGAGCGCTTCGAGGGCCTCTGATTTTTTCCCCAGGACCCCGAAGGTGCAGGCGGCATTGTAGAGTGTACTCGGATCGCCGGGTCGCAGAGCGATGGCCGTCTGCAAGTGTCTAACACTCTCGTCCGCATCTTTCTTGGAGTAGGCCAGGTTTGAAGCCAGCAAGATGCGGGCGCGCACGTCTTCCGGCACCAGCTCCAGTTGTTGGAGAAGGACCTTGCACAAGCGTTCCCGGACGTGCTCGGCTTCCTTTTTCCGTCCTAACCGTTCCAGCGCCTGGCCAAAGGGGATGTAAGTATTGTAATCATCGCCGTTGGCTTCGATGGCCCGTTCCGCGAGCGCCGCGGCCTCTTCGAAACGGCCGGAAGCGAAATAGGCGCGGCCGAGGGCGTTCCAGGATCCCTCACAGTCGGGCTTGCGTTCGATGGCTCGCCAGGAAAGAAGCGCGGCTTCCTCGTATTTCTTCTGCGCGTAACAGATGCGTGCGCGCGCTACCAGAACCTCCGGCAGGTCAGGCGCAAGAGCTGTAGCCCGGTCGCAGGCAGCCAATCCCCGCTCGATCCATTTCGGGTTCTGCTCGCGAATCTCGTAGATAACCCCGCACAGGTGGGCAATCCCGCTGTGCGCGAGAGCGAAATTCGGGTCCAGTTGGATGGCCTGTTCGAACATCTGCAGGCCGTAGTCCAAATTCTCGCGGCGCGCGTAGCCCCTGCCGCGCAGGAAAAAGTCATACGCCTGCGGGTTTTCCGTGGGCTTGCGCGCGATGGTTTTTTCTTCCTGTGGCGTCAGCGTGATGCGCAGAGCCTGAGCGATGCTCCGGGCGATTTCTTCCTGGATGGCGAACACGTCTTCCAGTTGCCGGTCGTAACGCTCGGCCCAGACGGAATGCCTTGTCGAGGCTTCCACCAGCTGTGCGGTGATGCGCACGCGGTTGCCGGCGCGGCGGATTGAACCTTCAAGCACGTAGGCGGCGCCGAGCTGCTGGCCCACCTGTTGCGCCGTGACCGGCTTGTCGCGGAACGCCAGCATCTCCGAGCGCGGAAAGATCTCCAGTTGCGCGATCTTCGAAATCTCCGTGACGATGTCTTCCGTAATCCCGTCGCGGAAGTATTCGTCCTCTTTCGCGCCACTCTGGTTTTCGAAGTAGAGCACCGCGACTGATTTTTGTTTGCCGGGAACCGCGTGCGACCCGGAACCCGAAACGCTTTTCTCAGCAGCGGGGCGGCGATTCGATTCGAGGTCGCGACTGAGGCGCTTCAGGTCGGCGCGGAGTTCGGCAGCAGTCTGGCACCGCAAGTCGGTGTCCTTCTCGAGTGCCTTGCCGAGAATGTGGTCCAGCGCCAATGGCAGACGCGCGTTCAGCTCCTTCGCAGGCAGGGGTGCGGAATGCAGGATTCCGTCGAAAATCACCGCCGAGGTTGCCCCAGGGAACGGCACCGACCCGGTAGCCATCTCGTAGAGCACGACACCCAGCGAAAACAAATCCGACCGCGCGTCCAACTCTTCGCCCCGAGCCTGTTCCGGCGACATGTACGCCACCGTGCCCATGGAGCTGCCTGGGCTCGTCAGTTGGTCTTCCGACGGCATACGCGTCAGCGTAGGCATGGACGTGCCGCCCACGGATTCCGCGGCATGCCGGACGGCGAGCGTTAGCTTCGCCAAACCAAAATCCAGAATTTTCGCCTGTCCCCGCTCCACGAGAAAGATATTCGCAGGCTTGATATCGCGGTGCACGATTCCCTTCGAGTGCGCCGCATCGAGCCCGTTAGCGACCTGAATGCCGATCTCCAAGAGTTCCGAAATTTCGATGGGCTTGCCGCTTATGCGGTGCTTGAGTGTCTGGCCTTCGAGCAACTCCATAGCGATAAACGGACGACCTTCGAATTCTCCAATATCGTAAATCGTGCAGATGTTCGAATGATTGAGCAAGGAGGCGGCGCGCGCTTCGCGGCGGAATCGCTCGATCGCCTGACCGTCCTGGGAAATATCGTCGGGAAGGAATTTCAACGCAACGCTGCGGCCCAGGCGCATGTCCCTGGCTTTGTAGACCACGCCCATGCCTCCACCTCCCAGTCTTTCCAGGACGCCGTAGTGCGAAATGGTGCGGCCGACAATGGATGAAATATCTGGCATGGTCGTGCATTCTACGCTAGCGCCTCAATGCGGGCAATGGCGCGGTAGCGGATCCAATTTAGATCGAAACATGCCCTCTCCGACCCGAAGTGCACGGGACAGAAAGGCCTCTACGCAACCATGTGGCGATATTACGCGTTGCCCTTGTAGCGGCCGCCCGTTTTTTGGGCGGGCAGCTTTTTGTTTGTTGGGCGGAAGAGATCAAGTAAGCCGGCGGGCTTGTCCTAGCCTTGTCAACGCCGGTCGCATGATGATGCGCGCAGGTCCCCAGATTTCTTACCAGATCTTCACTCGGTCTGACGGGGCGAGGTAGAGCTTCTCTCCGGCCTGCACATTGAATGCCGCATACCAGGAGTCGATGTTTCGGACAGTAGCCGCGCGGAATTGCGCCGGGGAGTGCGGGTCGGTCATTACTTGCTGGCGAAGCGCAGCTTCACGACCCTTCGATGCATAGTTCTGTCCGAAGGCAATGAAGAACTGCTGGTCGCCGGAGAAACCATCCTGCATGGGACCGGTTTTGCCTGCGAGTGAGGCGTGGTAGCCGTCATAGGCGGCGGAGAGGCCTGCGACGTCGGCAATGTTTTCTCCGAGCGTCTGCTTGCCGTTAACGGCGATGTCGGGGAAAGGCTTGTAAGTGTCATATTGCGCGGCGAGTTTCGCGGTGGAAGCCTCGAAATGCGCTAGGTCCGCGGGTGTCCACCAATTGCGGACGCGCCCTTTGGAGTCAAACGCGCTGCCCTCCGTGTCAAATGTGTGGCTGATTTCGTGTCCGATGACGGAGCCGATCGCGCCATAATTGGACGCCGCCGGGGCTTGCGGATCGTAGAACGGCGGTTGAAGGATGGCAGCCGGGAAGTTGAGCGCATTTTGCAGCGGAAGATTGACGGCGTTGACCGTCTGCGGCGTCATGGACCATTCCTTGCGATCGACCGGGAGACCGAGGCGCGCGACATCGCGGTGGTAATCAAACAGACTGCCGCGCCAGATGTTGCCGAATATGTCGTCCGCCTTGACTTCATAAACAGAGTAGTCGCGCCAGGTCTCTGGGTAACCAATCCCAACATAAAGAGTGGTGAGCTTGGCCTGGGCTTCGGCTTTGGTTTTAGGATCCATCCAGGTGAGCGCATCAATGCGCTTCCGAAAAACGGAGATTATGTTCGTTACCATCGCCTGCGCATCAGCTTTTGCCTCTGGCGGAAAGTAGCGCTGCGCGTAGATCTGGCCGACGGCGTTGCCCAGCAGGCCGTTGACCAAGTCGACGCCGCGCTGCCAGCGAGGACGTTGCTCCGAAGTGCCCGTGAGTGTCTTGCCAAAGAATGCGAAGCGCTCATCACTGAAGGCCTTGGGCAGCACATTCGCGTAGGCTTCGATCAGGTGAAACGCCAGCCAGTCCTTCCAGGTGTCCAACGACGTGGAGGCGACGAGAGCTGACTCTCCCGCGAAGGCGGTTGGCTGCCAGACGATAAAGCTGGCCTGCTTGGCGAGGCCTGCGCTATGGAAGTACTCCGCCCAGTCGAGGCCGGGAGCCTTGGCAACAAAGTCGGCTTGCTTCCAAGTGTTATTGGCTTTGTGAATGTCTTCGTTTTCCGCCAGGCTAATGTGTTTTTCCGCGATGGCGTGCTCCAACTCAAATACTTGCCCGGCGCGGGCGTCGGTGTCCGTAAATCCCGCGAGCTTGAGCATGTTTGAGATGTGAGCCCGATATTTGGTGCGAATATCGCGCATGCGGTCGCTGTCCGCGAGGTAATACTCGCGGTCGGGAAGCTGCAGGCCGCCCTGCAGCAGATACGCGTTATAGTGCTCGAATTCGTTAAAACCGGGCGCGACCCAAAATCCGAAAAGGTTGGGGGTGTGAAAGTTGGTGTTATTTAGCGCATCGACGTCAGATCGGAGACTCTCACCCAAAGCTCGGGCCAACTCGCGCTTGTCATGGATTGCGGCAATGGCGTCGAGATGCGGGCGAAGTGGGGCGAGGCCTTTGACTTCGATGGCGCCTTCATCCATGTAGGAGTTATAAAGTTCGGCAATTTTGCGGACATTGGAACCCGCGGGCGCATTGGCCTTGGCCGCTTCTTCAATCAGGCCTGCGGTACGTTTGTTGCTCAAGTCGGCGAGGGCGCTGAAGACGCTGATTCTACTGCGATCAGGCGGGATTTCGGTGCGCTTCACCCAAGCGCCGTTTGCGTATTGGAAAAAATCGTCACCTGGCTTGAAAGAGGTGTCCATGTTGACGGCGGCGACGCCGTGTACATCTTGTTTGGGCGTGTCCGTGGACGCCTCCCGCGATTGTGCAGCGAGCAGAGGGAAAGCGATAAGAGCGGTAATTGCTGCGTGCGCGAGGTGGGTTTTCGAGAACCTACGTGTAAATTTCATGCAGGGCACTCCAAAGGGTCGCTGCGCCCTAAGAGCGCAGCCAACCTGGATTAGACGCTGGCCAACCGAACAGGGTAGCACGGCCGCCCCGTTTGCCGGCAGACTCCGGCGGATCGAAGAATTGCCCCGCGCAGACTGAGGTGGAAGGCGTTCGTGGATTGGTGCTAAAATGGCGCTAGAAGGTTCCCGATGCTACGATTTGGATCCATGGTGGCTACGGCAGCGCTCCTGTTGAGCGCTGATGTGGGGGGAGTAATACGCCTGCGCCAGCCTGATAACGAGCGCGTGGAATTTCCCCCCAATGAGAATTTGCCTGTATTGCCCGATATGTTGCCGGATATGTCGCCGGCCAACGAGCAGGTCCAGGCCGCGCAGGAAAACACGACTGGCGCCAAAACTGGGAAGAGCAAGGGTCAGCCTTTGCAGCCGGAGTCGCGCTTGGCGTTGGTGCGGTTCGTGTCCGGGGAATTCGTGCGCGTGGTGCAACCCATTCCGGCGGGGAAGAAGGGTTTCCACGTGAAGGCGGACGCTCCGCTCGATGACAAGGGACTGCGCGTGGCGCTTGGGAGCTCGGGTTCGGCGATAAATCCTGGTGATAAGGCGCAGATTACCGCCCTGGAATTCAAGGATCGCTCGATCGTCGTGGATATCAATGGTGGTGGACGCGGGAAGACGCGCTTGCGAGACCGCATTCATCTGGAAGTGGGAGGCGTGCCCACCATGAGGACGTCCACTCCGGATACCCCTGTGAATACGAGCGCGGGAGCGACGGTGTATTTGGATTTCGGCAAGCCGGTGCCGGACATGACTCCCGACGAATTGAAGCACTATCTCTCGGGGATACTCGATTTTTCAAAGCAGCATTCCGCCGCCGTGCAGTGGGTGGAGACTCTGCCGCCGGACATCCAGAACGCCATCCGGGACAAGCGGCCCGCAGTCGGGATGGACCGCGAGATGGTGATTGCGGCGCTCGGACGCCCCGATCGCAAAGTTCGTGAGAAAACACCCGACGGGAGCGAAACCGAAGACTGGATTTATGGCAAGCCGCCCGCAAAGACCGTCTTTGTGAAGTTCGATGGTGACAAAGTCGTCCAGGTGCAGCAGTTCCCGCAGTAGTTTCCTGACCGAAAGAATTCGCCGAATTTTGTTATTCCTTTCTTTGCTCGCGTTCTCCTTGCGTTCTAGATACATTCATGGCAGACGGGAATTGAGGTATACGTCCCGAATCCAGGCAAGAGGACGCGGCTTGGTCATTCGCACGTACGGAGACCCATGAATCCAATCTTAGGGCGAATTCGAGCGCGCGCGTGGTCGGTGGCGCTGGTCCTAATTCTCGCGGCTGCTGTGTGCGCCGCGCAGTCCATCGCGCCGGTCATCGTAGTTCCGAACCCGCCAAACGCGGTGGCGCAGCGAACGAAGCCGTATGTGGTGCTGGTTTCGCTCGATGGATTCCGCTATGACTACGCCGCGCGATATGACGCAAAGAACCTGCTGGACCTCGCGCTGCGCGGCGCAAGCGCGCCGAAGGGCATGATTCCGTCGTATCCCTCGCTTACTTTCCCCAACCACTACACGATTGTGACGGGTCTCTATCCCGAGCATCATGGCATCGTCGCGAATAGTTTTTACGATCCCAAGCGCAAAGAGACATTTTTATACACCAACCCAAAATCGAACGGGGACGGTAGTTGGTACGGCGGCACGCCGCTCTGGGTGCTCGCGGAGCAGCAAGGAATGCGCTCAGCCAGTTTTTTCTGGCCGGGCTCGGGGGCGGAAATTCAAGGAAAACGCCCCAGCTACTACCTGCGTTTTGATGACAAGTTTCCAGACGAGGAGCGCGTGGAACAAGTCCTCGCCTGGCTAAAGCTTCCGGCGAGGAGGAGGCCGCACTTCATCACTCTTTACTTCTCCAATGTGGACCACGCGGGGCATACGTTTGGGCCCGACGCGGCTGAAACGGGCGACGCCGTCCGGCATGTGGACGAATTGATCGGAAAGTTGTCCGAGGGGATCGCCACGCTTGGTTTACGCGTCGATCTAATTGTAATCGCCGATCATGGAATGGTGGCAACCCAGGGCGATTGGATTACGCTGGACAAATGGGCTGACCTTTCGCAATTTCAGACCTCCGGGCCCCTGCTCTACGCGAAATCCGAAGCGGATGCGGAAAAGGCCTACAACTCCTTGCTGGGCGCGAGCGACACATTCGAAGTATTTCGCCGGGCCAAGATGCCAGAGCACCTGCATTTCGATTCGAACCCGCGCGAAGGCGACCCGGTCGTTGTGCCGACAGGTCCGTTCAACATTCTTGCGCATTCGCCGGCGAACTTAATGAAGCCCAATCGTGGCGCCCACGGCTATGATCCGGACACCATGCCGTCGATGAAGGCAATTTTTTACGCCGCAGGGCCGGATATCCGCGCCGGAGTGACTGTCGCGCCGTTCGAAAACATCCACCTGTACCCTCTGATTGCAGAGATTCTTGGTTTGCGGATTGGCCCGGTGGACGGCCAACTGCGCGTCCTGGAAGGCGTGTTGACGAAAGCTGATCCCCACTGAGGCCGGTCGCCGGGTAGGTTAGTTTGAGAGTGGCACAGCCACTCTTGGCTGTGCGCCGTGTCGAACGCTCTACGAAAACCGCACAGGCAAGAGTGCCTGTGCTACCGAAGGTCACGCGCAAAATCTAAATAGCCCACTACTGCATGGCGAATCGGTTTGACATTTGCGCCCCTGCAACCTAGCATTTTGAGTTCTTATGCCTGTCTGTTCATTTTTCCGGAGGAATCATGCCGATCAAAGTGGGGATCAACGGCTTTGGCCGCATCGGGCGGAACATTTTGCGCGCGTCGCTAGGAAATGCGGCGATCGAATTCGTGGCCGTGAATGACGTTACCGACTCGAAAACTCTGGCGCACCTGCTGAAATATGACTCCGTACTGGGAAACTTGCACCAGAATGTGACTCACACCGCCGACTCGATCGCAGTGGATGGAAAAAGTTTCCGCGTTTTCAAGACGAAAGATCCGGGGGAGATCGATTGGGCGTCGGTTGGGGCGGAAATCGTCATTGAATCGACGGGCCTCTTCACCAAGGCTCCCGATGCGGCAAAACACAAGCGCGGCCCAGTGAAGAAAGTGATCATTTCCGCACCGGCCACGGGGGATGACCTGACGATTGTGCTGGGAGTGAACGACAAGGCTTACGACCCGGGGAAACATCACATCATTTCAAATGCGTCTTGCACGACCAACTGCTTGGCCCCTGTCGCGAAAGTGATCCAGGACACATTCGGGATTTCCTGCGGCACGATGACGACGATCCACTCCTACACGAACGACCAGCGGCTGCTCGACCTGCCACACAGTGACCTGCGGCGCGCGCGCGCGGCGGCGCTTTCGATGATTCCGACTTCGACCGGCGCGGCAAAAGCCCTGCATCTGGTGATCCCGGAGTTGAAAGGGAAGCTCGACGGTTACTCCATCCGTGTTCCCACGCCGAACGTGAGCGTGGTGGACCTCACGGTAATGACGGAAAAACCTGTTACGGTGGAGGCCGTGAATTCGGCGCTGCGCCGCGCGGCCGAGGGAGCGATGAAGAACATCCTCGAATACACGGAGGAGGAGTTGGTTTCTGCTGATTTTAAGGGCAATCCGCACTCGTCCATCGTCGATTCCGGTTACACGCGCGTGGTGGGCACGAACTGCGCGAAGGTGTTGGCGTGGTACGACAATGAGTGGGGATATTCTTGCCGCTGCCGGGATTTGGTGCAATTGCTGGCGGCGAAGATGTAGGGCGGAGGGGTGGCTAGTGACTAGTGGCTAGTGACTAGTGACTAGTGGCTAGTGACTAGTCACTAGTGACTGGTGATTCGTGATTCGTGATTCGTGACCCTTCCCACAGGCGGACGCCAGGGGGCCGGAATTTTTTGGGTCGCGGCTTTGGAATTTCGGCCAACGTATTTTGGGCTGTCATTCCGCGCGAAGTGAGGAATCCCTCTTTCACCTCGAACTCAGACCATGAACAAACTTTCGATCCGTGATCTGGAATTGGGAAACAAACGCATATTCATTCGCGTGGATTTTAATGTTCCTCTAGATGGCGGACGTGTCACCGACGATACGCGCATCCGTGAGACGCTGCCTACGCTTGCATTTACGCGCGAGCGCGGCGGGCGGCTTGTGTTGGCGTCGCATTTGGGTCGGCCCAAAGGTAAGCCCGATCCGAAATACAGTTTGCGGCCGGTGGCGGTGAAGCTTGCGGAATTGCTCGGCGCGCCTGTGGAGTTCGCGGCGGACTGCGTTGGCGCGGGTGCGGAGGCAAAAAGCCGCGCGCTCGCGAATGGCGGCGTGCTCTTGCTCGAAAACGTACGATACCACGCAGAGGAAGAGGCCAATGACGAGGGATTTTCACGGCAACTGGCAGCGCTCTGCGATGGCCTATTTGTGTGCGACGCGTTCGGTTCGGCGCATCGCGCGCACGCTTCGGTTGTGGGAATTACGCGCTTCGTGAAGCAGGCTGCGGCCGGACTACTGATGGAGTGCGAGCTGGCGTATCTGGGCAAGGCGCTGTCAAATCCCGAGCGCCCATTCGTGGCGGTGCTGGGTGGTGCAAAAGTTTCGGATAAGATCGAAGTGGTCGAGAACCTGATGCGTGTCGCCGACGCAATGCTGATCGGCGGCGGCATGGCGTACACGTTCTTGAAATCGCAGGGGCTGCCTATCGGGAAATCGCTGGTGGAAACTGACAAACTTGATCTTGCGCGAAAGCTTCTGGAGGAGGCGAAGCAACGCAACTTCCGGTTGCTGCTGCCTAGCGACCACGTGTTGGGCGCGGAATTCAAGCCGGATACGGAAACGCAAACGACGAGTGTTGCTGTGACGCCTGATGGATGGATGGGGCTCGACATCGGCCCGGAGACGGTCGCAAAGTTCAGCGCGGAGCTGTCTCGCGCGAAGACGATCGTGTGGAATGGCCCGATGGGCGTATTCGAGATGCCGGCGTTCGCGCGCGGGACGCTCGAAATTGCACGGGCCGTTGCCGCCGCGACTGCGAAGGGCGCAACTTCAATCGTGGGCGGCGGAGATTCCGTGGCGGCGATCCATGCGGCAGGGCTTGCTGATAAAGTTTCGCATATTTCGACTGGCGGAGGCGCATCGCTTGAGTTTCTTGGGGGGCGCAAGCTACCTGGCGTCGAGGCGCTCACTGATAAGTTTTGACCCAATCAAAGAAGGAGTTTCAACACTGAGGGCACAGAGGGCACAGAGAAAAGCAGGAACGAGGTCAGCTCAAAGGTAGATACTTTTTGGCGACGAAAGGCGCGTGATGCGGCGACCGGTGATTGCCGGGAACTGGAAGATGTACAAGACGCAGGCGGAGGCGCGCGCCTATTTTGCGGCTCTCAAGCCACTGGTAGCAAACTCCACGCACTGCGACATCATCATTGCGCCGCCGTTCACGGCGCTGGCTGCAGCCGTGGAGGCTTCGCAAGGGTCAGCAATTTCGATCGCGGCGCAAGATGTTTGCTGGGAAGTTGAAGGGGCGTTTACTGGACAAATTTCGGCGTCGATGTTGGTCGACGCGGGCTGCCGTGCCACGCTGGTAGCGCATTCGGAAGTACGTCAATTCTGCGCCGAGACCGACGAGCGCGCCTGCAAGAAGGTAAAGATGGCGCTCGCCACAGGTCTGACCCCGATATTGTGCGTGGGTGAACTGCTTGCCGAGCGTGAGGCCAAAAAGACGGAAGAGGTGCTCGAGCGGCAATTTCGTTGCGGGGTGGCCGCGTTGACCGCTGCGGAGTTCTCGCGTATCATTCTTGCTTACGAACCGGTTTGGGCGATTGGCACGGGCCGCACGGCAACTCCGGAAATGGCCGCGGAGGCGCATTGGTTCCTAAGACAGCAGGCAGCGGCAGTGTTTACGCCTGAACGGGCCAGCGCTTTACGGATTCTCTACGGTGGCAGCGTCAAGCCCGACAACATCAAGGGGTTGATGGCGCAAGTGGAAATTGACGGTGCGCTGGTGGGTGGCGCGAGTCTGAACCCCGAAGCGTTCGCCTCCATCGTGAATTTTTGAGACGCGATTTTCCAGGACGAGTGAATTTGTGAAGGGCAGGAAGTGGAATGCCAAAAGAAGTTAAGTGGGCAATTTCGATTCTGATCGGCCTGGGTCTGCTGGCACTGGGCTGGAAAGTTTATTTTGTGCTCATCACTCTGCATATTGTGGTTTGCGGGCTGTTGATCATCGTCGTGTTGTTGCAGAGCGGCGAGGCTGCGGACTTGGCCGGAGCTTTCGGCGGTGCGGGCAGCCAGACTGCGTTTGGGCCGCGCGGCGCCGCAACGTTTCTCTCGAAGGCCACTACTTGGTGCGCGATCATGTTCATGATGACGTCGATGGCCATGACCATGCGCCAGAATTCGACGGCTGCGGCCTCGGGAAGTTCCGTGTTGCAACAATTCTCAAAGACAGGGAAGCCCGCCGCTCCGGCGGTCCCTGTACCGGGGGGGCCTGCACCTGTGACACCGGCTCCGGCAGCACCTAACGCGGCGACTCCTGCTCCTGGTGCTGCGACGCCCGCTCCGTCGGCGCCTGCACCGACAACACCCGCGCCGTCGAAGTAACGCGAACAGCGCGAGTCTTGTACCGCCGGCTGGGTTGTAGAACGTGCTTAGTTTTTTCACCTTTCCTCGTGCGGAAGTGGCGGAACTGGCAGACGCACCATCTTGAGGGGGTGGCGCCGTAAGGCGTGGGGGTTCGAATCCCCCCTTCCGCACCAAGACATCCCCTTTTTCCTAAAGACTTTTTCCGCTTATACCTGATTGATCGATTGGCATTTCTCGTGTACCTTTGGCGTACCCCCGCCCCCGGTGGTAGGTGCGTGTCGTTGTTCACAGTTCTATCTGTGGTCTGTCGCTCTCGCGTTTCCAGGGACTGTCCCGATGCATGACAAACCTGTGTTGTGCAGTCGAGTCCCATTGACGAGAGTCAAAAGGATGATCTATCCTTCGCACCCACAACTCTAAGGAGCACTGGTAGAAAATAGACAAGCGAATTAAGATTCCAATTTCGACGAGAGCCGATGAAAGTGTGGTTCTCGGGGCCCGTGTCAGCCAAATGGAGGTCGCGCCGAGAAAGTAGATTTCTGCCTTGCCCGGTGTCGCCAACAATTGATATCTCGGTATCCTCGCGTCGTGGATGGAGGATTCGGCCATGAAACCTCGCTCTTGCTTTCCCGCATTTCTTCTCACGATTTTTATGTGCGCATTTTTTTGCGCCCCCCACAACGCGTGGACCGCAGTACCCGCCACCCCTGCAGAGCAAAGCAATGGAACTCAGGCATCGGGACCTGCCGCTTCCGCATCCTCGAGTGCAGATTCAGATGAAGTAGCGATTCCCGGACCTCTGCGGTCTTTCCTACGCATGGCCGCCATCAGCCAGAAAGTATCCCCTGAGGAAGTCTTGCCCCTCCTGGCGCGCAATGTGGTGGTGAATGGCTTTCAAGGGGGAGGGGGCAAGCCCACCGAGTTTTTGATTTTGTTGAATTGGTATATGGATCAGGCCAGGGAATTGTTGTCGTTTGCGGGTCCTGAAGGCGTGATTCATATCTCGGATTGCGCGGAAGCGAAGCCGCTTCTGCCCATCCTGGGCTACAGGATGAAAATGTCCTGCGGGCCAAACGCCGCCCTGGAAACCACCAATGCGGACAGGGCGTTCCTCACGATTGATTCCGGGTTTCCCTTGTCGGACCTCGAGGAAACGCTGCGCGGAGGCAAGCCCTTCGACTATCCCTACACCTCTACTCGGGTGCCAGTGCTGTTTGCTGGGAACGATTGGACTGCAGCCGAGAAGAACAGTAGTAACACAAAAAAAGAGATAGTGGACTCTATTTTGCGCGATCCCGGGATGGCGCGTCTCTACTGGGCCATGTCCCGGATGGACGTCGAAACGCGGGATGCCGTGTGGCAATCGCTAGGATTGAGGAAACTGCTTCCCGTTGCTGCGGTTCTCGATTTCTACGGCAGTCATATTTCCATCCGGGCGGGAAAGGTCATCGTGCCCGGGGGAGCGCCTGCGGAATCGGCGTGGAAAGATTTGGTGGGCGTTAGCCCCGCGTCGCCAGCGGAATTCACAATCCGCTTGCTCTCCAAAGATGACGGTTGGCTTGCCGCTTATTTTGACGCACTGTCGCGGGTCGGCCAAAAGCAGCAGCCCTACTTCACTGAATCTCACCATTTGCATAATTTCTATGAGGCGCTCCGGGGAAAGGACCTCTCGCCAAGCCCGACCCGGCACTCGTTCCGTCCGGATCAGGGACTCTTCCTTCTCGTGAACCGGCTCCAGCTCGAGCCCAACGGCCAACCGCACATTCCTGGTGGCTTGGAAGTATGGAAGGAGGCCATGCGCGCCAAGTCCGATTCCAAGATCGTCAAGGAATGGGGCAAGCGCGCCGGCGGATGGAGCAACCCCGAACAACTTGTGGAGGGAATGGTCGCCGTTTCCCGCGTGAGTTCGAGGGAAGGGCCATTGAACACCTTCCTGGCGTTAACGGAAATCGACCGCGGCCGGTCTCCGGACCAACGATTGGACGTTGCGACCGCGCGTTTGTTGGCCGACAAGTACGTGCGATTCGGAGACCAGTATCTGGTCTTCTCGGAGTTCCCGAGCTTGAGCAACGCCTCGATCACTCGCTTTTTTATCGTGGCCGAAGGCCTCAACCGCATTCCCGACCGCCTCCTGCGTGCGGATGCCTTGGGGATTTTGCAAGCCAATATTGGACTTTGGCAAATTCTGGCCCGGCAGGGGCAGATTCCGACCGCCAGCTTGAACGATTCGTGGCAGAAATTTCTAAGCCCATTTGGGGCGATCCAAACTTCAGGACAACTGTTCGATGCGGGCAGAAACTCGCTCGTGGAGTTGATGCGGGCCGCGACCGGCAGACAATTGCTTTCCCAGGACGAAGTTATCGCCTTGTTGGCGGGTCCCATGCAGACGACTCCTGAGGGACAACAGGTGCGGCAGGAATTAGCTAACAGGATGCGCTTGGTCGTGGACGATCAGCGCCTCGTTTCTCTCGATACGCTGCTCGCGCTGGGGGACGGCCTGAATCAGATGGCGAAAGGCAAAGGCTCTTCTGAGTCTCTGATACCCCTCGCTGGAGAGTTGAGGGAGTTCGAGATGCCAAAGCCGCTATTCACGACTCGTGAGAGGAGTGAATATGCCGCCGGGCTTTACAGTAACCGCCACACAATCTTGCAGATGAGGACGGATGTGGTGAAGGTACTTAAATCGCAGACGCCTACTGCGGGGGAAATCGCCGAGGCTCGGGGGCAGCTAACTCCATTTTTGCGGGACTCTTTGGTGGGGTTGAATTACGCATACTACGAGCCGTCGGGCGCACAAATGCTCCACAATAACCCCCTCTTTGTCCGCTCCCACGATTTCTCGGGCGGAGATTATTCCGGTGAAGCGGCCACCGCCGGAGAACAAACCTGGCGCACGCCGCGCTTGTTTGGCCGGGGGTGGACGGCGAGCGGAGGGGCTCACCTGATCGGCTCGATGGCCGATCTACCCTACGTGCTTGCGAAGGTAGAGCAGGACTTCATCGTGCCGCAAAATGTGCAATCGCTGATCTGGGAGGACCTGGTGCCGGGACTCATGACCAGCGCCATTCTGCCGCGATGGTGGGGAGTGACACGCAACGAACTTCACGCCGTCACTCTCTATCAACGGACCGGAGAAGAACTCATGGCGGCCGCGGCGGATGACGAAAAGGTTCGCCAGACGGTAATGAGCATCCTGTCCGATCGCATGCTTCCCCAAAGGTCCGAGGAAGTTGAGCGGGCCCTCCGCACGGGACACGACGAAGCGGCGCTCTCCCAGACGACGCCGGCGGAGACGTTCTACTTGACGGCCGAGTTCCGGCGAAGGTCCCCGGGAGACGCGAGCCATTGGGGAGCCGCAGGGAAGGAACTGGAAGCCCTGACGGCGCGATTTCCCACGGAAGTGAGTTGGGACCGGCTGTCGGAGGATTTCGGCGTGCCACACCCTGCGCTGGCGCAGAGCTATGCCCGCGAACTGCTGAACGTGAAGCCTTTTCCTTCTTTCCTGGGCTACTCCAGCCGGTTGCTGGCTGAGTCCTGGGATTCAAATAACTTGTATTGGGCACGGCTGGCCGACGAAATGAACTATTCCCCGGTGATGTTGAACCGTTTGGTTCCGGAGTTGACGCGCCGCATGGTGGAGAGAACATTTGCAACGCACCTGGAGGATTGGACAGCTGTGCTCCGTGCCATGCGGGAAACTGGGGATGAGTTTCGACAGGGGAAGATCGCTGGGCTGTCGAAGAGCACGGTTGCTTCGGGACTTTAGACGATTTTCCAGGGACGGAAAAGATTTGTTCTGAGTGTTGAATCGCTTGAATTAAACGCGACGGGCCGTTTAGAGAGGGACCTATGGCGAAACGATACCATCTGTTGGTTCTGATTCTTGCAGTGCTACTCTCCGGCTCCGGCCTCGCAGTTTGGATGTCGGCCCAGGATCGCGAACAGAACAGCAACGTCATTCGCGTTACGGTGGCCATGGTGCAGTTGAACGTGGCTGTGACAGATAGCAAGGGCGACTACGTGACGGGGCTGCACCCGTCCGACTTTGTGATTTCCGAGGACGGCCTTCCGCAGAATGTCGCCACCTTTGAGGAAGGCAATGAAGGCCCGCAAAATGTGACCGATGCCCCCCAAGGAAAGGCCGAACCCAAGCCGGGAGCTCCCAACGCGAAAACATTCATGGAGGGGCCAGTGGGCACTTCCCCGCGCAACGGAGTCCAACCGGGCACGATGGAGGGGCTAGGCTCCGCAGTAAGCGGCGCCGATGTTTTCATCCTGTTTGACACCAGCAACTACATGTACAAGGGGAGAGGGTTTGTTTACGCACAGGATGCCATTGCTGACTTCATACGCACCCTCGATACTCCGTACCGCGTAGCGTTTTACTCCTACAGTCGTGATTTTTTCCGGGCTGCTTCGCTCACCACCGATCGGTCGCAAGTGCTGCGCGGTGTGCGCGGTACAGTGAACGGAGATGATTCCGCCCTCTATAACGCTCTTTTGATGACTCTTAAGGACGCCGCTCAGAACTCCGGCCGAAAAGTGGTGGTAGTCTTCTCGAACGGCCCTGACAATTCCAGCATGGTTGCTCCAGAGGACGTGGACGAATTGGCGCAGTCGCAAGGAATCCCCATCTACATGATCAGCACGCGGGAAGCGAAGTTGGATCCCGCCACGTCCGCGGTTTTCGAGCGCATGAGCGCCAGCACGGGTGGCGAGGCTTACTACGCCAAGAATTGGAGGGATGAACGCCAGGCCTTCGCTTCGATCCGGGATGACCTGGCCCACCTCTATTTTCTGAGTTACTACCCGCAAGCGAATCCAAACCGTGGCTGGCGCGCTATCACAGTTAAGCTAAAAGATCCGAAATTGAAGAAATACCGCATCCGGACGCGAAGCGGATACCGCCCCATACCTGCACATGCAAACGTGGATGCCGGTGCCCCCGCACAATGACGCGCAGGCCGACAGTACGTTGGCCGGCTTTCAACGAACCTGAAAACTCTGCACAGGCACCAATCTAGCCAGTTAGCCCCAGCACTCAACCCCTTGTTGGATACTGTCCTTTAGTACAGTAGGAATCCGTCAAATTTTGCCCTAAGCTTCCCTCGGACCTGTACTGCTTCCTTGGCAGACAAGGAAATGGCGGAAGGAACCCAGCACCCATGGCCAGACGCGGAACGAGCCCAGACGGGACAAAAGTGGAGCGCAGAAAAGCCCGGCGCTTTCCTGTAACTGTCCCAATTGAAGTGAGTTGGCGTGGCCCTGCGGGACTGGCGATCAAGGAGCAAGCCATTGCCAGGCAGGTGAACGCCAATGGCGGCCAATTGGAAATGTCGAACCACCCGGACGTGGGCAGTAGGATCACACTCACAAACTTTCTTTCCGCGGAGACCGCGGAGGCACGTGTGCTGGCTACTCCCCAGTCGAGGGAAGGCGTGTCGCATGGCATCGTCGTGGAGTTGATTGCCCCGAGCGAAAGTTTCTGGGGCGTGAACCTACAGGTCAAGAAAGCCAATGTGGAGCTGCAAAAGCTTGAAGATTCTCTGCGGTCGGAGGGCATCGATCTGCGTGTTCTGAATGAGTTCCGAGATGCCGTGGATTACATACGGACCGCCGCCGTAGTTGTTCAGCAACTGCGGGAGCAACAAATGCACGGGCGAGATGACGGAGAGCTCACCATGCGGCTGACTGCCGAGCGAGTCCGTCGCGCCACGAACCTATGCCTCGAAGTTGTCACTGACATGGACGCGGGAAGAATTACCGCCGATAGCAAGGGCGTGGACGACCTTTACCGCTCTCTCGAGCAAACCTGCGATCGCCTGAGGTATCTCCTGAAGAGCCGCGAACCGGACCGATATCTGACCACTCGAACCTAGCTTTCCAGAAGGTATCCGGCTCTGTTGACATCCTCAATGCCTGCCTTGGTTGTTGTAGCCCGCGTCTTCAGACGCGGGGATTTTTCGTGCAATTGGCAACCAAACCCTCGCCTCTAAAGAGGCGAGCTACAACATCAGTGCCACCGGACGAGCGAAAATTCACCTCGTCACAAAGGATGTCAACAAAGCCAGATGACTTCTAGTTTTTCATCGATCCACTACCGCTGGCGTCGGAATCCCTCCATCCACTCGGCCGTTCGGCATTAGAGCCTGAAAACGATTCTGGCGGAAATGCACACGCTGCATCGCGGTTCAGCGCTGAAAATTTGCTTGTCCGAGTGGCCGCTATGCGAGCGGACCGGGATTCTTTTTGTAGCGATTCACGATCGCATCGGCGCTCATGTAAGTGACCGCCTGGATCGTGAGCGTGGGATTGAAGCCGCTCATGGATGGGAACGTCGAGCTGCCGATGACGAAAAGGTTCGGAATGTCCCAGCTCTGGCCGTAGCGGTTCACCACGGAGGTCTTTGGATCATTCCCCATGCGCGTGCCGCCCTCGTGGTGCGCGCCCGGCGCGCCCGGGCCCAGAGGCGCACGCCACACGTGCGTCGCACCCATGGCGCGGCCCAACTCCTCCATTTTGGTCAAGAGGAACTCGACGCGCGCAAGCTCGTTCGGCCGCCGCCAGTCGTAGGTCAGGCGCGGGGCCGGCATGCCCCACTGGTCGCGAACTTCCGGATCGAGGTCGATCGTCTGATCGGCGTACGCCAAGTTCTCGGTCTGTGCGACGATGGATGCGTAGCGCGCGAAGTATTTTGCGAGGAAGTCGCGATACGCCGCGCCCCACCGCGGAGTGCCAGGCGGCGGATTCATGCTAATGGCTGTGCCGATTGGGCCGGCCTCGAGATCGGCGGGACCTATCGAGACCTGCGAGCCACGCATGAACCCCAAACCACTGTGGTCGAAATTGTCGGCGTTGAAATCGTCGAGAGTATGCTTCTGGGCGCTTGGCCCCATGTATACGTTGACGAAACGGTCGTCAAACGCGGCGAACACGTGCGGCATCATGTGGGCCATGAGATGTTTGCCCACTTGGCCGCTCGAGTTGGCCAAGCCGTTCGGAAATTTTTCCGTCTTGGAAAGCAGCAGCAGGCGCGTGTTGTCGTAGATGAAGGGAGTGAGAATGACGATCTCCGCTTCGATCGTATTGTCCGAGCCGTCGGGGCCGTAGTACGACACGCCGGTGGCGCGCCCGCTGTTGTCGCTATTCACGCGATAACACATCGTCCCGGTGATCAATTTGAAGTTGCCGGTGGCATCGGCCTCGGGAAGTTTCGTGACCAGGATGCTCGACTTCGCTCCAACGTGGCAGCCGAATGACTGGCAAAAGCCGCAGTACGTGCAGCCCGACCGGTCTTTATATGGCTCCGAGAGGATCGCGCGAGGGGACGAAAACGGATGATAGCCCAGCTTGCGGGCCCCGGCTTCGAAGAGGACGCCAGATTGATCCGCGAGCAATGCCGGCAGCGGATATTCGCGGCGGCGAGGCGCTTCGAATACATTGCCGCCGTCAATTTTGCGTCCCTGGATATTGCCCGCCTTGCCGGACACGCCGAGTTCGTATTCGGCGCGATCGTAGAAGGGCTCCAGATCGGCATATGTCAAAGGCCAGTCGGCGATTGAAGAATCCGCAGGGATCGCCGATGCTCCATATTTCTCAATTGTGTGTGACCGTGCGCGGAAGTCGTCCTCGTGAAAGCGCCATGAAAGTGTGCCGTAATGGACCGTGCCGCCGCCCGCCTGGTTGCCGTAGTTGAGGATCGGGAGAGGGTTGGCGCGCCCATTAGCGTTCGGCCGCCAGGTCACGGGCTGGCGTTTTGCGTTCGGGCGCAGCTCCTGGCGCTGGAAGTAGCGCAATTCGTCGTGTGGGCTGAAATCAGCGGTTTTAAGACGCGGTCCACGCTCCAAGCCAATGACTTTCATGCCCGCTTTGCCGAGTTCGGCCGCCAAGATCCCGCCTGCCGCGCCGACTCCGACAATGACGACATCAGTTTTTTCGGTTGCCATGGCTCATCCCTTCCGTATCGGGCCTGAGGACACTGCCTGAAGGCCAATCATCGGCGCACGCGTGAATGCCTGTTTGCTCTGCAGATCTATTGGCGTGAACATCACCTGCGCGCCCGGGAAACCCACCAGGCGCCAGCCGGCGAAGTCCTTGTTGCCGCCGTAGAGCGGGTCGGCAAACATGCCCTCCATGGAGTGCGTGCGGATGGTGGTGAAGAATTCCTGCGCGGTGGGCCAGGTGAACCCGGTTGCCTTGCCTTCTTCGAGCGCCACGATCACTTCGTCCTGTTGCGCTGCGGTGAGCCGCTGGAATGGGCCGTTATGGACCTTACGGCAGTATGCATCGAGTTGGGCAAGCCCGCGCCGGTAGAAATCCTGAAGATCCGAGTAAGCGCCGGAGAGCGCCAGATCAATGTAATTGAGCACTCCGGCATCGTTCGCGCCTGGCTTGTCCGGCGCTCCGGGCATCAGCCGCTCGGTGAACGCTGCGATCGTAGCGGCATCGTCGTGGTTGAAGAACGCTCCATGTCCGCCGCCCATTGGATGCTGCTGGGCATGGGCTGGAGCTTCTGCCGGCTTGTGCTGTTCTAGTTGGGCTTGCACGTCGGGAACAAGCCCTGCACCAGCAACGGCCCCCGCGCCAACCGCCGCGCGAACCAGGAATGCGCGGCGAGCTGCATCATGCTTGGTCATGAGTATCGCCTCCCTCTGCGCCAAAAACCGGGGTTCCCCGCAGGGCTTTCCAACTCGCGTGAACAATAACAATTTTTTGGAACAATGTCACCGGCCTTGATGGCTTTCACTGGCCGAGGGGGCGGGTGGGCCGCATGCCAAGTGACAGACCAATCGTGGTTCTACGTGGAGCCCGCCAGATAGAGGTACACTCTCGCCTTAGCTGATCCGAAAAATTTGGAGTACGGAGTCTGTCGATAGCTTTCGCTGAAACACTATTTACGGAGGGCCGGTTGAGAATTCGGAAGGCAGAGGACAACAGTGAGTAAACAACGGCTTGAAGCATTCTCGGATGGAGTGATCGCTGTCATTATCACCATCATGGTGCTGGATATGAAGGCGCCCCAAGGTTCGGATTTGGCGGCGTTAAGGTCCGGCTTGCCCGTGTTTTTGGCCTACGCGCTCAGCTTTGCGAACGTCGGCATTTTTTGGAACAACCATCACCACATGCTTCATGTCACCGAGAAGATCAATGGATTGGTTTTATGGGCCAATCTTTTCTTGCTGTTCTGGTTGTCGCTCGTGCCGTTCGTGATTCGCTGGATGGACGATACCCATTTCGCCGCGATGCCGACGGCGGCCTATGGCGTGGTGTTGGTCTTGTCGTCGATCGCGTACATTCTGTTGGAGCGATCGATCATCGCATGCAACGGTCCGCACTCAAAGCTGGCTCGTGCGGTCGGGCTTGATACGAAAGCCAAGCTGTCGTTATTGATTTATGTATTGGCAATTCCACTCGCCTTTGTGCGCTCCTGGCTCGCGCTCGCGCTATATGTTGTGGTTGCAATCACATGGTTTATACCCGATAGACGAATTGAGTCGATAATTTAGTCGAAAATCCTACAATCTGGCTCCACGCTGTCGAAATACGGTGCTATCAGTACTGTTAATTCTTGCGATTGACTTTCTCGCGCGCCGCATTATGATAGGTGTATCAAAATGAATCAGAAGAGAGAATTCGGCGGACGCGTCTGTTGTCGCTTCACAACACCGCCGGTGTGTGGGGAGAACTCGTAGCAGGGAAGAGATCGAACGAAGCGAACCCAACCCACCCTCGGTGACGAATCCGATGGTGGGTTTGTTGTTTTTTGGAGAGCACGGTGGAGATGCGACTTGGCGCCAATTCACCCTGCTCCAGGAATGGCCGCCTTTAGACGGAGGATATCCGGCAATGAAGGTCTCGAACGCACTCTGGGCAGAGCAGCTCTCCGGGAAATTGCCGGAGCCTTTGACCCGCGAAATTGACATTTTCGAAACGGAAGTCACCCTGAGAAAGCAGGGCAAGCTGGACGAGCGTCTGTTCGCCGAGACGCGGCTTCGCAGAGGAATTTACGGCCAGCGCTATGACAACGGGCAGAGGCACGATGGGAGAAAGGTTCAGGAAATCGGCTATCCGTCCGGGGAATTAACGAAAGGCCCGAATACGATGTGGGATGCCCCGGGCATGCAGCGCATCAAGATTCCTGGCGGAGGACTGAACGCCGAACAACTCGAAACAATGGCGGATTTGGCCGAAGAGTACTCCGACGGCATCGCGCATGTGACCACGCGGCAGGATTTTCAGCTCCATTATGTGCACATCGACGATACTCCCAGTTTGATGCGCCGCCTGGCGGCAGCGGGCATCACGACCCGCGAGGCCTGCGGAAATTCCGTTCGTAACGTTACAGCATGCCCCTATGCGGGCGTCTGCCCGGATGAAGTTTTCGATGTCACGCCTTATTCCAAGGCCCTATCCAAATTCCTGCTGGGACATCCCGACTGCCAGAATTTCGGCAGAAAGTTCAAGCCGGCATTCAGCGGCTGCTCGCAACATGCCTGCGGCCTCACCAGCATGCACGACTTGGGCATGATTGCAGTCACGCGGACCGAGAACGGCAAGGAAAAGCGCGGCTTTGAAACGTACGTGGGTGGCGGGCTTGGCGCTGTTCCTTACCAGGCAAAATTATTCGACACGTTTGTTCCGCCGGAAGAATTGCTGCCGCTTGCGCAAGCGATTGCGCGCGTTTTTGCGGCCCGCGGGGAGAAGAAAAATCGCAGCCGGGCGCGGATCAAATTCTTGATCCAGGATTTGGGGATTGAGAAATTTAAGGAATTGGTGCTGGAGGAACGCAAGACCCTGCCGCCTGACCCGAGATGGAGCGGGTACGTGAAGGACGCAGAGGAGTTCCGAGAGACGCCACTGCGGCCTGGCGGCAAAGCGCCTTTGTTGGGCTCAGAATCATTCCAGCGCTGGGTGAAATTCAACACGCGGCCGCAGAAGCAAGATGGCTATGTGGTCGTTACAATTGCGCTTCCCTTGGGTGACATTACCTCCAACCAGCTTCGGGCTTTGGCGGACATCGCGCGCCGGTTTACGAAGGAAACGATCCGGACGACAGTCGAACAAAATATCGTTCTTCGCTGGGTGAGCCAAAGCGATCTCTCGGATCTGCACAGCGCCTTGCAAGCTGCGGGACTCGGCGCGCCCGGGGCGGAATCGATCGTTGACGTCGCGGCTTGCCCTGGGACTGATACTTGCAAGCTGGGTATTTCCTCTTCGCGTGGATTGGCGGCGGAGCTGCGCAATCGGTTGGCCGAGAAGAGTTTTCAATTGGATCAGTCCGTTCAAAATCTGCATATCAAGATCAGCGGCTGCTTCAACAGTTGCGGCCAGCATCATGTGGCGGACCTGGGCTTTTACGGAGTGAGCCGCAAAATGTCGGGATACGCAGTTCCTCACTTTCAGGTCGTTCTGGGAGGCGAGTGGGATCATAACGGTGGGTCCTACGGCCTGCCAGTCATCGCGATCCCGTCGAAGAATATCCCCGAAGTGGTGACTCGTTTGACGGACCTTTATGCCGCTAATAAGAACAACGGCGAAAAGTTCAAGGATTTCATCAAGCGAATGGGCAAAGTTGAGCTGAAAAAAATGCTGGAGGATCTTGCTCGCCCGCCTGCCGATCCTTCGGATCGTACATTCTTCAGCGATTGGGGCGATCCGCGGGAATATAGTTTGTCGGACATGGGAGTCGGCGAGTGTGCCGGAGAGGTTGTGTCGGCAGTCGAGTTTGATCTTGGCGCCGCTGAAAGGGAACTTTTTGAGGCTCAGGTAAAGTGGGAGAGCGGCCAAGTCGAGCAGGCGGGAACGACAGCCTATCGATCCATGCTGCGCGCCGCTAAAGCGCTCGTGAAGCTCGAATCTGCAAACATCACGGACGATCCGGGGCAGATCGTTCGCGAATTTCGGGCGCGTTACTACGACACGCAGAAATTCTTTGATCCCTTTGCTGGCGGGAAATTCGCCAATTATTTATTTGCCGCCTACGAGAAATCAAGCGAGCCCTATACGCTTGATTCAACCCGCTACCTTATCGATGAGGCTCAGCTTTTCATTGACGCTGCGCACAGTTGCTACAATCGAGTCGGCACGCCGGCGAGCGCCTGAGCGATGGATAATCGCCCCGCGCAACATCTGCCACAAATGCAGCACGTCAATGTGAAACTTCTGCTGCGGAATCCTGCGCAAGTGGACCTCGAGCCGTTGATCCCGGTGTTTCACGACTGGATTCGGGATCAGGTTGGCGAAGGGCTGTTGCTGGACGTTGCCGATTACCGTCACGTTGACGCTGGCCCAGGAGTGGTCCTGATCGGCCACGAGGGCAACTACAGCGTTGACAATACCGATAATCGTTTGGGTGTTCGATACAATCGCAAGGCGGCGCTCGACGGCACCAATCAGGACCGCTTGCAGCAGGCGGCGCGCGCGGCGCTTACTGCGTGTCAACGTTTGGAAACGGAGTCCCGCCTGGGAGGAAAACTTCACTTTAACGGTCAAGAGATCGAAATATTCATCAATGACCGCCTGCTGGCCCCGAATCGCGACGCAACCCGCGAGGCGTTCGACTCGGACTTCAAAACCTTCTCCGAGAAGTTGTTTCGGGCAAGTAAATATTCTATATCGTACGGTGGCGACCCTCGCACGCTATTCACGGTATCAGTAAAGGCCGCTCAACCTTTCACCGTGGCAGAGTTGTTGAAAAAACTAGGCTAAATCCGATTGCTTGAGGAATTACCACGCCAGTCTCCTACGCTGCGGGCTCGTTCCAGCAATTTCTAAGAATAAGAGTTATCATTTGTTGGGGCGATCTCGAAGACCGCTTCCCAGCAATTCTGGATTTTTCCTGCGGAGGAGCCACCATGGGCAAATTACTGCACACCTCGAAAGTCAAAATCCAAAAAGAACCTGGCAAGAGCAAGATCAAGAGGGCGCAAGTCGAAGGTTTTCCGGATGTTCTGCGAATGGGAATTCACGGCGGGATCGCGCAGTACTTCAAGCTTTCTCCGGACGAGCCCATGCCCGCGACGCTGGATTACATCGTGGCGGCTGTAGGTGGTTGCATGACGGGAACGGTCGCGGGAGCGCTTGAGGCGCGCGGTATCCGGACCGACCCCGAAAAACTCCAGGTGGAAGCTGAAGGGAAAATTGAAGAAGTGGACGGCAAGATGATTTTGACGGGCATCAAATTGCGCTATCACCTGAAAGTGCCAAAAGATAAGCGCGCTACCGTCGAGAGAGCTCTGGAACACCACGAAGGACTCTGCGCTGCATCGGAAAGTGTGCGGCGAGGAATCACGGTCGAATGGCAAAGCGAAATCGAAGAGGAAGCTGAGAGCGATTCGGGTCAGACGGCTGCAGCCACGGCGGCCACCTCTCACGGTAAGGTTTGATCTTCAAAATTACTCGGCGTCATTTAACATTCAATGACGAATGAAAAATGCCATACAGTTTTTCCAGGCTGTTTGAAGAGCTGACGGGGCGGCCGTTTAAAAATAGGCCAACTTTTCAGCCGCCCACGCTGACGCCGCTTCGCAAGGCCATTCCCGAATCCACCGTGGGGCTATTTACGAGTTGTGGCGCGCAATTGCCGGAAGATCCGAAACTCGGTGAGACCGAGGATATTTCTTTTCGGCTCATTCACCGTGAGACTCCTGTCTCGAAGCTTGTCATTTCGCACCAGACCAAGGTGCGCAAATGGGCCGTGGAAGATCCTAATGTTGCGTTCCCCCTTGACCGGATGAAAGAACTGGAAGCTGACGGGACGATTGGCCGCTTGGCGCATACCGCAATTTCCATGGTGGGGTCCATACAGCGCTTTACAGATTTGGTCGAGCAGACGGTTCCAGCCATCAAACAGATTTACGATTCACAGGGCGTCGATCTTGTATTTGTTTTCCCTTTTTGTCCCGCGTGCCATCGGGCCTCCGGAGTGATCGCGCGTGCGTTAGAAGCTCGCGGACTTCCGACCCTCAGCATGAACGTATTGTGGGAGGCGGGTGAAGAAATCAAACCGCCGCGAACGTGCTTCCTGGATTTTCCGCTTGGTTGTCCGGCTGGGAGGCCGCACGAGGCGCGCCAGCAACGTGAGATATTGCGATCGGCTCTCCAGCTTGCGCCGACCTTCGATTCAGAACACTGGGAAATGAAATCGCTACTGTTCCAGTGGTCCTCCGACGGCAGCCGCGCGTGGGAGAAGGAAGTGGACGACCTCTACCGCGATGGCGGGATCAACATCGCGGTGCAGCACGGGAAAGCTCATGATACGCAAGGGGAATCCTTGGTGGGGCGCGAGCATGAGTTCGCGATCAAGTGCAATTGCTGATCGTCTGAAGCTCATCCGAACGAGGGAATCGAGGAAAACTATCTTGAACTAACGCGCATTCCTTATTTTTTCTCAGAGAGATCAATGGATGCGCGCGTCATTTCCCAATCTAGTTTCATCGTGCAACTTGTGCCGGACTGGTCAAACGAAATCGTGAAGTTCTCGAGCGGCGAGGGGAGTTTCGAGACCTTCATTTCCACGCGGGCGAAGTCGAATTGCTCTCCGGGATAGGGAATTCCGAACTCGCCGGTCTGCTTGCTGATGATCAACGTCCATTTGTTCTGCGTGGGGAGCGTAAAGAGGGTATAACTGCCGGCGGGCACATTCTTTCCGCCGACTAGCAGGTCCGCCTTGGTTACGAAAGAGGTCGCATTGTCCGCTCCGGTGCGCCACACTTCGTCAAACGGGACTAGATCACCGAAAATTTTGCGTCCGCGCATGCGCGGGCTCGAATATGCGACAGCGATGATCTTGCCGTCAGCGAATTTGCATGCGGCTCTGGCCGGAGGGCTGAGGACTTGCCGGCTCCGGCCGGGGATCGCGACGATTGTCATGCCAAATAGAATCACGAAGCAGAGAGCAGCAGCTTTTCTCACGTGTTCCCCTCAGTCTTCTGGCGGGCTCGACGCCCCGGCAGACCGGCTGGTCGGCGTAAGAGCGGAGCCTCCACCCAGTATACAACCCGCCCGATTCCGATCCACTCCTTCAGCTAACGTTAATGATAAAGATAGTTGAAATTCTTGCACGGATGTATATGATGTGCCGTTCAGGTTTGCAGTGGTGGTCTGTCCGGTTGTATATTCCGAATTGGTTATTGGGTCGAGAAGCGCGGCCGTCAAGATTTCTGGAGCGGAGAAGATGCTGAGAAAACAAGGGGAGCAGGGGTGCACTTCAGTTGCTCTCGCCATGTCGATATTCCTCGTATTGATGACGATCGTTACAGTCTACATTTTCATGGCGAAGATATGGTGGTTCCCGCCTGCGATTACGAAATTGGGTCAGGAGATTGATTCGCAATTCATGCGCACGCTGCTGATCACGGGCATCGTGTTCGTGGCCGCGCAATTCGGCTTGGCCATCGCCGTGTATCGCTTTCGTGATCGCGGCCAGAAGGCGACGTACTTCGAAGGCAACAACACGATGGAAATCGTCTGGACGGTGGCGACTGTCGTCTTGTTCGTTGGCTTGGGATTGTTCGCGCACAACGCCTGGGCGCAAGTGCACTATATCGGCGCCGCTCCGGGAGCGATTCCCATCGAGGTCACCGCGCAGCAGTTCGCCTGGAACTTCCGCTACGCCGGCGCTGACGGAAAATTCGGCCGGACGAAGCCTGAGTTGGTGAGCGCGTCCACGGGAAACCCCGTGGGTTTGGACCCGACCGATCCCGCGGCGAAGGACGACGTCGTATCGCCAGTTGCGGCTGTCCCAGTGGGGCGCGAAATTGAGCTCATCCTCCGTTCGCAGGATGTCACCCACGCCTTCTTTGTGCGCGAGTTGCGATTGAAGCAGGATGCCGTGCCGGGAATGGAGATTCACATCCACTTTACGGCGGATGTTCCCGGCGACTATGAGCTCGTGTGCGCGGAGCTCTGCGGTCTGGGACACTACCGGATGCATAGCATGCTCACCGTGATGTCCGAAGACGATTATGAGAAGTGGCTCAAGAACCTTGCGGCAGAAGAAGCGGCGAGCCAGTAACGTAGTAGAACATTTTGCCGGGTGGTGAGAGCCGGCGAGAAGAACGACCTGGAGGAGAGGCTCGATGGTGACACACGAAGACGGCGGCGGTCATGGGCAGCATCACCCCCCGTCTGGTTTCATCAGGAAATATGTCTTCAGCATCGATCACAAGGTGATTGGCATTCAGTATTTGTGCCTGGCCTTGTTTTCTGTGTTCGTCGGGATGGGACTATCTCTCCTGATGCGGCTGCACTTGGCGTGGCCGACGGCGAAATGGTTTTTCTTCAAGGGCGGCCTGATGACGCCGGAGCAGTACCTGGCGCTGATGACGATGCACGGCACGATCATGGTGTTCATGGTGCTGACGACCGCGCCGCAGTCCGGATTCGGCAATTACTTCTTACCAATTCAAATCGGTGCCGCCGACATGGCGTTTCCAGTGTTGAATATGCTGTCGTTCTGGACGACATTCTTGTCGCTGCTCGTCATGCTTGCCGCATTTTTCGTTGCCGGTGGCGCGCCGATTGGCGGCTGGACGTCTTATCCGACATTGAGCGCGCTGGGCGAAATCGCCGGTCCGGGCCAGGGCGCTGGAGAAACGCTCTGGATTGTGGGCTTGGCAATCTTCTGCGGCGCATCACTGATGGGCGCGCTGAACTTCATTACCACGCTGATCGACCTGCGCGCGAAAGGCATGACGCTCGGGCGGCTGCCGTTGACGTGCTGGACGTGGTTTGTGACCGCGATCCTTGGCCTGCTGGCATTCGGTGTGCTTCTGGCGGCGTGCATCCTTCTATTGCTCGACCGCATTGCCGGCACGAGCTTTTTTGTTCCTGGCGGCCTGGTGATTACCGATCAAGTCGTCACCTGGCACAAGGGCGGCTCACCGCTGCTGTGGCAGCACTTGTTCTGGTTCTTCGGACATCCCGAGGTTTACATCGCGATACTCCCCGGGATGGGAGTGGCGTCGCACTTGCTCTCCACATTTTCGCGCAAGCCTGTTTTCGGATACCGCGCGATGGTTGGCGCCGTGTGCGGAATCGGCTTCCTCGGGTTCTGCGTGTGGGGCCACCACATGTTCATCAGCGGGATGAGCCCATACTCGGCGTTCGCATTTTCGATCCTGACGATGACGATCGGCGTGCCCTCGGCGATTAAGACCTTCAATTGGCTGGGCACGGTTTGGGGCGGCAAGATCACATTCAATTGCGCGATGCTGTTTGCCCTTGGGTTTGTGTCGCTGTTCGTGAGCGGCGGTCTTTCCGGGCTATTTTTGGCGCAGCCATCGCTGGACTTGTATTTGCATGATGGATACTTCGTCGTCGCGCATTTCCATTTGATCATGGGCGTCGCGGCGATTTTCGGAATGTTCGCGGGCATGTATTTCTGGTTCCCGAAGATGTTTGGCCGGTTCTTGAGCGAAGGCGTCGGCAAGGTCCACTTCTGGCTTACCTTCGTCGGCGTATACGCTATTTTCATGCCGATGCACTTCCTGGGGCTGGCTGGACATCCGCGGCGCTATTTTGATACCACTGCCGTCGTTTACCTCGCGAAGCTTCAGCCGGTTCATGTTTTCATCAGTATTGCGGCATTCATTACGATTGGGGCGCAGCTCCTTTTCCTGTTCAATTTTTTCTGGAGCTTAAAGGCAGGGAAGGAAGCGAAGGAAGAAAATCCTTGGCACGCGACCACGCTCGAGTGGTCCATCCCATCGCCGCCTCCGCATGACAATTTTGGAGGCCTCGAGCCAGTGGTGTATCACGGACCATACGAATTCAGCGTGCCGGGTGCGGCGGACGATTACATCCCGCAACATCTCGCGCCGAATCTGGTACGCAAGGCGTAACCCGCACAAGGCCGAATCATGCCAGGAACAATCACCGAAGATATCGAGATCATAGACGCCGGCCACGGTGGCGGGACCGGCACGCCCGCGGGGGGCGACGACGATCGAGACTCTCCCGGTGCGAGGCGTCCCGTTCCGCCGCGCGCGTATTTCACGGCGCTTCAGTTGGGACTCGCTGCCATCGTCATGTTCTTCATGGCGCTGGCCAGCTCCTACATCGTGCGCAAGGGCCTCGGCACGGACTGGCAGCGCACGCCGATGCCTCAGGTGGTCTGGTTCAATACTGCCATCTTGCTGTTCAGCAGTGTCACCATTGTCGTGGCGCGGCGAAAATTGGAAAGTGGGGCGCGCGAATCTTTTCGGACGTGGTGGTCGGTGACGACGGGCCTCGGTTTGCTGTTTCTGGCCGGGCAAATCATCGCCTGGCGCCGGCTGGCCGCGGCCGGGATGCTCCTCTCGACGAACCCGAGCAGCAGCTTCTTTTATCTCTTGACCGCCGCCCACGGCATGCATCTTGCGGGCGGAATTTTCGCTTTGCTTTACGTTGCATTCCGGGAGTGGAAGCGCTCGCGCATCTCCCAGGCGACGGCCGCGGAATTGACTGCGATTTATTGGCATTTCATGGATGGGCTGTGGGTTTTTTTGCTCGTACTCCTAACTGTGGGACGGTGAACCGTGCACGATGTAAAGACTGATTCGACCCTTAGTTCGCCCTGGTCGGGCGGAGGGTCGCCTTTTGCGATGGGTTCCAAGAAGCTGGGGATGTGGCTGTTCATCGTTTCCGATACGCTGACGTTCTCGGTCTTGCTGATCACCTACAGCTATTCGCGGCTCACAAATCCCGACTGGCCGCGGCCGTTTCCCATCAATCCCGCCATCGTCTTCTCGACCACCATGACCGTCGTGCTGTTGGCAAGTTCGCTGACGATGGTGATGGCCGTGATGGCGTCGCAGCGCAACGACCGCAAAAAAACAGTCTTGTGGATGGTGGCCACCATGGTCGGTGGATTGCTCTTTACCGGGCTACACTTAACCGAATGGTTTAACATGATCACCAAGGAACACTTCACGATCACGGGGAATCCAGAAGGTACGCCTCTGTTCGGCGCGGTTTTCTTCGGAATCACCGGCCTGCACATGACGCACGTGATGATCGGCGTCATCTACCTGGGGATCGTTGCGGTTGGCTATGGCCGCGGAAAATTTTCCGCCGAAGATGTCGAAGTCAACGGCCTGTACTGGCACTTCGTTGACCTCGTCTGGATGTTCGTGTTCCCCTTGATTTACTTGATGTCTGTCAAATACTAGGCCTGATTGTATCGGGAGACGATAGAACATGGATGGACACGCGCACGCCGAAGAAGCCCACGCGGGGGCCAGTGTAGGAACGAACATAGCGATCTGGATTGGCCTGGTGGCGATCACGGGCCTCGAGGTGTTCCTCGCTTACATGGCATTGCAGCCCACGCTGATGCTTTCCCTGCTAGTCGTGTTGTCTGTAGTCAAGGCCGGGTTGATCATGTCCTTTTTCATGCACCTAAAATATGAGAAATTTTCGTTGGTGCTGTTACTGATTCCGGCGACAATTTTTTGCATCTGCATGATGTTCATTTTCTTTTTCCCGGAGGCGGTCCGCCTGCTTCAGATGAGGCCGCATTAGTAGGACAGGCGCTCTTGCCTGTCCAGGTTGTCCGTTAGCGTAGATTCGTGATCGGGAGTAGAATTGGGTTTCGACGTAAAGTAAAGAGGACAGGCAAGAGTGCCTGTCCTACTGAAAGGACGCATGCGATCTACATTTGCACTCTCGGCAATTTTCGCAATGCTGAGTTCAGCACGTGGGGCGTATGCGCAAGGCTGCGCTCTCTGCTATACCACGGCGTCCGCGGCCGGTGCTGCGGCGCAGCGCTCGCTCGACTGGGGAATCCTCGCCTTATTGGCTCCTGCCTTGACCCTGTTTCTTTGCGTGTTGTTCTTGTTGTACCGCCGCGCCACGTCCGCGGCAGCGTAGATCAGTGTCGTATTCCAACCCATCATGTGGAATAGGGTGTCCTTCGTGCACTAGTCGCGAAGCGCATCCCGAACTGCTTGGGCGACGCGCTCGAGCTGGGAGGGTGTGATCTCGGGGTAAAGGGGAATCGAGAGCACTTCGCGGGCTGCGCGCTCGCTTACGCGTAAGTCGCCTGGCTTGCCTCCCATGGAAGCGTAAAGCGGCTGAAGGTGCAACGGAACAGGGTAGTAGACGGTACTCGCAATACCTCGATCGGCCAACCTCTTTTGAACGACGTCGCTGCGGGTCGCCCCTCCAGGGTCATTTTTCGCCGCTCCGCTTGTGGCGCGACCTGCTACGCAAATCGTGTACAGGTAATAGACGTGCTCCCGGCCAGCGGGCACGCGCGGAAGCGTGATCCCGGGCAAATCCGCTAGCAAAGAATTGTAGCGGCGCGCGTGTGCTTGGCGCGCAGCGGTCCAGTCCGCCAAATGGCGCAGCTTTACTCGCAGGATTGCTGCTTGCAGTTCGTCCAAACGGCTGTTCCAGCCGCGCTCCGTGCTGAGGTAGGGGCCGGTCTGACCGTGGTTGCGAAGCATGCGCAAGCGCGTGGCCAGTTTTTCGTCATCGGTCACGATCATTCCCGCGTCACCGTACGCGCCCAGATTTTTACTCGGATAAAAACTCAAGCATCCGGCGCGTCCCATCGAGCCAGTCTTCCGCCCTTGATAGCTTGCTCCGATGGACTGGGCATTGTCTTCAATGACATGGATGCCGTGTCTGGCGGCGAGCGCAAGAATGGGATCCATGTCCGCGGCGAGGCCGAACAGATGCACGGCGACGATGGCGCGCGTGCGCCGCGTAATGTGCATTTCCAGCTGCGATGGGTCGAGGTTGAATGTAGCGGGTTCGATGTCCGCGAACACGGGGCGCGCACCCAGCGCGGTGACTGCACTGCCCGTGGCGATGAAAGTGAATGCGGGCACGATGACTTCGTCCCCAGCACCCACGCCGCAAGCATGCAGCGCCAGTTCGAGGGCTTCGGTTCCCGACGCCACGCCCACACCGTAGCGCGCGCCGCTCACTTGCGCCACTTCTTGTTCGAACGCCTCGCACTGCGGTCCCAGCACGAATTGCTGAGAGGCAAGCACTTCGTCGATCGCCGCACGAATTTCTGGCGCGATCGATTCGAACTGCGCCCGCAGATCCAGCATGGGTATCGTTTCGGGAGATGGGCGTGCCAGTGAGGTCATCGCGATTCTGGGAATGCTTCACAACTCTTTGCAGGATTCACGGCGCGATCATGGTATCACGCGATTTGAACGATCACCTCACTGCGGGCGTTGCGCAGGAGGCAAGCATGTATCGGTCTCGCATCGAGGGGGCGCGCCGGGAAGGCTATAACGGTGGCGCGCGAAAAAGGCGTATATGGGTGGGCCGAGCCAACGCAGGGGAGGCAGGCCTGCGATCCGGCCGAGCCAAACCAGCTTCGGCAAAACACGCAACAGGGCCAGCCAGGCTTCAAATCCACGCAACCACTTTCCTTCGGGGGTTCGCATGTGCATTTCCCGGTCGAGGTCGGCGCGCGGGAAGGGAGCCTGCGCCGCCACCGACGGGTCGTTATAATCCAGGAATCGCACGCGCTGGGTGGAATCATACGGCTCAATCTTCGCTCGCGACCATCGACAGAACGAGCAGGAGCCGTCCAAGAAAATGTCGTACTTAGGCGCTTGCGGCATCGTGCTGCCTCGCGGATACACAACCATTATGACACTGTCAGCCGCTAATAAGCTCACGGTCGAACCGCAAGAACTCCCGCATGCAGGTTCGGCGAAGAATGTGAAATGCGGATTTATCGAAGCCGGCCCGGGGGATCGGCCGGGGGAGGAATCTCGGGCGTCGATGGAAGCGTGCCCGTGTTTGCTGAGACTCTGGAAGGCGCAGGCTGTGGCAGCCCGATGCCTACATTCATTTCCAGATGTTCCTTTGCGCAGCGAGGACAAAAGGCTTTTCCAGTATCTTCGTCGCGCAGGCTGGCCAGTTCGTAGCAGCCGTGGATGCAGTCGCAATATCCCGTGATTGACGCGGTCTTAATGGGTACCAGGGCCATTCGGTTTGTCCTTTTCCGGAGGAGGATAGTACAGGCGCCCGGCAATTTTCGCAAGGGTTGGACGCAGACTTTCACCAGAGGGGGCGCCTAGACGGCCTTCAGTTGGGACAGGCGGTACGGCCTGCCAATATTCTCCCTCAATTCGTTCCAGAGTGTGGCAGGCATCGCAAGAAACACTTCGACGACGGCTGGATCAAACTGCGTGCCCGAGCAGCGCTTGATTTCGTCCCTGGCATGGGTTATCGAAAGGGCTTTCCGGTAGGGCCGGTCGGAGATCATGGCGTCGAGCGCGTCGGCAACCGCGAAAATGCGCGCCCCAAGAGGAATCTGTTCTCCCTTCAGGCCGCGCGGATAGCCCGTGCCATCGAAATATTCCTGGTGAGTGAGCACAATCTCCGCAGCCTCCCTGAGGAACGGGATACGCGTCACCATGTTGTAGCCGATCTCGCAATGCGTGCGCATGACTTCGCGCTCCTCGGGCGTAAGCGGCCCTGGCTTGCGCAGGATTTGGTCTGGAATCGCCATCTTGCCGATGTCGTGGAGAAACGCGGCGCGGGCGATTTGGGGGAGCAGCACCGGATCTACCTTGATAGCCTTGGCGATTGCAATCGTGAAGGCGGTCACACGTTTGCAATGCCCTTCCGTCTCGGCGTCCTTCAGGTCCAGAGCGCCTCCCAGCGCCTCCAGTGTGTCGTCATAGGATTGCTCGAGCTGTTCAAGCGCGCCTTTCAGTTGTGCCGTGCGTTCTTCTACCAGCCCTTCGAGGTTGCGTTGGTAATTTTGGTTTTCAAGCACCACGCGGCGATGGTCGAGAGCTCTGCGAACGCTCAGGTACAGTTGGTCTTTCTCGAACGGTTTGAGGATGTAATCGTAGGCGCCACGGCGCATGGCTTCAAGTGCCGTCGAGAGGTCGTGCATGGCCGTGACCATGATGACCGGGATGTCGGGGTCGTGCTTGCTTTCCCACTCCAGCAGACTTAGACCGTCCATTTCCGGCATCACCATGTCGCTCAAGACCAGATCCGCCGAATTCTTCTTCAAGTATTCGCGAGCGAGAAGACCGTTGCTGACCGTGGAGCAATCGTAGCCTTGGGCTTCGAGCAGCGTCGAAACAACTTCCCGGATGGCTTCTTCATCATCGACGACTAGTATTTTGGCTTTGATCAAGCAGTGCCTCAAGATATGTCATTATTGCACAGGACGCAGATTCACCAAGGGTTTCTTGCCTGGGTAAGACAGCGCGTGCTAGGTTAGCCAATGGCCTCCTAATTGTCTTTAGTTTGCCTGGCAATCTTGCGGCGCCTTGCGGACGGGGGCTTTGAGCGGCGAGGTTACGGCAACATCGAGGATGTGAATTTCCTGATGGTGCGGCGCGACTGCCCGTTTTTCTTTAGAGCCTTTTGCTGCACATCAATTTCTCGTTATTTTGCATCGCGCACTCGGTTCGAATCAAATGTCCGCCATTATGCGCTGAGAGTGGAGTTGAGTCCCGGGGCTGAAAGCGCGCCAACAGCGGTCATGGCCTTCTCCATCCGAGTCGCGAGCCTTCCCACCAAACCTGTCAGTTGCTCAAGCTGTTCCAGAGGCTCGCGTCCTGTTGAAAGACGCAGCCACACCCGGGCGTAGAGCAGGCGGAATTTCAGGCCCAGAATGAGGCGCTCTGTTTCCTGCTGGCTGCTGATTGTGGGTGACAGCGCTGCGATCATTCGGGCCAGGCGCTCAAGATTTAAGAAATCTTCATGCAGCCCGGCAAGAAACTTTCGTGCCACTGCGCGCCGTTCGCGATGCGCCGTTTGCGCGGCATCGCGGGGAGCTACTCTATCTAAATATTCTCCGTCGGACGCCGAGAGGGCCTGGCGAACTTGAGGAAAGTAACGATAGTGGCGCGGAAGGACGTTTTCCATCTTCAGTACTTCCGTCGGAGATGGACCAGGGTTTTGCTCGCGCCGCCCAGATCGCTGGAGCCACAGTACGACTGCGAAAAAGGCGATAACGATGGCGAGAATGACCGTCAGTTCCGTCATGTCTTGAGCAACTCCTGCAAACGGTCATTGAACGCGCGCAAGCGCAGATTTAACGCGGGCGACAACTCGCGATAAACTTCCGCCGGGAGCAGCACAGGCTCCTTCGCGGGCGCCGGCAATGGTTTGCGTAGCGCAAAACACCAGATACTCATCGAGACCATGAAGGACGAGAAACGGATGAAGTTCCACATCTCATTGGCGCGCACGACTTCCGACTTCATTTCAGACCAGAAAGTGGCGTACTTGGTGAAAAACCAGAAGGATAAATACTGATTGAATGAATCCCTCAGCACCGTATTATTTAAAGTGTTGGCGGCACAAAAGAAGAGAATGCCTGCGGCAATACTCCTGGAAAGCGGATCGAAGGAAAAGCCATATTGTTTTCGGATCAGCAGCAGAGCCGCCAGGATTATAACCGCTGAAATATCCGCGTCCCGCTCTAAAGTTAGCCCGTAAATGGCAATCCGATTGGGCTGCCCCCAGGCGTCCACCGTTGCATGTGCCAGCAACAAGACAGCGAGAACAAGCAGGGCGCGCCAAGTGAGCGCCCAGATTCCTCGATACGCCCGAAGTTCGTAGCGGCATAATTCCGCCACGACGAGGCTGCGCGCAAGCACATCTATCCCGATCGTGATCCAACCGACATAATAGGATCTGGTGGATTGAAATCCTAAGTAAACGTACGCAGCAAGCACGACCAGCATGCTTGGGACAAGCAGGGTTGCATACGCGGCAAAAAATGGCAGCCGCCGCTGCAACCCCCTGGCGTACACAAGGGAGAAGAGGATGGCTTCAAATCCCAGCGTCAACCACGATAGTATGAGGTCTAGACGGGTCATGGTCCAAGCCAACCGGGCGCATTATAGCACGGAGCTACAATATGGATACAGTAACTTGTGCTGTGCGCCCAGTCGGCTCGGAGCTCGAGTTTAGTGCCCAGGGCCGCCCGGTGGCGGTGGGGGCATCGGAGCGCCTTGAATCGAGGGCGAATGATCGACTGATGCAGCGTTGACTGCGCGAGCGACGGGGAGTACCATTGTTATCGCAAGAATGGTGAGGCATGACACAGCAGTAATTTTTTTCATGGTGGTTGACCCCTCCAGGATCGCCACCTTAATAGTTCATGGCTTCTCGGATGTGTCGGTTCAAAGCTAAAGAGTTCAGAAATCAGAACAGGTGATCGTGTGGGGTCTTTCGAGCGCTTTCAGCAAAGCCGTTGCGTGATTGAGGACTTTACGTCACGGACGCTTGCGGTCATCCCCAGCGATTTTGGCAGGCTGTATTACGTCAGCTCTCTGAAGGATTCAGCGACTGGCCGGTACCAGCATGAGGGCCTTGCGGACGTTTACTCTGAGGATTCGGTTCAGGAAGCGCTGGGCCAGTGCCACGAAGAACTCTTCTCCAGGATTCTTGAGACCCCCCTCCCTGAACAAGAGCGCGATTTGCGCAGATGTCTTGACCGGGCGGGGGACACTTTCTGGTCCGTAGTAGAAACTTGGCGGAAGGACAGATCCTTCCAGACCATGTGTCCGGAGGGCTTGCCGTCTTACTTACGGGACCTGTTTTGTTCGAACTTGGGAGCCTTGCTGGCCGTTTTCTCCTCCCACCGAGTCAATGGACCAAGCTTCACACCAGCCTCATAGCGATTCCGACCACCTGGCCGACGATTTCGGCTTCATCCGGGTAGCGATAGACCTCCGGACCACACGACGACAGCGGATGCGGAACGAGTGTGAGTTGTCCTTCCTGGCAGCGGCACCAGCAGCAGCGGAATCCTTCGCGTATCTCGATGAAGTAAAGTGGGCGCTCATACTCGTTGTTCCAGCCTGAGTTCCGCACTTTCTGCTGGTTGGGGTCGACTAGGACCAAGCTTCCCGGCCTGAGCAATGGTTCCATCCTCCGGTCGTCCAGGCCGACATAACCGTACAGGTGACGTGAGGAGTGATTGAAAAGTGTTCCTTCGAGATCTCCCCACCTTTCCACCATGCGCGTCAGGAATTCAGTACGGCTTGGGTCAAAGGCCGGATCGAACCGTATGGGGACGCGCAGGCTGGCGGGTCCCGCCGCCAAATGTGTATTGGGCGCGGGAAGATGCTGGCCGTCTGAGAAATGGCCTTCGAAGGGCACGTCATACCATTGGCAAACCTCTTTGGGGTCCAAGTGAAATATGACCGCCAACGCATAAAGCTTGTAGAGGCTGGGAGTTACATCCCGGTTCTCGATGTCGGCAAGGCGGCTCAAGTGAACGATGAAATCGGGACGCCCGCGCTGACAGGCCAACTCATAGCTCGCCCGCTCGACGTCCCGGTACGTCAAACCGAGACGTTCCCGTGCATTCCGAAGGCGAGTGCCTGGCTGTATCTCTGATCCGGTGAATTGACGAGGGGGGCTGATGCTTCTAATCGCCATATTATATTAATTACCTTTCTGTTACGAATCCAGAACGCAATCGAAAATGCCCGTTCCTACCATCTCCGGGCACGCCCATGTAGAATAGCAATGTCCGCTCGGAAGAACTACTCGTCCCGCGGGCACAGGCAACCTGCAACTAAGGGAGAGAGTGTATTAGAGTCGTGCCACAAATGAACTTTATTTTTTTCCGCAGTGGAAATTTCTGTTTACGACAACAACAGCATGCGAGTCAGTGTATCGCAGTTGTTAATATTGTCCTAACCTTGGCGATCCCGTTGGCTATCGGCCTCCGTGCACAAATCAAAACTGATCCGACCATCGAGTTCAAGAAATTGGCCGCACAACTCTCCACTTCCAGGCTGGACGGAGCAGCTGAAAGTGAGGCTTCCCAGGAAAAGGCGCTCGGCATTCTGGACGGATTTGCGTCATCCGTCCTGGGCAGTTCGACGCCACCGGACCTGGATGCCGCTAACCGGCGAATGGCGGAGCTTGTTTCGCATGTCCCGCCCGTCGGTGAGAATTATCGCCTGTTGCGGCTGGGCGGCAGCCCGGCTGCATACGCGATGGTTGTTAATTTCGGGCTTGGCGGACCGGCGGCGGTTCGAATCTATTCCAATGCGACCGGCCGCTATGCCTTGGCCGCGAGGATCGATCGTTTCGTAGAGAAAGATTTTTTCGACAGCGACATCGAACTGATTCCAGTGTCCACGGCTGAACCCGTGTTCGTTATTGTGGCCGGCCGCACGGATGATTTGGCGACGGGCATGTTTAGCGCCTGGCGATTCGATGGACGCCGCGCCGCGCCGCTCTGGAGTTCCGATTTGTTGCAGCAGTCCAGCTATGAGGCAGGCCGGGACGGATTCCATCTCACCTATTGCTCGCATACGGACGAAGATCATCCGGCGCAGTGCCTCAGGATGACGCGCGACCTGTATCGCCTTGATGCCAGCGAATGGAAACGCATGGGGACCGAAGACCTCGGCGCCGTTAAGGCTACGCCAAAATAGCTGCACTCAATCCGGGCTTATCGAATAGGGTTGGCGAAATCAATGCCGCCGATGACATCCCTTCACCCAAAGACCTCATCGAAATGTTAATGTGGAGCTTCACTCCGGTTCCGGAAAGGGACACAACCACGTGAAACGCATTTCCGCCGGCCTGATCGTGTTGCTCTTCACGGGGTTGAGCGGGGCAGCGCAGCAGTCCGCTCCCCCGGCTACTCTGCCTCCTCCCACAAATGAACAGAGCACTGAGTTCCTCCACACGGCCGACGAAGTCCTTGCCGAAATGAGCAAGCTGCTTTCCCTTCCAATCCTGTCTCCGCTGAAGAAGAGTCTCCGCTCCCGGGAGGAAATTCGAGCCTACCTGGTGCAGAAAATGAAAGAGGACAAGGACGCCGGCAAACGCTACGCCGATCAGAAAAGCATGGAGAAATTCGGGTTGCTTCCAAAAGACTATCCTCTGGAACAGACGCTGATGAGGGTGCTCACCGAACAGATTGCCGGACTCTATGACCCGGAGGGCAAGGAATTTTTCATTGCCAATTGGAACGCTGACGCCGACGTGCGCATGGTGATGTCCCACGAACTTACGCATGCGTTGCACGACCAGCATTTTCACATCGACAAGTGGACTGAGGCAGCAAAGCCCAATGACGATGCGGAACTCGCTCGCGACGCGGTGATCGAGGGCTCAGCCGTCGCCGCGATGATCGATTACATCCTGCAAGGAAAGGGAAGCATTCGGGACCTTGGCGAACTGGACCCTTCCATGATGATGGGCGACCCCGACAGCAGCCCCGAGCTGGCCAAGGCGCCAAAAGTCATTCAGGACGAACTGCTTTTCCCTTATGTGGCGGGCGGGACATTTACGCAGCGCGTGCTGAAAGCGTCGAGCGGATGGCCTGATTTCCATAAGGTCTATGAGAACCCTCCGGTTTCAACGCAGCAAATCATGCACCCGGATTTGTATTTCCAGGGAGTCGTGCCTCCCAAGATCACATTGCCGGAGACTGCGGGGCTGATTTCGGGGGATTGGAAAAAGCTCGATGAAAACAACATGGGGGAATTCGGCCTCCTTGAGATCTTGAAGCAGTATTTGGCTAAGGATCGTTCCACGAGCCTGGCATCGGCATGGTCAGCCGACCGTTACGCCATATTTGAAAACCAGAAGAACAAACGAACGCTTTTGATTTTTCGCGTGCGCCTCGGGAGCGATGCCGATGCCGCGCGCTTTTTCGGAGCGTACAGCGAAGTGCTCGAATCGAAGTATGACACTCGGACGAACTTGATGCGGCGTCCGAATTTCTTTTCCTTTGACACTCCGGAGGACGGCGTTTTTCTTCGCTGCGTGGGAACCGATTGTTTCGTCCTCGAAGGCGGGAGCCGCGTGGTGTTCGATCACCTTACACTGGAGATGGGATGGCCCGGCGGGCCGGTCGTGCCCGTGAAACCCGGTGAACCGCGCGTCAAGGTTACGATGTTTCCTGTCATACCAGGATTGATCGCCGATGCTGGTCGGCCCACGCAGCCCACGGCACGGTGAGCCCGATTGCGATGTCGCTCCAGGGACGATTTAGATTGCGTTCCTCTTTTCGCGCCTTTCCGAATGCATGCCGGATCACTCTTGGTTACTCGCAGCCTTCCACAAGTTGGATAGCGTCAAACCGACCAACGTAGATGCTCGTAATCTTCCCCTTAACCGTTTCAAATCTGATACCGTAACAACTGTTTTTTTGATTGTATTGTCAAGTAATGCCCGTCGGGACCCATATATTTGTGCGGCTCAACTTTCACCTCGGAACCGTACACCTGCAAAGCATGCTCCTCTGAATCATCAACTTGAACGCCGGCAGCGGTAAAAATACCGGGGCCGAGTACGTCGATGCGGGCCAAACGGGCGTCAAGGAGCATGAAGGAGATGCGAGGATGGCGCTTAGGGCTAACGGAGAAGCATGCCAGCCCTTCCTCATCTGGGATCGAAAACTTTTCGTGGAGAACAGTATTCAGTTGAGACAAGCTCATACCAATTTTGACCGGTCCCGCTCCCTCGTCACGGATTACCCAAGCCTCATCAGCCATCGAGCTACTGATTATCGCAATGGTCAGAAATGCCAGCAGTCCAAGTTTCCGCGAAATCATTCATGGATTATAGAATGGAATCGTTAAATGCAACAGGCTCGTGATGACTAGATGTTCGTTCCCTTGGGAACTCGGGTCATCGGAAATCGGCCCCCTACGAGGAAGACCAAACGCGAAGGATTTCGGGCGTCGTCTTAGTCGCACAGCGGCGTTCTAATCTCGTGAGCCGGCGAGCGAGGCGGTTTTCGATCTTGTGAGCGCGGGCTGCTGCGATTCCACCATCGCGTTGCGCGGTTCGCAATTCGGCGATGGCGTGGGAGGTCAATTCGGCGGCGCGGCGCGGCTGTTTCGCCCGGTGCTCATAGTAGATCGCAAGCTGCTCTGCGGCCTCAATAGCGGCTACGAGGGCGTTTTGTGCGTCTTCCGAATTAATCGCGGGGCGCTTGGCATTGGCCGATGTCGAGCTTTGGCGCAATTCTTCCCAGAGGGATGTCGCGCGGGCGTAATCCTGTTCGCGCTTCGCAAGCTGGGCTAGTTCGCGCTGGGCGAGGCGCTCGACTTGGCGCGGCAGTCCTGAGCGCAGGGCGGTCTCATACAGCTCGCGGGCGCGGGCTGGTTCTCCACGGCGTTGCATCAGCCGGGACAATCCATAGAGGTCGAGCGGGTCTTGCGTGCTGTGGTGTGCTGCGTCAGGAAAGCCAATGCCGCTATCGAAGAGAGTGAGAATCTTTCCGGCGAGCGCGGCCAGGCCGCGCAAATCCGTTTGGTTGTGGCGGAAAACTCCGGCAAGCGGCTCAGCGGGCCCGCCGCGAAGATAGTCAAAGTACATTTGCGGGATCAGCGAAGAATCAAAGTCATCGTGCCGCGACCATTCGAGCGCGCGGTTTTGATCGCCCAAAACATGACGCTCAAGGTCCTTGAGACGCACCGATCCAAGGCGCGGCCGCCAAAGCTGGCGTGCGGGATGCAGCAAATCAAGGTGCAGTTTGGGCGCGCAGGGCAGAATAGTGCGCGTCATGCGGTAGCGGGTCTCGAGCAACGGCCAGTCGAAACTTTTTCCGTTGAAGGTTACGAGCACCGACCGCTTCGACATTCGCTCGGACAGTTCGAGCAGTAGCGAATGCTCCTCATCGAGATCGCGCATAAAGAATTGCTCGACCTGCAATCCACCGGCGTCCCACCACGCGAGACCTACGAGGAATGCATACGTGCCCGTTCCTCCTGCCAGCCCCGTTGTTTCAGTATCGAGAAAAAGCCACTGCTCGGGATCGGTGGCGGATTGCGCGACGGCGCGCGCGTCGAGAGTTCCCTGCGGCAGCAGCAAAGAGATCGAACGCGCATCGGGCGAACACATCTCCGGCGTTGCATACCACTGCCGCAACGACAAGTGCTCGCCGTAACGATTCCGGTTGGCTTGTGCGCCGAGAAGTTGCGAGAGACGGTCACATTCGGTGGGAAGGTCCCCAGCGCGCGCAGGTTCGGCGTCGGACTTGCGAACTGGCCGCAACGCAGCAACGTGTGCAAATTTATCGGCAAGGCTCAAGAGAGATAATCCACAGATGAACACAGATAAACACTGATGGAAGAAAAAGCCAGGAAAAGTGATTGAAAATGAGATAGGAAAAGAGATTGGCGAGAATTGTTGAGCAAGAATGAAATGCGTTCCTTCATTTATCTCTTTTTCTTTCTCTAATCAGTGTTCATCTGTGTGCATCTGTGGTTCCAAATCTGTTTCTGCGCCCAGGCGCGAGAGGATTGCCAGGGCTGCCTCTTTTGCGCGCTCGCCGCGTTCTCCTACTGGGCCGACGCACGATGGGCAGCCGTTTTCGCAGGGGCAGGCTGCGATCAGTTCGCGCGTCTTTGCGAGCAGCAAGCTGTACGTCCGGAAGAGCGGTTCGGAAAAGCCGATTCCACCGGGGTACGCGTCATAGAGATACAAGTTGGGCTCGAAGAATTCTTTTTCGGCAAGCGCTGTTACCGCTTTTAGATCTGGCGCTTCTTCCCATTCGATTTCCGAGCCGGGCGATGGCGGCCGCTCCCCAATCGCCGTGCCCAGGTCGCGCGCGTCACACATCAACAATAGCGTGGCGATAGACTCGAGCGCGTGAAGCAAGCCAAACATGCCGCTTTGGCGGTCGCTCACGGAAAACGGCAAGGACTCGACTAGCTGACGTTCAAGCGTCAGCCAAAATGCCGTCGTGTGCATTTCGTTTTCCGGGAGTTCGAGTTTTCCATCGCCGACATTTTCATTGGTAAAAAATTTGATTTTCTTGAAGCCGATGACCTGCGAGCGCACCAGCACGTCGCCGTGGGACCGCGCGGCGTGCGCGTCGGCGCCGGACATTGCGATTCGGCCGCCTTCCGCGCGTTCGAGTACCCGCACCTGCGTATAGCGTATGGCATCGGTGTAATAGTCCACGTCGACGCGCTTCACGTAGGCCTTGCGTTCATTGAAATCGAGCGCGTCGACGTGATACTGCTGTCCCTGGTGGAGATAAATCGCCTTCGGATGAACCATCGTCAGCGCGCTGGAAAAATCCACCTCTCCGATCACTTCGGTCTCGCGGGTCGTATCTACGATCACGAAATTGTCCGAAGTCACCGAGCGCAGGCTTACGGTGTCGGCCGGATAGGCCTCCTGTGTCCAGTGCCAGTGCTCGCCCGTGCGATGCAGAAACCCCGCTTCGGCGAGACGCTCGCAGAGTTCGGGGACGTCCACCCCGCCGAATGCTTCGGTGGACGCAATTGGCAATTCGAACGCGGCACACTTCAAGTGATTCACGAGGATTTCCAGGTTGTCCGGCTGCACGAAGGCGTGCTCGGGCGACCGTTCGAAGAAATAACTCGGGTGTTGCACGATAAATTGGTCGAGTGGCGCCGAGGAAGCCACTAGGACGGCGCAAGAGCTGCCGCTGCGGCGTCCGGCGCGTCCTGCCCGCTGCCAAGTGGATGCGATCGTCCCGGGATAGCCTGCCATGACCGTTGCGTCGAGCGAGCCGACATCGATGCCAAGCTCCAACGCGTTGGTGGACACGACGCCGCGAATCCGGCCTTCGCGCAGGCCGCGCTCGATCTCGCGCCGTTCGCTTGGCAGGTAGCCTCCGCGGTAGCCGCGAATCGCCGGCGGCTGGCCGGGCGGCATGGGATTCGCCTCTTGCAGATAAGTGAGCAGCACTTCGGTGTTTAGCCGCGAATTGGCAAAGACGAGCGTTTGCAGATTGTGCTTCAAGAATTCCTGCGCGACGCGCGATGTTTCATTGATGTAACTGCGGCGGATGCCGAGAAAACGATTCACGACCGGCGGATTGTAAAAAATGAAGAATTTTTCTCCCGCGGGCGCGCCGTTTTCCTCGATCACGTCAAATTGAGTTTCTGTGAGGCGTGAGGCCAGTTCGCCCGGATTCGCGATCGTCGCTGACGAGCAAATGAATTGGGGATCTGAACCATAGAATCGCGCGATGCGCCGCAACCGCCGCAGCACGTTGGCCAGGTGACTCCCAAACACGCCGCGGTAGGTGTGCAACTCGTCGAGCACCACGTAGCGTAGATTCTCAAATAGGCGTTGCCAGCGCGTGTGGTGCGGCAGCATGCCGGTGTGGAGCATGTCCGGGTTGGAGAGCACGACGTGGCCTCGCTCGCGGATCGCCTTGCGAGCGTCAGCGGGCGTATCGCCGTCGTACGTAAACACGCCGAAGCGATGATCGAGGCGCACGGACAGGTCGTGCAACTCGGCGAGCTGATCCTGCGCGAGCGCTTTGGTGGGGAACAGATACAGCGCGCGGGTGTCCGGGTTATCAAGGACGGCGTTCAGAACGGGCAGGTTGTAACAAAGAGTCTTTCCCGAGGCCGTGGGCGTCACCACGACCGCATTGCGCCCCGCATGCACGGCCGCCGCCGCGGCAGCCTGATGGCTGTATAGATTGCCAACGCCTTTCTCAGCGTAAACAGCCGCAAGGTCCGCACGAACCCATTCCGGCATCGGAGCAAACTTCGCTTCGCGCGCCGGGATATGATGCACGGCGGTAAGCATCTCGCCCGAGCGGTCCCGCGCGGTAAATTGTTCGACGATTTCGCGCACGCGGGCAAGCGAGACCAAGTCCCGTGTGGTACGCGTCGCCAACGATTGAGACATTCGGTTCCCCCGTCACAATTCGCCTTTTGTTCGCTTAACCTAACACGCCGGACCGAAGTGTGCAACGGGCAATCCCCCCAAAATGAAACCACAGATGGACACAGATACGCACAGATAAAAAGCAAGAAGAGGAATGCCTAATTTGGAAACGGTCTGCTTTTAAGGTTTTAATTTTTTCATCAGTGTTTATCTGTGTTCATCTGTGGTTAAAATCCGCCGATTTCAGTAGTGAAAGCGGTAGCGGACTTCGGCAAAGATTTCCCGTGGATTGTTCCAGTGGAAACCGCCGAAGGTTTGGCTGTTGTCGAGATCCACCCGCCGATTGGCCACATTCAGAGCGTGCAACGATGCGGAGAATCGCTCGCCGAAATCCTTGCCGAGTGAAAGATCGAACGATGTGTGTTGCGGCAGGTGGTCCCCTGGATACGGCGCACCAACAAACGCGTTGCTGAAGCCGGAGCCATAGTAAACGTTTGTGGAAGCAAACGATTTCCACGGAAGAGTAACTTCACCGCCGAAGTTGAGAGTATTGCGCTGGTCGTGATCGAGCGCAAATAGCGGGGTTGGCGGCGCAAAGGTCGTCAAGCCACCTGTAATGGGTAGAGCGCCTTGCGCAATTTGATTCGAGTACGCAACGTGGATTTGTCCGCGACGCGCAATCCGTGGCGAGCGGAGAGTAAGTTCCCAGCCGCGAATGACAGCATGCGTAATCGTGATGGGAATACATGCCCCAGAACCGATGCAGCTATGGTCGAAGAAATTACGAGCATTGGTTTTGAAGTTGTCGATGTCAACCGTCCATCCACGGTAAGGAACGTCTACTCCAAACTGATGCTCTTCATCGAATTCGCCGTGAAGGGGGATGAAATCGCAAGTCATCGTAGTATTGCAGAAGTCGATTAGCGAGCCTGTAATCGTTACCAGCGGCGGCGCCTGGTAGAAATGGCCATAAAATGCGCGGAAAGTCCAGTTGAGGCGCGGAATGTTTACGGCTGCACCGAACCGTGGACTGATCGCGGTCTCGCCAAACCCCCCTGAAAAGTGGGTGGGGCGCAAACCGGCGGAAAGAGTCAACCAGGAAAGGGGTTTAAATTTGTCATCCAAAAAGTAAGCGACCACACTCCCGGAAGGATGCTCCGGGTCGGCGACCGGCGGCGGGTTTGGCGGCATGCCATTGAAAATCAACCCAAAGAATTCGTTATCATGCTGGTAGAAGCTATACAGGCCTGTTTGAATTTCGTTTTTTGCGAAATTGGCATTGAAAGCGATTTGACCTCCCACATAGGTCGAAGTGCGATGGTCGGTCGAGGCGATGGGCGTATCGTTTGGCAAGCTATCGAAATTGGCGCTGTTGTAATGGTAGAAGGGCGAGATGGTCAGAAGCGTTTTCGAGTTAAATGTATGGACCCAGGAAAAGTTCACAAAGGCATCGCCTTCGTGCTGGCCGTCGCGCAGCCCGACGCTTGGGTACTGGCCACCGGTTGGGGCGTTCTCGATGTCGTTTGGGTTGGGATCATACGGAATTTGGTAATAATCACTGCGCAATGAGGTCACGAGTCGAAGTTGGTTGGAAGGATCAACGTTGAAAATCAGGGAGCCGAAGCCTCCATACCCATTCTCGGCATCGTGAACTACTTCCGGAACCGGCGGCTGCAAGCCTAGATCGCTTCGATTCCCGTTCACACTTGCATAATAAGCAAAACGCTCGGTGTGACTCCCAAAACTTAGCTGCGCGTTGGTCTGGTAGAAGCTTCCACCGCTGAGGACCAATTCGGCTTCGTTGTTGCGTTCGAAACCGGTGCGAGGCACGAGGTTGAACACGCCGTAGGTCCTGTCGCCAAACTCTGCGCCGTAACTTCCACGATTAACTTCCATATAGTCGAAGTCTTTAGGGTCAAGCTGCGGGCCGAGGTTGGATGCGATGTTGGTGTTCGGGACAGGCACACCATCGATTAGCCAGCTCGTTTGGTGTCCGCCACGAATGTGGAGTTGGTCGTGGGTGATGTAGGCTCCTGGCACGTAGTCCGTGATGATCGCCATACTGTTCGTTCGGCTGGCACCCGGAGTCTGCTGGACATCCACACGACTCAGAAGCGTCGTGGGCGTGACCGAGTCCATTGTTGCGGTGACCGGCTCCCCAGTTACAACCGTTTTCTCCGTGACGCTGGCCAGCGCCAACTGAAAATGCAACACAGGATTTGAGCCGGACTCGACGATGACGCTTTGCTGCGCTGACTGGAAGTTGGCCACGGTGACAGTAACTGTGTATTCGCCGAGAGGGACGGCACCGAAGTCAAATTCCCCGCTGCCATTGGTTTTTTGGTGTTGCACCCACTCGGAACGCTGCGCCTTCAGATCGACCATTGCATCTTGGACGGGACGGTGCTGGGGATCATGAACGATGCCATGCACGGCCCCGAAAATCTCTGCTCGCGCCGGTGCAGAACCAATCGTCAGTACACACACGGCAAGAACCAAAACCAATACGGTAACGCCCCAACGCATTTTGAAAATCATGGGCTTCCTCGCTTGAACTAGAATTCGAGCCTCGCCGCGTGGAAGAGATTTCTCCACGACGGGTCTTACTCTCTGAATGAGGTTGTCTTAGTTAGCTCGGAAGTAGGCGAGGGGGGGGTGTGGAAGGGAGACTGAACACGTAAGGAACGAAAGTGGAAAATGAAAGCGGCGCAGCCTGCGCTGTCGCTTCATAGAAAATTGTAATGGGTGCCGCCAGCGTGAATGGGGTGGTCCCTACGGCCTCATCCGGCGCGGGGTCGCATGCGCGCATCGAGCAATCGGCCGCACCGGCGTTGCCGTGCGCATCGCAATTACTTTTGTCCTTCTGCATTTCGCGACTCTGGCGATGGTGCACGGGACAATAGGCGGTATTGCAGCACGCGAGCGAATTGGAAGCGGAAAGTGCGTCGGCGAACGCCGGGGTGCTCGCTGCCAGCAGCGCCAAGAGCGCCACGACGGCCAGGAGTTTTCGTGGAATATCGCTCGGTCTCATAGGATATAGAAGCCTAAGGATACTATCGTTATGCGGTTTCATACAACTGCCAGCGAGAAAATTGTGCCGCGTGTGGCTTGACATGGAACGCCATGTCCGCACATATTCATGGCATGGCATATTCTTTCTTGATTTTCGATTTTGGCGGCGATGAGGACGCGGCCCAGCAGGCCCGTCATCGGATTGAGGGCTGGCGTCAAGGATTCCGGCTCGACAAGAAATTGCAGCTTAAATTTGACCGCAAGGAATTGGAGCCCAATCAGGATCCTGCCGCCGAACCTGTCTCGAAAGCTTCCAAAGGAAGTTCAAAGGGGAAGGCTGCATCAAAGACGAAAGCGAAATCTGCTGGACCGGCCGAATCCGAGGCTGGCACGAACGCTCCGTCGGCTTCGGAAATCAGGATGATTGTGCGCCTGGATTTTTCTGACCACGAAAAGCTCTCGCACCAGCGCTGGCTTGAACGGATACCTACCGAAGAACCTTTCAAGACAGCGAAACCGAAGGTCCTTCGCCCCGGCGGCCCGGAGTTCGAAAAGACCGAGGAATTATTCGACTCATTGGATTGAGCGGTTCTTGAGGACCAGTTGGGTGCCATTTTGGGACTGCTGCGCGTCGCAGTGGCCCGGAGTGAAGGTGTCCTTTAGGAAATCATGGTAAAGAACCGTAACCGGGACCTGAGGCAATCCGAGAGGCAAACGAGCGCCTTACCTAAGTTCTTGTAAACAAAGCACAATAAAACACTTACAGCTACCTGGTTTGGGCCCGAACGGCTCCGTAATTTCCATTAGTCCGCTTAGCCCCTAAATCCATACGCTTCCGGCGTTTAGCACCCCGCCGACACCGTCAATGATGCTCCCTTTACCATTTGAAGACCCACTTTATTGGCTGCCAGCGCCTAAAGATAAACTGACCGTCCTGATACTGTCCCTCCGACCAGCTTCATTTTTGGCTCTGCCTTGTTAGCCTCAAGTTCAAACTATGGCGGCTGTGTCGGTTACTGGGTGTGGAATCAGGTCCGTGGGCGAGAACGCCGATAGAAAGGGTCGGAGGACTCTTTTCATGCGAACGTTGCCGTACCGCTATGCCTGGACCTTCAGTTTGATCCAGCTATTTGCGATTTCAGCGGCCGCGCAAACCTGGCGGCAAGTCGGCCCCCCTGGTGGAGACGTCCAGTCGCTTGCGGCAGTTCCCGGCAGTGCCCGGACGTTGTTCCTCGGCACCTCCGACGGCCATGTATTCGGCTCGAGTGACGCGGGGCAGCACTGGGAGATGCTCGGCCGGATCGGCGCGAATCACGATGACGTGATCATGTCCATCGTAGTTGATGGGCGGTCAGCGGACACGCTCTACGCCACCAGTTGGACGCTCAGTTCACACGGCGGCGGCGTGTATCGCAGCGCGGATGCGGGCCACAACTGGCAGCTCATCGGTCTTGAAGGACACACGGTGCGAGCGCTTGCCGCAGCACCCTCAAATCCGGACATCCTTGTGGCCGGCGCCATCGACGGCATGTACCGTTCGATCGATTCCGGGAAGAACTGGGAACGCATTTCCCCGAAGGATCATGCAGACCTGCGCAACCTCGATTCCGTCGCGATCGACCCGCATGACCCCAACACAATTTACGCCGGCACATATCACCTGCCATGGAAAACCGTGGATGGCGGAAAAAACTGGGCGCCGATTCATCAAGGCATGGTGGACGATTCGGACGTCATGAGCATCGCGGTCGATCAGAATAACGCGTCGCACATTTTCGCCAGCGCATGTTCCGGCATCTACCAAAGCTCCGATGGCGGAGCGGCTTGGACGAAGTTCAAGGGAATCCCCAAAGGCTCGCTCCGAACGGTGCACATTTTGCAGGACCCCAAGCGTCCGCATACCGTTTACGCCGCCACGACGGAGGGGCTCTGGAAAACGTCCGACGATGGCGCCGCCTGGCGCCTGGTTACGCCCGCCTCCTGGAGCATTCTCTCGATGGTCATCGATCCTGAAAATTCAGACCGATTGATCCTCGGCACGGAGCGGCTGGGCATTGAGATCAGTGAAAATGGCGGCCAGACGTATCGCGCCTCAAATCAGGGTTTTTCACACCGCCGCATTGTGGACGCCGCCACCGACCCAGCGCATCCGGAACGCGCGCTCGTTGTGTTGACGAGCGCCTTTGAACCGTTGCTTGAGACGGGTGACGCAGGCCGCACGTGGACTCCCCTGGCCACAGGGCTCAAGTCCGGACCGCCGCGGCACGTTTTCGCTTCTCCTGATGGCTGGCTCGCGGCTCCCGGCCCTGGCGGACTCATGCGCTATGACCGATCGCAAGCATCTTGGGTGGCCGCAGACCAACTGATCGAAAAAGCCGCGCCATCGCAACCGCTCCAAGAAGCGACATCGAAAAATGCATCCGCACGAGGTGCCAAAGCACCGTCAAAATCGGCAACATCCGCAGCGGTGAGATTGACCGTTCCCTTCCGCGCCATAGTAAATGAGATGGCGTTCAGCAGTGACACCTGGTACGCCGCGGCTGAAGAGGGATTGTTCGTTTCGCGCGATCGCGGAATGAACTGGAGTGTAGTTCCGCTTGCTCCCGTGCAGGCTGGTGTGGCCGGCCCTGTGGCCAGCAGTTCGCCAGTCCGCGGGGTTCGTACCGCCAACAGCAATTCATATGTTTGGGTATTGACACAACGGGAACTCAAAATCTCCGGTGACGGCGGCAAAACCTGGCTTGCGCACAAGCTTCCGGTCGAGCATCCCAGTGGGCTGCATTTTTACATGGCCGATGAAAACACCGTCGTGCTGGCGAGCGACCGCGGCGTTTTCATCTCCCGCGACGCAGGCGACTCCTGGCGCCAGGCCAATTTATCCGAACTCTCCATGGATGATATGGCTTCGGTGAAAAGCGCCATCGTGGTATCCACGGCCAAGGGCGCCCTGTTTCTGTCGCGCGACGCGGGCAAAACCTGGGCGCATCTGGACGGCCCCGGCGGCGATAGCTCGTTTTCTGCGTTGCGCTCTCGCGAAAGTAACAACCAACTGGTAGCTGCATCGGCGACGGAAGGGCTGTATGTACTCGATATGGGTTCCGCGTCGTCAGCTTCGGCGGACCCCATTAAGACTCCGCTTGCGCCGAAGCAGTAGCGACGCAGGAAGGTGAGAGAGAACGCAGTTTGGAAAATTTGCAGGATCCGCAGTGGATCCGAAGAGATTGCAGGCGCACCTTCGCTGCCGCGAAGTTTCGTGCGCTAGCAATATGTCGGCGCTCACCCCCCGGTTGCGCCGCCATCAGCGCGGCAGAGCGTTTCCGTCCCAGCCACCACACCCTGGGATGGGAACGCTCGCCGCGATTTCATTGCAATCATCTCATACAACCTAAGCTATTCAAGCTCGCAGACACCCTTCCCAGGGCGGGGTCAGCACCCATGTCAATTTAATTGGTCGGAGATTTTATTGCCGATAATTTCGTTCGCCGTTGCGCTTCCGTTATAATAATATCTGGTCCGCGTAGGCGGGGAAGTTGTGCCGCCGGACGAGGTGAAATCGCATGCCGGTTCAAGCACACTCCAGAGGTGCGAAGTTCGACGCCGGCCAGTACCAGGGCCTTTCTCGGGAGGACCTTCTTCGCATCTACCGCACGATGTATCTTTCCAGGCGTCTCGACGACCGGGAAATCCAACTGAAGCGCCAAAATAAGACATTTTTCCAGATTAGCGGCGCCGGTCACGAAGGCGTGCTGGCCGCGGCGGGACTGATTCTCCGGCCCGGCTACGACTGGATCTATCCCTATTACCGGGACCGTGCGCTGTGCCTGGCGATCGGGATCACGCCGCTGGACATGCTGCTCCATGCGATGGGCAAGAAGGACGACCCGAACTCCGGGGGGCGCCAGATGCCTTCGCATTGGGGGAGCCCTCGTCTAAACATTTTTGCGCGGTCCTCGGCGACCGGAATGCAATATACGCAAGCCGCGGGCATGGCCCAAGCGTCGCTCTATTTCCAGAAATTCCCGCACGCGGCGGAACAAGCTCGGCTGGCGACACATGGACAGAATGCGCCGCATGCGGACGAGATCGTCTACGTTTCCGGAGGGGAAGGTTCCACCAGCGAAGGAGAGTTTTTCGAAGCGCTGAATACAGCGTGTTTGAAATCCCTTCCGATGTTGATTCTGATCGAGGACAACGGCTACGCCATTTCCGTCCCGGTAGAATTCGAGACCGCTGGCGGCAGCATTTCAAGACTGGTGGCAAATTATCCCGGCCTGCACATTGAGGAATGTGACGGCACGGATCCCCTGGCAAGCTATGCGGTCCTCAAAAGCGCCGCCGAATATTGCCGGGCGCGAAAAGGGCCGGCGCTTGTGCATGCGCATGTCACGCGTCCCTACTCGCATTCGCTTTCGGACGACGAAAAACTCTACAAGACGGCGCGGAAGATCGAAGAGGATGCGCACCGTGATCCCATCCCGAAATTCGGGCTGTTCCTCGTCCGCGAAGGCGTCATCGAAGAGAAAGAGTTGGAACAACTCGAAGCTGCCGTGGATCAAGAAGTCCGGGAAGCGACGGACAAGGCGCTACGGGCCGAGCCTCCTGCGACGGAATGCATACTTGGAAATGTATATTCGCCGGATGTCGATCCGACTTCGCCGCGATTCGAAGCGGCCCCGCATTTTTCGGGCGAACCGCGAACCATGGTGGAAAGCGTGTCGGCGACGCTTGCCGACGAAATGGCGCGGGATGAGCGGATCGTGGTATTCGGCCAGGACGTTGCTGATAGTTGCTACGAAGACGAACTGAAAATTGTGAAAGGGAAGGGCGGCGTTTTCAAGGCCACCGTGGACCTGCAACGGCGCTTCGGGTCTGCTCGTATCTTCAGCACGCCCATTGCGGAGGCGTGCATCGTAGGAAGCGCAATCGGAATGGCCGCGCGCGGCTTGAAGCCTGTCGCCGAGATTCAGTTTTTCGATTACATATGGCCGGCGATGATGCAGCTCCGGAACGAGCTGTCCGTTGTACGCTGGCGCTCGAATGGCGCGTTCAAGGCACCCGCGGTAATCCGAGTTGCCATTGGCGGCTATCTCACCGGTGGAGGTCTTTACCACAGCCAGAGCGGCGAAGTGGTTTTCACCCATGTACCGGGACTGCGCGTCGTAATGCCGTCGACGGCGCTAGATCTTTGCGGCCTCCTGCGGACCGCGATTCGCTGCGATGATCCGGTGCTGTTTCTCGAACACAAGCATCTTTACCGGCAGCCCTACAACCGGTCTCCCTATCCCGGCCCGGATTTCACGATCCCGTTTGGACGCGCGCGCGTCGTGCGCGAAGGTGCCGACGTCAGCATCATCACGTACGGCGCCGTGGTTCATCGCGCCGAAGTTGCGGCGGCAGAACTCGAGCGTAAAGGGGTCTCGGTGGAAATCATCGATCTCCGCTCGCTCTCGCCGTACGATTGGGACGCCATCGCCGCCACCGTGCGAAAGACCAACCGCGCGATCGTCGCGTATGAGGACACGCTCTCCTGGGGATACGGGGCCGAAATCGCGGCGCGCATCGGCGACCAACTTTTCGATCATCTGGATGCCCCAGTGCGCCGCGTCGCAGCAATGGACACTTTCTGCGCCTATCATCCCGATCTTGAAGATGAAATTCTTCCGCAGACGCGTGATGTGGTCGCTGCTGTCCAAGATTTGCTGGCCTATTGACGCGTCCTAAAACCTTTCCGCAGCAGGTTCCTCGTATCTTCTTGCCAAGCCATGAGTCGGCTGATAGTTTTCCATCGGGGCAACCCGGAGGCCGACGATCCTGACCTGTGAGAATTGCGGAACAGAACTGGCGAACGGGGCTAGCTTTTGTGCCCGATGCGGATCTCCGGTGAGCGTTGCTCAAATCGGGCCCGTGTATGTTCCGGCAGCTCCTCCTCCGCCTGAAGTGATTGCCGGCCCGCAACGCCTTGCCCCGCCACAGGTGCGCCCGGCATATGCGGGATTTTGGCTACGTGCGGTAGCGAACCTGATTGATTCGGCGATCATCTTTGTTCCCTTGCTGTTGGCAGGCTCGTTCGATCTATCGAAGTTCGTTATTTTCCCTAGTCCAAATTCTGCATCGCGCCTCGCGGTTCCTCAATTTACCCCGTTAGCTGTCGCACTGGTGATTCCGACTGCGTGGCTCTACTACGCCATCTTTGAGGCATCGCCCTGGCAGGCTACGCCCGGCAAGAGATTCCTCAGGCTGTATGTCACCGACCTCAATGGACGCCCCATCACATTTGCGCGCGGTACCATCCGCCATTTCGCAAAAATCATTTCGAATTTGACCTTTCTGGGCGGATACATCGTTGCGGGATTTACTGAGAAGAAGCAAGCTTTGCATGACATTATTGCCAGTTGCCTCGTGCTCCGGCGGCCTTAGGATCACTCCGCCGGAGGGTCTTTGGGGCTGGAACTTTCATTCCCCTTCTTGCGTATGTAGAATTACATGAATAGTGGAGGATTGTTGTTGAGCCATTGAGGGTTTTTCGAAAGGAGGAGTGCGATGATTTGCCCGAACTGCCATAGAGAGATTGCCGAGTATTCGAATTTCTGCTCGAGCTGTGGAGCACGTCAGGTGGAGGTGGTTGCTGCGCGCCGGGTTGGTCCCAAGCGCCTTATGCGTTCTTCCACCGATTCAAAAATCGGAGGAGTGTGTGGTGGCCTGGCGGAGTATTTCGAAGCCGACCCGAGTATAGTGCGAATTGTGGCGACGTTGATCACGATGGGAAGCGGGTTCGTGTTCGGCATTGTGACTTATGTTGTAATGTGGGTCATTCTGCCGCTGGCGCCGGCGCCGTATTCCACCGTAGCAAGTCATGCTGCGGCGGGGGCGGGGCCTGCTTCGCCATCTAGCTAATGCAGGCAACGCCGGCCAGCTCAATCCTTCACCCTTGATTTCTTCAGTCCCTTTCGCCGGGATTCGAACGTAAAGGCGTCGAGAGAAATCATGCCAGCGCCCGTGGTCGCGAGTCCCAGAGCGGCCGCTCCCAGCAATAGTGGGAGCTCATATTTTCCGAAAGCGTAGATTCCCGCCGCGGGGATTGTGGTTCGGCCCAACACCAAACCCATCTCGATCGCCAGCAGCAATGCGGCGCCGCGCGTGAATAGCCCCAGGATCAGCAGACCTCCACCGAACACTTCGAGGATTCCGGAAATATATGCGAAATAGCTGGGAAAACCGAATCCTGGGAAGGCCTTTAGCCAGCGCGCAGGATCGCTCAGCTTGGGGTAACCGTGAAATAGGAAACTAGCCCCGATCACGAGCCGCAACACGAACAGCCCCAACGGTTTCAGCTTTTCGAGAAAATGCATTTTTTTTGCTCCCTTGTCGCGCGCAATTCTACTAGAACAACCGTTCCGATCTCGTCCTTCGATTTCGGGAGCACACAGTCTACCGCGCAGCCGACGCTTCCCAGAGCGGGATGAATTGCCCCATGCGCCGCGCGACCGCGAGTTCGTAGACGCGCACGGCCACGGCAAGGTCCCAGGTCGCGATTCCGTTGGACTTGAACAGTGTGATCTGATTTGCGCCGGTTCTACCCGGTACCTTGCCAGCAACGATTCCGCCAAGCTCACGCACCGCGTTCCAACGGGATGCGTCATTTACAAACGCGAGAATCAAATCGCCCGCTTCCATTCTTGCTTGTTCGATCGAATCCACCGCAATCAGATCTGCCCGGGCGACAGCCGCGTCGTCTAATTCGCGTTTCTGGGCCCAATTGGCGCCGATCGCGTTGACATGGACTCCGGGTGACAGCCAGGCCTCTTCGAGCACTATTTTCATCGCCGACGTCGCTGTAATCACTATGTCCGCTCCACGAACGGCGTTCTCTCCCGAATCGGACGGCTCCACTTCGACGCCAATCCGCGCGCTCATCTCGCGGCAGAATTGAGCGCGCCGCTCCGAGTCGCGCCCAAATGCGCGCACGCGCTCGAGGTGGCGGACAGCCGCGACTGCTTCCAGTTGAGTCCGCGCCTGATAGCCTGTGCCGACAATCCCCGCAGTACGCGCATTCGCATTGGCGAGATATTTTGTGGCGACGCCTGTGGCCGCGCCTGTCCGAATCTGGCCGAGCGCGTCGCCTTCGATCAGCGCCACCATTTCGCCGGTCGCGGATCGAAATAGCGGCACTACGAAGCGCACAGCGCCGCGCGCGCTCGTGTAGAGCTTCATTCCGATAAATCCATGGACCGGATCGCCCGCCGCCATGTAGTGCAGCAGCGCGTTGTCCGGCATCTTCAGCCGACGCCGTGGATGAAGCGACAACTCACCGTTCCCCTGCCGGCGCAGAGATTCTTCCACCGCTTCGAGCGCCATCGGCATGGTCAGCAGGGCGCGAACATCGGCTTCCCTCAGCAACAGCGTCATATTTGCTCCTCCAGTTACAGATGTAATCGAAAACGATATACACGCGGGGAAGCAGGGTCCAGCACAAGGAGTTCCGCGCCCGGCGTCACGGCGATTTGCGGTGCGGCGACGCCATCCAGGCGCCCGCCGAGAGTGTCATCGAGTTTGTGTTGCCCATCAAGTGTCCACACACGAATCCTCGGCGGTGTGACGCTGAATGTAAACACGTACGGCTCTGCAACAGCGAATCCAGTGATCGCACCTGGAGTCGCGGCATCATTTTCTGACGCAGTCCACGACGTGATCCAGGAACCGTCGCGTGAATACTTCTCGATCAGGCTCGTTTTTGGATACGCCACGAACGCCGTTCCGTCTTGTGTGGCCGCTACCGCCAACGGGCGCTCGTCGGCCGAGGCGGCATTCTTCGGGACCTTCCATGAATTCATCAGCCGTCCGTGGCCGTTGAATTTCACGACGCGTGAGCCTGCGGGATCGGGAACATATAGATTGCCTTCGTCGTCAACGCTAATGCCGAGCGGGCCTGAAAAATGGCGCTGCGGCGCTAAGCGCATGGAACGAAGGAATGTTCCATCGGGGAAGTAGATCAGGATGTTCCCGCGCTCCGCGCCGGCGATATAGATAGCGCCGCCGCTATCGACAGCGATTCCAGAGGCATGCAGGACGCGAGAATCCTCGAAGGACATCAGCGGCGTGCCGCTGGATTCGAATTTGTGCACGAAACCAGAGCCAGGTTCCGCGAAAAAGATCCTGCCCAGCGAATCGGCTGCGAACGTGACGGGCGCGTCGAGCTTTCCGGGGCCGTTGCCTTTGTCTCCCCACTCGCCAAGGAATTCAAACGGAGGCGTCTGTTGCGGTTTAGGCGCGGGGTCCGTCCGCCTCGCGCTCAACACGGCGCTCAACGCGATGAATAGAGTTATCACCAGGTTGGCCCATCGCCAATTGGATGAATTTAAATCGGCCGGGCGCAAAGTTTCAGGTGCGGGAATCGTTCGATGCCTCCGACCGAATCATACCATGCGCATCGGAAGCGACTTTCGTGTAGGTGTAGAAGGAATCAAGGCAACTTCAGGAGGGTTCGACGCCGCACTCGAATCGTTCAGCGCAAAAGTAGAGCGTGAGCCCGACAGAGCGCACCGTTCCATTACGGAAGAGTGGAATAGGAACTCTGCTTGGAGGCGGCTAGTTTCAGTCGAACAAATTCCGGCCAGGGCAATACTTTGTTCAGCTCGAAATTGGTCCAAATGCCGGCGAGCACGGCAACAAATTGGCAACCCAGCCGAGTGAAAAAGACATGTGTGGGGTTTCCAGGTTGCAAGAAGTATGTGTGAGCCAGGGCCCCAACGAAGCCAGCGTATAGTCCAGTGGCGACTGCCATACCGGCGGCTGACGTAAGCAAATAGGAAAAATAGCCGTCCAGCTTCCGGAATCCTATCTGGGGGCGATCCATGTAAGTCCAAAAATTGTTCAGGATAAAGTTTTGAAAATTCGCCGCCAAGCTCGCGATCGCTGAGGCGCGCCAGCCATGCAAGTTTGTTTGTGCAAGCAACAAAGCCATCACAGCCAAGTTGACAACGACTCCGGCGCTCCCGACGACCGCAAATTTCAAAAATCGAACCGGAAAGTGCCGGCTGGCGCTACACAACCGCCACATTTGCTGTGCGTACTGGAACACGATCTTGCCCGTAAGCTTCGATTCGCCACTCGTTCGAGGCCGGAACGTGTAAGGGATTTCCTTGACACGCGATGCATGAAGTCTGGTGAGAATTTCCAGCAGGATTTTGAAACCTCTCCCGTTCAATTGGTCTTTGATTTCGGAAAAGTCCTTGCGCCAAACCAAAAAATACCCCGACATTGGATCTTTCAATCTGATCCCGAGAAGAAATTGCGCCGATTTTGTCGCGAACCATGATTGCAGCCGCCGCAGGCGATCCCATTTTCCCGCACTCCCGCCTGCAACATAGCGGCTGCCAACCACGACATCCGTCCCACTGAGCAGCTCTTCCAGCATTCTCGGAAGGATCGAGGGATCGTGCTGCAAATCCGCATCAATGCACGCCAACGCATCTCCGCTGGCGTTAGAGAACCCGTCGATCACGGCCATACCCAAGCCCCGGTTCTGCATTCTGCGAAGAACACGCACTCTGGGATTGGTTGCGGATATATTCTGCGCGATGGACCACGTCTGGTCGGCGGAATCGTCGTCTACGATAAGAATCTCGTAATCGATTTCGCCCAGGGAGCACTCAAGTTCTGCCACAAGGCGAGGGACATTTTCGGCCTCGTTTAACGTCGGCGAGATAACAGTAAGTTTCATCGTCTCCTATTCCTGAATGGATGCCACACGTTAGTTTCACCAGGGCGGGCCGGGAATTCTCGGTTGCGGGTATCGCGAAGCATACTACCATATATGCCCTTCCGTCCTATTTTTTCTCATTCGGCGCGAGCAGCTTATTCATTACTACCGTCGCGTCAGCCGAAATTAGGATGCACTTCAGGACTTTGTTGCTGCTTGCCCGCGGCAATGGAAACTACAGCGTAGGCCGAGAAAATCACCAGCACGGGATCGATCGGATGGCGAAACCCCATATCCGAATGCGTCAGGTAATACACGCCGGGCAGGAAAATTGGGAGAAACGTGAGAGGAATTACCCCTTTGCGGCCATGGCGGATCGCCAGGATAAGACCGGAGAAGGCCAGAACCGAAATGAAGCTGTACATCAGAATATTCGGCAATCCTGACTCGTCCATTTTCCAGCGAGGCGGAAATTCCCACAATCCGGTCCACGTGTTCAGGATTCTTCGCAGGGTCAATCCTGCATAGCGGAGCCTATGATGCGCGATAAACTCGCTGGCCTCGCGCTGTTTTTCGGCCATGTACGCGGGCTCGCCAACCCGCTGCAGTTCCCTCAATTCGGACTCGTTGAATCCCGGGAGAACGTTCCAATTGGCCGGGCTGCTGGTGTCGCTGCTGTTTCCCACCAGAACTTCCAGGCCGAAATTACTCCGGAAGGCAACGAAGCGTCCGTAAGTTCGGCTACACCGCCAGATCCATGGAGTTACAACGAATAGAAATGCCAGAGAGGCAGCGAAAGCCACGCCCGTGCAGTTACTGCCACGTCTCCTTTGGCGGAACCAAATCCATGTTCCAAGAAAGGGCAGGGTGGAAAGAATCGCTGGGCTGGTGAGAGCGGACACTCCCCACAACAATCCATACCCAACCCAGGCACTTAGGTTCTTCGAGTATTCCAGGTTCAGCGTCAGCAATACCAGCAAGGTCAGCAATAGCGTGGTCAGGCTGGTTTCCCAAACGACCACATTTGACAAAGCTATAGAGTATGGGAAAAAGGCCCAAATCCATCCCGCCCAAACTGCGGCGCGGGCTCCAAATACCCTGAGCGCGATCAAGAACACCGGCACGCAGGTCAAGGAGGAGAACAAGTTGTTCAACGTCAAGATTGCAACTGCCGAAGATGGCGAATAGACGCCAAAGACCTTGAAAACGCCAGCGACTAGAAATGTGTACACGGGGGGTATCAGGGCCGTCGGCCCGGTCGGCTCAGAGTAAGGGGAACTGAAACCCCGGCCGGTAGCTATCGACCGCGAAACTCTTCCGGTCTCCCAGCCGAAGACCCAGTGGTTCTGGGATGGATCCAATTGAATCTTGTAAGCAAACCCCATCACCACCAGACGAAGTGCCAGCGCGACAATCACCATCGTCCAGGGAGATGAAAAGAACGGCCGAACCTTGTCACGCGGACCGATTGCGGCATTCCCCATATTTCGTTCCTCTGAGGTTCTTCCGGACGAATCCAGATTTCTGATTCCGGGGTTAGTGGCGGCCGGTTGGCGCACCGGAAGATTTATTGCTCACGCGGTGAACGACCGTCTGGCGCATGACGTACACTCTCTCTGCCGGAATATTACCCGCATTGGTGAAGTGGAATTCGGGTCCAGAGGGAGACTGGGAGACCTCGACAGGCAGATGTCCGCAGAGATCGCTTTCAACGTATGCAGTCTCATACCGCTTGCGACCCGTGCTCCAGGTGTACACACGGAGCATCGTAAAATCACAGGCTTGGCCCTCGCCGCCGTGGGATCCCGCGACGAGATATTGCGGTACTTGTCCTCCGGACCCATCCGGTACGCGATTTAGCTCGAACCATGCCACAACGTGCAAATTCGCGGAGCTGGCGTAATCGCGCACGGGGCCTGGAAGGTCCGGTTCGATGAACCGCGCCAAAACCCAACCGGCGACAGGCTCCCCCGAAGAACTTGCGGTTGGAGATTCGGACGGCGCGGCGTTCGGTCCGCCACTGACGGGACCTCCGGAAGCGCGGCTTACCGGGGGGGCAGAACCCGCATCGTGCGCTGCTGCGCCACTTGCCGGGGGCAAGCCCTCGGCGCGCAGCACTAAAAGCCAGTCTTCCTGTTTGGGTTTTTGATCCTCCACACCGGCACTTTTTTCACCTGCGGCACCGTCTTCGCTGGATGGTGCCGCATCCGCGATAGTCCGATCCAGCATGAGGACCTGCGTGCCACGCGTAAACTGATAAATGCGTTTGCTGTTTCGGCCCGGCTCGATGCGGACGTTGCTGAGGGTTTTCGTCCGCCCCCGAGCCTGCACGGGCATGGAACGCGCGCGGGCGAGTAGCGCGGCGCTCTTTTCCCAAAGCGCGGCATCCACCAATTGTCGCGCGTCCAAAAGCCAGCCCAGGGCGCCCGAAGGCACGCGTACTTGTGCCGCCGCTCCTTCCTGACGCACAACTTCCACACGCTCGCCGTAATGCAAATTTCCAACGGGCTGGCGCACTTCTGCAATCGTATTCCAGAGAGGGATTTCGCGGTCAGCGACGTATCCGATCGCGATGACCTTCGGGGGACGAGGGTGCAGCCACCAATAACCGAGAGCCGCCAAGATCAAGATGAAAGGAATGATCCCCCGCACGCGAAGGATACGCCCGAACATTTATGCGCAATCTCCGAAATTCATGCCAATCGCTCGCGCGGTCCGAACCATGCTGCCTTTGGGATCGACCAGCCGGGTTTCACCGACGGCTTCATCGAACGTAACGGATTCAATTTCGCCCGCGCGGAGGCAGACCATGCGGTTGAACTCGCCACGCGCAATCAGTTCTACCGCTTCGACGCCGAAACGCGTGGCCAAGATGCGGTCGAACGGACTGGGCGAACCTCCGCGCTGGATGTGGCCCAGCACCGTAACGCGCACGTCCTGCTTGAGAGACGTGTGGATTGCATCGCCAATCAGAAAGCCAACCTGGCCGGGACGCGGTGCGGGAAACGGCTTACCGGATGGATCCTTCGCCGGGAGTTTTGCGCCTTCGGCCACCACTACCAAGGAGAATTTCTTTCCGCCGGCTGCTCTCTTGCGCAGGCATTCGCATACGGCCTCGATGGTAAACGGTATCTCTGGGAGCAGAATGACATCGGCTCCACCGGCGACTCCGGAGTGCAGGGCAATCCACCCTGCGTCGCGGCCCATTACTTCGATCACCATCACGCGGCCGTGCGATTCGGCCGTGGTGTGGAGGCGGTCGATGGCGTCGGTGGCGACGTGCAGCGCGGTGTCAAAGCCGAAGGTAACTTCCGTGGCGGAGAGGTCATTGTCAATCGTTTTTGGCACGCCGACAATTGGGATGCCCAACTTTCCAAGGTCTCGTGCGATGGTCATTGTGCCGTCGCCGCCAATGGCGATCAGCGCATCGAGCCCCAGCTTGCGCATATTATCGCAGCAAGTACGTGAATAGTCATGAAGCACTTTTGTCCCGTTCTCTTCGATCTCGTAGTGAAACGGATTCCCGCGGTTCGTGGTGCCCAGAATCGTGCCGCCGCGCGGGAGGATTCCCGCAATCGACTCGACGGTCAGCGGAACGGTGCGTTCCGTCCAGATCAGCCCGTCGAAGCCGTTGGTAATGCCTACGACTTGCCAGCCGTGCCCTAGGATAGCAGCGCGAACAGCGCCGCGAATGACAGCATTGAGCCCCGGGCAATCTCCGCCCCCGTTGGCGATGCCGATGGTCTGAATCGTGGGAGACATGTTTCCTCGATGGTGCGGCAGGCTACGGGGCCTGAAGCGCAAGACGATATTCTACACTATCCATGAAACGGGTTTGAGGAGCATGGTGGGGCGGCAACGGATCAGTCCGGATAACTCACTCCATCTCCGGTTCGTTTCCAATTGAACGCCAGCGGTTGTTCGACAAGACACACTCGCCATTTAGCAGTTCGTGAGACAGCGATTCCGCATAGAATGGCTGCACCCCTTCTAGAGCTCCATGCTTGGCCTCCCGTTTTCCCCTTCCCAGGCCCCGAGAGCCGGCTTGTTCCGGTGCGCCCTATGACATTCAAGAGGAAAATAATTGCGGGTTTTGGAACTGCGCTAGCCATTCTGATTGGCGTTGGAGTCCTGTCTTTTCAGACTATGCTTCAGAACGGTGAGGACAGGACGTGGGTGACACACACATATCTTGTTCTGCAAAAGCTCGACGCGGTTCTAGCCAATAGTGTGGACGTCGAGACCGGCCAGCGGGGCTACATCCTCACAGGCGAAGAATCGTACTTAGCGCCCTACAACGAGGGTCTCAAAGGCGTGCAGGAGAATCTGAAGGAATTGCGCGAACTGACCGCCGACAATTCGATTCAACAACGGGCAATGGATCTCCTGGAGCCCATGATTGCAGCCAGGTTGGCGACAGCTAATGAACGAGTCTCCATACGCAGGGAGAAAGGATTAGAGGCGGGGATCGAGGCGATTCGAAATGGCCCTGGAAAGCAGGAAATGGACGAAATTAGAACGCAGGTCGGCAAAATGAAACTGGAAGAGGATCGCTTGCTAAACCTGAGGTCGGAGGAGGCAAACGCAAGTTTGCGGACGGCTAGAACCGTGATTGCTCTTGGAGAGGTCTTGGCCGTCGTCTTCTTGTGTTTGGCAGGGGCTATCGTCGGGCAAGAAATGATGCACCGGAAGTGGAGCGAGGAAGAAGTACGCCAGCTCAATGCGGATTTGGAACGGCGCGTCGCCGAGCGAACCGCTGAATTGGACGAGCGTGCGAAAGAGTTGGCACGCTCCAACGCTGAGCTACAGCAATTTGCCTATGTGGCTTCGCACGACTTGCAAGAGCCCTTGCGGATGGTAGCCAGCTTCACGCAACTCCTCGCCAAACGGTACAAAGACAAGCTCGATGACGACGCGCAAGAGTTCATCAACTACGCCGTTGACGGCGCCACCCGGATGCAGACGCTGATCTCCGACCTACTGACCTACGCAAGGATTGGGACGCAAGGAAAGTCTCTTGTGCCGACGGACTGCGAGGCGCTGTTCAACAGAGTTCTGGAAAGTCTAAAATTTGCCATTGAGGAGAGCGGGACCGTCGTTTCTCGTGACCCCTTGCCCGTTGTCATGGCCGATCCCCAGCAGCTTGGGCAGTTGTTTCAGAACCTTCTCACGAATGCCATCAAGTTCCGTGGCGTGGAGCCGCCCCGCGTCAAAATTTCCGTCGAGAGAAACGGAAGTGACTGGAAGATCTCAGTCCGTGATAACGGCATCGGCATCTCGCAAGAGCACGCCGACCGCATCTTCGTGATTTTTCAGCGGCTTCATACGAAGACCGAATATCCCGGCACCGGCATTGGTCTATCGATCTGCAAGAAAATCGTCGAGCGGCACGGCGGGAGTATTTGGGTCGAGCCGTCACCTGGAGGAGGGTCCACTTTTTTGTTCACAATACCTGTTGCACCAGTCCAGAAGGTAGAGGAGAGAAAACAAAATGAACTTCGAATCCCCGTCACTGCCGATTGACATCTTGCTCGTCGAAGACAATGCGGGCGATGTCCGCCTAACCCAGGAAGTGCTCAAGGACAGCAAAGTTCGCAATAATCTGATCGTCGCCAGCAACGGCGAGGAAGCATTGGCTTGCCTGCGCAAACAGGGCAAGTATGCAGGTACGACACGCCCGGACTTGATCCTGCTCGATCTGAATCTGCCAATAAAGGACGGGCGGCAGGTTCTCGCGGAGATCAAGGACGACTCCGACCTCAAGCGCATTCCCGTAGTGATCCTTACGACCTCAAAAGCCGAGGAAGATATTCTTAAAACCTACAACCTGCACGCCAATTGCTATGTGACAAAACCGGTCGACCTGGAGCAATTCGTCAAGGTCGTAAAGTCTTTAGAGGATTTTTGGCTGGCCATCGTCAAATTCCCAAACCACAAACAATGATTGAGCAAAGGTTCACAGTTCTGCTTATTGAAGACAATCCCGGGGACGCGCGGCTGATCCAAGAATTGCTCGCCAATGGAAGTGGCGATCAGTTCGATGTGGAAACCGCCGACAGGCTCGGGACTGCGCTTGTCCGCTTGCGTGCCGGAGGGGTTGATGCTTTGCTTCTGGACCTTTCGCTTCCAGACAGTCAAGGATGGGACACATTCGACAAGGTAAAGGCGCAAGCCCCTTCCGTTCCGATTGTCGTCCTGACGGGATTGCGTGATGAGGCGCTGGCCTTGAGAATGGTGCAAGAAGGCGCGCAAGACTTTGTCGCGAAAATCGAATTGAATGGAGGAGTTCTCCCGCGCGCGATTCGCTACGCGATCGAGCGTGAAAAATCAGAACAACAAATCCGCAAATTTAACGAGGAACTCGAAGAACGAGTCAGGACCCGGACGGCGGAACTTGAAGCCGCGAATCAGGAACTGGAAGAGTTCAGTTCTTCAGTGTCGCACGATCTGCGCGGGCCGCTTCAACGGATTGACGGCTTTTCCAGCATTCTAGAGGAAACGCATGGGTCTTTGCTGAGCCCCGAGGGTAGGAAGTGCCTGGAACGCATCCACAAGGGCGTTCTGGAGATGGCCAGCATAATAGAGAGCTTGCTGAATCTGTCCCGGCTTGGGCGGAGGCAGTTGAAGGTGCAACCAACCTCTCTAAATGAAGTTGTCGCGCTGGTCTTGGCCGATCTCAAGGCAGAAATCCACGACAGGCAAATCGAGTGGAAAGTAGGGAACTTGCCTCTTGTCGAATGCGATCAGGGATTAATCAAGCAGGTTCTCATCAATTTGATCGGCAATTCCGTCAAGTACACGCGCCCGCGAGACGTGGCGGTCATCGAGATCGGCCAAACTACAGTCGATGGGGAGCGAGTCATCTTCGTGCGCGACAATGGCGCCGGATTTGACATGAAATATGCTGAGAAGCTATTCGGTGCGTTTCAGCGTCTCCACCGTCATGACGATTTTGAGGGAACCGGTGTGGGTCTGGCCACCGTCCGCCGGATCGTTCAAAGGCATGGGGGCCGTATTTGGGCGGAAGCGGAATTAGACAAAGGCGCCACGTTTTACTTTACGTTGGGGCTGGGGCAGGCAAGTTTGATGACAGCGGGCGTCAGGTAGTCTTCGCGTTTCGGCGGAAGCGTTCGAGTAATGCCGTGTGCAGACGCGTGCGGACATCTTCTGGAAGAGGGACGGGTTCTGAGTTGCAGAAAATCTGGATCGTTTTGCGCGTGGTATCTACCACCACGCGGCAGTCGCTACAGCTGGAAAGATGTTGTTCCAGATCGATTCGGACGCTGGCGTCGAGAACGCCGTCGAGATAGCTCGTTAATTCGAGGATAACTTTCTTACAATTCACTGCAATTCACTCCGTCGAAAATATTTGTTCAATTTCTGGCGCAGTTTCAGCCGCGCGCGCAATAGCCGCGACTTAACCGCCGCCACTGAGATTCCCAGGATTTGCGCGGTTTCTTCGGTGGAAATTCCTTCGACGTCGCGCAGGGTGAAGACAACGCGGAAAATCGGATCGAGTTCCCCGATCGCGTGCGTGAGTATCTCATTCAGCTCTGTCTGGGCAAACCGCTGTTCTGGCGAGGGGCCCCAGTCTTCAATTTCGCGGAAGACGGGATCGTCCGTCTCAGTCAGCGGCTCATCGATCGAGACCTGATTGGGACGGCGCTTGCGCAGCTTCATCAGGGCTTCGTTGACGGCGATGCGCACCAGCCAGGTATAGAATCGCGAGTCGCCCTGGAAGCGGTCCAGATTCTGATAGGACTTCAGGAAGGCATCCTGCATTACGTCTTCCGCGTCTTCGCGGTTTTGCGTGATATTCATTCCCAGGCGGAAAATCTTTCGTTCGTACCGGTTCACCAACTCTTCAAACGCGGAAACATCACCAGCCTTGGCCGCGGACACCAATTGCGCTTCGTCGTCGCGGACGACTGTGGAAGTCAGCCGTTTTGGATCGGTGGCACTCACGATTCTTTGTGCTCCGAGCGGCAGCTGCGGGTAGCCAGCTTGGCTCACTTGGCAGGGTACCATAATCTTCCTCAGCCATGTCCCATGGTAATCGTGCTCCCAATTCGGATGCTGGGGAGTGCCTCGCGGATGCAGATATTTTCGTGTGGTTTCACCCTCTTGCACGAAAAAGGGGAATCTGAAATGATCGCCATTCAGCGCGTCCAGATGCCTTCCAAGGCGCTTCGAAGCAGGGCGGGGAGGATGGGGGGATGTAGCTATAGCGGAATTCAATGTGATCTGCGAGATGAACTGAATTTACAAATGGTACAATCTGGGTCATGCTTTTTGCTTGGGTAATTCTTGGGAAAAAATCCCCAAGACTTGCGCGCGATGCACGGAATGGAAATTGAAAGAGCGCGCCATTGCAAGGTCTTCCACATAAGGTCCGCGCGGCAACCTTGAGGCAGAACAGCCCCGGGGGAATTCGACCTTCGAAAGACGGAAAAACTTGAACCTGGAAATTAGCGCCTACTCGTTCAGCAACAGATTGAAAATTGGAGGCGCCCGGATGAACCGGGCATAAAATGCGCACTTTGCCGGATCATCTTCGCAGCGGCATGAAACTCGTGATCGTGGGGTGTAATCCCGGGGACCGCTCGGCCCGTGTCGGGCACTATTATGCCGGACGCGGAAATGAGTTCTGGCCGTTGCTCCACGATTCAGGCATCGTGCCGGAGCTGCTCGATCACAAGGATGACAAGCGTATGATTGAGTTTGGAATCGGATTGACCGATCTGGTCAAAAGGCCGACGCGCGGGGTCGAGGAATTACGTCGCGAGGAGTTCGCCGAGGGCCGCATCATGCTGGCGCAGAAGCTGGAGCAGTATGCGCCGCAGGTGATCGCCTTCAACGGCAAAACTGCCTATGAGAACTTTTCGCAACGGGCCTGCAAGCTGGGACTTCAAAAGGAGCGCCTGTACGGCGCGTTGATATTCGTTCTGCCATCGACGAGCGGAAAGAATGCGATTGGCCGAAGCGCCAAGCTGCGCTTCTTCCGCCAACTCGCCAAGTTGCTGGCGAAATTGGAGAAAAATCGCACAAAGGGTGCGGAAAGCGAGTCCAGTGATTGAAATGAGTTCCGCGGATTGGAAACATTTTCCGGCATGAATCATGACGGCTAGAATTCAATCCAGCACCGCCGCCAACCGATTCTCACGTGGGGAATTGATGGTCGCGGCGGCAGCGCGCGAAATCCACGACGGCGAACTCGTTTTCGTGGGGATGCGCCTGCCGATGATCGCTTTCGGCGTCGCCAAGCGAACCCACGCGCCAGGCGCAATGGGGCTCTTCGAAAGTGGAGTGATCCGGGATGCGCCCGCATCGGAATTGCTCTATACGATGGGAGATCCGCCGAATCTTCTGAAGGCGACCTATTGCGGGGACATGCTTTCCGTAATGTCGTTGTTGCAGCAAGGCCGCGTGAATGTCGGCTTCTTGGGAGCGGCCGAGGTGGACCGGTTTGGCAACCTCAACACCACCTGGGGCAGCCGCAACGGCCAACAGGTCCGGCTGCCCGGCTCGGGCGGCGCGTGCGACATAGCAAGCCTCTCGCAGCGCACCGTTGTTTTGCTCGAACACAATCGCCAGCGCCTCGTTTCGCGGGTCGGACACATCACTTCGCCGGGAAATGGGACGGGCAACGGCTGGCGTAGCGAGCAAGGTCTCCCGCTACGCTCCGGCCCTTCCGCCATCATCACGACGATGGGCGTTCTGCGTTTTGGCGATGACGGTGAGGCCTACCTGGCTTCGGTACATCCTGGTGTGGGCGTGGAGGACGTGCTCACCGAAACAGGATGGACGCTCCGCGTGGCCGATGACTTGACCACAACGCCGGAACCGGATGCCGCCGAACTCGACGTGATTCGCGAAATTGACCCCGATCATTTCTGGACGAAAACATAATGGTGACAGCCGCTTCCAAACTCGTTTCCATGCAGCAGGCCATCGCCCAGCATGTGCCCTCCGGTTCGATGGTGATGATAGGTGCGCAGCTCGAGCAGATGATCCCGTTCGCGGCGGGCCATGAAATCATCCGCCAGGGGCGCCGCGACCTGACGCTCGTGGGACCGATCTCCGACATCCTGTTCGACCAGATGATCGGGGCTGGCTGCGCATCGCGCGTGATGGCCGCTTGGGTTGGCAATGCCTCCGCGGGCATGGGCTATTGTTTCCGCCGCGCCGTCGAAAAGAGCATCCCGCGCGCGATTGAAACTGTCGATCATACGAACCTCACACTCGCGCTGGCGCTGCACGCCGCCGCGATGGGCGTGCCCTTCATGCCGACGTACACAACGCTCGGCAGCGACCTGCTCAAGCGCAACGGTAATTTGCGCGAGTTTTCTTCGCCCGTGAACGAAGAGCGGCTCGTCGCCGTTCGCGCATTGCGTCCGGACGTGGCGATCTTGCATGTGCAGCGGGCCGATACTGCTGGCAACGCCCACCTGTGGGGCAATCTGGGTGTCGCGATTGACGGAGCACGCGCCTCGCGCAAAGTGATCGTCGTCGCTGAAGAAATTGTTGCCCCCGAGGTGATTGCTTCGGACCCAAACCGCACGCTCATTCCGGGATTTTTGGTGACGGCGGTCGTACATGAGCCCTGGGGCGCGCATCCTTCGCCCGTGCAGGGTTATTATGGCCGCGACCATGCTTACTTCCATGAATATCACGACCAGACGCGTGAACTGGATGGTTTCGAGCGCTGGATCAAACACTGGATCGCGGGGGTTTCTTCGCGCCTTGCTTACTTGAAGCAACTGGGCGTTTCCCGCACGGATGGCTTACGAGTCCGGGAACGCGCTCTTTCCGTGCCGGTGGACTTTGGTTTCTAAGGAGTGAAATCGAAACATGGCGAAATCGAAAATCAAGTTCCTGCATAAGCCGAATTGCACCACGTGCCGCAAAGCGAAGGCGTTTCTCGAAAAGAAGAAAGCGGACCTGGAAGTGCGCGATCTGGGAAAAGACCGTTTGTCCGTGGCGGAACTGGACCAGCTCATTGGCAGCAGCGACCACCGCAAGTTTTTGAACACGCGCAACGAACTTTATCGCAAACGCAACATGGGGAAAAATCCTCCGTCGCGCGACGAGGCCTTGAGGCTGATGGCCGCCGAGCCAAACTTGATTCGCCGCCCGGTCGTGCTCCGCGGATTTGAAATGGTCCTGGGCTACGACGAGGAAGCGCTCGCAAGAATTGCAAAATAGCGGCCGGCGCGCGAAACTGAAAAGAGTCCATGACCATTGGCGAAAAGATAGTCCTTACGCAGGGCGACCTGACCGAGATGGACGTCGACGCAATAGTCAACGCCGCGAACAATGACTTGCAGCTTGGCGGCGGCGTAGCGGGCGCGATCCGGCGTAGGGGCGGCGAAGCGATCCAGGTGGAATGCGACGCGATCGGCGCCATACCGATCGGTGGCGCGGCGATCACTTCGGGCGGAAAGCTTCGGGCGCGCTACGTGATTCATGCGGCGAGCATGCAACTCGGGGGAGAAACGACGGCGCGGGCGTTGCGGACTTCGACAGCCCATTCCCTGCGAATCGCCTGCGAATGGAAACTCCGCTCCATCGCATTCCCCGCCGTGGGTACCGGGATTGCCGGTTTCCCACTCTCCGAATGCGCCCAGATCATGCTCCGGGAAGTGGCCGAGCATCTGAAGGGCCCCACGTCGCTCGAAAAAGTTCATTTCGTTCTGTTCGATACGCCCTCCCTCGCGGCGTTTGGAGAGGTCTGGGCGGAGATGGCCGCCCGCGGTGAATTTGACGCCGCGTCCACAGCCGGGCGGTCATGAACGCGCTCGCGGAAAAGGTGCGCGCCGAACTCGCACGCTACGAGCATCCACTGTTTGTTTTTGGCGCGCGCCCCGCCGCGGAAGGCGTGGAAGTCGAAATTCGATATTCGCCGCCCGAGCCGCGGGTTCATGCCTATGTTTTTTTGCTCCGGCCGCGCGAGATTGAAAACGGCCAGTTTCCCTGGACTCTTCAGAAGCAGCTCTACGATTGTTTGCATGATTTCATCATCGAGATGTTCACGTGCAATCCGCAACGGCAAGACGAGTGAGGCCCGAATCATCGCTGACAGCAATACTGGCCGCCCGCATCCGCGGAGGCGGCCCTATCCCCTTCGCCGAATTTATGCGGGAATGCCTCTACCATCCCGAACACGGCTATTATTCGCGCCTTAGAGCGCGCCGCCGCGGGGATTACTACACAAGTGTGGACGTCCACGCCATTTTCGGACGCCTGCTCGCGAGACAGCTTGCGGAAATGTGGGAGTTGCTCGGATCGCCGCAGCCGTTTCTGGCGGTGGAATCGGGCGCCGGCGTCGGGCGGCTCGCCGCGAATATATTGGACTTCGCCTCGAGAGAGCTCCCTGCGTTCTATGCCGCGACTAAATACATTGCTGTGGAGCATTCAGCTGAGCGCCGCGCGGAGCACGCTGCCGCGCTCGTTTCGCACATCATCAGGGGGCGCGTTTCAAGCTCCGCGGCAATCCCGGGGGACATCCGCGCCGGATGCATCTTTTCCAACGAACTACTGGATGCCCTTCCGACGCATCGCGTCGTGATGGAGGGCGGCGACTTGCGCGAAGTATACGTGGGGATTGAAGACGGCAAGTTCATCGAAGTGCTTGGCGAGCTTTCCACGCCGGCAATCGAACAATATTTTCGAGAGCAGGGAATTGGCCTTCAGGAAGGGCAGCAGGCCGAGGCGTGCCTGGACGCATGCCGGTGGATCGAAGATGCGGGACACGCGAATGGCCAAGGCTTTGTCATGACCATTGATTACGGCCATGAGGCACGCGCGCTCTACGATGAACGGCACAACCGGGGGACATTGCTGGCGTACAGCGGTCACAGGGTCACGGAAAATGTTCTCGACGCGCCGGGCGACCAGGACCTGACGTCACACGTTAATTTCACAGCCTTGCAGTTATGGGGACGCCGTGCAGGCCTGCAACGAACGGGTTTGGTCACGCAGTCGCAATTTCTGGTCGCGTTAGGCAAGGCGAATGAGTTCGCTGATCTCTACGAACCGGGGCAATCGGAAGTCGAAAAATTGCGTGCACGCCTGTTGCTGAAAAACCTGATCCATCCGGAGGGGTTGGGCGAAAAATTCCAGATCCTCATCCAGCACAAGGGAATTGAGAATCCACGGCTCACGGGGCTTTCCGGCTACTGAGATCCGTCAAGACCCGGTTTCGGAGTACGCTTTCTTCAGGGACTTTTCCGCCTCAGCCTGCGCCCCGCCCGTATCATCCCCGGTTTGTTTGGCCTTGCTGTATTGATCGACCGCGCGCGTGCGGTCATTCGACATGTCGTAGATTCGACCGAGGTAGATGTGCGACCACACTTCCGTCCACCGCGTGTTGGAGTCGGTGCTGCCTTCGAGTGCGTCACGGAACGATTGCGCCGCTGCCGCATAATTCTTTTGATAGAAGAATGCTTCGCCCATGCGGAATTCCGCCAGTGCATTGTTTCGGTCGAGATCCAGCGCGCGCTGGTATTGCTGCACCGCATCATAGTAGCGGCCCAACTCGGCGAGGGATTCCCCGCGCGCGATGATCCCGCGGACGCGCAGCCGGCGGCTCGATTTCAGGATGAAGTTGTGCGGATCGAGGATGATTCCATTTGGTTTCGGCCGCCCGAAAGTCTCCACAGTAAATGAAGTTTCCTTGCCCGCAAGGCTGATGGTCTTGAATTCAGGATTGCCTTCCGTATCCACTTCGATCTCGATGTCCATGTGGAAGAGCTCGAGGTTTTGTTTGGCCTTGCCGACGATTCGGAATCCCTTCTTGGTTCGGTAGGTGACATACTCCAAGCTGAATTCAGGCACACCGGTCGAGCGCAACCACTGCGTAAAGAAGGGCCGCAAGTTCACGGGTTCTGCGGCAGCGGCCGGGGCGGAGTTTCCTAACTTGAACTCCGAAGGCGCGGGGTGCGCCGCGTGCGCCTCCGCCAATTTTTCCAAGTCCTCGATGCGCGCGGCCTGCCCGGCGTAACGCGAATAGAAATCTTTTAGCAACGCGTAGAAATTTGCATCGCCAAGCTGCGCGCGGAGCATGTGGAACACCATCGCTCCCTTATTCACCACCACGGAGCGATATTCCTCTGATTCCGGCTCCAGCCTTCCGGCTTGGGCGATCGAAGCGGCGTCGTCGAACATCAAGGCGCCCACGGCAAAATCCTCAAGCGCTTTGTTCAGGGCCTCTTTGCCCGACGTTTCTTCGACGTACAGCCCTTCGGAGTAGCGCGCCAATCCCACCGTGACCCACGTGTCAGCGAAGGACGCGGCTGCCACCTGGTTGCCCCACCACTGTTGTGCCGCGAGGTTTGCGAGCAGACGCGCGTTTGGCGCCGTCGTCCATTGGTGCGCACTCACCAGCAACAACCCCGGCGCCGCATACCCGGACACGGTTCCGTCCGGGAGCTGCGCGATCGTCATTCCGGGTTCCGGAAGCGGGCCAAACTTGGCATTGAAATCGTCAAGGATATGCGCGAGTGTGTCCGCATAGCTCTGCGCGGTGTTCGCGCCGGCAGCGGGGGTGTAAATGGAATAGGTTGCGCCCTCCGCGCGCACGGGGCTCAGTTGCAGCGGCGCGATGACAAATGTTCCGGCAGCCTCCGGTTTCTCGACGCGGAAGGTGTATAACATGCGTTCGTTTTCCATGGAAGGAGGCGCTGGGGCCGCTGAGGGCGACACGGGAGCCGCCGACCGTGAATTCCCAATGGCTGGGGCGGGAGAAATTTTGGGTGTAACCGATGTTGGCGCTCCCATCAAGACGCCTGTCCCGGCGACGGTCATTGTTGCGGGTACTTCGATTTGGAAAACGCCCGTATACCGGTTCGCCGGGAAATCCGTGAGCGGGAACCAACGCGCCGGCAGCAGCAAGTATCCACCGTCTTTGTCAATGTGCGCTAATTGCACCGTCTGCTCCGCGCTCGTTGACCTGGTTGAGAGCGGCCCGGAATACTCGAACTGCAGCGTGACTCTTCCACCAAGCGGCACTGAATCAGGCAGGGTTACTTGCAATTTCAATGGAGTGTTCTCATTCCGGTCGTAGGTCAGGGATTTTCCCGCGGCATCGCGAACCCCATTCACTCTGAGGGTCTGGCTTAACTCGACATCCACGATGCGCGAGGGTTCATTGGCAGCAAAATCAACTTTCGCCTGCGCGGTCAGCACCCGTCCCACGGCGTCCAACGACGCCCGAATCTCGTAGTTCGTGGCACGAAATGCGGCCGTGGGGCCGGACTGCACCGGAGCAACGCCCCGGCCAGGACCTTGCCCCTGTCCGGGGGCCTGCGAGAACCCCGAACCAACAACTGCCGCCGCCAATCCAGCTAGAAGAAGGAATCGAAACTTCAACATGAGCCTGCTGTGCCTCTCAATATGACCCGTCACTTGAATCAATAGGATACCAACTCGCCCGGTTAAGTTGCCAGTACCAGTGCGGCGTATTCATACTGGGGCAGATTCATCCATGCTTTGTCATGTCGGGTTCCCCGTTTGTCCCATGGTTCAGCAGCATTTCGGAGATGATGTCCGCTGCTCGCTCGACGGCGCCGGGAGGCCCCAGCTTTTCTCTTACGCTTGCGAGACCTCTCCTCATCTCTGAGCGAGCTTCCGGCAAGTCGAGCAGCTTGATAACCTCATTCGCCACCCGGTCTGGCGTGAATTCCTTCTGAACGAGTTCCGGAACGATGCGCTTCCCGGCGATCAGATTGACCATTGCAAACATCGGCGTGCGCACCAGCCAGCGAGCGATCGCGGCTGTAACGGGCGCAAGCCGGTAAACCACGATCATGGGCGTATCCAGCAGCGCCGCTTCGACTGTCGCCGTCCCGCTTGAGACAATAGCCACGTCCGCCGCGCCGACTGCGTCGTAAGTCGCGTCTTCGACTACTCGCATCGGGACTTCCGGCGTCAAATACGAATCAACCTGCGATTCACTCATGCCGGGGGCGAGCGCCAGGACAAATTGCACTGGGTGGCTCCTCATTATTAGATGGCAGGATTGCATGAGAGGTGGCATGTGGTGCCCGATTTCTCCCGCGCGGCTTCCCGGCAAAATGGCGACGATCGGTTTGCCGGCATCCAATCCCAAAAATGCCGCGAACTCCGCGCGCGATCTCTTCGCGGCGACATTTCCCACCAGAGGATGCCCAATAAAATCCGCCGGCACTCCGCGAGCGCGATACCAATCCTGCTCGAATGGGAAAATGCAGAGCCCGCGCACGAATCTCCGGCGCACCAGGTTCGCGCGCCACGGCCGCCAGGCCCAGAATTGGGGGCAAACGAAATAAACACTTTGCACACCCTGCCGCTTCAGCGCCCGCGCGAGCCGCAAGTGAAAACCGGGGAAGTCCGTGAGAATCGCGAGACGAGGTTTCCTTCGCTTGGACTCCCCGATCAGGCGCTTCCACACGCGGTTCAGAGCAGGGAGCTTCCTGGCAATTTCGACGATCCCGACCAGTGAGACTTCCGCGCAATCAGCTACCAGCTCGACGCCTGCGTCTCGCATGCGCGCGCCGCCCATTCCGAACAGGTGGACGTTTGCCCGCGCGCGCAACGCCGCCGCCAAACGCGCCGCGTACATGTCACCAGATGCTTCGCCGGCCGAGATGAGAATTTGCGTGGGTGGCATCGCTTGGCGCGCGGAAGACTCGATCGCCTAATCGTCGGCCGGCAACGAAGAGCCCGCTCCGCTGCCGGCCGGCTCAAGCGAGGTTCGCAGCTCCTGATCCTTGTACTGAAGCTGGTAAAGGCGGTAGTAAATCCCGCGCAGGGCGAGCAGTTGCTGGTGCGAACCCTGCTCGCGCAGTCTTCCTTTGTGGAAGACGAGTATGCGGTCGGCATGCTGGATCGTGCTGAGCCGGTGGGCGATGACCATGGCGGTGCGGCCTTCCAGCAGTCGGTCCAACGCCTCTCGGATCAGAACTTCAGTCTTCGTATCCACGCTCGAAGTGGCTTCATCGAGGATCAGGAATCTGGGATTGTGAGCCAGGGCGCGCGCAAAGCTGATCAATTGCCGCTGCCCGACGGAAAATGTCGCCCCGCGTTCGCTTACGTTCGTCTTGATGCCTTCCGCCAACGTGTCCAGGAGAGAACCAAGCCCCACTTCGCGCAGGGCGGCCTCTACGCGCGCGCGCCCAATTTCTTCGTTGCCCAGCCGGACATTCGATTCCAGTGTTCCGGTAAACAGGAAGGGGTCTTGGAGCACGATGCCGAATTGACGCCGCAGATCGTGCATGTCGTATCGGCGAATGTCCACTCCATCAAGAAGGATCTCGCCGCGCTGAATTTCGTAAAAGCGCAGCAGGAGTTGAATGAGCGTGGTTTTTCCGGCGCCGGTATGGCCGACAATGGCCAGCGTCTGGCCCGGGGCGATGCGGAACGACACATCGCGCAGCACCCAGTCTTCATCGCGCGGATTTGCTCCGCCATTGTACGCAAACCACACATTGCGGAATTCGATTTCACCACGCGGAGCCGTGAGCGGCAGGGAAGCTTCGGCAGGCGGCGCCGGCAGCGGCTCGTCGAGCAACTTGAAGATGCGCTCGCACGCCGCCATGGCCGACTGCAGGATATTAAATTTCTCGCTCAGGTCCTGGATCGGCCGGAAGAATCGCTGCGCGTATAGGATAAAGGCGACCAATGTGCCCACGGTCGTCAAGCCTGCGAAAGAGCGCAGACCGCCGTACCAAAGGACAATCGCAATGGCTGTCGTGCTGAATAATTCCACCGCCGGAAAAAATACGGCAAAGGCAAGGATGGCGTCCTTGTACGCCTCCATATGAATGCGATTCAGCTCCGTAAAATGCTGGCTTGATTTTCGTTCCCTGTTGAACAGTTGCACGATGCTCATGCCGCTGATGTGCTCTTGCAAGAACGCGTTGATCCGGGCAATGGCCGTCCGGATGCGCCGGTTCGCGTCCCTCACGCGGTCGCGGAAAATCCATGTGGAGATCATGATCAGAGGAAGCACTGAGAACGTGGCAAGGGCCAGCCGCCAGTCCCTCCACATCATCACTACACAAATGCCAAGCAGCGTAATGGCGTCGTTGGCCATGGCCGCGATCCCGGCGGCGAAAAGGTCGTTGAGCGCGTCCACGTCGGTCGTTACTCGCGTCACGAGGCGTCCGACGGGCGTGTGATCGAAGAAACTCATCGGAAGACGCTGCAGGCGCTCGAATATTTCCTTCCGCAGGTCGTAGAGTGTTTGCTGGCCCACGTTTTGCATGATGCGGACCTGCAGATATTGAACGGCGAAGCTCAACAACAGGGCGGCGAGGAAACCGAGCGATACCAGGCTGACGCCGCGCAAGGCTTCCGCTGGCGGAATCACGTGGTTCGCGCCGGGGCTGATATACTTGTCTATGCCGATTCCGAACAAGGAAGGCCCAACGGCTTCGAGCGGCGCGATCAGCAACGTCAAAAACACCGCGAAGACCACGCTCCCCTTGTACGGCCGCAAGTACCCCATCAGCCGCCGCGTCAATTGCGAGTCGTATGCCTTTCCTAAAGCCTCTTCTTCGCGGAAGTCGCTCATTCCCGTTCCAACTCTTCCTCAAGTAGTTGCTTCTGATACAGATCGGCATAATAGCCGCCGCGCGCCAGGAGTTCCGAATGCGTGCCACGTTCTACAATCCTGCCGTCGCGCAGCACCACTATCTGGTCCGCGTGTTGCACCGTCGAGACGCGATGGGAAATCAGCACCGTCGTTCTCTGCCGCAAAATGGATTCCAAACGCCGCAGGATACGCTCCTCGGTTCCCGTATCCACGCTGGAAAGAGAGTCGTCCAGGATCAGAATTTTGGGATCGCGAATCACAGCGCGCGCAATGGCCGAGCGCTGTTTTTGGCCGCCCGAAAGCGTGATGCCGCGTTCGCCCACCATCGTGTCGAACTTCGCCGGGAATTCGCAGATTTCAGCGGCGATGCTGGCGACCTCGGCGGCATCTTGAATTTGCTGGTCGGTCGCGCTTTCGACTCCGAACGCAATATTTTCACGCAGCGTTTCGCTGAACAGGAAGGTGTCCTGGGGCACGTACCCCACCGCACGCCGCAACGTTTCAAGCGGCCACTCTCGGATCGGACGCCCATCGATCAGCAGCGTTCCCGGCTGCGCGTCCCAGAGCCGCGCGATCAGCGCCGCCAAAGTGGATTTTCCGCTCCCTGTCGGACCAACAATCGCCAGGATCGATCCCGCCGGGACATGCAGGGAAATATCCTGGAGCACGGGCTTGTTCACAGCCGCCGTTCCGTTCCCCTTCATTCCGTCCATTTCGTTTCGTACGGTTGGATACGTGAAGGTGAGATTCCGGAATTCAATTTCGCCGCGAAGTTCTTTCGTTTTGTTCTGTGGGACGCCTGAATCGTTGATCTTCGGCTCCGAATCAAGAATGTAGTTCAGTCTGCCCATGGATGCGCCGCCGCGCTGAAAAATGTTGGTCACAAATCCGAGCGCAATCATCGGAAATATCAGGCGCGTCATGAACGTGTAAAACGCGATGAGTTCACCGAGCGTAATGCTGCTCTCAATAACTTGGCGGCCACCCTGCCAGAGCACCAGGACAAACGTCAGCCCCACCAACATCTGAAGCAGCGGCATGAACAGGCTCCAGAAATAGATGAGCCGCAAGTTGCGATCGATGTATTCGCGGTTCGGTTGGTCAAACCCGCGGATCTCCGCTTCCTCCTGCGCGTAGGCGCGCACCACCCGCATGCCCGCGAGGTTCTCCTGGGCCTTTGCGGAAAGCACGGCCAGGGAAGCTTGAATTTTTCCGTAAAGCGCATGAATCTGCCGGCCAAACACCCACACCGTAACGGCGACCACCGGGACGGGAATCAAAACGTAAATACTGAGCCGCGGAGAAATCCAGAACATCAGCACCACGGCGAGGACCATCGTCGCGAACGTGTTGGCGCTGTACATGATTCCCGGACCGAGAACCATGCGCACCGAATTCAGATCGTTCGTGCATCGCGACATCAACTCGCCTGTGCGGTTTCGCACGTAAAACTCAGGCTCCATCAACACCAACCTGTTCAGCAGGTCGTTCCGCAGGTCATATTCGATGTCCCGCGAGAGCCCGATCAGAATCTGCCGCGTCGCGTACGAAAAGAACCCTTGGACCGTGCAGACGATGATGAGCGCCGAACAAAATATGGCGACCGTGCGGGCGCTCCCAGGGTGATAGTAGGGTAGAAGGAAGCCCAACGATATCTGGGTCAGCCGGCCAAGTTGTGCCAGGGGAGCCTCAGCGCCTTTGATGCAATCCACGATGGCGCCGATAATCAGCGGCAGCAGGGTCCCTGTAATCCCCATCCCAGTCTGCGTGATCATCCCAACGATCACTTCTCCCGTATGACGGCGGACGTAGGGGTACAGGCGGGTAAGCTGCGCGTATCCGGAGACGCGCTTGGGCGTGCTCTTCACTGCGGAACCTGCCAATGTGTTTGCTGCGGCGCTCATCTTAGAATGGACTGCGGCGTCTCCAGCGTGGGCACCTCACCCAAGTACGCTTTATGAGACTGGTCGAGCGATTGATAGCGTTTCGCTTTTGCGTTCCACCGCACGGCGATTGTCCGGCCTCCACGATCAGGTTCGTCTGACAGCCTCTGTTCGCCGGCCCCGGAAGGTGTGAATCGTAATTCAACGCCCCGGTCCGTATCCGGCGTGAACTCAAGCCGCCAACCTGTGATTCGAGCCGCAGGCGACCCTCCGAGGTAACCCCTTGGGTTCTTGAGGTGCTCATCGCAACGCAGCACCTCCGCCCATTTGCCACCATCTTTCTCCACGATCACGGCGCGTGTGACGAACATCGCAGTGGAATTTCCCGGCACAACGTCCCCGCGCGCGCCCTTCTCAAACCGATTTACCACCAGCAATTGCTCCGATCCGTTCCCCGCTAGGTCTCCACGGGCGACGACTTCCGCCTGCATGCCTAAGACTGCTTCTGCCACTCGCTGAGTCTCCGGAACCGCCGCAGGGGCAGCGGGCGGCGCCGCTGCTTCCGCAGGTGTTGTTTGTTGGGCTGACTGGCATCCCACCAAAAAGAACGCCACTACTCCTGCCAGCAGTGCGGGAACCGCGCGCAATTTTCCAATCGTCATTATTCTTAGATGCGTTAAATTCTTAGACGCTACAGGCTCGCGAACGCGAGCGTAATCTCCACCACGCGCCCCGAATCCCGCGCGCACAATACTTCCATCGCCTGGGGAACGTCGGGCCCGGCCCAATCAAATTGATAAGCCATCAATTCCAGCTCCTGACCGTTCTTTGCGGCGGGGCCACTCGAGTTTGGCTCGCCATAATAATCGATGATGCGATCCTGCGGATCGCCGATTCGCAGGCCAACTCCCGTCACCCAATTTTTAGGATCCAGGAAATCCACGCGCTTTTCACTGCATTTGCCGTCTTGAAAACCGAGCGTGGTGATGGTGATGCTCTGGATCATGGACTTGGCGTCGACTTCCAGGCGGATGGAGCGCCCCGAGCACTCATCACGCCATTCCTTGATTCCTGAATCATGGCTTTCGGCAAGGTTCTTCAATTTGAACCGCTTCTCCGCCACAGCGAACGTATCGCGTCCAGGGCGCAGCCCCGCCAGCAACGTTTCGTTCACTCCCGGCGCATTGTTCGGCCGGGCGCGAGCGACCTCTTTTTGCGCCGCCACCTGACCGGAATGGCCTTGCGCAGCCAGCAGCAGACTAGCGCACAGCCAGAATTTCATCCAAACGCGCTTCAAAATTTTCCTCTCCTTCGGACCACAGGCGGATTCGCTCTATCGGCAGGCTTTCCTCCGCCAAGCGCACCCATGCCATCAGCTTCTGGATATTCTCGCGCGTTTTCTCCTGATATTCGCGCAAATTCTGCGGTTGCGACATCCACATCAGAAACCGGGCCTCCTCGGGGTGTTCGGGCCGTGCCACATGCCCAGTTTCCGCCGAAAGCAGCCCAGCGTGCCCCGTGAATATGTGTTCAAAGCCCAAATCGGCCATAAAATGGCCCGACTCGGCGAAGATCCCTTGATCGTAATCCGGCCCAAAACAGAAAAGCCGGAGCCGCTCCGGTTTCTTCTTCCAGCTCGCGGATTCCATGTCGCGAATCCAGAGCTCCCATAGCGCCGCGACCTCCAAGCACACGTCGCCGGCGAGATGTCCTCCCATGAGTTCCACGATTTCAGCGGGTGTCAACCCCTGCGACCGCAAATCGAACTCCGCGATAGGTGTCTCCGTCCAATCCACAGCGCGGATGACCAGTTCGGTGAACCCAACAGGGCCGGCGGCCACTGGGACGGTAGCAAGGAAATGCTCGAAATGGGAGAGCAGGTTCGCCACATCGAAATTCCGGACCCAGAAACTGGCATAAGCACGGTTGGGCATCGCGCTATTATACAGGCTTCCCCTGTAAGACCGAAAAACAACAGGAGTCGAACCCGCGGAACTATTTCTTCTCTTCTGGCTTGATCTCGAAGGGCCTGAGTGGAGGGCGGGAAGGCGCAGAATTTGCCTGCGTCGTAGACGGGGCCGACATTTCCGCCAGCCGCTGGCGCAGATTTGCGCCCATCTCAGATATAACGGCGCTGCAAACGGCCTTCAGCTTCTTCTCGGTGGTGTCGGAAAGTTCGGCGATGAGGCTCTCGGACTCTTGATTGAGTTTAGTTACGGTGGTCAGGAGCCAAGCGTTTGACGCGTTGGCCAGGCGTTTCTTATGCTCGTCGATGGCAGCGGTCCCCAGAGGCTCAAGCGATGTACCGAATTGGCGTTGGAGGGCTTGAGATTCACTTAGGAGGGTTTCCTTGGCCCGGTCGATCTGGGAGGCCATTTCCTGATTGCCCCGCGTCAGGGTTTGTTGTACGTGTTGGGATAGGGCGCGCTGAAACTCCACGGCGAAGCCGCGCGCGTCACCTTCGAGCTTCGCACGGATCTGCGTAGTGTGCGCTTCCATGGATGCGGCGCTCTGTTCGAAGGCCGTCCTCGTCTTGGAAGCATAGAGTTCGAATTGTTCGCGTCCAAGTTCATCGGCGCGTTCGGTGAACATGGCGGTGGCCGCGTTGCCCGCATCCGTGATTTGCTGACTGCTGCGTTCGGCGGCTTCCCCGGAGCTTTCTTGTATCAGTCCTTGCGCGTGTTCGACATAGCTCCGGCTGCATTTATCGAGTTCCCGGGCGAACATGCCGGACAATTCCGCGGCTTTTTCACGCAACTGCGCCGCGGCCTGGTCCACTCCCTTCTGCAGGGTCGTTTGCATCTGGTTCTGAACTCTTTTCTCGTACCAATCGGCTGATTTGTAGAGCGCCTCAAACGTTTGCGCCGTGGTTTCGGTGGCCTTCGCGTCTATCTCGCTGATCCACCTGTCGATCGCTTCCCGCGCCGATTCGCCGAACTCCGTCTCCTTCTGCGCCAGGAGTTCCTTGGCCCGAGTTACCGTGTCCTGCAGGTTACGGTCGGAAGCCTGCCAGACGCGTTCCTGATGCTCGGCAAGAGTTTTCTCCGCCTGCTCGCGATCGAACATAAGTTTGCTGGTGGCTTCTTCGACGAGGGTCATTTGCGGCGCTAACCGCTGCTGGAGCTCGCCTGCAAGTTCTTCCACGGTTTTGCGGCCGGTGGCTTCCAGCGCAGATTGCACCCGTTCGGCCATCCCCGCCACGACCGATTCCGCCTGGCGGGTTAGCTCGCCGCCTTGCGCTTCGAGGATGGCTTGGCCGCGTTGCGCCAAATTTTCGGAGGCAGCCTCGACGTGCGCCGAAAATTCACGGCGTTTTACCTCCAGCTCCCTAGCCGAATGTTGAAACTGCGAAAGCACGGGCTCGCCCCTGGCGATCTCCTGATTGATAGCGGCGCGCAACTTTTCCAGCGCGCTCTCCGTCTCCGCCGCCACTTGCGAATGCGCGTCGCCGATTACGGCGATCCCCTCGTGGAGTTGCTTCTCAATCTGCTGCCTGGTGGCCTCGGCGTTTTCCCCAATCTTCTCGGCGGCAATCCGGGACGCTTCCTCGATCAGCGTTTCCGCTCTCTCGCGCCATCGCTCGGTGGCCGATTCCATCTCGGCATCGAGTGCCCCGCGCCAACCCCCTTCTCCAATCGCTGCTGCGGCGGTGATCTGTTCTCTTAAAATCCTGGCTGCCTGATCCATCTCCGCAAGGCGCGCCTGGGCATCGGCGGAACGCTGGTCCATCTGTTCCTGCCAGAGGCGCAGCTCGTTCGTCGCGGCCTGTTCCGAGCTTAGGCGCAATTGCTCCAAAGTCACTCGAGCCTCGTTTTCACGTGCTCCCAGGGCTTGCGTCATGCTTTCCAATTTGTGGATGGCTGCCTGAAGTTGATTCTGAATTCGCAGGTCGAAATCCCCCTGCCGTACGCGCTCTACTTCGGCAAGTTGAGCCTCAATCTGCTGCCGGGCTTCTCTTGCCTGCTCGCTTAGTTCGCGCGCCATTTCCTCGCGCAGGGCTGATAGGGCGGCCTCCCGCTCGCTCTGTCTTTGTCGTAGGGCTTCCTGGTGCATCTCCTCGATTTGCGCCGCGACAGCTGCAGCCACCGACTCTTTCGCCGCCTGCATCAGTTGCGCGTGCAGATCGGCCCGCAGCATCCGGGTTTCTGCGGCAACCGCCTCATTCGCGCTCTCACGCGCAGTGCTCTGAATCTGTTGTTTGGCTTCGGCGACCAACCGCGCAACCTGCTGCGAAAGTTGCACGGATGCGTCCCTGCCTCCAGATATCGGCAGGACTCGGACTCTGTCTTCAACCGGTTCAAGCGCCCGAGGGGAGGGCGCGCCCACCACCGGCATTTCTCCCGCTGTGGACCAATCTTTTGATTCCGCAACATCCTGCGGAGCCTCGGACGGGACAGCAATTTCCAGCTGAGGCGCGGAACCGGATTCCGGGAAGGGAAACCAATCGCCCGGCGGAAACGCGATCCCCCAAACATTTCCGGAAATCTCTAACTCCACACCAATTTGAAACAGCTCGCGTACCGTTCGGGGGCGCTGAATCCAGTTGACGCGCGCCCGAACCGTACGCGGCTCGCGCCCTGGTTCACTATGGGGCACTTCGAACATGACCCACATGTTTTTCAGAACGTAGTGTTTCGATTGGTAGCGGCAGCCGTGGCAATTAATGATCAGTGTTGAGGTGCGCTCCTGAAACGGCCTGCCCAGCGCATCTACACCCGTCACTGTCAAAGGCACAGCTTGCACAATTCGAGTCGTGCGCCGCTTCTGGGACTCTACGTCGGGATGAATGTTCGTATCAGCCACAAATGAAACCTACGGTCGATTTTAACCTTAGCATTCCCGCCATCACTCGTCGAGCAGCAGAAAGCTATGTATTCGTAAAGGTTAAGCCCCGCGTCATGGCAAGGGGCTCCGGCCGGTAGTACAAACTCAAGTTGACCACATTTTGCCCTGGGAGCACCGCGGCTCCTAGCGGGGAACGTTCTGAGGATCGATAGGCTGGGTGCCTTCCGCGTTGGGAATGTACTACGAAAGCGGATGAATGAACAAGAGGGTTATAAATGGCTTGATAGGGAGGACAAGACAGTCGGGAGTGACTCAGTTTGGTTCTGGAGCAAACGAACAGCTGCACGCCCTGGTCGCATTCAAAGTTGCCGCGCCGCTATGGTCACCAAAGAAGGCTGGGGCGTTCTTTGCGGAAGTTCAAATTCACTTGGTTTGCAGCAAGCGGTGTCGAGTTTCGCAAAGTCGCGCCGCATATCCGCTCGTTCCCGCAAGTGCTTCAAAGTCTCCTGCAAGATCGAGGAAGCCACGGCGTCCTGCGGGACCACCAGCCGGTAGTGCATCCAGCGTCCCTGGCGCCGGGCAGCCACGATGCCGGCGCGTCGGAGGTAGGCAAGATGACGCGAGATTTTCGGCTGGCTGATTCCCAGAATCCCCACGAAATAACAGACGCAGATTTCTCTGTCGGCGATGAGGTTGAGCAGGCGAAGCCGTGTGGGATCGGCCAGGGCGCGGAAGAGGAGATCGATTTCGAACAGCTTGGTCTTTTTCGGCATTTCGGGAAACATTATATATGGCTTGACAGATATGTTCAAGAGGCGTAGCCTTGATACATATGTGCAAGCGCATATGTATAACCCTTTGAGGGAGGAAGCCATGCCCACGGAAGAAATGAAAGCAGTGAAAGCCCACGTCGCCATTCACGTTCGCGACGTTGCGAAAAGCATTGAGTTCTACCGGAAGCTCTTTGGGATCGAGCCTTGCAAGGTGCGAACCGGGTACGCAAAATTTGATGTCTCCAATCCGCCGCTCAATTTCACTTTGAATGAAGCGTCGATGGAAGAACGCGGCGCTTTGTCCCATTTAGGAATTCAAGTTGCCTCCACCGGCGACGTGCTCGCGGTGCGCCAGCAGTGGCACGAAAGAGGACTGCTCACTCGGGACGAGATGAAAACCGATTGCTGCTACGCGCTCCAAGACAAAACTTGGGTTCGTGACCCGGACGGAAATGAATGGGAAGCATTCGTCGTTCTCGAAGACAACCTCCCGGAGAAGGCCACCGCCGAAAAATCATGCTGCGCCCCTGATTGCTGCGCGCCTTTGGCGCCATGAAGTCCAGGCCGTTCGCACGGGAGGCGAGGCGATGGGAAAAAGCTACAACGTTCTCTTCCTGTGCACGGGAAATTCGGCGCGCTCCGTCATGGCGGAGGCCATTCTAAACCATAAGGGCCGGCCGAACTTCACGGCCCATAGCGCGGGCAGCCATCCCTCGGGGCTTGTTCGTCCCGAAGCACTGAAACAGATCGAGGTTTCCCGCATGTCGACGGCCGGCCTGCGCAGTAAGAGTTGGGATGAATTTGCGAAACCCGACGCGCCGCGAATGGATTTCGTTTTTACCGTTTGCGACAACGCCGCCAAAGAAATGTGCCCGGTTTGGCCGGGCCAGCCCATGACCGCTCATTGGGCCGTTCCCGATCCCGCCGCCGTAAATGGTTCGCCTGAACAAATCGAGCGTGCTTTCCGCGATGCTTTCATGATTCTGGACCGCAGAATCACGCTTTTTCTGAACTTGCCTCTCTCCCCTCTCGGCCAGCTTGCCATCAAAAGGGAAATTGACCGCATAGGCCAGCAATGAAATTCTCACTCTCCCGTCGCCTCGCGTCGGAATTTCTCGGGACCGCGCTGCTTGTGGCCGCCGTCGTTGGCTCGGGCATTATGGGGGAGCGGCTTGCCGGCGGCAACGTTGCTCTCGTGCTCCTCGCCAACACAATTGCGACGGCGGCTGCGCTCGCGGTTTTGATCCTCACATTCCGGCCGATTTCCGGCGCACATTTGAATCCGATAGTGTCCATGACCGAGGCATTTCTCGGCGGGATTACCCGGGGAGAGGCTTGCTTCTACATCCTCGCCCAAGTTAGCGGAGGCATACTCGGGGCTGCCTGCGCCAATCTCATGTTCGCGCTGCCGATGTTTTCCATTTCCCATCATATGAGAACCGGAACACCGCAATGGTTCAGCGAGGTTGTCGCCACATTCGGATTGATTCTGATCATCCAGGGGTGCTCGCGCTTTGAGCCGCGTTGGCTTCCTGTTGCGGTGGCCTGTTATATCGCCGCAGCGTATTGGTTTACGGCGTCGACATCGTTTGCCAACCCCGCTGTCACCATCGCGCGTTCCTTGAGCGACACGTTCGCAGGAATTCGCCCGGCAGACGTTCTTCCCTTTGTCGCAGCGCAGATGTGCGGGGGATTATCAGCAATTCTTGTTTTTGAGTGGCTCAGCCCCCGATCGAGCACCACGCGTCTCAAGCCTTGAATGTCTAGTCCCATGACGCGATACTGGCCTCATGCCGGAAATCGCATCCCGCTCAGCCCTTCTCGTCCACCATCTGCGAAAAGCATACAAGGACGTGATTGCGGTCGACGGCCTGGACCTCGAAGTCCAAACGGGCGAATGCTTCGGTCTTCTCGGGCCGAATGGCGCCGGAAAAACGACTACGGTCGAAATCTGCGAGGGTTTGACGGCGCCGGATTCAGGCGATGTCGAAGTGCTTGGCCAGCGTTGGAGTTCGAACGCTGCGCAGCTCCGCCAACGCCTCGGGATTCAATTGCAGGATACGCAACTCTCCGAGAAACTCACCGTCTTCGAAACGGTTCGCCTGTTTCGCAGTTTTTTCCGGCAAGGGGCGGAAGCCCATGAAGTGATCGCGCGGGTGCAACTGGAAGAAAAACAAAAATCGCGCGTAGGCGACCTCTCCGGCGGCCAGAAACAGCGCCTTGCCCTCGCCTGCGCACTCGTTGGCGATCCCGACTTTCTTTTCCTCGATGAGCCCACCACAGGCTTGGATCCTCAAGCCCGCCGCCAGTTTTGGGAATTGATCGAGGAATTCAAACAGTCCGGCCGAACCATTCTGCTCACCACCCACTACATGGACGAAGCTGAACGTCTTTGCGACCGCGTGGCCATCGTGGATCATGGCAGGGAAATCGCTCTCGGCACCCCGCGCGAATTGATCGCCTCGACCTGCGCGGAGCACATGGTGGAATTTACGGCAGGGAGCGCTTCGAAAGCGCTCGATGTGCCTGCTCTTCGCCGTATTGAAGGCGTCCGTGACGTTCGAACCGAGAATGAGGCTGTGCTCATGCAGGTGACCCAACTTCACACCTCCGTCCCCGCCCTGCTCGCTGAACTGACACGGCAGAATGTTCCGCTCACCGAACTTCGAACCCACTCCGCGACATTGGAGGACGTCTTCGTGACTTTGACGGGGCGCCATTTACGCGATGAGTGACAACACCATTCCCGATCTTCGCGCCCGAGAAGCCGCCAAAAAGGCTCCCCGCGGGACCACGCTCGCGGACCACCCGCTGGTGCAACTGACTCTAGTGCGGTTTCGCGAGTTCGTGCGCGAACCCGAGGCCCTATTCTGGGTGTTCGTGTTCCCCATCCTTCTTGCAGCAGGACTGGGCATTGCTTTTCGCAACCGTCCGGCGGAGGTCCTCAAAATCGCAGCCGTAACTCCCGAACTTGCACAATCTCTGCGGCAAGAGAAACTCCTCGAAGTTCAGCTGCTGGAATCGGGAGCCGCGGAAGAAGCGCTACGCACAGGGAAAGTAGCGCTGCTTGCGGCCCCTGGATCTAACGGCGCAGTTGAGTATCGGTACGACGATACCAATCCCGAAGCCCGCGCCGCCCACATGCTTGCGGATCGAGCTATCCAGAGAGCGGCGGGGCGTGTCGACCCAGTTTCCACGAGCGACCAGCTGATGCGCAAGCCGGGCTCGCGCTACATTGATTTCCTGATACCTGGATTGCTGGGAATGAACCTGATGGGCAGCGCGATTTGGTCGATGGGGTTTGCGATCGTGGATTCGCGGCGCAAGAAACTCTTGAAGCGTCTGGTTGCCAGCCCCATGCCCCGGCACCACTATCTACTCTCGTTTCTGCTTTCGCGGATATTGCTCCTGGTCGTGGAAGTCGGAGCGCTGCTTGGATTCGGCGCTTTGCTTTTTCACGTTCCCATTCGGGGTTCGCTGCTGGATCTCGCGGTATTGTGTATTTTGGGCTCGTTCTCTTTTTCCGCTTTGGGACTTTTGATTGCCTCGCGTGCCAGGACGATTGAGGCCGCCTCCGGCCTCATGAATGTTGTGATGATGCCGATGTGGATCGCGTCGGGCGTGTTCTTTTCCTCGCAAAACTTTCCTGGCGTGATGCAACCGTTCATCAAGGCGCTTCCGCTGACCGCCGTGATCGACGCTCTGCGCGCTAACATTCTTCAAGGCTCGAATTTGGCGCAGATGGCTCCGCAAGTGGGCGTGATGGCCTTCTGGCTGGTCATCTGTTTCGCACTGGCTCTAAAACTCTTCCGCTGGCGCTAGACTGCGTTGCTCACAAAAATTGTGTCGACGCGCCTGGCCTGTATGCATGCCCATCCCGGACACAAGTCCAGCTTGATCGAGTAGCACAGGCTTAAGCCTGTTTGGTTTTGATTTTCATGGGGACAGAACAGCACACAGGCTGAAGCCTGTGCTACCAAAATCCGCTTCGCATCGAAAGCATGCGACTATTCCTGTGTAATTTCCGAGTGATTAATCGCTAGATCGAGCGATGCTTGAAGGTGCGATGACCCTTGCTGTAGCTGGCAACGGTCTGGCCTTCCCCGAAGAGTTTGTATTTATACGTGGTGAGCCCTTCCAGGCCCACAGGGCCGCGCGCGTGAAGTTTTCCCGTGCTGACCCCGAGTTCCGCGCCCAAGCCGTACCGGAAACCGTCGGAGAATCGCGTGGACGCATTTTGAAAAACGCCCGCCGCGTCGACGAACTCCATGAAGCGCGCCGCGACGTCATGACTTTCCGTCACGATCGATTCCGTGTGGCGTGAGCCGTACCGGTTGATGTGCTCGATCGCCTCGTTGACTCCGTCCACGATCTTGATCGAGATAATCAGGTCGGAATATTCTTTCTTCCAATCCTCTTCAGTCGCTGGGAGAACCTCTTGTCCTCCGGCAAACTCCAATGTTCTCGGGTCGCCGCGAACTTCGACGCCGGCCTCGCGGAATTGCGTAATCATTGGCGGCAGGAACGCGGGGGCAATGTCCCGGTGAACAAGCAAAGTTTCAGCGGAGTTGCAAGCAGCCGGGTATTGCACTTTGGAATCGAGCGCCACATCGAACGCTTTCTGCAAATCCGCGTCCTGATGCACGTAGACGTGGCAAATTCCCTCCCCGTGGCCCAGCACGGGGATGCGGCTGTTTTCCGTAATGTAACGGACGAACTGTTCGGAGCCTCGCGGCACGATCATGTCGATTTCGCCATGCATCGTCAAAATTAGCGCCACATCCTCGCGTGACCGCAGCAGAACGACCGAGTCGGGCGGGATGTCTGGAAATGGCTCCAGCGCTTCGCGCCAGATCGATACCAGCATCGCGTTGCTCTCCGCCGCCTCCGCCCCGCCCTTGAGGCAAACCGCGTTCCCGGATTTGAGAGCCAGAGAGGCCACTTGCGGCACGACTTCGGGCCGGGCCTCGAAAATCACGCCCACGACGCCAAGCGGGCAGCTCTCTTTGTACAGAACGAGATGATCGTCGAGCTCGGTGGCGGACAGGCGGCGATGCAAAGGATCGGGCAGCCGCACGACGTCGCGAACCCGCTCCGCCATTTCCACGATTCCGCGTTCCGTCGTCCTCAAGCGGGCGAACATGGCACGAGACATCTCGCCGCGCTCGACGGCGGGAAGCGCCGCCGCACAATCCTTTTCGTTCGCGGCGAGAATCTCCGCCGAACGCGCTTCGATTGCCTTGGCCGCGGCAAGCAGAGCCTCATCGCGCCGCTCACCGGAAAGCGCCGCGAGGACGTGCGCCGCCCGCCGCGCGCGGCGGACCGAGTTCTGGATGTCCGAAACCTCGAGTTGATTCCGCACCACGCTCATTTGCGATCCAATAGGACAATATTATCGCGCTTTACGAGCACACTTGCACGCCCGCGGGCCCCGCTACTTGCCAGGCTTCTTGAACCGTTGCCAATCATGCCTTGCGCATCGCCGCACGAATAATCCGATATGCCGCGCGCGAATTCCAGGCCCTCGCCGTCCACGATGCTCACCACTTCGGCGGCTTCAAATTCCCCTTCGACGCGGATCACACCCGAGGCGAGCAGGCTTGCTTTGCCTCCGGTGAGGGCGTCGCGCGCGCCCGCGTTCACCACCACCCGCCCGCGAACGCCCGCGGCGTAGGCGATCCAACGGCGTTTTCCCGCCATGCGTTTCTTTGACAGAAACACTGTGCCGGCCGGCTGCCCCTCAAAAATCCGGCCGAGCGTTTCCGGCTTTTTCCCGTTGGCGATTACGGCCACGCCGCCCGCCTGCATGGCAATTTCCGCGGCATCCAGTTTCGTCAGCATCCCGCCGCGCCCCCCTTCGGAAGGCCCCAGGGCCAGCGATTTCAACTCCGGCGAAATTTCTTCGACCAGGGGAATCACCGCCCCTGCATCCCGCGAGCGGGAAGGCGCCAGTTGCATCAATCCGTCCACGTCGGTCAGCAGCACGAGCACGTCCGCTTCGATGTGACTCATCACCAGCGCAGCGAGGCGATCGTTGTCGCTGAAGATGCGTTCCCCCGCGCGAATATTCAAGTAGTCCAGTTCGGCTGTTGAAACCGTATCGTTTTCGTTGACGATGGGCAGCACGCCAAGTTTCAAGAGCGCTTCCATCGTTTGCCGGAGATTTGAATACCGGCTGCGATCGACGAAGTCTCCCTCCGTCAACAGCACCTGGGCGAGATGTATGCCGTGCGCCTGGAACAGCTTTTCGTACTCGTGCATTAGCAGGCTTTGTCCGACAGCGGCGCAGGCCTGGCGCATCACGAGGTCATTCAGCCGGTCGCGATGAAGTCCCAACCGTCCCCGGCCCAGCCCGACGGCTCCGGAAGACACGAGCACGACCTGACGGCCGTCTTTCTTCAGGGCGGCGATGGTTCGAGCCACTGGCGCGAGAAGCTCGGCGTTGAACTGTCCGTCGCTGCCGGTCACAATGCCAGTCCCGAGCTTGATCACTGCGCGGCGCGCCGCGCGCAGCCGCTTCTGTTGCTCGCTCTCTGGATTCTGATTTGCCACGGATTCTTACTTTATCATCGGCCAGCAATAGTGCGAAAGTTATCCGGGACCGGTGGTGGTCCACTTTCCGACAATCCCGTTTTTCGAGGCTTGGGCAACTTGCTCGCGGGAATCCAGGTTGCTTTCTAAGTATCACAACATCGTGTGATGTTACTTCTTGGGATTGCGTGCATCCAATTGGTACGCTTCTTTCCGCGCCTTCTCCCTTGTTTGCCGGGTTGGTGAGGCATAGCGCGGACAATTACGTACTACGTTCACGAAAGCTGGTGGGATGGCCAATTCACGGTGGCCATGCATCGTGGTGACTACATCCATTGCAACCACGGCAGAGGGCAGCTCGTCGGTTCTGTCTTTCGACGTGGCAAATGGCACGGTCCGTACAGGAGCCGAAGCAAAGCAATAACTAAGCTCGTTTCTGTCCCAGTCATGACGGTGCGTGTAACCTGCGAATGCGTTCAATGAAAACGCCGGAGTATTTCTCCGTGGATTCATGTTCACTGCTCACTGAAATTCATCCAGACACGGCCCGACCTGAGACATCAGCTACAGAGAATGCTCTCCCACATCAAAGCCACGATTTAGCCGAATGCGATTCACAAACTCCTCCACGATTTCTCGGGCGCGGCTTGGATTGGCCTTGAACTCGGCCAGCGCAGTTTTGAACCGCGCCAAATCCTGAGCTGAAACTTGGTCACAACTCAGGATGTGCCGACTGATTTCAGCGACCATCAACGGCTGCGAACATCCAAAACATCTCGGACGAATGGGCGGGTATTGTCCTGGGTCCAGAAGGCCTGCGCCAGTGTGTTTGCGAGGTGGCCCGAGGCGCCTACCGGAAGCCTGAGGCTCGGGTTCTTCTTCCACCTTATTGAATTCGTACATTAAGAAAAGTATATCCCCGTGCTGGAGGGTCGTCCAGGAATGAACTAAGCAAGGACGGCCACCCCCTGATAAGTTTTGCCGGCTCAACCGGTCGATGCAACACCATATAACCAGTTGATCTGACAGTGGTTCCCATCGAGCATCGATCTGAACGGCATTGCTCAATCAAAACCTAAACAGGGCTTTTG